>ENA-OWPN01000003-OWPN01000003.1-human-gut-metagenome-genome-assembly--contig:-NODE-3-length-418393-cov-8.405811_pt1 | contig 418393 bp, 361 predicted proteins | sample MGYA00248266_ERZ651850 | MGnify/ENA primary metagenome ERZ651850 (study PRJEB26924, sample SAMEA4378296) | human gut metagenome | biome: human gut; feature: human-associated habitat; material: faeces... | reverse complement strand
TCTTGCCATAATAAAAGGCCTCCTATGATTTTTTATTTTATCATAGAAGACCTTTGGCTAATACCTATTTACAGAAAAATTTTCATACACTCGCGGTTAGCAACCTGAAGGCTTTTGTGGCGGGGCAGCCTGTGAACGTGGTACATTAAATAAAATATCTGCAAGAAAATCCTTATTCCGATTTAGGTTTTCTTGCAGATATGCCCCCGGACTTATGTTTCGTTTTTTATTTCCAACCCTCAAAATCACCGACATTGTCCTGGGTAACAAGTGTCAGAGGCAGGTAAACCGGCTCATCAAAGGTTTTTCCCTGAACAATCAGCATAGCCATCTCCTCAGCTGCCTTTGTGTAAATAGCACTGGAGTAAGTCATGCTCCCCATCATGGTTCCATCCTCAATGGCTGCTTTTGCGTTAGTAGTGTAGTCCACGCCGTATACCATAACATTCTCATTGCCCATTTCCTGAAGAGCCTGGACAGCTGCTAACGCCATATTGTCATTGCAGGAAAAGATGCCCTTTAAATCCGGATGTGCTGTGAGAATGTCCTTGGTGGCCTCGTAAGCTTTTGCCGTATCCCAGTCGCAGGCCTGCGTAGCCACCAACTCTATGCCTTCTGTGTTCTCAAAAACAGTTTTGGCTCCGTTTGTTCTTCCTACGCTCTGCCCTGCTCCCTCCAGTCCCGCGAGAATGGCAACCTCTCCGCCGTCCTCCATTCTGGATATCATGTCATTGGCCACAGTACTGCCCTGCTCCTCAAAGTTTACAGTGATTTTTCCGTCCAGATGGCCGCCGGCGTCAGCCAAAGCCTCAGTATCAACGCCAGGTCCCAAATTAATGACAGGAATCTCTGCATTGTTGGCAGCTACAATGCCTGGAATCAGATTTGTTCCATCAATAGGGGACAGGATAATGGCGTCAAAATCCATCGTAACCATAGTGTTTAGCGCGTCTAACTGGCCCTGGGTGTCATCCTCGGCATCTGCTTCAAATACTGTCACCTCAATACCTAGTTCCTCTGCCGCTTCTTCGTAGCGTGTCTTCATGGTTCCCCAGAACTCATTGGAAGTAGAGCTGATAAGGACTCCTATCTTTTCACCCTGACCGCTTTTGGGGAGCTCTCCCAGAGCTTCGTTCATCCTCTTTTCTACATCCGACAACAGCTGGTCCGCTTTGTCAGCGGATTCTGTCTCTTCCGCGGTTTCCGTCTCCTTAACAGGCTCTGTTTCTGTCTGCGTCTCAGCTGCTGCAGTTGTTTCCTGAGCAGAAGTTTCCGTTGCGCTGTCTGAACCGCTGCATCCGGTCAATACCGCTGCAATACACCCAGCTGCCAATAAGCCTGCAAAAAATTTTCTCATAATAATACCCTCCTAAACCTTAGTGATTTTAATAATAAATAGTTATTATTTTATTAAAGTCTTAATATTCCAGACTCTAATTTCTGAAATCAGTACAGACGCCAGCAAAAGAAAGCCTGTAATCCATTGCTGGAAATCAGAGGACACGCTTAAAAGTGTCAGCCCGTTTCTGATACTTCCCAGTATCAGCACCGCCAAGACCGTTCCTGCAATACTTGCGTTTCCTCCGCGGATAGGTGTGCCGCCCATAATCACTGCTGTGATGGCGTCCAGCTCCATGTTCATGCCGGCGTTTGGCTCGGCAGAATTCAGACGGGCTGTGATGATGACTGCTGCAGCAGCAGCTGTAATTCCCAACAGCATGTGAACAGAAATGCGGTAGAAGCCGGTTTGCACTCCTGACCGCTTCAGTGCAGCTTCGTTTCCGCCCAGGGCCCGTATGTAATTTCCCCATTTTACATGAAACATCAGGGGAAAGGCCAGAAGAATGAGTGCCAGGGCGAAAAGCAGCGGCAGCTGGAATCCTCCGATGCGGCCGATTCCCAGCTGCATGAATTCCTTTCCGAACTTGGTAATAGGTTTTCCGTCGGTAATCATCAGGGAAATTCCCCGAAGCATTCCGCTGGAGGCAAGGGTGAGCACGAAAAAGTTGATTCCCGTATAGTGAATGAGAACTCCGTTTAGAGCCCCCATCAAGCCTCCCGCTGCAATACCTGTAAAAACAGCCAGCCAAATTCCCATTCCCCCATGGAGAGACAGGGCGGTCAGCACACCGCAGAGAGACACAATAGAGCCGGCAGACAAATCCATTACTCCTGAGGCAATGACAAAGGTCATACCCACTGCCAGAACCATACGGTAGCTGGCGGCTTCCAGTATATTTCTTATATTTTTCCATGTAAAGAAGTATTCGCTTTTTCCTGCTAAGACTGTAAAGATGATAAACAGTACAGCCAACAGAAACAGCTGCTGTGAGTACTTACTCATCCATTTCTTCATCATCCGTTTGTTCTTCCCTTTCAATAATTGTCTGGTACAGCTGTTTTGGAGTGCTGTCCCTAGTCAGGAAGGAAGCTATCTGTCTGCCGTTTTTAATCACGCAGATTCGGTCGGAAATGTCAAAGACCTGAAACAGGTTATGGCTAATCAGGATAATGGTTTTTCCCTGTTCCTTTAAATAGCGGAACAGATTCATAATTCGTTCCGTTTCCTTCATTCCCATCGCCGATGTAGGTTCATCAAAAATCATAATCTCGCCATTCTGGTAAACGGCCCTTGCAATGGCAACAGCCTGACGCTGCCCGCCGGACATTTTTTCTACCGGCTGGCGTATATCAGGAATATGGATATGGAGCTGTCTCAATAGCTTTTCTGTTTCCCGGTACATGGCTCTGTAATCAAGAAAAAAACCGAAATGCAGAAGCTCACGCCCAAGAAAGAGATTACCGGCGCAGTCCTTGCAGTTGTCAAGGGCCAGATTCTGATAAACGGCTGTAATTCCCTGATTCATGGCCTCCTTTACAGTGAGAGAGTGAAAAACACGCTCTTTAATCCGGATTATTCCCTGGTCTGGCTTCAGGCATCCGGTGAGGAGCTGAATCAGCGTACTTTTTCCTGATCCATTGTCGCCCACAATGGCTGTAATCTCTCCGCCGTAGGCTTGAAATTTCATATTATCAAGAGCTGTGATGGAACCGAACTGTTTTATAATACCCTCCATCTGAATCACTGGTTTATTCAATGCAGGAACTCCAATCTGTAGAAAATCTATCCCTATTCTACCATCATATTCCACTCTTTTTGATTGGAATTTTCTATAAAAAGAAATATATGTATTGTTAATATCTATCAATCAGACATTTCTTTATGATGTGGAAATCCGGAGGGACTGTCCTGCCGCAACAGGATTTCAGGAAATAAGGCGGCCACAATCCCGCTGGCATCAAACCGCAGGACAAGGCCGCCCTAAATTGGATTTTTCTGTTATAGTATTGCCGCCGGAACAGAGAAATGAAATTTCAAAGACAGTTGGTTTACATACAAGGTGTTATTCCAGCTCTGTATTATAAGAAAAAACAGATGCCCCTGGTATCCCCAATTTAACAAGCTCAAGTGTCTATGGTGTACAGGACAGCAGTGATAAAAGGGTATATTCTTCCGATGTTCTCCAACCGGCAAAAATATGTAATGCGCTATGACAGTTGGGAAATTCCGGAGGCGGCCAGGGAAAACCTGGTTTATGGCGTCAGGTACAGCCCATTTAAGGCGGGGAATATTGAGTTTATAGGAATTGTCGGCATTTCACAGATTGATATGATTGAAAAACGCCTTAAGGTAGACAGCTTTGGCGGCCGGGGGTATGTTGGAATTATTGATATTGACGGGAATTATGTTGTCAGCCGGGAGCGCAGTGCAGGCATCGGAAAAGCAGATAATTACTTTGACCAGCTCCGGATAAATACGGCTTTGTCGGAAAACGAAATCAATGATATTATTAACCGTCTGACACAGGGCGAGGCATTCATTGAACACATTGATTACAATAATCAAGTTGACCAGGTCGTATCATTTATAAATATGCCTGAAACCACATGGAGCATTGTACTAACCGTGCCGCAGGACGTGTTCAGTGAACAGACACAGCAGTTTGTGGTAATGACAGGCATAATGCTTGGGGTTGTTGTCGTTGTCCTGTGTCTGATGATGCTCGTCATTATCCGTATATCCGTTGTTTCCAGGACGGCAAAAGCAGAGGCAAAATCCCGTGGCGATTTTCTGTCAAGTATGAGCCATGAAATACGCACTCCGCTTAACGGTATTATTGGGCTCAATCATCTGATGCAGGAGAATAACCAAAACCCTGAGAAGCTGGAGGAATATCTCACCAAGTCTGATTCAACTGCAAAGTATCTGCTTTCCCTTGTTAATGATATTTTAGATATGTCAAAACTGCAGGCGGGGAAAATTGAGACAGAAATCCTATGGTCTGATATTATCGGAGACGAGACCCGGATTGAACAAATACTGATGAATATTCTTGGAAATGCTGTTAAATTCACACAAAAGGACGGCAGTATTACCATGCGGGTATTTCAGGTTCGGGAGGAAAGCAGCAGAGTCATTACTGTCTATGAAATCGAAGATACCGGCTGCGGTATGAGTGAGGAATTTCAAAAGATAATATTTGATTCGTTCAGTCAGGAACATAATAATGTCTCACGGGGAACACATGGGACCGGACTTGGAATGGCAATCAGCTTTCTGCTGGCAAAGCAGATGGACGGAACGTTATCGGTTTAGAGTAAACTGGGAATAGGAAGCTGCTTTACGTTCCGGCTGCCAGCAGAGATTGCGGATGGGGTACAGGACACTAACAGGAAGAATTATGCCGTACCGGAGGCTGTGGATATTGTTCAGGACACAGCGCCGGAAAGAGAACTAGTGAAAATCCTGGTTGCTGAGGATAACGAATTAAATGCCGAGATTCTGCTGGAGATATTAAAAAACGCGGGTTTTTCAGCAGTCCGTGCAAATGACGGCGGTCAGGCGGTGGATATATTTGAGGCATCCTCCCTCCATGAGTTTGGTATCATTCTGATGGATGTACAGATGCCTGTACTAAATGGATACGAGGCAACGAAAGTCATTCGCGCAATGAACCGGTCAGATGCGAAAACAGTCATTATCTATGCCTGCACGGCCAACACATTTAAAGATGACCAGGTCAAGGACCTGGAAAGCGGGATGAACGGATTTATTGCAAAGCCCATTGATGTAGACAAGCTCATGCAAAAGCTTGGATAAAATCCAGAGAGACGCTGTGGGTTTTCGCAAATATGGATATTGGGGATAAGAAAAATGAAAAAAACAGAACAGTTACAGGCAGAGAATAAACGTCCAACAATGCTTACATACCAGGATTCGCTTACAGGACTTTACAACAGGGGAACCATGGCGGCAAAGGTGGGTGAGGCAGTCCGGGTCAATCATGCCGGTATCTTTATGATTATGGATATCAACCACTTTAAGCATATCAATGAAGTATATGGCCATCTGACCGGCGATAAGGTCCTTCAGGAGCTGGCCCGTGTAATAGGGTATCATTTTTTAAAAAAGGATTTAATCGGACGTATGGGCGGTGACGAGTTTGCCGTATTTATACAGGATGCATGCCGGAAGGAGATGGTGGTAAGCAAGGCGGAAAGCCTGTATTCCCGTGCAATTCAGGTTGGAAGGGAGATTGGAATTGGCAATCATTTAAAGGTGACGTTCGGTGTGGAGCAGTTCCGCAAAGGCGATACATTCCAGACTCTTTACAGCCGCGCGGACCTTGCGCTGCGTTATGGCAAGAGTGAGGTCTGGCACGGACAGGCATTCAGGTGGAACTCATCCTTATTTCACTGACAGATACAATCGGCTCTTTTGTGAGTCTGGATGAACGCGATTTTCTGGTCCGGCAGCTAAAGGAAAGCATCTGCTCATCCCTGCGATTTAATGACATTTATACGCACTATACCAGCTGCCAGTTCCTTGTCATGACACCAGGCGCCGGAAGGAACCATATGGAAATGATATCTGCACGGATTCGGAATAAATTCCATAATCTGGTGCAGGACCGGCCAGATGTCAGGCTGTTCTTCAGCTTTTATCCGCTGCAGCAGACGGCACCCGGACGTCCATAACCATTCATGGCCGTCATGGCGCTATAAAAAACCATGGGCGTATAGATGCCATTTGCAGCGGTTAGGTCTAAGAATCAATGCCGGTACCCATAAAGCATAAGGGTCAATATCGTCAAAGCCAACCACGGCACAGTCCTCAGATACACGCAGCTCCCCTGGTCTTTCAGGGTTTTCATGGCGCCGGTGGCCCTGGTGTCGCCTGCTGCAAATACAGCGGTGAATTAAAATCAAATATAGGCTGTTCGCTGCCCGGCAATTTTACAATTGCCGGGTGTTTTTTTGCTGCAGCTTATTGGAGTTATGGTCGGATAGGTTGGATGGTTGGATAAAACATTCTGATATGCTTTTAGGGCATATGAATCCATTTAATCTAAGTATTTGATATAAATACAGTTTAAGATTAAAATAAAGTTATCAAAGGTTCCATCAATGATACCTGCCCCATTGCTTATATACGTCAGCATATTGAACAGATGAAAGGAAGGATGATACAATGAGAAAAAATCTAAAAAGAATCATGGCCGGAGCATTAATGCTCACCGTATTTACGGGCACAGGATGCTCTGCACAGACCGCAGCCCGGAGCGAAGAGGGAAAGACCCAGGCGGAGGGCGCCGGCACTGCTGAGACAGAGAGTACCGGAGCCACCGGGGATGGAGGCGTCGGAGGCGCCGCAGCCGGAGGTGCCGCAGCCGGGGATGGAGCCTCCGGAGCTGTCAATTACGCAGCAATGGAGGATACATCCATCCGGGTGGAAAACATTGAGCTGACAGACCAGTGGGATAAGGTTTTTCCGCTCAGCCATGAGGTGAATCACAGGAAGGTCACCTTTGTCAACCATTTCGGCAATACATTGGCGGCTGATTTGTATGAGCCCAAGGAGTATACGGGCAGTCTCCCTGCAATTGCTGTCTGCGGTCCGTTCGGCGCGGTCAAGGAGCAGAGCTCCGGTCTTTATGCACAGGAGATGGCGAGGAGAGGTTTCCTGGCCATTGCCTTTGACCCGTCCTTTACAGGTGAAAGCAGCGGATATCCCAGGTACTTTAATTCACCGGATATCAATGTGGAAGATTACCAGGCTGCCATTGATTTCCTTTCCGTACAGGAGAATGTCAACCCTGAGCAGATTGGCGTGATAGGTATCTGCGGCTGGGGCGGAATGGCACTTCAGACAGCGGCTCTGGATACCAGGGTCAAGGCAGCCGCAGCTATGACCATGTACGATATGAGCCGGAATACGGCCCTTGGATATTTTGATTCCATTGATGAAGATGGAAGATACCAAGCGCGCGCTGCGTACAATCAGCAGAGAACAGAGGATTATAAGAACGGAGCATATGCGCTGGGCGGCGGCCTGCCGGAAGAAGCGCCGGCAGATGCCCCGCAGTATGTTAAAGACTATGTTGCCTATTATAAGACCGACCGCGGTTACCATCCCCGTTCAGTCAATTCAAACAATGGCTGGGCCGCCACTGCCGGTGGTTCCCTGATGAATATGCGGCTGTTTGAATACGCTCCTGAAATCCGAAGCGCAGTTCTGCTTGTGCATGGAGAAAAAGCGCATTCCTTAATGTACAGCCAGGACGCATATAAACTTCTTCAGGGCAGTAATAAAGAGTTAATGATTATCCCGGATGCAACCCACACAGACCTGTATGACCAGATGGACAAGATTCCTTTCGACAAGCTGGAGCGTTTCTTTGCGGAGGCTTTTCAGTAAGCAGCCTGCAGGGCGGGGTTCCTGTTTGGGGCTCCAATCCCGGATACCGGCGGGAATGGATTTAGGTTCAGCCTTACCTCCAAAAGCAACACGGCCCGGAACAACACATCGTGTTCCGGGCTGCAGCATTATCTACCTAATCCACCGTTCCAGGGTTTCCATCAGTATCCCGATATCAATAGGCTTTGCAATGTGGTCGTTCATACCCGCACTGTGGGCTTTTCCTATATCGGATGCAAATGCATTGGCTGTCAGGGCCAGGATGGGAATGGTATGGGCGTCCCCGCGTTCCAGGCCGCGGATTGTTTTGGTTGCTTTATATCCGTCCATCAGAGGCATCTGGATATCCATCAGAATACAGGCGTATTCCCCGGGAGCCGAGGCTTCAAATTTATTGACTGCGATTAAGCCGTTTTCCGCTGTATCAATGAGAAGTCCATAGGTTTCAAGAAGTTCCACTGCGATTTCCCGGTTGAGTTCATTATCCTCTGCCAGCAGCAGCTTTTTACCGTTTAAAGCATTATTTGGTTTTCCTCCCAGGGCGTCCCAGGAGTCAGAACGGCCGCTTCTGCGGAATTTGTGGAAGGTCTGCACCATTTTTGATTTAAACAGAGGCTTTGTGATAAAGGCATCTGCTCCCGCTGACCGGAACTTATCTTCAATTTCAGAAAAATCATAGGCGGAGACAATGATAATAGGGGTATCCATGCCCACTGTTTTTCGGATTAGCTTTAATGTCTCCAGGCCGTCCATATCGGGCATAATCCAGTCCAGAATCACCGCAAAAAAGTCTTCCGCCGCTTCGTGGGCAGCAGCTACACGGTCCACGGCTTCCCGGCCGGACAGCACCCAGCTGCACTGCATTCCCAGTTCGTTCAGGATTTCAGTAACGCTTTCACATATAATCCGGTCGTCGTCCGCAACCAGAACCGGAAGTCCGGCCAGCTCTGTGTAATCCGCCTCTGTCTCCCTGCATAAATCAAAGGTAACGGCCACCACAAACTGGCTGCCTTTTCCAGGCGTACTTTTCACCTCAATGGTGCCGTTCATCATACGTACAATGTTCTGGGTGATTGCCATGCCAAGGCCGGTGCCCTGGATATTATTGATTCTGGCGTCATCTGCCCGGGAAAAGGGTTCGAAGACATGTGGGATGAAGTCCTCTTGCATCCCAATTCCGGAGTCGGTTACCACGAAAGAATACTGCCCCTTACCCTTTGCAAAACACGGGATTTCCTGAATCCGCAGACCGATAATTCCGCCGTCAGGCGTATATTTGGTGGCGTTGGAAAGCAGATTTACAAGCACCTGCTGCAGCCGTCCTCTGTCCGTAATAACCTTTTCATGGCGGACCCGGTTGGCGTTTACACGCAGTGTCTGATGCTTTTCCTCCACCAGGGGGCGGAATACATCCATTACGTCTTCAATCAGATCCGGGAGGAAAACCTCCTCGGATATCAAGTCAATCTTCCCGCTTTCAATTTTGGACATATCCAGAACCTCGTTTATGAGGTTCAGCAGATGGCGGCTGGCCGTGTTGATTTTTGCAAGGCAATCCTGTATTTTATCCGGGGAATTCAGGTTGGCCTGAGCAATGACCGACATTCCTATGATAGCGTTCATCGGCGTGCGGATATCATGGGACATGGAGGAAAGAAAGTTGGTTTTGGCGTCGTTGGCTATCTGGGCTGTCTTGCAGGCATCCTCCAGCACCTGTTTCTGCCGCACCTGTTCCATGCGCTCCCTGGTCACATCAAGGCCCACGCTGTAATAAGAGGGTACTCCGTCCCAGCTGTCCTGGGCGCTGACAAAGCTGAAGGACAGCGCCAGGATTTTGATATCCCCATGGTAAGTGACCACGCGCCCTTCTGCTGCCGTGGGCCTGCCGGTTGTCCTTGACTGCTCCATGATATTGGTTATCTGTACAATATCATCCGGATGCACATAGGTGCACTGGGAATGCAGCTCCTGTTCAAATTCATTTTTTGTATAGCCAATCAGACTCAGGAAGCCGCCTCCATACCAGAGCACGGTTCTCATATCTCTTGCATCCACCCGCGCGAATCCGCCGTGAACACTGCTTATGAGCGCGTCCCGCTCCTGGTCCTTTTTTGCCAGCCTGTACTCAGCGCTGAATGTATCATGGGAGAGCTCCAGGCGCGCCCGGTGCCCCTCCCAGCTGACCTCCAGGTCCCGGATTAAAAATGTCCGTCCCAGGGTGGGATTATGGAATTCCCAGTTATAGAATTCCTCGGTACACAGTTTGTCGTTGGTGCAGAAGGGACAGGGGGAGGTCCGGCCCTGGATTATCTCATAACATTTTCTTCCCACTGCTTTCCATGCAGGCATGCCCAGCACCTGGCAGGAGGTCTGATTCAGGTACAAAAGCTCATAGGTGCTGATATCGCAGACATAGGCATTGCCTTCGTATGTATCGAGCACAGACCGGAAACAATGGTGCTGCTGTTGAAAGAGCCGGTTCATCTCTTCCTTTTCAGCGGTAAGAGCGCTGATATTGGCAAATTCCATTTGAAGCACAGGGCCTCCCTCCACTGAATCAGCGGTTATGGTACCCAGAAGACGCACCCAGAAAAAACCATCTGACTGCCTGGGCAGCCGGATGGTAATATCAATATCAGAGCTCCCTGCGTTCACTGCCTGGGCAGTTTCATGGCGGATTGCCGCGAAATCATCAGGAAACTGGGAAAAAAACTCCCTAAGGTTTGGAAATAGATGATAAAAATGTTCCCTTGTATATCCTGTAAGACGGAAGAAGCCGGAATTTCCCCACAAAAGTGTGAAAGAGTCATCCAGCAGACAGCAGATAACCCCCGCCTTTAATAAATCCATTCCAGCGGGACATTCTCTTCCTGCTGCCTGCCATGAACCGGACTTGTCCTGTTTGTTTCTTTTGTTGATATTCATACCTTCATCACCCATTCTGTATAACCGCAATTCTTTGTTCACATACATAATTATTGAATTTCCATAAGTATAACAAAAGAATTTAAAAATAGCAACAGCAACAGAAACAGGAGATGGGCCTATTTACGCTTCTAAAGGCCGGGAATAAGAAGTCCTTCTGCCTCGGCAATACCCAGCTGGACCAGCTTGGAGATGATTAAACGAAATTCGTGGACCATGAGCTTTTCCAGTTCCTGGGAAAACCGGACGGAATCCTTTTCTTTCAGTGCCTGCAGAAAGGTATCATAACACAGAATATAAAAATCCGTCTTGTTATGATATTCGTTCCAGATACTGTGCAGGCCATATCCCCAGAAGAGCTGCTTTAAGAGTTCCCCGTAGATGGTGCGGATGGCCTGGTAGGGGGCAAACTGCCTCAGCAGGTCCAGAACATCATAGGAAATAGGCTGATACATGTTGCGCGTTTCCAGAGTGGCCAGCAGCGCTATGCTCCTGCGGATACCGTCCTCATCCAAGGACGATATTGTAATCTCAGAAACCGCCTTGCAGGACAGTGTTAATATCTGCAGGCTCTGGGCCATATCTAAGAGACGTTTGCGGACCACAGGGTTGGTAAAATCGCAGTTCTCCGCAGTTTCATGAAATGGAAGGACCCTGGTTCCAATCCGCTTGACCGACTGGACAGCGCCGACCCCATTGAGCAGGGAAAGTGTGCGGCGGACTGTGCTTACGGATACATTCCGTTCCCTGGACAGCTTGTTCAGAGAGGGCAGCAGTGTGTTGACCGGATAACGGCCAAGGCTGATATCAATCAGTAAATCCATGGCAAGGGAATAGCATATCTGTGACGCCTTTTTATAGGAACTCCATGTAAAAGGAATCTCTTCCCGGGATGTCAGCGTAATCCGCTCCTTATAAAACCGGCAGAGGGACACAGAAAGGGAATCCTGGGCCAGGCAGATTAACTCCCGGAGAGAATCCCAGTCCTGCTTAAGGCAATAGTCCAGGGACCGGGGCGAAAATTCATTGAGGGCAAAATCACACCAGGGATTGTCCGGCACACATAAAAAGGGGGCCTCAAAAAACATATAGACCTGCCAGAGAAGCCGGGTAAAAAGGTCATTGCCCAGGGAGTCATAGGCCTGCATCATATGGTTAAAGGCAATCAAAGGCTGCAGGCCGTGGCTTTTCCTGAGTTCCATCATATTGGTGTAAATTTCCCCAGGGGCATTTTTCAGGCTAATCCACTGGGCATTGGTAAAAAGCGGATTTAAGGATTTGCTTAAATCAATCAATGCACTCTTTCTAAGGGAGAAGAAAAGCTGGACATTCTGTTCTATTTCTTTCTGGCTGTAAGCTTTTATGACCCTGGACCCCACATTCTGGGACAGGGTAACATATCCTTCCCGTTCTAACTGGAGATAAGCGCTGCGGATGGTATCCAGTGATACAAGGAAGTTTTCCGTGTTGTTTTCCATTGTAGGGAGAACGTCGCCAAAGCGATAGGTGCCAAATTGGATATGCGTCTTCAGAACGTCATATACCACATGACACCGCTCCATATCATTTTTCACGAATTCACCTCATTTTTGCTGGTTAATATATCGTAACCAGTATAACATGATTGCCGTTACTTGTAAAACGTTGCTATTCACAGCGGAATTTGTTATACTGAGCATATTATTATGTATGTGAGCATAGAAAAGGTGTAAAATCTGCAGGAATTCAGCCGAAAGGGCGTGAGAGGAGATTCCAGCAATGACAAAAGATACATTGATATCCATGGAACAGTTAGAGTCTGTCCTGGATTATTCACCGGCCGCCATTATTATCAGTGCCCTGGACAACCGGGAGCTTCTGTATGCAAATAAAGCTGCGGGTTTCAGGACATCCCCGGCATGCAGGTACGGACGAATGACCTGTTATCAGGCATTCGGGCGTGACTGTCCCTGTCCCGGATGTCCGGCCGGAACAGTTGGAAAGGAGAAATCCGCGTTACGGGAAGTTTTCAATCCCAAGAACGGCCATACTTACCGCTGCGTTGGGAAGGATATTGACTGGGCCGGCCGTCCGGCCCATATTGAATATATTTCCGATATCAGCAAACAAATACTGTTGGAACAGGAATTTCCCGGAGGGATTATCATGGCGGCCTATTATTCAGACGGAACCATGAAAACGGAATTCATCTCTGCGGGCTTTGCGGCGATGACCCAGCGGACCGTGGAGGAAGCAGGACGCCTGTATGGCGGGGATATCTTTGCCGGGATTCATCCGGATGATGTGGAAAAGAACCGGAATAAGTTTCAGGAATTTTTAAAGAACGGAAAAGGACCGTGTGAATTGGTTGCCCGTATGCAGCGGAAAGATGGGAGTTATCTCTGGACCAGCAGTACGCTGTCCATGCTGCCGCCAAATGGAAGTATCCGCAGGATTTATATAGTGTATACAGATATTACCAAGACAATTGAGGAACAGGAACAGCTGCAGCGCCGGTATGAGGAGCAGCTTCTGGAGCATTATCATAAAACAGGTGCCAATGAACTGATTCTCGGTCACAGCAATATTTCACGGAATCAGGTGGTGGAAATGCGGGACTCCACAAATTCCGGACTGGTGAAACGGTTCGGGACGCACAGGGAGACATTTTTCCAGGGGCTTGCCGGGATGATAACGGATAAAGAGAGCCGGACAGCATTCATGGAAATGTATATGAATGAACCTTTGCTGGAGGCATATGCCCAGAATAAAATGGAACAGGCCATGAGCTGCTACATCCGTCTTCCGGAGGAACGGTACGGACGTTTTGTCCAGTTCAAGGTGAATCTTCTGACAGGACCCGAAGCAGGCGAAGTCATTGGAATCCTTACGGTTACCGACATAACGGAAGAAACCATATCTGAGCGGATTTTCCATCAGCTGTCGGTCACCAGCCATGACTTTGTGGCAGATGTGGACCTTCGCCAGGACTCCTACCGGATACTGGCTTATAATAAAGAAGCGACCTACATCCCGGCCCTTTATGGCCGCCATTCCGGGCAGGCCGCGGAGATGGCGGGTTCCGTTGTGCTGCCAAAGGACAGCAAATCATTCCTGCATGCGCTGGAAGCAGATGAAATGCGCAGAAGATTAAAAAAGGGTCCCTATACCATTACCTTTTCCACGGCAAACCATGGGGATATCCGTATTAAAAACATGACCATTGCCTCTGTTGAACCTTTGATGGAGCGCTATTGTATGGTATGTACGGATATCACGGACTCTGTCCGGGAACAGCAGGGGCTGCTGCATATGATGGCATATACCTTTGAGCTTATGGGACTGCTGGATACCGGCAGCGGGACCGTCACCATGTACACCAGAAAGATGGTGCTGGAAAATCTTCCCCCGGATACAATAGAGAATTACAGAGAAGCCGTGGGAATGTTTACGGATTATGATATTGCGTCGGAATCCGCTTTAGAGGTGCAGAATCAGTTTCAGATAGAGTCCATTCTTGCCCGGCTGGAGCAGGAACCGTCAGGTTATGATTTTGTTGCTGCCTGCCGATGTGAAAACGGTCTCCGGTATAAACAGTTCAGCATGATTTGGGGAAACCGGAATCATGATACGGTCTGTGTGGTCAGGGCCGATGTCACGGACATGATAGCAGCGGAGCGCAGGGTAAAGAAAGAGCTGGAAAACGCGCTGGCCAATGCGGAAAAGGCCAACCAGGCAAAAAGCGATTTTTTATCCGCCATGAGCCATGATATACGTACGCCCATGAACGCCATTGCGGGCATGACCACCCTGGCTTTTGCCCATATGGACGACCGGGCCCGGCTGGAAGACTGTCTGCAGAAGATTACTGTTTCCAGCAGACATTTATTAAGCCTGGTAAATGATGTTTTGGATATGAGCCGGATTGAGCAGTCAAGAATATCATTAAGTCATATGAAGCTGCTGCTTCCCGATATTGTGGACCAGCTGAATGCAATTCTGGCTCCCCAGGCAAAGGAACAGGGGGTTCAGTTGTCCATATATGCGGAGCAGGTTACCCATACCGCATTTTACGGTGATTCGCTGAGAATTAACCAGATTCTGATTAACCTGTTGAGCAATGCAATTAAGTTCACACCTGCCGGCGGCAGGGTAGACTTCCGGGTGGAGGAAATTGCACCGGAAAACATGCCCATGGATATCCGGTACCGTTTTATTGTACAGGATACGGGGATTGGGATGAGGGAAGAATTCCTGAAGCATATTTTTGAACCGTTCACCCGGGAACAGGGGGCGGAGCGCATAGAGGGAACCGGCCTGGGGCTAAGTATTGCAAAAAGGCTGGTTGATTTAATGGGGGGAAGAATCACAGTAGAGAGCAGAGTCAATCAGGGAAGCAGATTCATGGCAGAGCTGGAGTTTGAGGAAGCAGAGCTGTCTTTAACTGTGCATGCGGACCAGGGAGAAACCTGTGATTCGAAAGTCACAGATATATTTAAGGGGCGCTGTTTTCTGGTTGCCGAGGATAATGAAATCAATGCGGAAATTCTTTGCGAGCTCCTGCAGATGAAAGGAGCATCTTCTGAACGCAGGGAAAACGGAGTCAGGGCAGTGGAGGAATTCAGGGCAGCAGAACCAGGGACCTACGATGTCATACTTATGGATATCCAGATGCCTGTCATGAACGGATATGAAGCAACCCGCAGAATCCGCAGCCTGAACCGTGAGGATGCCAGGAAAATTCCAATCATTGCCATGACAGCCAATGCCTTTGCGGAGGATGTTCAGGCTGCATTGGAGGCAGGCATGAATGCCCATGTGGCAAAGCCCATTGATATGGATATGCTGCGGGCCGCTTTGGGTAAAGTATTGTGATGAGCATTGGGCATGGAGCGGACAAGAGGCGGGAACCATGTTTATGCTGTGGCTTAAAGGGATATGAATGGAGAAAGGAAAATGATATGAAGGACGAATTGTTGGATGTGCTTAAAATAATAGCAGATAAACGAATGGAACGAACCTTTGAAGGCCTGCTCAATGAAGATGAAGAGTACAGAAAAATGTTAAAAGCAGTCCACTCCATGGAACTGGAATATGACACATTGGAATTGAATCCGGATATGAAGACAATGATTGATAAACTGCTGGCAGAGAGGGATGGAATTAATATGGAGAAAACATCGCTTGCATACTGGGCGGGAATGATGGATGCTATTATTATTTTGAGGAACATGGAAATCATTACCGTATGATTGGCAGAGATTGGACGCGGTGCGGCAGTTTGCACCGGGGAACCATATGCATTTTACACCGGAATATCTCTCTGACAACAAAGACGGGCTTGAGGTGAAGTCCTTTGCAGGGTGTATTCCTTCGAGCCCGCCGTTAACCATCCGTGTTCTGAGTAACTCAGTTAAAATATTTCCGTATAAAATAAGACGGTGTGCAGCTCCATGCATGACAATAGCTGTTAATGATTCTGGAGCCATAAGGAGAGGCGTACCTGTCCCTGGGATTAAAAAGCTCCCAGAAACAGTCAGCGCCCAGGTCCGCCATCTGCCCCCAGTAGAAACGGATGCAGCGGAGCGCGGTGTCCTTCATGTCATTTTGTATCAGAGCCTCTATAAAATGGTGGTACATATAGGGGGTGACCATGCCCACGGGCGGGTCTGTTTCAATCAGATGCTCCAGCAGTCTGCGGTTCTCCTTCCGGTCCAGCACATCCGCCAGGACCAGCCATATCTGGGATGCCCAGGATATCTGGCGGTCCGGGCCGCTTAAGAAAAAGCCGGATTCACTGTCCCACAGGTATTCCAGGGCTCCCCGGACAGCTGTCTTAGTCCAGCGCTCCAGCTGACTGACGTCCCCTGTCCCGGATTCCCCGCTGCACATAAGCCTGGCTAAACAGAGAGCCTGCTTCATGGTGTAAATCAGGACGCCCTGGGCGCCGGCCTGTTTGTTCAGGCTGTCATTCCAGTCCAGGAAACACCACCAGTCATCACTGTCTTTTACCACTCCCCGGCTGTCCAGGCGCTTCACTGCAAGTTCGGCCTGGCGGTAAGCGGTGGGCCATAACTGAACCAGGGTTTCCCGGTCGCCGGTGGCCTGATAGTAGTCATAAAGACAGGAGATAAAAAACAGGCCATAGTCAAAGAGGGAGGTGTCATCTACCATCAGGGCTGGCCGCAGGAACAGGCAGGCGCCTACGTGATAATCATTTTGGGTAAGTCCGGCAAACAGGTACAGACACCGTTTAACCAAATCATAATTCCCAAATGTCTCATAATTGGTCAGTGCCTGGAGTCTCAGGTCTCCAATCCAAAGGCGCCGGTCACGTTTGGGGCCGTCCTCAAACACGGACTGCATGCAGTCCTCCATGGTCTTAAGGGCTATGGCGTCAATCCGTTTCAGGTCTTCCGGCACAGTTTCATTTAGGGGAGCTACCTGGGACATATCTGCGGAGGTCACGGTTTTGCAGGACACATCACTTACCAGCACCTGGTATTTGGGGGAGGTGTCCAGGACCTTCAGTTCCATATAACGGAAGGCATACCGTCTGGGAAGGGAGATTCTGGCCGGCAGCTCGTCAATGTGAAGAAATTCTTCCTGAATCCAGCTGCTGCTGAGGGAGCCCTGGTAGGATGCGGTGTCCTCCATGATTTCACAGGGCATTTCCCCTAATTTAATCCGTATATGGGCCGGAGCATCAGGGGGACTGCCGGTGGGCAGAAGGCAGAAGGATATATATCCCACGTGGTGGGTGCCGAAATCCAGGCACACGGAACCGCCCTTTGACAGAGGCATGGTATCCAGCGCCTCCACTGGCTTTGGGCGGCAGGGAATCCAGTCAAAGTCCTGGCACGTCCCGTTAGGCGGGAGTTCCTGGCCGTCCGTCCGGGCTTCGGAGGCTGACGGCTCAAATGAGATGAGCCGGACGGGACGGACTGTTTTTCGGCGGAGCTTTGGTTCCAGCTCCTGTGCCTTTTTTACAAAGTCCTCATTGATATTCATTTGAAAGTTTTCTATATGGTTTGTAATCTGTGTCATTGCCGCATCTCCTTATTCATTTCTGGAATCCAGTTCAGCCTTAATTTCAGGATAGATTTTATCCAGGTTGTAAAACAGCATAGTGACGATGGAGCATACAAGAAGAAGCATAGGGATGTACAGGTACATGGATTTAATTGCCAGCACCGCATTGGAACTCTGTGCGGATGCGCCGCCCTGGTAAGCGCCCCATGCCAGAAGGGCGCCGCTGATGCCTCCGGCTATTGCTTGGGCAACCTTTCCCAAAAAGCCGTTGATGGCGGACAGGGAACCGGCTGTGTTGACCCCTGTTTTCCATTCGCCATAGTCCACAGGGTCTGCCTGCATGGAGAAATAGATGCTCTCCTTCATGCCGTATCCAAGAGCAGTTACACCGGCTCCTGCCAGTATGGCCATATGGTTCATGCCTGCAAACAGGATGACAGCCAGCCCGGCCAGCTGGATGGCTGCGCTGCCCACATACAGGTTGCGCTTACCCATCCGCCTGGCCAGTGCAGGAACCAGGAAATTGGCTGCCATGGGAACGATGGACATGATGGTGGCAATGGTGACAGACAGTTCCTTGCTGCCTATGACAGCTGTGTAATAGTATACGATTGCGCTGGTCTGAAGGAAAAAGCCGGTCCACATGAAGAGGATGTTGAGGGCAAAGATAAGCCAGGGCTTGTTCTTTTTCAGGGATACAAGGCTTTCCTTCAGGGTAACGCTGCCGGCTGTTGTGGTTACCCTTTCCTTTACATTGGCAAAGGTAAAGAAGAACAGCAGGCATCCGATGAAACCAAAGATTATCATTACAATACGGAATCCCAGTGCTTCGCTGCCCTTACCCAGGGAATCCACCAGTTTTAAGGCCGTGGAGCTGACCACAGTGGAGCCCAGGAAGGCGAAAAACTTGCGGGTGGTGGACAGGGCGGTCCGTTCCTGGGTATCGGCTGTCAGGCTTGGCAGGATGGAGGCCATGGGGATGTTCACCACCGTGTAGGTGAAGGACAGGCCAATATAAGTCACATAGGCATAGATGAGCTTGCCGCTTTGGGAAATATCCGGCACACTGAAGGCAAGGACGGCAAACAGTGCAAAGGGTATGGCGCCAAAGAGAAAATAGGGCCTGGATTTTCCCCAGCGTGTATTGGTGTGGTCAATGCAGTAACCGATGAGCAAATCCGTGCCTCCGTCTATAAAACGGGTGACCACAAACATGAAGGCAATGGACTTTGCGCTGAGTGACATGACATCCGTATAAAAATATAAGAGGTAAAGGGAAATCATCTGCCAAATCAGGTTGCATGCAAAGTCAGAGACCCCATAACCTATTCTCTGTTTCCATATCTGCTGTTTCACATATCTCATGGTTGAATCCTGTTTCATTCAATAACCCCTCCTTGTATTTGATGTTATCATTGTAAGGGATAAGATGATAAAAAACGATTGAGTTTCATAATCAAATAAATTGATGTTTTATAACCTGTCTGCTACAATCATAGCAGAGATGGGAGGTAAAGACCATGACAACCGGAGAATTAGAAAGCCAGCTGATGGAATTTAACGAGGATGAACGGTTTTATCAGCAGTATTACAATGTGAAACAGAATAAGTGGATGCTGGAGGAATTTTTAGAAAGTCTGGATTTTAATGAGGTTATACGCCGCCGTCTGATTGTGCCGGAGGTATCAGGGGGCTGGATGCCTTATGATATGAAAGATGAAGCCTACTTTGATGCGGAGGATAAGAACCATATTGTAATCAGTAAGCACAACCGTTTCACGCCCCCCTTCCGGCACCGCCATATATTCTTTGAGCTGGCCTATGTGGTGAAGGGGAGCTGCAGCCAGGATATAGGAAAAGACAGGATTGAGATGGAGGAGGGGGACTTCTGTCTTCTGGCGCCGGATACCATTCACAGCGTCGGGGTGTTTGATGACAGCCTGCTGGTAAACATACTGGTAAGGCGGAGTACCTTTGAGGACATATTTTTTAATATGCTGAGGGACACAAATATGATAGCCACCTTCTTTAACCAGTCCCTGTACTCAGGAGTCCATAATCCCTACCTGATTATCCCGGCCAGGGGTGACATGGTGCTGAAGGAATATGTTCTGTCAATGTTTCTGGAATATCTGGGAAAGAAACGGTACTATGAAAAGATACTCAATAATCAGCTGATGATTCTGTTTGCCAAAATGCTTCAGGGGTATGAAGAACGTATCCGGCTGCCCAGCAGGATGCGCAGGGCCACGCAGGAGAGCATGAGAATCCTAAGTTATATTGAAGACAACTATCAGAATGTGACCCTTGGGGAGACTGCGGCCCAGTTCCACTTTTCCCAGCCCTATTGCTCCAAAATCATAAAGGAATATACAGGCAAATCATTTACGCAGATTGTCCAGGAAATCCGTTTCCAGAAGGCTGCCATTCTTTTGAACAATACAAATATCAGTATAGCGGAGATAAGCAGACGGGTGGGGTTTGAACATGTGGAGCATTTTAACAGGCTGTTTAAGAAGCTGTACCATATGCCGCCGGGACAGTACCGGAAGGGGAATGGGGAATCATCTGATGGGATATGCCGATGATGCTTGAATACATTACATCGCCGGTTCCTTCAACTGTTCCGCGGAAGGCGGTAGCAATACCGTAAAAAATATAGAACACAGCAATGCTTCTGAAAAAGGAGAAGCTTATTCCGATGGCCTCCTGGTCTATGCCGAACATTGCAACCAGCCTGCCGCCAAAGAACGTCATGATGATTGACAGGAATACGGAGATGGCAGCCACGGTGTGTGTGCCGAATCCATTCATGAAGTTTTGCAGTACAATGTTGCCAAAGGAGGTAATGCCGGACTGGATGGCCGGCGGAAAGCCGAACCTGTTTCCCCGCCTTACGATATCCCAATGTACTATTTTATTTCTGGCTGAAAATCTTAACTGAGGATAGTGTTTCATACTGTAAAAAATAATGAAAACAGTCATTGATATCTGGGAAATCACAGTTGCGGCAGCGGCTCCGGCCACGCCGTAACGCAGCACTGCCACAAACAGAATATCCAGGAACACATTGGCGGCTGAGGATATTAATACGGAGTAAAAAGGGGCCCTGCTGTCGCCGGTGGCCCTGAGTACGGAGAAATATGTATTATATACGGCCAGGAATGGAATACCGATAAGAATAATCCGCAGGTAATCCCTTGAAAATGAATACATATCCGCCGGAGTATTTACCAGGTCCAGTATGGAGCCGGCAAGAGCAAAACCAAGTACTGCCATAACTATGCCTGTTCCCCCAAAATCAAAAAACCGTATGCGAAATAGACTCGCATACGGTAGGTGCTCACCCGTTTATAGGATATCAACAGCGTTGAATTTTGTAACAGCGTATCATGGAGCAGGGACGCTGTCAAGGCTGAATCATAGGGCTCCGGCTCCCATCAGCTGTGCAATCAGGCCCGATGTAAAGAACGTTCCGAAGATTACAAGCAGCGAAACCAGGACGCCTTTCCAGCCAATGGACAGAAATGCTTTCCAGTCCTTGCCGAGAAGCACACCTGCAAAGGCAAGGATGGGGGTGATGGATGCCATTAAATCAATTTTACCGGTCCAATAGATAACGGGCGCTGATAGGGGGGAGGCGGGAACGGCTGCCAACATGCCGATGATACCGATATAGGTTACGGCCGGCAGGCTGCCGGGGATAAAGTGCTTTGCTGTCAGGCCAAGGAAGCTGATTGCGCACAGAATTAGCATGCCGGGAATGGAGTCCAGAAAATGTCCGCCGTATCCCGCTATGTTACATGCCATGGTCAGAAAAACCATGACTGCCAGTGATATTCCCCATTCTGCACAAAGGCTTCCATAGGATTCTGTCTCGTTCATAATCTTACCCCTTTCTTTTCATGACCTTATAAATCATGTTGCTCAGCGGAATCGTAATAAAAATCCCAAGGTAAACAGTGATGGCGGATGAAATCACATTGCTGATGGTTGCAAAGGCTGTCAGTGTGTCAGGATTACTGCCGGGAGCAGCCTCTATGACGCCTGCCAGCCCCGCAGCCATCATGGAGGAGCTTCCTGCCCCCACTGCCATGGCAGCTGCTTCCGGGCGGAAGATTCCCAGTGCAACAAAAATAGGAGGAATAACACTCATAAAAATGCTGCCGAATACGGTGCCCACAATATAACAGACCATAACGCCCTTGAATTCATCGGACTCACTGCCGTACATATCGGCAATCAGCGCAACATTGGGTTCGCGGCTGAGCGCATAGCTCATCCCCACCGCTTCCCGCTTCATGCCCAGCACCAGGGCAATGGGCAGGGCAAAAAGCACGGTTCCGATGTTGCCGATGTTTTGCATAATCAGGATAGGACTGGCGGAAATCATCTCCCGGATGGAAGCGCCGCTGGAAATCCCCAGCTTTGCCATGGCAAATACAACACCCATGGACAGCATTCTGGAAGCAGCCGGAACATAGGCCTTTCCCACACCGTGAACCGGTTTGGCCAGGTACAGAACCAGCATGAAGAGCATGGCGTATAAAAGGGGCAGAAAGGTGACGGTGAACTTCCCCAGAGAAACCTTAATGGGACCAATCAGTTCTGCTGCCAGGCAGCACAGGACAACACACAGGAAAAATGAAGCGTATTTCTCGGGCATTTCGGACAATTTCTTTTGCATAGTCAGTTCCCCCCTCTCTATGCAGGTTTACCTGTTTTTGAGTTTTTCCAGTATCTCCGCCCGTCTGGCCTTGGTTCTGCGCAGCCAGATAACCGTGAGCACCAGCCCGAAGATTGTGACGGCAAAGAGGTAGACAAAGAACAGGCGGTAGCCAGCTGCGCCTGGAAAGCAATCCAGGATGACACCTGCCACAAACGGCGATGTGGCCTCCGGCAGATAGCCAATGGCACAAATCAGGCCGATGGCGGTACCCACGCATTCCGGCGGGAAATATTCCTCGTCCATAATGGCAAAATGCATGGTCACGCACATATACATGCAGAAGAAAATCATCAGGCAGGCAACCAGAATGGGGAGGACACCCAGAGAGGAGGGGGATGCCAGGATAATAACCAGCGCCGCAGCCAGTCCAATCTGTCCGGTGAGCATGACCTTGGAATTGTTAATCCTGTCGCCCAGTACGCCTGCCCCAAAGGAAGCAATGGGCCGGATATATTGTGAGGAGGAGGAGAGAACAGCGCCGAGAAGAGCGCTTACGCCAAACACCTCGGTTACATAGGGAGAAATATAGTAGTAGCCTGTGCTGATGGTGAGTGTTGAGAAAATGATGCCAATCATCAGCCAGACAGCAGGCATTTTAAGGGGTTTTGTCAGCATTTTTAGGTTTACCACATCGCTGCTGTCGCTCTTTTTGCCGTCGTCAATGCCTCTTAGCAGGAAAATATCAATCACACCCAGGAGAATGGTCATGGTTGAATAGAACAGAATGATTCCGCGCACACCGAAGGATTGGTTTTTTAAAATTGTCATCTGACCGAAAATCAGGGCTGCGATTGCCAGATAGACGGCGTTTGAGATTCCGCGGCCGCCTTCAAAGATGCCAAAGGCCTTACCCTGCTCATTGACAGACGCAAGATTGCGCACAGCCTTTGTCTGGGCCGGGAAAAAGAGCATCAGGCAGGTGATGGCAAACAATCCGTGAATGATTACCATAATGATGGGAGAAGGAATGGTCAGCATCAAAAGTCCCAGGGCGCCCGTTGATATCATTGCTGCGGGAATCAGTTTTTTGATGGATATGTAGTCGCAGATGATTCCGCCGAACAGATACGCGGCGATTCCGCCCACGCCCAATGCCGTACCGCACAGGCCCATCTGGGTATTGGTCATGCCGAAGGTTTCCATAAAGGGATTATAGTAGTATGAACGGAACCAGGGCAGGGAACAGATAAAGGAACCGGATAATGTCAGTGTGATTAAGAGCGGCAGATTCTTTTTTAAGGATGGAGTTTCCATGTATATTCACCTCTTTCGTCCGTTATGGTAATATTTGCTCGGTTTCAAGGGACTTCACATAAGCACAGTAGCCTTCGGCGCTGGCAAACAGGGGCTTGTGGGCCTCCTTCACCTTTTTCGCCAGCGCGCCCCCGTCGTCTAACAGACGGCAGGCCATGGCAGCCAGAAACAAAGATGCTGTTTCATAGATTTTCCGGTCCGCAATCCTGTAATCAGCCGCATGATGGACGCCGTGCATATAGTTGACAAATACCTGGATTCCGGGAATAACCTCGTTTAAGTCGCCCAAATCCGTGGAACCGCAGTTATGACCGCCCTGGTTTACGTGCCCTTTACCCAGAACATCATCCGCTGCCTGGGCAGCCGCCTGGTCCAGCTCCTTAAGGGGACGGTAGGGCAGATAACCCAGCTGTGTATTCACCACAGCCTTTCCGCCAAACGCATAAGCGCCTGCGCCCATGGCCCGGTCAAACTTTTTGGAAACATCCATAACGGTTTCCATCTTACCTGCCCGGCACTGGCACTCTATGCAGACTTCCTCCGGGATAGCGTTTACAACAGTGCCGCCTTTGGTGATAATGGGATGGACGCGCACCGTATCGCTGTCCTTGAAGGTTTCGCGTAAGGAATTGAGGGCAGTCAGGGCTGTGTTTGCCATGTACAGGGCGTTGACGCCGTTTTCCGGGTCCGCGGCAGCGTGGGCGGACCGTCCTTTGAAAGTGACATTTTTGGAGGTAAAACCGTTGTGGGAGCCAAGAATGGTGATTGTGCCGTCATTTCCCAGACCGGCGTGCATGGAAACCACTATGTCCACGCCTTCAAAACCGCCCCGGTACAAAAGCTCCGCCTTGCCGCCCAGGAAATGGAGACGGCCCTTTTTGATTTCCTGCATTCTCCACTCTGACTCTAAGCATTCCTCCGCCGGAACGCCGGCCAGCATGACTTTCCCGCCGAAATTCTTTAATACACCGCTTTCTGCCAGGGTCAGGAAGGCTCCTATGGCGGTCGCCATCTGGATGGAATGGCCGCAGGCATGGGCGGCGCCTGTTTCCGGATTACAGTCCGGATGAGAATAGCAGATAAGGGAGTCCATTTCTCCCATAATCATCACGCAGGGACCGGGCCTTCCGGTATCAAGGGTACAGGTAAATCCCGTTACATCCGGCCATGTACGGGCCTCGAAACCATGTTTTTTCAGGACATCCAGACAGTACTGCTGGGTTTGTATTTCCTTAAATCCTGTCTCCGGGTGATGCCAGAGCCAGTCGCCGTTTGCCTCAATCTCCGGCAGCTGTTTTTTTAGCTCCGCAGTCAGCCGTTCCAGCGTTTCTTTGTACAATTGTTCCATTAAACGTTCCTCCTGATTTCCGATAGAAGTGAAATGTGTTTCATTTATGGATGTGCACGTCCGTTGTTTTTGTATTTTATCCATAAAACGGTCAGGAGTAAAGTACCATAACGATTTTGATATGTGTACCAAGTTGAATGTTGGTACATTCGGTTGTTATACCAGGAAACACGCCAGAATTTCTGCCAGCCGGCGGACCCCTTCCATGATTTCCTCATCCGTGGCGGAAGAATAGGATATGCGCAGATAGGACTCACCGCGGCTGCCCTCGGCAAAAAAGGTATTTCCCGGCATCAGAAGCAGTCCTGCCCGCTCTGCCGCTGCAGCCACCTGGCGGTCATTTGTGTGCTCAGGAAGACGGGTCCAGATAAAAAGACCGCCCTCCGGAACCGTAAATGACAGGCCGGGAATCCGGGAAAGGCAGCTGCACATCAAATCCCGTTTTTTTCTGTAAAAGTCGGTCAGGAACTGTCTGTGCTTTTCATAGTATCCCTTTTCAAAAAAACGTGCCCACATATACTGGCTCATGCTGCTTAGAAACAGCTGGTCCTTATTGATGATGCGCCGGTAGGTTTTGATTACATTATCCGGCGCAACGATATAGCCTATCCGGGCGCCGGGAAAAAAGGACAGGTTAAAGGAATCCATGTATATGACCGAGCTGGTCCGGTCCATGGAGTACAGGCTTGGGAGGGTAACGCCGCTGTAGTTAAAATCATATAGGGAATCGTCCTCCACTATGGGAATGTTGTGTGAAACCGCGCACTGCAGCAGCTGTTTTCTCTTTTCCAGGCTCATAACCGCGGTAGAAGGATTGTGGAAACTGGGCATGGAATAGATTAACCTGGGACGGTAACGCTCTACCAGGTTTTCCAGCATTTCAATCCGTATTCCGTCCTTTTCCAAGGGTACAAAGAGTACATGGGCTCCTGTGTGCAGGAAAATATTGACAATGGCCGGAAGGGCCGGTTCTTCCACAATCACATAATCGCCCTCTTTCAGATACATGAAGGCGATATTGCTCAGGGCCTCATAGGTTTCGCTTATAATCTGGATGTTCTGGGGCTGGACGTAGATGTTGCGCCCAAAGAGCATGGAAGACAGAGCGGTTCTTACATGTTCGGTTCCCTGGGGGTCGCAGAACCAGAAGGGCTCTATATTGTCTCCGGCCGTAATTTCCCCCAGGATTTCGTGCAGATAGGACAGGGGCAGGGCTTCCCTGTTTGCCAGAACCCCTGCAAAGGGAATGGAACTGGAGAGATAGGAGGAATTGTACAAATGCTGGAACGTGTTCTGCAGCCCCAGAAAGTGGTAATTGAAATTCTTGTCCAGAGAGGAAAAAGCTTTACTGGTATCCGGCCTGCTGTCGGGCTTTATTTCGGATGGGCTGTTTCTCACAAAATATCCTCTGGGGGCCTTGGAGGAGGCATAGACTAAGCCTTCGCGTATGAGTATCTCGTATGCTTTTTTGACGGTATTGCGGTGGACGCCCAGCCGTTCCACCAGCTGGCGCTCCGATGGCAGCTTAAATCCGCCGGAGAGCTGTCCGGAGAGAATCTGGCTGCGGATTGTGTTGCGGATTTGTTTGTATAGCGGGGTTGTGCTGTTTTTAGTCAGTTGAATTTCCATGTTCGCTCCTTGGGTGATTTGTTGGAAAAGAATGAGGCCGGAAATCAAGCGCTTTCCGTAACGCTTCAGAGAAGAGATGGAACGTTTGTAAACATCTGCATTAAAAATCCACGTTAAAAAATCAGCCGTATATCTTTCTCATTACAATAAGTGACAAAGGTTTCCGGCGGTTTCCGGTCCGTAACCAGGCCGGTTATCTGGTTTAAGGCGCTGTAGGTGTAAAGGGCCATACGGTCAAATTTGTCATGGTCGGCCAGCAGGTATATCTGGCTGCTGTTTTTGCAGACACTTTTTTTCACAATATACTCATCTTCAGAAGCATTTGTGAGCCCGCCGCGAATGGAAACACCGGTGGCGGCCATGAATGCTTTTTGAATGTTGACAGAATGCATGTAAAAATCAATGTCATGCTCAACAAATGACCATGTTTTCCGGTTTAAGCGCCCCGGCATACTGATTATGGTGATATTTTCATAAGGAGAGGCTTTCATGGAAACACGCAGGCTGTTTGTAATCACTGTGCAGGGTATTTCTTTTAAATAGTCAATGAGCTGAAGACAGGTGGTGCCGGTATCAATGAAGATGATATCATCAGGCATGATTAGGCGCGCTGCCTGCCGGCAGATGTAGTCTTTCTCTGTTTGGTTGACAATATCACGCTCTTCAAAGGGGAGCAGGGGCATGGAGGCCGGGACATCTGGTTCCAGGGCGCGGATGCCACCGTATACCTTTTTGGTGTTACCTCTTTTTACAAGTTCGTCCAAATCCCTGCGGGCAGTACTTTTTGAGATATTAAAATGTTCGCAGATGGATTCCAGGGAAACGGATTTCTTTTCTATAATATATGCTTCAATCAAATCAATACGCGCGGCTTTCATTTACGGGCCTCCTTTATTTATGTTCAGGTGTGTTCCTGGTTAAGTGTGTGCCTGGATAGGTATGTACCTGTTTGGGTATATTCCTATCTGTAGTTTAGTCTATTTTTGAAAATAAATCAATAAGGTAATCAAAAGATAATCATCAATTGACTGAAATATGTAAAAGATATATAAAAGTGAATATATTTAGAATATATAATGACCCAATAAAATAAATATACTCAAAATATAGTCAAAAATAAATTGACAAGAACATAGAACAATGGTAATATACAGCCATAAACAAACCAACATAATCAAAAGATACTCAAAGACAACATTGAGAAAGGAGCGCAAAAATGGGTACTGCAAAGACGGAAGTCAGAAAAATGGGTTATTGTGTAAACGGAGAATGGAAGGAATCCAGGAGCGGAAGGTATGAGGAGGTGACAGACTCCAGTACAGGCGAAGTGATTGCCGCCGTGCCCTGCTGTACCCCGGAGGAAGTTGATGGGGCGATTGCCTCCGCGCAGGCAGCTTTTCCTGCATGGTCAAAGATGTCGCTTTCCGGAAGACAGCAGTATATGTTTAAGTGGAGGGATGTGCTGTATGCACATAAGGAAGAACTGGCTGTGCTCTGCGCCAAAGAGCTGGGCAAGAACATAAAGGAAGCCAGAGGCGATGTCCAGAAGGCAATAGAACCTACCGAAGAAGCATGCGCCCTGCCAGCCATGATTCAGGGCGATGCAGCCATGCAGGTCACCACAAATTACGATACTTCAAGCTACCGGTTCCCTCTGGGCGTAACGGCAGGCATTGTGCCCATGAACTTCCCTGCCATGATTCCATGGGGATGGATGGTTCCCCTGTCCATTGCCTGCGGCAATACGGTTGTGTTAAAGGCAAGCTCCCAGACACCGCTGACATCCATGAGGATGATGGAGCTGTTTTACGAGGAAGCAGGCTTTCCCAAGGGTGTTGTCAATTTAGTTACCTGCAGCCGTGTGGAGGCGAATATCCTTCTGACCGATGAGCGGATAAAGGCGGTGACTTTTGTGGGAACCACCGGCGTGGGAAAACAGGTTTATTCAACCGCAGCGGCAAACGGCAAGCGGGTACAGTCCCAGACAGAGGCCAAGAACCATGCCCTGGTGCTGGAGGACTGCAATCTGGAGGCAACCGTAAATGCAATCATTAATTCCACCTATGGCTGCGCTGGCATGAGATGTATGGCACTTCCGGCTATCTGTGTTCAGGAGAGCATTGCCGATGAATTTGTGAAGCTGCTGAAGGAAAAGGCGCAGGCTATGAAAATCGGGTGTGCATATGATGAGGATACGGATTTGGGTCCGGTTGTCAGCGCGGCACATAAGAAGAAAATCTGCGGTTGGATTCAGAAGGGCATTGACGAGGGCGCAACGCTTGTATTGGACGGCAGGGATGTTGTGGTGCCGGGCTATGAAAACGGATACTTTGTGGGCCCCACCATACTGGACTATGTAAAGCCGGGAATGACGGTTGGTGACAGTGAAATCTTCGGGCCGGTAACCTGTATTAAGAGAGTGAAAGATTACGAGGAAGGCATTGCAGTCATGAACGCCAACCCGTTTGCAAACGGTTCCTGTATCTTTACCCGGAGCGGATATTACAGCCGTAAGTTTGTAATGGAGACGGACGGCGGTATGGTAGGCGTTAACGTGGGTATTCCGGTTCCAACCGCTTACTTCCCATTCTCAGGAAACAAGGATTCCTTCTTCGGCGACCTGCATGTTCTGGGCAGGGACGGATACCGGTTCTTTACCAGGGCCAAGACCGTAACCACACACTGGTTTGACGAAAAGGCCGGCAAGCGTAAGGTGGGGACCTGGGAAGGCAGCACAGAGCTGTAAGGCATTGTTTATAACACCTGGATTAAAACTACATATTCTTCTGCAAACATGATAGAAGAGGACGATTCCGTTAAAGGGAATTGTCCTCTTCTTTGCAGGGAACTGTCTTTGTTTTTCAGGGTGTTTTCAACCGCCGATTAATACATTAAATCCGCAGGCCGCAGTCTGTCACGGATGTCCTGCATATGCTGCCCGGATGGAGTTACAAGTTACGGCAGAGAATACATTTGCGTCTTTGAACAAAGCGTGATACAATCAGAGCAGTACCTATTATGAACAGGGTAATTCAATATTTCGGTCAATCCAAACGAACGTGACAGAATGATAGTTCGGTCAGCCGGGAATCGGGGAGAAGGAAAGATGGAAGGAGAAGGATTATGGAGAAGAATTGCGCCGATGAGGCAGAGGACATCACTGAAAGCCAGGAGGATGTCAGATGCTATGTGGGAGTAGGAGCTTCCGCTGGGGGCGTAGAGGCGCTGCAGGAACTGTTTCATAATATGCCGGAGGATACAGGTGCATCGTTTATCATTGTGCAGCATCTTTCACCGGATGCCGTCAGCCTGATGGACAAAATACTGCAAAAATCCTCTAGGCTGCCGGTCCAGCTGGCAGAGGAAGGGGAGGTGCCAAAACCAAATCATATTTATCTGAATCATCCCGGTAAGACACTGACCATGAAAGAGGGACGTTTTCACCTGGAGTCGGCCCACGACCGGAACCAGCTGTACCTTCCCATTAACCTGCTGTTCCAGTCCCTGGCATCGGTGAGCGGCGTCCATGCCGTGGCAATTGTTTTGTCGGGAAGCGGCTCCGACGGGGCCATTGGAATCGGCTCAATCAAGGAAAACGGAGGACTGGTGATTGTCCAGAAACCAGGGGAAGCACAGTATGCATCCATGCCCCAGAGCGCAATTACAACCGGCATGGTGGATTTGATTCTGGACGTGGCCCAGATAGGGAACTCTCTGAAGGAATATTTGCAGAATCCCCACATACAGTCCATGCATCAGGGAGAACAGGACCATATGGAGCTGGCGGAGGACTATTCCTGTATTCTGAATGCCATCAGTCTGTACTCGGATATTGATTTTACCATCTATAAGACCAACACGATTTACAGAAGGATTGAACGGCGTATTGCCCTGAATAATTTTCATGGGATGGGTGATTATCTGGACTACCTGCTTTCCACTGAGGAGGAGCGGGCGCAGCTGTACCGGGATTTGCTGATTGGGGTCACCTCTTTTTTCCGTGATGAGGAGGCGTTTTGCCATCTGGGAGAAAATGTAATCATCCCGCTCCTTAAAAAAAGGAAGTCAGTGCGGCTGTGGAGCGTTGCCTGCTCCACCGGCGAGGAGGCATATTCACTGGCAATTCTGATTTGCGAATGCATGGAATCCACCCATACCAGCGTGGATGTGAAAATTTTTGCCACGGATGTGGACCAGAACGCCATAGCCATTGCCCAGAAGGGAATCTATTCGGAAAGCCTGCTGGACAATCTGAATCAGGCCATGCGGGATAAGTATTTTGAACATGCAAACGGCGGTTATCTGGTGGGTGAGAAAATCCGGAAAATGATTGTTTTTGCCAAACATAACATTTTCAGGGATGCACCGTTTTCAAAGCTGGATTTGATTGTGTGCCGCAATATGTTTATCTACGTGAAGCCGGAGATGCAGCAGAAAGCGCTGGGGGTATTCTATCAGCTTCTGGCAGAGGACGGCTACCTCTTTTTAGGCAGCAGTGAGTCAGTGGGAGAGATGGATGAGGCATACAACCTGCTGGATAAGAAGTGGAAAATCTATTCCAAAAATAAGGGGTATGCCCAGAAGAATGTATCCATATATCCGGCGCTGGACATGGGGGGAGGCTTTTCACCGCGCCAGACAAACAGGAGTGAACATTCCGCAAGAACGGGGAGACGCCTGCGCTCTGCCAGTATCTCGGAAAAACTTTTGTTTGCAATGGCCGGGCCCTCGGTGCTGCTGAATGAAGAGCTCAGGGTGGTGCAGGTAATCCAGGGAGGCGGGCAGTATATGAGGATGCAGGATGGTCAGTTCGACGGGGGACTCAGTTCCTTTTTCTCTCCCAGTCTGGCCACCTTTATTAACCGTCTGCTGACGGATTCCAAAAAAGTTTCAGACGGCATTGTGGAACGGCGGGCCACGGGGCTGTCTGATTATCCGGAAGAGGTTTTGTGCGTGAAGGTGCGGTTCTTTCACCTGACGGAAGGGGAGTACTATCTGGTACAGATTCGGTCCGAAGAATTGGCGAAGGCAGAATCAGCCGGTAATCCCCTGGATTTGCGCGAGTTAAAGGACAGCCGCATCCAGGAGCTGGAGAACGCATTGAATGAGAGCAACTGGAATCTGAAACTGGCAGTGGAGGAATCGGAGTCCCGCAATGAAGAACTCCAGGCCACCAATGAGGAGCTGCTGGCATCCAATGAGGAGCTGCAGAGCACCAATGAGGAGATGCAGTCCGTCAATGAAGAACTGTATACCATCAATGCTGAGTACCAGAATAAAATTGTGGAGCTGACCACGGCCAATGCTGACTTTGATAATCTGCTGCTGAACGCGGACGTGGGGGCGCTGTATGTGGATGAAAAGATGCACATCCGCAAGATTACCCCCATCATGCTCCAGCACACCAATCTGCGGATTACAGATTTGGAGCGTCCGGTGACTCAGATTAATTTCCTTGACTCTTATCCTGATTTTACCCAGGATGTGACGGATGTGTCAAGGCAGGGGAAAATCGTGGAAAAAGAAATCACGGACCAGAATAATGTAATATGGCTGGTGAGGATTCGCCCGTATTTTGACCATACCCATACTTCAAAAGGCGTTCTGGTCTCTATGTTTGATATCACCAAGCGTCTGGAGGCGGCAAAGTTTGACTTGAAGCACCTGACGGACAGCGTGCCGGGCGGCGTACTCCGTCTGCGGTTTGAGGAGTTTCTGTTAATTGAATATGCGAATGACAGTTTTTTTGACCTGATTGGCTATACGGCAGAAGAAATGCGTCTGGATTTGCACAACCGCTTTGACCAGCTTTTACATGGTTCGGACTGGGTAGAACTGAAGGATGAAATCCGGCAGGCTGTATCCGGAGGCGGGCTTGTGAAGGCTGAATGCCGTCTGTGGCAAAAGGACGGAAGGAGCCGGTGGTGTTCCCTCCAGGCCGTGGCATTCCGGCAGGAACGCCACATTGAGATGCAGTGTATTGTCACGGACATCTCCCTGATTAAGGACTATGAAGAACAGCTGAAAAAGGAACGGGATTACTATAACAAACTGTACCAGAATGTGGTCTGCGGTATTGTACAATATGAAATTGAGGACAATACCCTGCGCTGCTATAATGCCAACAGCGAGGCAATCCAGATGCTGGGATATGAGTCCATGGAGGAATTCCGTAGGCAGACTGCGCAGACCCTTCCGGAGGTAACTGTTTCAGAGGATGCAGATTACATAAAGCGTACCCTTCTGTCCTTAAAGGAGGAGGGGGAGTGCGCAAGCTTTGAACACCGGGTCTGTACAAAGAATCAGGGAATCCGCTGGGTGACAGGGGTTGCGAAGGTAGTCCTCACACCGGACGGTAAAAAGCTGATTCAGAGCACCTTTATGGATACAACTGCCAGAAAGCGCGCCCTGGAGCAGGTGGAGGCGGAACGGGACCGGTATGACCGGCTCTACAAGGTTCTTTATAATACAGCTGTCTGCGGAATCGTCCAGGTGGATATCAGGAGCAATAAAATCCTCAGCATTAACCGTATTGCACTGCATATTCTGGACGAGGCCAGCGAGACGGATATTGAAAGGCGGCTTTTTGACGGAAACCCCAGGGACAGCCACAGGAAGAGCCTGGCCACAGTCGGCACATTTATGCAGTCTCTCGGAAAGGTGGGCGAGCAGAGGGAGGTTCGTTTTAATTTAATTAAAAGAGACGGGGCCCAGATTATCATTGAGGGTACTGCCAATTGGATTATGGAGGATAAGGAATCCAGCATAATCCAGTTTACTTTCCTGGATGTGACGGAACGTGAACGTCTGAAAGAGGCGCAGCTAGAGCTGGCGGTTGCCATCCAGTCCAATGCGGCCAAGACCAGCTTTCTCTCAAAGATGAGCCATGAAATCCGTACGCCGATGAACGGAATTATGGGAATGATTGATATTACAAGGCTGAATCTGGAGGATAAGGAAAAAATTTTGGATTGTCTGGATAAAATGAAGCTTTCCATGCAGCACCTTCAGATGCTGGTTAATGATGTACTGGATATGTCAAAGATTGAGAGCGGGAAGATGGAGTGCAGGGAGGCGGTGTTTGACCTGCGCCAGATGCTGGAGGAGGTTCTTTCCGAATACAGTTTTTCCGCTTCCAAAAGCGGTGTGGGGCTGACCCGCGCCATCAGTATCCAGCATCAGCATGTAATATCAGACCCTGTTTTTTTGCGGGAGATTCTGGGGAACCTGCTGAGCAATGCCATAAAATTCACCCCGTCCATGGGCATGGTGGTCCTGGTAGCGGAGGAGGCGCCTTCGGAGGAACAGGCAGCATACACATTCCGGGTAAGAGATTCCGGCTGCGGTATCAGCCGTGAAAGCCAGCAGGTTATTTTTGAGGCGTTTGAGCAGGGGGATGGAGAAGGTTCCGGTAAACTGCCGGGCACAGGACTGGGTCTGGCCATCTGCAAGAATCTGGTGGAGCTTTTAGGCGGAACCCTGCAGGTGGAGAGCCAGCTGGGCAGCGGCTCAGAGTTTTTCTTTACAATTCCCATGAAATTTGCCGTGAGTGAGGAGGTTCCGGCCCGAAACGGTACGGAGACAAAACAGGGCGCTGATGCGTTTAAAGAGAGCCGTATCCTGCTGGCAGAGGACAATGACCTGAATGCAGAGATTGCCCAGACCCTGCTTGGCAGTTACGGCTTTCAGGTGGAACGGGCGGTAAACGGAAAGGAGGCCCTGAAGTGTTTTTTGCGGAAAGAGGAAGGATATTATGACCTGATTCTCATGGACATCCAGATGCCGGTGATGGACGGGCTGACAGCCGCCAGAAAAATCAGGGAAAGCAAAAAGCCGGGCTCTCTTAAGATTCCCATTGTGGCCATGAGCGCCAACGCATTCCAGGAGGATGTGGAGCGCTCCCTGAACGCCGGAATGAACGCCCATACCACCAAGCCGATTGAGATTGAGAAGCTGGTGGAGCTGCTGAGTGCTTATTTATAATGCCTGTCAAGTACCGTAAAACGGGTTTGGGAGGGACGGGGTATCATACACAGGAGGAACAGATATGCGAAAGGAATTATTGCACCGGTTCATTGTATTGACAGCCGCAGTCATTCTGTTGAATTCCAGCGCTTTCCCGGCCCTGGCGGGAGATGGGACAAAAAGCCGTGTTCTTACGGTTGCCTTTCCGGACAGTCCCGGAATCAATGAAGTTTACGAGGATGGCACATACGGGGGCAGCACCTATGACTGGCTCCATGAGATAGCCAAATATACCGGCTGGAAGTACGAATTTGTTACCGGCAGCGCAACGGAACTTCTGAACGGTATGTGCAGCGGTCAGTATGACCTTATGGGGGGCATGTTCTATCTGGACGGATACGATGAGATTTATAATTATCCCAAATATCCCATGGGCGCCAATTATTCCCTGCTCATGTACCGGAAGGACGATAAAAGTATCAAAAGCTTTGATTATACCACGTTAAACGGTAAGAGAATCGGAGTATTTAAAAATGCCGTAAGCAAGATTGACAGGCTGAATAAGTATTTGAGCTTTAACCATATCCGGTGTGAACTGGTGTACTATGATACGGTGGATACATATGAGCAATGTCTGGATAACCGGGAAGTAGATTTGCTGTATGGAAATGACGTATTCATGAATGAGAATTATAATGTGGCGGCAAAAATCGAGGCGGACCCATATTATATTGTTACCGCCCATGACGAGCCGGAGCTGTGCACACAGTTATCCGAGGCCATGGACACTATTTATTCGGCCAATCCTGACTTTGCCGTGGAGCTTTACGAAACCTATTTTCCGGCAAAGTATATCAATACCATTAACTTCAGCCCGCAGGAGCAGGCCTTTATCCGCCGGAGCGGACCCGTCCGGGTAGCAGTGGCCAGGCAGGTTTATCCTGTGTTTTATGTAAAGAAGGGGACGGCTGCCGGAATTGTTCCGGACTGCCTTGCATTGATTTCCCAGCGGACCGGGCTTTCCTTTGAATATGTGTATGCGGATTCCTATGGGGAATTGGAGACGCTTGTGAAGAATGGGGAAGCCGATATGATTGGCTGTTATCTGGGAAATGAACACAGCGCAGACACGGACGGATTGGCATGCACCGCGCCCCTGGTGTCCCTGGATTCCAGCCTGATACGAAACAAACATGCGGATATGACCCAGGACGGCCTTGTCATGGCTCTGCCGGAAGGAATGGAGCTGGAACCCATAGGTGAGAACGGGACAATCCGGTATTATGGGAAGTATAAGGACTGCCTTAAGGCCATTAACAAAGGGGAGGCGGATTATACGTTCATGCCCGCCTCGGCCCTGGAATATTTCTATGCAAAAGATTACTATGCAAACGTGGCGATACTGGCAGACACCTCCAGAAAGGAGCAGGTGTCCTTTGCCGTACCAAGACCGGTAAACGTACCCCTGTACTCAGTGCTGAGCAAGGCAATCGGAAACCTGACGGATGAGGAAACCAGCGGTGTTGTTTCCAGGAATCTTCTTCCGACCCCGGTGGCCCCTGTTACGTTCCGCTCATTGCTGTACACAAATCCGCTATTGGTAATTTCCGTATCCATCGGATTTGTGGTACTGGCCGCGGCTGTGATTCTGCTGCTTAGTTTCTTTAATATGAAGACCCGCATCATGCGTGTCAGGCTGGAAAAGGCGGAGGAGACAAGCCGGGCCAAATCAGATTTTCTCTCCCGCATGTCCCATGAAATACGGACTCCCATGAATGCTATTATCGGTCTGACCAATCTGGCCATGATGACAGGGGAGGCCACGCCTGTGATTCAGGAGGACCTGAATAAGATTGACACCTCGGCCAAATTTTTACTGTCCCTGCTCAACGATGTGCTGGATATGTCCAAGATAGACAGCCGGAAAATGAAGCTGGCAGCAGCTCCCTTCCATATAGATGAGGTGGTGGGGCAGCTTAAGGACATATTTTTGCTCCAGGCGGAGCAGAAGCAGATTGAACTGGTATTTGTATGTGATGTGCAGGATACCATGTATGTAGGGGACTGTCTGCGGCTGAACCAGATTCTGACAAACCTGCTTTCAAATGCTCATAAGTTTACTGAGACAAAGGGGCGGATTATATTGACCATCCGGGAGCTGGAACGGCAGGGAGAGGAAGCGAGCCTCCGTTTTTCTGTCCGGGACAATGGCGCGGGTATCAGCCAGGAGGACCAGGAGCGTATTTTCCTGTCCTTTGAACAGGCCATGAACCGGAATCCCAACACCCCGGGAACAGGTCTGGGCCTGTCCATCAGCCGCAGCCTGGTGGAGCTTATGGGAGGACAGCTGACGGTGAAGAGCAGACCAAAAGAAGGTTCAGAGTTTTATTTTACAATCAGGCTTCCTGTGTTCAGCGGAACACTGGAGGGGGAGAGGCTGCTGCCGGGACATAAGACTGCCCCGCTGGCAGGTCTGCGTGTCCTTTTGGCGGAAGACAATGACATCAATGCAGAGATAGCGATGGAACTTCTCGGAATGGAGCAGGTAGAGACGGAGCGGGCGGCAGACGGAGCAGAGGCGGTGGAAATGTTCAGCCTGCATCCGGCCGGGTATTATGATTTGATACTCATGGATGTCAACATGCCTGTCATGGACGGCCTTCAGGCTGCTTTTAAAATCCGGGCCATGGACCGTGATGACGCTGCCCTGGTTCCTATAGTGGCTATGACGGCAAACACCTTCCAGGAGGACAGGGAGAAGGCGCGGGAAGCAGGGATGACTGGTTTCCTGCCCAAGCCCTTTGACGCAGCGCAGCTGTATGAAGAGCTTGGGAAGATAGCGGACAAAGGAAAAAAGACTGGTTTTTAGGGCAAAGGTACGTCCTTAACCGGCTTCGGTAAGCAGTGTTTCATAGTCCTGCTGGGGCATGGGGCGGTAGAATACATAACCCTGGACATAATCGCAGCCAATCCGTTTCAGGTATTCTACCTGCTCCATGGACTCGATTCCCTCAGCCACAGTGCGTATATCAAACTTTTTCACCAGTGTGACAATGCTCTCCACCAGGGCCATATCCCTGCTCCGGTCCGGGCCTTCATCGAAGAAAAAGCTGTCGATTTTCAACACATCAATGGGAAGATTCTTCAGCAATCCCAGTGAAGAGTAGCCTTTGCCGAAGTCATCAATTGAGCAGGAGAAGCCTGCTTTCTTAAGCCTGGACACTGTCTGCAGAAGCAGGGCAGAGTTGTCAAAGGCAATGGATTCGGTGAATTCAATTTCAAGAAGCTCCGGGGGTATATCATACTGGTCGCGGATACTTACATACCGGTCGACAAAGTTCAGGTCGTAAAATTGAAGCCGGGACACGTTGACCGACACGGGAAGGGCCTGCCTGCCTGAATCCAGCAGGCTGCGGAGCCATCGGCAGACCTCCTCATAGACATACTGGTCCAGTCTGTCAATCATATACTTTCTCTCAAATACAGGGATGAAACGGTCCGGAGGGATGACAGTGCCGGCCTGGGACTGCCAGCGGACCAGGGCCTCGGCGCAGCCGATTTTACCAGTTGAGAGGTCCACCTTGGGTTGGTAGTAGACTGTGAATTCCCTGTTCTCAAGGGCTGTCAGCATCCTGTTTTCAATATTCTTTTCTTCCCACAGATGGCTTCGTATACTCTCATCATAGTACGCATAATTCTGCCTGTCCCCTGTCTTGACTGTTTTTCTGGCAAAATTCGCCCGGTCCAGAAGGCCGTCGATTTTCAATGCCTCTATGACATCCTCCACGCAGCAGATACCGCAGTTGGTGGGGAGCAGCTGGCCGTCGTGGGCCGTATGCATAAAACGGAGGATTTCCAGGTCTGCCGCTGCCTGGCGGGCAGCTATCTCGCTTTTATCCTTATAATGAAGCAGCAGAACAAAATTATCTGCGGATACCCGGCCGCATAACTCATGCTCGCGAAGTTCCTTTTGCAGAATTTTTCCGTATTGGGCCAGCAGAAGGTCGCCGTAGTCATATCCAAACACATCGTTAATATATTTAAAGTCTGAGAAATCCGTATAAACAAGGGCGAATTTCTCCGGCCGGCTGTCCAGAAGCTGCTGGGCCTTTTCCTTGAAAGCCCCAATCAGATAGACTCCGGTCAGGGCATCCCGCCGGGTTAAATCGTTCAGCTGCTCATTACGGACTTCAAGCTTCAGCAGATTTTGGGAGTTGGCCCAGAATATGAAGACCCAGGTAAGGGACATGATTCCCACCATGACCAGGCAGCCTGTCAGCAGGAACCGCATCTGCCGGGCTGAGTAGGCGTCCGCAGAAAAAACAGTGTGGTTAGCCTGCTCAAAGAAATCTTCGCTGAGGGAAAGGAGTCTGGCGCTGTCAACAGACCCGCTGCGGTAGGCAGAGATTTCCGTCCTGATTTGACTCCACATCAGCTCCAGCTTTGCAAGGTCCCGCTGGTAAGACTGGTCTTTAAGGGACGGCAGTCCGTATCTGGCCTCCCCGCCCTGGAGTTCCAGAAGAATGCCGTCCAGATACTCAATCAGCTCGTCGTCAGGCCGTCCGGAAAGCTCCAATTTTATGAGCCTCTGGCTGGCACCGCGGACAATGCCCACGTAGTTAATGAGCCTGCCATTGGTCTGGGTCTGGATTACCGTGTGAATTGTGAAACCGCCGAAAAGGAAAAGTAAAAAAAACAGAGAAATCAGTCCGCCCCTAAAAAATCGCTTCATATGGATTGCCTTTTACAGCCTTGGCTGCCTTTCTGGGTTCATCGTTCCTGCCGCATCATCAGTTCGTAATCATATCAATAGCTCAATTGTACCAAAATACATCTTTTATTGCAATGACAGACGCCAATTTGATACGGTTTTGTAATTTGTTACCGGACGCCATGGGACGGAACCGGTATTGCATGTCTGTATAAAGTGTGATACAATCAAAACAGTATCCTATATGAACAGGGTTACGTTTTTCGTTTCTCCGCGCATCAGAGCCAGCATATCAAAACTAACAATTTTACCTTTCATACAGGAGGATAAGGATGAAAAAGGACGAAGGACTTACCGAACTGATTTATGAGTATTATGAATCCCGTATCCTCTTTGGCTATTACAGGTATGGCGAACAGCTTGTATCGTTGTCACAGATTTGCAGTACCTTCCAGGTGGGCCGGAATACGGTTCTGGCTGCCCTGAAAAAACTGGAGGAAAAGGGTTATATTGTAACAGAGGAACGGAAGGTGGCCAGGATAACGTATCAGGGCACGGATGAGATTTTTTTGGAAAATACTGCAAAATATTTTGTGCCCCGAAAGGAGGGCATTCTGGATTTTTCCCTTGCAGGCAAGCTGCTGCTTTTGCCAATGTGGGAAGCCGGGCTTCATAATCCGGAACCGGATACCATCAGGCCGGATACCGGCAGGCCTGACATCATGTCAACGCCCATAAGTCTTTATTTTGACGTTCTCCGCACCTTTCACAATGATTTACTTATGAATCTCTACTGGCAATGCCTGCGTTATCTCAGCTTTCTTTACCCCAAAAGAAAATCAGATAAAGTTGACAGCACGGCGGAGGAGTTATCACCGCATGGTACGGTGGATGAACTGAACCGCAATTTTGATTACCTCTATACGAATGTTCAGAAACAAGTGCTGGATTTCATTGATTCAGCAAGTAAGAAGTATCATATGGAACAGGTGGGGCAGATTCCCTTTAAGTGGACGGTTTACAGGCAGCGTCCCCAGGTGCGCTATACCCTGGCCTCCATTATTATCCGCGAGGTTCTGTGGGAACGCTGCCCTGTGGGCAGCTACCTTCCCTCCCTGCCCAGGATGGCAGAACAGTACCAGGTATCCTTAAGCACGGTCCGCCGTACACTGGCTGTCCTGCAGTCTCTGGGCGTGACCAGGACCTATATGGGAATCGGAACAAAGGTATGTCTGGAACCTGTGGATTTTAAGGTGCTGAATACACCTGAAATTAAAGAAAACCTGCGGCTGCATGGGGAAGGACTGCAGCTTCTGGCCCTGACTGTCCGCGGCGTGACCTTATATACGCTGGAATCAGTGACAGAGCAAAAGCGCAGGGAGCTATGGGCGGAAATAACAAAGCTTCAGGGAAAAACCAGCAGCATCCTTTGTATGGACGTGCTTTTAAGCTTTATTTCCAGCGAATGTCCTTCCGGAATCATACGGGAATGTTATGGGAAGTTAAGGGAATTGGTGGTATGGGGTTACATATTGTCCGCAGTATTGATGGAGAACGGACAATTGGATTTCCGCTTTGAAGATACCATGATACAAATGAAAATGGATTTACAGGCCGGCCATCTGACCGCGTTTGCAGACCAGTGGAAGACCCTGATAGAGAGCAGAATGAACTTTTTTAATTCAAAGTTTCCTCTTACGGAGTGAAAGCAGGATACTGGGTCCAATCTGCCGTGTACTGAGGAGAAGGTATGAGGGAATATAAAAAGCGTTCCATTCTTATTTTAACAAGTGTTATTTGTCTATTGGTGCTCAGTACTGTGTTTATGCTCTCTCTGCTCCATCGCATTACGGATAAAATGGACCAGGGTTCCAACGAGAGGATGCTTGATTCCACTCGGATGATACAGAGCAGCATACGCAGGCAGTTCCGCAATGATGAGGAACGGCTCAACTCCTTTGCCGGTCTCTATGCACTCAGGGGCGGCTCCACTGAGTCAGTGACTATCCTTGCCAATTATGCGGATGCAACAGATTTTTACCGTTTCTTTTATATGGATTTGACCGGTACCGGCGTGGACAGCAATGGGGAGCCGGTGAATACCGGTTCCCTGCCCTTTGAGGAAACCGCGCTGTCCAAAGGGCAGTACGGCTATTCGGATGCCTACATAGGAGACAGCGGGCGTCTTCAGATTACCTTCCAGGCTCCTGTCTGGCTGGAAGACCGGCAGATTGGCGCGCTGTATGCGGATAAGCCACTTTCAAGCTATAAGGACCCCTCTCTTTTTACATTTGTCGACGACACGGGTTTTGCATTTATAGTGGATGGCAATGGCGCCTGGATTATTGAAAGCACGGGTTCAGAGTCGGATAATGTCTACGAATTTCTGGTGGAAAATGAAAATGGACCCAGGGCCGTGGAGACGCTGCGGGAGCTGATGCTTAACAAAAAGGCCGGAACCATGCAAATCCGGTTTCACGGCCAGGACAGTCTTTTGTGCTTTCTTCCAAAGGGAAATTCCTACAACTGGTATCTTCTCTCCGTCATGCCAAAGAGTGTTCTGCAGCAGGAGTCCTCCGAAATCATAAATATGGTAATCATTACGTTTGCAGAGCTGGCAGGCGCCCTGCTTTTGATTACGGCCCTTCTTCTCAGCAGGGAAAGCATGAAAGGACGGGAACAGGGGAGGATTTACCGGGAACGCCTGTTCCAGAATATCTCCTCAAATATTGATTTTGCATTCCTCCTCTATGCGCCTTCCAGCCAGCAGGTGGAAATGGTCTCAGATAATATCCGGGTACTTTATGATACGGAACCGGACCAGGTCATATCCAGGCCGGAGATTCTCTTTGAACAGTGCGGGGTACCGGCGGATGACAAGGACCGGGCTGCATTTTTCCGGGGAAGTCTTAAGGAAAAGGTCCGGAAAGAGTACAGGACAGGCACGGAAGACGAACTTCAGCGGTGGACAGAAGTGCATTTTCTCCCGGCGGATGACGGGCAGTATCTGGCTGTTCTGCGGGACACCACAAGAGAGCACCATATGCGGGCCGATTTGGCGGATGCTCTCCGGCAGTCCCAGGAAAATAACCGGGCCAGGACCACGTTCTTTTCATCCATGTCCCATGATATCCGAACCCCGATGAACGGAATTATAGGCATGACTGCCATTGCTCAGGCCAATCTTGACAACCGGGCAAAGGTGGAGGATTGTCTGAATAAAATATCCGTTGCCTCAGAACACCTTCTGGACCTTATTAATGAAGTGCTTGACATGTCCCGGATAGAGAGCGGAAAATTCAGCTTAAAATACGAACCAGTGAATCTGCCGGAACTGATTTCCAATGTATTGCTCCTCATTAAGCCGGATTTGGTAAAAAAAGGACACTCCATGCAGGTAAAATCTTCTGTGCTGGATTACGATATTGTCATGGGTGATGCGCTGCATATGCAGAAGATTCTGATGAATCTTTTATCTAATGCCATCAAGTACACGCCGGAGGGCGGTGAGATATCCATTCATCTCCGGGAATGTAAACGGGATGACGGGCGTATTGATATTATCTTCCAGGTGGAGGACAACGGTATTGGCATGGAGCCTGACTTTGTAAAGCGAATTTTCAGTCCCTTTGAACGGGCGGAGGACAACCGCTTAACCAAGATTGTGGGCACTGGCCTGGGAATGGCCATCACAAAAAATATTGTGGATATCATGGGTGGTACCATTCGGGTGCAGAGTACGCCTGGCAACGGCTCAAAATTTACCGTAATCCTGCCCATGTCTCTGTGTGATACCAGCAGCCAGGAGGCGGAGTATCTGGCAGGCCATACGGTTCTTGTGGTGGATGACAGTCCGGATACCTGCGAAGGCATACAAATCATGCTGGAGGAGGTGGGCGTGCATGTGGACTGGTCTCTGAGCGGCCGGAAGGCAGTGGAAGCAGCATGCAGGGCCCATGAGGCGGGAAAGGACTATTTTGCGGTCATTGTGGACTGGAAGATGCCGGAAATGGATGGAGTGGAGACCACGCGCCGTATCCGGGGCAGTCTTGGAGCAGACATCCCCATTATCCTGCTGTCCGCATACAATTGGGAAGAGGTGGAACAGGAGGCCCTGGAGGCTGGTATCAACGGTTTCCTGACAAAACCCATATTCCGTTCGGAGCTGGTGCAGAAGCTGCGGTTTTACATCATGGGCCCCTCTGTGAGAACCCAGGAAGCTTCCTGCCACATGCCCTGTAACCAGTTTGACGGACTGCGTATCCTGGTGGCTGAGGACAATGAGCTTAACCGTGAAATTGCCGTGGAGCTGTTAGGTGCTGCGGGAATCCGGGCGGACACCGTGGAAAATGGTCTTCAGGCAGTCCGGAAAATGGAACAGGAGGAGGCCGGACATTATGATTTGGTTTTAATGGATATCCGTATGCCGGTGATGGATGGGCTGGAGGCTACCGGAAATATCCGCAAACTTCCGGACATGAGAAAAGCAGGCGTTCCTATTATTGCCATGACAGCGGATGCCTTTGAGGAGGATATACAGAAATGCAGAAATGCCGGTATGGACGGTTATATATCCAAGCCCATTGACATCAATAAAATGTTTGAGATTATCCGGCTGTATTATAAGAAGGAAAACGAGGAACAGAGGACGTAAATATGAGGGGAAAAAAAACAATAGCTTGTGCCTGTCTGATGGGTATTCTGCTTTTAAGCGGATGTGCAGGAAATAACAGGGAACCCAAGGTATATATAGACGAAAATGAACCGGAGATTGTCATTTCCCTGTTTGCCCAGGGGGATATACTGGCAGGGGCATTAAATGATTGCTGTGCCAACATCATCAATCCCAGGTATAACAGCAATATCATTGTGTACAGCGATTATGCAGACTTCTTTGAAGAAGAAGGCCTCTCTTACCGCGAGCTTTTGCTAAAACGCATGGAAAGCGGGATGCCGGATGACCTTTATATCATAACCGCAGAGGACGTACTGGAGTTTGACAGGAGGGGGTATATATATGATTTATCGGAACTCACATGTATTGACAACCTGTCCGAGGATGCTTTGCAGCAAAGCATCTGCAACGGGAAGGTGTTTTCGGTTCCCTTGTCTTACACCAGCTTTGGGCTGATTTGGAATGTGGACATGCTTCATCAGTACGGCCTGGAGGTGCCGGGGAATCTGAAAGAATTCCAGACTGTCTGTGAAACCCTGAAGCAGAATGGAATTCTTCCCTATGGGGGAAACCGGGACTTCGGCATCAGTGTACCGGTTATGTGTGCGGGACTGGGCCCTCTGTACCAGAATCCGCAGAGTGAGAAACTTGTGGAAGAGCTGGCCAACGGTAAAACGCCGGTGAGCACCTATATGAGGGACGGTTTCCAGTTCCTTCAGACCATGATTGACAGCGGATATCTGGATGTGGAACAGACCCTTGCCACCCTGCCTGGCACAGATGAGGAAATATCCTTTTTTTCGGAAGGGAACTGTGCATGTATCAGCTCTATCTGCCGGGCAAAGGCATTTGCCCACGATTATCCCTTTGAGGTGGAGATGACGGCCCTGCCGGTGCTGCCCCGGGGCGCTGTCTGCGTGGTGGGTGCGGACCTGAGATTATCTGTAAATCCAAAGTCGGAACATCTAAATGAGGCAGTGATGATAGTTGAGAATCTGTGCACCAGGGAAATGCTGGATGGTCTGGCGGAACAGCTGGGCAAGGTTTCTTCTGCACAGGGAAATAAAGCCGCTACCCTGCCCCAGGCGGACCGGCTTGTCTCCTGCCTGTCAGTCAGCCGCCAGGTCCCTAATCAGGATTTTTCCCTGCATTTTAATACCTGGAATACCATTAAGGAGCTCAGTGTGAAACTCTGTGAGGGCGCCGGTGTGGACCAGGTATGCAGGGAATATGATGAACTCCAGTTAAACGAAATCGCTCTGTATGGCGGGAAGGAATAGATGATTTCTTACACAGGCACTGCGGGACAGAATGGGAGGTTATTATGCAAAAAAGAATGTTTCCTGTTATCTTGACAATAGCGCTGCTGGTATCAAGTCTGGTATCCTATTTCTACATTTATAACCTCCAGGGAAATGCCAAGGTGATTAATTATGCAGGTGTGGTGCGGGGCGCTACCCAGCGCCTGGTAAAGCAGGAACTGAATCATCAGCCCAATGACCCTCTGATTGACAAAATAGAGGGCATTCTGGAAAATCTGCAGACAGGCCAGGGTGATTACGGGCTTTCACGGCTGGACAGCGATGCGTTCCAGGAGCTGATTGTCCGGATGCAGGAGGAATGGGCAAAGCTGAAGGAAGAAATATACACGGTACGTACGGGAGAAGGCGGGGCCGCCCTGTTTGCGGACAGCGAAACCTTTTTTGAGCTGGCGGACCGGACTGTGGCTGCCGCGGAACAATTTTCCGAAAAAAGCGTCCGTTCTGCTGCCAGAAGCCTGTTTATCCTGAACTGTGCATTTATCCTTCTGACTGTCCTGTTCTATGTATACAGTGCCAAACAGGCAAAGCGCCAGAAGGAGCTGGAGAAGGCTGAGGATGAAAACAGGAGGAGAAGGGAACGTCTGTCCCAGCTGGAGGATAGCCTGCGGGCGCCTATGAATGATATCTCCGAACTGATGTATATTTCCGACATTGAAAATTATGATTTGCTTTTTCTGAATCAGGCAGGCATGGAATGTTTTCACGTGGATTCCCTGGAAGGCAAGAAGTGTTACCGTGTTCTGCAGGGAAAGGATGCGCCCTGTGATTTCTGCACCAGCCCGCTGCTGCGGGAGGGTGAAAATTACACATGGGAATATACAAATCCCATAACCGGGCGCCACTATATATTAAAGGACCGTCTGCTTGAGTGGGACCGCCGGCCGGCCAGAATGGAAATTGCCTTTGACACAACGGAGTCTGAGCGGGAAAAGCTTCTGCTTAAATTCACGCTGGAGGCTGAAAAAATGGTTACGGACTGCGTGGGCATGCTGTACCGGCAGAATGATATTGTCCAGACAACCATCCAGGTGCTGGAAAAAATAGGAAGCTTTCTCCGGGCGGACCGCACCTACATTGTGGATATCAGGGATGAGAGGATGTACAACAGCCAGGAATGGTGTGCTGAGGGCATTGCACCCCACAAGGGGCAGATTCAGGGCCTTCCGGTTTCAATGATAGAGCGGTGGATTCCTTACTTCAAACAGAAGGAATGCATCATAATACAGGACCTGGAGCAGTTTGGCGATACCGGTCAGATGGAATACAGGCTCCTGCAGGAGCAGTCCATTACCAGCCTTGTGGCTGCGCCTCTTGAGAGGGACGGGATGCTTCTGGGTTATCTGGCGGTTGATAATCCGCCTGCCGGCCAGATTATGAATATTGCGTCCCTGTTGCAGACCCTGTGCTATTTCCTGCTGATTGCCCGTGACAAGGCTGAAAGCCAGAGGCAGCTCTCGCATTTAAGCTATTTTGATACGCTGACCTCCTTTTATAACAGGAACCGGTATATTGAAGACACCAATGCCCTGGCCAGTGCAGAACAGGCGGTGGGAATCGTTTATCTGGATGTAAACGGCCTGAAGGATATCAATGACCAGTATGGTCATGAATTCGGTGATACGGTTCTGGTGGAGTGTGCAAAAAGGATGAAGGAAGTGTTTGCGGGGGCTGATTTTTACCGAATCGGCGGCGATGAGTTTGTAATCATTTGTCCGGGCATAAAGAAGGAAATATTTAACAGCAGACTGCGTGGATTAAAGGCCCGGTTCCGGGATGATTCGCATTACCAGGCAGCCATAGGAGCCCAGTGGGCGGAGTCTGCCGTTAACCTGAAACAGATTATTGCAAAAGCAGATGCCAGGATGTACGAGGACAAAAAGGAATTTTACCGCCTTCATCCCGCGTCGCAGCGTTACCGGCATCACAGTGATGAAATCCTGCACCTTGCGGACCCGGACATCCTGAAACAGGAGATTGAACAGAATCACTTTGAGGTATATCTGCAGCCTAAGATTTCCTCGTCCGACCGCACGGCGGTGGGGGCAGAGGCGCTGATTCGTTACCGATCCAAATCAGATACCCTGGTGCTCCCCGGAAATTTCCTTCCGCTGCTGGAGGAAATTGAGTCCATCAGCCTGATTGATTTTTATGTATTCCGGTTTGTCTGCGCAAAGCTGAAGGACTGGATTGACCAGGGAAAGCAGGCATTTCCTGTTTCCGTCAACTTTTCTGTCTCATCTCTGATGCAGCCCTCCTTTGTGGAGCAGCTCACAGCCATATGCCGGACCTATGACATCTCGCCCTGTTATATGGAGATAGAAGTCACGGAACGGGTGCATGATGCGGAGGGACTTGATATAAAGCTGCTTATTTCAAAATTGCACCAGGCGGGATTTGCGGTTGCTATTGATGATTTCGGAACTGAGTATGCCAACCTTGCGCTTTTGTCGGAGATTGATTTTGATGTTCTGAAGCTGGATAAGAGCATGATTGATAACATTGCCCTTAATCCTAAGACAAAGACCATTGTAGGGCTTATATCCGGGGTCTGCCATAATCTGGGAATCAATATGGTGGCTGAGGGAATTGAGACAGAGGAACAGTTTCTGGCTCTGCGCTCCTGCGGCGTGGATTTGGCTCAGGGATTTCTGTTCAGTAAGCCCATATCCGCGCAGGAGTATGAAACACGGTTTTTAAATCCGGATATGGAGAAGCAGTAAGGCGGAAGCCATCCATATCAGGCCCTGGAAGACTATTTCTTCCAGGGCCTTTTTGGGTACAGAAAAAATACTGAGGGCAGATGACCGGGATACATTTCCAAACAGGCTCTAGGCCTTATCGCCCACATTCTGCATCCGCTGAATGCTCTGCACCACTGCGTCCATCACAACGCCCCGGAACTTCCCTTCCTCCAGAGTATGTACGCCGGCTATGGTGCCGCCGCCGGGGGAACACACCCGGTCCTTAAGGATACCCGGATGGGTATTTGTGTTCAGCACCATTTTGCCGGCCCCAATCAGGCACTGAGCCGCCAGGCTCAGCGCCATCTCCCGGCTGAGTCCCATCTCCACGCCTCCGTCAGCCAGTGACTCAATAAAAAGGTAGGCAAATGCAGGGCCGCAGCCGCTGATTCCGGTCAAGGGGTCGATTAATGATTCCGGCAATACGTAGCTGATGCCGATGACATCGAAAAGTGATTTGGCCAGTGCTTCTGTCTGGGATGTGCAGCGGGCGCCAAGGGCTATTCCTGCGGCTCCTTCCATTACCAGCATAGGGGTGTTGGGCATTACGCGCACCACCGCCGCATTTTGGATGTATTCTTCTAAGAAGGAGAGCTGCACCCCGCCCATGATTGAGATTACCGTCTGTTCCGGCCGGAAGAGACTGCCTGTTCCGGAGAGTGTTTCCCTGGCGTCCTGGGGGCGGACCGACAAAAATACTATATCTGCCGCTGATACCAAATCCTCATAGGCGTGGTCCGAAGGCAAGAGGATGTTTGTGTGGTAACGGTTTTGCAGGTCCGCCAGACGTGATTCGTTTACATCATACAGCAGGATGTGTTCCGGTGAAACGGCTCCGGAACGGATAAGGCCGCTGAAGATTGCCTCGCACATCTGGCCTGCGCCGATAAAGGCAATTCGTTTCTGAATAGCTTGACTCATGATAACTCCTCCGTTTTTGAAATAATACTATAATTTTATTTCATTTTATATTCAAGCGGATACAAAGTCAAGGAGACTGACATTAAAAAACAATTCTTGTGAAAAGTGTACAAAATAGACAATATAAAATTGATATATACATAAAAAATGGGATTATATATAAGATTTGTCTTGTAAACATTATCTTTGTGTGGTACTCTTATGGCGTGGACAAAAGCTGATATGGGGTGGGGAAATGAAACTGAATCATTCTTTTGTCAAAATAAAAATTTTAGTGGAGGTAAAATAATGGAAGAGAATTTAATCATTGACGGCTGCGCGTTTACGGAGACCGAATTTACCGGTGTTACCCAGGATGTTCTGCATTCCAAAATGGACGCGTTCTTTCTGACCATTCCCGGGGAGGGGGATGGGTATGTTGCCAGCACCAGGAGCATCGGCAGGATTTATAATATGCTGGACAACCCGAAATACGGCCTCATGATTGCAAAGTCTGTAGCCGATATTTATAAAGCAAAGGAAGAGGGTAAAAAAGCGCTTATTTTAGCGTTCCAGAATCCTAACTCCATAGAGAATTCCCTGGAACAGCTCCGTGTTTTTTATGAACTGGGCGTAAGGGTGATTCAGATGACGTATAACGATGCTAACTTTATAGGAACAGGCTGCTGTGAATCCCAGGACGGCGGACTCACTGATTTTGGCAAACGGGTCCTTAAAATGATGAACCGCCTCGGCATGCTGCCTGACCTGTCCCATGTGGGCAAAAAGACCACAATGGACATCATACGCCTGAGTGAGAAACCAGTGGCGGTTACACATGCCGGTGTTTATAACATTACCCCCAGCGTGCGTACCAAGACCGATGAGGAAATGCTGGCCATCAAGGCAAACGGCGGCGTCATGGGTATTTCGCCATGGGCTCCCCTGATTTGGAAAAAGGAGAAGGGCTGCCGTCCGGATGTGGGGGATTATGTGGACCATGTGGATTACGTTGTGAATCTCATAGGCATTGACCATGTGTCATTCGGTGCTGATAACACATTGGACGGAAATAAGGATGACAAGGGAACCGCGGACCAGGCCGTGCTTTATCCCGCTGTGGTGGGAGCGTATAACAGCTGCGTGGGCACCCGGTCCGATGAACGCCATGCCAAGGGATTTGAGGGCTGCTGGCAGCTGGAAAATGTCATTGCAGAGATGCAGCGCCGCGGTTACTCGGACGGGGATATTGCAAAGCTGACCGGAGGGAACCTGCTGCGTGTACTGAAGGCAAACTGGAGCTGACATACCATAAGATACGTATCATAACAGACATATTATAACCGACGCATCACAACGAATAAGATTGATTAAGGAGCAATTATGCAAAAGAGTGATTCGATACATACCAATGGCGGGGCTGCGGTGAAAACGCGCAAACCCATAAAAGTACCGCATGTCTATGTTATTATCTGCGCTATCATTTTGTTTGTGGCTGTCTGTACCTGGTTTGTTCCGCCGGGACAGTTTGATACCCAGACCATGGAGGTAGAGGGAGTCAGCCGTACCATCGTTATTCCCGGCACCTTCCATACACTTGAGGAAAAACATCCGGCCGGACTGGTGACGGTCCTGAGCTCCCTTCACAGGGGACTTGTCAGCGGCGCGGAAGTTACCATGCTCATATTCCTTGTTAACGGCGCTTTCAGTATGGTGCTTAAGACCGGAGCATTTAATGCATTTCTGGGTTCGCTGCTGCGAAGGTTCTCATCCAGGGCAAAGCTGGTAATCCCGGTATTTTTCCTGACCTTTGCCGTCCTTTCCTCCACCTTTGGCATGTGGAATGAGTATAACGGATTAATTCCGGTGTTTATGGGCCTTGGGGTTGCGTTGGGCTATGATGCCCTGGCCGGATTCGCCATACTGGAGCTGGGCAAGGGCATCGGCTGGTCTGCGGCCACGCTCAATCCCTTCTCGGTACCTGTATCCCAGGGAATCGCAGGCGTTCCCATATTCTCCGGCATGGGAATCCGCGTTGTGTCCTTTGTGATTTTCAGTACACTGGGAATCGCTTATATCTTCTACTATGGCCAGAAGGTGAGCAAAAATCCCTCCAAGAGCCTTATTCTGGGGGACAGGCTGGACATCAACTTTAACCGTGAGGAAATTATTAACACCAAGACCACCAAAAAGCAGATGTTGATTCTTCTGGAAATACTGGTTTCACTGGTGGCTATATTTTACGGGTCCCTGAAATTAGGCTGGAGCAATGCGGAGCTGGCCGGCATCTTTGTTCTGATGGGCGTGTTTGCAGGCGCGGTCAGCGGATGGGGTCCCAGCAAGATGGCTGAAGAATTTCTTCAGGGTGCATCCACAGTTGTCATGGGCGCTCTGGTGGTGGGTTTTGCAAAGGCAATCCTGGTTATCCTGCAGGGAGCCATGATTATTGATACAATCGTGTTTTACGCCTCCCAGGTACTGCAGGGAATGCCTCCAATCATTGCAGCCCAGGGAATGCTGCTTTTACAGACACTGATTAACTTCTTTATTCCATCCTCCACCGGACAGGCCGCGACTGTGATTCCCATTCTGGCGCCGCTGGGAGATTTGCTGGGTGTCAGCCGTCAGGTGACCTGCCTTGCGTTCCAGTTTGGCGACGGCTTCTCCAATATTTTGTGGCCCACATGCTCCCTTGCCATTTCCATTGGCATCAGTGGAATTCCCATGCACAAGTGGTGGAAGTTTTTCCTGCCGTTGTTCGGCATCCTGTATATAGCGCAGACATTGATTTTGTCGGCAGCTGTTTTGATGGGGATATGATAAAACGCCTGTTTTTCTTAAAAAAAGAAAGACAAGACTCCAGCGATTATCCTTTTTGCTAAAATTTGCAGTCAGATACTGTCGGAGTTTCCGGAAATATGGTAAGATAGCTTAGAGCGTGTCTGAACATTCATTCCCGCCATCCGGCGGAACGTAATGTCAGGACACGCTCCGGGCCTGCGGACGTGGCTGTGGCGGCGGGCCTTTTTGGTTCGCCGGGCCGCAATGAAGATTCCTGCACGGCATTATCACTCAACGAATTCTAGTAAGAGGTTGCATATGGTTGGAGAAAAGATTAGAAAATTAAGAAAAGAAAAAAAACTGACGCTGAAGGATATTGCGGAGGCCACAGGACTTTCCATTGGTTATATTTCCCAGCTGGAACGGGGAGCTGTTGAGCCGTCGCTGGCGTCCCTGCGCAAGGTGAGCGAGTTTCTGGGGGTTTCGCCGTATTTGCTGGTGGACCAGTCAGAACATCATCCTGCCATGGTAAAGAGCGACCAGCGGCCGATTATTAAGTTTCCCAAAAGTGAGATTTTTTACGAGATTGTTTCGCCTATGTCAGCACCGGAATATACTCCGGCGTCCATGGTGATTCAATTCCAGATTGAGCCGGGCGGCCATGACTCTGAAGAATTTCTGACCCACCCTTCGGAGGAAATTGTCATCCTGCTGCAGGGGGAAGTGGATATGCTGCTGGGAGAGATAAGTTATCACCTGAACGCTGGTGATTCACTGGTGGTGAAGCCGAATATGCCTCACCGGACCATAAATACAGGAGAAACTCCTGCAATCGGCTTTTGCGTGATGACGCCCATGGGCTGGACGGCATGACGCATATCGGAACATTCCCGCCATCTGGCGGAATGCAATGTTCAGGCATGCTCCGGAGCCTCCTTCGGCGGTTTTTGAGGGAACTATATGAAAAGCAACTCTTCTCTGCGCAGGCTGCTTCCCTTTGCCGCCTATTTTAATATCTGTTTCTTTTGGGGGACGGCCGGCGTGGCAAATAAACTGTCCTCCAGTGTGCTTCATCCGTTTTTTGCCGGCAGTCTCCGTTTTTTGATTGCGTCGGTTCTGATGGCGCTGTGGGAGGCCGGCAGGCGGAAATCCCTTGCCATTAGTTTTCATGATGGAATAATCCTGACAGTGGGAAGCGTACTCATGTATTTCCTGAATACACTGCTGCTGCTGTTTGCCTCCCAACGTGTGGATGCAGGGATAAGCACGGTCATGGTAAGCCTGATTCCCATTACGATTCTGCTGGTGGACTCCCTTGCGGTCCGCAGACTGTGCGTGAGCTGGGTAGGGATAATTGGGATTATCGGAGGATTTATGGGGATAGCCATTGTGGTGGTGGGCAGTATCACCGGCGGAAATGCCGACCCCATAGGTATCGCATTGCTGCTGCTGGCGGATTTGGTGTGGTCGGTGGGAACCGTCTATCTGAAATACCAGAAAATCAGCGCAACGGTGCAGGTACAGATTTTTTACCAGTCCGCCATTCCTGCGCTCCTGTTTTTTCTCTGCGCCGCATTGACCGGAAACCTGGATTTGGGGGAGCTGTCATGGCGGGGCGCTCTTCCGATGGCCTATATGGGGATTGCTGATTCCATTGTGGGTCTGACATCCTACCTGTATCTGCTCCGCCGATGGAAAACCTCTGTTGTTTCCACCTATGCCTATATCAATCCGGTAGTTGGAATTCTGCTGAGCGCCCTGCTCCTGTCCGAGCGTATAACCATGGCAAAGACGGCAGGCATGCTGGTTATCCTGGCTTCTGTATTTATAATTCAGAGAGAGGACTGGCTGCGGGGGCTTTTGCTGCGAAAAGCGAAACGGGTGGCTGATTAAGGGGCATATTGCTTTATGGTTTCTTATGCTTTGCCATATGATAGATAATGACGGATGTCAGCAGCATGGCAAATGCAATCAGCCCGCCTGCGGCCAGGATTAGCTGGCCGCTGTTCCGGCCGGTTTTTGGAAGGCGTTCCAGTTCATTCCGGGCCAATGGCGGAATGATTTCAGGTGTTTCAACCGGTATGTCGGCACCGGTTGTATCACCGGGGCTGTCTGTATTGACCCAAAAGTTTCTCTGCCCGTAGTAATAACTGCTGTGTCCCCACAAGCTTCCCTCCGGGTCCCGATAAGTCATGTCGAACTGAATTGTATTTTCATCCAGATGTTCTATCTGGCCAAAGGGTTCTTCTGCTCCGGGATAACTCCATAGACAGATGGCTCCCTGTTCCGGCATGGAAATCCGGGGCATGGAGTCTGCGTCCGTGTATTTTATCTCGGATTCATGGTCCTCCAGAAAACTTTGTCCGTCATAAATAGCTGTCAGCTCATCCATGGAAATCCAGCCAATGACAGCGCCCTCTTCCCACCCGTAATCCTCTGTTGGCTGTCCGTTTTCATCCTTCCGGTATTGGACAATACCCCATGCTTCTTTGCCCTTGGGGCAGGAGAGGGAAACATAAAAGACGGGGCCGTTTCCGATGTATTCCAAAACCTGCCCGCTGCCCGGTTCTTCCATTACAGTCACATATCCTCCGGGGCCGTTGGCATAATACCGGCGGCCCACATAATCATAGTCCCTGTCGCGTTCAAATAATTCCGGGTCATTGGGGGTCCAAATCATATCACCAAAAACCGTTATACCGGAAAGCATGCATAAGAATAGGGACAGTATCAGAACACGCAGTACCATTGAACGCTGTTTGTTTCTTTCCATCATTTATCGCCCTCCCATTATTTCCTGCTGTTTCATTTTTTCCTTTTTATATCTACAGCAATTTGTTTACCGCCAAGCCTGCAATAAAGGAAAACAGGTTTGCCCCTATGGAGAACATCCAGGGATGCCGGATGTTTCTTGCCGCTGCTTTGTAGCAAAACGCTTCTGCGATTACAGCTGAAAGCTCTGCTGCGGCAGTGACAAAGACCAGGCCCCGGCCTCCGTGGGCACGGTACATATAGTGAATAAAAACAACTGCCGGATTGGTCAGCACATTCACAAGGCCAATCAGAATCATATCCCATCTGTTCCTGATTCCAGCGGTCCAGGCGAGTGCCTCCTCCAGAACAATGGTAAATCCCAGGGATACGGCCAAAACACGGACAATCCGCATACCAATCATGTCTGCTTCACCTGCCTTAACCCCCACCCTAACAATAAAAGGGACATGACCGCCATCAGCGCCATTCCCACAGGAGATGAGGCTGCACCGGAGTTCAGCCCTCTTTGTGCATTTCCTCCAAAGCCCTCCAGATATACCGGACAAAAGCCTATAAACAGTCCAAAGGTGAGAAGTCCGAAACTGAATCCCTTTGCCCCTGGAAATACCTGGGAGACAGACCACAGCGTCATGGGCATGGACATATTCCAGCAAAATACGGCCAGTATGGCGGCAGCCGGGCTGTCCAGACAGAGAAAACCCACCGCAGCAGCGGACATGGAACGGAAAGCAGCTGTTTGAATGCCGGTTTTATCTGAGAGGAAACCTCCTGCTATTTTTCCGGACACCACGGCTCCGGCCAGAAGCCAGGCGCTTCCGGCAGTATTCCCTTTCCATGGGAAGTCCTGCACCATTCCGGAATAGGAGCGCAGGATAACCGCTCCAAAAAAACATAATGCAGCCAGCATATGGCGGAGGGGAATGCCATCATAGGAAACAGGGGCATTGCCGGAGCATTTCCATATTTTGCATGACCTTGCGCGGCAGCGGATAACTGCCATGGACAGTATGAGGGAAATTCCAATCAGAACAGCAGTGCTGCCGGCCGGCCTGTCCGGTGCTCTCCCCAGAAGACTGCCCAGAAAAATGCCGAGGGCGCCGGGAGCCACGAATATTCCCAGGGGAGCGGCCCTTTTCCCGCTGTGGTTCAGTACATCAATGCCGCCGCCCACATGAAAACATGCATTTCCTGTGCCGGCCAGGATACAGGCTGCTGCCGGCTGTCCCCCGCCAATTCCCAGTATCAGTCCGGCCAGCACGCCCAGACAGCCTGCGGCCGCCACGAAACTGTTGCGGTTCAGACGGTCGGCTCCGGCGCCGATTGGCATCTGCAGGGCAAAGGCGCAGAAATTATATACCAGCACCCAGAGATACCAGTCCTGTTTTCCGATTACACAGGCATAAACCAGGTAAGCGCAGGCCAAATCCACCAACATGTGCGCCGTCGCATATACTCCTGTCATCCTTTTCCCCTCCCCTTTCCTTTATGTCCATTTTACCACGTCCATTGGTGAATATCTTTACGAATTTCCTAATAATTCTGTGCACATAAAGAAAAAACAGAATATTGTCAGCGGTTGTTTCTGTACGATTCCTGTTTTTTTGTTATAATGGTTACAGGATATATGGATTGCGGAATGCAAAATAGCAGTAAAGAAGGTGGACAGTTTGGCGAAACGTACGACATTGGCTGATGTGGCAAAGGTGGCCGGGGATTACGCTGAAAAGAATACATTGTTTCAGATTCAGTGCCACAGCTATTCTTATGAGTGGTACAGGAACGGGTAATGCCGGCGGTGGTGGTGAATGGCAATCTGGAGTGTTTTATGGATAATCACCAGAGGGAGTCAGGCTATCTGTTTTAAATACTGTATTCTATAATCATACTTAAGATAACGATAACGTTATGCTAAAATATAATCATTTATTTTATGGAGGGAAAATCATGAACGAGAGAAATGGAGAAAACTGGTGCTTTTGGGAGGAGATGGAGGCTGAGGAGGCAGGTCCTGGTGTGGTGCGCCGGGTTCTGGCTTTTTGTGATGAGATGATGTGTGTGGAAAATACCTTTAAGGCAGGGGCAATCGGTGCATTGCATCATCACCCCCACACACAGATTACATACATTGCAAAGGGCCGTTTCCTGTTTACAATTGGAAACGAAACCCATGAGGTGAAACAGGGAGATACGCTTTTGAAGCAGGATGATATCATACATGGCTGCAAGTGTCTGGAAGATGGTGTTCTGGTAGACATTTTTAATCCGATGCGGGAAGATTTTTTGAAATAGGGCAGGGAACATCCGGACCAGATACGCCGGATGTGATTTTCGGCAGCAGGAAGAATGGGATTAAGGAACGTTTTGAACCTTATGATGCAACCGACAGCAGCACCGGCCGTAATGGCTGGTGCTGTTTTTCGGGTGCGCCCGGCGGAGTGCATCTTCTGCTGGATTTTGTATCGTGCTGTATGACGCTTATATGATACTGCGGTATCCGGCAGACGTGTTCTGTAAGAAACCATGCCGTATGGAATCCATACTATATTTTCTTGTCCGGTTTTGATATAATAGATTAAATATACATGATTATGTTTATTTTGATTGGGAGGATGTCCGGTTTCCGGATGAGGAGGATGTGTTGAATATAGCAGCTGTCCGGGGCGCGGATACGCCATTTAATAGGCATCGGAATGAACGTTCAGCCGGATATATCTGTACCTATCCCTGATGAAAGCGGGGCAGCAGTCAGAGGGTGTCAGAATGATACAGAAAGAGTTGTTCCATACAGAGAACAAGGAGGTATCGAATGAAAAACAATAAGTTGTTTCAGACGAACCTGTTAGTCAGCAGCATACTGGTTGTGGGCTTTATCCTTACGGCATTTTTCAGCTACCGCGCCAATTACCGGGCGTCATTGGAAAGCATAGAACAAGTATCCTCCCTGACAGCGGAGGGAATCTATTATCAGATGACGGCAATGCTTACTAAGCCGGTGAACATTTCGCTTACAATGGCCCATGACAGCCTTCTGGCGGACCATCTTCTTGGGGAGAACAGCCATCTGGATGATTCAGACTACGTGGAGACTACAAAAACATATCTGAGAACATATCAGAGGAAATATGGTTTTGATTCCGTGTTCCTGATATCCACAGCATCCGGCCGCTACTATAATTTTAATGGACTTGACCGCGTAATGGAGGAGGGGGACCCGGAGAATGTATGGTACTACGAACTTCTGGGCAATGATTTGGAGTATTCCCTTAACGTGGATAATGACCAGGTAGAGGGGGCGGATAACAGGATAACTGTTTTTGTAAACTGCAAGGTCACTGCACCGGACGGGGCTGTGATTGGCGTTGTGGGAGTCGGTATCCAGATTGATTATCTGGAGGAACTTCTGCAGGAATATGAGGACAGCTACGGCAACAGGGCCAGCCTGGTCAATCAGGATGGATTTATAGAGATATCCACGACCTATAACGGGTATGAAAAAAAGGACTGGTTTGAGGTATATGGCCAGGGGGGTATACGGGAACAGGTACTTGGTTTTCAGGAGTCTGACAACAGTATGGAGTTCTGGACGAATTCCGGCCCAAAGGAAGGGAAGAGAAGCTTCATTGTAGAACGGTATATTCCGGAATTGTCCTGGTATCTGCTTGTGGAACAGGATACCGGTCCAATCGTGGAGGCCATGAACCGGCAGCTTTATCAGACCGGTTTCATACTGACCGTGGTTATACTCACGGTACTGATTGTCATTACCGCTGTAATCCGCAAGTACAGCAGTCAGGTGACAGAGCTGGTGGAGGAGCGGCAGGCGCTTTTTAAAAAGGCAACGGAACAGCTCTATGAAAGTATCTATGAACTGAATCTGACGAAGAACTGTTATGTGGGAAAGCAGACAGAGGAGTATTTTGCAAGCCTGGGGGCCGGAGGACTTCCCTTTGACCAGGGACTGCGTGTTATTGCCCAGAAACAGATTAAAGAGGAGTTCCGGGAGGGATATGTTTCCATGTTTACCCCGGAAAATGCCATCCGGGAATATGAGGCTGGAAATGGCCATCTGCAGTACGATTTTATGATTTCCCAGAACGGGGAGGATTATCATTGGATTCGTGTGGAAACCTTCCTGTTCTACTCAGAGGAGGACAGTTCCGTCCACATGTTCTCCTATCGGAGAAATATCGACGCGGAAAAGAAACGGGAATGGCAGGCCACAATTGACGAGATGACAAAGCTGCTCTCAAAAAAGGCCACAGAGCGGCTGATTGACAAACAGCTTTCTGAAAATCCGGATGGGATGTATGGTTTTTTTATTTTTGATATTGATGAATTTAAACTGGTAAATGACCGGTATGGCCATTCCTTTGGAGATTTCTGTATCTGCAGTTTTTCGGATATCCTGCAAAAGCATTTCAGGAGAGGGGATATTCTCGGCAGGATTGGCGGAGACGAATTTGCTGCCTTCATTCAGGTACCGGATATTGAAGGCGTGGAGGAAAAGGCAGAGACTCTTTCCGCTGCCCTCCATACGCTGATTGTGAGAGGAGAAATTAGCTGCAATATCACGGCCAGCATCGGTATTGCCTTATACCCAAGGGACGGAAGAAGCTTTGAAGAGCTGTACCAGAAGGCGGATGGCGCCCTTTATGAGACAAAACTGAGGGGAAAGGACGGGTTTACCATTGTGTCTTAGAAAGGCTGCGCGGGTCATGGCAGCGTCCTGCTGTGTGTTACAGAGAAAGGTCTTCCGTGATTTTTGGAGAATCATGGAAGACCTTTCGGGTTTAAGCATTTAATACATCCAGCAGCTTATTACGGCCAGATACCTCTCAGCTTTTTCGTATCTATGACCTTTTTAACGGCTATGAGATAAGCTGCCCTGCGCAGGGAAACCTTATGCGTCCTGGCAGTTTCCCATACATCGGAGAAAGCAGCCGCCATCTTCTCCTCCAGGGTTTTATTCACTTTATCTTCTGTCCACCACATTTCCTGGATATTCTGCACCCATTCAAAATAGGAGACAACAACACCGCCTGCATTGGCCAGGATATCAGGTACGATGAGGATGCCCTTATCGTGCAGGACGGCGTCGGCTTCCATGGAAACAGGACCATTGGCAGCTTCCACGATGTACCGGGCGCGGATGGTTTCCAGATTGGTACGGTTAATCTGGTTCTCCAGGGCAGCGGGAATCAGGAAGGTGACGGGAAGCGCAAGCAGCTGCTCATTGGTCAGGAAGGCCACGGAGCTGTTTTCAGACGCATATTCCTTAAGCAATGCACCGCATTTGCAGAATTCCAGCATTTCGGTTATGGGAAGGCCATCTTCGCAGTATACGCCGCCGGAAACATCGCTGATAGCCTGAATGCGGACACCGGATTCATGCAGAAGACGGGCAGTGGTGCTTCCCACATTTCCAAAACCCTGTATGGCGGCGGTGCAGGATGAAATATCCAGGTCCAGGGCATGAATCAGGTTATGTACGGTAAACATCACGCCCCTTCCTGTGGCTTCCTTACGGCCGACGGCCCCGCCCAGTTCCAGGGGCTTTCCTGTGACAACACCTGGTATGCAGTGGCCGTTGAGCATACTGTAAGTGTCCATAATCCAGCCCATGACCGTGGGATTGGTCCCTACGTCCGGCGCCGGTATATCCTGCTGCGGACCAATAATGGGAGCTATCATGGAAGTATAACGCCGTGTGAGCCTGCGAAGCTCATGTATGCTCAGGCTGGAGGGGTCCACCCTGATGCCGCCTTTTCCTCCCCCAAAGGGAATGTCAACTACCGCGGATTTGAAGGTCATCCAGGCGGCTAATGCTTTTACTTCATTGATGTTGACATCCTGGTGGTAGCGGATTCCGCCTTTGGCAGGTCCCCGAGATGTGGAGTGCTGTACACGGTAGCCTTCAAAAACCTGGATGGAGCCATCGTCCATCTCAATGGGGATGGCTACCTTAAGCTCCCTCTCAGGGTAGGCCAGGGCGATATAATCATCCCTCTCATACCCGCATGCTTTCGCACAATCCTCGATAATCTGGAGCACATCCTGATAAGGGTCATATGTGTCCGACATTAGTATCCTCCTTTCGTGGTGAAAACAGAAATGTAAAATGTAAAATTTCAGATTTTATACAAATTATATTCTGATAAATTATGTTTGTCAAGTCTAAAATACAAAAATCTAGGTTGACAAACGCCCGGTATTGGATTATTATAAATTTACAAACTAAAATTTTAGATATCAGTAAGCGAGGAACATGTTTAATAAAGTAAAATACAGCAGCTTGAATGAGCTGATATATGAAGAGATTAAGGCGAAAATCATTAATAACGAACTCAGGCCCAATGAGAAGCTGGATGTGGATTTTCTGAGCAGTTCTTTGGGAGTCAGCCGTACCCCGGTCACCAATGCCCTGAAATCCCTGAATAAGGATGGGTATGTCATCATTAATCCCAGAAGCGGGAGTTATGTGCGGGAGCTGAGTAAGGAGGAACTACGCTGCATTTTCAATTTCCGAGAGGCGTTGGAGAGCCAGGTCATACGGGAGGTCATAGGGATTACGGACGTGGAGGTGCTTGACGGCTTCGGGGATGAATTCCGGAAACTGCTGGATATTGAGCCTGAAGGCGGACTGGATGCAAAGAAGCGTCTGGTGGAGGATTTTTTTGACATAGAAATGAGATTCCATGAATATCTGATTGACCTGTGTCCGAAAATCATTGGAGATGAAATCAAGAACCTGATTGATTTGACGAAACGGATTCGTATACTCCACATTACATATAATGTGAACAGTGCTCCGCTGGAGAAATTTCATTATGAAATCAGGATACACTGTGCGCTGATTGATGCCTTAAGACAGCAGCAGCTGGATAAGTGCATTGAGCTGATTGTCCAGGACATCCGCAATACAAAGAAAGAAATCATGGATTGCTTTGATGCGATTAACTAAATAAAATTACAAAAATGTAAATATGCATGTGACAGGATTTACATTTTTGTTTTTGCACTATGTGAAATTTTAGATTTAACATTTCAAGGAGGTAAAGGTAGGTATGAGTAATGTATTCTATGCAAATCTGGACAAGAAGTACAAGAGTGTGGAACGGGCAGAGGGGTCCTGGGTGTATGACACGGACGGAAAAAAATATCTGGACTGTGCTGCCGGAATAGCGGTTACCAACATCGGGCAGGGCATAAAGGAAGTTATCGATGCCATGTATGAGCAGGCTTCCAATGTTTCCTATGTGTATGGGGGAACGTTTACAAGCGAGGCAAAGGAGCGCCTGTCCCAGCAGATTATTGAGTTGTCGCCTGAAGGAATGGATAAGGTATTTTTCTGCTCCGGAGGCTCAGAGGCAGTTGAATCCATGGGCAAGATTGCAAGGCAGTATCAGGTAGAGGCGGGAAGACCGGGAAAATATAAAATCATCAGCCGTTGGCAGAGCTACCATGGAAATACAATTGCCACCCTGACCTACGGAGGAAGACCGTCCTGGAGAGAGACGTATGACAATTATCTGATGAAGATGCCTCACATTGCACAGTGCAACTGCTACCGCTGTCCATACGGACTGTCCTATCCGGAATGCGGGCTTCCTTGTGCGGAGGAGCTGGAGCGCATTATTAAATACGAAGGACCGGATACGGTGGCGGCATTTCTGATAGAACCCATTGTGGGAACCACATCCTGCGCTACCATGCCCCCGGTGGAATACATGAAGCGAATCCGTGAAATCTGTGATAAATACAATGTGCTGTTCTGTGTGGACGAAGTCATTACCGGCTTTGGAAGAACCGGAAAGAATTTTGCAATGGACCATTTTGGCGTTGTGCCGGATTTAATCAGCGTGGCCAAAGGCCTGGGCGGCGGATATGTTCCCATAGGAGCCGTTATTGCCCATAAGAAGGTGGTGGATGCGTTTGAGAAGGGCAGCAGGAATCTGATACATAGCTTTACCTTTGCAGGGAATCCACTGGTCTGCGCAGGAGCCAGCGCCGTGCTTTCCTATACCGTGAATAACAACCTGGTGGAGAGGGCTGCAAAGGAAGGGGAGGTTTTCCTGGGGAAATTAAAGGATGCCCTGGGCGATTCACCGGTGATTGGAGATATACGAGGCGTCGGAATGCTGATTGGCGTTGAGCTGGTGAAGGACCGGGAGAAGAAGGAACCCTTTGACCCTGGGAAGAATGTGTCCGGTTTTATTGCGGGCTATTGTTTTGACCATGGGCTGCTAATCAGTTCAGGGGTAACAGGGACCGCAGACGGCATATCAGGGGAAGCGCTGCAGATTTCCCCGCCCTTGATTCTGGATGAGGATGAGATGGACTTTGCAGTGGATATCCTGAAAACGGCTGTGCTGGAGGCGGAGCGCAGGTTTCTGTAACGTAAGGAGGAGCGTATATGAAAAAGTTCCATTTTGACCTGATAGTTTCTTCCATTGTACTGGTGGCAATGACTGTGGTAATCCTGATACAAATTGTGTTCCGTCTTATGGGCAGGCCTTTGTCGTGGACCGAGGAAGTGGCCCGGTGGATGCTTGTGTGGGCTACCTTTGCGGGCTCCAGCTATGCTTTTAAGAACGGCGGCCTGATTCGGGTGGACTTCTTTGTAAAAAAGCTGTTTAAGAAAAGAGGCAGAAGGATTACGGATATTGCCGCCATGGTGTTCATGACCGCATATTTTGTCCTGCTGGGGGTATCTGCGGCTACTTATATGCAGATGACAATTAATAAAGGCCAGACTTATCCGATTACAAAGGTACCTTATGCAATCACACTCATCTCCCTGATATACTGTGGCTTGTCCTGCTGCATTTTTGCAGTGAAAGAGGGGTGGAAGGCATACCGCTGTGAAGATACACAAGAGAAAGGAGGGAATGTGTAAATGTCCTCTTTGACCGTTACTATTATTTTGTTTTCCCTTCTTTTGCTTTTACTGTTCCTGAATGTTCCGCTGGTTGTCTCCATAGGTCTGCCTACAGCCCTTGTAATGCTTGGCAGCGGGATGAAGGTGGCAACACTGGCCCAGAGAACCTATGCGTCGGTTGATTCCTTTACCCTTATGGCTATCCCGTTCTTTATGCTGGCCGGAAAGCTGATGGAGGTTGGGGGAATGTCCAAACGGATTGTGCGTCTGGCCGATTGCCTGGTGGGATGGATGGCAGGAGGCCTGGCCCATGTAATTGTGGTGGCCTCTGCATTTTTTGGCGCGCTGTCCGGCTCTGCCGCTGCAACCACGGCAGCCATTGGCTCCACACTGATTCCCGAGATGAAAAAACGCGGTTATCCTGCAGATTTTGTGGCAGGCATCCAGGCGGTTGCCGGCGCTCTGGGAGTCATCATCCCGCCCAGCATTACCATGATTATGTACGGGGTCTGCTCGTCCACATCCATTGGCAAGCTGTTTATGGCCGGAATTGTTCCGGGAATTGTGCTGGCCCTTTTCCTGATGGTGACAATTGCGTACCAGGCCAAGAAGCGGAAAATCAGGCAGATGAATACATTTACCATGAAGGAATTGGGAGCGGCATTTTTAGATGCAATACCGGCGCTGCTGGTGCCAACCATTATTCTGGGCGGCATTTACGGAGGAATCTTCACCCCGACGGAAGCAGGTGCAGTGGCAGCTACCTACGGATTTTTAGCGGGCGCGTTCTGGTATAAGGAAATAAATCTGGAAAACATCGGAAGCATTATGGGAGGCGCCATTGTGAACACGGTTCTTGTCATGATAGTGGTAGGCGCATCAGGCGCATTCAGCTGGCTGCTTACCAGCTCCGGCGTATCCAGCCTTCTGGGGAAAGGCATCAGCTCCATTGCCAGCAATAAGTATATCTTCCTGCTGGTAGCAAATCTGATATTTATCTTTATTGGCATGTTCATAGAATCCGTGGCAGGTATTCTGATAGTTACTCCTATATTGCTGCCCATTGCCACTTCCCTGGGAGTAGACCCGGTTCACTTTGGGATTATCATGGTGGTAAATCTGGCGCTGGGGCTTACGACGCCGCCGGTAGGAGAAAACCAATATATTGCAGCAGCCATTGCAGAGGTTCCTTTTGAGGAGGAGGTCAAGGCGTCCATCCCGTTCCTGATTGCGGGTTTTGCGGCCCTTGCAGTCATTACATATGTGGAACCGCTTTCTCTCTGGCTTCCGGGTATCTTGGGAATGTAACTATGCAGCTGGTAATGTAACTGTGTGGCAACTGTTTAATGTATAACTAGAAGGAGGATTAAGGTTTGAAAAAACAATTGATTTCGATGGTTCTTATGGCTGCAATGACAGTATCCATGATGACGGGCTGCGGTTCGTCTGATGGAAAAAAGGCAGAGGAACCATCCTCTGGGAATCAACAAGCTGCAGAGGCAATGACAGGGGATGAGGGAAAAGCTGCTGAAGGAGGTGCGGATTATTCGTATCACTGGAAACTGGCAACCACGGAGAGCAGTGATTACTACATGACCCAGCTCTCCCAGGAATTCCTGGATATTGTGGAGGAAAAGACAGGCGGCAAGGTGACCGGCGAAGTCTTTGCCTCAGGACAGCTGGGAGGTCTGGTGGATGCGCTGGAAGGCCTGGAAATGGGAAATATTGATATAGTCATGGATGGTGTCAGCTCCCTGAGCGCTGTAAACGATATATTTAACGTGTGGTGTCTTCCGTTCCTGTATGACAACAAGGAACATCAGTACAGGTTCTGGGACAACCATTTTGATGAGGTATCGGATATGGTGGCGGAGCAAAGCGGCTTCCGTCTGGTGTCTGTCATTGACGGCATGAACCGGGAACTGGCATGTACGGTTCCGGTTGAATCCCTGGAGGACCTGAAGGGACTGAAAATACGTGTACCGAATATTCCGGGCTACGTGAGAATCTGGGAATGTCTTGGCGCGGCGCCCATACCAATGTCACTGAGCGAGGTATACACATCCATTCAGACCGGGGTGGTGCAGGGGCAGGAAAATGATATTGCCCTGACGCTGAGCCTGAAGTTCTATGAAGTGGCGCCTTACTGTGTCATGACGGACCACGTTGCCTATGAAGGCTCCTTCTATTTTAATGAGGAAGAGTACCAGTCCTATCCGGATGAACTGAAACAAATCATCCAGGAGGCCGGAGAGGAAATCAAGTTAAAGAGCCGCAGCATGATAAAAGAACAGGAAGCGGAGTGCATGAAGCAGATTGAGGACATGGGTGTCACCATATGCCGCCCGGATCTGGAGGAGTTTAAGAAAGCAACAGCTGTCATGTACGATGAGTATGATATGTGCGCGCCCATCATTGAGCTGGTGGATAAGGCAAGGAACGAATAGGATACGTGTATATAGAGTCCGTGAGCTTACGGGCTCTATATTTAACAGAAACTCTTTGAACGGAGGGATAAGTGATGGGGAGAGATTTTTACATTGGCTGTGTTGCGGATGATTTTACGGGAGCCGGTGATGTGGCGTCCTTTTTTGTAAAAGCAGGGCTGGTGACTGTCCTTTACAACGGAGTTCCGGAAGAGGGACAGACCGTGAGGGAGGGAACCCAGGCCGTGGTGATTGCATTGAAATCCAGGACCCAGGACAGGGGCAAGGCGGTTGCTGATTCCCTGCGGGCATTCCGGTGGCTGCTGCAGGAGGGAGCCAGGAAACTGTATTTCAAATACTGTTCCACCTTTGACTCCACCAAAGAGGGGAATATCGGGCCGGTGGCGGATGCCGTGATGGAGGAATTTAATTATCCCTATACAATTCTGTGTCCCGCGCTTCCGGTCAATGGAAGGACGGTACGGGGAGGAAAGCTTTATGTCAACGGTGTCCTTTTGGAGGAAAGCTCCATGCGCAGCCATCCCCTGACACCCATGGAGGAGTCGGAGATTAGCCGGCTCATTGAAATGCAGAGCCGCTATAAGGGAATCAGCATGGCAGGAAAGACCAGGGAACAGTGGAAGCGGGAGCAGGAGAATCTGTGCAGGCAGGAGGGCCATTGCTATCTTATACCGGATTATTATGAGGAGTCCCATGGAGAGGCGATTGCACGGGAGTTTGGCCATATTGCTTTTTACACCGGTGGTTCCGGGTTGGCAGAGCATGTGGGAAGGCTGATGGCGGAAACAGCTGCGGCGGACCGGAGAGAAGGCTTGGACGGGAGCGGGGATGAACTTAGAGGGAAGAAAGCTGATGGAAAGGATGAAGCGTGCTATATAGAGGAAACATGCATCAGACAGGAATCCTTACTGCTGGCGGGAAGCTGTTCCGAGGCAACATTGAGGCAGATTGACAGTTATAAGGAGAAGAATTATCCGTGCTACCGGATAGAGGCCGGGCGCGTCCTTGCAGGTGAGGAGACAGCAGAGCACATATGGGGCTTTGTGGAAATGCATCGGGGAGAGAATGTGCTGGTGTACAGCTCGGACCGTCCGGAGCAGGTGCGAAAGATTCAGGCAGAGGGCAGGGAAAGAGTTTCCTCTATGCTGGAACAGCTGGCAGCAGAGCTGGCAGCAAGGGCGGCTGCCAGCGGGTACCGCAGGATTATCGTGGCAGGAGGGGAGACCTCAGGCGCAGTCATCCAGCGTTTGGGGTATCAGGGGTTCTGGATAGGACGCAGCATTGCCCCAGGAGTGCCGGTGATGATTCCGCTGGAGGATACCACTATGCGCCTGGTACTGAAATCAGGAAATTTTGGCCAGGATGATTTCTTTAGCCGGGCAGTAAATGAGTTGGAGGGATAATTATGGATATTAACACAGAACGTCAGTTGGAGACAGCCGTGGAGATTGCCCATTCTTTGTTTGCCAGGGGCAGAGTGAGCGGTTCAACTGCAAACATCAGCATCAGGTCGGGAGATTTTATCTATATTTCCGGCAGCGGCACCAGCTTTGGAACCCTGGAAAAGGAACAGTTTTCCACGCTTACGCTGGATGGGGCTTATGTGGAGGGGGTAAAGCCCAGCAAGGAGTATCCGCTTCACGCCATGATTTACCGTCACAGGCCGGAGATGACAGGGGTGGTACATACACATGGTTTTTACTCAGTCCTCTGGTCCTGCCTGGAACATGAAAAGGAGACAGATGTGATACCGTCCTACACGCCGTATCTTAAAATGAAGGTGGGGACCGTAGGGATGATTCCCTATGCAAAGCCGGGAAGCCAGGAGCTTTTCCGGTACATGGAAGAACGGATAATGGACAGTGACGCCTATCTTCTGAAACAGCACGGCCCTGTAGTGGCAGGCAAGACGGTTCTGGATGCCTTTTACGGATTGGAGGAACTGGAGGAAAGCGCAAGGACAGCCTGGTATCTGAGGGGAGAACATGTTCCGGAATGCTGATGGCCGGATTCCCTGAAGGGGAACCGGGAGGAAGGCAGTCGCCTGGGAGGGCGGGAACCATACGGATATTCCCGCCCCAGGCGCGCCTGATTATGAAATACCTATTTCTTTCCGTAAAGGATTCCCAGCCCATTTAAAAGCCATGGGGCGCGGACATAGGCAGGAATGCAGGAAAGCTGTTCCGTGTGCGGTTCATAGTGAACTTCGCTAATCCCTTCCCTGCGCAGCTGTTCTGCAAATTCCTGCATATCCCCATAGACGGCATGCTGTTCAAAGAGGTCGTGGAACGCGAAAACACCGCCTTTTTTCACTACACGGAGCGCTTCACGGACAACCAGGCGTTTATCGGGCTGGGTTTTTACCTCATGGAAAACAAAGTTGCTGACAGCAGCATCAAAGTGCCCCGCTTCAAATGGAAGCCCGGAGGCATCGCCCTGCAGAAAGCAGATGGGTCCGGCCTGCTCCAGCCTGGCGTTCTCTTCGCATTGTTCCCTGGCGTAATTCCATTCCCTGCCCCAATAATCAATTCCCGTGAACGCGGCATCAGGCCATGTCTTTGCACACCGGATTGTCAGGGCTCCGGAGCCGCAGCCGATGTCCAGCAGCCTTCCTTTGCCGTTCCATGAAAGCTTTGAGAGCAGGTATTGGTGAATCTGTCCCATGACCCCTCCGCCTTCAAAGGAAAAGGCCCTTCTGCAGAGCTGCATATAGACGGTCATTCCGCCCATGAGAAGGAAGAGAAGGAAGGCGAATATGGATATAATCCGGCTTTTCCAGATAAGGACGGCTGCCAGGGCGGTCGCCAGGGTGAGGCCGGTGATACCCCACAAAACCTGCATCATTGTTTTGGGAATCCAGTTCCCATAGTTTGGTGTCTGATGTTTCATACTATTTCTTACCTCCTGCTTGGTTGTTTTATCCGGTCTGTACATAACAGCGGATATGTTTTGTTATGCAAAAGCCCGAAGGCGTCTGCCTCCGGGCTTTATAATACATCTTTTAAATTGTGAACCAGACTGTTGAAACCTCCGTCTGCATAGTGAGCCATTACATTATTTAAGAAAAAGGCCTGTTCCATTGTCTCTGCTCCTTTCAGTATGTCCATGGCGGATGCAATGCGGATTTGCACCAGCATCCGGATTACGTCCGCCCGGGGCTGCCTGCCGATGGCAGCTGCAAAGGCATCATTAAAATATGAGACCATGGTGTCAAACAGCCGGCAGGGGAAATCTTCACGGCTGCTTCCCTGGGATTTTTCCATTAAGACCAGCATTTCCCTGCGGTGCTTCAGCAGGAAATCCATAGTCATAAGGTCGTTCCCACTGAAGCTGGAGGGATTTGACAGCTCTCTTTCACACAGCTGGCTGGTCAGGCCGTTAAGCATTTGAATGACAGGGTCAACAATGGCGCAGAAAAGGGCGTCTTTATTTTCAAAGAAAAAGTAAAATGCTCCTGTGGTGACGCCGCAGTCAGCACAAATCTGCCGCAGGCCAGCGTACCGGTAACCTTTTTGGTAAAAATGCGCCAGCCCGGCCTGCATTAATTTTTCACGTGTTGAAGTAAGGGATGTATGTTCCATAACAATTGTTATGTTAGCACAAACTAACTGCTTGGTCAATCCCATTTGTGCTGCTGTTATGGATTATATTTCTCAAAGCCAATCCTTTATGAAACACAGGCCAGGGTGGGATTATGTTCCTCTTCCAGTATCCCTATCAGCATGTCCACATCCCTTTGCTGGGTTGCCCAATCCGTGACGAACCGTACCAGGGTGTGGTTGTCATCGTATTTTTCCCATAAGGATATGTCTGCTTTCCGGGCCAGCCGGGCTGCTGCCTCATGTTCCATTATAATAAATATCTGATTCGTGGGGGAATCCAGGAACAGGCGGTATCCGCATTTTGTCAGGGCGTCCCTGATTTGGTCGGCTGCCTCTATAGCTGAAGCACCGATTTTCAGGTAAAGGTCATTTTCAAACAGGGTGTCAAACTGTAGGCCCAGCATCCTTCCCTTGGCAAGGAGGGCGCCGTTCTGCTTAATAACAGTGAAAAAATGGGGTATCAGATTCGGCTGTGTTATCACAACCGCTTCTCCAAACAGGGCCCCGCATTTGGTTCCTCCGATGTAGAATACATCGCATAGCCTGGCAATATCCCTGAGCGTTAATTCATTTCGGGGGCAGGAGAGCGCATAGGCCAGCCGTGCGCCGTCCATGAACAGCGGAAGGCCGTTCTTGCGGCATACACGGCTGATTTCCTGCAGTTCACTGAGCGAATACAGCGTCCCGTATTCGGTTGGGTGAGAAATATAAACCATGCCGGGCATGACCATATGACCGCTGTTTGTATCCCTTCTGTAATCTGTAACCAGGCCCTCAATGTCCGCTGCCCTGAGTTTTCCGGACGTATGGGGCAGTGTAAGCACCTTATGGCCTCCCAGTTCAATTGCGCCGGCCTCATGGACACTGATATGCCCGGAACCAGCTGCAATTACGCCTTCATAGGAATGCAGGATTCCGCGTATGACAGTGGCATTGGTCTGGGTGCCTCCGACGAGAAAATGTATTTCGGCCTCCGGGCAGCCGCATGCCGCGCGGATTTTTTCACGGGCTGATTGGGAAAAAGGGTCGCTTCCATATCCCTGGGTCTTAAGCATGTTTGTCTCCATGAGACGTGTCAGAATAGCCGGGTGTGCGCCTTCCATATAATCGGAAGCAAAAGATGGTCTGCTGTGCATACAAAGTTCCATTTCGTTATCCTCTTTTCTCAGCTCCGGTGTGTAAAGGCAGCGGTTCTTTGCAGGGAACCGTTTCGTCCGGGAAGAAATCCTTATGGGGAGGTATTTCTTTTACACACCGAAGGCAGTATGTTCTGTTGTGTTTGACATGTCATTGGCACTATTGTACAATGTTTTTATGTATGACACAAAACCTGATTTATCATATTAATCATGATAAACTGTCATGGATGGAGGGAAATATGGATGTTACGAAATGCGAAGCCTTTCTTGCGGCTATTGACCATGGAAGCCTGACTGCTGCAGGTGTTTTCCTGGGATATACACAGTCTGGAATCACCAGGATGGTGAACGCCCTGGAGGAGGAAGTGGGTTTTCCTCTTTTTATACGTACAAAAAAGGGGGTGTCTCCCACGGAAAACGGAAAGGCCATGATTCCGGCCTTCCGGGAGATTGTCCGCGCCCATAACCATGCCCTGGAGATTGGGGCTGATATCCGCGGGATTTTAAGCGGCGCCCTGACCATTGGGAGCTATTACAGTGTTTCGGCCATGTGGCTGCCTCCCATACTGAAGCGGTTCCGGCAGCTGTATCCCAATGTCAGGATTAACATGAAGGAGGGCGGCAACCGCGAGATGACCCGCTGGCTCAATGAAATGTCCGTGGACTGCTGTTTTTTCGCGGAGCCTTCCGCCGGGACAATCTGCGACTGGATTCCCATCCGCCAGGATGAGCTGCTGGCCTGGCTGCCGAAGAATCATCCCAGGGCAGGGGATGGTTCATTTCCGCTGTGCGGGCTGGAAAATGAACCATTTATCATAACCATGCCAAATCAGGACACGGAAATAGACCGCCTTCTTCGGGCCAGGCACCTGACGCCGGACATCCGTTTCTCCACAGCAGATGCATATACAACCTACTGTATGGTGGAGGCCGGGCTGGGCATGAGCCTGAATAACAGACTCATCACCCTCAGCTGGTCCGGGGATGTGGTTACCCTGCCCTTTGACCCGCCGCAGTTTGTCTCCCTTGGAATCGGAGTGCCGTCATTAAAGGAGGCATCCCCTGCCATGAAGAAATTCATTGAATGCGTGAAGGATATGATGGGGGAGCTGCCGTAGGACGTGCAGCAGGGCATATGCAGGAGTCTTCCAGGGATGCTGCCGAAGGAATTATGGATACTGCGGTATGTAAAGTTCCGCTGAGCAATACAGACACGCCTTGCCTGCAATCATTACCCTCTCCCCGTCCATACGGCAGTAAAGCACGCCGGTACGCCGGGAGGCCTGTAAAGCGCAGAGTTCCTGCCGCCGCAGTTTTTCCGACCATAGTGGAATCACGTGGCAGTGCCCGGAACCGCAGACAGCATCCTCCGGCACCCCCATTTTAGGTGCAAAGGTCCTGGTCACGCAGTCATAATCTGTGCCTGGTGCGGTGATGTGAAACAGCAGTCCGTCTGCCTGGCTTATAATGGTCTGATTGGGCTCTGCATTATAAACCTGCTTCTCATTGTCCAGAACACATACCAGGTCCCGCCCCATCCATGCTTCCTTTGGGCGTACGCCGATGGCCTGTTCCATTATATCCGTCACGGGCACCGGAGTCATTTGATAAGCCGGCATGTCTATTTCATATAAATCCCGGTTCTGCTCCACAGTGAGAACACCGCTCTTTGTCTGAAATCCTACTGATTTGCAGCCGTCCTCCATAAACTGCAGAATGACATAGGCGGCGGCAAGGGTTGCATGGCCGCAAAGGTCAATTTCCCCGCCCGGCGTAAACCATCTGAGACCATACATGGAACCATTTTTTACCAAAAAGGCTGTCTCTGAAAAATTGTTTTCCGTGGTAATATCCATCATTGTCTGTTCGGGAAGCCACCTGTCCAACACACACACGGCGGCCTGGTTGCCTTTAAATACGGTGTCTGTAAAAGCGTCCACAACGTATTGCTTTATCGTATGCTGGATTCTTTGGTTTTGGGGTGAATTTTTCATCAGGTGTCCCGCTTCAGGACCTTTTTTATTCTTCCTTTCAATGTTCATTTCATTTCTCCTTTCATACCCCCGCCGAGTGTGTCTGTCATGATGCCCGTCTGCTGTTTTGTATCCGGACTTCTGTTTTACGGGCTGTTTTCTGTATCATATCCAACAAACCTTCTAAATCCGTTCGCCCTGTCAGCGGGTTCATCAGCGCGACGCGCATATAGTATCTGCCGCGGATTCTTGTGTTTACAATATAATAGGTTCCGTCCCGCATCAGTTCTTCAGAAATTATCCGGTTGATTTCATCAGCATTTCCCCGAGCCGGCAGATAGCGGAAGCAGACTATATTGCTTGTGGGCTCCATGGCCAGTTCCATGTTTTCCTGGCGTTTTATCAGCTCCGCAAAATCCATTCCCATATCGTAAAGTGTGTCTACATTTTGCCGGTAAATGTCATTGCCGTAAAGCCGCAGGATGGCATAGGTGCTGATAATTGTAAGCGGCTTAGTACACTCCATGGTGTGTTTGGCTGAATTATACCATTCCTCGGAGAGCTGGTCCTGCCACAGATACGCTGCCTTAGGAGAAAATTCATTGATTGTCCGGCGGCCTGCATTGTAAATTACTGCTGTGGAAAGGGCCGGGGCCATCATCATTTTATGGAAATCCACAATCAGGGAGTCGGAGCGCTGGATGCCGTGGAGAAGGTGTCTGTATTTTTCTGAGAAAATAGCTGCTCCTCCATGTGCTCCGTCCACATGGAACCAGATACTATGTGCCTGGGAAAAGCCGGCCATGGCGTCCAGGTCATCGTACGCCCCCACTGAGGTTGTGCAGGCACATCCCACAACGCAGAAGACCAGTTTTCCGTCAGAGACAGCTTTCTGGTAATATTCCTCCAGCAGGTCTGTGCGGATGGCGAAATCATGGCCAGCAGGTACCTTGATGATGTTCTCACTGCGTATTCCCATGACCCTGGCGGCCCGTTCCACACTGTAGTGGGCTTCTGCGGAAACCATGACAGCCAGCCTGTAATAGTCCTGCTCCTCTATGCCGGATGAGGTGCGGGCAGTGACCAGGGCGGTAAGATTCCCCATGGACCCGCCTGAGGTGATGACGCCTGTAGCACCGGGGCCGTATCCGTATGTTTCGGCCAGATGGGTTATCACCACTTTTTCCATGGCATTTCCCACCATGCCAAGCTCATATACCGTGGTACAGTTGCTCATGTACGCAATGAGGGCGGAAGTCAGGGCAGTGACCGGTGCGGGTACCGCTACCTGATGCCCCATATAGCCTTTGCTGTGAAAGTTGATGGAATGGGATAGAATTTTTTCCGCCAGTTCCGGCAGCCCGGCAGGAGCTGGCCCGGACAGTTCATCCTGCCAAAAACGCAGCTGTTCTTCCGGGGACTGCCAGCGGATGGTATGCGGTGATTCTGTATCCCTGGAATTCTTTAATTCTGCTGCAATTATATCAATGAGCTTGTGTCCATCCCTCTGAAAGGCTTCTTCTGAGTAAACCCGGGACAGCGGGTTTTCGGTCTGTTTCATCTGATATGCTTCCTCCTTTAACTTTGCTTGACTTTATGATAACAATTGAAGTAAAATAAGTAAAACGAATGTTTCTAATAATAACATAAGAGAAAGCGATTTGTAGACAATGAACCGATATCTTGCACTTCAGAAAATCGTAGAAATGGGAAGCTTTACAAAGGCAGCGGAAGTCCTGGGCTATACCCAGTCCTCCATCAGCCAGATGGTGGCCTCGCTGGAAAGCGAGCTTTCAATTAAGCTCCTGAACCGTTCCCGCACAGGCGTGAAACTGACCATTGAAGGGGCGCAGCTGTATCCTTTTATTGAGCGAACCATTTTACAGTACAGGGCCATGCAGGAAAAGGCAAACGAAATAAAGGGGCTGGAAACCGGAATCATCCGTGTGGGGACCATTTCCAGCATAACATGCCACTGGATGCCGCGGCTGATTAAAGGGTTTCAGGAAATTTATCCAAAGGTCCAGTTTCTGTTCCACCAGGGGGATTACAGCTCCATCCAGGAATGGATTAAGACAGGAGCCGTGGATTTTGGGTTTGTGTCTCCTTATGCAGTGACGGATTTGGAGGTTATATCCATCAAGAATGGGGAAATGCTGGCAGTGCTGCCGGAGCATCATCCCTTGGCTGCACAGGACAGGGTCCGGTTGGAGGAGCTTACAGGAGAACCCTTTATTCTTCTGGAAGAAGGACTTTACAGCGAACCGCTTGCCGCCTTTGAGCAGGCAGGCTTTACCGCTGATATTAAGTATACCATCCATGACGATTATGCCATTATGACCATGGTTGAGGCAGGACTAGGTATCAGTATTCTAGCGGAGCTGGTGCTCCGGCGCACCAATTATCATATTGTCTGCAGACCCATTGAGCCATCCGTATGCCGTACCATTGGGGTTGCCTATAAAGACAAGAACAGTCTGCCTGTTGCCAGTAAATATTTTATTGAATTTCTGACAGAAAATAGGGAGGAGCTGCCCTAGGGGCGGCTAGGGAAAATTTGGGGGTTGTCAGCATCAAGAACGAAGTCTCTCCTATTAAATCCGAAGATGATTTTACGTCGTCCCTTATCCCCCCCATTCCTTGATTTCGCGTTAAGATTTTGTTATAATATGTCTGTATACAAGGAATAAAGCGCTTTCATGCGTGCTGATGGACCGCTTTAAGGGTCGAAAGGAGATAATGTTCTCCATGTTGGATATTCTGTACCGCCCCAAGAAAAACAAGTCCTATAAGAACATAGACGGTAAGGTGAGATTCACGCGTTCCCTTCGGTTTAAGCTAATTGCAATAAATGTAATATGCACCTTGATACCAACTATCATTATAACTCTTTTCTGCATTTCATATTTTAAGCAGCAGACGCAGATTGAAGCAGATGTATTGGTAAGCAATACTCTGAAATCTGTATCTCAGAATATTTATTCTTATATCTCCGAACTAGAAAGATTGATGACAACAGTTGGATATGATAAAAAGGTACTAAACACATTAGAAGAAAATAATCTGGATGATGTCAGAGCCTTTTCCGGTGGAAACGACTGTTTTAAGTCCCATGATATCGAAAACTATTTAAAAACTTCAGGAAAAAATCTGCTGAGTATTATTGTGCAAAACCAGGATGGGGGGCTGCAGTACTTTAATAAAAATGTAAATGTAGACCTGGACCTCAGCCGTATATACCCATCTTCCCCCTATGATGATTTGGTTTCCCAAATCGCGTTTCCCAAGGAACCGTTTACCTTCATTGGTGCTCATGAACCGGATTATTTTACTTACTCTGCTAATAAGCAGGTGTTTTCGGTTGTCCAGTCCATGAAGCATCCGTATAAGGCCGGCAGTAAGATATTTATCATGGCAGATACGGATATTGCTTTTTTTCAGGATTTGTTTACTGATTTGAAGTTTAACGGTCCTTCCATGTCGTTGGTTTTAGATGAAGGCGGTGAAGTTGTCTATTCAGACAGTCCTGTTTCCAGTGAAATACAGGGACTGATTCAGCAGGGTGAGCGTGTAATCAGCGTGGAAGGAACAACCTACAGGGTCTTTTTACAGGCCATTATTCCTTCGGGTTGGAAAGTGGTTATTTTGCTCAGTGACAGCACGCTCAGGGAGAAGATACGGTGGATTTGTACCATTAATACCATGGTGGCTGTTCTTGTGATTATAATTACATCATTAATGTTTACGACGCTGTCTAATAGCATAACGAATTCGTTTCGGGAAATGACTCATGTTATGCGGCACGTTAAAAATGGCAATTTAAATATTAGCTGCACCGTGTATGGAGAAGATGAATTATCGGAACTGAAACGTTCCCTGAACAATATGATTCAGAAGTTGAATAATTATATTGATAAAGAATATAAACTTTTATTGAGCCAGCGCAATGCAGAATATCGCGCATTGCAGTCCCAGATTCAGCCGCACTTTTTATATAACGTTCTGAACGGATTTTTATGGCTCAATCGAGAGGGACAGCGGGATGTTCTGGAAAACTCAATTATAAATCTGTCAGGACTTATGAGATATACTTTGGGAAATGATACCATGGTTACCATTGAGCAGGAGTTCAACTTTTTGCATAATTACTGTGAGCTTCAAAAACTCCGCTTTGAGGAAAGAATGAATTTTAGTATTTTTTGTGCTGACACTGTATCAGACTTTAAAATTCCCAAATTAATGCTTCAGCCATTAGTTGAAAACTCGGTGATACATGCTGTGGAACCATCAGACAGAACGTGCAGTATCATAATTAATGCCTGTATGGTCAAAGGAGAAGAGGATTCTTATGTACATATCACTATTGCTGATGATGGAGAAGGATTTGATATAAGTCAAGTAAACCAGGGGAACAGTGTTGGTATTTCAAATGTAAGGGAAAGATTAAAGCTGGCATATGCCCGCAGTTCATTTGATATAGACAGCAGGCCGAAGTCAGGTACTTGCATCAGTATTAAAGTATTTATGGACGATATTCATACACTTGATTAAAAAGGGATATATAATTATGAATATTTTGATAGCAGATGATGAAAAGAAAGTAAGATTGACCCTCATAAGTATGCTTCAGGAAATGAATATGTACTTTGAAAAAATTATGGAGGCAGAAAATGGAGAAAAATTAATTAAGGCATTAGACGATTTTAAACCGGATATTGCTTTTGTTGACATTAAAATGCCTAAGCTTAACGGATTGGAGGCAATCAGGAGAGCGAAAGAGATATCTCCAAGCACGAAGTGGATTATATTGTCAGGTTTTCAGGAATTTGATTTCGCTCAGCAGGCCATTGAATTTGGTGTATCAAGATATCTGTTGAAACCCATAAACTGTAAGATTCTTGCGGAAACAATGAATGCTCTGGTAAATGAAAGTCATTTGTTATACATTGATTTGAATAAGAGATTTGAAAGAGACATTATTGCATTATATAATAACTTTGATGTGGCTAAAGATACATCATTGGAGAAAATCATTACATCATCGGTATTTGAAGCAGGGGTAATTTATTTTGATGGAAGGATTCATACGGAAGCATTCATGAATCATAGAAGGTTATTTTGTCATGAGATGAAACAGAATGCCATGGATGAATTATCATCCAATATTCAAATTGCTATGTTTAATATTTCTGATTATAAATTTGCTGTTGTGTGCGCCTGCAAAAAAGATGGCAGGCAGGACTGCGGCCGGGTGGTACATGAATATCTAAGAAAATCGGCTCATTTGGCCCGCAGTATGTCAACTGATGGTTTTTCTGCCACTATTTTTTGGGATAATGACATTTCTTCTTATATGGAAATTAACAATAAAATCAGACAATTAGATGAACTGGGCCCGCTGAGAGTGGTACTTGGAACCGGTTGTAAGCACCATGCTGAGAAGATAGCTGGTCTAAAGGAAGTAAATGATTATTCAGAAATAGGGAGACTGGTTTTAGATGTATGCAGATGTATACGCGAGAATAAACTTCTTGATTATAACCAAAGTTTAGCGAATTTTGGATTCATACTAACCAGACATAGCCAGCTGCTGAATCAGGCGGTTAAAGACAATATTTTGCAGTTTCTGAATTGTTCTATAAATACAGAATTGACAAACTTTGGCACAGTGGCGAATATGGCGGATGGTTTGAGGAGATACGGGAAGAAAGTACTGCTGGAACGGAGACAGATTAATACCAGTTATATTGAACAGGTGATTGCTTTTACAAAGGACAATTATATGCGCGATATAGGTTTGAATATTATAGCTGACAGTTTAGGAATCACACCTAATTATCTCGGTTCCCTGTTTTATAAGCAGACTAAAACGAAATATGTTGATTTTCTGACAGAAATAAGACTTTTAAAGGCTAAGGAACTGCTTGCTGAAACAAATCTTTCTGTAAATAAAATTTCTGAGATGGTAGGTTATCACAGTGTCAGATATTTTTCCAGGCTGTTTTATAAATCTGAAAATCAATATCCTTCTGATTACCGAAAGATGTCTGACCACAACTGACAGCGGACTCCTTCGAAGAAGATAATGGCTCCTGCCGGAATCTATTCATAATAGGTTCCGGCAGGAGTTTTTGTATGACCATCAATAAGAAGTATTGAAATAAGCCCTTTGATTGGTGATTTATAGCACTAATCAGTCTCATTTTCAAATGTTATTGTTAATATAACCATTTAGTTGAGGAATGGAGGTGTAAAGTTTCATGTTGGATTTGGCTGTTAAAAATGCAAAGGTTGTAACAGAGGATGGCATGTTTTTTGGCGGCATAGGAGTGGAGGGCGGAAAGATAACCATGATGGGAACCAATGCCCAGCTTCCAGCGGCCAGGTCAGTGATTGATGCAGACGGTCAATATTTGCTGCCCGGCTGTATTGACTCTCATGTCCACATAAGATATCCGGGGATTTCCCATAGGGAGGATTTTGCAAGTGGTTCATTAGCTGCCGCGGGAAGCGGCACTACAGTATTGATTGAAATGCCCTTGTCTTCTCCTCCGACTTATTCTGTAGATGAACTTATGGTACGGGTTGGTGCAGCTAAAAGCCAATCAATCATAGATTTTGGTTTTTTGGGAGCTGCGGGTAATAAACTCCAGAATATAATGCCGCTTGCAAAAGCGGGTGTACTGGGCTTTAAAACATTCTTGCAAACGCCTCCTGCAGGCCGTGAACATGAATTTATCGGCCTGACAATGGAAAATGAGTATCAGCTCTATAAAGGGTTTGCAGAAGTTGCAAAAACAGGGCTTCCTCTGGGAGCACATACCGAATCGATTGGATTGGTTACGGGAATAATAAGTGAGTTCAAGGCGGAAGGCAAAATTTCGGCAGAGTATCATGCTAAATCAAGGCCCCCCATAGCCGAAGTTGAGATGGTAGAAAAATTAATACGGTATGCGAGGGAATTCAATGTGCCACTGTACCTTACACATCTGACTACCTCTGAGTCTATCAGGATTGCCAATCAAGCACGAAGGATGGGACAAAGGCTGATTATTGAGACCTGCCCGCATTATCTCTATTTTACGGAAGAAGACATTGCACGGTATGGAACCTACGCTGTATGCAATCCGCCGATGCGGTCAAAAATGGAGTCCGAAGCCCTGTGGACGCACCTGAATAACGGTGATATAGACATTATTTCCAGCGACCATGCCCCATATACAGCGGAGGAAAAGAAGAAAGGTTTGGATAATATCTTTATGTCCCCTCCCGGATTGCCGGGATTGGAAATGCGGGTACCGCTTATCATGAAAGCAGTCAAAGAAAAGCGGCTTACGCTCCAAACAGCAGTGAAGCTTCTGAGTACAAACGCTGCCAAGTCTTTTGGGCTGTATCCAAAAAAGGGGGCAATTAAAATAGGGTCTGATGCTGATTTGGTACTGATGGATTTACATACTCCTTATAAGATGGACCATAATCAGATGAGGTCAAAGTGTAAAGAATCAGGCGTCATATATGATGGTATTGAACTCTACGGCAAGGTCTTGAAAACCGTAGTGAGAGGTACGGTGGTTTATGACCAGGAAGGACAGGCGGCGGACGCCGGATATGGTGAATGGCTTAGGCCGGGTAAGGCGGAAGAATAAATTAATTTTAACAGGAAAGGGGTAATTTCATGAAAAAAGCGATAGCATTAATGTCAGCAGCCCTTGTTATCTGCGGCATTGTCCTCACTGGCTGCGGACAGAAGAAACAACAGGACCAGGCAGGACAACAAAATGGGACGCAGCAGCAGAGTAAGATGGAGCAGAAGGGGGAAGCGGAACAGGCTGTGCCTTCAGGTTCCGCTGATAAGAACGAAAAGATTATTATCAAGGCAGCAGATACACAGCCTCTTGACCATCCTATGCATTTGGGGTTTTTGAAATTTAAAGAAATCGTTGAATCCAAAACCGATGAAATCCAAGTTGAAGTTTATGGAAATTCAGTTCTGGGCTCCGACAGTGAAGTGACGGAGGGAGTGCAGATGGGTACCATTCAGATAGGAACGTGCGGGACCTCCAATTTAGCCGAGTTTACGGATGCTTTTCTGGTTTTTGATTTGCCATATATTTTCCCAACTGTAGAGGATGCGGAAAAGGTGCTGGACGGGGAAATCGGCCAGGATATGCTGAAGAAGCTGGAGGATAAAGGGCTGATGGGACTGGCATACACTGAACTTGGTTATAGGAATGTATTTAATTCTATTAAGCCCATTGAGAAGCTGGATGACATGAAAGGCCTGAAGCTCAGGTCCACATCCAGTCCGATTCATATTGCCATTCTTGAAGCTCTGGGAGCGAATCCTACTCCCCTCAGCTTCGGTGAGGTATATACTGCATTGCAGCAGGGGGCCCTGGATGGTGTTGACCAGGATTTGAACCTGGCATGGGCCAGCAGATTTCAGGAAGTGCAGAAGTACCTGACACTGACACAATCCAGCTATTTTCCTCATGTTTTTCTTATCAATAAAGACTTCTTTGAGGGGTTGTCTCTTGAAAATCAAAAAATCATCACAGATGCTGCAAAAGAGATGGCTAAATATGAGCGTGAGCTTGTAAGGGAAAATGAGAAGACCATGATTGAAAAGATGAAATCCGATGGGATTCAAATTATCGAATTAAGTGATGATGAAAAGGCACGCTGGGTTGAGGCAGTTCAGCCAGTCTATAAACAGTTTGAGGAACAGATAGGTGCTGATGTGATTAAGCAGGTACAGGATGCAATAGCGCAATAGACATGAAAGGGGAATGGACCATGTCCAAGTACAAATTTATAAGTGTCAAAACGGCAGAAAAAATGCATGCAGCGGCCATGTCTGTTCTCCTTGCCGCCATGGTGGTAACCATTTTTTATCAGGTTGTCAGCAGATACATTTTTAATTTCTCGCTGGTATGGGCGGAGGAGCTTGCAAGAGGATGCTTTATCTGGATGGTATTTATGGGACTGAGCTACGTTGAACGGAATGATGAACCTATAAAAATCACAATCTTAAGGGATTTGATGCCTTGCAGAGTTCAAAGCCTGATGAATCAGATATCCATGATTTTATCATTGGTATTCTGTCTCATATGTACATTTTATGGTTTTGAAAGGGTGGCTTTTTTGGCTGAGAGCAAACAGATTGCTCCGGGTCTGCAGATAAATATGGTCTGGTTTTATCTTGCAATACCTGTTGGATTTTTACTTACAAGCATAGCCTATATAATAAAAATTATCGTGCAGATTAATAGTCTGAAAGCAGAAGGAATTCCTGACAGGAAGGGGGAGAGCTAGAATATGGCGACCGGGGTATTGTTTATATCATTGGCGGTATTTCTATTATTATCTGTTCCCATTGGCTATTCTCTGGGACTGTCAGTAGTCTGTACCATGATATTTACAGGCGATTTTCCCATGACATTTTTGGTACAAAAGATGTTTGGAGCCCTTAATTCATTTACACTGCTGGCGGTCCCGTTTTTTGTTCTGGCTGGAGAACTGATGCAGCGGGGACTCATTGCCAAAAAGCTTTTGAATCTGTCAAAAAGTCTGATTGGCCATCTGCCGGGTGGACTGGCATTGATTTCCATCATTACGTCCCTGTTCTACGGAGCTTTGAGCGGCGCAGCTGCAGCTACTGTTTCAGCTGTAGGGGGCCTTATGATTCCTGCTATGAAGGATGATGGGTACGACGCTCCGTTTGCAACAGCAGTCTGTACATCTGCCGGCTGTCTGGGGGTAATGATTCCGCCAAGTGTTTCTTTTATTATGTATGGAATAGCGACAAATACATCAGTTGGGGATTTGTTTATTGCTGGTATAGGTGCAGGTTTTGTGTTTGCCGGAGGTTTGATTATTGTAAGTCTGATTATATCCATGAAGAGGGGATACCGGGGGGTGGAAAAACGCGCATCTATCAAAGATGTGGGCATGGCAGTCTGGGATGCTAAATGGTCTCTTATGGTTCCCGTAATTGTTCTGGGCGGAATTTACGGAGGATTTGTCACCCCAACAGAGGCCTCAGTTATTGCTGTGGTATGGACTCTGGTGGTAGAGTGTTTTATACATAGGGAACTTAACATTACCGGTATCGTTGAATCACTTCAGCAGACAGTGCTTACATCTGCCAGGATTTTTATTGTCATAGCTACCGCCATAGCCCTGGGACAGATTATAACTCTTCAAAATGTACCTGACAGGCTGGTATCATTTATAAGTGGGATATCCTCAAGTCCTGTTATCATTATGTTGATTATTAACGTAATTATGCTGATACTGGGCTGCTTTATGGACGGCCTGGCGGCAATCACCATCATGGCTCCGCTTCTGCTTCCTTTGGCAACGTATTGTGGTGTTTCCGCAATCCAATTTGGCGTTATTATGGTTGTGAATACTTCCATTGGATTCCTTACTCCTCCGGTTGGAGTCAGCCTATACATCGGGTCACAGATTGGCAAAGTATCGGTTGAAAAGGTTGCCAGGGCGCTTGTTCCCTTTTATATTGTCTGTATCATATCATTAATGTTTATTACATTTGTTCCTGCTATAAGCCTGTTTCTGCTCAATTGATTATCTCTCTGATTTGAAGCAGGAGAAAAGGTCCGGTTCCCACGGCCCGGCCGCCGCTACCGCATATCCGCCGCTACACCACATCCGCCTCCTTCCCCGCATACCGTATGAATGAGGCGAAGAGATAGAGCAGGTCATAGGAATCCATCAGGTTGCGGCCGCAGATTTCCTGGATGCGGCGGATGCGGTAGGGGATGCTGTTGCGGTGGATGTGGAGCTTTTCGCAGATTTTCTGGATATCTCCGTTTAGCCGTATGTAGGTTATGGCTGTCTCTGCCAGCTGGGCGTTTTTGCCCTTTGCCACAAGGAGGGAAAAGGATTCCTCCAGCCCCGGAATATCGGTTCTGGACAGTGCAATGGCCAGCTTCATCTTCTCAAAGCTGTGGAGGTGCTCATCCGGAAATAATATTTTTCCCAGCCTGAGGCTTTCTAAGGCTGCCTGGTAGGCCGTGTGGAGATGAACGCTGCCGGGACACATACCGGTATGGCAGTTATGTCCGGCGGCAACCACACGGTTGAATTTCTTTTTGAAATGCTCGTTCTCTTTCAGGATAATCAGGTTCTGGTCCTGGGAGAGGGGGAGCAGGATATCACGGTCATCTAAAAGATTCTGAATGATGGAGGTGGAGGCAAAAAGGTCGTTTGGTTGGCGCTCCATCAGGATAATGGTCTGTTCCCCCATAATATTAATACCCAGATGTTCCCCGCGTTTTATGAAGTTTTCCGTATAATCGGACTGCAGGTGGAGCCACTCATAAAGAAACTGGTCCCGTTCCTGGGTCCGGTTTTGTTTTTTCTTGGAGAGGATAAGTTCCTCATAAAGCAGTTCAATGGTCTTGCTCAGCAGTTCAGCCATCTGGGAACTGGAGAAACCTGCGCCCTGGATGACCACGGCGCCCAGCCTGCTTTTCTGGAAACAGATTGGCATGGCTGCGCCGGCCTTCTGAATCCTGCTGTCCATGGACGCGGTGGCCTTGGAGTTGATGTTAAGGGCTTCGATGGCAAGCAGATTCATCTCCCCCATGCAGGAAGAATCAGTGGACACAATGACGCGTCCGCTTACATCGCAGATGCTGATGGAAGCGGAAAAGCGTTCGTGCAGTTTTTCTACAATTTCATACATGATTTTGTTGTCAATCACGGGAACCCTCCTTACAGGCTGCAGGGGAGACGCTGCTGCCTGATACCTTTTTCATATATTATAATAAATCCGGAAAAATACGCAATATATCTGCAAAAGATTGTGCATTTGAACAAAAAACAGAAAGAAACTTACATGGTTTAAACAATAGTTTTTCACTAGCCTAAATGATAAAATGGTATCACTTGTTTAAGTGACTTGCAGAAAAAAAGACGGAAGGAGGGAGAAACGTAGACAGGACCGTTTCGCGATTCATTCGTTATGCGGAGTGCGCAAGCGAATCCCATAATGAGAAAGCATTTTGTGAATATATGGAGCAGGAGCTTGACGGAATGGGGATTCCGTTTGAGCGTCAGGAGCTGGGCAATGAGGTGGTGACTGACGGCTGGAATATCCTGGCCAGGGTTCCGGGCAGGTCCGGCAAAAAGCCCTTTTTGTTTGTGTTCCACCTGGATACGGCCGCCCCCAGCAATCATGTGGAGGTCCGCATTGAAGACGGCTGCGTCAGGAGCATAGGAAACAGCGTCCTGGGGGCTGACGGCAAGCTGGCCATTGCAGTGGTTATGGAGGCTGTAGGGCGTCTTATGCAGGAGGGGGAACTAAACCGTCCGATTGAGCTTTTGTTTACCGTATGCCAGGAGCTGGGACTCCATGGGGCAAAGTATGCGGATTATTCCAGGATTGAGAGTGAGGAGGCAATTGTCATTGACCACTACGTGACAGGGGAGGTATTGATGCGCACTCCCGCCAGACTCTATCTGAATGTGGAACTGATTGGGCGGGCCGCCCATGTAATCCGTAATGAGGAGCCGGGAATCAATGCCCTTCTGACTGCTGTGGAGATTATTCACCAGATACCTGTGGGGAGAATCAGTGATAACCTGAGCATCAATGTATTTGACCTGGTATCCCTCTCGCCGTCCAATGCAGTGCCCAAGTACGCGCGGTTTGACGTGGAAATCCGCTGTTTTGGCAATGACATCAAGAAGAAAATCAGGAATGAGATTCGTCAGAAGACGGAAGAGACAGCAGAGCGCATGGGATGTAAATGCAATATCCGGGAAGAGGAGGATGTTCCGGAAACAGATTTCAGTGAAAATAAGGATATGCTGGAACGGTTGGATTCCATCTACAGGAAGTCCGGGCTTTCCATGACACCGGCCAGGTCCTTTGGCGTTCTGGACGCCACCTGCACCAACCAGCTGGGAATCAGGACCGTGCCCATAGGCTTTAATATCTATCATTCACACAGTGCGAGAGAGTATGTTGTAATTGAGGACGTAAAGAAAATGTTGGAACTGGTGGAGAATATCATTCGCTATTTTTAAATTCCGCCAGGGGAAGGGGAAAACAATGACAAAAGAAAAGCAGAAAGCAAACAAGCCTTTAAATCCCTTTGTGCCGCTTGTACTGATGGTACTTGCCTGCGCAATTGTATCTTATTTTGTAATACCGGGAGCCTATGACCGTGAAACAGTGGACGGGGTTACCCGGGTACTGGCAGACAGCTACCACGCCACGGAACGCACTCCTGTATCGTTTTTTAACATATTCCGTTCCATTCCGGAAGGACTGACAGCTTCAGCCAACATGATGTTCTGCGTTATGCTGATTGGCGGTATTGTGGAGATTTATAAGAGAACCGATACGGTGGGAGCTGCAATCAACAGCGTATTAAAGGCGTCTGAGCGGATGAGCAGCCAGGTTATCATAGCGGTTGTAATGATTGTATTTTTCATTTTTGGAGGTATTCTGGGTTGGAGTGAGCACATCATTCCCTTCGTTCCCATTATCGTATCCCTGGCCCTCTCGCTGGGGTATGATTCACTGGTTGGTATGGCCATCTCCGGCTTTGCCTGTCTGATTAGCTTTGCAGTTGCACCATTTAATGTGTACACAGTAGGAATTTCCCATACGATTGCGGAACTGCCCATGTTCTCAGGATGGGAGCTGAGGATTGCGGCTCTGGTATGCGTGTGGATACTTAGTTTGATATGGGTTATGCGGTATGCCAAAAAGGTAAAGGCAGACCCTTCCAAGAGCCTTGTGAAGGATGTGGACACATCTTCCCTGAGGATTCCTGTGGACCCGGGCCTTAAGTTTGACCTTCCGAAGAAGATTTCCGCCGTTGCACTGACTGTCTCCATTCTTGTTACGATTTACGGCATCCTGAATCTGAAGTGGTCCTACACGGAAATGGCCGCCACCTTTATGATTGGCGGAATTGTATCAGCTATATTTAACCGTGTGAACCTGGACGACGGAATCAATATGGTCCTTGACGGAGCAAGAGGAGCATTCAGCGGCGCCTTAATCATCGGCGTGGCCAGGGCGGTCCAGTGGACCATGACAAACGGCGGCCTGGTGGACCCACTGGTACACGGGCTTTCCAATCTGATGCGCAGCGCCTCGGCCTATGTGAGCACGGTCGGTATGTTCATTGTGAATTTCTTTGTGAATGCACTGATTCCATCGGGCTCAGGACAGGCAACTGCAGTTATGCCCATTATGGTCCCACTGGCAGACATGCTGCATATTACAAGGCAGACAGCCGTTTTGGCCTTCCAGTTTGGCGACGGTATATCCAATACCTTCTGGTTTACCAACGGAACACTGCTGATTTATCTGTCCTTAGGCAAGGTACCGTTAAAGAGCTGGTATAAGTTTATTCTGCCTTTGCATGGACTCTTCCTGATTCTGCAGTTAATCTTTCTGTTCGTGGCCGTGCAGATTGGATACGGGCCGTTTTAACAGGAGAGGAATTTATCAGGAATAAATATATCAGGAAAGGATTCAAGCTGTGAACGTTAGAGAAGAAGTAGAAAAATATCATGATTATGCCGTCCGTATGAGGCGGGAATTCCATAAACATCCGGAATTGAGCTGGAAGGAAGTGGAAACAGCAGGACGTATCCGCGCTGAGCTTACCGGGATGGGGATTCCCTATGAGGAGGTGGCGGGAACCGGCACCATTGCCACCATTACAGGGAAAGAGGAACAGCCGGTCATTGGCCTGCGCTGCGACATTGACGCACTTCCAATCAGGGAAGTGAAGGAGCTGCCGTTTTGTTCTCAGAATCCGGGCGTCATGCATGCCTGCGGCCATGACGGCCACATCAGTATGCTGCTGACAGCTGCTAAGGTTTTGTCGGAACACCGGGATGAACTTAAATGCACGGTAAAGCTCATTTTCCAGCCGGCGGAGGAGCTGACCAACGGGGCAGTGAAGGTGCTGGAGTCAGGAAAGGTGGGCAGGCTGGATACAGTGGCGGGCATGCATATTTTCCCGTATCTGGAGAGCGGAACCATTTCCGTAGACCCTGGCCCCCGCTATACATCGGCCTCCTTTATGAATATTAAAATTATCGGAAAAAGCGGACATGGCGCCATGCCCCAGTACGCGGTGGACCCCATCTATGTGGGGGCAAAGGTGGTGGACGCCCTCCAAAGTATTGCCAGCCGGGAGACCAGCCCCATGGATACAGTGGTGGTCAGTATCTGTACCTTCCATTCCGGGACCATGGCCAATGTTTTTGCCGAGACAGCGGAGCTCAGCGGTACGGTGCGCACCTTTAACCCTCAGCTTCAGAAGGAACTGCCGGGAATGATTGAGCGCATTATAAAGAACACATGCAAAGCTTACCGGGCGGATTATGAGTTTGACTATTATTCTGATATCCCGGCAACGATTAACGACGAGTACTGCAGTGAAATTGCGGCGGAATCTGTCAGGAAAATCCTGGGCGAAAAAGGGCTGGTTAGATACGCGGGCACGCCTGGCGGTGAGGATTTTTCCTACTTCCTGGAAAAGTATCCGGGCGTTTATGCCTTTATAGGCTGCCGCAATGAGTCAAAGGACTGCTGTTATTCGCTTCACAATGAGCGTTTTGATTTGGATGAGGATGCGCTGGTGAACGGTGCGGCTTTCTATGTACAGTATGTGCTGGATGCACAGGATAAGTTCTAGGCCGGAGAGGTTCAGGGGGTTATTGTCTCACCCGCTGTTCACATCAGTATGTCTCTCAAACGTCTGACGCCTTCTTCCAAATCTTCCATGGACGGCGGGGTGATGACGGAAATACGGACTGCTGGTTTTGCCGGTTTGTTGCCCACTGAAAACCGCTCCGCCCCATAGACCTGCACACCGGCCTGTCTTGCGCAGATTTCAAAGCTTTTGCCGGTAAAATAATCCGGCAGGCGCAGGTACCTCATGGGGCTGGTAGGCTGGCTGTCCAGCACAAAGCCCTCTAAGGTCTGGCTGATTACCTGATTCCGCCTGCGCAGTTCCTGTTTCCGGCTGTTTACGATATCGTCGGCAGCTCCGTCTGCAATGAGCCCTGCGGATATGGATGCAAGCAGCGGGGAAATGGAAATATTCATGGAATAAAGGGTGGTGGCCAGGCTGCGGTGATACTGGTCCGGCACATGGATGTAGGCGGTTCTCAGCCCGGCGGCAATTGTTTTGGACAGGCTTGACAGATAGATGACCTGTTCCGGGGCAAAGGCCGCAATGGGAGGCAGGGGATTCTCCGCCAGCAGGTTGTTGATGCCATCCTCAATCACAAGGATATTTTTCTCCCGTGCCAGTCTTCCAATCATTTTTCTTGTCTCCAGAGACATGATATGCGAGGTGGGATTGTGGTAATCCGGAATCACATAGATTCCTTTTATCTTTTCATTCTGGATTCCGTAGCGGATTCCCTCCTCTGTCATTTCAGAATTATCATTCTGGATGGGTATCAGATGGATTCCCAGCAGTTTTGCGGCGGTTTTGACTCCGGGATAGGTCAGGGGGTCTGTTCCCAGCTTATCCCCGCGTTCCAGCAATGCGCCCAGCGCTGCGGTCAGCCCGTTCTGACCGCCTGCTGCCAGCAGAATATGGTCCCTGTCTGTATGAAAACCGGATTTCTGAAGCCAGGCCGCGCCGGCTTCACGCTGCAGGGCGGTTCCCTCCGGGTCCTCGTAGGAGAACAGGTTCAGTGCATCCGGCCGTTTCAGCAGCTGTTCCGCATATGATTTGACCAGCCTGTTTCCGGTCACCTGGGGCACCAATGCGCCCATTTCAATCGTCCGGGGATTTTCCCGCCCGCATAGCAGGATGGTTTCCGCCGTAACATCCGCGGAAACATAGGTCCCGTTACCCACGCAAGCAGACAGAAACCCTTTCTGGCTGCATAACTTGAATGCCCTGGATATGGTGCTCAGGTTTACATTCAGATAATCTGCCAGCTCTCTCTGGGGCGGCAGCTTTGTGCCGGCCTTCAGTGTACCGTTTTTAATATCCTCCTCCATCCGCCTTACCAGCGCCAGGTATTTGGGGCCTGGTGCGCTGCTTAAATCCGGTTTCCAGCTCATGGGATAATTGTCAAATGAATTAATGGACATAATTTGTTTCCTCTGCAGGTTTTTATATGGTTTGTTTGTATGGATATTCGTAAAATTGTCCTGCATACAATTCTACTATTGTTCGTGTCCTTTTACAAGTTTATAATAATACAAAACCAGACAAGGAGGAAACGTATGGAACATCTATTATCTGAGCGGATTAAATCCACGCCGCCGTCATTTATCAGAAGTATTTTAAAGACCGCGGCTGACCCGGAAATCATTTCATTTGCAGGAGGACTGCCCAACCCTGTATCATTTCCCCAGGAAGAGCTTCTGGTATCCATGGAACGCATTGTAAAGGACTATGGGAGCAGCCTGTTTCAGTATTCCATCACTGCCGGACTCCCTGAACTGCGCCAGTATATTGCGGACCGCTACAACCGTACATTCGGACTGCAGCTCGGCATTGAGAATATCCTTATTACCACAGGGTCCCAGCAGGCCCTTGACCTTATATCAAAGGTCCTGTTAAATACAGGGGACGGGGTGATTGTGGAGAAGCCCAGTTATCTGGGGGCCATACAGGCATTTTCCCAATATCAGCCGGTCTTTTATCCGGTTGAGCTGACAGAGGAAGGGATGGATATTGGCCGGTTAAAGGAGGCCCTGGAGCATGACGTCAAATTCATTTATGCCATTCCGAATTTCCAGAATCCCACAGGACTCAGTTATTCAGCTGAAAACAGGGAGGGTATCCGGGAAATCCTGAGGGAGCGTGAAATCGTATTGGTGGAGGATGACCCCTATGGGGAACTGCGTTTTGACGGGGGCGGTCGCCTTCCTTATATCGGGGCCGGCAAACTGCCGGGCAGTATCCTGCTGGGGACATTTTCAAAGACAGTGACTCCGGGGATGCGCACCGGGTTCATGATTTGCTCTGACACGGAATTGTTAAAACATATATCCGTTGCAAAGGAAGCCAGTGATTTGCATACGAATATTTTCTCCCAGTACCTGATATGGGACTATCTGATGCACAATGACTATGACGCCCATATTGCACAAATCAGGCAGCTGTATAAAAAGCAGGCCCGGGCCATGACCGATGCCATGGACCGGTATTTTCCAAAAACAGTCAGGTACACCCGGCCCCATGGGGGCATGTTTTTGTGGGTGACCCTGCCGGAAGGCGTCAGCGCATTATCGCTGTTTCCCAGAGCACTGGAGAGAAAGGTTGCATTTGTGCCCGGGGACCCATTTTACATCAATACAAGCAATACCAACACCATGCGTCTTAACTACACCAACGCGGACTGCCGGATGATTGACGAGGGAATTCACAGGCTGGGGGATTTGCTGAGGGAGCTGGCTTGATGCCAGCTCTTGCCTGTAGTCCGTAACCGGGTCAAAGGCCTCTGCCCGGATTGGGGTTATATTGATTCTGTTTTTGCCAGGGGAAGCCGCACCGTGAACATGCTGCCCTGTCCTTCCGCGGAATCCGCGCTTATGCTTCCGCCCAGCTCCTCCACCGTGATGCGGGCAATATAGAGCCCGAGACTGCTGCTGTCCGCGGCGCCGGGCCGTCCGGAATAGAACCGTTCAAAGATATGGGGAAGATGCTCAGGCCCGATTCCCATTCCCGTGTCCCGCACCTGTATCACCACATTTGTCTGGTCCAGGGAGGGAGAGAGTGTGATGACGCCGTCCTCCGGCGTGAATGAGATGCATTGTAAATCAACCGGATATACATGCCTCAGGTTCATTATTACGGCTGACCTGGGTCAGAAGGGCGTTTATTTCAATCAGTTCCCTTGGCTCCGTAATCCGGTCGAAGGCATTTAAGTCTCCCAACACGTACATACGTCTGCAAAGTTCTTCATTTTCACTGCTGATTTTATCCAGATATTCCCTCAAATCATCATCCAGATACAGATTTCCCCTGAGAATCAAATCCGTGAATCCGTGAATGGCCACCACCGGCGCTTTCAGGTTGTGGGCCAGGTCGGAGAAAAAGGCCTTGCGCTCGTCCAGCACCGCGTGCAGCTCCCTGGTGCGCTGCTGGGCCTGGCCCGCAGTGCGGGCCACGGAAACGGAAAATCCTCTGGATTCAAAGTAGTTACGGTTTATGTTTAAAATATTGGAATCATCGTCCACAAATAAAAAATATGGCATGGTTCCTTCCTCCAGGCAGTCATGTTGTTTATCTAAAAGTACTCTATAACAGTATAGCATATATCAGGGAAACAGGTTCGGAAACAGGTTGCGTTTTGGTTAAGAGTGGCCGGGATTCCACATGAAAGGTTATCTTTCTGATAAAATCGGCATTGTAGTAAACCTGGCTGCTGCACAGGTTATGGCAGGATAGTGACAGAGTATGCCATTTATCCCTAAAATCCTGTCATTTATCCCATAATCAGGGAAAGCACCCATATTATGCTAAAATACAACGTTAAGATACTGACAGAGGATGGATGAGAATGCTTCGTATTGCAATATGTGATGACCTTCAATCGGAAAGGGAAGCAGTGAAGGGATTTCTTCACTCCTTTTTTGCGGCTGTTCCCTATGAGTATGCATTAACAGAATACGGCTGCGGCGAGACAATAGCGGATGATTATGAGGACGGTTCCGTTGATTTTGACCTTATTTTCCTGGATATTTTTCTGGAAGGAATGCTGGGGATGGAGGCGGCCTGCTGTGCGGGAGTGCTGGTACTGCAAATATGCCGACTTCCGTAAATCCACAAAGGTCCATATATGCAGCAGCATCTGCCGGTGCATGGAAAACAGGGTGGATACCAGATTTGGTTTTATGAAAAATGAAGAATGACAGGGAGGATATTATTATGACTATCACGACAACAAGAAACAGCGGCAGCCTGACCCTGGCCCTTGAGGGGCGTCTGGACACCACCACGGCGCCGGAACTGGAGGCCGTGATAAAGAACGGTCTGGAAGGGGTGGATTCCCTGGTGCTTGATATGGAAGGCCTGGCATATCTGTCATCTGCGGGCCTGCGTGTGATACTGGCCGCCCAGAAGCAGATGAACAGGCAGGGGTCCATGGTGGTCCGCCATGTGTGCGAGACAATCATGGAGGTGTTTGAGGTCACAGGATTTACGGATATCCTGACCATTGAATGAGAAGCAGGATAATGAATCATTGGAAAATGAAAAACAGGGACCCCTTTACAGTCAGGATATTCAGGCGCATGTGGGGACCGGCTATCATTTCCTCGGCGGGATGGGCACTCAGCGATATAGCCGATGCAGTGGTGGTGGGCCAGAGAATGGGCGCCGTGGGCCTGGCTGCCATTGCCCTGATTCTTCCGGTCTACATGATTAACTGTATGTTTGCCCACGGGCTGGGGCTGGGAGGTTCCGTCAGGTATTCCAGGCTTCTGGGAGAGGGAAAACCCGGTGAAGCAGTGGAAAGCTTTAACCAGGTGGTGTCGGGTGCGCTGGCACTGAGCATCCTGACAGGAATCCTGGGCAATGTTTTTATGACCCCTCTGCTGGCTGTTCTGGGCACGGTGCCGGCCGACGGGGCGCTGTTTGAAGCCACCAGAAGCTATCTGGCGGTGCTGGTCTCTGCCACGCCTCTTTTTTATATGTCCAACATCCTCAATTATTATCTGCGAAACGATGACAGCGAGAAGATAGCCGGTGTTGGTTCGGTTGCAGGCAACCTTACCGATATCGGCTTCAATATCCTGTTGGTGCTGGTTCTGGGATATGGGACAGCGGGAGCAGCCCTGTCCACCATGATTGGCCAGACAGTGGCTGTCCTGTGCTATCTGCCCGGTATCTTCGGAGGAAACCATATACTTAAGGTGCGGCCGGGCAGGCCTGCGCCGAGTGCTGCGGCCCGGGCCTTCCGGGAGGGTTTTTCCAGTTCGGTCCAGTATCTGTACCAGCTTATCTTCCTCCTGCTGTGCAACAACATTTTAATCCGCGCCGGGAATGAGGCGTCGGTTGCCGTGTTTGACATGCTCCAGAATGCCTCCTACCTGATTCTCTATCTCTACGAGGGAACCGCCAGGGCCATGCAGCCCATGGTGAGTACCTACTGCGGCGAGCACCGCGGGCAGGGGATGAGGAATGTGCGCAGATACGCTTTTGTATACGGCTGCGGCGTGGGATGTACGGCAGCCCTTTTGATTTTCCTGTATCCCCAGTCCATATGCGCCCTGTTCGGGCTGCATGGAGGGCAGGCCGCCGGGATGGGCCGGGGTGCCCTCAGGCTTTACTGCGCAGGCACTGTATTTGCCGGGATATCCATTCTCTTGGCAGGATATTTCCAGTCCTGCGGACAGGAGAGGGAAAGCCTCATTATTTCGTCGCTGCGGGGCGTGATTGTGCTGATACCCTGTGTGCTGTTTTTCTCATTTCTGAGAACAGGGCTGTTCTGGTGGATGTTCCCGGCTGTTGAGATTCTTTCCCTGGGAATGTGGACGATACGGTTTCTCTCGGGCCGGTGCAGGGGGAAGGACTTTGACGTCTCCAGGGTATATACCTGTACGGTCAGCCGGGAGGACCGGGATATGACCATGGTTACAGGGGAGGCGGAGGCGTTTTGTGAGAAATGGGAGGCCAGCCCCAGACAGATTTATTTTGTGACCATGACCATTGAGGAACTGTGCCTTGTCATCCTGCGGGACGGAGGCGGGGATGATGTGTGCATTGAGATTACCCTGGTGGCCGGTGAACAGGGGGAATTCATTCTCCATATCCGGGACACAGCAAGGTATTTTGACCCCTTTGCCCTTGAAACGGGGCGGGTCAGCCGGGATGGCGGTTTTGATATGGATGCCATGGGCGTGAGGGTTATAAAGAGTAAGGCCAAGGAGTTCTTTTACCGGCGTTACGGCGGTTTTAATTCGCTGGTGGTGAAAATATAGGTTTTGGCGGAAAGGAAAGACAAAGGTGAAGATTGTTTATTTTGGCTCGGATGTGTTTCTGGATGTGTTCCGGTATCTGCACAGGCACCATGAAATCCTTGCGCTGTATACATACCACATGGAGGAAGATTATTTCAACGAGCATAATATCGTACAGCTGGCTCATATGTCCGGCATTCCTGTCCGCTATGGACAGATTACCCAAGGGGAGATGGAATCGTATATGGCAGATGGATGCGGGCTGTTTTTTGCAGCTGAGTACAGCCATAAGCTGCCGGTGCCAGAGGACAGCCGTTTTCGCGGCGCCAACCTCCACAGCTCCCTTCTGCCGGAGGGACGCAGCTACTACCCTATTGAATGCGCCATGGAGCGCGGGCTTACGTCCGGCGGCGTGACCCTGCACAAGATAGCAGAGTCCCTGGACCGCGGAGATATCCTGGGACAGGGCAGGTACGGGATAGAGCCAGAGGATGACAGCGTGGATATTTACCTGAAAAGCGGACGTCAGGCTCTTTCACTGGTAAAGGAGCTGATGGAGGATTTCGACCGGATTTGGGCGTGGGCAAAGCCCCAGACAGAGCTACTTCCTTATTGGAACCGTCCGGAGCAGGCGTCCATGACACTGGACCATTCCATGACCGTTAAGGAGGCCGGGCACATTTACCGCTGCTTTAATAAGATGACCATGGTATGGATTGACGGGCGCCCTTACTATGTGGATGGTCTTGCCGCTGGACGGGTGATGCTGGGAGTCTCCGATGACTGCAACCTGTTTGTACGGGACAACAGGGTGCTGTACGGGGTGGCGGACGGGCATCTGAGGCTGGATTTGGTTCCGGTTTGGGAGGAATAGCAATATGAGAGACAGGGGCTGGAAAGCGGGCGGAATAAAGGACAGGAAAAAGGGAAAGCTGCAGCTGAAATTCCTTATGGGGCTTATGGCAATGACGGCAGTCCTGATGGTTGCCCTGGGCTGTGTCATCACGCGGCAGTACCGCCAGAGCATGGAGACGTATTATAAAAAGCTGGCCTTTGACGAGGCAAAGATTGCAGCGGAATACATTGACGGGGATACCATTAAAAGCTACGCCGCCACCCTTACAGAGGACAGCTACTATGACCAGGTAAGCCGTTATCTTCTTTACATGAAGGAAACCATAGGCATTAAGTACTTTTATGTGGTTATTCCTTATGAGGACCATATGTACTATATATGGGACGTGGGAAAAGAGGGGGAGGAGGGCGTGTGCAGCCTGGGGGATGTGGATGATTATTACCAGGGCGGCAGGGAAATCATGCGGGGCGCCTATCTGAATCCGGACGGGGAGGATACCATCCTCATTACCAATAACGAGGAGTATGGATATCTGGCTTCCGCTTATGTGGCTATCCTGGATTCCTCAGGACAGTCAGCGGCCCTTTCCTGTGTGGACATTTCCATGGACATGATTGACAGGCAGATAGAGGGGTTTGTGGCCGCTGTGGTTCTGGTGATTCTGCTGGTGCTGATTGTATTTATTGTGGGATATTTCTTTTTCATCCGCCACTCGGTCTTAAGGCCCTTAAGCCGTCTGAGCCAGGCTGCCCGGACCATTGTCAGCGAACAGATGGACGACCTGTCCAGCTTCCGCGTGGATGTAAAGACAGGGGATGAGATTGAGGAGCTGGGGGATGCTTTCAACCGCATGGCCCATGAGCTTCACAGTTACATTGAGAACCTGTCCGCTGTCACGGCGGAAAAGGAACGCATTGGCGCGGAGCTGGACGTGGCCGCCCACATCCAGGCCAGTATGCTGCCGGGGATTTTTCCGGCCTTCCCCAACCGGCCGGAATTCCACATCTATGCGACCATGGAGCCGGCCAAGGAGGTGGGCGGTGACTTTTACGACTTCTTTCTGGTGGATGAAGGGCATCTGGCGGTGGTGATTGCCGACGTGTCGGGAAAAGGAGTGCCGGCGGCCCTGTTCATGGTAATTGCAAAGACACTGATTAAGGACCACACCCAGGCGGGCACCACTCCGGCTGAGGTTTTCAGCGAGGTAAATGCCCAGCTCTGTGAGAGCAACGAGGAGGGATTGTTCGTCACTGCATGGATGGGAGTCCTGGAAATTGCCACAGGGCACATGGTCTTTGTCAACGCAGGCCACAACCCGCCGCTGGTGCGCCAGGCCGGGGGAAGGTTTGAGTATATGAAACTGAGGCCGGGATTTGTGCTGGCCGGCATGGAGGGAATCCGTTACCGGTCCGGTGAAATGGACCTGGCTCCGGGCAGCACGCTGTATCTCTACACGGACGGCGTTACCGAGGCTGCCAATGGGGAAAATGAACTTTACGGCGAAGAGCGGCTTCTGTCTGTGCTTGGCGCACATGAGGATGCTGCTCCGGAGGAGCTGCTTCCTGCTGTAAAGGCAGACATAGACGCTTTTGCGGGGGATGCACCCCAGTTTGATGATATAACCATGCTTGCATTAAAGCTTTCAGGGAAAGGGAACCCGTGGAAAAAGGAGGGAGAGCTATGATGGAGCTGACTGTGCCGGCTACCCTGGAGGAGCTGGAACATGTACAGGAGTTTGTGGAACAGGAGCTGGAGGCACAGGGGATATCCATGAAGATTCAGATGCAGATTTCCATTGCTGTGGAGGAAATCTATGTCAATATTGCCCGGTATGCATACCACCCTGAAGTGGGGCAGGCCACGGTGCGGTGCGCCGTGGGAGGGAATCCCCTGCAGGTGACCATCCAGTTTTTAGACAGCGGCAAGCCCTTTGACCCCCTGGCCAGGCCGGATGCAGATACCAGTCTTTCCGCTGAAGAACGTGACATTGGCGGCCTGGGAATCCTCATGGTGAAAAAGTCAATGGATGATGTTGGCTATGAATACAGGGACGGCTGTAATATATTGACTCTGAAGAAAAGCCTGTGACTGTCTGGTACAAAAAACGGAAGGAGTATAATGTGCGCTATGTGCAGTTTGGGATATCTGCATGTGGTTTTATGAATTTAATCTTTATTTAATTGGATGTTGACATGTGTTCATATTGATGCTAAGATGAATATGAACACATGTTAACATACGGCGTTCAGGATAACACAAAAATAAAACAGCAGTAAGATATTATAATAAAAAAGAGGAAGCCTATGAAAGAAAAGCCATACCATCACGGAAACCTGCAGACAGAGTTAATAGAGGAGGGATTAGCGCTCATACATGAGGAGGGGCGGGGGAATTTTTCACTGAGAAAGCTGGCAAAGAGAATAGGGGTATCTCCCACTGCATGTTACAATCACTATGCCACCGCAGAAATGCTGCTGGGCGAGATGAAGCGGTATGTCACGGATAAGTTCTGCGGCATCCTGCTAAAGAAAGCGCAGGAAGGCAGCAGGGAATATGCATTAATCAATATGGGAGTGGGGTACGTGAATTTTTTTGCGGAGAATCCACACTATTTTACCTTTATTTATGACAGCCAGGATTACAGCATTGAATTGACAGACAGCACCTTTGAGGGAGACTTTGAACCCTTCCGCATATTTAAGGAGACAGCGTTAAGATGCATGGAATTAAACTGCATCCCCGAGGAAACATACCGCGATAATCTGGTCATCATGTGGGCGGCCGTGCATGGAATGGCAGCCATGGCAAACATGGGGGGATTCCATTATCAGGGAGACTGGGGGGCGCTGGCAGAGAAGCTTTTAATTTCAAAGGTCAGATTGGCGGACTGAGGCGTGTTTGGAAATTTGTTCGTGGTTATTATGCCGCAGCCGGAGCGTTCAGCAATTCAATAAACTGCATCTGTACAGGTGCGGAAATGAGGAGAAGATGGATATAAACAAAAAGATGGATATAAACAAAAAGATAGACATAAACAAAGAGATGGACGCACAGGAAGCAGCGGACTTATACAAAGTAATGGAAGCCCGCCACGCAGTGCGGAGCTATCAGGATAAAAAAATAGCCCGGGAGACCGAGAAACAGCTGAGGGAGGAAATTCGCACATGCAACCGTGAAGGCGGATTATCCATACAGCTCATTCTAAATGACAAAGCTGCATTCAACGGTCTGATGGCCCGCTTCGGAGGTTTCCGGGGAGTCTCCAATTATATTGCCCTTGTGGGGCCGGATAATGACTGTTCGGAGGAAAAGCTGGGGTATTATGGGGAACGTATTGCCTTAAAAGCCCAGCAGCTGGGGCTTAATACCTGCTGGGTAGCGGCAACATATAAGAAGGGAAAATGCAGCGCAGCTGTTGGGAACCATGAGAAAATGGCCGGAGTGCTGGCCCTTGGCTATGGAACCACACAGGGCGCGCCCCACAGGTCAAAGGAAATGGAGCAGCTGTGCAAGGCTGACAGGGATATGCCCCAGTGGTTCGTCAGCGGAATGAAGGCAGCCATGCTGGCGCCCACGGCCATGAATAAACAGGACTTTTTAATTGAATTAAGGGGGGATGACGTTGCCTTCCAGGTAAAGGATGACAAGTATGGCAGGATAAATATGGGCATTATCAAATACCATTTCCATCTGGGCGCTGCGCTGGCCGGCAGGCCATGAGGCTTTATATCCCGGCGGAGGAATGACAGGGACAGGCCCCGCATCCCAGAGCCTTCCCCGCAGGCGTGGCAGCGCATCCGCCCAGCGCTGTTTCACGCAGGTCAGGGGGCAGCTGTCTTCCCACACGGTACATGGCCATCAGCATTTCATCAAAGGGAATCAGCTGGCGGACCCCGCTCAGGGCCAGTTCGGCAGCGGTCAGTGCAACTGCGGCGCCTGCGGCATTCCTGCCCTGGCAGGGACATTCCACCAGACCGCCGATGGGGTCGCACACCAGACCCAGCAGGTTCATGAGGACAGACGAGGCTGCATTGAGGCACTGGTCCGCAGTTCCTCCCATAAGCTCCACGGCAGCCGAGGCAGCCATGGCCGAGGCAACCCCTACTTCCGCCTGGCAGCCCCCAACTGCACCTGCAACGGTGGCATTTCTCATAGCCAGATAACCGATGGCGCTGGAGTTGAATAGGGCGTCAATCACCCTGATGTCAGGAAGGCTGTATTCCTCCTGAAGGGACAGAAGAAGCCCCGGCACAATGCCGGAGGAACCGGCTGTGGGGGCTGCCACAATCAGCCCCATGGATGTGTTTGTCTCCAGGACCGCCATGGAATAGGCGATTGCCCTGGAAAGCACACTGCCGCATATGGATGCCCCGCTGGCCCGGTGACGGTTAACCAGTCTGGCCTCACCGCCGATGAGTCCTCCTATGGATTTCTTCGGCTCACGGATAGGGGAGGCGGCTGACTCACGCATAATGGTAAGGGCATGGCCCATTTTTGCATATAAATCTTCCCGGCTGGTCCCAGCCAATGTACATTCCCTCTGTTTCATAATATCTGAGATAGGACAGCTGAGCTTTTGGCAGAGTTCCAGAAGCTCTTTTGCATTTTTAAAGTCCATTTTCATTTCCTCCCTTCAATGGTATGAACATCACATCCTGCACATCCGGATTTTCATAAATCTGCGGTATCATACGGTCCGGCAGACAGCCGTCAAACTCAATGATGCTGTAAGCCCTGTCTCCCTTTGTCTCCCGGAACAGCTTCATAAAGGCAATGTTTACATATCCTTCGCTGAGACAGCGGGTGATATGGGCCAGGACGCCCAGGCGGTCGTGGTGGATGATAATGAGCGTGCTGTATTCGCCGGAAAAGTCCACGTCAATATGGTCAATACGGCTGATTCGCACCTTACCTCCTCCCAGGGATTCGCCCCGCACCGAGAAGGTGCGTCCGTTTAAACAGGTCATGCGGATATCCACTGTGTTGGGGTGGGTGCCCGTATCCGTGTCATCGGTGGTAAAAACATAGGAAAGTCCCCTTTCTCCGGCTATGGAACATGCACGGGGTATCCGCTTGTCGTCCGTGGAAAAGCCCATGATGCCTCCCAGAAGGGCCAGGTCCGTGCCGTGGCCTTTATGGGTCTTTGCAAAGGACTGGTAGAGGGTAAATTCCACATGAGTAATGGGACTGTCCGCCATTTTTCCTGCCAGCAGGGCAATGGAGCATGCTCCGGCCGTATGGGAGCTGGAGGGCCCTATCATTTCAGGGCCTAACACATCAAACATACTGATAAATGCCATATGTAATCTCATCCTTTTCTTTTTTTTGCAGACATATTCCGTGTCTGAATCAGGGAATTGACATCTGCGTAAGTGCATTGTATCATAAAGAATAAATAAATCAAATTCATGGATTTTATAGATATAATAAATTAAATTCATAGATTAGCAGGAGGTGGAGAAATGGAACTGAGACAGCTGCAGACCTTTGTGACCATTACCCAGACAGAAAGCTTTTCCAGGGCAGCAGAGATTCTGGGCTATACCCAGTCAGCCCTGACCGTCCAGATACGCCTGCTGGAAAATGAGCTGGGGGTAAAGCTCTTTGACCGCATGGGAAAAAAGGTTTACCTGACAGCATCCGGCAGGCAGTTTACGGACCACGCCAACCAAATCATCCGGGATATAAAACGCGCCAGGGAATTTGCCAAAAACGAGGAGGAACTGTGCAGCCCCCTTCATGTGGGAACCCTGGAATCCCTGTGTTTTTCAAAGCTTCCCCAGATACTGAATGACTTTCGCAGCAGCCATCCCAGGGTTCCGGTCAAGGTTACTGCCTCCACGCCCAACCAGCTGATTGATATGATGGAAAGGAACCAGCTGGATTTGATATATATACTGGACCGGCCAAGGTATAATGATAATTGGAATAAGGTTATGGAAGTCAGGGAACCCATTGTGTTTGTGGCCTCCCCTTCCTGCGGACTGGATGGGAACAGGGAAATCCGCCTGGAAGAAATTATGGATGAGCCGTTTTTCCTGACGGAAAAGAATGAAAACTACAGGCGGGAGCTGGATTGCTTCCTGGAATCCCAGGGCAGGGAGCTGACTCCCTTTTTGGAAATCAGCAATACGGAATTCATCATACGGATGATAGGGAAAAACCGGGGCATATCATATCTTCCCCTGTTAGCGGTCCGGGAATATGTGGAAAAGGGGGAGCTGACCCTTCTTAATGTGGCTGATTTCAGACTGACCATGTGCCAGCAGGTCATCTACCACAAAAATAAGTGGAGGTCAAAAGAGATGGATGCGTTTATCCGTATCACAGCCCATAACTCCGGCGCAGATTAGCCGGTACTTCTGCAGCAGGGAGGTTTTTTCAGAAAAACCGGGTGATTTTTAAGGTCTTTCCCGCCCTCCATTGTAACGTCTGCGGACCTTATGTTAGAGTGTGCCTGTAAGAGATGGGCAGACATCAGCGTGAACATAGGAAAGCAGTGTGAAGTTAAAAGCAAATACAGAGCAAGGGAGAATCAGAATGAGCGGAAAGAAAATTATTTTAGTGTCACATGGGAAACTGTCGGAAGGTATGCTTCACTCCGTACAGATGATTATAGGGAAAAATGAGGACCTGTCCTGTATGGGAATGATGCCGGGCGCACACTATCAGCCCATGGTGGATGAGGTGGAGGGAATGCTTAAGGAACATCCGGATACACAGTATATCATAGTGGCCGACCTGCTGGGCGGCAGTGTATGCAATGGCATGACGACCCTGCTGCGCTACCCCAATCTGCGTCTGGTGGCGGGGATGAACATGGGGTTGGTTATTAACCTGCTGCTGGCTCCTGGCGTGCTGGGCGATGAGGAGATTGACACAAAGGTGGAGGAAGCCAATGCCGTCAGCCACAGGGTCAGGCCGGAGGCCCTGGAAGCGGACAACAGCGATGAGGATTTTTTCTAAGGAGGCAGGAATGGGCAGTCAGATGAAAAAGGAAGATTTGGCGTGGGCAGAGCAGGTATATGAAAAAATACGGTTAAAGATGTCCGCGGAGTGCAGCCGTATTGGCAGCCGTATACCGTATATTGCTGAAAATGGAGTTTATAAGGAAGACAAAGCAGCGACAGACATTGTCTGGTGGACCAACGGGTTCTGGCCGGGGCTTATGTGGCAGATGTACCATGCCGAGGGAGACGACGCGTATAGGAGGACCGCAGCGGAGGTAGAGGAAAAGCTGGACCGGGCATTTGACATATATACGGGACTCCATCACGATGTAGGATTTATGTGGCTTCATTCCGCGGTGGCGGATTACCGGATTACGGGAAATGAGCGCTCTCTGGCAAGGGGACTCCATGCAGCCCATCTGCTTGCAGGCAGATACAATCCCAGAGGAAAATTCCTCCGTTCCTGGAACAGGGACAGGGCCGGCTGGGTCATTGTGGACAGCATGATGAATATTCCCCTCCTCTACTGGGCATCGGATGCCATTGGGGACCCCAGGTTCACCTATATCGCCATGGACCACGCAGACACGGTGATGCGGCATACGGTCCGGGGGGACGGCTCCTGCAATCATATAATTGTACTGGACCCGGAGAGCGGGGAGCTTAAGGAAACACCGGGGGGACAGGGGTATGCCGCCGGTTCGTCCTGGTCCAGGGGACAATCCTGGGCAATATACGGGTTTGCATTGAGCTACCGCTATACCGGGAAGACGGAATATCTGGATACGGCAAAGAAGGTGGCCCACTATTTCATGGCTGAAACAAACCGTACCGGTGATGTGCCGCTCATTGATTTCAGGGCGCCTGCAGAGCCTGTTTACCGGGATACCACAGCCGGTGTGTGCGGGGCCTGCGGACTGCTGGAGATTGCGGAGCATGTGCCGGAATGCGAAAAGGAGTTTTACAGGGCAGGCGCCCTCAGGCTGCTGAAAGCCGTGGAAAGCAGATACTGCAACTGGGACACAGGGTATGACTCCATTGTGGCTATGGGCTCCGGCTCCTATGGAACGGAACATGACCGGCATGTGCCAATTATCTATGGGGATTACTTCCTGGTGGAGGCAGTTCTCAGGCTTTTGGGAAAGGATGTATTGATTTGGTAGATTCTCCTTGCAAATACCCGGAAAAGGGCTTATAAGAAATATAGGCACACCCGAGAGGAGGAATGGCGGATGCTGCGTGCAATTCTGGCTGATGACGAGGCAGTTATATTAAAAGGTCTCAGGAAGCTGATTGACTGGGAAAAGATGGGCATACAGATTGTGGGCGAGGCCAGGGACGGAAAGGAAGCCCTGGAACTGATTGAACGGGTCAAGCCGGACCTGGCTGTATCGGACATTGCCATGCCGGAACTGGACGGGCTGGATATGCTGAAGCGGATTGGAGAGATGGGGCTTTATACCAAGGTAATCTTTGTCAGCGGCTACCAGGAATTTTCTTATGCAAAAAGGGCGGTTAAATACGGCGCTGTGGATTATATCCTGAAGCCCGTGGAACAGGAAGAACTGGAGGCAGCCCTTAAGAAGGCAGTGGGTCTGGTGGATGAGCAGAGCCGCCTTAAGCTTCTCGCCACGGAACAGGATGAAAGTGAACTGGCCCGTATTTTCCATAAAATAAACGGGAACCAGGAGTATGCCAGGCAGGATTTATATGAGCAGTTCGAGGCACTGCACATTGACGTGGCCTGTAAGGAGTTTGTGGGGGCGGCCTTCCGCCTGTATTTCACAAAGTCAGGTCCCTCCAATATCAAGATGCAGGAGCTGCAGAAGTTTTCCGCCTACAACCGCCTTCAGAAAAAGCTGGAGGAGGAAAAATGGGGTTTTGTCATCAGGAAGGACCTGAACAACTGCTATGTGATATTTACCCTGGACCCCTCTGAGGATGCTAGGACTGTCCGAATCCGTACCCATAAACTGGCGGAAGTAATGACAAGCGGACAGCCCATTGTGGTCAAGACCGGAGTGGGAGAGCGGATTGGGGAGATTGGAGCCCTGCAGCTGGCCTATAAGACCAGCCGGTTTGCCCTGGAGCTTTACTATTTTACGGAAGAGGATGAGATATGGTATGATGATGTGGAACGCAGCTTCCTGGATTCCTTTGAGGATTACCAGAACTGTTATAAAAAGCTGATGGAAGGATTCCTGTCCAGGAAACCGTCCATTGACATGGAATTGAACCGGATTCTTATGGTTATCCGCAACCTGCATTTCGGGAACCGGTTTGCCGCCGTGAACCGCTGCATTCTCCTGATTACCGATGTCACAAAGGAGCTGATGGACAATTACCTGATTGACGGCTCCTACCGGCAGAAGGCGGAACAGGCTGCTGAGGAAATCCGTCTGAAGCCATTGTACCGGCAGGCCTGCCAGGTGATTACAGCCTGCCTTACAGACCTGTTTGAAACCGTAAAGGACGGGACGGGAAATACCAGCCAGAGCGAGGTGGCCAGAATCAAGCAGTATATCGGAGCGCATTACAGGGAGAATCTTACCCTGGAATCCATGGCGGCCTTTGCCAATATGAATCTCTATTATTTCAGCAGTTATTTTAAAAAGAACACAGGACAAAACTTTAAAAACTATCTGACAGACATCCGCATGAAAGAGGCGGGCCGGCTTCTGGCCAATACGGACTGCAAGGCTTACGAGGCAGCGGAGGCAGTGGGATATAAGAATGTCCGGCAGTTCAATGAAAATTTTAAGGGGAAATATGGGAAGAGTCCGAATGAGTACAGAAGGGAATACCGGCCAAAGGGCCAGGGACAGAAAATATAAGAAACGGCGGGAAAACGGCATGGAAGCCAGAGAACCCCACAGCAGACCGGCCGGAGGGAGGATGTTCGCCAGCATCCTTCTTTCGGCTGTTTTCCTGCTTCTGATGACAGGATGCAGTCCCGGGGGTCCCTCTGCGCCCGGAGTCCGTCCGGAGGCAGAGGTAAAAATACGGGTGGTCTGTTCCGCAGGGGACCTTAAATGGAAGAGCGGAATGGAGGACGTGGCAGAGGCTTTCATGGAGTCCAATGAAGATATCCAGGTGGAGCTGTATTTTATGCCGGAAGTAAAGAACCAGACGTATGCGGAACGTCTTAAGGTGCTGGCTGCCCAGGAAGAATTAAATGATATCGTGGAACTGAGGGAGACAGGAACCCTTGTACAGGCAGGGCTTCTGGCACCCATGCCTGAGGAAGTGTATTCGCTGGTGGAGAACCCCCAGACCTTTGACGGCATATGCTATGGCGTTCCCAGGTACAGCACCACCCTGGGAATGATTTATAATGTGGATATATTTGAGAGGCTGGGACTTTCCGTGCCCAGTACATATGAGGAATTCCTCCAGGTATGCGGCACCCTTAAGGCTTCAGGATATGACGCCGTTGCTCTTGGGGCTGCCGATATCTGGCATATGAAGTTCTGGGGAAATTACCTGTTCTGCAATTACATTGTGACAGAGGAGGGGCAGGTCTGCTGGACCAAAGAGAGGGTAATGGAGATGCTGGGGGATTTCCGCGGCCTGGCCAGCCGGGGTTACATTCATTCACGTTACAGGGCAGTGTCGGACAGTGAAACAGCCCAGGCCATATCCGCCAGACAGGCGGTTATGGTGTATACAGGGCCGTGGATGCTGTCGCAGATAGAGAACCTGAATCCCCAGATTCGCCTGGGCTTCTTTTTCCTTCCGGGAAGGGACGGGACAGCCTATGCAATGGATGACAGCAATGTGGAATGGGGTATCTCGTCCGTGACCGCGGGGGACGAAAAAAAGATGGACGCGGCTGTCCGGTTCCTGCAGTTTTATTATTCCGAAGGCATCTATGAAACCATATTGGAAATCATGAACGGGGACTCCGTGACAGTCCGCCAGGTGTATATGCCGGATACGCCAAACCAGAGAATCATGAAAGCTGCTTATGAGAGAGAACCTGTGCATACGGAGCTTCTGGTGGAGGATGCCAGCTCGCCTGACGGTTTCATCACCTATTATGACCAGATGCTGATTGAGACCTTATGGGGCGGAAAATCAATTTCATCCCTGGCAGAAAATCTGTTGGAACGATGGGAGGAGCCATGATACAGAGAAGAAAAAGCATATTTTTCCGCCTGACCATATCATTTGTACTGCTTGGACTGGCGCCTCTTCTGATTGCCGGCACAGTGCTGTTTGGCCGTTTCAGGGACAATATGGAACGGGTTGTTTTGGACGATATGGGGCGCATGGTGAGCTATGCAGGCAACAATGCAGAAGAAATGGTGGAGGAATGCAGCGGCCTGACTAAGTATATCTATGATATTTCCACGGACGACGGGATGTTCCTGTACCAGATATTAAAATCCCCGGGCCTTCGCCAGGAAGAAAAGAAGATGAAAATCATTCTCCTTCTCAGCCAGATGCTGGACAAGGACAGCAGGCTGCGCACCGCTTATTTTAAGGACCAGAAAGGCAGGATTTATTACGCTACCAGGAACACCCAGAAGGTACTGGATGAAGATGCATTCCGTTTTTGGACGGGAGAAGAGGACCGGGAGGAGAATTTCTCTGTTCTGTCCACCCATGTGGATGACTATTTCCCGGATTCCAGAAATCAGGTCATCACGTTCCGGCGCAGTTATCAGGATATTACATCCTTTAAGACCATAGGCAGCTGTCTGGGCTATTTTTATATGGACATGGATATAAGCAAGCTGTCCTCCGTACTTTCGGACATTGATATGGGGCTAAATGAGTTTTTCTACATTATGGATGATAAGGGAATGTGTATTTACAGTGCTGATTCTGCCATGACAGGAAAACCGGCGGAAGGGATGGCATCCCTCCTTCCCTCCATGAACCAGGGGATGGGAAGCCTGCTTAAGGACGGAAAATACGTGGTCTATGACCGTCTGGAGCCGTGCGCCTGGACCGTGGCCGTGGAGGCCGGACGGGACCGGGTGCTGATGAATATGGAAAGTACAAAACAGTATATCACGGTATTCCTGGGCGCGGCCTTTCTGGTGCTCCTGTGTCTGTACTCTTATTTTCTGGAGCGGATTCGCAGGCCGGTGGAGCTTTTGGAGAGCGGGATGGCTGAGATTCAAAAGGGCAACCTGGAGACACGGATTGACGTGGGTGACAGGGAGGATGAAATCGGAGTCCTGGCAGGCGGGCTGAACGAAATGGCAAAAGAGCTGGAAGCCTATATCAAAAAGGTATATGTGGCCGAAATCCGGCAGAGGGATGCGGAGCTTACGGCCCTTAAGTCGCAGATAAAGCCCCATTATCTCTACAATACCCTGGAGGTCATCCGTATGACAGCCCTGGAACATGAGGATAAGGAGACAGCCAGGATGGTGGAAAGCCTGTCAAAGCAGCTCAAATACCTGATTGGCGTCAGCGGCGACATGGTTCCCCTGAAGCGTGAGATTGAAAATATAAGGGAATATTTCTATATCATGCGCATCCGCTATGAGAACAGGATTCAGTTGGAGGTAAGTGTGGATGAGGATGTGATGGAGGCGTCCATCATCAAGCTGAGCCTTCAGCCCATTGTGGAAAATGCAGTCAAACACGGGCTCAGGCCCAAGAAGGGGAACGGAACCGTGCGCATTGAGGCCCACAGGCAGGAAGGGCATCTGGAAGTGACCGTGATGGACGACGGGGCCGGCATGGGAGAGGAGACGCTTAAGAACCTGAATGACAGCCTGGGCCAGGAGGAAATGGGAGTACTGACAACAGACGGCTGGGAACATGTGGGCATCAAGAATGCCTATGACAGAATCCGGAAGAACTTTGGACCGGAATACGGGCTGGAAATCATGAGCACAGAGGGGACGGGCACCATTGTGGTGTATACCCTGCCCCTGGTGTCTGATGAGAGTGCAGGTAATGAGGGAGAGCAGGTTGAAATAGGGACATCCTAGAACCGGACAATCAAATATAGAGAGGATTTTTAGGGAAAACAGGCGGTCTTTTTAGATGGTAGGGCCAGGACGTTGAGACTGGAAAATCCTTGTGGTACCATGGGTTCATCTTAAGGAAATACCTTTAAGATGGGCCCGTTTTGTGTATGAAAATGATGTTTCAGGAGGGAGAAAAAATGATAAAGATGATGCGTGTGGATGACCGTCTGATTCACGGTCAGGTGGCAGTTATGTGGTCAAAGGAACTGGGGATACAGAGAATCATTGTTGCCAGCGATACCATTGCGGCCAATACCATACAGGTGAATGCGCTGAAGATGGCTGCCCCGGCAGGAGTAAAGGCAGCTATTCTGCCCATTGAAAAGGCAGTGGAGATATTAAAGGACCCCAGGGCGTCCCAGATGAAAATCCTTGTGATTTCCAATCAGCCCGAAGATTTGTTAAGGGTTGCAGAGCAGATTGGGGAACGCCCGGTACTCAACGTTGCAAATTACGGAAGGATTGGGGGCGGAGCCCTTTCTTCCAAGACAAAGGTGTCGGAATCCGTATACGTGACGGATGCGGACCGGAATGTATTTGAGAGAATAGGGAATCTGGGGATTGAAATCATCCACCAGCCCCTGCCGGGAGACGGAAGACAGGATTTTATGAAGCTGTTAGGAGGGAGATAAGCCATGTTTATGAATGCATTGATTGTCGGACTTGTACTTATGTTTACCAAGTTTTTTGACTGGTGGGGCAACACCATGTTCCAAAGACCCATTTTCTGCGTGGCCATTCTGGGCGCCCTGCTGGGACATCCGGGGGAGGGAATTATCCTGGCTGCCCAGCTGGAGCTGGTGTTCCTGGGCAATGTCAGCCTGGGCGGCGTAATGCCCTCGGATTTTACCCTGGGCTCCATTTTCGGAGCTGCATTTGCCATTCTGCTGGGCAAGGACCTGGCCACGGCCGTTACCCTGGCCCTGCCCCTGGCTGCGCTGGGAACACTGCTCTATTCATCCATGAAGATTGTAGTCACTTCCCTTGTGCCCAGGTTTGAGAAGCTGGTTGAGGGCCGGAACATCAGGGGATTTAAGAGATTGTGGATGTTTCAGTTCGCTGGTTTCCATCTCTGCTATTTCCTGCTGGGCTTCATCTGTATCTTTGCAGGTACGGATGCGGTAAAGGCATTTGTGGAAATCATACCGGCATGGGTGCAGAAGTCCATGACGGTTGCATCCACCATGCTTCCCGCCCTTGGTATGGCGCTGCTGCTTAAATCGCTGTGGAGCAGGGAAATATGCCCGTATTACTTTCTTGGGTTCGGCCTTGGGGCATTTTTCTTCTACAATAACGTGACAGGCGCGGCTGTGGCGGACGGGACTGTGAAGCTTGCCAGTTCCTCCGTAAAGATACTGTCCCTGGTGCAGATTTCCTTTATCGGGGCAGCCATTGCGGCTCTGGTTATTTTCCGGGAACTGCAGAGGATCAAGGATGAGCAGAAGATGCAGAATGCATCGGCCAATCCGGTATTAGATGAAAGGGAGGACTTCTTCAATGATTAATACAATGACGACAGTAGCGGATGCAGCCGTTACCATGAAGACAAAACTTACCCGCCGGCAGAGAAAACTTGTGGGCTCCATCTTCTGGAGGTCTATGTGGCTGATGTTCTGCACCTCTTATACGAAACAGCAGGGAACCACGTTTGGATGGACCATGATTCCGTATCTGGAGGATATTTACGGAAAGGAGACGGACGCCTTTTACGAGGCAATGTCCAGACATCAGGACTTCTTTAACACAACGCCCGGCATGTCCCCCTTTATTTTCTCTCTTGTGATTTCCATGGAGCAGGAGAGAAAGGCTGCCATGGATGCCGGAAGGGAGTTTGACGATTCCTCTATCGAAGCCCTTAAGGTTGCGCTGATGGGACCCTTTGCAGGAATTGGAGATTCCGTTTATTCAGGAGCTTTGAGAATCATTGCAACGGGAATCGGTCTTGGATTCGCACAGATTGGTTCCTGGATGGGACCTGTATTATTTGCACTGATTTATAATATTCCCAATGTGCTGATTCGCTATTTCGGAGCTGAATATGGTTTGAAGCTGGGAAGTACTTATATTGCAAATGCGCTGAGCTCAGGGGCGCTGAAGGCATTTACAAAAGGCTTTGCTGTTCTGGGGCTGATTATGGCAGGAGCGATGACCGCCCAGTATGTGAGCTTTAAGACGACCTTTGTAGCTGACTTTGGCGGAGCTGCCTTCAATCTGCAGGGCGTTCTGGACCAGATTATGCCGGGACTGCTGCCGCTGGCCATTACCATGGGTTCCTTCTTTTACCTGAGGAAGAAGAATAAGCCGGTCACCGTGCTGTTAGTCATGTTTGCGGCGGCAGTGGTGCTGACAGTGCTGGGAATTTGCGGCTAAAGGAATGCATTGAATGACGGATGGTGTTGGTAAGTTAAAATGTGATGTCGGGGTAATGTGGAAATATGGTTGATTTACTGTGTATTGATATAGATGGGACACTGCTTGACAGCCGTAAGGAGCTGCCCAGGGAGAATGTGGAGGCGGTGCGGTATGCGCTGGATAAGGGCGTGATTGTGGCTATTGCGTCCGGGCGTTCGGTTTCCGGGATAGAGCCGCTGCTTTTACAGCTGGGGATTGGCAGGTATGGGGTCTGCCTGAACGGAGGTCTGGTGCTGTGCGGGGAGGTTATTTACAGGGATACCATGGAGGAAGGCCTGGTCATGAAAATCATTGAGCAGGCGGAACGGTATGAAAGCCAGATTTTTCTTTCAGCGGCAGAATTTAATATTACCAATGGGGCTCTGTCGGGACATCTGAGGGAATTGGTTGATAAGGGAAGCCTGCGTTCGGATTACCGTTACTGCCGGGATTATGATGAAATGCGGGCTGAAGCCCGCCGCCATAAGGATGAGATTATTAAGGTGGCTGTGAAAGAGATTGATGAAGCGGATTTTGAGGGTCTTAAGAAGGCGCTTGTGGATATGGATTTGTTTCATGTGGCCAAATCAGATACCTATTTTGTGGATATTAACCCTAAGGATGGGAATAAGGGAAAGGGCGTGGCCGTGCTGGCCGCGCACCTGGGCATACCCATGGACAGGGTGATGTGTATTGGCGATAATGAGAATGATTTGGAGATGGTGGGCATGGCTGGTATTGGCGTGGCCATGGGGAATGGAGTGGAGGAAGTCAGGTCGGCGTCCGTGTTCGTGACAGGGGATAATGACCATAAGGGGGTTGCCCAGGCAATTTACCGGTTTATCTGAAAGTGCCGGTTTATTTGAAATGGAAGGAGAATTTGTATGAGAGAGAATCGGATTCAGACAGGCGCGCCCGGAAGGATTGGGATTCACAATCCGGTTTTAAGGGGATTTCACCCGGACCCTTGTATATGCAGGGCCGGGGGCAGGTTTTATTTGATTACATCCACTTTTGAATGGCTCCCTGGGGTGTCCCTTTATGAGTCGGAGGATTTGGTGAATTGGACTTCCAGGGGCGGGATACTTGATAATCTGGACTTGAGGGGGATTCCTGATTCCGCGGGGATTTGGGCTCCGGCGCTGTCCTATGACAATGGATTATTCTATCTGATTTATACTGTCAGCAGGCAAATAGACGGATATTTCAAAGACGTGGAGAATTATGTGGTCACTTCCCCGTCCATAGACGGGCCGTGGAGCGCGCCTGTATTTGTAAATGCTTCCGGGTTTGACCCTTCGATGTTCCACGAAGAAGGCAGGCATTATGTGATTAATCCGCAGTGGGACGCCAGGCCGCTGCCGGGACACCAGAAGTTTAATGGTCTGGTGCTGCAGGAGTTTGATATGGAAAAGGGGATGAAAGGGCAATCCAAAGTTATATTTGAGGGAAGCGGCACCGGCGGTACCGAGGGGCCGCACCTGATGAAACGGGATGGGTTTTATTATATGATTGCCGCCGAGGGAGGAACCGGAAGACACCATTCCATCTGTGTGGCCCGGTCTGCGGATATATGGGGACCCTATGAGGTTTCACCCTATCATCCTCTGATTACGGCCTGGGAAAAGGATACGGTCCTTAAAAAGTCAGGTCATGGCAATTTCGTGGAGACAGGGCAGGGGGAATGGTATATGACCCATCTCTGCGCCCGGTATCTGGAGGGAAAGGAGGCCTGCGTCCTGGGCAGGGAGACTGCCCTTCAGAAAATAGAGTGGATTGACGGGTGGCCCAGGATGGTGCAGGGGAACAGCACGCCGCTGGTTGAGGTGGAGGCGCCGAAGGTGGAGGCGCTAAAGGTGGAGGCGCCGGAGGAAGCCCCAAAGGAGACGGCCGGCAGCCGGAATAAGGGCAGGGAATACAGGACGGATTTTCGCAGGGGAACCTGTCTGGAGCAGGAGGAATGGTTATCCCTGCGGCGTCCCATGGGAGACAAGGCAGAGCTGACAGAACAGGGCCTTCTGTTAAAGGGAAATGATTCCCTTACATCCCTGTTTGAACAGTCTCTGATTGCACGCAGGTGGGAAAGTTTCTGCTTTAAGGCGGGTACGGTCCTTAAGTTCCGCCCGTATCATTACGCCCAGACAGCCGGTCTTGTGTGCTATTACAATACAAAGGTATTTCACTATCTTTATGTGGGATATGATGAGGTGAAGCAGCTTCCCATGGTCAGTATTCTGACAAATGACAACTATGAATTTTGTGAACCGTTGAGGGGGCAGTATGCATACCTGCCTGTTCATACAGAGTCTGTCCGGCTGGAGGTGCATGTGGACCGGGAGCAGATGCAGTTTTACTATGCTGTGGACAATGGGCTCCCGGAGAAAATAGGTCCTGTGCTGGATGCTTCCATACTGAGCGATGAGCATGCTGCGGGCTGGGCCTATACCGGGGCTGTGGTAGGTATAACGGCAGTGGATAATTTTAATAAGGACACAGCCGCATTGTTTACAGAGTTTTACCAGGCTGACCAGGAGGCGGAACAATGATTCAGGTACTGGAACAGGGAAGGACATTCCACCTTATCACAGCACATACATCCATGATTCTCCATGCCATGCCCAGCGGCCATCTCATGAGCCTGTACTGGGGCAGCAGGGTGGAGGGGGATTCCTTCAGCTATATTGTCCGGGACATGAAAAAGGCCAGTTATCTGTGCGGAACAGACGGAATCAATGATTTCAGGCTGGAACAATATCCGGTGCTGTACCCGTCCTGGGGAAATCCGGATTTGAGAATGCCGGCTGTTCAGTTTTGCTATGAGGATGGTTCCGTTATGACGGATTTGCGGTTTAAGGGATACCGGGTATACCGGGGAAAGGAAACGCTTCCGGGGCTGCCGGCCGTCATTAGCAGGGAAGCAGAATGTCTGGAACTGACTTTGGGGGACAGCATATCCAATCTGGAAATCCGGCTTACATATGGGGTATTTGAAAGGTATGACGCCATTACAGGAAGCGTGATGGCCGCAAACCGGGGAGAAAAGGCCGTGACAGTGGAGCGCCTGATGTCAGGCTGCTTTTCTTTCCCGGATGACAGGTATGAGCTGATGACCCTGACCGGGGCATGGGGAAGGGAATGTCATGTTAACCGGCAGGAAATCCGCCAGGGGAGGTTTGCGGTGGAGAGTACCAGGGGAGCCGGCGGACACGGGCAGAATCCCTTTCTGGCCCTGGCAGAGCCTGGGGCAGACGAGGACCGGGGAAATATATGGTCCATGAATCTGGTGTATAGCGGAAGCTTTGAGGGAAGCGTGGAGGTTGATATGCACCAAAATACGAGAATGATGATGGGAATACAGCCCTTTGGATTTTCATGGCTGCTGGAAAAGGGGGAGAAATTTGCCAGTCCTGAGGTGGTGATGGTGCACTCCGGAGAGGGGATGGGAGCCATGTCCAGGATATACCACTGCCTGTACAGGGAATGTCTCATGGGGAGAAACTATCAGGGCGGACCGGGAAAATACAGGCCTGTGCTGTTTAATAACTGGGAGGCAACCTACTTTGATTTTAACAGGGACAGGCTGCTGGAGCTGGCAGACCAGGCTGCAGCCCTTGGAGTCGAATGCTTTGTGCTGGATGACGGATGGTTTGGAAACAGGGACAGCGCCGACCGGTCCCTGGGAGACTGGACTGAGAACCGGAATAAGCTGGGAGGAAGCCTGGCCGGACTGGCAGAGGCCGTAAGGAAGAGGGGAATGGAATTCGGGCTGTGGTTTGAGCCGGAAATGGTATCGCCGGACAGCCGGCTGTTCAGAAGCCATCCGGACTGGGCAATCCAGGTGAAAGGGCGTCCGAAGCAGCTGGCCAGGAATCAGCTCGTACTGGATCTGAGCCGGGAGGAGGTCCAGGATTATATTGTGGAGTCTGTTGACCGGGTGCTGAGGGAGGCGCCCATAACCTATGTAAAATGGGATATGAACCGGAATATAACAGACTGGGGGTCAGGCCATCTGGCTGCAGGCCGCCAGAAGGAACTGGGGCACCGGTATATACTGGGGCTTTACCGCATTCTGGAGAGACTGACCGGAATGCACCCGGATGTGCTGTTTGAAGGATGCGCAGGGGGAGGCGGGCGCTTTGACCCCGGAATGCTGTACTATATGCCCCAGATATGGGCCAGTGATGACACCGATGCAGCGGAGCGTCTTGCCATCCAGCACGGCACAGCCTGTGTGTATCCGCCTGTATCCATGGGCTGCCATGTGTCTGCCTGTCCCAACCATATCGTGGGGAGGGAGACTCCGCTTTTTACCAGAGGCGTGGTGGCCATGGAGGGAAATCTGGGATATGAGCTGGACCTGACAGCCATGGAAGAAAAGGATAAGGATGAGGTGAAACGCCAGATTGGATTTTATAAGGATATAAGGGAAATTGTACAGAAGGGCCGGTATTACAGACTGAAGCATGATGGGGACCAACGGGCGTGGATGTATGTTTCAGAGAAGGGAGACAGGGCGGTGGTGAGTTTTGTACAGATTCTGGCAAAAGCCAATACGGTTCCCAAGCGGCTGCGCCTTAAGGGTCTGGAACGTGAGGCGTTTTACCGGGTAGAACAGGTGATGGAGGCTGGGGAGGAGGCGGGTACGCCCGGCATCAGGGATGTCTGCCTGCTCCGCGGCAGCTCCCTTATGAACATCGGTCTGGGTCTTAACAGGCCCAGCGGTGATTTTCAGGCCCAGCAGTGGGTGATGTACAGGGAAGGCTGAGGGACAGGCCGTGTTCTGGGTTATTGTAAGAATTATAAATCCTTTTGGTTGAGGCGGAAGCTGGAGCGTCAATCAGAAGGATTTTTGTGTTTTGAACACCACATTGCCTCCCAAAATAACTGCAGTTATATTTCTTTGCATTTGAACCGGTATGCTGTATAATGGAAAAAAACAGCAGATGTGCAGGATAAATACAATCTCAGCACACAGGGAACCGTAAATGCCCTGCATGCCTGAAACGGGAGGTTTCATATGAAAAAAAGGAAGAGAGTCATGCTTGCATGGGCGGCAGCGGCGGTCCTGATGCTGGTTATGACGGGCGGCTGTTCCCGCAGCGAGGATGCCAGGTACCAGCTGGACCCCAGGCAGCCTGTGATGATAACGGTGTGGAATTATTATAACGGGCAGACAAAGCAGGCCTTTGACAGCCTGGTGTCCAGGTTCAATGAAACAGTGGGCATGGAAAAGGGAATCATTGTGGACAGTGTCAGCCACGGGGATGTGAACCAGCTGGCAGAGGAGACATATAATTCAGCCAGCGGAAGGCTGGGAGCTGACTCCATGCCCAATCTGTTTGCCGCGTATCCGGAAAATGCCTACCGCATTGATGTATTGGGCAAGCTTGTGGATTTGAACCAATATTTTACAGAGGATGAGCTGAAGGTATACCGGGAGGATTTTCTCCAGGATTGCAGCTTTGGCGGAAATCAGGGACTTAAGATTCTTCCTGTTGTGCGGTCCACGGAAAATCTGTACTTAAATAAGACGGACTGGGATAAGTTTGCAGGGGAGACAGGAGCGGATTTGGAGGGACTGTCCACCTGGGAGGGCGTGGCTGAGACAGCCGGTACCTATTATGAGTGGTCAGGAGGCAAGGCATTTCTGGGAATCGACAGCCTGGCAAACTATATCATTGTTGCGTCCGTGCAGACGGGAAATGATATTTATGAGTTTCACGACGGCCGGGTAACCTTTTCATTTGACCAGGACCTGGCCAGGCTTTTATGGGATGAATTGTATGTGCCCTATGTAAAAGGTTATTATGCAAATCTGGGTAAATTCCGTTCTGATGACGAAAAGACAGGGGATATACTGGCTTATATAGGCTCCAGCGCAGGCGCGGTCTATTTTCCGAAGGAAGTGACCCTGAATCAAAATGAAATATACCGGATTGAGAGCAGTGTTCTTCCATATCCCTGTTTCAGGGGCGGGGAATTATGCGCCATGGTCCAGGGGGCGGGATTTTCCGTTGCACAGAGCGACAGCACCCACGAATATGCGTCGGCCGTCTTTTTGAAATGGCTTGCCCAGGAGGAACAGAATCTGGATTTTGCCGTAAACAGCGGCTATCTGCCGGTGGAGAACAGCTCCCTGAATCAGGGGTATGCCAAGGCCATGGAAGCTTATTCCGGTTCGCCGGAGTATAATTCCACGGTAAGCCAGTCCGCTGAAGCCACAATGCAAATGCTGTCAGAGTACCGCTTTTATTCCAACCCTCCGTTTGAGGGGAGCTATGAGATGAGGCAGTTTTACGGTGAATATATGGAGACAACCGTGAACAATGCCCGTCTGGAAGCTGAGGATAAGATGAAGGAAGGTCTGACAAAGGAAGAGGCCCTGGACCAGGTCACGAATGAGGCCCATTTCCAGACATGGTATAAGGGCTGGCAGGAACATGCCGCCAAACTATTAGGGAGCTGATGAGGAATATGAATAAAAAGCAGTCCATTGCATTCAAATGCTCTGCCTTTACTGCGGGGCTGGTGATTCTCCAGTCCCTGCTGGTACTGGGGATGCTCATAGCAGGCGGTATATTGAAGCAGGCCAGGGACACGGCATACCAGTCCTTTGCTTCTACCGTGACACTCAGAGCCAGTTCCATCCAGGACCAGATTGACAACCGGTGGACCAACATTCATCCCTATGTCCAGGAATTGTCCGACCAGCTGTCCGATGCCGGTTATGGGGAGGGGAGAACGGATGCAGAAGCATTTTTAACCGGTTCCGCAGATACCTTAATATCCATGCTGCATGTCAGCGGTACCACGGGCACGTTTCTGATTCTGAATGGACCGGGACAGGGCAAAAGCCTGCCGGCGCTCTATTTCAGGGACTATGACCCGGAAACATACAGCGCGGACAACAGTGATTTGTTCCAGGTCATGGGACCGGCGGAGGTTTCCAGGAAGTACCGGATTCCTCTGGACAGCGTGTGGCATTACGGGCTGTCGCTGAATGACGGGAACAGGAAGTTTTTTGAGATGCCGTATCAGGCAGCCGGCCAGTCCCAGGATTATAAGAAGCTGGGATATTGGAGCCAGCCTTTCTGCATGACGCCGGAGGATGTGCCTGTCATAACTTACACCGTGCCTCTTTTTGACCGCAGCGGCCAGGTCCACGGCGTGGTGGGAGTGGAGATATCCCTGGAATATATCAGGAAACTGCTGCCTGCCAATGAGCTGTCTGCCCAGGATTCTCCGGGGTACATGATTGCCGCGAAACAGGAAAACCCGCAGGAGCTGCTGCCGCTGGTTAAGAAGGGAGAATACCAGAACCGGCTTTTTGGGAATGAGCCGTTGCTCAGGATAAAAGCAGAGGATGACAAGTATTCCGTCTGTCAGGTGTCAAATCTTACAGGGGAAAAGATATATGGCTGCATTAAGAGCCTGGACCTGTACGGAACAAAGAATGTTCCCTATGACAGCGGAAACTGGGTGGTTCTGGGGTTGATGAGAGGGGACGCCCTGTTTGGTTTCCTCCACAGAATCATAAAGATATTTGCAGTTACCCTGATGGCATCCCTGCTGCTGGGAGCAGGGGCCGCCGGATTCATCAGCCGTAAAATCACGGACCCTGTTGCAAAGCTGGCAGCCAAGGTAAGGGATTTTGACTATACCAGAAAGATAAGACTGGAGAGGACCGGGATTGAGGAGTTGGACCTGCTGTCCAGTGCCGTGGAGATATCCAATCAGAACCTGCTGGATAACACTCTTAAGATGTCTGAAATCATGGACCTTCTGGGCCTTCCCATAGGAGCCTTTGAGTACAGTCCGGGCGGATATGGGGTCCAGGTCACTAAACAGATATTTTCCCTTATGGAGCTTCCCCATGAGGACGAGGACCATCTGTATGTGGATGAGGAGGTATTTCTCTCCAGGCTGAGGGATATGCAGAAACGTCCGGTGCCCGAGGAAAACGGAATCTACAGAATCAGCGGGAAAACAGAGCGCTGGGTGCGGATTACCCTGTCCCTGCGCCACGGCCATTCTCTGGGAATCATTGAGGATGTGACCGGGGATATGATGAAAAAACAGCGGATGCAATATGAGAGGGACCATGACAGCCTGACCCGGATTTACAGCCGGGCAGCTTTCCAGCGGGAGGCAGAAGCCATGCTGGCCCAGGCCGGGGCCATGTCCGGCCGTGCCGGGGAGATGTCCGGCCGTACCGGGGAGAGGACAGACCATGCTGGCCCCGGGAGACTGGGGACTGCAGCCATGGTCATGCTGGATTTAGACGGCCTTAAGTCAGTCAACGACACACACGGCCATGAGAGCGGCGATATCTATATCAGGGAGACCGCGGTGTGTATGAAACAGATACCGGAGGAACATGCCATTGTAGGCAGGCGTTCCGGGGATGAGTTTTTCATGCTTTTGTTCGGTTATGAGAACAGGGATGCGGTCAGAAAACAATTAAAGGATTTCTACGATATCCTGGATAACCATCCGGCCGTGCTGCCTGACGGAGTACAGCTGGAGATTCATATCTCGTCAGGCATTGCCTGGTATGGGGAGGAACTTTGTACGTTTGAGGAACTGGTAAGGTGCGCGGACATTGCCCTGTATGAGGCCAAGGAGAACAGGAAAGGACGGACCGTGGAGTATGGGACGGTGTGAAACCGCTCCGGTTCGTATCCGTCTTACCATTCCAGACCATATTTCTTTATTTTCCGCCATAAGGTAGAACGGCTCATGTTTAAGAGCTGTGCTGCCTTTGTTTTATTTCTGCGGCGTTGATTAAGGAGTCCTGCAATCTGTTCCGCCTCTGTGCAGGAGGAAGCATCCATACATATCCGGGAAAGGACTGGATGCAGATGTATAAGAACTGGATGTATGACAACTGCACCAATCAGGAAATCAAGGATTTGGGCAGGGAGTCCTTTGACGTGTTCCAGGATTTGTGCCAGTCCTTCCTGCTGTTTTACGTCCAGGCGTATCTGACCGGCACCCAGGACCGGGAAGACATTACGGATACATTTAAACAAAAGCTTCATCCAGTAGCCGGATGAATTCTTTCAGTATTACATTTCCATGTATTCCCTTGTGATACAGCCCGAACACAAGGGGAGGTATGTCTGTTACCGGGATATAGCAGAGTCCCTTTTTATCGCTGCCCGGATAGAAGGGAAGAAGGGTGTATCCAAGGCCTGCCCTTACCATAGCCAGTATGCTTTCATAGGTATCCACGAAGAAAAGCTCTGAAGGATGGCAGGAGGATGATGACACGCGGATTTGGGACTGGAGCACGGACTGAGGCAGCCTGTGGGGCTCCCCCAGGACCATGGGGCCTTTGAGCTCCTTCACGTTCAGGGAGGCGCGTCCGGCGTAAGGATGTGCGGTACTGCACACACAGGCCATCGGTGTCCGGGCCAGTTCATGGAATATGCCGATGGATTTCTTCTGGTCGTCCTGCCGGAAACCGAACATGACATGGATGCGTTCTTCCTCCAGAAGGTTGGCCATGGACTTAAAAGGAATCAGCTTCACAGAAGGATGAAGAGTGGGAAACTGTCCCGCCAGCCTGTGTATGACAGGAGGCAGAAGGTCCAGCTCTGACTGGTTATGGCATCCCACGGTCAGGGACAGAAAATCACCGATTCCCATGCCCAGCCGTTTCTTGGCGCCGGAAGCAATCTTAAGAATGCTGGATGCGTCCTCCATGAACATGAGCCCGGCTTCGGTCAGGCTTACATTTTTGCTGGTACGGACAAAGAGCCTGATGCCCAGCTCTTCCTCCAGGGATGTAATCTGATGGCTCACAGCAGGCTGTGTAATTTTTAAAAAATCAGCTGCCCTGGAAAAATTCAGATATTCCGCTACGGCCAGAAAACATTCTAACTGCACTGTATTCATAAGAATCTCCTTCCGAATGTCCTTATAATTTCTTGTGAATCCCCTTAAACCTGGTGTTGGCCTGTTTGCGTTAAAAAGAATACTAATAGTAAACAATAAAAGAATTTTATAGATTATAACATATTTGAATTTCACATTCAACAAAAAATGATGTATAAATATAGGAAGCTAATTATTAGCTAGTTAACTATTCTTGTGTACGGCCGTACCGGCAGACAGAATGGGGTGATATCATGTGGGAACCGGATGAACAACTGCTCTGGGTTTTGAAAAAGCTGAATATGGATGCGGAACTCCTGATGAACCGCGTGTATGAGGATATGGGGCTCACTGCCGCCCAGGGAGCCGTCCTTTTGTTTATCCTGGAGTACCCTGACGGCACACTCTGTTCCACCAATATCCACAGGATACTGGGAGTGGCAAGACCCACGGTTTCCGGTCTTTTAAAAAGGCTCAGGGAAAAGGGATACATTGAATTCAGGCCGGGACCAAAGGATGACAGGCAGAAAATCATCCTTGTCACCCCCAGGGCAAGACTTCTGAAGGAGGCTCTGGATTTGAGAATGCTGGAAATGGAGCACAGGGTGCTTAATGGAATCACGCCCCGGGATGAACAGACCCTTAGGTCCTGTTTCAGGCAGATGGACAGAAATCTGAGAGCATGCAGGAACATTTCCGGCTGATGGCACAGATAGTTGCAGAACCTGAAAAATAAGGAAACAGAATACAAGGAGACAGAATATGAGGACTATTTTAGCGCAGCTTAAACAGTATAAAAAGGATTCCATTCTGACCCCTCTCTTTACCGCGCTGGAGGTAATCATGGAGGTTATGCTTCCCTTTATCACCGCGCTGATTATTGATGAGGGAATCCAGGAAGGAAACATGAAAAAAGTATATACCTATGGAGGAATTATGATTGTCATGGCCTTTATCAGCCTGATATCCGGGGCAATGGCGGGAAAGTACGCGGCCAGCGCATCTTCCGGTCTGGCCTGTAATCTGAGAAAGGGAATTTATGACAAGGTACAGACATTTTCCTTTGCAAACATTGATAAGTTCAGCACGGCAGGTCTGGTGACCCGTATGACCACGGATGTAACCAATATCCAGAATGCGTACCAGATGGTTATCCGGGTGGCTGTCAGGGCGCCCCTTATGCTGGTATGCAGCATGGCAATGTCTTTCATGATCAGCCCCCGGTTAAGCATGACTTTCCTGGGAGCCATCCTGTTTCTGGCCTGTATCCTGGGAGTCATCATGATGGCGGCCAGAAAGATATTTGACGTTGTTTTCACTAAATATGACGACCTGAATGCAGGGGTACAGGAAAATGTATCTGGCATCCGCGTGGTAAAGGCTTATGTGCGGGAGGATTACGAGAACCGGAAATTCACCGGGGCAGCAGAGCACCTCTGCTCTTTGTTTGTAAAGGCAGAGGGTACCTTGGCATTTAACAATCCTGCCATGATGCTGGTGGTTTACGCCTGTATCCTGGCCGTATCCTGGTTTGGGGCCCAGTTCATCGTGAGCGGAACCATGAGCAGCGGCGAACTGACCTCCCTGTTCAGCTATATCATGTCAATCATGATGTCCCTCATGATGCTGTCCATGATATTTGTCATGATTACCATGAGCGCTGCCAGCATAAGGAGGATTGAGGAAGTATTTAAGGAGGAGCCCGGCATCCGAAACCCGGAGCGTCCTGTCATGGATGTGACGGGCGGAAGCGTTGATTTTAACAATGTATGCTTTTCTTACGGGAAGGGCAGTACGGAAGTTGAATGCACGGATAAGGACGGCAGTGGGAAAGACAGAGATACATGGGGTGATAAAGGCAGTGGCAGGCAGGCTCTGTCAAATATTGACCTCCATATCCGGTCCGGCGAGACAGTGGGCGTCATAGGAGGCACAGGAAGCGGCAAGTCCAGCCTGGTGAATCTGATTAGCCGCCTCTATGACGTGGACAGTGGCAGTGTGTGTGTGGGAGGCAGGGATGTGCGGGAATATGATTTGGATGCGCTCAGGGACTCCGTGGCAGTGGTGCTGCAGAAAAATGTCCTGTTTTCCGGTACGATTTTGGAGAACCTGCGGTGGGGAAATCCGGATGCCACGGAGGAAGAATGCCGTGCAGCCTGCCGTGCGGCCTGTGCTGACGAATTCATAGAATGTATTCCCGACGGGTACGGCACCTTTCTTGAACGGGGCGGTACCAATGTGTCAGGAGGCCAGAAGCAGAGACTGTGTATTGCCAGGGCGCTGTTAAAGAAACCAAGGATACTTATTCTGGACGATTCCACCAGCGCAGTGGATACGGCTACAGATGCCAGAATCAGGGATGCCTTTGCAGCGGCAATACCGGGAACCACAAAAATCATCATTGCCCAGCGCATATCCAGCGTGCAGCATGCGGACCACATACTGGTGATGGAAGATGGGCGTATAAACGGATACGGAACCCACGACCAGCTGGTCAGGTCCAATGAGATATACCGCGAGATTTACGAGTCACAGAGCAGGGGCGGCGGAGACTTTGACCAGGCCCGGACAGAAAAGGCAGGAAGGGAGAGTGTTGCATGATGGGAAAAAGACAGAGCAGCAGGCATGAGCAGCCCGGCAGGCAGGTACAGAGCGGCAGGCAAAAGCAGCCCGGGAAACAGGAGCAAGACAGGGAAACCAGGGAATCCATCCGGGTTCTGGGCCGTGTCATCCGGTACATGGCTGCCAACTATAAATTTGCAGTAACTGGGGTGCTGGCATGCATCATACTGTCCGCGGCAGCCACCCTGAAGGGTATGGTGTTCATACAATCCCTGGTGGATGATTATATCCAGCCCCTGCTGGGGCAGGTGTCAATGGGAAATCCGTCACCTGATTTTTCATCTCTGGCAGGGGCGCTGTGCAAGCTGGCAGCCCTATATCTCATAGGTATCCTGGCAGCCTATGCATATAACAGAATTATGGTTACGGTAAGCCAGGGTACTATGAAGCGGCTGAGAGTGGAATTGTTTACCAGGATGGAATCCCTGCCCATCAGATATTTTGACACCCATGCCCACGGCGACATCATGTCGGTGTATACCAATGATGTGGATACCCTGCGGCAGCTTATGAGCCAGAGTGTTCCCCAGGTGGCCAATTCAGCGGTCACCCTGGTGGCCACCGCTGTCTCCATGCTGGTTTTAAATGTACCCCTGTCCATACTTACCTTTGCCATGGCCTGTGTCATGCTGTTTGCCACCAAATGTCTGTCAGGCAGGTCTGCCTCCCATTTCGGGAAACAGCAGAGCGCCCTGGGAGAGGTGGACGGATATATAGAGGAAATGATGGACGGACAGAAGGTGGTGAAGGTATTCTGTCATGAGGAACAGGCAAAACAGGATTTTGAAGTGCTGAATGAACGGCTCCGGGACAATGCGGATAAAGCCAACCGGTATGCCAATCTTCTTATGCCGGTCAATGCCAATATCGGCAACCTGAGCTATGTACTGTGCGCGGTAGCAGGCGGAATCCTGGCATTAAACGGTATAGGCGGAATTACCATTGGCACCATTATTGCATTTGTGGGACTCAATAAGAATTTCACCCAGCCCATTACCCAAATCAGCCAGCAGATGAATTCCGTGGTCATGGCTGCGGCAGGCGCCGCAAGAGTGTTTGAGCTTCTGGACGAGAAGCCGGAGGAGGACCAGGGCTATGTGGAATTCGTGAATGTCCGGGAACAGGAGGACGGCACCCTGGAAGAGACAAAAGAGCGCACCGGTGTCTGGGCCTGGAAGCATCCCCATAAGGCGGAGGGGACCGTCACCTATAAGAAAATGGAAGGCGGCATTGTCTTTGACGGCGTGGATTTTGGCTATGACCAATCCAAGATGGTGCTCCACGACATTAAGATGTTTGCCGAACCCGGCCAGAAGATTGCTTTTGTAGGTTCCACCGGAGCGGGCAAGACCACCATCACCAACCTGATTAACCGTTTTTATGATATACAGGACGGCAAAATCCGCTATGACGGAATCAATATCAATAAAATAAAGAAACCAGCCCTCCGGCGTTCCCTTGGTATCGTGCTCCAGGACACACATCTGTTCACAGGGACTGTCATGGACAATATCCGCTACGGAAAACTGGATGCCACAGATGAGGAATGCATCAATGCGGCCAAACTGGCCAATGCAGACAGCTTCATAAACCGTCTGCCGGATGGCTATGAAACTGTCCTTACAGGGGATGGAGGCAGTCTGAGCCAGGGACAGAGACAGCTTCTGGCCATAGCCAGGGCAGCTGTGGCAGACCCGCCTGTACTGATTCTCGACGAGGCCACCTCATCCATAGATACCAGGACGGAATCCCTGGTGCAGGCCGGTATGGATGCCCTGATGAAAGGACGGACCACCTTCGTCATTGCCCACAGGCTGTCTACTATACGCAATTCAGACTGTATCATGGTCATGGAACAGGGAAGAATCATTGAGCGGGGGTCCCATGATGAGCTCATTGGAAGGAGGGGGAAATATTATCAGCTGTATACAGGGAATTTTGAGGAAGCAGGTTAAGGATTAGGAAGAAACTTTAAGATTTGTTCCGGGACAGGAGGCGGAATCAGATGAAAATAAGACACAGATTAGCTGCTTTTGCAGCCATGGCATCTATACTGGGCTGTACATTTCCGGCCTGGGCAGGGAAGTGGATTCAGGAGGAAAACGGACAGTGGGTCTATGAAGAAAATGAGGAGCTCTTAAAAGGCTGGAACCGGATTGACGGAACCTGGGGCCATAAGGAGTTTTCACTGTGGTAGCGGAGAACGACCATATAAAGTAAGAAAATAGAAACATCTTCCTGGCAATAATCTGGTACAATAAAATCAGATGCAAATGGTTCTGGTTTTCCAGTCATTACAGGGGGAATGAATTATGAAACGGACTATAATATCCATTGCCGCCGCAGGCGTCCTGGCCACTGCCGTATCCGTATTGGCAGCAGGAAGTCCTGTGGCCTTTGCTGCGCCTTTTAACGGTGTATCCGGGGAAGGCTGCCAGTGTGAATCCGGTTCCAGGGACCCGGACCCCATAGCTTACAACGATTTAGGCAGTATGCGCGCCGTGGCGCAGAATAACACGGTGAATCCGGACTTTACAGATGGTATATCCGGGTTTTCTTATAAGGTGTTCCTGCCGCTGCTGCGGGACAGCCGGGAAAACATGAATTTTTCACCGGTAAGCCTGTACTATGCTCTGGCGCAGGCATCGGAAGGAGCCGGGGGAAACACCAGGTCGCAGATGCTGGCGCTTATGGGCAGCGGCAGCCGGACGCCGGACACAGCCCTCCCTCCGGCAGACCTGGCAGCTTCCTGCGGACGCCTGTACCGCCAGATGTTCCGGAACAATGAAAAGACAAAACTGAAGCTGGTGAACTCCATGTGGCTGAAGGAGGGGGCGCCGCTGAACGGCTCTTTTAAGAGAACATCGGAAAGCCAGTATTATGCATCTGTTTTCCGGGTGGACTTTGGAAACCAGGACCTGCCTGCCATTGTGAGGCAGTGGATTGGATGGCAGACAGACCAGGCCATATCCATGGACATGTCATCTGCGTCCGGCGAAACCATGAAGCTTGTGAACGCAGTGAACTACCATGCCCAGTGGACAGGCGGGTTCAGGGCTGAGGACAATATAACGGATGTGTTCCATCTTGCCGGCGGACAGGATATGTCCTGCCGGTATATGACAGGACGGTGGAACGGCACATATTACCGGGGACAGGGTTTTCTTCGCGCCTCCCTCTCCCTTACGGATAACGCCTCCATGATATTTGTCCTGCCGGACCAGGGAGTGACAATCCAGGAGCTGCTGTCTGAGGAAACGTCTGCCAGGGAAATGTTTGGCCGTATAGATGAGCTTGAATCCTATGGCGGTATTGAGTGGAAGCTGCCTGTATTCCAGACATCCACCACAGCGGACCTGGGACCTGTACTGGCCGGTCTGGGGCTGACCGATGCATTTGATGCAGGCCGGGCGGATTTTACAGGTCTTACAGGTGACCCATTTTTCCTTTCCGGTGTGCTCCAATCCACCAGGTTCAGCGTCAATGAAAAAGGCGTGGGTCTGTTTTCAGAGAACGGAGAAGCCGGATTCGCCGGATTGTATTCAGGAGAGACAGCGGTACAGATGAACCTGGACAGGCCTTTTTTATATGCGGTGACAGTGTACCAGGGAGCGCCGCTGTATATTGGAGTGTGTAATCAGCCTGGGGGATGAAAGGATTAAAAAATAAAAATGTTGGCACAACAACTGCAAGATTCATAAAAAAGGTTTATACTGACGCTATCACCGGAAGAAAGGAGTCTTATATGGAATTTTTAAGACATTTACCCACGGAAAGCCCGGAAAACCTGGCAGAGCTGATTCAGTGCCGTCCGGGCCAGGTGGTCAGCATGAGCCTGTACCAGAGCGGGGATGTGCAGATGACCCTGCTGGCATTTGACGGCGGGGAAGGCGTCAGCGAGGAACATTATCCAGGAGACACCATGTATCTGCTGGCAGAGGGGAAGATGACCCTGAAGATAGGTTCTGCAAAACACCGGATGGAACAGGGACAGGTCTTTATGGTTCCCGCAGGGGCGCTCCATTCCCTGAGAGGGGAGATTCCCTTCAAGCTCCTGCAAATCACGGCAAAGCAGTAACGTATCAGGAGGCTGATTACGAAGTATATCATTAAACCTGGAGGAACCAAGATGGAAAAACGGATTAAGAATCTGGAACATGCAGTACCCTTTGAAGTGGCGCGGAAGGTGGAATATGACCCCGGAAAGGTAGTAAGCCTGACCCTGGCACAGGAGTCCGGCGTGGGTATCACCCTGTTTGCCTTTGACGCGGGAGAAGGAATCAGCACCCATGCAGCGCCAGGAGATGCAATGGCCTTTGTACTGGAAGGGGAAGCACTGATTACCATAGACGGAAAGCCCCATCATGTGATGGGAGGACAGGCTGTTGTGATGCCGGCAGGAGTCCCTCATGCGGTTAAGGCGGTAACACGTTTTAAGATGATGCTGACCGTGGTTAAATAGTGAGGATGATAAGAACAGCGGTAAGAGAGGACATGGTACCGAAAGATATTGCCGGACCGAAAATATTTTATCAGGCAGGCCCTGAATATATTTGAATTCCCCCCTTTATTTGGTATAATCGGAATAGTACATTAAGAAAAGCTGGTGCATGCCATTGATGAATCAAATGTATCCTGCCCTGTCTTTCCGGGCTTTCCTGTTCCTGACCATCACAGTTTCCTTATGCCTGGGTTTTCCCGGGGCGTCCTGGGGCGCCCGGGATTCCCAGGCTGTTTCCCGTTCATACAGCGAGTACAGGCAGCGGCTGGACCGGGTTGGCCGGACAGGGGATATTGCATCAGAAGGGTTTGAGGTGGCGGACGGCCAGGTATTCCCTATGACCATGAGAGGCGAGGGGGAGGTGTCCTTCATACCCGCCTTTGACCGGGAGTCCAACCGGCTGGCGCTTTTCTTTGCCAGGGCGGACGGGAGCGTGGCGTATAAGACAGACCAGCTGGAGACCAACAACCAGATAAGGGGGCAGCTCAGACAGCCTGACAGCCGGGTGGCAGCCGTGTCCTTTCAGGATATGGACGGGGACGGATGGGCGGATATTGTGCTTATAACCGCCTGCGTCAATGAGAGCGCCGGTGCACAGGCAAAGCCCTACAAGGTGGGGGATGTGCTGTTTCAGAAAGACGGCGGTTTTTACAGGGATTACAGACTCTCTGAAAAGATGAACCGTTTCGGCATGAACAAGAGCATCCATTTCATTACATCCTTTATCCGGGACGGATATTCCACGGAGTTTCTTTATACAGCCACGACCAATGAGGAGCTTCTGTCCCATGGGATGACGGTTATTGCGGAGCAGAGCCGTTCCATCCGGTTTGAAAAGTTTGGCCGTCTCTCTGTTACCCCGGGCACCTACCGGATGGCGGAGTACACGGTATTCATGCTGTACCTGGTAAATGAACAGGGCTATATCGTGTGGAGCTTCCAGCCCATGGGAGAATATGAACATCTCTATGCCTTAAAGGGCATTACCTGTCAGGACATAGACGGGGACGGACTGAAGGACATTGTCATACTGGCTGATTACAGCTACGAGGGAAGCAGCGGTGAGCCGGTGGTGGAGGGAAACTATTCCATTTACTATCAGCGGACCGGCGGATTTTTTGAAGATACGGACATTAAGCAGGCACTTAAGCTGGAGGAAGGCGGTACCCTGGAGGATTTGACAGCCAGGGCCCGCGCATATTGGGGGTGGAGGTCAAAACCATGATAAAGGTACTGATTGTAGATGATGAAAAACCGATTTGTGATTTGATTGATTTAAACCTGTCGGCCAGCGGTTACCAGTGCACGGCTGTCCAGGACGGGGTGGAGGCCCTCCAGCTCATAGAGACTCAGTTCTTTGACCTGATTCTGCTGGACATCATGCTGCCGGGGGTGGATGGGTACGATATCATGGGCTACATCCGTCCCATGGATATACCGGTGATTTTTATCACTGCCAGGCATGAGGTGAAGGACCGGGTAAAGGGACTGCGTCTGGGCGCGGACGACTATCTGGTAAAGCCCTTTGACGTGGTGGAGCTGGTGGCCAGGGTGGAGGCGGTGCTCCGCAGGTACAATAAGACGGAACGTCTGCTTACGGCCGGCGATGTGACCGTGGACGTGGAGGCACGCAGGGTCACCAGGGCAGGCCGGAACGTGGAACTGACCAACAAGGAGTTCGGTCTTCTGGTGCTTTTTATACAGAATAAAAATGTAGCCCTTTTCAGGGAAACCCTGTATGAAAAGGTCTGGGAAGGGGAGTATTCCGGGGACAGCCGCACCCTGGACCTGCATGTACAGCGCCTGAGAAGGAAGCTGGGATGGGAAAATAATCTGGTGGCAGTATACAAGGTGGGATACCGCCTAGAGGTAGCTCAATGAAATTTTCGTTCAAACTCCTGCTGTGGACCATGATTGTCATGGCCCTGGGATTTGGGTTCAGCGGATTTTATTTTGTCAATTACGTGTTTCAGACCTCCATGGACCGGGAAGTAAGCCAGGCCCTGGATGAGAGCAGCATACTGCGCTTTGCGTTTGAGACAGCTGCCCTCAATGTGCCTGCCAAATACGATGTGCTTCAGGATACCACGGTGAGCCAGATAGCCTCCAACCTGGAGTCAGGAGGCAAAAGCTCCAGCCGGCTGCTGCGGCTTTGCGATGAGCAGAAGCAGGTGCTCTATGCCAGCCCCGGGTTTGACGGGGGGGATGGGCTGCTGGACCAGACTGGCCAGCAAACCAGGACATACAGGGTCATAGAACAGGAGGGAGCATATTACATACAGACAGGCACGGCTGTCAATGCCCTGGACCGTGTGCTGTATCTGGAGACGATGAAGGACGTGTCCGAGGTGTTTCGGGACAGGTCCCTGGGTTTTTCTGTTTACCGAAGGGTGACGGTTGCCATGCTGCTGTGCGGTACGGCTGTCATGTATCTCATTGCCTCCTTTCTGACCAGGCCAATCCGCCTTCTGACCAGGGCTACCAAACGTATGGCATCCGGGGATTACCACCACAGGGCAAGAAAAGTCAGCAGCGATGAGCTGGGACAGCTCACAACGGATTTTAACCGGATGGCCAATGCCCTGGAGGACAATATCAACCAGCTGGAGGATGAGATTCAGGCCAGAGAGGATTTTGTGGCGGCATTTGCCCATGAACTTAAGACGCCGCTGACTTCCATTATCGGTTATGCGGATGCCCTGCGCTCCCGCAGGCTGGATGAAGAAAAACAGTTCATGTCGGCCAATTATATTTACACGGAAGGCAAACGCCTGGAAGCCATGTCCTTCCGCCTGCTGGACATCATGGTTACCAGGAGGGGAGAAGTGGAATTTACCATGGTATCCGCTGAATCCCTGTTCCTGTACCTGTATGACATGTATGTGATTAACAAGAGCATGAAGATATACTTCAACTATGACGACGGCATAATGAAGGCAGAAGCCAATCTGATTAAATCCGTTCTTATGAACCTTCTGGACAATGCATGCAAGGCTTCCGATGAGGACGGCCTTATTGAGGTCTACGGCCATCTGCTGAAGGACGGGTACTGTTTTGAAGTAAAGGACCACGGAGTGGGCATACCGGAAGCGGAACAGCACAAGATTACCAAAGCATTTTACATGGTTGACAAGTCCAGGTCCAGAAGCCGCAACGGGGCAGGACTGGGGCTGGCGTTGTGCGCGGAGATACTGGAGCTTCATGGGAGCCGTCTGAATGTCAGGAGCGCGCTGGGGAAGGGAACCACCATGAGTTTTACCCTGCCCCTCTGGAAGGAGGACCAATCATGAGAAGAATGGCAGCCAACCTGTTATTCCTGTTGTTTGCAGGCTTGATTATGGCCCTGTCCATCTGCGGTCCTGAGATGCTGACCAGATACAAGGACCGGACCATGCTTGGGCAGATACATGCCATGACAGCAGATACGGAAGGGGAGGGATACCGCTATACATTAAGCGCAGCTGAAAAGCTCCATATATTGTCGGAGGGCCTGGGCAGCCAGACCATTCCTGAAACAGGACAGGCTGTAAGGCCCGGAAAAAGCGGTGAGGCGGAGTATGAGGATTTGGAGGGAGCCTATGCATTTGTGATGAATCACAGAGGGCCTTCCGGCCAGGAAATCACGGATTCACAGATTTATGCGACCTGCAATCAGGGGCTGGAGGAACTGAAGGCATTGGGAATTCTGCCTGAATCCGTAAGGCCTGTGGCCGAAGAGGAGTATGACGCTGTCCTGTATTCAGCCATCGACGTGCTGGAGCCCAGGAATAATGTGGCGGTCTGGAAACTGAGCCTTCTGAACAGCCAGAAGAATACAGACAAGGAAAACCGCCTTATGGATGCCTATATTGATGGGGATAACGGTAAGATATATGAATTTTATGCCAGAACGCACAGGCTGTGGGAGGACATGGACCCTGAGCAGATAGTGGATGCATGGAGCTCTTATATGGGCCTGGAAAAACCGGTGCCCTACCAGGACCAGAACCCATTGATGGAGGCAACCCCCTGTTTCAAAAAGTACGTATTCAGCGAAGGGAAGGAGGAAGAAACCATTGTGACGGTTGGCTTTTATGAGGGAATCAATGAATTGTTTCTGAAAATTTCCAGATGATGCAACTTTGATGCAAAAATGATGATAATTTGATGCCGCTCTTGTGTAAGCTTATTGCAGTACACAAGAGCTTTTTACGTGAAAAGGACAGGCATCATGGACAGAAGAGGGATAAGACCGCTGGATTACGGCGGGCAGATGGAGGCTGAAGAACGGGCAGTGTCTGGAAGACGGAGCGTGTCCGTGAGGCAGACGGAGCGCAGAAAACAGGCCAGGAGAAGGGCCAGGAGAAGGGCGTTTTTCCTGGCGGCAGCAGAGTTGGCGGCAGGTGTATGCATGACCATGGCAGTGATGGCCATGGTCATACCGGAAAATCGGGAGTCAGGGAATGGACAGTTTCTGCCAGGCGTCCATACTGAGAAAACTGCCTTTTACCGCATATTGGACGAGACAGCCAGGCTGCAGACGTCAATCAAAGGAGAGGGGGAAGCACTGTGTTCTATTTTGTATCGTGGGAATACAGAATATGCAGGTCCGCCTGTCATTGCCGTGGATGCAGGACACGGCGGAGAGGATGAAGGGGCCAGCCAGGAAGGCGTAATGGAAAAGGATATCAACCTGGCAATTGCAAAACGGCTGAAGACAAAGCTGGAGGATATGGGATATACGGTGATGATGGTGAGGGAGGATGATACGTATCATTCAAAAGAACAGCGGGTGGAGGCGGCCCATAAAGTCCGGGCCGGCGCTTATGTAAGCATTCATCAGAATACCTGGGAGGACACGGATATCAGGGGAATTGAAACCTGGTATTCAGAGGCGGGCGGTGCCGGGGACGAAACCCAAGGCAGTGTAAGTTCCGGAGACGGAGCCCGGGCCAGTGCCGGAGACAGCAGGCGTTTAGCCGCACTAATCCATAAGGAAGCAGTGGGCAGTACAGGGGCCGAGGCGCGGGAACTGAGAGGGGATGCGGAATTTACAGTTACCAGCCAGACATCCATTCCCTCCTGCCTCATTGAGACGGGTTTCCTGTCCAATGCCCGGGAGAGGCAGTGCCTGACAGACCCGGAGTACCAGGAAAAACTGGCCGGGGGAATTGCCAAAGGCATTGATTTGTATTTTAAACCCAGGATTATGTACCTCACCTTTGACGACGGCCCTTCCGCTGAAAATACCAGTGCGGTGCTGGATGTGCTGAAAGCCAGGAACATAAAGGCAACCTTTTTTGTGGTGGGACAAAATGTCAGGAAACATCCGGATGTGGCAAGGAGAATCGTGGCAGAAGGACATACCATTGGAATCCACTGCAACCGCCATGATTACAAGGCGCTTTATGAGAGCAGGGACAGCTATCTGGCGGATTTTGAGGAAGCTTACAGGGCTGTCCTGGAAGTGACCGGAGTAAGGCCGGTCCTTTACCGGTTCCCGGGAGGCAGCATCAACGGCTATAACCGGAAGGTATACAAAGAAATCATAGCAGAGATGGATGCACGGGGATTTATCTATTTTGACTGGAACGCCAGTCTGGATGACGCCCTTAAAAAATCACAGCCCCAGGAACTGGTTGACAATGCCAAAAAGACCATTCTGGGGAGGCGGCAGGTGGTATTGCTGGCCCACGATATGGTCCACAGCACATCCCTTTGCCTGGACGGTCTGATTGACCAGCTCCCGGAATACCGGATGGAACCGCTGACTCCGGATGTGGTGCCGGTGCAGTTTAAGGAACAGTAGGGCATCACGGTCCCTTGTCTTTTATTCAAGGGACCGGATGACTCTGGCGGGATTTCCTACTGCCAGGGAATTGGATGGTATATCCTTTGTCACAATGCTGCCAGAACCTATGATTACATTATCTCCGATGGAAACACCGGGATTGATGATGGCGCCGCATCCAATCCACACATCATTGCCGATGCTTACGGGTTTGGCATATTCCAAAGACCTGGAACGCAGCTTCCGATCCTGGGGATGGTTCACGGTAATGATGCTGACATTAGGGCCAATCAGGCAATGATGTCCAATGGTAACCGTATTGCAGTCCAGTATGGTCAGATTATAATTGGAATAAAAATGGCTGCCAATGCGGATGTTATAGCCAAAGTCACAGTGAAATGGCTGTTCTATGCAGGCATCCTTTGGCGGATGGTCCAGGATTTGTTTCAGGAGTTTCCTGCGTTTTTTGCGTTTGTCCGGAGACAGATGATTATATTGATGAAGGAGCATCTGGACATTCAGATGCTCTTCCAATAATAAAGGGTCCTGGTTATAATAGAGCTGTCCGTCTAAACGTTTCGATTTTTCTGCATTTATCATGGCTTGTTCCCCCTTCTGTAATATATAATTATTGATTTTAACATGATTGGACCAATATAACAAGGAAAAATTTTGTGTAAAATGTACAATATTATCCGTTGACAAGTAAAAAGATTGTGATATAATTGAATTATCGAAACGTTTTTATGCAACTAGGAGGAAAATGAATGGAAAAAAGAGCTACAATCAAAGATGTAGCCAGACTAGCAGGTGTTTCCATATCAACAGCATCCCTGGCCATTAATGGGAAAGAGGGGGTTACAGACAAGACCAGGAAGATGGTATTGGATGCAGTGGAGGAGCTGTCATACCAGCCCAACAATGCTGCGCGAAATCTGAGAACATCCGGGACAAAGGTGATTGGCCTGCTTATACCGGATGTTAGGAACTGCTTTTACAGTGAGATTACAGAATACATCCGGAGAGAAGTGGAAGGTTACGGCTTTTTCCTGATATTGGGAATTACCGGAAACAGCAGCAACAATGAGAAAAAGTATATTTCTGAATTTATTTCAAGAAAGGTTGACGGAGTTATATGGGTTCCGCAGCTGACCTATGTCAATGATGTTGAACATATGAAGAAGCTGGACGAATATGGAATACCGTATCTGTTCCTGGCAGCCTACTATGAACAAAGCAGTGCGCCCTTTGTTATGTGCAATCTGAAAAAGGGGTCCTATCTGATGACGCAGTACCTGATTGAGCGGGATATCCATAATATCATGATGCTGGTTGGCGACAGACGGGTTGACGAGACATATATCAGCGGTTATAAGATGGCATTGGAAGAGGCCGGTCTGGTGTATACCGAGTCCAATGTTTATGAAAGTACATATCATTTTGATGATGTGCAGAAGCTGGCCATGGAGATATTAAAGGAAAGACCGGAAGCAATCATGACGAACAGTGATTTTACGGCCTGCGCAGTCCTGCAGGCGGCCAGAATCAAAGGATTATCAATTCCAAGGGATTTGTCCGTATGCGGTTATGATGATGTCATATACGCTACAATCAACCAGATTCCATTGACAACCGTGCGTCAGCCTATTGAGCGTATGTGCAAGCTGGCAGTCAATAATCTGATGAATCTTTTGCAGTATGGCATTGTTCCGGACTCAGTCATTCTGGAGCCATCACTGATTATCAGAGATACTGTCAAACGATAAAGAGTTAAGGTGTTTATAAAACACCTTAATGTTTACCTGAAAATCGAAACGTTTCGAATCATTTTCCTGCCGAAGAAGGAGGTATATTCATGAAAAAAACAATGGTAGCAACGTTATTGGTTCTTTCACTTATGGGGACACTGGCTGGGTGCTCTGCTTCCGGAACAGATGCAGGCGGAAAGACAGACCAGAAAAGTACGGATACAGCCGCTGCATCCGGCGGGGATGAGAAGGCGGACTCCGGCATGGAATTTGTATACGTGACGCAGGACAGTGCCAATCCATATTTTATTCAGGTTTATGACGGATTCCAGTCAAAATGCGCAGAGCTGGGAATCAAGACACAGATACTGGATTCCAAGTATGATGTGGCCACACAGGTTTCCTATGTAGAGGATGCGGTGCAGCGTGACGTGGACGGGATTATGATATCGCCTTTGGATGAGAATGCCCTGAAGACAGTGGTGGACCAGGCCAAGGAAAAGGGAATCGTGGTATCCGCAGAGGCGCAGCCTGTCAGCAATGCGCAGATTGACGGTTCCCTGGATGAATATAATATTGGATATGCAATTGGCAATGCAGCGGCTGAGTGGATTAAAGCGGAACAGGACGGAAAAGGAAAAGCGCTGATACTTGCCCAGGATGACGTGGAGGCAGTTATACGTCGTGGAGACGGCATAAATGACGGTATTCTGGAAAATGCCCCGGAGGCAGAGGTGGTGGCCAGGCAGAACGCCAGTAATACGGACCTGGGAATGAAGGTAACGGAGTCTGTCCTTCTGGCAAAGCCGGAGGTAAATGTAATTTGTGCCTGCGATGACTTTACGGCAATCGGCGCATATGAGGCAGTTTCAGCCATGCAGAACATACCGGAACATTTTTATATTGGCGGCTGCGATGCCACGGATGAGGGAAAAGAAAAAATGAAGTCTGAGAACAGCGTTTACAGGTCATCCTGCAACCTGTTTCCGTATGAGGCGGGAGAGGACCTGGCTGAGGCGATGTATAAATATTTAACGGAAAAACAGGAGGATGCAGTGGTCCAGAGAAGGTACGAGCCTGTCTGGCAAAAAGATGTGGTTGGAAATTAGCCCTGATGAAGTGCGTGGAATGATGGAGGAAGTGGATGAATGAACAATCGGTTAGGGGATAAGCCTCAAATTGATGATACGGATATAATTCTGGAAGTCCATAAGATTTCCAAGCGGTTCGGGGGAATCAAGGCTCTTAATAACATTGAATTTTCTGTCAGGAGGGGAGAGGTGCATGCGCTGGTGGGAGAAAACGGGGCAGGTAAGAGTACTTTTATCAAGATTCTTACCGGCGCCCATGCTCCCAGCGAAGGTATTATCCTGTTTGACGGAAAAGAATACAGCGCCCTGACTCCTGCCCTGGCACTGGACGCGGGTATAACGGCTATCTATCAGGAATTCAATCTGATACCGTTCCTGTCTGTAAGTGAGAATATTTATTTTGGCTGCGAGCTCATGAAACAGGGGCTTCTGGATTATGAACAGATGAATAAAAATACAAAGAAGATGTTTGAAGAGATTGGTATGGCCATTAATCCTAAAATTCGTGTACAGAGACTGGGAATTGCACAGCAGCAGCTGGTGGAAATCGTGAAGGCTATCTCGAAAAATGCTAAATTGATTATCATGGACGAGCCGTCGGCACCGCTGACAGAACAGGAGACAGAGACACTCCATACAATTGTAAGGCAGTTAAAGGAAAAAGGAATTACCATCATCTATATTTCCCACAGAATGGAGGAAATCTTTGAAATATGCGACCGGGTATCTGTTTTTCGGGATGGGGAATATATATCCACACATCCGGTTTCTGAGACCAGCCGCGAGTCGCTGATTGCCGATATGGTAGGCAGGGAGATGGGAGAGACATTTCCTGATTTGGGCGACATCGGCGGTGAGAAGATTCTGGAGGTGAGCCATGTCAGCAGCAGAAGGCTGAAGGACGTGTCGCTGGTTTTGAGAAAGGGGGAGATACTTGGAATCGGAGGCTTAGTAGGCGCCGGAAGGACGGAACTGCTCAGGGCAATTTATGGGGCGGATGAAATTTCGGAAGGCGAAATCCTGCTGAAGGGAAAGCGGATTCATATTACCTCGCCTGCAGTGGCCCTGAAAAACAGCATTGCACTTTTGCCGGAGGACAGAAAACAGCAGGGAGTAATCATGGGAATGAGCATAGAGCACAACATATCCTTTGCCATTCTGGACCGGTTATCCCACTTTGCTGTAATTAAGAAGAAGCAGGAAAAGGATGTCTGCAATAAACTGGTTGCCGGCCTTTCCATAAAAATCAGCTCGCTTATGCAGCCTGTAAAGAATCTGTCAGGCGGAAATCAGCAGAAGGTTGTGCTTGCCAAATGCCTTGCAACGGAATGCGATGTATTATTCATTGATGAACCCACAAGAGGGATTGATGTAGGGGCCAAGCAGGAAATTTATAAAATCATGCGCCAGCTGGCTGACAACGGTACCAGCATCATAATGGTATCATCGGAGATGTCAGAACTGATTGGAATGTCAGACCGGATTATCGTGATGAGGGAGGGGCAGGTTGTAAAGGAATTGATGCCGGAAGAATATTCCCAGGAATTAATTCTGAATTATGCAGCTTTATAGAAGGGGTATTCATATGAAGAATAAAATGAATATTAATACGTTTATTGCGGAATATGCCATTATCATTATTTTTATTGTACTTTTTGTGGCTATGAGCATATTTGCGCCTAATTTTTTAACGGGCAGCAACATTGCCAATGTATTAAGGCAGGTATCCATCAATGGAATCTGCGCCATTGGCATGACCTTTGTCATCCTCACCGGAGGCATAGACCTGTCAGTGGGAGCAATCATAGGGGTAAGCGGCGTACTGACAGCAATGATGATGATAAACAATGTTAATCCAATCATTGCGTCCCTGATATCCCTGGCTTTATGTACCTTTATAGGGTTTGCAACCGGTCTTGTTATCAGCCACATAGGAATACCGCCCATGGTCGCAACCATGGGAACCATGACGTCCCTGCGCGGTGTGGCGTACCTGATTACCGGGGGGACTCCGGTATTCGGATTTGATTCGCGGTACGCTGTTATTGGACAGGGTTATGTGGGAGCAGTTCCCATACCAGTTATCATACTTGTTCTGTCGTTTGCGGCAGGTATATTCTTCCTGTCAAAGACAAGACACAGCAGATACATATATGGCGTGGGGGGAAATGAGGAGGTGGCCAGGCTGTCGGGAATCAGCGTCCACAGAATCAAGGCGTTTGTGTACGCGGTAAGCGGATTCTGCAGCGCGCTGGCCGGGTTGGTTATGCTGGGAAGGCTTAACAGCGGGCAGCCCAGGGCAGGCGAGAGCTATGAGATGGATGTTATCACAGCGGTCGTACTGGGCGGCGTCAGCCTTACAGGCGGTGTGGGAAAAATCAGCCATGTGGTGTTTGGCGTCCTGATAATAGGTGTCCTTACCAACGGTATGACAATGATGGCAGTGGACGATTACTGGCAGAGGGTGGTAAAAGGACTTGTGCTGCTTTTGGCAGTAGGATTTGACCGCTTTATACAGAAACGGCAGCAGAAATCCGAGTAGATATTATCATAGAAGTTTTAAAAATCAGAAGACATTAATTTGAAAAGTCAGGAGGGACTGAATTATGATGATAAGGCCAAAAATGGGATTCATCGTGTTTGGGGTACATAAGGACGGATTGAAGGACCCCTTAGGCGTACCGTTCATTAACCAGAAAATCATAGATGAATCCAAGGCTGCCATTGAGGCCAAAGGAGTGGAACTGGTAGAAAATGAAATCGTGGTGGCTTATAAGCAGGAAGCCAGGGAGGCCCTTGCAAAATTAAAACATGACGACAGCGTGGACGGAGTGATACTGTTTTCAGGAACCTGGGTATGGGCTTCGGAAATCGTGGCAGCGGTAAGGGATTTTGAACGCGCAGGCAAGGGCGTCATTATCTGGACTGTACCGGGCTCCCAGGGATGGAGGCTGGTGGGAACCCTGGCATTGGGGGCGTCCTTTAAGGAAATCGGTATGAAGTACCGCTCTGTGTATGGAAATGACAATGATACAGTGGAAAAGGTGGCATGCTTTTCAAGGGCCTGCGCACTGCGGAATAAGCTGAATATGACTACTATCGGCTCTTTCGGCGGCAGGGGAATGGGACTGACCTGCGGATGCGCAGACCCATCCCAGTTTATGAGGGAATTCGGCGTGGATATTGATTCCAGGGATTCCATGGATATACTTAAGGCTGCCCGGGAAGTGACCCCGGAAGAAATACAGGATGTAAAGGAGAATCTCATTAAGCCGTATTTTCAGGAGCTTCCCCCGGATGACGATTGCACGGAACGTTCCATCCGGCTGTATCTGGCGGTTAAGAAGGTGATTGAAAAAGAAAAGTTTGATATGTATGTCATTCAGTCCTTCCCGGGTCTGGCAGAGGAATATGCTGCCAGCTGCTTTACACAGAGTATGATGCTCCAGCAGGGAATTCCCACAGCGACCCTGTGTGATTATAATAATGTGCTTACCGTGTTCCTGCTGAGCAATCTGACGCCGGACCCGGTCTATTACGGCGATTTCCAATGCATTGATAAGGACAGGAAAGTGGTCAAGGTAATCGGGGACGGTGCCTGTGCGCCATCTCTGGCCGGGCCGGAAAAGGCGAAGTTTGCACACCACGGTTTGCCGACAGAGGGTTCGGCCGGAGGCCTGTCCGTAGAGGCGGTGCTAAAACCGGGAAAGGTAGTAATGGGACGCATAGGACGGGATAACGGAGTGTTTGAGATGATTCTTCACCGGGGCCAGGTTTATACGCCGGCGCCTGACGATTTGAAGGCCCAGCGGACAGAGTCGGGCATGTGGTTCTGGCCCCATGCATTTATCAAAATGGATGTGGACTATGATTATGGCGTCCAGGTATGGGACAGCGAATATATAACCCTGGCCTATGGGGACGAAGAAATCTACGGAACACTGAAAGAATTCTGTTACTTAACGAATATAAAACTGATTGAGATGTAAAAAGGCCCGGTCCGTGCCGGAAGGCATGGACCGGAAAGTCAGGAGTCTAAGCCATGGTAAGAAAAGAAGATTTATATAAATGGTGCAGTGTACCTGCAAAAGATTTGGAAAACCATCCTGATTTGGTCATAAGGTTCAGAATGGTGAAGGATTCCTGTGAAATGGGGCGTATGATGGCAAAAGAGCTTGCCGACGAAATCGCCCTGGCGGGCAGGGAAGGACGGGAGTTCCGTGCAATTATCCCCTGCGGGCCAAAATGCTGGTATGAACCCTTTGCAGAGTATGTAAACAGGAACCGTATAGACATGAAGCATGTTACTGTATTCCATATGGATGAATGCCTGGACTGGCAGGGTAATTTATTGGCAGAGGACGACCCTTACAATTTCAGGACATTTATGCTCAGGGAATTTTATGGTCCCATTCATCCTGATTTAAACATACCGGCAGCCAACAGGAACTTCTTAAATCCTCAAAATATGTATGAGATAAAAGAAAAGATTGCAGAGGCGCCTGTGGACTACACCCTTGGGGGATGGGGACAGGATGGGCATATAGCCTATAACCAGAGCAGAAGGCATCCGTTTTCCCAAATTACCATAGAGGAATTGAGGGAATCCGGAATCCGTATACAGGAGAATAACCTGGACACCATCATCACCCTGGGACACAGGTCCTATGGGGCGGCATATCAGTTTGTCCCTCCCATGTCCATTACGCTTGGAATCAGGGAATGCCTGTCGGCAAAAAAGGTCAGGATTTACAGCGATACAGGTTCCTGGAAGCAGACAGCCTTACGGGTTGCCCTGTTTTCAGGAGAGGATTCGGAATATCCAATGACGCTTCTGCAGGGACATAAGGATGCGCTTATTACCGCCACCTATGAGACAGCCGACCATCCCATATCCAGACATCCCGAATGGAAATTTGCAGGAGTAAATATATGAGAAAACTGAAATACGATTACGTAGTGGGAACCGGAGGAATAGGCACAGGAATCCTGTTCCGTTTTTCAGATAACATTACTTTGGGAAGAAATGAATCCAGACTGGCGGAGCTTATGGAAGTACGGGACTTTTGCAAGCTCCATATTATCCTTCATTATATCACGGCCTATCTGGATAAAAGCATACCGGTCTATGCAATCGGCAGGGTCGGGGACGACGCCAGCGGCAGGGAGGTCCTGGGACTGATGGAACAGTATGGGATAAACTGCAGGTATGTAAAGGTGGATTCCCGTGAAAAGACCATGTATTCAGTCTGCTTTGTATATCCGGACAGCGACGGGGGAAATATCACAGCCAGCAATAGTGCCAGCGGCAATATGAATGAAGGAGATATAGCTGCCTTCTTTGAACAGGAAGACTTAAGGGGAAGGGGGCTTGTGCTGGCGGCGCCGGAGGTTCCTCTGGGTGTGCGGCTGTATCTGTTAAAAAGGGGGAGGGAGCATTCCTGCTTTAATGTTGCCTCCTTTACTTCCGACGAGATGGAGGAATGCATAAGAACCGGCGCTTTCAGATATGTGGACCTGCTGGCCATCAATAAGCATGAGATGGAAACCCTTGTGACTGCAAGCGGTGTGGAAGCTGAAAACGGTGCGCCGGAATGCTATGGATTTCTGCGGAGCCAGAATCCCGGAATCCAGTTGATTGTAACGCAGGGAGGAGAGGGAGCCCGGTTTTTCTCCAACGGATACAGCGAACGGATACCGGCCATATGGAAACCGGTCAACAGTACGGCGGGCGCAGGAGACTGTTTTCTTGCCACAGTCATCAGCGGATTGATATGCGGGGTTCCGTTTTATGAGCATGATTCCTGTGTGGGACTGGGCGGATTGGCAGCTTTGGCATCCTCGTTAAAGGTTACCTGCAAGGATACCATTGATTTTACATTAGGCAGGGAGCGCCTGAAAGAAGAGTCTGGTAAGCTGGGAATTGAATTTTCAGATAAAATAAACAGGCTGTTTTTCAACATGGATTAAAAGAGGCTCCGGGAAACCATCCCGGGCCTCTTTTTTCGAATTTTCCAATAGTAAATAACTCCCATATATGATAGAATATAAATAAAATATTTAGAGATTTAAAATAACTCAAATCATGGGGAGGAGAAAGGGATGGATGCCGGTGAGAATTCATACCTGCTCTTTTTTTCGGCGGGTTATCATTTCCTTCTTCCGCTCTCCTGTGTAAAACGGGTGACGGACATGAAGGAGCGGGACCCGGATATGCCCCTGGCAGATTGTTTGGAACTGCAGGAGGCAGGGGAACTGTCCGGCCAGGCATACCTGATTATCGCGGACTGCGCGGGCAGGGAGCTGGGGATAGGTGCGGAGGATGTGACAGGTCTTGTACAGGTGAAGGAAGAACAGATATATGCCCTTCCTGAGGCGGTGAGAAGCAGCCGGAACCGGTATGTGGATTGTATGGCAGCAGTGGGTACGGATGAGGGAGAAGGGGAACAGGCGCATATGAAGCTGGCATTTATCATTACCCCGGGTCTGCTCATGCCGGGACCGGTGCAGTGAAGGAGACAGGATGATGGAACTGGTAACCGTAAGGGACGGTAGCCGAACCGTGTACTTGGAGAAAAATCGAATGAAAGAAGTGGTGATACATCCGCAGATACAGCAGGTGCCCGGTGCGCCTGCACATATCTGCGGAATCATGCTGTATGAGAGGACTCCGGTTGTGTTCTGCCGGGTGGGAGACAGCGGCAGATGCACCTGCGGATTTATTCTGGGATTTGAGGACGGTACCATGATGGGCGTCACCGGGGAACTGGGCGGCGAAGCTGCGGGTGAACCTCAGGAGATGACCGGGCTAATGCCGGGAATATGGGAGAAAAAATGTGATACGACTGAATGACAGGGAATTCTGCGGGATAGTGGCATATATTCGGGATAATTACGGCATTAACCTGGAGAAAAAACAGGTGCTGATAGAGTGCAGGATGGCCAGGGAGCTGGAAAAAAGAGGGCTGACCTCCTTCGCCCAGTATATGGAACAGATGAGAAGTGACAGGACCGGTGAGATGGCCGGCGAGATGGTGAACCGACTGACTACCAACTATACATATTTTATGAGGGAACCGGCTCATTTTTCTATACTGAACGACAAGATACTGCCGGAACTGTTTGAGAGCCGGAACATGGGAATCTGCAATATATGGAGCGCCGGCTGCGCAACAGGGGAAGAAGTTTACTCCATGGCCATGCTGATTCAGGAGTACAGGGAGAAATGTGAACGCATGCCGGGAATCCGTATACTTGCCACAGACATTTCCGGGGAGGTATTGCGTAAGGCGGAAAGGGGGGTATATCCGCTGAAGGAAATGGATGACCTTCCGGAACTTTGGAAGAGAAAGTACTGTACCATGAAAGGCAGCCACACCTTTCAGGTGGATGAGAAGCTGAAATACAATATTCGTTTCAAGAGGCATAATCTGATGGAGGCGCCTCCGGGGCCGGAGAAATTTGATTTGATATTATGCCGGAATGTGATGATTTACTTTGACCGGATGTCCAGGGAGAAGCTCATAAGGCAGCTGGAGTACTGCCTGAATCCAGGCGGTTACCTGCTGGTAGGCCATGCAGAGCTGCTTTCCAGGGAAGAGACCAGGCTGGAAACCGTTTTTCCGGCTGTATATAAAAAGCCTGCCAAACAGGATGGGGATAGAGGGGGACTATATGGATAAGAAGATTTTGATAGTAGACGATGCCATGTTCATGAGGAACATCATCCGCAAGATACTTAAGGAGGATGGGTATACGCAGGTATGGGAGGCCCAGGATGGAGAACATGCCATGGAGCTGTTTCGGGAAATCAGCCCGGACCTGGTGCTTCTGGATATCACTATGCCGGGACGTTCCGGTCTGGAGGTCCTGGAGGAGATTTTGGGACTGGATCCGGAGGCAAAGGTCATCATGTGCTCAGCCGTGGGACAGGAGATGATGATTCAGAAAGCCCTGACCGCAGGTGCTCTGGACTTTATTGTGAAGCCCTTTAAGCCGGATGAGTTTTGCAGGATAGTCAACCGCTACCTGGAACAGTAGAAAAAGTGGGGAAACAAAGGATGAGAGAACGGTTCAGGAACTATAAGACAGGCAGGAAGATGGTCATGGCTTTTTTGTCCATCATCGTTTTGTATGTGGTGACGGTGACAGCGGCTATTATCAATGTAGAGACCATTTCGTCACGCATGGAGGACATCTATGCCGGGCAGTTCGCCAACGTACAGTCCTCCCTGAGGATGATAGCCAGCCTGCGGGCAGTTGGAAGAAACATCGCTATTCTGGCGGCCACGGAAGGGCTGGTGGATGAGGATGAGTACCTTCAGAATACCAGGGAACTGATTCTGGATGAGGAAAAAGCACTGTCCGAGCTGTCCACAGGCTATATTACTGCGCCTGAAAAGGTGCAGGAGCTGAATGAAAAGTTCCAGGCCCTGGCATCGGCAAGGACGAAGATAACGACACTTTTGGAGGCAGGCCAGGACGAAAAGGTGCTGGCTGTGTTTGCTGATGAATACCTGCCCCGTTCAAATGAAGTAAGGGTAGTGCTCACGGAAGTGGTGGACCGGGCATCAGAGGAAACCGAGGCAAGCATAGCCGCGGAGCACCGGAGTAACCATCGGATTATAACCATGCTGGTTCTATTGTCCGTGGTATGTATATCTGCTACAATTTTCATATGCATCATAATAACCAGAAATATTGTCCGCCCTATCAATGAGGTAAAGGAGGCGGCAAATACCATATCCAACGGGAAACTGAATATTTCCCTCAGGTACAGGTCCAGGGATGAACTGGGCCAGCTGGCGGATGATATCCGGCATACGGCGCAGGTCCTTTACAGCTATGTGTCTGAGATACAGAGCGGATTGACTGCTCTTGGGAATGGGCGGCTTAATTACCAATCTGACGTGGAATTCAAGGGTGATTTCGTGGCAGTAAGCAATGGGCTTAAGGAAATAAGCCGCCTGCTGCGCAGTTCACTGCAACAGATAAATAACAGTGCGGAACAGGTGTCTTTAGGAGCGGAGCAGGTGTCAAACAGTTCACAGGTTCTGGCTCAGGGGGCTTCTGAGCAGGCTGGCTCCATCGAGGAGCTGGCGGTCAGCATCAATGAGATTGCTGAGAGCGTAAAAAATAACGCTGACAGCGCAGTGGATTCCAGCCGGCAGGCAGCCCTGGTGGGACAGAAGCTGGAAGAATGCGATGGTCAGATGGAATCCCTGATGAAGACCATACATGAGGTCAAGAACAATTCAGGACAGATAACAGGCATAGTCAGACAGATTGAGGATATTGCCTTCCAGACTAATATACTGGCGCTCAATGCCGCCGTGGAAGCGGCCAGGGCAGGGGAGGCAGGAAGGGGATTTTCGGTTGTGGCAGAGGAGGTAAGACGGCTTGCCACCAAGACCACAGGTGCATCCAAGCTGACGGCTGAACTGGTTGAGAAGAATTCCGATGCTGTAAGCGACGGCATGGAGGCAGTGAACCTAACAGCCCAGACCCTGAAGGATTCCGTGGAAGGAGCCAGGCAGGTGAGCCGCAACATGGATAAGATTTCAGAGACATCCGTACAGCAGGCGGATGCTATTACACAGATAAGAAGGAGTGTGGAGCTGATTTCCGAGATTGTCCAGGGAAATTCAGCCACCTCGGAGGAGAGCGCGGCAGCCAGCGAGGAACTGTCTGCCCAGGCCCAGATATTGAAGGAACTGGTGGAAAAGTTTGAATTTTAATGGCAGGAGATACAGGGGATGGACGGTTATGCACAGATGGATGAAATATCCAGGGATATACTGAAGGAAATAGGGAATGTAGGGACGGGCAATGCGGTGACTTCGCTGTCGCAGATGATGGAACAGCCTATTGAGCTGGATATGCCCTCTCTTAAGGTGGTAAAGTACCATAAGGTACACGAACTTCTGGACAGGCCGGAGGAACTGCAGACGGGCATCCTCATTGAAGTCACGGGCCAGCTAAAGGGCATATTCCTTTTTATGCTGAGCGAGACTTTCACCAAAACTGTGCTGAATACCATATTGGGAGAGGCGGAGAGGAACCTGACATCCCTGGACGATATGGAGCGTTCCCTGATTAGTGAACTTGGCAATATTATGTGCGGTTCATATATACGCGCCCTGTCCCAGCTCATGGACATGGATATGGATGTGTCGGTTCCGGAGCTGTGTATTGATATGGGCGGGGCGATTCTCAGCTACCCCATGACCAGGTGGGTAATTGTAAGCGATGACATACTTCTCATAGAAAATATATTCCATATGTCTGGAGAAGCCTTTAAGGGACGAATCCTCTTCCTTCCGGAGCAGGAAGATTTGGGAACCATGCTCCACAGACTCAGGGAGTAGCGCCATGGATAAAATCATTGTTGGAATTGCGGAAGGAAAGATTGCCAGGGGGAATCAGGTCCTTGTATCCTATGCCCTTGGGTCCTGCGTGGGGGTTTGTCTGTACGACCGCCAGGAACATGTAGCAGGAATGGCTCATATCATACTTCCCGGGAGGGAATATTCGGCCCACTGGGATAATGCTTATAAATTTGCCGATGAGGGCATACATGAACTGATGAATCAGATGAAGAGCCAGGGGGCCCGGCCCGCCGGTCTGATTGCCAAGATTGCCGGAGGCGCCAGAATGTTCGGCGCTTCGGCCGGAAAGATGGATATAGGGCAGCAGAATGTGGCGGCTGTAAGGAAAAGCCTTGCCCGGGAAGGAATCCGTCTGGTAGCCCAGGATACGGGTCATGATTACGGCAGAACCATACTATTTTATGCAGAAAACGGAAGGCTGGAAGTGAATACGGTCAGGCATACAGCCGTCGTATTGTAAGGCCAGGAGGGGAAATGATGTCCATGGATGGAAAACAGACAATACTAATTGTGGATGACAGTCTTTTGATTTGTGAGCAAATCAAGGCAGCACTGAAAGAGGAGAATATCACGATTTGTGAGGCTCACAGCGGCCTGGAGGCCCAGGAACAGCTGAGGCAGTGCCAGCCGGATTTAATACTTTTAGATGTAGTCCTGCCGGATGCAGACGGTTATGAGCTGTATAACACATTACAGGATATGGACCGGAAAAATGCCGTCATTATTTTTCTCACGTCCAAGTCCAGCGATGAGGATGTGGTAAAGGGATTCTCCATGGGGGCATGCGATTACATCAAAAAACCCTTTGTGAAAAAGGAGCTTCAGTCCAGAATCCATGCGCATCTGATACAGAAACAGCAGAGGGATGAGCTGGACCGCCAGAACAGGGAGCTTCGCAACAATATGGAGAAGCTTAACTATATGGCATATCGGGACGGGCTTACAGGCCTGTATAACCGCCGGTATGTGGTGGGGGATTTGATGGAGGACATGCGCTCCTGCGGTCAGGAGGAGGTCAATACGGTATTCATCATGTCGGATATCGATGATTTCAAGCGGGTAAACGATACATACGGGCATGACGCAGGGGATATGGCGCTGGTATGCATTGCCAATATCCTGGAGGCTAACTGCCGCAGACACAGGGTGGTCCGGTGGGGCGGCGAGGAATTTCTGCTGATTTTGTTTAATGTTACCATGGACGAGGCATATGAACTCAGCGAAAAGGTGCGCCGGCAGGTGGAGCAGTTTGTGATACCTTATGGCGACAAGGGCTTTTCCTGTACCATGACACTGGGCCTTCATATCTTCCAGGACCAGGAAGGTCTGGAGGAAGGTATAAGCTGTGCTGACAAGGCATTGTATTACGGCAAACGGCATGGCAAGAACCAGAGTGTGTGGTATGAGGATTTATAATGGACGGAGCGGATTATGGGATATTTTGAGTCGGATGCCCTGGAGATGCTTGAGGTGTACCTGCTGGAGACCAGGCAGCTGAACGGTCAGCTGGCAGATATACTTTTAGAGGCGGAGAAAGAGGGCAGGTTTAGCGAAAGTGATATTCACAGTATTTTCAGGGTCATGCACACCATCAAGAGTTCCTCTGCCATGATGGGCATTAACGGCCTGTCCTCCCTGGCCCACAAGCTGGAGGATTTGTTTTCTTACTACAGGGAGCATACGGACAGGCTGGAAAAGCCGGAACCGGAACTGTTCGACCTTTTATTTGCTGCCTCTGATTTTATTACCCAGGAGCTGGAGCAGATGGACCGGGAAGAATATGCGCCCGGAGATACGTCTGAACTTGAACGGATGACAGATGATTATCTGGGGCATGTCAGCGGGCAGGGGGAGAAGAGTGATGGGAATACGGGTGGAGAGAAGACGGGAGGAGAGGACAAGGGCGGCAGGGAAACGCTGCCTGTCATTCCCGATATATTTGTCTCCAAAAGCGGAACCGTGGTCAATGTGACCTTGGAAGAAGGCTGCCGTATGGAGAACATCCGGGCCTTCATGCTGGTGCGTTCCATTACCGGTCTCTGCACCCTGGTGGAGACGTTTCCGGAAAATCTGGAGAAGCAGGGAGAAAGCGCGCAGTACATCGAACGTCACGGCGTGTTCATCCGTTTTGAGAGCAGTGATAAGGAAAAGGTACTGGAGACCCTGGGAAAGGGTCTTTTTGTGGCACAGTGCAGGATACTGGCCGATAACCAGCCTCAGGAGGCTGCTGCGAAAGCGTTGCCTGAGCGGGATAGTGCAGACTCCAGAGAAGGGGAGTTCATGGAAGTGCGGACAGAGCGTCTGGACCATCTGCAGAATCTGGCCTCAGAGCTTCTGCTTCAGATGCAGGTACTGGAAAGTGAGCTGAAACGGAAGGGAATGGAGGATATCGAAAGCGGCCTGGGACATCAAATCAGCCTGTTGGTGGGACAGATTGAGCGGTCTGTAATGGAGATGCGGCTTGTGCCTGTAAGCAGAATCGTGCCGAAGCTTAAGAGGGCGCTGAGAGATATCTGCCGGGACCAGAAAAAGGAGGCTGACCTCATAATCAGATGTTCGGATGTGGAGGCAGATAAGAGCGTGGTGGACTATGTGTCAGAAGCGCTTCTGCACATTCTGCGCAACGCAGTGGACCATGGAATTGAATCACCGGAGGAACGGCTGGACGCAGGGAAGGACAGAAGAGGGAAGATTATCTTTACAGCTGAGAATGTGGCAGGAGAGCTTCGGATGACCATCAGTGATGACGGAAGGGGAATCGATGAGGAAAAAGTCAGGGAGCGGGCCAGGGTAAAGGGACTTTTTGCCAGGGCTGAGGAGGAGTATGATTCCCAGAAAATCAGGGAGCTCATTCTTTACCCTGGTTTTTCCACCAACGAAACTGTTACCGAGTACTCCGGCAGGGGCGTTGGCCTGGATGTGGTAAAGAATATCATGGAGGATGTGGGAGGAAACCTATCTATCCACAGTACGGTTGGCCAGGGAAGCTCTTTTTCCGTTTCAGTGCCGTTAAACCTGGCGTCCATCGAATGTGTGCGTTTCCGGGTGGGGAGGTACCGTTTCTCCATACCGGCCCGGCATGTATATCATTTTCTGGAGTATGGGTCCTGCCGGGAACAGGTTCGGGAAATCAACGGACGGGATTATATCCTGTATGAGGACAGGATGGTGCCCCTTATCAATCTGCGCAGGTTTTATTGCCTGGAAGGCGAGATACCGGAGCGGGCCATTCTGGTGTATGTGAAAGGAGCGGAAAAGGAGGGCTGCTTTCTCATTGATTCCATCTATGAACAGAAGCGCATCGTGGTGAAGAATCTTCCTTCCCTGCTGGGAGCCGGGTTCCGTTCCAGGACCGGTATCTGCGGCTGCAGCATCATGGGCAGCGGCCGTATCTGCGCGGCCCTGGACACGGAAATCATTATAAGCAAATATGAGAAGGAGGGACGGTATGGGGGATGATGAGATAAGGTCAGTGCTCTGCGTTCCGGGGGAGCGCAGGAATTATGCAGTGGGTTTTTCCTGTGTGGAGGAAATCTGCAAGGATATGATGATTTCCCTGGTGCCCTGTCTTCCGGACTATTTTGCAGGGGTCTGCAATTATAAGGGAGCCATCGTACCTGTGGTTTGCCTGGATGACTCCGTGCCCGGCAGGGAAAAGGCGGGAGCCAGGCAGATGATACTGGTGCTCCGCCATCAGAAATATTATCTGGGCATTCTTCTGGAACAGGAGCCCTATCTGGCTGAAATTGGCGGGGATGAACAAATCAGGGGACCGCAGCAGCAGGACACCGGCCTATGGGCTGAAAAATCATATTTTATGTGGAATGACCGTCTGTTTTCCCTGATAGATGTGGAAAAAACGTTGGAGAAACTGGTTATTTTTGAATAGCGGGGAGACTGGGGGGACAGGCAATGAAGGAAATGGCATTGAGTCAGGAGACATACGATACAGTTAAAAAGGCGCAGATTGATGAGGAAACAGGGGCTGCCATATACGGGTATCTGGCCGGAAAGCAGAAGGATATGAAGAACCGCAGTGTATTCAGCCAGATGTCCTCGGATGAGGCCACCCATGCCGGCGTGTGGAAGAATATCACTGGCGAGGACCTTAAACCCAACCGCGGGAAGGTACTGCTGCTTAAGATACTCACGGTTATCATGGGCTTTACTTTTGTGGTAAAGCTGATGGAGAAGGATGAGACAGTGGGCCAGAAGCGGTATGAGAGGCTGCAGGCGGAGCTGCCGCAGGCAGCCAAGATGATGGAGGATGAACACGTCCATGAAAAGGAGCTGTGCGACATGCTGGATGAGGAGCGCCTTCACTATGTGGGCGCCATGGTGCTGGGATTAAACGACGCTCTGGTGGAGCTGACCGGAGCCATTGCAGGCGTGACCTTTGCCCTGGCCAATACCCGTCTGGTGGCCATGACAGGTATCATAACAGGCATATCAGCCACCCTTTCCATGGCTGCCTCCAACTATCTGGCGGAGCGGGCAGAGGGAAATTCCATGGCCCTTAAGTCCAGCGCCTACACAGGGGCTGCCTATCTGGTGACAGTGGCGCTGCTGGTGCTTCCCTACCTGCTGTTCCCAAGCAATATGTATGTGGCTGCATTTGCAGTGATGATTGTCACGGTGCTTCTGATTATCCTGTTTTTCAACTACTATATATCCGTTGCAAAGGAGGAGCCCTTTCTCCGGCGGTTTCTGGAGATGGCAGGCATCTCCCTGTCAGTGGCAGTGATATCTTTTGTGATTGGAATTGTGGCTAAGAATGTGCTGGGCATTGATACCCTGTAAAAACAGACCGGAGCCAGGAAGGCAGTGTTTTCTTCCGGCTCCGGTTGGTTTGTTTACAGCGGATAAATATTCAGCCGCAGAATCCTGCCGTCTTCGTCCGCCTGGGACAGAAAGGCGGTTACGGGAACCACATGCTCGTTGTAGGTAATGAAATACCATACCGTATTGCTGTCCACATATTTCACGCTGTGGATGGGAAAGGGTCCTCCGTTAAAGCCGAACTTGTGGTGGAACATCATTTCCACCGCCATTCTGCCCTCCAGGTGAAGGGTGTCCATCCCTGCTTTAATCAGGGATGAGTCATGGAGCACTCCGTATTCGTTGAACAAATCCGCCAGGGCGGCCTCGTCCCCTCTCTGCATACAGTCAATATAGTTTTCCAGAATTGTCATATCCATTTCCTCCATTCAGTCTAAAAACGTTCGGACCGCAGCAGCGCGTCAATGCCGCCGTCCACAAACAGTATGACTCCGTTGATGCCGCTGGCCATGGGCGATGCCAGAAACGTGATTCCGTTGGCAATTTCCTCCGCATCAAGGAATTCCTTGCGTCCGTATCGGGTGGGAATGGGAATCAGGAGCGCGGATTCCATCTGGGCATCGGTCATGTTCTGGGTCATGGGCGTCGTGGTATTGCCCGGCGCCACGGAATTAATGCGCAGTCCGTCCACTGCCCAGGAAGGAGAAACACGGCGCACCCACCGCGCCAGAGCGTGCTTGGAGGAGCTGTAACAGGATGCGGCCTGGGTGCGGGGAATGTCCTTTACAAATTCCAGAATACGTTCTTCATCCATGACATTGGACAGCATATCCACCCAGTCCATGCGCACGGTCATGTTGGTAATGGAGTTGGAGGAGGTAACCACACAGTTGCCTTTCTTTTTCTTTAACAGGGGACGCAGCGCCTCTGCAATCTTGACACTGGCAAAGAAATTCAGTGCAAATATCATCTGGGGCGGAGCTGTGGGCCCCACGCCGGCATTGCATATCAGTACGTCAATGCCGTCTGGATAGCGGCGGAATACTTCGTCAATGGCGCCACGCCGCCCCTGGGGAGTGGACAGGTCCGCCAGATAGTCGCCTCCCTTAAAATCAATGTTAAACACTTCATGGCCCTGGTCCAGGAGCAGCTTGCGGGTAGCGGCTCCGATGCCTGTGGTGCCGCCTGTAATCACGTATGTACTCAATGTAATTCCTCCCTTTTGATTGAAAATAATTTGTCAAATATTAATAATTACAAGTAAAAATTTACTACAACCATATCATGGGTAAATTGCTTTGTCAATTTAAATAAATAAATAACAATATCGCACAATTTTGGGGAGTATATGACGAGGCAATCACCCGTTGAACAATGTGTTTAGGAATGCTACAATAAGACTTTAGATATTCTTTTGTTTTTTATGAAGGTTAATTTTTGTTTTAATTGTTAGGATAAATAGCGTAAGGAGGAAATGAACATGAGCGGGGACCGGATTTTACTGGTAGAGGATGACAAAGAGATAAGGGAAGGCGTGGAAATATTTTTAAAGAGCCAGGGATACGTCGTATTCCAGGCGTCAGACGGAGCGGAGGGCCTTAGGGTGCTGGAGGAAAGAGAAGTTGACCTAGCCATCGTGGATGTGATGATGCCGCGTATGGACGGTATTACCATGACGGCAAAACTCCGTGAAAAATATGACTTTCCTGTTATTTTCCTGTCAGCCAAGTCGGAAGAAGTGGATAAGATACTGGGCCTGAATATGGGGGCAGACGATTATATCACAAAGCCCTTTACCCCAATGGAGCTTCTGGCCAGGGTTAATTCACAGCTGCGGCGTTACCACCGGTTCCTGGACCGTCTGAACGCAAAGCAGGCCGAGAATCCAAAGGTCCACAGGCTGGGCGGACTGGAGGTCAACGAAGAGACGGTGGAGGTGACTGTGGATGACAAACCGGTCAAGGTAACTCCCATTGAGTTCAAAATCCTTCTTTTGTTGATACAGAACCCGGGGCGTGTATTTCCGGCTGAGGAAATTTACGAACGGGTATGGAATGAGAGGGCGGTGAATACGGATACGGTCATGGTGCATATCCGTAACCTGAGGGAAAAGATTGAAATGAATCCCAGGGAGCCCAAATATGTAAAGGTGGTGTGGGGAGTTGGATACAAAATTGAAAAACAGCCATAGGCTGGGAGTATTAATTATTATATTGGCTCTGCTTTTGGCATCAGCCAGTACCATAGGGTTATACCCCTATATGAAGACAAGGGCGGAAAGCTACCACAACAGGAGTTCCGTCAAGCAGGTTGAGGAGAGCAGTAATTTCGGCAACCTGGCGACCCAGGTCATGAATTTCAGCTATGAAATCTGGCATCAGAAAATGCAGGAGGACACAGGGCGGCGCCTGACCTATGCCCAGACATTCCTGCCCGGGCTGGAGGAGAAACTCCGCCAGAAGGAATCCGAGGGCCAGATGACAGTACAGCAGGAGGATGGGGAGGACGCGGAACACGTCATAGTGTACGACAATGGGAATCCCTATGACGTTTACTATTACCAGTCCATGCAGCAGGTGATTGACAATGCGGGAAGCGAGTGGGAAAGCCTTTACAGGCAGTTTTATTCCAGTCTGTCCTACGGTGTCCTGGAACAGGACGGAACCTACGGACGCAGCAATGTGACGGACCCAAAGGCTTTTTTTGCAGAGCCGGTAAAGGATGATGTGATTCAGTTCACCGTAAACTTTAATTCCAGCGGCATACTGAAAATTCAGGATATAGAGGGAAAACACGACAAGGATATCACGCGTCTCAAGGAGTCGCTGACCCGGTTTGAATTCTATGACCCGCTGGAGGTAAGGCTGGATGAGAATTACCGCTACAGCGGCGTGGAATTTGAGGGACCAAGGGACATGACAGTGGTGTTCCGGTGCAGTCCGTCCCAGATGTTCGGTTATACGGATGCCAGGGATGAAAGCGCAGCGCAGCAGCTTACCCTCAGGGATTACCGCTACAGCGACGGTTATTTTGCCATAGGGGCGTCTGTAATGGGATTTCTCACCGTGCTGGCCCTGGCCCTGCCGGCTGTGAAGCGGTTTGAAATAGGCAGGAGCCCGCTGTGCAGACTTTCATTTGAACCGCTGAGCTGTATCGGAGTGGCATGGCTGAGCATCATGGGCGAGGGAAGCATACCCATGACGCTGATTGCCTCCACCATGGACGGCAGTTTAAAGAGTGAACTTTTAAGAGCTGAATTCCTGCCCTGGTCAGCCGACGTGATGGTAGTTGTCATCAACCTGGCTTTCTGGATGGCTGCTTATGGAATGTTTTACTGGGGAATCACCTGTTACAGGGCAATCTTTTCCCTGGGTCCCTGGCGGTATTTTAAAGAGCGCACATGGCTGGGACGCTTCCTGCGCTTCATCAAGCGCTGGGTGCTGAATGCCCTCAATGTCTTTAACGAGACTGACTGGGAGCGCCGTTCCACCAGGATTATAGGCAAGGCAATCCTTGCAAATTTTGTCATACTGACCATCATTTCCTGTCTGTGGTTCTGGGGAATCGGAGCCCTGGTGATTTACTCTCTGGTGCTGTTCTTCCTGCTGCAGAAGTACTGGGGACAGATGCAGGAAAAATATAACAGGCTCCTGGGAGGCATCAATGAGATGGCAGAGGGAAACCTGGATGTGGAGATTCAGGAGGACCTGGGAATCTTTAATCCCTTCAAGGAACAGCTGAGCCGGATTCAGGAAGGCTTTAAGAAGGCAGTGGCACAGGAGGTGAAAAGTGAGAGGACCAAATCAGAGCTGATTACCAATGTGTCCCACGACTTAAAGACGCCCCTGACAGCAATTATCACATATGTGAACCTGCTGAAGCAGGAGCATGTGACGGAGGAGGAGAGAAGGACCTATATCCAGGTACTGGACCAGAAATCCATGCGCCTGAAGGTGCTTATAGAGGATTTGTTTGAGGTCAGCAAGGCCAGCAGCGGTACGGTGAGCCTTCATCTGGAGGATGTGGATATTGTAAGCCTCTTAAAGCAGGTGCGGCTGGAGCTGGCGGATAAGATAGAGGCAAGCGGGATTGAATTCCGCTACAATCTGCCGGAGGAGAGGATTCTCATTCATCTGGACAGCCAGAAGACCTACCGGATATTTGAAAACCTGCTGGTGAATATAACAAAGTACGGAATGCCGGGCACCCGGGCTTATATCCAGGTCCTTAAGGAAGAGGACGGCCATGTGCTGATAACCATGCGCAATATCTCGGCCAGGGAACTGGAGGTATCCCCGGAGGAGCTGACGGAGCGGTTTGTACGCGGGGATGTTTCCCGCAATACAGAGGGTTCAGGACTGGGTCTTGCCATTGCCAGAAGCTTTGTGGAGGTCCAGGGCGGCGCCATGAAGCTGGAAGTGGAGGATGATTTGTTCCGCGTATCCATCCGGTGGAAGACGGAGGAACCGGACAGGGCCGGACAGGAGCCTGCGTCAGCACACCAGGCAGAGGAAACAGATGAGCCGGACAATGGCCTCAACATACCCGCAGCTGCATTTGACGCGGAAGGCGTCGTATGGGGCGGTAAGGAGGCAAAAGACAGCGGGGATGGCAGTAAGGAGGACGGTGAGGAAGAAAGTAAGGAAAGTAGCATGTAATATTTAATAATCAGGAAAAGAGAAACACCTCACAGGTTCCCGCGGATATTGCGGGCCGGCCTCTGAGGTGTTTCTGTTATGCTGTTATGTTATTGTAAAACAACTGTTATCCGGTTCTTTAAATTTATGGCTGGATATTATCCGTATCTGGATTAGGCTTAGCGGTATTCTGTCCGCTTCCAAGTATGATATCCGGTGCGCCGGTCAGATTCACATTCCGGTTGACCTTGGCATCGTATGTATCTGCCTTCATGATTTCGGCCAGGTCCACGCCTGTGGTTTCCTTCATGGATTCAAAAAGTTTTGCCATGACAACCGGAACATTTCCGGCAATGGCTCCCACCCCGTTATCCGAATCATGGCCGCTGCCGCCGATGATGGTAATCTTGTCAATCTGTGACAGAGGTTCCGCAATCTTTCCGGCAATGTCAGGAAGTACCTGAATCATCATTTCAGCCATGGCCGCCTTATTATACTTCTGGTAAGCCTCGGCCTTTTTCTCCATACCTTCCGCCTCGGCCAGGGCCTTGGCGCGGATGGCTGCAGCCTCGGCTTCGCCCTTGGCCCGGATACCTTCCGCCTCCTGGACCATGGAATACTTCTGGGCTTCGGCAATGGCTTTCTGCGCCTCGGCGTCCTTTTCACGCTCATACTGCTCTGCATCTGCCTGGGCCTTCTTAGCCAGTGCTTCCTGCTCCTGCTCATACTTCTTGGCTTCTGCCTCGCGCTGGCGCCTGGTCAGGCCGGCGGCCGCTGCCTGCTCAATGGCATATCGGTCTGCATCTGCCTTTTTGTTGACTTCGGCTTCCAGGGCCTGCTGCTGCACCAGTACTTCCTGTTTGCGCAGCTCAGCTTCACGTTCAGCCCTGGCAATCTGTGCATTGACCGTGGCGGTCTGGATGGTTTTCTGCTGCTCCTGTTTCTGGATTTCGTAGGCAGCGTCAGCCTCGGCTTTCTTGGTGTCGGACGCCTTTTGAAGTTCAGCCTTCTTGATGGCCAGCTCGTTGTTTTTCTGGGCAATCTCTGTTTCCGCAGCCACCCTTGCGTCGTTGGCCGCATTGTCAGCCGCTGCCTGGGCAATGGCGATGTCACGTTCCGCCTCCGCCTTTGCGATGGATGCATCCTTGCGGATTTTGGAGGTGTTATCCATACCAAGGTCCTGGATGAGTCCGTGTTCATCCGTCACATTCTGGATGTTGCAGGAAAGGATGTCGATACCCAGCTTCTCCATATCCTTGGAGGCCTTAATCATGACCTGGTCAGAGAAGGAATCGCGGTCCGTGTTAATGGCCCTGAGTGTAAGGGTGCCGATAATCTCACGCATGTTGCCCTGGAGGGAATCCTGCAGGTCTGCGGCAATGTTTGCCGGCTCCTTGTTCAGGAAGTTCCTCATGGCCAGCTTCATCCGTTCGTCATCATCAGCAACCCTTATCTTGGCAACAGCATCCACCATGACATTGATGAAATCGTTGGTGGGGATGTATTCATCGGTCTTGATATCCACTGTTATCTGCCCCAGATACAGTTTATCCAGCTGCTCAAAAAAGGGAATCTTGATGCCGGCCCGGCCTATGAGAACCCTTGGCTGCTTGCGCAGGCCGGAGATGATGTAGGCGTGGTCCGGCGGCGCCTTTACATAGCCCTGGGTGATGATGATGAGAACCAGGATGACCGGGAGAATGAATCCCAGAGAGGTGAGAATAAAGTCTAAATCAAACATAAGGACTCCTTTCTGCATGTAAAAATATTTTATTTTGCTAGGTATTATTGTATCATATGCTGGAAAATTAAGGAATAGTGATTCCGAAAATCGACAGAATTCGTAGGATATTATTAATAAATTTTCTGATACATAAAGATGGTATTAACAAGTGTTAGGCGGTTTTCGAGTTTGTTAAAAATTAAATTGTATATTGACAAGTACAATCCCCTTGTGATATTATGGAAAAAATACAAAAAAAGTTAGAATATACAAAAAAATTTAGGCATATTAATTTTTAGGTGTATACAGGCAGGGGGTGCAGTATGAGAATTGGAGATGGACGCGGTCATTTGCGATACCGCAAGCGAGATGATTTAAAAAAGTCAGTAAAAGTTATACAGGGTCTTTTTGGCGGGAGTAACCGGTAAGGTTGCTCCCGCCTTAACTTTGTATAATTTTTCACAATACAATCCTCCGAAGACAAAGGAGGAAACCTGCGGTGAGGGAGCCGACAGACAGACTGCAGCTGTCTGCCCGGCCAGCAGCGCAACGCTTTTTAGAGGTGAGCCACTGCGCAAAGCGGTCAAGGGACGGCCGTTTTCGTGCCAGTGGCATGTATTGCACACAAGCGCCGGATAACGGGCGGTAAGTGCTCATAACAAGGAGGAATGAAGTGATGGGTGAAAACACACATGCATGCTGCTGTGACCACAGTGAAGAAGCGCTGTTAAAGCGGATTGGCGAGTTGGCGGCGGAATACAGGGGGAAAGAGGGAAGTCTGATACAGGTCCTTCATATGGCGCAGGGAATATACGGTTATCTGCCTCTGGAGGTACAGAAGGTCATAGCGGATGCGCTGGAAATCAGTCTGGCAGAGGTATCGGGGGTGGTAACATTTTATTCATTTTTCTCTACCCAGCCCAGGGGAGAACACACCATACGTGTCTGTCTGGGGACAGCCTGCTATGTAAGGGGCGGCAAGAAAATCGTGGAGCGGTTAAAGGAACTGCTGGAGGTGGAGATTGGCGGGACAACGGCTGACAGGAAATTCACGTTTGAGGTGGCCAGATGCATCGGGGCCTGCGGCCTGGCTCCGGCCATGTCAATCGATGACCAGGTTTACAAGCAGGTGAATCCTGACAAACTGGAACAGATTCTGGAACGCTACTATGAAGAGGAGGGGCAGGAGTAATGGATGCAGTGAAAAACCGTGAAGATTTATTAAACATAAAAGAAGAATATCTGAGACGGCAGAAGTCCTACCGGCGTCAGGTGCTGGTGTGCGGCGGAGCAGGATGCATATCCTCCAACTGCGGGGAAGTAAGGGATGCGCTCATAAAATCAGTGAGTACATATAAGCTGGATGATGAAGTTAAGGTTATGGTTACCGGGTGTATGGGTACATGTGCCATGGGACCTGTTATCCTGATTGAGCCGGAGGGGATTTTTTACACAAAAATGAATCCGGAAAAAGCAGAGGATGTGGTGGCCAGACACCTTCTGAAGGATGAGGTGTGCGAGGAATACACTTATTTTGACGAGGAGGAGGGAGTCCATGTACCAAGGATGGAGGATATTCCCTTCTTCAAGGGCCAGGTCAGGGTGGCGCTCAGAAACTGCGGCCATATGGAGTACGCTTCCCTGGAAGCTTACATATCCAGGGACGGATACGGCGCCCTGGCAAGGGCCCTGTCGGAAATGACGCCGGCCCAGGTGGTGGAGGAAATAAAGGCATCGGGCCTGAGAGGGCGCGGAGGCGCCGGATTCCCCACCGGAGTGAAATGGGAAGCAGGATTAAAGGCTGTGTCTGAGGACGGACGCAAATTCATGGTCTGTAATGCGGACGAAGGGGACCCGGGCGCATTTATGGACAGAAGCATCCTGGAGGGCGACCCCCACAGCATTATCGAGGGAATGATGCTGGGAGGCTACGCCATAGGAGCATCCAGGGGGTATGTGTATGTAAGGGCAGAGTATCCCATCGCTGTAGAGCGTCTGGGCAATGCCATTGACCAGGCCAGGAAAGCGGGAATCCTGGGAGAAGACATCATGGGAAGCGGCTTTTCCTTTGACCTGGAAATCCGCATCGGTGCAGGTGCTTTTGTCTGCGGCGAGGAGACATCCCTTCTGGCTTCCATTGAGGGAAAGAGGGGCGAGCCAAGGCAGAAGCCCCCGTTCCCATTTGAAAAGGGGTTATTTGAAAGCCCCACCATCATCAATAATGTGGAAACCCTGGCAAATGCAGCTCCTATTATCCTGAACGGGTCCGGGTGGTACCGGGGATTCGGCACTAAGAAGAGCGCCGGCACAAAGGTATTTGCCCTGGCAGGAGATATTGTCAATGCAGGCATTATCGAAGTTCCCATGGGAACGGTTCTGGGGGATATCATATACAAGATTGGCGGCGGAATCATTGGCGGCAAGAAATTTAAGGCCATCCAGTCAGGCGGCCCCTCCGGCGGATGTCTGACCAAGGCCCATCTGAACACGCCTGTGGATTATGAATCCCTGTCAAGTCTGGGAGCCATCATGGGTTCCGGCGGACTTATTGTCATGAATGAGGACACCTGTATGGTGGATACGGCGCGGTATTTCATGGATTTCATCTGTGATGAATCCTGCGGTAAATGCCTGCCCTGCCGCAACGGTACCAGAAGAATGCTGGAAATACTGGAGCGCATCACCGAGGGCAAGGGACAGCCTGAGGACCTGGAGCTTCTGGAGGAACTGGCCAGAACCATCCAGCAGACAGCCATGTGCGGCCTGGGGCAGACCGCGCCCAATCCGGTCCTGTCTACCCTCAAATATTTCCGCAGCGAGTATGAGGCGCATATCTATGAGAAGCACTGCAGCGCAGGCGTCTGTGCCGAGCTTCAGACCGCCCCCTGCCGCAATGCATGTCCTGCCAATGTGTTCATACCCGGATATATGTCCCTGCTGGCGGCAGGCAGAACCGAGGATGCGTACCGCCTGATTCGCCAGGATAATCCGTTCCCGGCAGTGTGCGGACGCGTCTGTACCCATCCCTGCGAGGACCATTGCCGGCGCGCCCAGGTGGATGAGCCTTTGGCTATCTGCTCCGTGAAGCGCTTCATCGGCGACTATGCGCTGCGGGATGAGTACAATGTGCCTCTGGTTGAACCCAGACCCGCTACCGGCAAACACATATCCGTTATCGGGGCAGGTCCGTCGGGCCTTACCTGCGCTTACTATCTGGCTAATATGGGCCATGAGGTTCATGTGTATGAGGCGGAGTCCGTGGCCGGCGGCGTTCTGTACTGGGGCATTCCGGAATACCGCCTGCCCAAGGCTGTGTTGCAGAAGGAGATTCACGCCATAGAGAGGAGCGGCGTGCAGATTCATCTGAATACCAGGATAGGTTCCGACATTACCTTTGAGGATATGAAGAAGCAATCGGATGCAGTGTACATTGCCTCCGGAACCCAGGTTTCAAGGCTGCTTGATGTACCGGGTGAGGACCTTAAGGGCGTGGAAAGCGGACTTGGGTTCTTAAAGCGCATCGGCCTTAAGAAGGATATGTCCGTACCCAATAAGCTGGTTGTAATCGGCGGCGGCAGCACGGCCATGGATGTGGCCAGAACCGCTGTACGTCTGGGAACCTCCGAAGTGACTGTGATTTACCGCAGGTCTGAGAGGGAGATGCCTGCGGGAAAGGATGAAATAATTGAGGCCAGGGAAGAGGGCGTGAAGCTCATAGCCATGGCATCGCCGGTGGAATTCCTGGGCGCGGAAGGAAAGGTGACAGGAATTCACCTGGTACGCAGGAAGGAGACCGACTACGGAAGCGACGGGCGCAGGCGCACGGCCCATATTCCGGATTCCGACTTCTTCCTGGAGTGCGACGGCATTGTTACAGCCATCAACCAGGATGTGGACCATCAGGTTTACCGCACAACCCATGTGGAGGCTGCCAAGAACGGCAAGCTGGATATTGGCAGGTTTACCTCTGAGACAGGAGAGTCAGGCGTATTTGCAGGCGGCGATGTAAGCCCATGGGGCGCCAACGTTGTAATTCATGCCATTGCAGACGGCAAGAGGGCTGCTGTGAAGATAGACCAGTACCTTGGAGGCAGGGGCGAACTGAATATGGGCGAGTGGTTTGACATACCTGAGATAGCAGATATCGAGGTCAATGAACCTCATAAGCGCTTCCCGACCAGGTGTCTGTCCGTGGATGAGCGCAGGGACAATTTCAGGGAAGTAAACTGCGGATTCCACAAGCTGGATGCCATGGGCGAGGCTCTCAGATGCCTGCATTGTGACAGGAGATAGGAGGTAGATTATGATACATATAACGATAAACGGAAAACCGGTGGAGGTTTCAGAGGGCTCCACCATCATGGAAGCGGCTGAGACAGTGGGAATCAGGATTCCCAGTCTGTGCCATATGAAGAATGTGCATCAGTACGGCTCCTGCCGTATCTGCGTTGTGGAGGTGGAGGGCATGAAGAATCTTCAGGCCTCCTGTATGGCTAAGGTAAGGGAGGGAATAGTCATAAGGACACACTCCCCCAAGGTGCTGGCAGCCAGGAAGGTGCTCTATGAACTGCTGCTGTCCAACCATCCCAAGGATTGTCTGAACTGCAGCAGGAACACCAACTGCGAGCTTCAGGAGCTGGGCTATGAGCTGGGCGTGGGCGAGAGCCGGTTTGAGGGAGCCATGACCAAGCCGCTGGTGGATATTTCACCGTCCATCACAAGGGATACCAGCAAATGTATTCTCTGCCGCAGGTGCGTCACTGTGTGCAGCCAGATTCAGAAGGTGGGAGCGATTCAGGCCCAGAACCGCGGATTTGATACCGTGGTAAGTCCGGCTATGGGGCTGCCTCTTAACTCTACGGCCTGCGCCATGTGCGGCCAGTGTACCGTGGTCTGTCCAACCGGGGCCCTGAAGGAGACAGACGGCCTTGCGCCGGTGTGGCGCGCATTGGCTGACCCTGAGAAGCGGGTGGTGGTCCAGGTGGCCCCGGCAGTGAGGGCTGCCCTGGGCGAGGAATTCGGCCTGCCGGTAGGAACCCCTGTCACCGGGAAAATGGCCACGGCCCTTCACGAAATTGGCTTTGACGATGTGTTCGATACCCTGTTTTCCGCCGACCTTACCATATTGGAGGAGGGGACGGAGCTTCTGGGACGGCTCAATGCAGCCCTGAAAGGGGATGAATCACAGAAGGAGAAAGCCGTGCTCCCTATGATTACCAGCTGTTCCCCTGGCTGGATTAAGCATATCGAGCATCAGTTCCCGGAGGAGTTAGACCACCTGTCCACCTGTAAGAGCCCCCATACCATGCTGGGTGCCGTGGTGAAATCCTTCTATGCAGAGCGCACAGGCACTGCTCCGGAAAACATGTTTGTTGTATCGGTTATGCCCTGTACGGCCAAAAAGTATGAGATACAGCGTCCGGAAATGGAAGTGGACGGCCATCGGGATGTGGACGCAGTGCTGACCACCAGGGAGCTGGCCCGGATGATTAAGACAGCTGGCATTGATTTTGTAAACCTTCCGGAAGGTGAGTTTGACGCACCTCTGGGACTGGGAACAGGCGCAGCTGATATCTTTGGCGTAACAGGAGGCGTTATGGAGGCAGCCCTGCGCACGGTGTACGAGGTGGTGACCGGGAAGGAGCTTCCCTTTGACAAGCTGCATGTGACGCCTATCGTGGGCCTGGAGCAGGTAAAAACAGCTTCCATCACAATTGAGGATACCCTTCCTGCATATGAACATTTGAAGGGAGTGACTGTGAATGTAGCGGTCACCAGCGGACTGGAAGGCGCTTCCATGCTCATGGACGAGGTGGCGGCAGGCACTTCGCCCTATCATTTCATAGAGGTAATGGGATGCCCGGGCGGCTGTATCAACGGCGGCGGACAGCCCAGATGCACAGAGGAAAATTACCGCGAAAAACGTTCGAAAGCACTCTACAGCGAGGATGAGCGCAAGGTACTGCGCAAATCCCATGAAAACCCGGATTTAATGAAGCTTTACAGCGAGTATCTGGGAGAGCCGAATGGATATTTATCCCATCATCTGCTGCATACCCATTATGTGAAGAGAGGGAAATATAACCAGCTGGTTTAGCGGGATAAAGGGCAGGAAGGCTGATTGGGATTTCAGGTGTTTTTTTGGGGTTTTTAATCCTGGATGTTCAGTATGGGTAAAAATCAGCAGATAATAAATCAGGATGTCAGATAAAGGAGGATTTGCGGCCGGGAAGCCAGACAGGATTCGGTTCCCGGCCCCTGTCTTTTCGGATGTATCTTGCAATGAAGTTCCCGGTGTGTTATATTAAAAAAACCAGGCGTCATGGCGCAATATATATGAGGGATTGCGCCATAATCCAATGTGATTAAATAAATGAACGTTCTGAGATAACAGAATTCTATAAAAATCAAATTTTAAGTGTCTACGTAAAAATCTGCCCACAATATCGGGCAAGAAATCCAATGAATCAAGTGAAGAAACGAAACAGGAATAAGAAATATCAGGCAATGCGCCCTTGTCTGCCAAGGTGGGATTAAGTATAATGGAGGCAGGTTCCTGTATGGTTTGCCGTAACAGGAGGCTGTATGGGAGAAAGAAGCCTGGGAACAGAGGGCCTGAGAAATCAGCGGACAAGCAGCAGTAATTTTCGGACAGAGAGAAAAAGGGAATCGAGCAGGTGGAAGATATGAACAGAAAGATTATTATTTTTAAACAGATGGTGATTCCGTTTGCGGTTCTGTCTATTCTGATAGTAAGGGATTATGCAATAAAGGAATTGAGCAAAAAAACCTTTGGTATACTATTTCAGCTTAAGATAATTAATTTTATCATGTATTTAATATGCGGAATTTTAATTTCAGAGATAATAAGAATTAGCTTAAAGTACCGAGACAGGCTCTCTCTAACGGTTGTTGTTTTTAATATTATTGTACTGTTACTGATTTACAGATTTACACCTTTGGGATTTTTACATAATCAAAATTTTCAATATACCAATCTTTTGCTAATTGGGTGTCATATTTATATGGCTTTTATATTATTCAAAAAAGAAAGATAAGAACATGAAAAATGGCAAGAAGAAAGCTTTATGAGTCTTTGGGTCGGTGACATGATTGACTTGTGCGCTGGCGTTCACATAATATGCGAATGAAAACTATTGTCTAGTATGGAAAAAGGTGAGTCCGTAAAAGTATACTTTTGCGGACTGCCTTTTTTTGAGGGATAAGATGTCTAAAGTATCACAAAACAATGTCTCTTCCGCCGCGATAGGTTTCTGCACATATAAGATTTGTCAAAGCGGCCTGAAAGGGATTCTGTCACTGACTTTGCCCAAAATGTGTCCCGTTCTTCAGCACATCAATCTGTTCTTTCCGGAATTGCTCTGCCAACTGCAGGGAATTGATGATTTTATTGTACTGTTCATTGCAGCGGTCGGCAGCCATGCGCAGGGATAGCAGCATTTTCCGGCAGGAGCTTTGGGCAGGAGAGCCTTCGCTGCGTTTGTTTGCCACGGAGCTGCGGGGCGACTGCAGGGAAGCCCATTCCGACTCGGTCAGCGTGGTGTCATGGCCTAAATGCTGTTTACTGCTTTTGTTGAGCTGCTTAAGGGTGATTTTGCTGCTGGGATTATCTCCCTGGGCCCTGACGGCTGAAGCAATGATGTTGTGGGCGCTGCGGAACGGAATGCGGTCCTTCTGCACCAGAAAATCTGCCATATCCGTCAATATGGAATCATTTATGCTCGCCATGAACTCCATGCGGTCATAGTGAAAGGTGATGTCCTGCAGCGTGCCGATGGACAATTCCAGTATTCCGGTTACCTGTTCCACGGCATCCCAAAATGGAGGCATACATTCAAAAAGGTCCCGGCAATGGCCGTAGCTGGTTCCCTTCAGGCACATTGCAATATCCAGATAAGTGCTGGTAAGGTGGGAGGATTTACTCTTTATATGCTCGATTGACAGCGGATTCTTCTTCTGCGGCATGATGCTGCTGCAGCATGAGTAAGCATCGGAAAAACTTACATAATTAAATTCCGCTGTGGACCAGAGATACAAATCCTGGGCAAACCGGGACAGGGTGGAACCCATGGTGGAAAAATCAGCCGCAAGCTCCAAGAGATAATCCCTGGTTGCAACTGCATCCAGCGTGTTGGTTATGATACCGTCAAATCCCAAAAGCTGGGCCGTGTATTCCCGGTTGATGGGAAAGGACGTACCGGCCATGGCGCAGGCGCCAAGGGGGGAACGGTTCAGGTTCTGATAGGCGGACAGCAGCCTGTCCATATCCCGCACCAGCGCCTCTGCAATGGCCAGGAAATAATGGTCCAGGGTAATGGGCTGGGCCGGCATGCAGTGGGTGTATCCGGTGATGATGCGGCCCTGGTTTTCTTCGGCGAGAGCCAGCAGACGGCGTATCAGCGCCAGCAGCCGTTCATAAACCGCCAGCATGCTGTCCCGGATACCCATCCGCATCACTGTGGGAGTCATATCATTGCGGCTTCTGCCTGTATATATTTTTCCTGCCAGGTCTATTCCCAGATGGGAAATTAAATATTGTTCAAAGTTTAAAAAATAATCCTCGTTAAGGGGATTAAAGCCAATGGTCTGCGGATGCATGTCCATCAGGGGAACAATGAAATCCAGGGCCTTTTTTCCGTCCTCCTGGGATATCAGCTTTTGCTCGCACAGCATCAGGATATGGCTGATATGGGTCAGCAGAAGGTTCTGGTATGAATGCTCCATATCATCCTGGAGAATGGGCATATAGATGTATTTGCACACTGAATCACTGGGCTGCGTGGAGAGCCTGTTTCTGGAATAAGCGGGCTGAGTGACATAGGTGCCGGAACCCTGTTTGCGCACTAAAAGACCGCCTTCTACCATCTTGTTCACTGCCTGGCGTATGGTGGTGCGGCTAACCCCGAAAAATTGGCATAACTCTGTCTCTGTGGGAAGCTTAAATCCAGAAGGCCACTCACCTGATTCGATTTTTGTCCGGATATAAGTCTCTACCTGATAGTAAAGAGAAACTCCTTTTTGATTAAAAGAGGTATTGGACAAGAGGATAACCTCCCTTCATAGGTCATAATCTGAACTGTTCAATATTATATCATTGTTTTGAGCGTGTTTCAAGCAATACCAGACCTATGGACTGCATGTATCATCTTAAAGATATCTAAAAAGATATATATTACATAATGCTAAAAGAAAAATAATTAACTGGAAATTGCTGTTAAAAATAAAAATGGGAGGGGGATAATCCGGCAATTATCGGTATAACATGACAAATAATCAAAAAAGTATTGTTATATAGTTGACAATATTAGACATATCATATAGAATATAGGTATCGTAAATGAGATGTATTCATATCATTCAAAAAAACTATAAGAGGAGGAAATGTATGAAGAAGCTGGGAAAAACACTTATCCAAGTGCAGTATGGCGCATCGATAGTGGCTGCTCTCATGTTATTAGTCATGATTGGCTACGAGGTATTTGCGCGGTATGTACTGAAATCGTCGCTGATGGGCATCGAGGAATTGATGTTATTTCCTATTATATGGCTTTATATGCTGGGCGGTGCCAATGCATCCTATGAAAAAAGCCATATTGAGTGTGGAATCCTGACCCTTTACATTAAGAAGGAGCGCTCGAAACTGATTTTTGATGCAATCAAACGTACACTGTGTATCATTATTCTTGCCTGGATTTGTTACTGGGGTTTTTATTTCTTTTCCTATTCCCTTAAGACCTGGAAGTTAGCTGACATTACATACGCTCCTCTGTTTTTTGCAAACATAGCGCTTACCATTGGTTTTGTACTGATGTTCATTTATGCGGCAAGGGATGTATATCTGGCCTACCGGGCCTTGATTCGTCAAATAAAAAACAAGGATGAGGCAAAGGAAGGAGGTGAAAACGTATGACTTCCCTATCAGTTATTTTGATGGACGTAATACTGCTGGTTTTTCTTCTGATGATGAGTATTCCGCTTCCGGTCTGCTTTGCCGGAGCGCTGCTGTTCCTGAGCCTTTTTGGCGATGTATCCATGAAGACCATGCTGATTTGGGTATTTTCCCAGTCCACGGGAACCGTTCTCCTGGCCAGTCCCTTGTTTATTCTGGCAGGAACCTACATGGGGGGCAGCGGAATTGCAAAGCGGTTATTGGACTGTGTGGATGCATTTGTGGGCCACATTAAATCCGGTCTGGGCGTGGTGGCTGTTCTTGTGTGCGCCATCATGGGCGCCATATCGGGAAGCGGATTTACGGGGGTGGCGGCCACAGGCCCTATTATGATTCCAAAGATGGAAGAGCAGGGCTATCCCAGAGGGTATGCAACGGCGCTGGTAACCGTATCTTCTGTTCTGGGACTTCTGATTCCTCCCAGTGTGGTCATGATTATGTTTGGATGGGTGACGGAATGCTCGATTCTGGCCTGCTTTTTATCCACGCTTGGTCCGGGACTGATTATCACTGCATTGTTTTGCATCATCCATGTATTCTGGAGCCGTAAATTTGATTTAAAAGTCACGGAAAAGAAACCCTTTGGGGAATTTGCATCAAATGCCGGGAAGATGACCTTCAAGGCTGTGCCGGCCCTTATCATGCCCCTCATCATACTGGGCGGAATCTACGGGGGCGTGTTTACACCCACCGAGGCGGCTGCCATAGCAGCCATCTATTCCATCCCCATCGGATTGTGGGTATACAGGGCCTGTACCTTTAAGGGCTTCCTGGCAATGACAAAGGAGGCCACCAGCACGGTTGGTTCCATCATGGTTATGATTGTATGCTGTCTGATGCTGAGCCGCGTGTTTACGGTTTACCGTGTGCCGGAGCTGGTGCTGGAGCTTCTGATGAGCATCACCACCAATAAATATATACTGCTGTTCATCATTGATATCTTCCTGTTCATCGTGGGGATGATAGTCAATGACACCACAGGCGTTCTGATATGCGCACCCCTGCTTATGCCTGTTATGAATCAGCTGGGAATCAGCCCCATCCATTTTGCCTCCATCATGGGCGTGAATCTTGCCATGGGCGGAGTTACCCCGCCGTATGCCAGTATTCTTTATCTGGGAATGAGGATAGGCAAAGCGGAATTCCATGAGATTCTGAAACCCACCATGACGTTTTTGGTGCTTGGCTATGTTCCCATCGTATTTCTTGTCACCTATTGGCCGGATTTGGCCCTCGCTATTCCGAGAATGGCTGGTTTTGCTGTATAAGAGATTGGTTTCTTACCATTAGAAAAGGAGAACACTATGAAAAATTTAAAAAGAGGACTTTCGATAGCAATTGTTGCAGCAATGGTATTAGGCATGACGGCATGCGGCGGTTCCGGCAAAGCGGAAAGCGCAGGCAAGACCGCTGAGAAAAAGTCATTTTCGCTGAAACTCAGCCATTACCGGGCAGAGGGGTCACCGGCTGATATCAACGCCAAGGAATTTGCCGATAACGTGAAGGCGGGCGACGATTCCCTGGAGGTGGTGGTATATCCGGCCGCGCAGCTGGGAGATTATACGGCGGTTCAGGAACTGGTAAGCGTGGGTGATGTGGAAATGCAGATGGCCACCCTCAGCTCCACTGTGGATAAATACCTGGGAATCACAAGCGCACCTTATATCTGCGCTACCTGGGATGAAGCAAAGGCAATTTTCAGCCGTGACAGTGAGTTTACGGAAACCATCAGAAAACATCTGGAAGACCAGAACATTAAACTGCTGTCGGTTTATCCTCTGTACTTTGGCGGCGCCATCCTGAATGAGGAGCCGAAGGAACCGGCGAACCTGGATATCAGGGAAGGATATAAGGTCCGCTGCCAGACCATGAAGGGCGCGGAGCTGGTGACAAACATGCTGGGCTACAATGCAACGCCCATGGCTCTTAACGACTGCTTTACCGCCCTGCAGACCGGCGTCATTGACGGAATGATTGGTTCGGGAGCCGAAGGATATTACAGCAGCTACCGCGATGTGGCAACCTATTATCTGCCGTATAATGACCATTTTGAGGTATGGTACCTGTATATCAATCTGGACAAATGGAATGAGATGACAGCAGAACAGCAGAATGCCCTGCAGACAGCAGCCAATAAACTGGAAGACGACCGGTGGGAGGTAGCGCCCAAGGAAACAGCTGAGTATGAAAAAAAGCTGGAAGACTACGGAATCAAAATCATAGAGTTTACGGATGACGAGCTTCAGAATTTCTACAACAAATGCTGGGAGTCTGTATGGCCTGAGCTTACTGAATTATACGGGGAAGACGCCGTGGAATTAGTGAAGAATCTGAAGGCGCAGGCTAAATAAAATCATTTTGCAAGGAGGAACCAGACATGGGTCACCCATTCCGGTGTATTACCAATAATCCAATGCTGATAGACCGCGGCTTTACTGACCTGGAGTATTATGAAACAGATGTTTTGGAACTGTTCAGAGTGGTTTTTCAGAAGGTAACATGCGGGTACCGCCTTCTCACGCATCCGCTGACAGGAAGCATCCGGCCGGATATCACGCCTTATAAGACAGTACTGCTGTCAGGGACAGCAGGGACAGTGGATTTGGAATCAGTGACCCTGATTGAGAAGGCCATCCGCTATGCAGAGGATTTATACAGGCTGAGGGAAGTGCCTATTTACAGGAAATGGGGGAAGGCAGCCCTGGAAGACTTTCAGTGCATTGATTTATCCATTATTGAGCGGGCGCTGGAAGTGGAGGAAATGGGTAAATAAACTGATATTGGAGGAAACATAATGAAACTGACACTGAATAAATTTCATGTACAGGACATTCAATTTGCAGAGGCCAGCAGCTTTTGCCATGGTGTCTTATACATAAATAAAGCAGAATTGGCTGAGTATCTCATGGAAGATACCAATATCCACAGCGTGGATTTTGACATAGCAAGGCCGGGGGAGTCTGTGAGAATCGTGCCCATTAAGGATGTGGTCCAGCCGCGTTACAAGCAGAGTGGCACAGGGCAGGTATTTCCGGGATTTGTGGGGGATGTGGAAACAGTTGGAAATGGTGAGACAAATGTGCTGGAGGACTGTGCGGTCGCCACATCCGGGAAAATCGTGGCCTTTCAGGAAGGCATTATCGATATGTCGGGTCCTGGGGCGGAGTTTAACAGTTTTTCAAACATGAACATCCTGGTTCCCCTGATTTTCCCGGTTGAAGGGCTGGATAAGCACACCCACGAAGCCACGGTCCGCATCGCAGGCCTTAAGACCGCTGCGTATATGGCTAAAACTACTCTGGGCCTGGAGCCGGATGAGAGGGAAGTGTTTGAACATGAAAGCATCCTGGAGATGGGGCGCAAATACCCTGATTTGCCAAAGGTGGTATATGTGGACATGGTTCAGTGCCAGGGATTGATGCACGATACATATGTATATGGCCTCAATGTGAAGGGAATCCTTTCCACCATGATTGGCCCCCTGGAGGTGCTGGACGGAGCTATTATCAGCGGAAACTGTGCGGCGCCCGGACATAAGAATGCCACCATTCACCATGAGAACAATCCCATTATTCTGGATTTGCTGCGCAGGCATGGGAAGGAGCTGTGCTTTGTGGGCGTCCTTCTGAGCAATGAAAGCGCCATGCTGAAGGAAAAGAAACGGGCGGCATATTATACCAGCAGCCTGTCTGAACTGTTGGGCGTGGACGGTGTGATTGTCAGCGAGGAAGGCGGAGGAAATCCGGAGACGGATTTGATGTTTAACTGCAGGCTCCATGAAAAAAAGGGAATCAAGACTGTACTGGTTACGGATGAGTACTGCGGGCGCGACGGGGCATCCCAGGGACTGGCGGATGTAACCCCGGAGGCAGATGCAGTGGTAACCAATGGAAACGGCAACCAGTTTGTGGTCCTTCCGAAGATGGAGAAGGTGATTGGAGACATAGAGACGGTCCGCATCATCACAGGGGGAAATGTGGACAGTATAGGCGAGGACGGGACTGTTTCCGTGGAGATTGCGGCAATCATGGGCTCATGCTGTGAAATGGGGTATGAGCATATGACAACACGTTTGCGGTAGAGGAGAAACCATATGAAGAGAATTGTACATTATCTGAATCAGTTTTACGGTCAGATTGGCGGGGAGGAGTTTGCCGACCAGGAGCCAATCCTGCGGGAGGGCATTGTGGGACCCGGAACAGGTCTGCAGGCTGTCCTGGGGGAAAAGGCCCGGATTGTGGCCACTGTAATCTGCGGAGATAACTATTTTGCAGACCACCAGGAGGAGGCGCTGGATAAAATATTATCCATGACAAAGGAGCTGGCGCCGGATATGTTCATTGCTGGTCCGGGGTTCAATGCAGGACGCTACGGACTGGCCTGTGCAACCATCTGCGATGCGGTTAAGAGGCAGTTTTCCATCCCGGTCCTGACGGCATTGTATCCGGAGAATCCGGGAGCCGAAATGTTCCGCAATAAGATATATATTGTGGAGACAGCCATCTCTGCCGCGGGTATGCGTCAGGCCCTGCCTGTTATGGGTAAGCTGGCGGAAAAACTGCTTGAAGGGGAAGAGATTGGATTCCCGGAGGAAGAGGGATATATTGCCCAGGGATTCCGCGTGAATGTGCACACGGAAAAGAACGGCGCAGAACGTGCAGTGGACATGATGATAAAGAAGCTGCGGGGAGAACCGTATGTCACAGAGCTTCCCATGCCTGTATTTGACCGTGTAAAGCCGGCTCCCGCTGTAAAGGACATAGCTCATGCCAAAATAGCATTGATTACATCCGGCGGCATTGTGCCTCAGGGGAATCCGGACCATATCCCGTCGGCCAATGCCAGTATATACGGCGTCTACGACATAGAGAATCTGGACCGTCTGACCAGCCAGGGGTTCATGACAGTCCATGGGGGATACGACCCCGTATACGCAACAGAGGACCCGAACCGTGTACTTCCCCTGGATGTGTGCAGGGAAATGGAACGGGAAGGGGAAATCGGGGAGCTGTACGGACGGTACTACAGTACGGTGGGCAACACCACTGCAGTGAGCAGCGCAAAGAGGTTTGCTGAGGAGATTGCCCAGGATATGATGCAAAGCGGAGTGCAGGCGGCTATCCTCACATCCAACTGAGGGACCTGTACCCGTTGCGGCGCAACGATGGCTAAGACAATAGAGAGTTTTGGAATTCCGGTTGTACATATCTGTTCCATTGTACCTATTTCCATGGCAGTAGGAGCCAACCGAATCATACCGGCAGTGGGGATTCCCTATCCTGTGGGAAATCCGGGCCTTCCAAAGGAGGAGGAGCTCCAGGTAAGAAGGCGCATTGTGAAAAAGGCGCTGGAAGCATTGTCCACGGACATTGAAGACCAGACTGTATTTGAATGATGATGAAGAATTGGCTGAAAAATGAGGCGCTGAGGCGCTGCCTTTTTCCTCTGGCATTTTTATGTATCTTTATCGTATGGAGACTGGCGGAACACGGTTTTCGGAATATATGGATATATTTGCTGCTGACGGCCGGCGTCATATGCCTGGCCCTGGACCGTGTCTTTAAACCCTGGGAGCATTACAGGATGAGAAAACGCCGGGAGAAGGAACAGCAAAAACAGGATAAGAAACTATAATATGAATCAGATATTCAGACGGAAGCGGATGCAGGCGTAACCTGTGCATCCGCTTCTTTCATTTCCGCCTGGTTGGTTTTTCCTTTGTGCAGCGGAAAAATCAAATTTTATCTTTTGGCCGCGGCTTGTTATAATAAGGCCATAAAAGACAGGAGGGATAGAACGTGAACGATTTTTTATGGGGAGGAGCAACTGCCTCCTACCAATGCGAGGGCGGCTGGCAGGAAGGCGGAAGGGTGGAATCCATGTGGGATGTGTATTTGCATGAGAACCATCTGGAGAACGGGGACGTGGCCAGCGACCATTACCACCGTTTCAGGGAGGACATCCGCATGATGAAGGAGGGAGGCCAGAACAGCTACCGTTTTTCACTGGCCTGGCCCAGAATCATCAGAAACAGGGAGGGGGAAGTGAACCAGGAGGGCGTTGATTTTTACAATCAGCTGATTGATGCCTGTCTGGAATATGGAATCACACCCATGGTAACCATTTTCCATTGGGACCTGCCCCAGTACCTGGAGGAACAAGGCGGATGGCTGAACCGTGAAACATGTGCGGCATACACCCATTATGCAAAGATATGCTTTGACCGGTTTGGGGACCGGGTAAAGCTGTGGGCAACCTTTAATGAGCCAAGGTATTATACCAACAGCGGTTATCTAATCGGCAACTATCCTCCGGGACACCAGGATATTCAGGAGACAGTTACTGCTTCCTACTATATGATGCTGGCGTCCGCCATGGCTGTGGAGGCATTCAGGGCAGGCGGATATGACGGGCAGATTGGAATTGTGCACAGCTTTTCTCCTGTCTATACCACGGACACAAGGGTGGAGTCAGCCATAGCCGAGAGATTTGCCGATAATTTCTACAATAACTGGATACTGGATACAGCGGCCCTGGGAGAAATTCCGGGAGATTTGCTGGGAGAGCTTAAAAAGACCTGCGACCTGTCCATGATGACTCCGGAAGACTTAGCCGTCATCCGCCGCAACAGGGTGGACTATCTTGGACTGAACTACTATGCCAGGGTCATGGTAAAGCCTTATGAGAGCGGGGAGACAACCCTGATAGTCAATAACCAGGGAAAGAAGGCAAAGGGGACTTCCCAGACCATCATTAAGGGCTGGTTTGAACAGGTAAGGCCGGAGAGCAGCCGTTACACGGAGTGGGATACGGAGATTTTCCCGGAGGGGTTGTATGAGGGGATACGAAGGGTATGGAATAAATACCATCTTCCCATCTATATCACGGAAAATGGAATCGGACTCTACGAGGATATATCTGTGAGCCAGGTGGAGGACGATGACAGGATTGAATTTATGGACATGCATATTGCAGCGGTGCTGAAAGCCAAGGAGGGAGGCTGTGATGTGCGGGGGTACTATGCCTGGTCGCCTTTTGATTTGTATTCCTGGAAAAATGGAACTGAGAAGCGCTATGGACTGGTTGCCATTGATTATGAAAACGGACTGGAACGCAGACCGAAAAAAAGCTATTACTGGTATAAGGATGTAATTGAAACGGAAGGAAAACATATTACAGGAAAATAATGGGGGAGTGTTATATGAATATACAGAGTATGAGCGTTTCAATGGAAAAATATGTTATGCCCATTGCCAACAAGCTGGGGAATGAGATACACCTGCGGGCAATCCGGGACGCCTTTATGTCCCTGCTGCCAATTACTTTTACAGGAGGTATTGCCGCCGTACTGAGCTCTGCTCCTTCTGCAGATGCCGCCGGAACGGGAATCACCCTGGCCTGGGCCAGGTTTGTGGAGAGCAACAGCATGATTTTCTCCTGGATTAACGCGCTGACATTGGGGGCCATGTCCCTTTATATCTGCATTGGAATCATCCATTTTCTGTGCAAGAGCCGGAAAATAGAGTCGTTTCTGCCGATTCTCCTGGGAGTCTGCGGATTTCTGATGCTGATTGCAGAGCCTGTGTCCCTTGGATGGGACGGAAAGATGGCGGAGCTGTCTTATATGGACGGCAAGGGGCTGATTCCGGCCATGTTTATATCCATACTGACTGCGGATTTGTATTGTTACATGAGGAAACGGGATTTTGGTAAGATTTCCCTGCCGGATACAGTGCCTGCATCTCTTTCGGATGTATTTGCCTCCATAGTGCCGGGGGCGGTACTGATGGTAATCTACATCGCGCTGTTTGCAATCATGAATAAAGTGGGAACCACGCTGCCGAAACTGATTTACAATGCCATTTCCCCGTCCCTGACAGCGGCGGACAGTGTTGGTTTCACCATTATCATTACACTGATGGTACATATTTTCTGGTTTTTCGGCATACATGACGCCGCCCTTTCAGGCGTGCTTGCGCCTATCCGTGACGGTAATTTATCCATCAATGCGGCTGCCCATGCAGCCGGGCAGGCCCTTCCGTCCATTTTCACCACGCCGTTCTGGGTATATTTTGTGGTGATTGGAGGATGCGGTTCCGTGCTGGCCTTGACAGCGCTGCTGTGCTTTTCAAAGTCAAAGCAGCTAAAGACCATTGGAAGGCTGGGAATTGTACCTGCGTTTTTCAATATCTCAGAACCTGTAATCTTCGGCCTGCCTCTTATGCTGAATCCTGTATTTTTCGTACCATTCCTGCTGACTTCGGTTATTAACGGCACTGCCGCGTATCTGACCATGCAGGTCGGCCTGATTGGAAAGAGCTTTGCCATGCTGTCCTGGCAGATGCCTTCTGTTATTGGAGCATTTTTTTCAACCATGGACTGGAAAGCGCCGCTGCTTATCCTGGTTTTGATTGTGGCAGACGGGCTGGTGTATTTCCCGTTCTACAAGATTTATGAGAAGAATATGGTCAAGCTGGAAAGCGGGGAAGAGGGAAACTAAATAGAAACAGCCATTTAAAATAGTAATCCAGGACAATGGTTCCAAAGGGGAATCCACAAAAACCAATCCAAAAAAGGAGGATATAAATATATGAAACGAATCGTATTATTATGCAATGGCGGTTTATCCACCGGAATTCTTGTAAAAAAAATGAAAGCAGCAGCAGAGGCCCAGGACTTTGCATGTGAGATTTCAGCTGCCCCTGTTTCCGATGCGGAGGCAGTGGGAGCAGAGGCAGACCTGATTCTCCTGGGCCCCCAGGTGCGGTTCCAGATGGAGACCGTGAAAAAGCAGGTGTCATGCCCCGTGACATCCATCGACCCTGTGTCATACGGCACAATGAATGGGGAGAAGGTATTAAATCAGGTAAAAAAAGAATTGGGGGAAGCGTAATGGAGGATATGGAACTGATTTGCCTGCAGATTATCAGCAATGCAGGCGAGGCCAGGAGCGAGTCCATGGCTGCCCTGGCTGCTGCCAGAAACAGCAGATTTGACGAGGCCGGGGAACATCTGGCTGCCGCCGGGGAGAAAATGAAAGAGGCGCACCATGTACATACCAGGCTGATAACCATGGATGCCAACGGGGAATTGGATAAAATCAGTCTTATCATGATTCACAGCGAGGATATTATGATGGGGGCGGAGATTACATTGGCTCTGGCAAAGGAAATTGTGGAGCTGTACAAAAGCAGAGCTTAGAAACGGGAAGGTGATAAGTTCCCGGGTGGAGCCGGGAGCTGTCCGGAATCATGATAAAGGGAAGGGATACAGAGATGGAGAAGCAGATGAGAATAAAAAAATGGTGTATATGTATGGTATTGATTACGGGGATAGCGGCATTGTCCGGCTGCCGGAAACAGGCTGATGGGGAACAGGCAGAGCCGCTGGCAGCAGAGCAGAAAGCCGTCACAATTTATCTGGTCCGGCACGGAAAGACCTTTCTGAACACCACAGGACAGGTGCAGGGCTGGGTGGATTCGCCTCTCACGGAGGAAGGGGAATCCCAGGCTGATGCGGCAGGAAGAGGGATGAAGGATATTCCGTTTGTCACTGCGTTTTCCAGCGATTTGGGCAGACAGCGTGCAACGGCAAAGCGTATTCTGGCCCAGAATCAAGGGGACATCCCTGAGCTGCAGGAAGTCATCGGGCTGAGGGAAGAGTTTTACGGCGGCTTTGAGGGCAAACCGGATGCGGAGCTGTGGCGTCCGATTTACGAAGCCAACGGGGTTTCCTATGATGAGAACCAGTCAACCTATCTGAATCTGTCAAAAAAGGAGAAGGTGGATACAATTGCTGCCATTGACCCGCTGCATATGGCGGAGAACTATGAGGATATCTCAAAACGTTCCATTGAGGTCATGGATACAATTGTAAAGACAACCCAGGAGGCAGGCGGAGGAAACGCACTGGCGGTATCCAGCGGCGATGAGATTGCAACCATTCTGGATTTGCTGGTGCCTGAGCAGTATCAGGGGGAGCATATATCAAACTGCAGCGTAACGGTCCTGACTTATGAGAATGGCGGGTATACGCTGGAAACGTGCGGGGATGTGAGCTATATGGAGGCAGGAGAAGAAACGGAATAAATCAGTTAAAAATACATTGCAGGGAAGCTGGCAGCCTGACAGGGGAAGATACATACCCGGTCAGGCTGTTTCTGCCATTTATACAGTTATAAAAGGTCAGTCTAAATCAATAAATCCATAAACTGCCGGCAATCCCTGACCTTTGCCAGCTTGTAAATGGTATTGGTTTTAAACAGGTTATCAATCATTACATTATAGACAGGAATAATGGTGTGGTTCCAGGTTGGGGCAAGGGCAAAGAGAAAGATGATTTTCACATTGTACTCGCCCCAGGGGAGCTTGTTTTTCAGCACGCAGACGCAGACAGCTGTCCGCCTTGCGTTGTTTTCCATGGCGTGGGCAAAGGCAAAGCCGGGTTCAAAGGCAGTAGGTGCAATGGATTCGCGCTGCATAACGCTTTCCAGGAACCCCGGTCCCACATATCCCTGCTCATAAAGCCTTTCGCACAGAAAGGCCACTGCATCCTGGCGGGAATCGAATTCCATGTCGGTAAAGAACAGGGAGGGTTTGAATAAGGTCCTGAAATAGGTCCTGATGCTGTTGACCTCGCTGTCCCTGACAACAGTGAGCAGCTTTTCCTTCTCATGATAGTTCAGAAAGTTCCGGCACAGGATTACCGGCACCTCCCCGGGCTGGAAGGGGAGGGGGACCGTGGTGAGGACGGCCAGGATGTCTTTGGGCATTTCCAGGGGACAGTCAAAGATGGACCAGGTATAGGCTATTTTAAAGCGGCACTCGCCCATGTCCTCCAGGCGCTTGACTATAAGCTCTTTGATTTGTTTTCCGTAGGGATTAACCAGCGCCACCTTTTGCTCTGTCTTTCCGAGATTTGTCTCCATGGCCCGTATGAAGTGTATGGCGAAAAGGCTGATTTCGTCTTCGCTCAGGGATGTGCCTGAGAGATTGTTGAACCGGTCAGCGAAAAAAATGGCAATGTCGTATTCCAGCGGATATTTGGATTTAATAGTAGCAAGCACCGGATTGATGACGTACTGTCTGTGCCGCCTCCGTTCCAGGGCGCCGTGGAGCTGCTCGGTCATTTCATGACAGAATTCCTTATCAATGGTAAAATCAAAACCATATTCCACGTTGATTTCAATCAGTATCTTTTCCAGGAGAGTTTGGGCCTGGCTGTCCGGTTTTTCGTTTACGTGATAGAAATCATTTTGAAAGAGTCTGGAGAAGTACCTGTGTTCCGAGGGTGGGAAGGTGATAAAAAGCCGTGAACCCAGTTCTTCTAAAAAATGCCTGCCCGTGCTTAAGGCATCTTCATCGGGTTCATTGTCAGGTGACATTTCTGGCATAAAAAAGCCGCATACAGCCCGCTCGGCCATGACAGCAGTGCCGATGAGCAGGCGTACAATGGTGGTGTCATAGAGGTGCCGCCGGAGAAGGTCCAGTTCCCGGAACATCAGTTCCTTCAGCTCCTTTAAATCTACAATGTCAAAAAAAGGCTGGAATTGTTCCATATCAAAATAATGGTTAACATTCCGGTTCATGATATAGAGGGTGTAGTAGGAACGTTTTTGTTCCTCTGAGGCGGACAGGGAGAGGACTCCGTTCTGTTTGATGATGGCCGGCTGGCCGTGGCGTCTGGTCATGTTCCGGTTCAGCTGGGCCACCATTTTAGTGAGCAGGGCATCGCTGATGAACAGCTCATCCGCCAGTTCCAGATAAGGTGTTTCCCGGCAGAACAAAACCTGCCGGATGATAACCCATTCCAGGTCGTCTTCCGGAAGTCCGTTTTCTGAAGTTCGGACCCGCTTTTCCCGATGTCCGGCGTCTATGAAGTAGCCCTGTCCTTTTTTTGAGCAGATAACCTCCTGCGCCTGGGACCCGTTGATTTCCTTGATATCGCTTCTTACGGTCCTGTCGCTGATATGCAGAAGGGCGGCAATCTGCTGGGATGTCAGGCAATCATGTTCTGCCAGTAAATCCCAAATCCGTTTCTGACGTGCAGTCATGGTATCCTCCTGGAATGTAGCAAAACAGCGGATGCAGGGGCAAGCCTGCGGTCCGCTGTTTTGCATATATGTACATTGCTTGCAAAAACCATTGAAAATCTGTCTTTACGGAATTTACGTGATTATGGTGTGGTGATTAGTGCTGGTTAATGCTCCTCTTTACATAAGTGGTGTGGAGCAGGTGATGTGCTTTCTCACTTCCTGGCTCGCCCAGGTAAGTGGCGTAGAGTTCCTTGATGGCAGGATTCTCATGGGACTTACGGATTGGGTTGCCTAAATCGATATCGTAGAGCACCTTTGCCCTCAGACTGCGGATGTCCGTTGTGTTGCGCACATGTCCTGGCTGCTGGGGCTGTCCGCCGCCGTTTACACAGCCGCCGGGGCATCCCATGATTTCGATGAAGTGATAGCTGGCTTCACCGGATTTAACCTTATTCAGCAGTTCTCTGGCATTGCCCAGGCCTGAAGCTACTGCAATCTTTACTTCCATGCCGGCTACATTGTAGGTGGCTTCCTTGATTCCCTTTGTGCCGCGGACTTCTGTGAAGTCCGGCTTGGGCAGCTCTTCGCCTGTCAGGGTTTCCACGGCAGTTCTGAGGGCGGCTTCCATAACTCCGCCTGTTGCGCCGAAGATAACGGCTGCGCCGGTTCCAAGGCCCAGAGGTGCGTCAAACTCCTCATCCGGCAGGTCTAAGAACCTGATGCCGGCCTTCTTAATCATGCGGGCCAGCTCCCTGGTGGTGATGGATATGTCCACATCCGGCATTCCGTTGGCATCCTCGTCCTCGCGGCCAATCTCAAACTTCTTGGCAGTACATGGCATTACGCTTACGCTTACAATGTCCTTCGGGTCAATTCCTGCCTTCTCGGCATAGTAGGACTTGGCAATGGCGCCAAACATCTGCTGAGGAGATTTACAGGAAGACAGGTTCTCTGTCATGTCCGGGAAATAGTGCTCGCAGTATTTTACCCATCCAGGTGAACAGGAAGTGATGAGCGGCAGTACGCCTCCGTTTTGTACACGGTCAATAAACTCATGCGCTTCCTCCATGATGGTAAGGTCTGCGGAGAAATTGGTATCAAATACCTTGTCAAAGCCCAGACGGCGCAGGGCTGCAGCCATCTTGCCTTCCACATCCGTGCCGATAGGCAGTCCGAATTCCTCGCCAAGTCCTGCGCGTACAGCAGGGGCAGTCTGGACAATCACATGCTTTTTGGGGTCTGCTATGGCTGCAAATACATCTGCGGTGTAATCCTTCTCAGTCAAGGCGCCGGTTGGACATACGGCGATACACTGACCGCAGGATACGCAGGAGGTCTCTCCCAGGCCCATCTCAAAGGCAGAGCCGATGGAAGTGGCAAATCCGCGGTTGTTGGCGCCGATAACGCCGATGCCCTGTATGTTTTCGCAGACAGCCACACAGCGGCGGCACAGGATACATTTGCTGTTGTCCCGAATCATATGGGCGGCAGAGGTGTCAATCTCAGACGGGGTAATCTCTCCGTCATAGTAACCCTCGTCGTCAACGCCCAGCTCATGGGCCAGCTCCTGAAGCTCGCAGTGTCCGCTGCGGACACAGGACAGACAGGAACGGTTGTGGTTGGATAACAGGAGCTGTAATGTCTTCTTCCTGGAATCCAGTACTTTAGGTGTATTGGTAAATACTTCCATGCCTTCCTCAGCAGGATAGACACAGGAAGTTACCAGTTTTCCATTCTTTAATTCTACTATACAGATACGGCAGGCACCGATTTCATTGATTTCCTTTAAGAAACACAGAGTAGGAATCTCGATATGTGCCAGTCTGGCTGCCTCCAGGATTGTGGAACCCTTGGGAGCGGTGACTGCAATGCCGTTGATTTTAAGATTAATTGTCTCCATCGTATATTCCCTCCCTCATTATTTCTTGTAGATAGCGCCGAATTTACATTTTTCCATACAAGCGCCGCACTTGATACACTTGTTCTGGTCAATGACATGGGGATTCTTTACAGAGCCCACGATTGCTCCGGCAGGACAGTTGCGGGCACACAGCGTACATCCGCGGCACTTGTCACGGTCAATGTTAAAGGAGAGAAGCGCCTTGCATACGCCCGCTGGACAGCGCTTTTCCTTGATGTGTGCTTCGTACTCGTCGCGGAAGAAATGAAGGGTGGAGAGTACTGGGTTGGGAGCTGTCTGGCCCAGGCCGCACAGTGAGTTGGCCTTTACATAGTGACAGAGCTCCTCCAGCTTATCCAGGTCTTCCATTACAGCCTGGCCTTTTGTAATCTTGGTCAGGATTTCCACCATACGTTTGGTGCCGATACGGCATGCAGTACATTTGCCGCAGGATTCCTCCACAGTAAATTCCAGGAAGAATTTGGCGATGTCCACCATACAGTCATCTTCGTCCATTACAATCAGACCGCCGGAACCCATCATGGAACCAATGGAAATCAGGTTGTCGTAGTCAATGGGGATATCAAAGTGCTCGGCAGGGATACATCCGCCGGAAGGTCCGCCGGTCTGTGCCGCCTTAAACTTCTTGCCGTTTGGAATGCCGCCGCCGATTTCTTCAATGACAGTGCGCAGGGTAGTGCCCATGGGAACCTCCACAAGGCCGGTGTTGTTAATCTTGCCGCCCAGTGCAAATACCTTGGTTCCTTTGGATTTCTCAGTACCCATGGAAGCAAACCACTCAGGACCATTCAGAATAATCTGAGGAATGTTTGCATAAGTCTCAACGTTATTTAAGATACTTGGCTTGCCGAACAGACCCTTCTGTGCAGGGAACGGAGGTCTGGGTCTTGGCTCGCCGCGCTTGCCCTCGATGGAGGTCATAAGAGCAGTTTCCTCGCCGCAGACAAATGCGCCGGCGCCCAGACGCAGGTCGATGTCAAAGTCAAATCCGGTTCCGAAAATGTTCTTGCCTAAGAGTTCCATCTCACGGGCCTGCTGGATTGCGATTTTCAGGCGTTCCACAGCAATGGGATACTCAGCACGGACATAAATAAAACCCTGGTTGGAGCCGATTGCATAACCGGCAATGGCCATGGCCTCCAGAAGAGCATGGGGGTCGCCTTCCAGCACGGAACGGTCCATGAATGCGCCGGGGTCGCCCTCGTCCGCATTACAGCATACATATTTCTGGTCGGCGTCATTCTGCTTACAGAGCTTCCACTTAAGACCGGTTGGGAAACCGGCGCCGCCGCGGCCCCTGAGTCCGGCATCCAGCAATGTCTGGATGACATCATCCGGAGTCATCTCCGTGAGCACCTTGCCCAGTGCCTGGTATCCGCCTGTACCTATGTATTCCTCAATGTTTTCAGGATTGATGACACCGCAGTTGCGCAGGGCGATGCGGTGCTGTTTTTTATAAAAGTCAGTGTCAATCAGCGCCTTGATGCCGCCGGTAGGGCTTACGGTCTCCTGGTACAGAAGACGTGTCACCACACGGCCCTTTAACAGGTGCTCGGAAACAATCTCAGGAATGTCGTTTACCTGCACCATGGAGTAGAAGGTGGCATCCGGGTATACAATCATGATAGGACCTAAGGCGCAGAGTCCGTGGCAGCCTGTCTCTACAACAGCCACTTCCTCCTCCAGTCCCTGATGTTTGATTTCATATTTTAAAGCTTCCATAATCTTCGGGCTTCCGGAAGAAGTACATCCGGTACCACCGCAGACTAATACGTGTGAACGATACATCGTACTTTCCTCCTTTATTTAAGACCTGCAGCGCCCATGGTGTATTTCTCCACAGGATGGCCGCCAACCAAGTGGCGCTCAACCACTTCCAGGGCTTTGTCGGCATTCATTTTCACATAAGTAATCTTATCCTTTCCAGGCTCCATGACTTCCACAATGGGTTCGTACTGGCATAAGCCGATACAGCCTGTCTGGGTAACGGAAATTTTATTGGTAAGTCCTCTTTTCTGGACTTCGTCTGCAAGCGTATTCAGAACCGGCCTGGCGCCGGCAGCGATACCGCAGGTAGCCATACCTACAACCACACGGATATGGTCATGGTCTTCGGCACGCATGTTTACCTGGCTCTGCATCTTTTCTCTGATTGCCTGTAATTCAGCAAGAGTTTTCATATGCGATTATCCTCCTCGTTATGAGCACTTAGTGACCGTACTTTGGTCACTTATGTGCGATACATGTCATCTCCACTTGGTGAGGTGTTTCACGAACCTAGTGGAGTGGCTCGTTATGAGCACTTAGTGACCGTACTTTGGTCACTTACGTGCGATACATGTCATGTTCGTCGATACCCCTTTAAATCAGGGCACCTCCGTCAGTTTCCTGTTGATTCTCTTTCAGATATTCCATTATGTAAGCAGACACTTCAGGGGTATTAAGCGGGATTCCGCCAAGAATCTCCCTCATCTCCCGGGTGTCCAGGGTGAATGATGCATCGTTGTATGTATAGGTATAAAGAAAATCCGTGTCAGGATGATATACGATTAAATTGTGTATGGTGGCGTTCATGTCGCCCAAAGGCATCCTGTCAATATGGGACAGTCCAAAGACTGCTGTCACGGTGGTTCCCTTACCTGGTTCCGATTCAATATGGAAGCTGCCGCCAGTGCTTTCCGCGGCATATTTGAAAAATGGAATCCCAAGCCCTACCTTTCGGGTGGTTCTGGTGGTAAAGAAAGGGTCCGTCACATGGGCTGCCTGTTCCGGCGTCATCCCGCATCCGTTGTCGGCTATGACAATGGTCAGCTTGTCAGCGCTTGTATCAGCGGTTACCAGGATGGTCACCAGCGAGGCGCCTGCCCGCGTGGAATTCTCCGATACATCTAATACATTCAGGGAAATCTCTGTCATCATAGGCTTAGTTGTACTTGGCTAAAATGCCTGGTATGTCATCAACAGTAAGCCTTCCGTATACCTCGCCGTTAATCATCATGACGGGCGCAAGTCCGCAGGCGCCAACGCATCGGCAGGAGTCCAGGGAGAATTTGCCATCTGCTGTGCACTCACCATTGGTGATGCCCAGCAATTCTTCCAGTTTCCTGAAGATTTCACCGGAGCCTTTAACGTAACATGCGGTACCGAGACAGACAGATATCTTATACTTACCCTTTGGCTGTAATGCGAACTGGGCATAAAATGTGGATACTCCGTAGACTTTTTCCAGCGGAATACCCATTTCGTCAGATATCATGGTCTGCACTTCGATAGGAAGATAACCATAAATTTCCTGGGCCTTCTGCATAACCGGCATCAGTGCGCCTGGCTGGTCACCCAGCTCGGCAATCACTGATTTCAGCGCTGCTTCCTGCTCAGGCGTCCCCATAAAGGGAACAGTTTGTTTTTTGCAAGCCATCTTTTTATTACCTCCTCACTAGTTGTACATTGTGCAATGTATCAATATTTTATCACGTATAGAAAAAAAAATCTACCATTAATGTGAAAATTCTAACGATAAAAAACATGTAAAAAAACGGAATTATATTGAAAACAGACAAAATGGATGGTATGCTATAATGTACGGAAATATGTACAATTGACAAGTAATGATAGCAAGGAGAGACAAGGGTATGACGGTTAGGGATGTAAAAGATGTATTAGGGGCCAGGGTTCTGGCAGGGGAAGAATTCCTGAATCGGGAGGTAAAGTCGGCCTGCGGTTCGGATATGATGAGCGATGTACTGGCATTTTCCAAAGACCACTCTGTACTTCTGACAGGTCTGTGCAATCCGCAGGTTATCCGGACAGCGGAGATGCTGGACATTGTCTGTATCATTTTTGTAAGGGGAAAGAAACCCGATGAATCCATGTTGGAAATGGCCAGGGACAGGGGGCTTGTAGTCATGGCCACGGGCCACCGCATGTTTTCTGCCTGCGGTATGCTGTACCAGGCAGGGCTGCACGGCGGGGCTGTCTGATGCTCCCGGCATCCGGGAATGCCGCAGGATGTCCCGGAAGGCACTGGGAGAGAATACATATAATAATGAAGGGAACCAATTATGGAGGAAGCAATTGTATTAACATATGACATATCGGCAGACGACTTCACAAGGGCAGGTGAAGCCAGCAGCGATGTGAAACGAAAATTGAAACAGATGGGTGTAAGTCCCGATGCCATCCGCAAGGTGGCCATAGCCATGTACGAAGGAGAAATCAACATGGTAATCCACGCCAAAGGGGGCGTCATTACTGTGGAGATTACAACGGAAAAAATCAGGATGATACTGGCTGACGTGGGTCCCGGCATACCGGATGTAAAGCTGGCCATGCAGGCAGGCTATTCCACTGCGCCGGATGAAATCCGTTCCCTGGGTTTCGGGGCAGGTATGGGCCTGCCGAATATGAAGAAGTATTCTGATTCCATGGATATTGACACCAGAATCGGAGAGGGGACCACCATTACCATGGTAGTGAACCTGTAGTATGCTTCGCAAGAATAAGAGAATGAGGTGGTAAAATGGATAAATTTTATCATTCTGTAAGGCTGGACGAATCACTGTGCAAGGGCTGCATCAACTGTATCAAGCGGTGTCCCACGGAGGCCATCCGGGTACGGGGCGGCAAGGCCAGTATCAATAACAAATTCTGCATTGACTGCGGGGAGTGTATCCGGGTTTGTCCCCATCATGCAAAGCTTGCGACCTATGATAAGCTGGATGTGATGAAGAAATATAAATACACGGTGGCCCTTCCGGCCCCGTCCCTGTACAGCCAGTTCAACAACCTGGATGATGTAAACATTGTGCTCAACGCATTGCTGCGCATGGGCTTTGACGATGTGTTTGAGGTCAGCGCTGCCGCCGAGCTGGTCAGCGAGGCTACCAGGCAGTATATATCGGAGCATGAGGGACAGCTGCCCTTAATCAGCACGGCATGTCCTTCTGTGGTGCGTCTGATTCGGGTGCGTTTTCCCAATCTGATTCCCCATCTCCTTCCTATCAATCCTCCGGTGGAGGTGGCGGCTGTTCTGGCTGTCAGAAAGGCCATGGAGGATACGGGACTGCCAAGGGAGCAGATTGGCATTATGTTCATTTCCCCCTGCCCCTCCAAGGTGACCTATGTAAAGTCACCCCTGGGAACTGAAAAGAGCGAAATCGACCAGGTGCTGGCCATCAAGGATGTATATCCCAAGCTGCTGGCCTGTATGAAAACCGTTGTGGGCGAGGATTATCCTGTCATCGGCACATCGGGTAAGATTGGAATCAGCTGGGGACACAGCGGCGGAGAGGCCAGCGGTCTATTTACGGAGAATTACCTGGCGGCGGACGGCATTGAAAATGTGATTCGCGTGCTGGAGGACATGGAGGACCAGAAATTCACCAATCTGCGGTTTGTGGAGCTGAACGCCTGCAACGGGGGATGCGTGGGCGGCGTCCTGACAGTGGAGAATCCATATGTTGCAGAGGTCAAGCTGAAACGCCTCCGCAAATACATGCCTGTGGCCAGGAGCCATATGCATGAGAGCGAGGAAAATGTAATCAAATGGACCACCGGCGTCCAGTACGAACCGGTTTTCCGCCTTGGCAACAATATGATGGAGAGCTTTTCCAGGCTGAACCAGGTGGAGCGCCTCATGAAGAAGTTTCCCGGACTGGACTGCGGTTCCTGCGGCGCTCCTACCTGCAAGGCCCTGGCAGAGGATATTGTCAGGGGGGATGCCAATGAGACGGACTGCGTTTACTACCTCAGGGAAAACCTCCACAAGCTGTCTGAGGAGGTGGCTGTGCTGGCGGACGATTTGCATAACGGCGACAGGGGAGGCCAGGAGACACTGCGCATCCTGAAGGAATACATACAGAGAATCTCGGACGAGATGTCCGTGCTTGATAAGAAGGACGAGGATGAAGAGTGAAAGCGCCGTCATCCGGAGTTTCGGAAATGATTGTGCTTTATGGGAAATTACCCTAAATGGGAAAATGCTCTGGGAGCAAAGGAGGTTTTTATGACAGTTCAGGAATTGATTGACAAACAGATATTCGGCGTGGTGAACCTGGGGGACAGCCTGGACCGGCAGATTACGGTCCCGTTTTGCTGCGACCTGCTGAGCATTGCCATGGGCCGCGCCCCGGCAGGATGTGCATGGGTGACGGTTATGGCCAACATGAACACCCTGGCAGTGGCGGCCCTGACCGATACGGCCTGTGTCATTCTGGCAGAAGGTGCGGTTCTGGACGACGCTGCCAGGAAAAAGGCCATTGACCAGGAGATAACAGTGCTGTCCACGGATATGCCCATCTTTGAGGCGGCCCTTGAGATTCATGGTATGCTGTCATGATGAACCTGGCTTATGACCTGCACATCCATTCCTGCCTGTCGCCCTGCGGGGATGATGACATGACGCCTGCCAATATTGCAGGCATGGCGGCATTAAAAGGATTGGATGTGGCGGCCCTTACAGACCATAATACATGCCGCAACTGTCCGGCCTTTATGGCCGCCGCTGCGGAGTACGGCGTGCTGGCAGTGCCTGGCATGGAAATTAATACGTCCGAGGAAGTCCATGCAGTGTGCCTTTTCCCTACCCTGGAGAAGGCACTTGATTTTGACGCCTATGTCTATGATAAGCTGATTAAATTTCCGAACAGGGAAGAAATATTCGGAAAACAGCAGATTTACAATACCCAGGACCAGGTGTGCGGCACAGAGCCCAGCCTGCTGATTAATGCAACGGAAATATCCTTTGACAGCCTGTGGAACCTGGTCCGCTCCTATGACGGCGTCATGTTTCCGGCCCATGTGGATAAGTCAGCCAACAGCCTGATTGCAAACCTGGGCTTTATACCTCCGGACAGCTGTTTTAAGACAGCGGAGGTCAAGGACCTGAAGAAGCTCCATCAGCTGAAGCGGGATAATCCGTATCTGGAGCAGTGCCGGATTATCAGCAATTCGGATGCCCATTATCTGGAGCATATCAATGAACCCAGCCTTACCATACAGGTGGAGGAACGGTCCGCAGAGGCAGTGGTAAGGGCTTTGCTGTAGGATTATCAGAATAGGATTGAACCGTCTGCTTGCCTGCAGCGGCAATATTATAGAAAAAAGCAATGAGTACATAAAACATATAGAAAAATTGAATTTGAGCCCTTTTGTCATATGTGCTATTCTTGATTTGCAAAAAATGTCCATTTATGGAATATATGACAATGGGAGGAATAAAATGAAAAAGTTTTTAGCAGTAGTTACATCCGCAGCCATGGCGCTCAGTCTACTGACTGCCTGCGGCTCAAATTCATCCACAACTGAAACAACCCAAGCTGCCACCGAAGCTGCATCTGAAACAACGTCCGCGGACAAAGGGGAAGAGACAACCGGGGCTGAAACGGTAGAAGTAACCGAGGCAGCCTCCCCGCAGTTCCAGTCATCCATTCTGTTCTGCGGCTCCACTTCCCTGTATCCGATTCTGTCATCCCTGGCATCGTCCTTTACTGAGAAGTATGTGACCTGGGATGCAGTGGATTCATCCTTCCCGGATTCCAATATCTCTGTTTACGTTGCACCGGGCGGTTCCGGCGTAGGTGTGAGCGCTGCCATTGACGGCACAGCTGATTTCGGTATGCTGGCCAGGGATATCAAGGATTCTGAGATTGAAGCATTGGGACAGCATTACCAGGAATTCGTGGTGGCAAAGGATGCCCTTACCGTGTCTGTCAATACGGAGAACCCAATCTGCGCCATCATGGACGATATGCCCGCTGATACCATCCGCCAGATTTTTGCAGGTGAGATTGCTGCCTGGGACCAGGTGGATTCCTCGCTGCCCCCAGAAACAATCAATGTCTATATCCGCGATTTATCCGGTGGCGCTTATGAGGTGTTCCAGAAGAGCGTTATGGGCGACAGTGAGGTGACTGCATCCGCAACCCAGTCTGCATCCATGACAGAGCTGGCTACCAATATTGCCGGTGACAAATGGGGAATCGGATATGCAGGATTCGGCGCTTACAATAAGGCCAATGCAGAGGGACAGGTACTGACTGCCATGAAGGTGGACGGAGTGGAGGCAACGGCCGAGAATATCATAAGCGGCGCATACACCATCCAGAGACCGGTTATGTTTGTTACCGGAGCAGAGGTTACCCCGTCTGAGCAGGCATTCATTGACTACATCTTCTCACAGACAGGATATGACGTGGTGGAAGCCAACGGATACATACCTGCATTCACCCCTGAGGCTTAACCGGCATCAGGGAAAACGTCAGGGAAATACTCCCTTGAAATGGAGTTAAAATAATGAACAAACAGCTGAATGCAGTATTCTCAGTTCTGATAAAGGCCCTGACCGCCCTGACCGTGATGGTCCTGGCCTTTGTCATATACTTTATTGTCAAGGAGGCACTGCCCACATTTGATGAAGTGGCAGTGCCTGATTTCCTGTTAGGCCAGAGATGGATGCCCATCGCCTATACAGGGGAGCCGTCCTTCGGCATTTTTAATTTCATAGCGGCTACGCTTTATGTATCCCTGGTGGCAATGGTCCTGGCAGTGACGGTGGGACTGGGAGCCGCCATTTATCTTTCCTGCGTTGCAACGGAACGGATGCGCGGGATTCTCTATCCCTTTGTAGACCTTTTAGCCGGTATCCCATCGGTGATATACGGTTTTATGGGCCTGACCCTTCTGGTTAAGTTCTTCATCAAGGCGGGAGTCCACACCGGGTCCTGTGTCCTTGCAGCCGGAATCCTTCTGGCCGTTATGCTGCTTCCGTTTCTGATATCCTCCTGCAGTGAGACTATGTTAAAGGTGAGGGAACGGTATCAGCCCGCCGCAGATGCCCTGGGCATCTCCAGGTGGCATATGGTGGCCACCATTGTTCTGCCCGGGTCATGGAAGAACATACTGCTGTCCATGATACTGGCCATTGGCCGGGCCATGGGGGAGACCATGGCAGTGATGATGGTCATTGGAAATGCAAACCTGTTTCCCTCCCTTCTTGGCAAGAGCGAGAGCATTGCGGCAGTGATTGCGCTGGAGATGGGAACAGCTGTGGCGGGAAGCACCCATTACCATGCGCTGTACGCGGCCGGGCTGGTATTGATGCTCTTATTGTTCCTCATTAATTCCGGCATTACCCTGCTGCGCAGCAAGCTGGAGCAGGTTTAAAGGAGGGAGAGCCATGCATCTGCGGGCATCAATTACAAAATTCTGGGCGTATTCCAGTATGATTTTAGTGGCAGGCGTCATATTGTTCCTGTTCGGATATGTTTTTTACCGGGGAGCAGGCACCATCAGCTGGGAATTTCTGTCCCAGTCCCCCAGGGGAGCTGTCCTGGGAGAGGAAGGCGGTATCTGGCCAGCCATTGTGGGAAGCCTGTGTTTTACGGCGGCCGCCATTGTCCTGGGAAGCATTCCGGCTGTTGCCACAGCGCTTTTCATGGTATTTTACTGCAGGGGACGCAGGACGGCGGGATTCATCCGCATGGTTATCCAGTGCATTTCAGGAATCCCTTCCATTGTCCTGGGCCTGTTTGCTTACAGCTTCCTGGTGCGGGACCTGGCCTGGGGGCGCTGCATCCTGTCCTCGGGCGTGGCTCTTGCCGTGATGATTCTTCCCTTTATAGAGGTCAGGGCGGAGAAAACATTCCGGGAGCTGCCAAAACAGCTGGTACAGTCCTCCTATGCCCTGGGCTGTTCCCGGTTTTATACCATATGGAAGATTGTGCTGCCGGCCTGCAAAGGGGAAATCGTGTCAGGCGTAATACTGGGAGGGTGCTATGCCATGGGAGCCACTGCCCCCCTTATTTTCACGGGAGCAGTGGCCTATTCCAGCCTGCCGGCCCGGCTTACTGCCCCGGCCATGGCCCTGCCCATGCATCTCTACCTGCTGGTGGCCCAGGGAGCCACTTCCATGGATGCAGCTTACGGGACAGCCTTTGTCATGATGGCTCTGATTTTAATCAGCAACCTGTTGGCAACCATTTACGCAAGGAGGAGCCAGAAAAAATGGAACATATCATGACGCTTCACAATGTCAGCGCATCCTATGACGGCAGGGAGGTGCTCTCTGATTTGTCCTTAGACATACCGTCCAACCAGATTACAGCCATCATCGGCCCGTCGGGGTGCGGGAAAACCACTCTTTTGCGGTGTATGAACGGATTGCTGGCGGAGGAAAAGGGCGTGTCTGTATCGGGAAGAATTTTACTGGACGGCCAGGAGATAAAATCCATGCAGAAGGATATGCTGCGCCGCAGGGTGGGTCTGGTATTCCAGACACCGGCCCCTTTTCCGTTTTCCATCTATAAGAACATGGCGTATGCGCCCAGATATTACGGCATCCGGGATAAGGCGTCCCTGGAGGCCCTGGTGAAGGAAAAACTTGAGATGGCCGGACTTTATGATGAGGTCAGGGACGATTTGGGCAGGAATGCCCTTAAGCTCTCAGGAGGACAGCAGCAAAGGCTTTGTATTGCCAGAGCCCTGACCGTGGACCCGGAAGTGCTGCTGCTGGACGAACCATGTTCTGCCCTGGATGTTAAGTCTTCTGCCGTGATTGAGGAAATGCTGACAGAGCTTAAGAAACAGTACACCATTGTCATTGTCACCCATAACATTGCCCAGGCCCGCAGGATATCAGATTATGCAGCCTTCCTCTTCGGAGGCCGTCTGGTGGAGTGGGGGAAATCGGAAGATTTGTTCGGGTGTCCGAAGGAAGAGGAGACAAGGGCATTTCTGGCGGGAATTTACGGATAGATGGATATGGGATACAGGGAGGAGTCAGACTGTGATTGTAATAGAGATACCTGGGCGGGAGCCCTTGAGAATTGACCATGTGGTTCTGGATTATAACGGGACAGTGGCAGCGGACGGCATGCTGCTGGAGGGAGTGGGAGAACGTATCAACCGGCTCAAGGAGCAGGTATGCGTGTATGTTCTCACCGCCGATACCTACGGCACGGTGACGCGCCAGTGTGAACCGCTGGGCGTGACGGTAAGAACCTTTCCAAGGGAGGGGGCTGCCGGCTGCAAGGAAGAAATCGTAAAAGGACTGGAGGGCGGCGTGGCCTGCCTTGGAAATGGCTTCAACGATATACAGATGTTTGACGCGGCCCAGCTGTCCATAGCGGTGCTGGAACAGGAGGGGATGTGCGCCGCCCTGTTGGGCCATGCATCTGTGCTGGTGAACTCCATTCAGGACGGTCTGGACCTTCTGCTGAAACCGGACCGGCTGCGGGCAACCCTGAGAAGCTGAGACATTCCGGGAAACATATAATCAGCGGAAGATTGGGTTAAACTGAAAGAAATCCAAAAAGTTGCATGGTAAATTATGAAATTTTAGGAAAAGGATAGAAACAGTTTTTTAAGTTTCATTACGGAACCATTAATGTTGGCCTGGCTGCCTTGACAAAAGGAGCCAGGCTCTTTATGTTAGAGTGTATCACCGGACGCGGTGGGGAAATGCTTGTTTCCCGGGGATGCATGCACATACCGGACCCTGGAAATCCAGCTTATACATAAAGAAAACCATACCGAAAAATCAAATAGATGAGGAGATGCAATTATGAAAAGAAGATTAGCAGTTTTAGGAACAGCCATCATGGCGGCGGCAGCCATCACAGCCTGCGGCGGCAAGGACACCAAGACCACTGCAGCGGCGGAGGTTGTCACCGGCGCGGATACGGCCGGGGAAACGGCGGAACCGGGGACAGAGGATGCAGGCGCTGCCTCAGACGCTGAAGCCCCCAAGGATTCCCTTGCAGCTGATTCCGGCTCCCAGGAGGCCGCGCTGCTGGAGGAGGCCGAGGATGTGTCCCATGCAGGGGCGGAACTGGAGCAAAGCGAGATTAAGCCGTTTGCGGAGAAGGTGCAGAAGGCGGTGGCGGATAAGGATATGGAAGCATTGGCAGGTCTGTGCGCTTATCCGGTCTATGTCTCCCTTGGAGAAGGACAGGGTGAGGAGATTGCTGACGAGGCAGCCTTTATGAAGATGGATGCAGACAGGATTTTTACAGAGAGCCTGTTAAAGGAAATCGCGGACACGGATACGGACACGCTGGAACAGTTTGGCGCCGGAGTCATCATGGGCGGGGAAAACAGCATTATTTTCAACAATGTGGACGGACAGGCAGCCATTACCGGCATTAATCTGAATTAAAATGACACAAGGCAGAATGAAGCATGGCAAAATGAAGCCAAGCAGAATGAAGCAAAGTGAAACAGAACAAAATATGAGATGAATTAACAGGGCGTCCTCCTGCCGCAAGGCAGGGCGGCGCCCTTTGCATCTAATCTTCCAGGGCATCCTTAAGCGCTCCCAGGAATTCCAGGTCGGATTGTTTGACCCGGATGTTGGAAGCAATGGTCTGGCCAGCGCTGGAAGTGACGGTGATTTCAATCAGGGTTCCTTCATCCATGACCCCATCCCTGGATGCGGCTTTTACAAATGAAAGCATCTTGGGGTGATTGGCCTTGAATTGGTTCCAGGCTGGTTTTAATTGAAGAAGATTCATTGGATTCATATGTTTACCTCCTGATACATGTAACGCAGTTACTAGTTTACCACATTTTAAAGGCGGCAGTCCAGTCTGATATTTCTCAGTGAATCCCTATTGGGGAATCCGCTTAAAAGGTATCTGCCGGCCGGATGGTCTTGTAAAGGATGTCTGGCTCTGGTATTATGGTAAAAGATGCGTATCTGTTCGCCCATGGGATTTTTGCCTGCAAGCCTGGATTTTCGTACGGTCAGCGCAGCAAGTGCGCAGACCTGCTGAACAGTTACAAAGATGCACCTGAAAGAGGAAGAAATATGAAGTTCATTCATTTATCAGACCTTCACATCGGAAAACGGGTCAATGGCTTTTCCATGCTGGAGGACCAGAAATATATATTGGACCGGATACTTGCCATTGCAGAGGAGGAAAAGCCTGACGGAGTGCTCATAGCCGGGGATGTATATGATAAACCGGTGCCTCCGGCTGAGGCCGTGCAGGTCTTTGATGCTTTCCTGACCGGATTGGCGGACCGGAGCCTGCCTGTGTTCGTCATCAGCGGCAACCATGACAGCCCGGAGCGTCTGGCCTTCGGAGGGCAGCTCATGAAGGACAGGAAAGTCTATATGGCGCCTGTGTATGACGGCCATGTGGAGCCGGTCCGCATGGAGGACCAATACGGAAGCCTGTGGGTGTATATGCTGCCCTTTGTAAAGCCTGCCGCTGTAAGGAAATGCTACCCGGAGGAAGAGATTGAAACCTTTGACCAGGGGGTCCGCTGCGCGGTGGGTCATATGACAGAGAACAGGGAAGGGGAAAATGACCGCAATATCCTGATTGCCCACCAGTTTGTCACTGGTGCGTCCTGCTGCGACTCAGAGGAGCTGTCCATCGGCGGCCTGGACCAGGTGAGCGCTGATTTGTTCGATTATTTTGATTATGTTGCCATGGGACACATCCATGGGCCGCAGAAGGTGGGAAGAGATACCCTGCGCTATTGCGGGACACCCCTCAAATATTCATTTTCAGAGGTGAACCACAGGAAATCCGTGACCGTGGTGGAGCTGCTGGAGAAGGGGAATGTGACGGTGGACACCCGGCCTCTTAAGCCCCTCCATGATATGCGGGAGCTGAAGGGAAGCTATGAGGAACTGACCAGCCGTGATTTTTATCAGGGCACGGCTGTGGACGATTACCTGCGCATAACCCTTACGGACGAGGAGGATATACTGGATGCCATAGGAAAGCTGCGCTCCATTTATCCCAATGTGATGAAGCTGGATTACGATAATAAGCGTACCAGGCAGGGGCAGGTGGTGGAGGCTGCTGCCAAAGCGGACAAGCCGCCCCTTGTGCTGCTGGAGGAGCTGTACCGGCTTCAAAACAACCAGCCCATGACAGAGCAGCAGGCTGACTTTGCCGGGAAACTGATGGAAGAGATATGGGAGGGGAGCAAATGAGGCCGACAGAGTTGATAATATCCGCATTTGGACCATATGCAGGTGAAGTCACCCTGGACATGGCTTCACTGGGGGACCGGGGCCTTTATCTTATTACAGGGGACACGGGCGCTGGAAAGACTACCCTGTTTGACGCCATTGCATTTGCCCTTTACGGCAATGCCAGCGGGGACAGCCGCAAGCCCAGGATGCTGCGGAGCAAATATGCCAGGCCGGATGCCAGGACCTATGTGGAGATGGCTTTTTTCTACAATGAAAAGGAATACAGGGTGAGGCGCAACCCGGAATACATGAGGGCAAAGCAAAGGGGCGAAGGGGAGACAAGGGAGAAGCCTGACGCACAGCTTTATATGCCGGACGGCCGGATGGTTACAGGTGATAAGGCGGTAACTGTGGAGGTGGAAGGGCTGCTGGGCCTTAACCGGGAGCAGTTTTCCCAGATTGCCATGCTGGCCCAGGGCAGTTTTTCCAGGCTTCTGTCAGGACGGACCGAGGACAGGGGCGTCATTTTCCGGGAAATATTTAAGACCAGGCCCTATCAGCTGTTCCAGGAAAAGTTAAAGGACCGGGCCAGGAGCCTGTATGGCCGGTACGCGGACAGCAGGAAGAGCATGGAACAGTATGCCGGGGGAGTGATTGCGGATGGACAGGATGAGGAACTTAAGCTTCGGTGGAATGAGGTGCCCCAGGGGAGCCTGGAAGCCCTTTTGGAGGTGCTGGACCAGCTGATTGCGGCAGATGAAGCGCGGCAGCAGGAGGAAGACAAGGGACTGGCCCTTGTCCGGGATGAGATGGCTGCCCTGGGAATGGACCTGGGAAAGCTTAAGGGTGATGCGGCGGTCTGCCGGGATATGGCTGCGGCCGCGGATATCCTCAGGGAAAATACTCCGGTTCTGGAACAGGCAAAGGTCCGGTATGAGCTGGAGAAAGAATGCCAGGCTGACAGGGACGGGCTTATTGGCTCTGTTACCAGGATGGAAGAAAATCTGAAAGCCTATGACCGTTATGATGCATTGCAGGAGAGCCTGAAGGCATGCAGGATGGAATCAGGGAAGCTTGTCAGCAGGCTGGAACAGGCAGCCCTGGAGGAAAGGCAGTGGAAGGAGCGGATTGACAGCGACGAGAAGACCCTGGAAACCCTTCGCCAGGCAGGAGAAGCGTATCAGGCAGCCCTGACAGCAGGAGAGAGGCTGCAGGAATACGGTGCGCGCATTGGGCTGCTGGCAGGAGAACTGGAGGAATACGGGCAGGAGAGAGAAAAGCTTGAGGCAGCCAGGGAGCGTTACAGGGCAGCGGATGAGGAGCGCCGGAAGGCGGATGATGCCTACCGGGACATGTATCAAAGGTTCCTGGATAATCAGGCGGGAATCCTGGCTTCACGGCTCATACAGGGCGAGCCCTGTCCTGTATGCGGCTCCGTCTCCCACCCGTCGCCTGCCCGGTATCTGGAGGACGGAACAGAGGCGTCCAAGGACAAGGTAGACCGGCTTAAGGCCATTGCAGTGGAAAAGGACCAGGCAGCTGCCGGGCTCAGCCTGGAGGCTGGCAGGCTGGCAGGAAGTCTGGATGCCCGCTATGAAAGGATGAAGCAGCAGATTGATGTTGAGGTAGCTGCCTGGAAGGAGGATTGGCAGCAGAGGATTCGCCAGGCGGAAACCCGGGCAGAGGCATTGGCCCTGGAGACAGGGGATGTTCGCCGGGGGCGAAGGGTTTTTCTGGAGCAGTGGGAACAGATGATGGGGCGGCTGAAGGACCAGCTGGAGCGCCAGGCTGCTGCCCAGAAGGATAAAATTCAGGAGCTGAAGAAGAAAAAGGAATATAAGGAGGCCATTGAGGGCAGAAGGGCTTCAGGCCGCCAGTCCCTGGAAGCTGCCTCGGAAAGGAAACACCAGGTCCAGAGAATGCTGGCGGAGAACCAGGCAAAGGAGAGGGAGCTGGTAAGCCGCCTTAAGGAGACGGAATCCGCCCTGCCCTATGAGGACAGGAAGGCTGCTCAGGCAGAGCTGGCGGAGAAGAAGGCTCTTCTGTCCGCACTGGAACGGGCGTTTAAGGAGGCGGAGGAATCCTTCAACCGTGTAAGCCGCAGGGTGTCGGACGCACAGGCCCGGATGGAGGCGCTGCGGGGACAGACAGCGGAGGCGGAAAAGGCGGACGGCTTGGATTTCCGGACAGCCATGGACCGACTGGAAGCCCGGATGCAGGAAAACCGGCAGCGCCAGTCAGAGGCAAGGGAAAGGCTGACGTGCCTGGAACAGGAAATGAGCAGGCTCCACCACAGGCTGGAAACCAACCGGATGGCCAGGGAACGCATTGCAGAACAGAAGGCGTCCATGGAAGAAATACAAAAGGAGTGGACATGGGTCAAGGCGCTTTCTGATACAGCGGCAGGAGAAGTGGGGGGCAAGGAGAAAATCACCCTGGAGACCTACGCGCAGATGGCATATTTTGAACGTATCATTGCCAGGGCAAACACCCGGTTTATGGTTATGAGCGGAGGACAGTACGAGCTGAAGCGGTGTACGGAGGAGGACAACCGGGGAAAGAACGGGCTGGGGTTAAATGTCATCGACCACTACAATGGAACGGAGCGCAGCGTCAAAACGCTGTCGGGCGGGGAATCCTTCCAGGCGTCCCTGTCCCTGGCACTGGGCCTGTCGGATGAGATACAGTCAGCAGCAGGGGGAATCCGCCTGGATACCCTTTTTGTGGACGAGGGATTCGGATCCCTGGATGAGGACACCCTGAACCTGGCCATGAAGTCCCTGGGGGACCTGGCGGAGGGAAGGCGTCTGGTAGGTATTATCTCCCACGTGGGGGAGCTGAAGGAACGGATTGAACGGCAGATTATTGTGGTTAAGGACAAGACCGGCGGAAGCAGGGCATATATTGAACCGGCTGCATTGACTGAAACAGCTGCTGCCGGAATAGAATAGGGATAAAAGTACGGATAAAAAATGGATAAAAAACAGATAGACGCAGACGGACGCGGATAAAAAACCAATAAGGACAGGGGTAAGGAGGACCAGATGAGAAGAAAGGACAGGGAAATCAGGGATACATACGGTGTAAGGGAAATCATAGGGGAGTGCGACTGCTGCAGGCTGGCTTTTTCCGATGGAAAAGGCGCCTATATTGTTCCTCTCAGCTTTGGTTACGATGAGGAGGAAAACGCGCTCTATTTTCACGGGGCGGCAGAGGGAAAGAAGATAGACCTGGTCAGGCGGAATGGGTATGCAGGGTTTGAGATGGACACGGCCCATGGCCTGACGGAGGCGGAACAGGCCTGCGGATATTCCTTCCGGTACAGAAGCGTGGTGGGGGAAGGGAGCATACGGGTGGTGGAAGGGGCGGATGAAAAGAAAAAGGGCCTGAACTGCATCATGGGCCACATGTCGGGAAAGGACAGCTGGGAGTACCCGGAAGCCATGCTGGAGAGAACCGCGGTGCTGCGCCTGGATGTGGAGCAGATGTGTGGAAAAGAGCATATTTAAAAGGTTGTGACAAAGGAGGAAGGATATGTTTGAGTCAAGATGCGGGGTCCGCTGTAATCAGTGTGAAAGAAAGGAAGCAGTCCGCTGCACGGGCTGCGTGACCATGGAAAAAACCTTCTGGGGCGGTGAGTGCGGGGTGAAATCCTGCTGTGAGGCCAGGGGGCTGGACCACTGCGGGAAATGTCCGGATTTCCCCTGTGAGATGGAGGCGGCCATGGGAACGGATATGGGCTTTGACCCGGAGCCAAGGTTAAACCAGTGCAGGGAATGGGCAAAATAAAATCACCATGGAGGGCATATGCTGTCAGAAGATATGGCGGAAGCAGCCGAACAGGAATATCCGGTTATGGATAAGGTCTATGAAGACCAGGAAGTTGTAAGGGTTTCAGGGAAAAAGGTGGAGTTTGATACGGTGAAGTTCGTCAGGTGCAGGCTGGAGGAATGTAATCTAAACGGCGCATCCTTCTGCAATGTGATATTTGACAAATGTGATTTCTCCAACTGCTCCTTCCGGGATTCTTATTGGAAAAATGTAACGGTGACAGACTCAAAGGGGGATGGGAGCCAGTTCTGCAATTCCACATTTAAGTGGGTGAAGCTTCTGGACAGCCAGTTCCACTATGGGAATTTCTCCAATGCCTTCTGGGAATTCGGAGAAATAAGAGGCTGTAATTTCCGGGAATCCTTTCTGTCTGAGGTAAAACTGAAAAAAACGGTTTTTTCATCCACGGACCTGACGGGAACAGATTTTTTCCGCACGCCGTTAAAAGGACTGGATTTATCGGAATGTGTCATTGACGGCATCATGGTTTCGGACCGGTATACGGAGCTGGCAGGCCTGAAGGTGAGCCTGCTGCAGGCCGCGGAGCTGGCCAGGCTGATGGGAGTTAAAATCGTGTAAAAAAGGTGTATAATAGAAACTATATATAAAAACTATATATAAAAACAGGAGGATATTATAATGGTAGAGAATATGACGATTCAGGGGTTTCTGGATGTATTGTCTTCAAAGGAGCCGGTGCCGGGCGGCGGAGGCGCTTCCGCCCTGGCCGGCGCCCTGGGCAATGCCCTGGGACAGATGGTGGCCAACCTGACCATGGGCAAGAAAAAGTACGCAGAGGTGGAGGATGAGATTAAGGAACTGACAGAACGGATGGTGAAAATCCAGGGACAGTTTACGGTCCTGGCAGACCGGGATGCAGAGGTATTTGCCCCTCTGGCCAGGTGCTACAGCCTTCCCTCAGGCACAGAGGAGGAAAAGGCATACAAGGCAGAGGTTATGGAAACCCGTTTGCTGGATGCCAGCTTCGTACCCATGGAAATCATGGAGAGGGCGGTGGAGATGCTGGACATCATGGATATCCTTGCTGATAAGGGAAGCAGGATGGCTGTCAGCGACGTGGGTGTGGGAGTCCAGTTCATCCGCACCGCATTGCTGGGAGCTGTGATGAATGTGTACATCAATACCAAGTCTATGAAAAACAGGGAAAAGGCAGAGGAACTGAATGAAAAGGCGGAGCGCATGATTAAGGAAGGTACAGAGGCGGCGGACCGCATATACCAGAAGGTGTTGGAGCAGCTCAGGTAAAGAACCGGCAGACAGGAAGGAGAAGGAAGATGAAAGTATTAAAAGGCGCCGAGGTTTCGGCAAAAATCAAGGAGCAGGTATCACAGATGATGGAAGGCCTGGAAGGCCCGGCTCCGAAGCTGGCTATTGTGCGGGTGGGGGAAAAACCGGATGACATGTCATATGAACGGGGGGCTGTAAAGAAGATGGAGAACTTCGGCCTGCGGGTCCGGTCCTATGTGTTCCCGGAACAGATAAGCGACAGGGATTTTAAGGCTGAATTTGATAAGATAAACAATGACCCGGATGTGGCGGGAATCCTGCTGCTGCGTCCTCTGCCAAAGCAGATTGCGGAAACAGACATTGAGAAGATGATTGACCCGGAAAAGGATTTGGACGGGATTTCCCCGGCCAATATTGCCAAGGTGTTTGCCGGGGACAAAACAGGCTTTGCACCCTGTACGGCCGAGGCAGTCATAGAGGTGTTAAAGGCCAACGGGATAGACATGACAGGCAAGAACGTGACCATAGTGGGCCGCAGCATGGTGGTGGGCCGTCCGCTGTCCATGCTGATGCTGAAGGAAAATGCAACGGTAACCATCTGCCATACCAGGACCAGGGACCTGGAGGCAGAGTGCCGCAGAGCTGATATCCTGGTGGCGGCGGCAGGAAAGGCCAGAATGCTGGACGGCCGCCACACAGGGCAGGATGCCATTGTCATCGATGTGGGCATCAATGTGGATGAAAATGGAAAATTATGCGGGGATGTGGATTTCCAGTCAATCGAGCCCCTTGCATCCATGGCAACGCCTGTGCCGGGCGGCGTGGGGGCGGTGACTACGGCCGTGCTGGCAAAGCATCTGGTGCTTGCAGGCCAAAGACAGAGAAGGGATTAGACGGAATCTTTGCTGATTCTTTGTTGATTCCCGCATTTTCCTCTTGCTAAACTAAAAAAATGCATTATAATATAAAATGTTGAATGTATTTATAGTTATGCAATTTGATGCATAAAAGAAAAGAGGAGAATATTATTATGAAGAAGAAGGTTTTAGCAATCACTATGGCAGCACTGATGGCTGCTTCCCTGACAGCCTGCGGCGGCGGTGCAAAAGAGACAACAGCAGCTGACACCACAGCAGCAACAGCAGAGGAGAAGACAGAAGACACCACAGCAGCCGGGAGCAAGGATGAGACCAGCGCAGAGGCAGCTGAGACTGAGGCAGCTAAGGAAGCCGCAGGCGGCAAGCTGGTCATGGCAACCAATGCAGAGTTCCCTCCTTATGAGTTTCATGACGGAGATTCCATTGTAGGTATTGATGCGGAAATCGCAAAGGCCATTGCCGATGAGCTGGGCATGGAGCTGGAGATTGAGGATATTGCTTTTGATTCTATTATTCCTGAGATTGTATCCGGTAAGGCTGATATGGGTCTGGCCGGTATGACTGTTACGGAAGACCGTATGCAGTCCGTAGATTTTTCCGATACCTATGCAAAGGCATCCCAGAAGATTATCGTGACAGAGGACAGCGAGATTGCATCTCCTGATGACTTAAAGGGCGTAATCGTAGGCGTGCAGCTGGGAACCACAGGCGATATCTATGTATCCGACCTGGAGGCTGACGGAACCACGGTTGAGCGTTACAACAAGGGCTTTGAGGCTGTTCAGGCACTGAGCCAGGGCAAGATTGACGCGGTTGTAATCGACGGGGAGCCTGCCAAGACCTTTGTTGCCGAGACAGCAGGATTAAAGATTCTGGAAGAGTCCTTTACCGACGAGGAGTATGCCATTGCTGTTAAGAAGGGGAACACAGAGCTGCTGGAGAAAATCAACGGCGCCCTTAAGACCCTGAAGGACAACGGGACACTGGACGAAATCGTGGCTAAGTATATCAAGGCTGAGTAAGCGTACAGAGTATAAGACTGCCGCAGGCTGCAGAAAGGGAGGTGCATTGACGCACCGCATCCCCGTTCCTGCAGGGCGGCAGTTTTTGACTGTATGGCAAAGGAGAACAGGGCGTCTGCCCTGGCTTACGAATCATAAAGAAAGAGCAGAGGATGATGAGCATGTGGAAGACATTTACAGATGCGTTTTACCTGAACTTTGTGGCGGACAACCGGTGGAAATATCTGACCGAGGGCCTCAAGACAACGTTGATAATTACCTTTTTTGCCTGTCTTATGGGAATTGTGCTGGGATTCCTGGTGGGAATGATACGTTCCACCTATGAAAAGACCCATAAGCTTAAGGTGCTCAATGCTATCTGTAAAGTGTACCTGACCGTAATCCGCGGTACGCCAGTGGTGGTGCAGCTGTTAATCATCTACTTCGTGGTATTCGGAAGCGTCAGGGTAGACAAGGTCATTGTGGCCATCCTGGCCTTTGGCGTCAACTCCGGAGCCTATGTGGCGGAGATATTCAGAAGCGGCATCATGTCCGTTGATGCGGGGCAGATGGAGGCCGGCCGCAGCCTGGGCTTCAACTATGCCCAGACCATGTGGTACATTATCATGCCCCAGGCGTTTAAGACAGTGCTGCCCACCCTGTGCAACGAGTTCATTTCCCTGTTAAAGGAAACCTCGGTATCCGGCTACATTGCCATCCAGGATTTGACCAAGGGCGGGGATATTATCCGGAGCAGGACCTACAGCGCCTTTATGCCTTTGATTGCGGTGGCCGTCATTTACCTTATTATTGTTATGATATTTACAAAGCTGATTCAGATACTGGAAAGGAGGCTGAGACAGAATGAGCGGTAATTCAGGAGTGTTTAACGGACAGTCTTTAATCCGGGTGGAGAACCTGGGAAAGAGTTTTGGCTCCATTGATGTCTTAAAGGGAATCACTGTGGATATCCACAAGGGGGATGTGGTCTTTGTGGTCGGGCCTTCCGGTTCCGGCAAAAGCACCTTCCTCCGGTGTCTGAACCTGCTGGAGGAACCCACAAGCGGACATATTTTCTTTGAGGGCACTGACATCACGGACCCCAGGACGGATATTGACAAGCACCGCCAGAAGATGGGGATGGTGTTCCAGCAGTTTAATCTCTTCCCCCACATGGATATCATGAAGAACCTGACCATTGCCCCCATGAAGCTTCAGGGAAAGGGACAGAAGGAAGCTGAGGATGAGGCCATGGAGCTTCTGGAACGAGTGGGACTGGCGGACAGGGCCCATGCATATCCCAGCCAGCTTTCAGGCGGTCAGAAGCAGCGTATTGCCATTGTACGCGCCCTGTGCATGAAGCCGGATGTGATGCTGTTTGACGAGCCCACCTCCGCCCTGGACCCTGAGATGGTGGGAGAGGTTCTCAGCGTTATGCGCGATTTGGCCAGGGAAAAGATGACCATGGTGGTGGTGACGCATGAGATGGGCTTTGCCAGGGAGGTGGCCACCAGGGTCATGTTTATGGACGAAGGACATTTCATGGAGGAAGCCGGACCGGAGGAATTTTTCTCCAACCCTAAAAATGAGCGTTTGAAATCTTTCCTGAGCAAGGTGCTGTAGGCATATCTGTATCCTGTGCCTGTATGGGAAAAGCCGCTGCTGTCAGCCGTAACATGCATTGCCTGCATGACGCGGCTGACGGCAGCGGCTTTTGTTTGTTACAATTCAGGAAAATCCCCGCAGGATGTATCATCCGAGGCGGCGAATTTTTCCAGCAGTACGCCCAGGCGCATCAGGCAGTGGTCCAGCTCCGCCAGTTCTTCCTGATTATAGGAGGAAAGGCGGGATACTGTGCACTCCAGCATGGCCTCCTTCAGCTGCTTCATAATGGAGGAGCCCTCCGGCGTAATCGTCAGGTATACATGGCGCCGGTTCCTGGAATCGTGCTGTCTGAGCACCAGGTTTTTTTCCTCCAAGTCATTGACCAGCTTGGTAAGCTGCTGCTTGGTTATGCCCAGATGCAGGGCCATCTCCGACATGGTCGGCGCCGGTCTGCCCGGCTGGTTTAACTGCATCAGAACCTGGAAAGCAGCGGAATTGGCCCGTATCTGGTTCTGCTGATGGTAGCTGTTCTTTGCCAGGTTAAAGAATTCAATGGCAAAATCCATGAAATGTTCCCCTACATGTCTGCTGTCATGTCTACTGTCTGCCGGTTCACGGTTCATGCCCATTACCTCCTCGCTATGTTCTGTAACCGTTTTATCACACCTGTGGAGAAAAGTCAATAAATATTAAAAGTAAATAAAAACTTACAATTAACCATTGACAAAAGTTGCAAATGGTATTATCTTACATGGTGTACAGCGGGATATGGACGAGGCGGCAATGAAGCCGGGAATATCCCGGTCCATGAGTATGAAGTAAGAAAAGGAGACCTGGTATGGGTGCGAATGAAGAGAACGGAAAGAGAAACCTAAAAAGCGGCACGCCTAAAAAGCCGTTCATCTATTATTATTTTCTGGTGATATTGGTGGTGATGGTGCTAAATGCCCTGGTATTTCCCATGATGGAGCATTCGGTGGAGGTGCCGTACAGCGAGTTCCTGAAGGAACTGGACGCCGGGAATGTGAAGGATGTGTATGTCAGCAACGGGGAATCACAGATTCAGTTCACGAAAAAGGACCAGAAGCAGTGGAATGTCAGCTATAAGACAGGGCCGATTCCGGGGGACGACCTGGTCGGACGGCTGCAGAATGCGGATGTGGAGAACTTTACAGGGGAAATCCAGACCAAGGCTTCACCGCTCTTAAGCTTCCTGATGTCCTGGGTGGCGCCCATTCTGATGTTTATTGTCATTGGAAACATCATGGGCCGTATGCTTTCCAAGCGGATGGGCGGCAGCAACGCCATGACCTTCGGAAAGTCCAATGCAAAGATATATGCTGAGAACGAGACAGGAATTACCTTTGCCGACGTGGCAGGGGAGGAGGAAGCCAAGGATGCCCTGAAGGAGATTGTGGACTTCCTGCACAATCCCCAGAAGTATGCGGATATCGGAGCCAATCTTCCCAAGGGAGCCCTGCTGGTGGGCCCTCCCGGAACCGGCAAGACGCTCCTTGCAAGAGCCGTGGCAGGGGAGGCCCATGTGCCCTTCTTCTCCATCTCAGGTTCAGAATTCGTGGAAATGTTCGTGGGCATGGGCGCTGCCAAGGTCAGGGACCTGTTTAAGCAGGCCAATGACAAGGCGCCGTGTATTGTATTTATTGATGAAATCGACACCATCGGCAAGAAGCGGGACGGCGGCGGCATGAGCGGAAACGATGAGCGCGAGCAGACCCTGAACCAGCTGCTGACCGAGATGGATGGCTTTGACGGAAAGAAGGGCGTGGTCATCCTGGCCGCCACCAACCGTCCGGAATCCCTGGACAAGGCCCTTCTGCGTCCCGGCCGTTTTGACCGCAGGGTGCCGGTGGAGCTGCCTGACTTAAAGGGCCGTGAGGCCATCTTAAAGGTCCACGGGCAGAACGTGAAGATGTCGGATGATGTGGATTACAACGCCATTGCCAGGGCCACGGCAGGGGCCAGCGGCGCGGAGCTGGCCAATATCATCAATGAGGCTGCCCTGAGGGCGGTGCGCATGGGCCGCAGCGCCGTTGTGCAGGCCGACCTGGAGGAAAGCGTGGAAACGGTTATCGCAGGTTACCAGAAAAAGAATGCGGTCATTTCCCAGAAGGAACGCAGAATCGTGGCGTATCATGAGGTGGGCCATGCTCTGGTGGCTGCCTGCCAGAGCCACAGCGCCCCGGTCCAGAAGATTACCATTATACCCAGGACATCGGGAGCATTGGGATATACCATGCAGGTGGACCAGGGAGAACGCTACCTTATGAGCAAGGAGGAGGCTCTGGATAAGATTGCCACCTTTACAGGCGGCCGTGCGGCGGAGGAGCTGATTTTCCACTCGGTCACCACTGGAGCTTCCAACGATATTGAGCAGGCCACCAAGATTGCCCGTTCCATGGTGACACGGTTTGGCATGACCGATGAATTTGATATGGTGGCCATGGAAACCGTGAACAACCAGTATCTGGGAGGGGACACATCCCTGATTTGCGCTCCCGACACGGCAAAACGCATCGACGAGCAGGTGGTGTCCATTGTGAAGGAGCAGCACCGCAAGGCCCTTTCCATACTGAAGGAAAATGAAGGAAAGCTCCATGAGATAGCAGTCTATCTCCTGGAAAAGGAAACCATCACGGGAGACGAATTCATGGAAATCTTCAGCCGTGCAGGTGAGGAGCAGGTCCGGGGAGAAGTTTAGTTGCATTTGGCCCCGGGCTGTGCTATCCTGGATATATAGACAGGTGGGGGAGCCATAGCCCTGCGCTGCGTATATCCTTTACAGATGATGAGAGAAGATGATTGGTTGATGAGAGAATGAGTTGAGAGCGGATGGAGCATGCGGCGTGACGCCCCGCCTTTCTGTGAAACTAATACGACAGAAGAAAGGCAGGAAAAAGGTATGGGAAAGATTTTGCAGCAGTTGTACAGAGGGGATTTATGCCCGGCGGAAAACGCCATATGCGGTAATGCGGAATACGATGGGCTGTCCAGGCAGTCCATGGATGATTTCAACCGGTTCACCGATAAGCTGGACCGGGCTATGAAGGAAGAATTCGACCTTCTGATGGAACATTACCTGGAGCTTACCTTCATTGAGAAGACCCAGAGTTTTACGGACGGGTTCCGTATCGGCGCAGGTGTCATGTGTGAAGTATTTTATGAAAATGCAGGGGAAAGAAACTGAATTATAAGCATAGCTTAAGAATCAAAGGCAGGATTGCTGATAAATAAAAGCAATCCTGTCTTATTGTGTAAAAATGGGTCGAAATCCCTGGTTAATATTGACAATAGAAGAAAAAATAGATATACTTAACTGGTATTTGTGTTACTTTTTAATGGGTAGGACAACGATGGAACGTCAGGTGTAATGGAGCAGCCAGTACCTGACGTATTTTAATCGGGTCCTGCAAACTACACTTCATGGAGGAGAGTAATATGAAATTAAAAAAGTTAGCAAGCGTAGCCATGGCGGGCGTGATGACCGTGTCACTTGCGGCCTGCGGCGGCTCTAACACGGCAGAGTCCACCACGGCAGCCGCATCCACAGCAGCAGAGGCGGAAACTAGCGCAGCAGCAGAGGGAGCGGAGACAGAGGCGTCCGAAGCACCGGCAGCAGGCGGCATCGCCAAGGAAGATTTAAAGATTGGTTTTGTCTACATAGGCGATGAGAACGAGGGCTATACGGCCGCTCATTATAACGGCGCCATGGAGATGAAGGAAGCCCTGGGACTGTCCGACGACCAGATTATCGTTAAGTGGAATATCCCTGAGGATGAGACTGCAAAGGATGCAGCCATGGACCTTGCAGACCAGGGATGCCAGATTGTATTTGCAAACAGCTTTGGACATGAGTCCTATGTGATTGAGGCGGCAAAGGAATACCCGGACGTCCAGTTCTGCCATGCAACCGGCTTCCAGGCAGCTTCCAGCGGCCTGAGCAACATGCACAATTATTTCACATCTATCTTTGAGGCACGCTACGTATCCGGTGTTGTGGCCGGACTGAAGCTGAACCAGATGATAGAGGACGGCACCGTGAAGGCAGATGCCTGCAAGATTGGTTATGTAGGCGCTTATCCCTATGCTGAGGTTATCAGCGGATATACATCCTTCTTCTTAGGCGTGCGTTCCGTATGCCCGGACGCCACCATGGAAGTTAAGTACACCAACAGCTGGGCAAGCTTTGACCTGGAGAAGGAAGCGGCAGATGCCCTGATTTCCGACGGATGCGTCCTGATCAGCCAGCACGCAGATACCACAGGCGCTCCTACTGCATGTGAGGCAGCAGGCGTTCCCTGTGTGGGCTACAACATTTCCATGATTGCAACCGCGCCAAACCAGGCTCTTACATCTGCTTCCAATAACTGGGGCGCATATGTGACCGAGGCTGTACAGCATGTTGTTGACGGAACCGAGATTCCGGTTGACTGGTGCAAGGGCTTCTCTGACGGCGCAGTTCTGATTACAGAGCTGAACGAGGCTGCTGTTGCTCCCGGAACAAAGGAAAAGGTGGAAGAGGTAGAGGCTAAGCTGGCATCCGGCGAGCTTCATGTATTTGATACCTCCACATGGACTGTTGGCGGCGAGACACTGGATACATATAAGAAAGACGGCAGCGATATCGAGTATATCTCCGACGGATATTTCCATGAGTCAGAGTTCGGTTCCGCGCCATCCTTTGATATCCTGATTGACGGCATCACCACAATCGACAACTAAGATAGAAAATGCGATAATTTCCCGCTGGAAATTAAAGGCTGTAAAAGCGGAGCCATCCATATCTGGCTCCGCTTTTTTCCAGCCGGCTATGAGCCAACAGCACACAACCAATTACAAAGAACGGAGGTTTGCCGGGTGAGCGAAGAATATGCAATTGAACTGAAAAATATTACAAAACGGTTCGGCAAGGTAACTGCCAACGACAAGGTATGCCTGTCTGTGAAGAGGGGGGAAATCCTGTCTGTCCTGGGTGAGAACGGAAGTGGTAAGACCACCCTCATGAACATGATTTCCGGTATCTACTACCCGGATGAGGGACAGATATTCGTAAACGGAAAGGAGGTTACCATTCGTTCGCCCAAGGACTCCTTTGCCCTGGGCATCGGCATGATTCACCAGCATTTTAAACTGGTGGACGTGCTGACAGCGGCTGAAAACATTATCCTGGGACTGTCCGGCAGGGAAGTGCTGGACATGAAGGCCGTCTCCGCCAGAATCAACGAGCTGACATCCAAATACGGATTTGAGCTGGACCCGGACCAGAAGATATACACCATGTCCGTATCCCAGAAGCAGACCGTGGAAATTGTCAAGCTTTTGTACCGCGGGGTGGATATCCTGATTCTGGACGAGCCCACGGCTGTTCTGACGCCCCAGGAAACGGACAAGCTGTTCGCCGTGCTGCGCAACATGCGCGAGGCAGGCCATTCCATCATCATCATCACCCATAAGCTTCATGAGGTGCTGGCTCTGTCAGACCGGGTGTCCGTACTGCGCAAGGGCCAGTATATCGGCACTGTATTTACGGCGGACGCCACCGAGGAATCCCTGACTGAGATGATGGTGGGCAAGAAGGTGAGCCTGAACATTGAACGGCCGGAGCCGGTGAACCCAGAACGCCGCCTGACGGCGGAAGGCGTCACCTGTGTGGACAAGGAAGGGGTGACGACCCTGGACCATGCTTCCTTTACTGCTTACAGCGGTGAGATACTGGGAATCGCGGGTATTGCAGGAAGCGGCCAGAGGGAGCTGCTGGAGTCCATTGCAGGACTTCAGCCAATGGCAGGCGGCACCATCACCTATTATCCGCCGGAGGGCGGTGAAAAGCAGCTGTCCGGCATGAGCGCCTCAGCCATCAATAAGCTGGGGGTCAGGCTCTCCTTTGTGCCTGAGGACCGCCTGGGCATGGGGCTGGTGGGCGCCATGGACATGACGGACAATATGATGCTCAGGGGCTACCGCAGGGGGCGTTCTTTCTTTACGGACAGGAAAACGCCAAAGAGCCTGGCTGAGCAGATTATAGAGGAGCTGGAAATCGTGACCCCGGGTGTCACCACACCGGTGCGCAAGCTGTCAGGAGGAAATGTACAGAAGGTGCTGGTGGGAAGGGAGATTTCCTCCAATCCAAAGGTGCTTATGGTGGCTTATCCGGTCCGGGGACTGGATATCAACTCATCCTACACCATTTACCATCTTCTGAACGAGCAGAAGAAACAGGGGGCGGCCGTTATCTGTGTGGGCGAGGACCTGGATGTGCTGCTGGAGCTGTGCGACCGCATTCTGGTGCTGTGCGGAGGACAGGTAAACGGAATTGTGGACGCTAGGACAGCGACCAAGGAACAGGTGGGACTGATGATGACCAGGACAGGAGGTGGCTTAAGTGAGTAAGGAGATGACGGCAGTATCCAACAAGGAGCCTCTGATGCATATATCCAAGAGGGACGAGATTGACATGTGGAAGGCCTGGGCCATCCGGCTGGGAGCGGTCCTGCTATCACTGGTGGTCTGTGCAGGGGTCATCTATGCCCTTACAGGGCTTAATCCCCTGGAGGTATACAAAGGAATCTTTGACGGGGCAGTGGGTACTAAAAGGCGTACCTGGATGACCATCCGGGACACCCTGGTGCTGCTCTGTATTGCAATCGGCATCACGCCTGCATTTAAGATGCGGTTCTGGAACATCGGCGCAGAGGGGCAGGTACTGATTGGCGGCGTCACATCCGCGGCCATGATGATTTACCTTGGCAATTCCCTGCCTCCCCTGGTCCTGTTTCCGCTGATGCTGCTGGGAAGCGCCCTGTCAGCCATGGTATGGGCGGCCATCCCTGCATTTTTCAAGGCATACTGGAACACCAACGAGACATTGTTTACATTGATGATGAACTATGTGGCCATGCAGGTCATCACATACTGCATTATTTTCTGGGAGAATCCCAAAGGCTCCAACTCCGTGGGAACCATCAATTCCTCCACAAAAGGAGGATGGCTTCCAAAGCTCTTTGGCCTGGAATACGGCTGGAACCTGGTAATCGTGCTGGCTCTGACCCTGGCTGTTTTCATTTATCTGAAGTACAGCAAGCAGGGGTATGAGATTGCGGTTGTGGGAGAGAGCGAGAACACGGCCAGATACGCGGGTATCAATGTGAAGAAGGTTATCATCCGGACCATGGCCCTGTCCGGCGCCATCTGCGGTATTGCGGGTTTTATCATTGTCAGCGGCGCCAGCCATACCATATCCACCAGCACGGCGGGCGGCAGGGGATTCACGGCCATCATCGTATCATGGCTCAGCAAGTTTAACGCCTTTGCCATGATACTGGTTTCATTTTTCCTGGTGTTTATGCAGAAGGGAGCAGGACAGATTGCCTCCCAGTTTAACCTGAATGAAAATGCCTCTGATGTAATAACAGGCATCATCCTCTTCTTTATCCTGGGCTGCGAATTCTTCATCAATTTCAAGGTGGGAGTCCGCGGCAAACGGAAAGAAGCAGGGGCAAAATTGTCATAAGGAGGCGAGATTATGGGTTTTTTGGTTATATTTATTCAGAAAGCAATCGGTCAGGGCATCGGCATTCTATACGGAGCCCTGGGAGAAATCATGACAGAGAAATCCGGCAACCTGAACCTGGGTATTCCCGGTATGATGTATATGGGCGGTATAGCCGGACTGATTGGGGCCTTCCTGTATGAGAACGGGACAGAGAATCCAAACGGTCTGGCGGGACTTTTGATTTCCTTTGTGTGCGCCTTTGCGTGCGCTGCCCTGGGAGGACTGGTATACAGCGTCCTGACCATTACGCTGCGGGCCAATCAGAACGTGACCGGTCTGGCCCTCACCACCTTCGGCGTTGGCTTCGGCAATTTCTTCGGCGGTTCCCTGGCAAAGCTGGCTGGCGGCGTGGGCCAGATTTCCGTGGCAGTGACAGGAGCAGCCTATAAGAAGCCCATACCCGGATTATCCGGGCTGGGCGTCATTGGACAGATTTTCTTTTCCTACGGGTTCCTGACTTATCTGGCAATTGTTCTGGCCCTGGCTCTGGCATTTTTCCTGGCTAAGACCAGGAAGGGACTGAACTTAAGGGCAGTGGGAGAGAGCCCGGCTACCGCGGATGCGGCAGGCATCAATGTAACGGCCTACAAGTACCTGGCCACCTGCCTCGGGGGCGGCATCAGCGGCCTGGGCGGACTCTATTTTGTCATGGAGTACTCCGGCGGCACCTGGACCAACAACGGATTCGGGGACAGAGGATGGCTGGCAATTGCCCTGGTTATTTTCGCCCTGTGGAAACCGGTCAATGCCATCTGGGGCTCCATCCTGTTCGGTGGCCTGTACATCCTTTACCTGTATATTCCGGGCCTGGACAGAGGCGCCCAGGAGATATTCAAGGCGCTGCCCTATGTGGTCACCATTGTGGTACTGGTTATAACCAGCCTGAGAAAGAAGAGGGAATACCAGCCGCCCCAGAGTCTGGGACTTCCGTATTTCAGGGAAGAGCGGTAGGGATTTGAAACGGCAGGGACTTGGAACGGCAGGAATTTAAAACGGTATTCATTCTCCGTCCGGTCCCTGTTATTCCGGTCCCTGTTATTCCTGCCCCTGATTGTCCTATCCCTGATTGTCCTGTCCGCGGTCTGACAGATTTGCGCCGTTTGTCCTTATGACTTCCTGATACCAGTAATAGCTGTCCTTTTTATAGCGGTTCATGGATGCCCCTTCTTCCTCGCCCCGGTCCACGTAGATGAAGCCGTAACGTTTCTGGTATCCGTTGAGCCAGCTCAGCAGGTCCGTAAAGGACCAGGTGCAGTAGGCCAGAACCTGACAGCCCTCATCCAGGGCTTCCGCCAGGGATTTCAGATGCTCTTTCAGGTATTTGATGCGGTAGGGGTCATGAATCCGGCCGTCCTCCTCCTTTTTGTCAAAGGCTCCAAGGCCGTTTTCGGAAATAATGACAGGAAGGGCATAACGGCTGGTGATTTCCCGGCAGCAGTACTTAAGACCTGCAGGGTCAATGCTCCAGTCCCAATCCGTGGTCATGAGATAGGGATTGGAGGGGTTTTTGTAAATGCCGGGAATTCCGGTTTCCTGGGAGGAGCCCTTTACCCCCGTGGTGTTCATGGAGCCGTAAGGGGCGGCGCCGTCCGGGGGATTGTACTCGCATACACAGCTCTGGTAGTAGTTTACGCCCATGAAGGATATTCCGGCTGCAGCCTCTTTGAGGATGTCCTCGTCGCCGTCCTCCATATGAGGGGCGGTTCCCTGCTTTTTCAGGTAAGCCATGGTGGCTTTGGGGTAGCGTCCGTATGCATATACATCCATCCACCAATAGTTTTTCATATCATCGTAATTGCATTTTGCCATTGCATTGGACGGCCGGCAGTCCAGGGCATAGGATGGGGTGTAGGCAAAGCTGGCGCCAATCATGCCTGTGCCGCCCATCCGGCGGTAGGCCAGAACAGCTTTTGCATGGGCCATGAATGCATGGTGGTTGACCTGATAAAACATTTTCCTGTCGTCGAATTTTCCCGGAGGATGCTGGGCAGTGAGCCAGCCCAGGGAGGTGAAGATATTCTGTTCATTCAGGGTAATCCAGTATTTTACCTTGCTTCCGAAGCGGGCAAAGAGGGTTTCGGCATAGGCTGTATAATCATCAATGATTCTGGGATTCTCCCATCCGCCGTAGGCTTCCACCAGCGCCTGGGGAAGGTCCCAGTGGAATATGGTCACCATAGGTTCAATATTATGTTTTAAACATTCGTCAATCAGGCTCTCATAGAAAGCCAGTCCGCTTTCGTTGGGAGTTCCTGTGCCTTTTGGGAAGATTCTGGCCCAGGATACGGAGAAACGGTAGGTTTTAAGGCCCATTTCCGCCATAAGGCCAATATCCTCCCTGTACCGGTGATAGTGGTCCACTGCGGTGTCTCCGGTGGTTCCTTTATATGTTTTCCCGGGAATCCGCACAAATGTATCCCAGTTTGTCAGTCCTTTTCCGTCTTCCAGATATCCGCCTTCCACCTGGTAGGCGGCGGAAGCGCTTCCCCACAGAAAGTCTTTTGGAAAAACAGGCAATTCTTTGCAGTTCATATGGTTCCTCCTTTTTTTATAAAATTGAATGTACTGTCTTATGCGGTAAAATAAAAGCTTACCGTGTATAAGGTATGAGTGTGCTGTGTTTGAAATAAGTATGCTGTGTTTGAAATAAGGGTCTAGCGTATGTTCAAAAGCGGCTCCAGGGGCTGGACCCTGCCGCTGCGGACAGGAACCACATCTGAATAATCTCCGGTATTGGATACGATAACCGGTGTGGTAATGTCGTATCCGGCCTTCTGTATTTCTTCCCGGTCAAAGGTCAGAAGGACTTCGCCCCTGCGGACGCTGTCTCCGGTCCTTTTGACCGGATGGAAGAACTGTCCGCCCAGGTTAACGGTGTCTATGCCCACATGGATTAAAAGCTCCACTCCGTCCCTGCTTATAAGACCCACTGCGTGGCCTGTCTCAAACATAACTGCGACCGTTCCGTCAAAGGGGGAGAGGATGGTATTTCCCTCAGGCAGGATGGCTGCGCCTTTTCCAAGGATTTCTTTTGCGAAGGTGGCATCCTTTACCTGGGATATGGGGATGCATCTGCCTTCCAGGGGGCTTGGAACGGTTATGTCAGCAAGGGTCTGAGATGCGTCAGATGAGGATGTCCCTGCGGGGACAGGCATGAGGTTATCATCTCCGTCTTCCTCTTCATCCGCCACATCCTCAAAACCAATGAGCAGGGTGGCGATAAAGGTGACCACCACGGTCAGAAGGATGGTAAGGGCTGCAATCATCAGGCTCATGGGGCGGCTTTCTTCCACATACTGTACAATGGTTACAATGGCAGGAGTGGCGATTCCGAAACACTTCATCTGGAAGAACCCGCCAAAGAGTCCTCCGGCCATGGCACCGATACATGCGCCCAGCATAGGGCGTTTTAAACGAAGGGTAACGCCGTAGAGGGCGGGCTCCGTGATTCCTGCTACCAGGGCGGAGAAGGCAGAGGAACCGGCTACCTGCTTGAAATCCTTGTTCCGGCTCTTTAAAGCCACTGCTGCGGAGGCAGCGCCCTGGGCCATGTTGGAACAGAGCTCTCCGATACAGATAAAGTTTTCATATCCCGTGGTGGCAAGCATTCCCAGTTTGATGGGTGTGAATGCATGGTGCATCCCTGCCATGACCACAAAGGGATAGATACCGGCGATGAGGCCGATGGCAATGAAGCCCAGCTTATCATGTACAAAATAAACCACGTCGGACAGTACATTTCCGAAAATCGCACCCAGGGGCCCAAGGATGATTAAAGCAATGGGAGCCTCTATGAGCACCACCAGCATTGGTTTCAAAAAGTTCTTTGTAATGACCGGGGTAATCCGGTCCGCCAGCTTTTCCACGTATTTAAGGGACCATACGGCCAGGATAATGGGTATGACGGAATAGGAGTAGGAGGCATAGGATACAGGCAGGAATCCCAGGAATTGTATGGTTTCCCCGGCATCATGGGCCGTGTTCATCATGGTGATAAAATTGGGATGGAGCATGATAAGGGCAATGCTTACGCTGTAATAAACATTGGTGCCGAATTTTCTGGATGCAGATACGGCAATCAGCACCGGCATAAAGAAGAATGCCCCGTCGCCCATCACGCTCAGCAGGCTGTAGGTGCTGCCGGTCGTGTCCAGGATGCCCAGCATGGGAAGGAGGGTCAGAAGGACCTTAATCATGGCAGCGCCTATGATGGCCGGAATGACCGGGGTCATAACGCCCGAGATGGTATCCATCAGCATGGACAGTATGTTCTGCTTTTCTTTTTTGGGAGCTGGTCCGGCAGGGGATTTATCTGAAAAACTGCCCAGCCTGCACAGTTCCTTATAGACAGTGCCCACATCGTTGCCGATGATGATTTGATACTGGCCTGCCTTCTTCATTATGCCCATGACTCCTTTTGTACTCCGCACAGCCTCATCGTCCACAATGGATTCATCCTTCAGCGTAAAGCGCAGCCGTGTCATGCAGTGTATCAGGCTGACCACATTTTCTTTTCCGCCCACCCGCTGTAATATCTTTTTTGCCACATTTTCGTAATCCATAAATTTCACCTCATCATAATATTTGGTTATTTGAAATATAAAAAGACCTGACTGCAAAAGGCACAACTTCCCGGGCTGTGCGCCTTCTGTAATCAAGTCTTGCTTAACTGAATAATAACAAACTTGGGTTTCCCTATTAAGTTTCCTGTTCCTCATCCAGGATGCGTTTCAGGTGAATCAGCAGATACAGCTGTTCATCCATGCTGAGGGTGTAGTCATACTGTCTCTTTATCAAATCAGCCACCTTTTTCACGCCGGAATATGCATGTTCATTCTGGGACACCAGGACCTGGTATATTTCCTGCATGGTATCCTGATAGGGAGTCCTGTCAAATATCCTGGCAGAGAAAAATTTCAGGTGCGTGATGAAGCGCTGGTATGAAACGGAGTCTTCGTGAAACTGTATCTTAAAATGAAGCCGTATAATTTGAAGGATGGAGCTGATTAAGTCCGTGATGTTCTGCAGCTGGGAACAGGCGCTGCCCTCTAATTCAGAGGCAGTGATATGCATGGCGATAAAGGCTGCCTCATCCTCCCCAAGGTCAATTCCGGTGTCCTCCTTTATCCAGGCCACGGCCTTCCGGGCCACGGCATACTCCCTGGGATAAAACTTGCGGATATCAATCTTCATCATGTTTTTCAGAAAGATGCCGGCCTGGTACCGTTCCAGGGCTGAGTTGATATGGTCCGTAAGGGTTACATACAGTATGTCGTTGACTTTCAACCCTTCCTGGTTTCTGGCTTCATCCACCACCTTTCCGGCGATTTCAAGGTATCGTTCCGACACAGAGCATACAATGTCCTGAAGCCGTCTGCTGGCCTCGCCGCTCTGCAGGCAGTAGGTTTTATCAACCAGCTTCTCATCCAGGCAGTCTCCCTTTTTCTTGCTGAATCCGATTCCGGGGCCTGTGAGGATAACCTCCCTGCCGCTTAAGTCCAGTGTCACTACTGCATTTGTATTCAGGACTCTGATGATTTTCAATGGTTTTCCCTCCGCTATATCTGAAACAAATGAATACAGGAATTTCATGATATAAAAAAACTGCTTATAATACCCCCTGTGAAAGTATTATAAACAGTCTTGCTTACCCTTACGTAATAACAAACTTGTTTTCTGTATTTACTATAACAATCAAGTTCTTTTTTGTAAATAGGGAATTTTATTTTCGGTAAAACAACTATTTTAATATATGGTTTTTTGTGCAGGTTATACAATGTGTGTTCATATCTGCCCATCTGCGGCCTGCCATGGACCGTTTGGAGCGGGGGGACTGGATGGAGCAGGTCCTGCCAGGAGCCTGCTGGAAGAAGTTCCAGTAATTTTGCAGTATTTTACCGAACAAATGTTTGCAAATAAACAGGGTATGTGCTATACTAAAGGCTGTCAGCGCTGTGCATCAGCGCATACTGGAAGATTAGACTGCCAGAAGCATTTCACTGCTCCGGGCAGCGGGATGAGTCGTATAAAGAAACAATCAAGATAAAAGACAAGGAGCATGTTCGATGGCAAAGCAGTACATTAAAATCCGCGGGGCGAATGAGCATAATCTGAAGGATATTTCCGTGGATATACCAAGGAATGAGCTGGTGGTCCTTACCGGACTGTCCGGTTCGGGAAAATCATCCCTGGCTTTTGATACTATTTATGCAGAAGGGCAGAGACGTTATATGGAGTCTCTGTCTTCTTACGCCAGGCAGTTCCTGGGACAGATGGAGAAACCGGATGTGGAGAGCATAGAGGGGCTTTCTCCGGCCATTTCCATTGACCAGAAATCCACCAACCGGAACCCACGTTCCACCGTTGGAACGGTTACAGAAATCTATGACTACATGAGGCTTTTATATGCCAGAATCGGTATACCCCACTGTCCGAAATGCGGTAAGGAGATACACAAACAGACCATTGACCAGATGGTGGACCAGATTATGTCCATGCCTGAACGGACCAAAATCCAGCTGCTGGCCCCGGTGGTCAGAGGACGCAAGGGCGAGCACGTGAAGGTGCTGGACCAGGCCAGGAAGAGCGGCTATGTGAGGGTGCGCATTGACGGCAGCCTCTATGAGCTGAGCGAGGAAATCAAGCTGGAGAAGAATATCAAGCACAACATCGAAATCGTGGTGGACCGCCTGATTGTGAAAGAAGGAATTGAGAAAAGGCTGACGGATTCCATAGAGACAGTCATGGCCCTGAGCGGCGGACTGATGATGGTGGATGTAAGCGGCGGGGAGCCGGTGAATTTCAGCCAGAGCTTTTCATGTCCGGACTGCGCGGTCAGCATTGACGAGGTGGAGCCCAGAAGCTTTTCCTTCAATAATCCCTTCGGAGCCTGTCCGGAGTGTTTTGGCCTTGGCTATAAGATGGAATTTGACGAGGACCTGATGATTCCGGATAAGTCGCTGTCCATTGACCAGGGGGCAATCGTGGTCATGGGATGGCAGTCCTGTACGGATAAGGGAAGCTTTACCAGGGCTATCCTGGAGGCGCTGTCGGAAGCCTATGATTTCAGACTGGATACGCCTTTCCAGGATTACCCCAGGGAAATCCACGACGTGCTTTTATACGGAACCGGAGGCCGGGAGGTAAAGGTCCATTATAAGAGCCAGAGAGGCGAGGGAGTTTATGACGTTGCCTTTGAGGGGCTGATTGAGAATGTAAACCGCCGCTATAAGGAAACCTTTTCCGAGGCGTCCAAGGCGGAGTACGAGACTTATATGCGGATTACGCCCTGCCCGGTTTGTAAGGGGCAGAGGCTTAAGAAGGAGTCGCTGGCTGTTACGGTGGGCGGGATGAACATATACGAAGCCACCAACATGTCCATTGTGCGGTTCAAGGAATTCATGGACGGGCTGACGCTGACTCCTATGCAGGAAACCATTGGCGCGTCCATCCTTAAGGAAATCAGGGCCAGGATATGTTTCCTCATTGACGTGGGCCTGGATTACCTTTCCCTGTCGCGGGCAACCGGCACCTTATCGGGGGGCGAGGCCCAGCGCATCCGTCTGGCTACCCAGATAGGCTCCGGCCTGGTGGGAGTGGCCTATATCCTGGACGAGCCCAGTATCGGACTCCATCAGAGGGATAATGACAAGCTCCTTAAGACGCTGACCCATCTGCGGGATTTGGGCAACAGCGTATTGGTGGTGGAGCACGATGAGGACACCATGCGGGCTGCCGACTGTATCGTGGATATCGGCCCCGGGGCAGGTGAGCACGGCGGAAAGGTCATTGCCATGGGCACGGCAGAGGAAATCATGAAAAACCCGGATTCCATTACCGGAGCTTACCTAAGCGGACGCTTACAGATTCCTGTTCCTTCCCAGCGAAGGAAGCCCACGGGCTGGATTACGGTAAAGGGCGCTGCGGAGAACAACCTGAAGAACATCAATGTGGACATACCTCTGGGAATCATGACCTGTGTAACCGGTGTATCCGGTTCCGGCAAAAGCTCCCTTGTCAATGAAATCGTCTATAAATCCCTGGCCAGGAAGCTGAACCGGGCCAGGACCATTCCGGGCAGGCACAAGTGCATTGAGGGCGTGGAGCAGCTGGACAAGATTATCGACATTGACCAGTCCCCCATCGGGCGCACCCCCAGGTCCAATCCTGCCACCTATACAGGCGTATTTGACCTTATAAGGGATTTGTTCGCCTCCACCACGGACGCCAAGGCAAAGGGGTATAATAAGGGAAGGTTCAGCTTCAATGTAAAGGGCGGACGGTGCGAAGCGTGCAGCGGAGACGGTATCATCAAGATTGAGATGCATTTCCTGCCGGATGTCTATGTACCCTGCGAGGTCTGCGGCGGCAAACGCTACAACCGTGAGACGCTGGATGTGAAGTACAAGGGAAAGAGCATCTATGACGTGCTGAACATGACCGTGGAGGAAGCCCTTAAATTTTTTGAGAACGTACCCTCTGTCACCAGAAAGATTCAGACCCTGTATGATGTGGGACTGGGGTACATCCGTCTGGGCCAGCCGTCCACGGAACTGTCCGGCGGTGAGGCGCAGAGAATCAAGCTGGCCACGGAGCTGTCCAAGAGAGGCACGGGCAAGACCATTTACATCCTGGACGAGCCCACCACAGGACTTCATTTTGCGGATGTCCATAAGCTGATTGACATCCTGCACAGGCTGTCGGAGGGCGGCAACACGGTGGTGGTCATTGAACACAACCTGGATGTAATCAAAACAGCGGATTACATCATTGATATCGGCCCGGAAGGCGGGGACAAGGGCGGTACGGTTATTGCCAAGGGCACCCCGGAGGAAGTGGCCCAGTGCCCGGTATCCTACACGGGAATGTATGTAAAGAAATATCTAAATTGACAACCGTTATAACTGAAGCACGGAGGCGGGGATGAGGCGAATCCCCGCCTTTTTGCAAAAGCCTTTGACATTTACGCGGGGCCTACGTTATAATGGACAGGTTAAAGAGCAGTGCTAGGAGCGGGGATTGTAATGGATAAGGAACGGAAACGCAGTCTTTCAGAGGTGGCGGCTGATTATGTGAGGGAGCAGATTCTTCAGGGTGAGCTGGCACAGAAAGAAAAGCTTGTTGAAAATGATATAGCCGTAAAGCTGGGAATGAGCCGGGGACCGGTGCGGGATGCGCTGAAGCAGCTTATGTACGAAGGATTCCTGGATTATGAGACGAATAAAGGGTACTCGGTTTCCATGCTTTCGCCCAGGGATGCCTATGAGATATTTTTCCTGAGAGGGAATCTGGAGAACCTGGCCCTGGAACGGTGCGGGGGACGCCTGCTGAGCGACAGCATTTTTCTCATGGAGGATGCGGTGCTGGCCATGAAGGCCGCGGTGGCGGAGGACGATATGGGAAAAATCATCAAGTATGATGAGATATTCCACAAACAGATTTTATTATCAGGCCAGATGGAACGCCTCACCAGTCTGTGGGAGACACTGAGCCCCTTAAACGGAGCCATGTTCTATACCATCAAACAGATTAATGGATATGTATCTGATAAGCAGATGGATTTGGACCTGGAAGATGTTGCTGCCCAGGCAGGACGGCGGGGAAATAACTATCTGGAGCATAAATGGCTTCTGGAAATCCTCCAGCGGGGGAATCTGGAACAGTCCAGAAACGCAATCAACACCCATTACATAGCCAACGGTGAGAGAATTTACCGGATTGGTATGAAGATGAAGAACCAGGAACTGTTTTATCATGTATGAGCGGGGATGCAGAGATAAAAAGATATAGGCGGAAATGCGAAAGCGGAAATGCAGGATGTGAAGACAATCATATCACGTTCCGGTCATTTCCGCTTTTTCTTTATTTTACAGGCATGTTTTCTATCTGTCTGCAGATATACTCCATATCCCGGGTTCCATATCTCTGGTCGCAGGTAAAGGACAGCACATGGCTGTAGATGTAAGCCGCGTCGCCATGGCCTTGCGTGTCAACCATGGGACCCTGGGGCCAGTAGGTGGTGGTCTTGACGCCGCGGCCGGCCAGATACTCCTGCACCATGGTCCTGTCCTCTGCATATACGGTAAAGTGACTGGGAACCGCTGCTTCCGGAAGAACCGGGAATATCACTGTAAGCTGGGGATGCTTCGGCATGTGTTCCAGAAGATACTGATAATTGATACGGCGCTGCTGTTTCATCCGTTCAAAGTCATAGTGACGGATAATGTACTCTGAATCCGGGTCGCTTCCATAGGAATCAAATATGCGGCGCAGCATTATCTCCGCCTCCCAGAACGTATCATTGAAATTCTTCATAGCCTCAGGGTCAGGATTCCCTGATTGGAGCAGCTGCTGTTTGCCCCTCATAGACATACTGCGCATGGAAAGATGGGTTTGGTCAGGCGCCAGAACAGGGAGGGAAAAGCTTCCCTTCCTCTTAATGGCGAATCCGCCTGACGGCACCCCAATCCACTTGCGCATGCTGCCCACCACGTAGTCGCAGCGTGGGTCAATGCCGTTGTCTGAAAAGATGGAGTGGGTCGTATCCTCGACTATGATGATGCCCCGCTCAGAACATTTCTGTATGAAATTCCGGTCGTAGCTGCAGAATCCGTAATAGCCGCAGAGATTGATTACGCTGATGCGGTCCAGAACCTTTTCATCGAATATGGGCGTTAAATCCTTTGATACATCATAGAATAAAAGTTCATAGCCCGCCTTGAGGAAAGGGGCCAGGACTGTCTCGCAGGTGTAGACAGGAACATAGGCCACCTTCCTGGTGTCGGTCAGGCAGATATCCTGAAGGGCGTAGTAGTTGGCGCACCTGCCGGACATGAAGAAACGCAGGCTGCCTCCTGGCGGGCACAGGTTTTCCAGGTAATGGTTCTCAGTTTCGGGCAGTGGTTCATATGTGAAAAATCCGCCGATTTGTTTCATGGTTTGTTACCTCCCGGGCATGTGTCCGGCCCTGCTGCGTGTGCGCGTCAGGGAGACACTTAGATTTAGTATACAGACAAGTATAGCACAGATATGAAAAAAAGCACAATAGAAATGTTGACAAAATATTTAAAGTGTAAATTTTACACAATGATTGTTGACAATTATGATATATTGTTTTATAATTTGAATGAAGCGAGGGAGTTTTGAATCCTAAGGCTTCTTTTTTGTTATTATGGTTTCTCACCCCTTTCCGGGGTTGTGAAATATGTATGCTGCTTCGCTGCAATTGAGCATATGGGAACATTCATTCCAGCTCTGACGCAGCAAATACAAGAGGATTGGAGAGAGAAAAATGTACAAGTATGTGTTAAAAAGACTGCTTATGCTGATTCCGGTTATCATCGGCGTGACGTTCATTGTGTTTTTCATTCTGAACCTGTCGCCAGGCGACCCGGCGGCAATCATCCTGGGCGACCAGGCATCAGCCGAGGCCCTGGCCATGAAGAGGGAGGAGCTGGGACTTAACGACCCTCTGCTGGTCCGTTACGGCCACTACATGATTAACATGCTGCACGGCGACCTGGGCACATCCTATAAGAATAACCTGAGTGTATGGTCGCAGGTCATGGAGCGGTTTCCTAACACAGCAGTTCTGGCAGTTGCCGGTATCCTGGTTGCCATCCTGATTGGAATTCCCACGGGAATTATTTCCGCCAAGAAACAGTATTCCATGATGGATAATACAGCCATGCTGCTCTCCCTGATTGGCGTTGCCATGCCGAACTTCTGGTTCGGCCTGCTGATGGTCATTCTGTTTGCGCTGACCCTGGGCTGGCTGCCTTCACAGGGTATGGGAGAGGGATTCATACCTCTCATCAAGAGTCTGGTCCTTCCGGCAGTGACACTGGGTACGGGGGCGGCTGCCATGATTACGCGTATGACCCGCTCGTCCATGCTGGAGGTCATCCGGCAGGATTACATAGACACGGCCAGGGCAAAGGGTGTTTCCGATAAGAAAATCACCACCCGCCACATGCTTAAGAATGCCATGATTCCAATCATCACAGCTGTGGGCCTTCAGTTCGGAACCCTTTTGGGAGGGGCCATGCTGACTGAGACCGTATTTTCCTGGCCCGGCCTGGGACGTCTCATGGTGGATTCCATCAAGTCAAAAGATATTCCCATGGTATTGGGGTCTGTTATCTTTCTGGCAATCATGTTTACCGTGGTTAACCTGGCGGTAGACATCATATACGCCTTTGTGGACCCGAGAATTAAATCACAATACAAGAGAAAGTAGGTGCAGTTCATGGGAAAGAAACATCTGATTGCCGCAGAAGCGGAAGGCGACCAGCGCTCCCTGTGGGGCGAGGCCTGGCGCAGATTTAAAAAGAACCGGCTGGCCATGATTGGCATGTATTTTATCCTGGCGCTGGTAATCATAGCAGTGGCAACTATCATCATTGACGCTGTCACAGGCAAATCCATCTACCTGAATTACGTGGTAAAGCAGAACCTGAGGGGACGTCTTCAGACTCCCAGCCTGGCGCATCCCTTTGGATTGGATGAGTTCGGCAGGGATATGCTGCTGCGCATGCTGTGGGCAGTCCGCTACTCCCTGTTCATGGGCACGGTGGCCATCATCATTTCATGTATATTCGGCGGCCTTCTGGGAGCCTTTGCAGGATATTACGGCAGGACGGCCGACAATATCATCATGAGAATCATGGATATCCTTCTGGCCATTCCCTCCATGCTTCTGGCCATCGCCATTGTGGCAGCCCTGGGAACCAGCATCACCAATGTGCTGATTGCCATTGCCATATCCTATGTTCCCACCTTTGCCAGGACGGTCCGGGCATCGGTGCTTACGGTAAAGGACCAGGAGTTCATTGAGGCAGCCCGCTCCATTGGCTGCAGCGACTGGCGTATCATCATCAAATATGTGATTCCCAATTCCATGGCGCCCATTATCGTGCAGGTGACCCTGGGAATCGCAGGAGCCATCCTTTCCATCGCAGGACTTTCCTTCCTGGGACTTGGCATCCAGCCGCCCACTCCTGAGTGGGGCGCAATGCTGTCCAACGCCCGAAGCTATATCCGCGACGCATGGCACGTCACCATCATCCCCGGCATGGGAATCATGCTCACCATCCTGGCCCTTAACCTGGTGGGAGACGGACTGAGGGATGCCCTTGACCCGCGCCTCAAGAGCTAATGGCGGGAATGAATGTTCAAACACGCTATAAGAAAGGATGAGTATGACATGGCAGATAAACCATTATTGGAAGTAAAAGACCTGGTTATCCACTATGAGACGGATGACGGAGTGGTAAAGGCGTTAAACGGCGTCAATATACATATCGGTGTGGGAGAAACCCTGGGACTGGTGGGGGAGACCGGTGCGGGAAAGACCACGCTGGCAAAAGGAATCATGAGACTGATTCCCCATCCTCCGGGCAGGATTCTGGGCGGAGAGGTGATATTTGAGGGACAGGACCTGCTGAAGCTTTCCACCAACGGCATGGAGGCCATTCGCGGCAGGGATATCTCCATGATATTCCAGGATCCCATGACCTCCTTAAATCCGGTGCTCACAGTGGGTGAGCAGATTATGGAGGTAATTGAGAACCATAACACAAACCTTTCCAAGCAGGAGGCCAGGAAATGGGCTGAAAACATGCTGGAGAGGGTAGGAATCCCGGCAGAGCGTTTTGGGGAGTATCCCCACCAGTTTTCCGGCGGCATGAAGCAGAGGGTGGTCATTGCAATTGCCCTGGCCTGCAATCCAAAGCTGCTTATAGCGGACGAGCCGACCACGGCCCTGGATGTTACCATACAGGCCCAGGTGCTGGAGATGATATACAAGCTCAAATCCGAGAATAACACATCCATGATTCTCATTACCCACGACCTGGGAGTGGTTGCCCAGAACTGTGACTATGTGGCAATCATCTATGCGGGGGAAGTGGTGGAATACGGAACCCTGCGTGAGATATACAAGGACACGAAGCATCCGTACACGGAAGGACTCTTTGGTTCCATTCCCAGCCTGACAAGCGATGTGAAGCGGCTCCAGGCCATTGACGGCATGATGCCCGACCCCACCAGGCTGCCTGAGGGCTGTGTTTTCTGCGAGAGATGTAAGTATGCGGTTCCTGAATGTTCCAAGACCCATCCTGAGATGGTGACTGTAGGCGGAACCCACCAGGTCCGCTGCATCCGCTACCGCTAAGAAAAGGAGATTGACATATGCAGGAACAGAAAACAGAGATTTTACGTGTGGAACATCTGAAAAAATATTTTACAACGCCAAAGGGCACCCTCCACGCGGTGGATGATGTTAACTTTTCCATCCGTACAGGGGAAACCCTGGGCGTGGTAGGGGAGTCCGGATGCGGGAAATCCACCATGGGAAGAGCCATCCTGAGACTTCATGAGCCCACAGGCGGCAAGGTTTATTTTGAAGGCAGGGATATCCTGGGCTGCAACAAGAAGCAGCTCAAGGATTTAAGAAAGGATATGCAGATTATATTCCAGGACCCCTTTGCTTCCCTGAATCCCAGGATGACAGTCAGCGAGGCAATTATAGAGCCGCTGCTGGTGCAGGGCATTTACAAGGCCAATGAAAGGGCGGCCATCACCGGGCAGGTGGAGAAAATCATGAACCTGGTGGGGCTGGCCAAGCGTCTGGTCAATACATATCCCCATGAGCTGGACGGGGGAAGGCGTCAGAGAATCGGAATCGCCAGGGCATTGGCAGTCAATCCCAAGTTTATTGTGTGCGATGAGCCTGTGTCCGCCCTGGACGTATCCATCCAGGCCCAGATTCTCAACCTGATGCAGGATTTGCAGGAGGAGCTGAACCTTACCTATATGTTCATCACCCATGACCTGTCGGTGGTAAGGCATTTTTCCAATGATATTGTGGTTATGTACCTGGGACAGATGGTGGAGTCAGCACCGGCCAAGGCGCTGTTTAAGAATCCCATGCATCCCTACACAAAGGCGCTGCTGTCAGCCATACCGGTTCCGGACCCTGACTTTAAGATGGAGCGCATTCCGTTAAAGGGCGAGCTCACATCGCCAATCAACCCGGAGCCGGGATGCAGGTTTGCAAAACGCTGTCCGTATGCCACAGAGGCATGTACCAGCAGTGAGATGACCTTAAAGGAAATGGAGCCAGGGCACTTTGTGAGCTGCCGTATGGTGCAGGAACAGAAATAAATTCCGGGCGGGCATCCGGAGAGGGCGCCTGAAATCCGGCATTTATAGAGAGTATTTTAATGAAGAGAGGAGCACTAGTATGAGAAAAACATGGAAAAAAGTCATTGCATTATCCTTAGTGGCAGCAATGGCAGTAAGTGCAGCCGGTTGTTCCAAGTCGGGACAGACCTCAACAGAGGGAGGCAGCGCGCAGACAGAGGCTGGTTCCCAGGGAGCACAGGGAGGAGACAGCAGCAGCGGTTCCGGGGAATACAAAGACACACTGGTATGGGCACAGGGAGCTGACGTTACATCCTTAGACCCCCATCAGGGCAAGGAGACGCCGGCCGTGGAGGTTACAGACCAGATATTCGATACCCTGACCGTGGTAGACGCTGCCACCGGAGAGCTCCAGCCGCAGATTGCAGAGAGCTGGGACCAGAATTCCGACACTTCCTATACCTTCCACATCCGCAAGGGCGTGAAATTCCACGACGGTTCCGAGTTAAAGGCCGAGGACGTAAAGTTCTCCCTGGACAGGGCCATCAGTTCCGCTGCTGTTTCCTATATTGTTGACTTTATCGACAAGGTGGACGTGGTGGATGAGTATACGGTTAATGTGGAGCTGAAGGCTCCCTATGCGCCGGCCCTCAGAAACCTTTCCGTACCATTTGCAGCCATCGTGCCAAAGGCAGTGGTGGAAGCAGACGAGGAAGGCTTCAAGCTTCATCCCATCGGCACTGGCCCATATAAGTTCGTAGAGTGGAAACAGGGCGATTCCGTTACCCTGGAGCGCTTTGACGATTACTATGCAGGACCGGCGGAAACGCAGAAACTGGTTATGAAGGTTATTCCGGAGGCATCCCAGAGAACCATTGCCCTGGAGACAGGAGAGGTGGACCTGGCTTACGACCTGCTTCCAAACGATTTGGAGAAGGTAAGGAGCAATTCCGACCTGCAGCTGTTCGAGGCTCCGTCCCTGACCTGCTATTACATTTCCATGAACATGAACAAGGCGCCGTATGATGACCAGAAGGTAAGGGATGCCGTCAACTATGCCATTGACCGCCAGCTGATTATCGACACCATTGCCAGCGGCTCCGGAGAGCCGGCTGACGCCATCATTGCTCCGGCTGTGTTCGGATACTTCAGCCCCGGCGCTTACGAGTATGACCCTGAGAAGGCAAAATCCCTTCTGGCTGAGGCCGGATATCCAAATGGATTCGAGACCAGTATCTGGGTGAATGACAACCAGACCCGTGTGGAAGTATGCCAGGCTGTACAGGCCATGCTTCAGGACGTGGGCATCACCTGCAACATAGAGGTAATGGAATTCGGCAGCTTCATTTCCAGAACTTCCGCAGGCGAGCATGACATGGGATACTTCGGCTGGGTGACCTCCACCACAGACGCAGACTACACCTACTATTCACTGGAGCACTCCTCACAGCAGGGAGCAGCCGGAAACCGCAGCTTTATCGCAGACCCGGAGGTTGACAAGCTCATTGAGACAGGAAGGACCAGTGCTGACGAGTCCGTGAGACTGAAAGCATATGAGGACCTGGCTGTGAAGTTAAAAGAAGTGAACAATAACGCACCTATCTACTACAGCACCATCACCGCAGGCGCCAATGCCAAGGTGGAAGGTTTCGTCATGGACCCAATTGGCTACCACAAGCTGGAGCATGTAAAGGTTGCAAAATAAGAGAAGTCAAAGGAGATATGCATCATGAGATTATCAAAGATTACATGGCCAACAGCGGAACGGTATTTTAAGGAAAATGACATGGTTATCCTTCCAATCGGAAGCACGGAGTGTCATGGACGCCATATGCCGCTGGGAACCGACACCCTGATACCTGACAAAATCCTGGAACTGATTGAGGAGAAAAATGACAACATCCTCATTGCGCCCATGATTCCCTACGGAGCATGCCAGTCACTGGCTGATTATCCGGGTACCATCAACATTGATTCCGACGTACTGTACCAGTATGTATACCAGATTGTAGACGGGCTGTACAAGCACGGCGCACGCAAGATTCTGGTGCTGAACGGACATGGGGGGAATATCAAGACCATTGAGCGCATCGGCCTGGAATTTGACAAGAAGGGCGCCATGGTCGTGATGCTGAACTGGTGGCTGATGGCCTGGGATATGAAGCCTGAGTGGAAAGGCGGACATGGCGGCGGTGAGGAGACTGCAGGCATCATGGCAGTTGACCCCTCACTGGTGGACATGAGCCAGATTGACCTTCCTCTGGAGATGACCAATCTCACAGACAACCTGGTGGCAACCGGCTTCCGAACCGTGCGCTTCAAGGGCGTTGAGATTGAAATTCTCAGGAACACGCCAAAGGTAACGGACAACGGATGGATTGGACCGGACCATCCAAACACCGCTACCGTGGAGTGGGGACAGGAAATGGTGCAGACCACAGCCGACTATATCCTGGATTTGATTGAAGAGCTTAAGAAGGTAACGGTTTAGGGGAGTGTTTTATCCGCTGCTGACGGCAGGGAGATGCGGGCAGGTAACATGCGGCAGATAATATGCAGGCAGGTAATATGCGGCAGGTAATATGCGGCAGGTAATATGCGGCAGATAATATGCAGGCAGGTAAACTTGTGGGCAGGTAATATGCGGCAAAAGATAGATGAGTATGGAAGATTCGGATACGGCAGATATGAATACGGGAGTATAAGTAAAGAAGTATGAGTAAGGAAAGCCGGGTCCGGATGAAGCAGATATAAGTAAGGCAGATGCAGTGCCGCAGGCATGGTATGGCAGGAGCGGTACCATGTGATGCGGCACTTTGCGTCTCATACCTGGAGGAAATCATGGCAAATATAAAAGAAATTGAAGCATTGACCAATGCCTTTGGTCCAAGCGGATTTGAGGACGAGGTCATCCGGGAAGTAAAGAAATGGTGCGCGGATTTGGATGTGGCAAATGACGCCATGTACAATGTTTACGCCACCATGAAGAAGAAAAAGGCCGGGCGCCCGGTACTCATGCTGGACGCCCATCTGGATGAGTGCGGATTCATGGTGCAGTCCATTCTGGAAAATGGGCTTTTGAGCATCCTTATGCTGGGAGGGTTCCATCTCACCAGCCTGCCCGCCCACTCTGTCATTGTAAGGACGAGAGACGGGAAAAAGCACCGGGGTATCACCACATCCAAACCAGTTCATTTCCTGACAGCAGCCCAGAAGAGCGACAACTCCCTGGCAATCGAGGATATCCTGGTGGATGTGGGTGCCAGCAGCCGGGAGGAAGTGACGGAGGTCTATGGAATCCGTCCGGGCGACCCCATTATGCCGGATGTAAGCTTTGAGTATCATGAGGAAAATGGAATTCTGTACGGCAAGGCCTTTGACAACCGTCTGGGCTGTGTGAGCATCATTGACACCATGCAGGCCCTTAAGGATGAGGCGGACCAGCTGGCAGTGGAAGTGGTGGGCGCATTTGCAGCCCAGGAGGAAGTGGGCACCAGGGGGGCGACGGTGACTGCCCAGCAGGTACAGCCGGATTTGGCCATTGTGTTTGAGGGGTCACCGGCAGATGATTTTTATTTCCGGGCCGGTATTGCCCAGGGCTGCTTAAGAAGCGGGGTGCAAATCCGCCATATGGACAACAGCTATATATCCAATGTGGAATTTATCCGTTTTGCCCAGGAGACAGGAGACAGGCTGGGAATTAAATACCAGGATGCTGTCCGCAGGGGAGGCAGCACGGACGCCGGAAAAATCAGCCTTACAGGAAAGGCAGTGCCGGTGCTGGTGCTGGGCATTCCCTCCAGGTATGTGCACAGCCATTATAACTTCTGCGCAGAAGAGGATGTGGACGCTGCTGTCAGAATGGCCGTGGAGGTCATCCGGGGGCTGGATGAGGAACGGATTGCAAGGATTCTGCGGAAAGATGCTGTTTAATTGAGCCAGATGGGGACGGATGGCATGTGCGGCAGATACAGCCGGAAGAAACCGGAGGACTGGGATGAGGCGCCAGGATAGGGGATAAGGGCAGGAGACAGCTAAAAAAATTTAAAAAAGTGTCGAAATAGCTTGATATTTGTCGGTCCCTGTTTTATAATACCTGTCTTTCGGAGTTGAACTAAAAAAATGGTGCTAAGCCATGGGTTAGAACCTATGACTTAGCACTCTATTTATGTCTTCGTTTCCAAGAAAATAGGACGTAAGTGGAAGCGCAGTTTTAGCAGCCAGTTGTTTTATGAAGCATGAATTTCTGGTTAGATTTATGTACTTTCGATCGGATACTTTTACTACTCTAAAATCATGTATAAAATCAAAGATTTCTTCTGTGCCATATTGATCCCCCAGAACGTATATCTGTAATAGTCTTGTCAGCAGTACAGTGAGATAGCAGATGAGGAAATGTCCGGTAATTGTTGCTTCCTTTTGCAGATACACCGGTCTCGCATCCAACTGTGATTTCATAACCCGGAAAGATTCTTCTATCCTCCACAGATTGTGGTAAACCGCGTATATTTCTGAAGCAGGCATATTGATTTCTGACGTCACCATCATGTTATAACCGGCAAGCCTTTTGGCATTTTCTATTGCCTTGTCATTCATCTCAACTTTGATTTTACCATCGGTTTTCATTCCTTTTTTATCTGCAGCCACAAAGGAAACGTATTTTGCGCTGTCTCCATACTCGGATTTTTTTGCTTCGCATGCCCTGAGTGCCTTTGCCTTTTCCACCTGTTTGTTTATTTCATAGTTCTGTTTTTCAGCAAGTTTGGGATTATAAGTTACCACACGTTTTTCCCTGAGCTTTATGGACTTTCTGCGACCGTTTCCATCGGTGTAAGTATAGACGAAATCATCCACACATTCTTTCATTCGGTAAAGTACTTTTCCATCTCTGTTTTTGATATCGATATAATCATTTTCCAACAGAACCCAGGTCTTTTCTACCTCTGGCAGCATCTTTACAGATTTAGAGAAAATATATCCATCACCAGCTTTCAATGCGTGGAGTATGTTGTCAATACAGTTGAGCCCTTTGTCAGCCACCTGGATGGTTCTGCCGTTTATGTGATTGCGCTGCTTCAAATCATCAATGACGGTTCGGATTACGGGTTTTTCGCTTTCGTTGCCGGGATACATCTTCATGCCGATTGGAATCTGATGCGCATCGAGCAGCAATCCCATGCCGACAATGGGTTCTGTTTTGTTCTCTTTGGAAGGGCCTTTATGGCGAAAATCGTCTTCGCGGTCAATCTCAAAGTAAAAGTTGGTACAATCAAAGTAGGTGTGCGAAGTATCAAACTTATATGTCAGCTCAATCTGATGATTATAGATTTCAATGATCTTCTCATATTCAGAGCCGATGTATTCAAGGCCGGAATAGAGCTGGTCAAGAGAGAAGTCATATTTGCCAAAGAGCTTGGGAATGACTTCATCATAAGTTCTGGATTTTGAACAGGGATGGACGCCTCTGGCATAAATGAGGGCGGACAGCATGTCAAATACATTGAAGCGGAAATCAGTTGCCGTCTGCATCAAGTCCATATATTTTTTACAGCAGAGAGCGTCGTTAAGATTTTTCAACGGAAAATAGCCCAGGAGTTTTTCGGGAGATTCCTCCGATATCTGACGCTTTTTTTCCTGGTGTTTACTCTTGTGGTATTCCTGATTAAGTTTGCGAACCTGTTCGCTGTAAAAAGCAATCGGATCCTCGATTCCATTCTTCATGAGTTCGTTTACATAGCCGATGGCTTCGTGAGACCTGTGTGCAGTCTGCTTTTTTGCAGAGTCATAAAAACTCTCATAAATCTGAAGGTAAATCCCCTTCTTAAGATTGGATTTTTTTAAAAAGTAAGCCATAAGAATCCCTCCTCATACATTATAACACCATAACACCATTTTATAAAGAGAAATAAAACAATTTAGTCAAATTTTTAAAACACAAAAAAAGCCAGCAACTATGCTGACTGTAAATATATGATGTGTTGAATTGCCCCTAAAGAATTATGGTGTTAAAGCCCAAAGACGGGGCTTCATTCATCGAAGGAGCTACCTGCAGCAGAATTGAGGCACCTCAAAGGTAAAAAGTGCAGCCAGATAACAAAATAGATGGGGAACCGTCCGGAAAGACAGGAATTGCATGTGCTGCCTTTCCGGATAAATTTTAATCAGGTTTCAAACGAGCGGCCCAAAAAACCTGGCAAAAACCTCTTGATTTATCAGCAGAAATATGATAGACTATACCACGTCAAAGTAATATCATTCTAGTATGCGCGAGTGGCTCAGGGGTGGAGCACCACCTTGCCAAGGTGGGGGCCGCGGGTTCGAATCCCGTCTCGCGCTTTTTTTATTGCCTTCAGGTGCATAAGCTGCATATTGAAATATTATACCAATACCATACCTCCTTCCAGACAGGAAAGGTCCCCCTTAACATCGCGCCCTTGCGTTCACTTTTTAAATTCCATCCACAGTAATAGGCATTTTTTAAGGGCTGCCCGGATTATCAAAATCCACGGCAGCCCCTTTGGCTTTATTTCTTCTGTTTTACGGTATTAAGGTATTCCATGATTCCCATATGTATGGTCCAGGCCATCCTGTCCTGGTATTCCTCATCCTCCAGTCGTTTGGCTTCCTTTCCATTGCTCAGGAATCCGCATTCCACTATGACGATAGGCTCCTTTACATGAAGCAGGAGATAATAATTGTCATTGGCCTTGGCCATCCTCTTGTTGGCCTCTCCCAGCACATAGTCGAAGCGTTTCTGCAAAATTTCTGCCAGATATTTCCCCTTCTCCGATGTCTTATAGTAAAAAACCTGGCCTCCGGATACATACTCCTCATGGTAGCTGTTCTGGTGAATGCTTACCACCAAATCCGGTGCTGCCTCATTTATGATTTCACACCGTTTTCTCATGTCCGCCATCTTCTTATGGCTGTCCCCGGAGCTGTACAGCCCCTGGTCTGAATCCCTGGTGAGGACCACCTTTACGTCGGAGGCCTCAAGATATGCTTTCAGCTGCTCTGATATCTTCAGGTTAATATCCTTTTCCAGCTGACCATTTATCCCCACCTTACCCGGGTCACTGCCTCCGTGTCCGGCGTCAATAACCACCACTGGCTTTGCCTTGTCTGCCTCTGCTGCCTGATTATGGACAGCCACCAATGTCCCTGCCTGCCATGATATCAGTGCCACGATACAAAGCAGCAGAATCCCCATCACTGTCTGCCATGCTGAATGCTTCATCAATGGGCGCTCCCTGATAACCTTTATTCCAGTATATTCACCCGCCTGATGAAAATGAACCTGATTTTACTCCATACTCAGAACGTTATAATCCTGCACCGCGTCCTCTATGATATATTCCAGGTATTCATACAGGATACTGGGATAGCAGTACTCCTTCCACATGGCGTATCCGGGCTGCTTCACAGCCTCCTTTACCACCTCATATGCCCTGCCTCCGTAGCAGGCAGCATTGAGGTCCCCGTATACCTTGGCCATCTGCTGCTTCTCTGATTCGGTCAGCTTCACAAATATGCTTCCCGTCTCCTCCTCCGCAGAATCCTTCATGGCATCGTAGGCCTGGTTATAGAATATCTGCTTGAGCACAGGAGGGCTGTATGTATTGAAATTCAGCAGGTTCTCATCCGTGCTCTTGTTTTTCCTGGCCCACTTTTCCATATTTACCTTGCGTGTATAGTAATAAAATGTCTCGTCTTCCATATAATCCAGCACGCCGTACTGGCAGGGAGGCGTGGACAGGGAGCTGGTTACCACCTCATAGATGCCGATATCATTATTCCTCATAAAATGCTGCACATGCAGGTGTCCGCTGAGAAACAGAGGGATATTGTCCCCTTCCAGCATCTGTATCAGCTCCTCACTGTGCTCAATGGTGCAGTCATCCGCATATACCTTGCTCTCTTCCAGCAGGTTGTGATGAGCCACAGGCAGAAGAATCACGCTGTCCTGGTCAGCCTGCTCAAGCTGCTTCTTTATCCACTCATATGTCTCTGTCTTTATCATTCCCCCGACCTTGTTGCGGGGTTCATACTGACAGGTATCCAGCATGAGAAGGCGCATGGAGGGTCCCAGGTCATAGGTGTAGCTGAGGGAATCCGTATCCCTGCTGCTGGCCTCTGAGTATCCGAACTCCTTATAGATGCGTTCAAAATCCTCGGGCGTGGTAGGCTCTGCCGGATACCGGTCTCCTCCGGAATACACCGAGGCGCTGGGATTGTTAATGTCATGGTTGCCCGGTATGACTACCACCGTGATACCGGCCTTCTCCACTTCATCCAGCTTTTCCGCCAGCTCCTCATGGCTTTTCTTTTCCCCCTGAAGACTTAAGTCCCCGCTGATAATCAGGACATCCGGGCTCAGAAGCTTGATTTCCTCCAGGGCTGCATCGGTTATCTCCCATACGTAATTGGTCAGTTTTCCGTCGCCGTGCTCCACCATGGACCGGAACATATCCCCCTGGTCTGTCAGGGATTCCGCCAGATAATGTATATCCGTCATAAGGATGATGCGTTTTCCTCCAATCAGCGGTTCTGCTTTTGTCTCCTTCTCAACATCCGGAAAAGGCTGTATCTCTGAGGGCGCAGGATGGGTGGGCTTTTGCAGCTCTGTTTCCTGAACTTTTTCCTGTACCGTTTCCTTTGTCTGCTGTTTTCCGGCGGTGGCGTCCGCCTGTTTTCCAGTCTGTACGCTGCACCCCGCCATGACTCCGGCCATTATGACCGCTGTCATGATTCCCGTTATCCTTGCTCTTCCTCTCATTTCCTTCCTCCGGTGTCACCCATTTCGTTTATTTAACCTCAGACACGATATCCCATATGTCCGCTGGCTCAAATCCCAGTTTCCAGCAGGCAACCCCTGCCAGGTCAAACTCATTAATCAGGTCAATCTTAAGCTTCATGGAGTCTTCTTCCTCCATCCATATATACTGCTGGCCGCTTCCGCTCACCGTCTCACCGTAATACTGCCCCAAGAGCTTATCCCATGTAAGCTCCACCTGGTTCTCCTCCACCCACTTCCTGGCATCTGATATGCCGTATGCCTTGGACGAGGTCTTTCCCTCATTCACAGTCCATACCCTGGTATAGAAGGGGACTGCATTGATAACCTTTTCCTTCGGGACCTCCTTCAGGGTATTCTCAATCCCCTCCCTCACATAGGGAATGGAAGACACGGAGCCTGCTTCTCCCCCTGCATAGTGTTCGTCATATCCCATAACAATCACATAATCAGCCACGATTCCCTGCTCCTTCCTGTTATAAAACGCGGTGTAGGAAGAAGGTACATAGTTGTCCACAGACAGTACAAGTCCTTTATTGCGGCAGGCAACCGACATTTCCCGTATAAACTGGACATAGTGGGGTCCTGCCTCTGCCTTCAGGCTCTCAAAATCCAGATTGAAGCCGTCAAAGCCGTAGGTATCCGCCTCATTCATCAGTTTTTCAATGAGCTTTTTTCTGGTGCTGGTGGAGGACATCAGGGTCTTTGTGTTAAGGTTCTTGACACTTTCCTCTGTACTTACATTCTCAACCATGGCCCACACCTTCAGTCCCATATCGTGGGCCTTATCCACATAATCCTTACTGGCCAGCGACGTATAGGTTCCATCACTGGACACCACATTGAACCAGGTGGGCACAATCACATTCATCCCTTTGGCATCGGAGGCATAGTCCTCAAGGGTGCTGTTTCCCTCCTGCCGCGTGACCTGATGGAATCCCAGCCTCACCTTGCCATCCATGGAAATGCTGGTATACACAGGCGCCTCAAAGGTGCTGACAGGCGCAACCTGCTCTCCCGGCTCCAGTTTCCGGTTCTCCACATATCCGATATAACCATCCGAGGTCCTGACTCTGGACCACTTTTCCAGAGTCTCCAGCACATCCACCGTCTCCCCGGCAGCTGCCTCTGTGATAATCTGGCTCTTGACGCCGCCCTTCACCCTTACCTGGCCTGCCTTTTTCAGTACGGCTGTGTCATAGGGCTGCCAGGAGGTGTCGATGAACACCCTCTTAATCTGGCTTGTGGCAAAAGCCTGCGTACGGATATCCGTATAATTCACCACAACGCCCAGGGACAGATACATCCCACTATCTGTAACCTTAAAGAGAGGGCCCTTTTCGCCCTGCGTACTCTCGTCCGCATATACAATGGAATCGGGCAGTGCGTACACAAGCAGTTTTTCGCCCTCGTCCCAGTAGAAACGCTGGTTCAGATATTCATTCACCCAATCCACCGGCAGGTACACCTGGCCATCCTCATAGATTCCCTTGGCCTCCTGCACCTGGTTATCCAAAATAAGGGCCACCTGACTGCCCTTAATCCCAAATATCCTGCTCTTATCCGCCAACTCACTGCTGGGCATGTATTTCCTGGCAAAAAGCAATCCCAGACCACCGCCTGCCAGGATAAATATGAACAGCAGAACCAGCACCGTGATTCCGCAGCCGTGACCTTTTCTTCTTCTGCTCATCCTGTCCTCCAGTTTCCTAATGATTGTATTTATTCTACCACAAAATAGAGTGTATGTACCAATTAATTGCTTACAATTTACAGTCATTAAGGAGGAAACAGGAACAAAAGCCCGGTATGCGCTGCCTGCTTTGGCTGCACAGGCTGAGACGGTACTCTTGGCCGCGCATGGGCCGGGCTTTTGTTGTCTGCTTTTATTATCTGCTTTTGTTATCTGCTTTTGTTATCTGCCTTGTTTATGAATCCTGGCTTTTTTTCTCTTTGGGAGGGTCACTGAGATACACTTTGTCAAATCTGATTTCCTTCAGACAGCCCTGCTCGGCGCCCACATAGTCGCCCATGTAAAAGCCCCCGTCTTCTCCCATCTCGAATATCTTCTCCCATTCCTTTTCCGGGCACTCGACTCCGTCAATGGTTATCCGAACCCCTTTGTTCTTGTATCTCTTCAATCCGTCCAGATAGGTTCTCTGATGTTTCTTCCGGTCTCCATATTCGGCACTTCTTATCATACTGATAAGTCCTCCCCATTACCACGGGACAGCCGGCCGGCGGCACCAAGGAGTTGTTTCCGTGACATACGCTTGCGCGCCGGTTCCCTCTGTCTCTTTTTTCTTCACAAAATTCTCTCAAACCACTGCATGGCGGCGTAATCCACTGAAAATGCATCTACTGAAAGAGGAACCCTGACCAAAGAAATCCCAAACCGTCTCTCTATCTGTTTTCTGGTGTCCTCACTGCCAAAGGCAGCCGTATATATCCACCCTGTCCTGGGTCCTTCCTCCTCTGATAAAAGCTCCAAAAATGCCTCCAGTTTCCACTCACTCAGCGCAGCCATGATAATCCTCACTTCGCATCTGAGCCACTCCGCCCGGATGGACGGTCTTAATTCCCCAAAATCAATTATGATTTCATCATAGGTTCCGTCCAGGCAGGACGCCAGCACGCGGGGGCCTCCCTGCATATAATATGTAACCCCGAAAATCTTGTATCTGTAATCCGCAGAATCTGCCTGCTTTCCGATATGACTCCGGCATATATCCTTCATGGTTTTCCATCCGCCGTGGTCATTCCACTCAATCACCGCAGTCCTGCGCTGCAGGGCACTGGCCATATAATTGGCCGTCAGGATGCAGAGATGGGTCACCCCGGTTCCCCGTCCTGTCCCTGTGATTCCGATGACCCTGCACCCTTTTGCAGGTTCGCGGCTGTGTTTAAAAAGATTTCTTTTAGAAAATCCCATCTCTCTAACCAGCCTCTTGCTCCGCCCTGTTCCCTGCCGCTGCCGGTCACGGCAGACCAGAGCGACTGAAAGAAAGCCTCTTCTTCCCGTTTCTGCCGGAAAGGATTTCCATAATCCGGCGAGACAAACAGCTTTATTCCTTTTAGGGCCCTGTCTGATTTGGCCGCGGCCCTTAATTCCTTTTGGCATACGGTCCGCGTTCCGCGCATTATAAAACCGCGGTTTCCGCCGCACCGGCCGGCCCAAACCCGGTTCATCCAGGTTATGTAATGCCGGATGTACGGCCCCTCCCAGATACCGGCGCTGCCTGTCCCTAATAAATCCGCCTTTGACGCCTTTAATTCCAGTTCCGCCTGCTGCCAGTCCGTTCCATAGTCTTTTACTATGACGTCAAATCCTGTCCCTTCATCCAGCTTCACGCAAGGTCCGTACCGCGGCCTTAAGAAACAGCCGTTCATGGCATAGATTCCAAAGCAGTCCGGGCGCATACCTGTCCTCCCGGCCATGGCGGCCACTGCCTGCGAATCGTTATGCTCCTCATAAAGAGCCCGGTACCCGTGCCTGTTCAGGAAATGTACCAGCCCCAGGGCCAAATGCGTGGTGCCTGTACCAGCCTTCATTCCGGTCAGTATCAAAATATGAGATGGTATCGCCTTGTGTTTCTTTTCTACTGTCAGTTCCCTGGTACACAGCGCCCGGAGGGCTGTCTCCACCTCCTTGGCGGAAGCGTACCGTTTCTCCATATTGGGTTCCATACATGTTCTGATAATCCGCTCAAACGCATCCGACCGTCCGGCAGGCTGTCCGGTCCCCTCCCTCAGGGTTCCCGCTGTCATAAAACGGAGGACTGCACCAATGGCATAAATGTCGGTCCTTTGGTCCAACAAACGGTCAGAAGCATACTGTTCAGGGGCCGCGCATCCCGCCGTACCGAATCGCTTTGAGGCAATGTTTGCCCGCCGGCTGCCTGCAGCATGATCAAAATCAATCAGCTTTACAGTGCCGTTGCAGATAATCAGATTGTTAGGTTGTAAGTCTAAATGTAATATGGGTATTTCACATGCAGAGTGCATGTAAGCCACAAGCCCGCAGACCTGCATCCCATAACGGGCTGCCTCTGCCTCTTGAATAGGACCCTGACTTGCAATCAGGGCATATAGAGAATATCCTTCAAGATACTCCTCGATTAAATAAAAAAATTCGGAATCTTCTTCTAAGTCATAAATCATGGGAATCCCCGGATGACGCAGTTCTTTTAACACCAATGCTTCCCTTTGGAAGGTGTCATAGTCGGCATCACTCCTGGAGATGCGCTTAATGGCCCTGTATTCCTCCAGGCCAATGTGCTCTGCCAGCCATACGGTTCCTGTCCGTCCGGTTCCCAGTTTGCGCAGCAGACGGTATTTGCCAAATAAAATGGTATTCCTTATCCACCCCTCCTTTGTCACAATATCATCTCATATTCCAATTTTACCCTTTTTTATGTCACCTGTCTATGGTCGTTATATCTTCCATGGCTTTCCGTATGTCATTTATACAACTTAAAAGCATCCTGCGGGCTGATATTTTTTAAATTTTTATGAAATGATTGATATTTCCACCTGTAATGTAGTATATTTAAAGTGTAGAAGTCTACTTTCGGCCTGAAGTACCCAAAAACACCCTGGTCCAAAGCAGATGCCACCACATTTGACACAGAACAGGAAGTGATTCTATGAAGATAGAACGTATCAATGATAACCAGATTCGCTGTACATTGACCAGCTTTGATTTAAGCGCGCGCAATATTAACCTGGTTGAACTGGCCTATGGAACAGAAAAGGCCAGAAAGCTGTTTCGGGAGATGATTCAGAAAGCCTCCAATGAGGTCGGCTTTGAAGCGGAGGATATTCCGCTCATGGTTGAGGCGATTCCGCTGTCCAGCGAAAGCATTATGCTGGTCATCACCAAAATTGAAGACCCGGAAGAACTGGATACCCGTTTTGCCAAGTTCTCACCTTTCACAGACGACAACCAGAATTCTCTTGTGTCGCAGTTAGCCAGTGAGTTCCTGGAGGGCGCACCGGATTCCCTGAATTACCTGGAGCCCGGCTCCGTGGAACAGGTTGGAGATGAGGACAGCACGGACAGGTCCCCTGAAACCCCTGCCAAGAAAAATATCGGCGCTGTTGCCAGCAGCCGCATTTTCCGTTTCAACAGTCTGGACCGCATCAGCGAAGCGTCCAGGGCCGTATGGGGAATCTATAACGGTGTCAACACCCTGTATAAGAAGCCCGGCACCAGACAGTACTATCTGATTGTAAAACGCCTGGACTGCGGCGACCTGGATTTCTCCCGGGTATGCAACATATTGGCGGAATATGCCACCAAGCTGTCAGGTGAAGCAGCCAGTGAAGCCTATTTCAGGGAACACTATGAGGTCATGATTCAGGATAATGCCCTTCAGAATCTTGCAAAAATCTAGCCTGCATATATAGATGGATACAGTTAAAACACCCCTGCGGCCAGGCGGACCGCAGGGGTATTATATTGCCTTAAAATATGCCGGGTACTGGCTTCTGAACATCTGCTCATTCATCATCCACCGGTTCAGGTGGAGGTCCATTGTCTCCGCCGCCTGATTTTTATCCCGGCGCCGTATTGCCTCCAGCAGTTTCTTATGGTCCTCTATTATCTTATGGTCCTTTACCGTTGCCACGGACAGGCTGCGGATTCTGTCATAGTGAATCGCCAGCCTCTGGCACATCTCATAGGTCAGCTCCTTCCGGCAGATGGAAAACAGCTTCCGGTGCATCTCATTGTCCAGCTCCAAAAGTTTCCGGGATGAGCCTCCCTCCAGATAAAATTCCTGAAGTCTGATGTTCTCATCCAGCCACCGCAGGTCCTCCTCATCCGCCTGCTGGCAGACCAGCTCAACAGCTGCCTTTTCCAGTACCAGACGGAGAAAACGCGCCTCCTCCACCAGCTCCACATCAATCAGCGCAATGCGCATACCTCTCTGAGGGAATATTTCAATGATTCTGGATTCCTCACTGAGCTGTATGACTGCCTCCCGCACAGGGGTGCGGCTGATGCCTATCATCTGCGACATCTCCACATCGTTAAAAGGCGCTCCCGGTTCCAGCTCCAGTGAAATAATGTTCTCCCTCAGGGTCCGGTATGCATACTGTCTGGCAGTCTCTCCATGTCTCTTTTCCTCTATCTTCATGGGTAAAACCTCCTAATACCAGTCCTCAGTCCTGAAGACCTACAGGGACTGTATCTCCTTCCAGACCTCATCGTCCACGTAAATCCCCAGCCTGTCATGCTCCTCATGGAACCGGGCGCTGCCCTGGCCCGGCGCCCTGACACTGCCGCCTTCCTCTGACGGAGCCGAGCTTTTTACGTACCGGACCGCCGTATCCATGATTTCCTTCATATGGGCATCCGTGGTGGTCCTGCCCGGATTCACCACAATCATGACCTGGGAACAGCCGCCGCAGCTGCCGCAGCCTTTCTCGTCCATACCGGCAGCGCCCATGCCGTCCGTGAGCACGGAGCCCAGGATATCCAGCATGAAGGAAAAGGCCGAACCCTTCCAGTACCCCACAGGAAGCACACGGCGGGACTTCTCAATGGCGCCCGGGTCGTCCGTCAGCTTGCCTTCTTCATCAAACCCTCCGGGATACGGCAGCTTTTCCCCGGCCAGCCGCGTAACCTGCAGCTTTCCGTAGGAGTACTGGGACATTGCCATGTCCAGCTGGAGAGGTTCTCCCCCGCCAGCAGACGGCACAGCCATGACAAAGGGATTGTTGCCCAGACGGCATTCCTTTCCGCCCCACGGGGGCATACAGGACTCCGTATTGGTCCACATGATTGCCGCATACCCCTTTCTGGCGGCGTACAGCCCATAGGTGCCTCCCCGCATCCAGTGAGTGGTATTGCGGATTCCCACCATGCCGATGCCAAACTGGTCCGCCAGCTCCATGGCCCGGTCCGCGCAGTAAAGGGCGTTCAGGATGCCGGGGCCCATGTTTCCATTGTAAACCCTGAGTGCGCCGAATTCCCGCTCCAGGGATGGCACGGCATTTACATCCACCCAGCCTTTCTTAATGTAGTTCACAAACCTGGCCACCCGGTTGGTGCCATGAGAATATACCCCGTCATAGGTAGTCTCCGTGTGTATGCGGGCGCATATCTCCGCCTTTTCCTCAGACATCCCGTATTTGACCAGCACCCTCTTTATCTCACTCTTAATTTCATCAAAGGTTAATCTCACCGCACCCATCCCTTCCTGCTGCATCGTCCTAGCGGTTCTGCTTCCGGATGGCCTCCCACAAACCATTTAAGTAGCATGCTCCCAGGGCCCTGTCGTAAAGGCCGTATCCCGGCATGGACACCTCTCCCCAAATAGCCCTTCCGTGGTCAGGGCGCATGATTCCGTCAAAACCAATGTCATACAGCGCTTTCATTATCTCATACATATCCATGCTGCCGTCTTCTGAGAGATGGGCAGCTTCCTGGAAATCTCCAGGAGCATTATACTGCAGATTGCGCACATGTGCAAAGGGAATCCTTCCTTTTAAGGACCGGATGATATCCGGAATGTCGTTTTCCGGATTGCTTCCCAGGGAGCCAGTGCACAGAGTGACGCCGTTAAAGGCTGCATCCACGGCCTTCATCAGCTTAAGGAGCTGCTCCTTGCCGGTAATAATTCTGGCCAGTCCAAACACGGGCCACGCTGGGTCATCCGGGTGAATGGCCATCCTGATATCATACTTCTCGCATACAGGCTGGATTGCCTTCAGGAAATACACCAGGTTGTCAAAAAGGCGGTCCTCATCCACATCCTTATACATGTCAAACAGTTCCTTAATGCGGGCCATGCGCTCCGGCTCCCATCCAGGCAGCTCAAATCCATTGGACTTTTCTCCCATGGACTGGAACATGTTCTCAGGGTCAATCCTGTCAATCTCCTTCTGACTGTAAGCCAGCACCGTGGAGCCGTCCGGGCGCTCCTTAGCCAGGTCGGAACGGGTCCAGTCAAAGACCGGCATGAAATTATAGCACACCACATGGATATCAGCCTGGCCCAGACGCTCCAGGGTAGTAATGTAGTTGGCAATGTACTGCTCCCTGTCAGGGGTGCCCACCTTGATTGCATCGTGGATATTGACACTCTCAATCCCCAGAACCTTTAATCCCCTGGACTCCACCTGTTCCTTCATCTGAAGGATGCGCTCCATGGGCCAGACCTCCCCGGCCGGAATGTCATACAGGGTGGTAACCACGCCCTTCACACCCGGTATCTGCCTGATTTGCTCCAGAGATACAGAATCCACGCCCTCACCGAACCAACGCAATGTCATATCCATAACTAATTTCCTCCTTGAACTGTATGTGCAGTGCTTTTGTGTTTTTCCGTTTATGCGGAAATAAATATCTTAATATACTAATATATTACTATTTCCCAGACAATCTGTCAATACCATAGAATATAAAAAGAACCCGGCTCAGTCACATATCCCCTGAGCCAGGTTCCTCCAATCACTGTTTCAGATATTCATCAGGCTTTTGCTGCCAGAATTTCGTTAATCTGGGAAACAAGTGTATCACAGTCAATACCGTGTACCATACAGGCCTCTTCCAGAGACTCTCCTTGGGATGCCGGTCAGCCAAGGCAATGCATTCCGGCACGCATCAGGATTGGAGCAATACTGTCATCTACATGGATTAACTGTCCGATGAGCATGTCTTTACTAATTTCCATTATCGTGTCCTCCTTATATTTCTGCTATCAGTATACCCAATTTATCGGTCTACCACGCTTCTACCATCATAATACGTTTTTCGACATTTTACAAGTCCAACCTGGACATACATATTTTTCATATTAACCATAATTATCAAGGCTTGTTAAAAAATATTATCACTAAGCCCTCTTGACGTGTATACAATGTGCATAATATAATAAGTGTTGCAAAAGCAACAGCACAAATCCTGTTTTTTTAGTAGACTATGGATGTCCGGTAAGACCGGTATGGCTGTGAAACAATTGGTTAACAATAGTTTTTATATAAAGGTTCACGCATTTCACAGGAGGAAAAATCTATGAGAACAGAGTGGAACACATTTAAAGGCGGTGTATGGCAGCGGGAAATCAATGTACGCGATTTCATACAGAAAAACTATACCCCCTATGACGGAAACGATGAGTTTCTGGAAGGTCCTACCCAGAATACCACAGAGCTGTGGGACCAGGTCATGGAACTGTCAAAAAAAGAACAGGAAGCCGGCGGAGTCCTGGATATGGATACAAAAATCATTTCCACCATTACCTCCCACGGCCCGGGATATTTGAATAAGGACAAGGAAACCATTGTAGGCTTTCAGACCGACAAACCCTTTAAGCGTTCCCTTCAGCCTTACGGAGGTATCCGCATGGCCATGAAGGCCTGCCAGGATAACGGTTATGAGGTTGACCCTGAGATTGTGGAATTCTTTATGAAGCACAGGAAGACCCACAATGCCGGTGTGTTTGATGCATACACCCCTGAAATGAGGGCCTGCCGTTCCAGCCATATCATCACAGGGCTGCCGGATGCCTATGGACGCGGACGCATCATCGGAGACTACCGCAGGATTGCCCTTTACGGTGTGGACGCCCTGATTCAGGAAAAAAAGGAAGAAAAGGATTCCACGCGCACCATCATGTATTCGGATGTTATCAGGGAGCGCGAGGAGCTGTCTGAGCAGATTCGAGCCCTGGAAGACCTGAAGGAGCTGGGACGTATCTATGGTTTTGACATTTCAAAGCCGGCTTCCGATGTGAAGGAGGCCATACAGTGGACCTACCTGGGCTACCTGGCTGCTGTCAAGGAGCAGAACGGCGCCGCCATGTCCCTGGGACGCACCTCCACCTTTCTGGATATCTACGCTGAGCGCGACCTGGCGGAAGGACGTTATACGGAGAAAGAGATTCAGGAATTTGTAGACCACTTTATTATGAAGCTGCGTCTTGTAAAATTTGCCAGGACGCCGGAATACAACGAGCTGTTCTCCGGGGACCCCACATGGGTTACGGAATCCATCGGAGGTATCGGAATCGACGGACGCCACATGGTGACCAAGATGTCCTTCCGTTATCTGCACACCCTTCAGAACCTGGGCACTGCCCCTGAGCCGAACCTGACCGTACTCTGGTCCACAAAGCTTCCTGAGAACTTTAAGCGGTTCTGTGCCAAGACTTCCATTGAGTCCTCCTCCATCCAGTATGAGAACGATGATTTGATGAGGGTAACCCATGGCGATGATTATGCCATTGCCTGCTGTGTATCCAGCATGCGCATCGGCAAGGAAATGCAGTTCTTCGGCGCCAGGGCCAACCTGGCCAAGTGCCTGCTCTACGCCATCAACGGCGGGGTGGATGAAATCAGCGGCAAGCAGGTAGGCCCCAAGTACCGCCCCGTAACCACGGAATATCTGGATTTTGACGATGTAATGGACAAATACAAAGATATGATGAAGTGGCTGGCCAAGGTATATGTCAATGCCCTGAACATCATCCACTACAATCACGATAAATACTGCTATGAAAGGCTTCAGATGGCGCTCCATGACAAGAAGGTGACCCGCTGGTTCGCAACCGGCATCGCAGGCCTTTCCGTTGTGGCAGACTCCCTGTCCGCCATTAAGTATGCCAGGGTCAGGGTTGTCCGCAATGAACAGGGCATTGTGACCGACTATATTGTGGAGGGAGACTTCCCTAAATATGGAAATAACGATGACAGGGTAGACCAGCTGGCAGCAGACCTGGTACACACCTTCATGAGCTATATAAAGGGAAACCACACCTACCGCGGCGGCATTCCCACCACCTCTATCCTTACCATTACCTCCAATGTGGTATATGGAAATAACACAGGCGCGACCCCGGACGGCCGGAAGGCCGGCCAGCCATTTGCACCGGGGGCCAACCCAATGCACCACAGGGACAGCCATGGGGCGGTTGCATCCCTGGCCTCTGTGGCAAAGCTTCCATTCAGGGATGCGCAGGACGGTATCTCCAATACCTTCTCCATCATTCCCGGCGCTCTGGGCAAGGATGACCAGATTTTCATGGGCGACCTGGAAGTAGAGCTGAACGGCTGCGGAGGCGGCTGCGAAGCGCCCACCCTCTTTGAGGGACTGGACTCCGAGGCCGACATCGAGGAATCCTGATTAACAGCATATAAACCATTTTCTTGAGAAAGCGAGGATTAATGTTATGGTAAAAGCAAGCGAATCACAGATTGATAACCTGGTGGCCCTGTTAGACGGCTATGCCCAGGAAGGCGGACACCATCTGAATGTAAATGTATTCAGCAAGGAAACCCTTCTGGATGCACAGGCCCATCCTGAAAAATATCCCCAGCTCACAGTCAGGGTATCCGGCTATGCGGTAAACTTTAACAAGCTGACAAAAGCGCAGCAGGACGAGGTCATTTCAAGGACCTTCCACGGCTCCATCTAAGCCCTGTCTGACAATTACTCCGGATGCCGTCTTAACAGGAAGCACTTCCGGCTGGGGCGGCATCCATGTTTCCTTTTATCATTTTCCTTATTTTAAATATCTTTACCCGCGGCTGGTCCGCACTGCATGACATGTTGTGGTTTTCAGAAAGGAGCGCAGCCTTATGGTTGGACGTGTACATTCCATAGAAAGCTTTGGCACCGTGGACGGCCCCGGTATCCGCATGGTAATCTTTTTAAGCGGCTGCCCCATGAAATGCCTCTACTGTCATAATCCCGATACATGGGACCCCAAGGGAGGAACGCCCATGCTGGCGGACGATATATTAAACCAGTACGAGCAGGCCCGCCCCTTCTATAAAAAAGGCGGCATCACGGTCAGCGGCGGCGAACCCCTGATGCAGATTGGTTTTGTGACAGAGCTTTTTGAGAAGGCCAGGCAAAAAGGAATCCACACCTGTCTGGATACCTCAGGTATTACGTTCAACCCCGGTTCGCAGGCAGTTATGGCACTTTTTGACCGCCTTCTGGCCTCCACGGACCTGGTTCTCCTGGATATCAAGCATATTGACCCGGAGGAACATGTAAAGCTCTGCGCCCAGCCCCAGGACAACATACTGGCCTTTGCCGGATACCTGGAAAAGAAGCAGATACCTGTCTGGATTCGCCATGTGGTGGTTCCCGGCATCACGGACCGGGAGGAATATCTGTACCGCCTGGGACGCTATCTCGGCACGCTTAAAAATATAAAGGCGCTGGATGTGCTGCCCTATCACGACATGGGAAAAGCTAAGTACAGCCAGATGGGAATCCCCTACCCCTTAGAGGATACGGCGCCCCTGCCTCCTGCAAAAGCTGCAGAGGCCCGCAAAATCATTCTCCGGGGAATGCGCGATGAAAGGGCCCATTGCTCCTAAATTTATACAATATTAGCGGGCATAGGAACGATTTTCCTCTTGAATAATTAGACGTTATAGTATAAAATAAAATAACAATGTAGACAAATATTAAGGAGGTATTTTATCATGGCATATGTAATTAGTGATGCTTGTGTAAGCTGCGGCAGCTGTGCTGGCGAATGTCCAGTCAGCGCTATTTCTGAGGGAGACAGCCAGTACGTTATCGACCCGGATACCTGTATCGACTGCGGAACCTGTGCAGCTACCTGCCCAACCGGAGCTATTTCCGAAGGCTAATGTAGTATTACATAAGGGCCTCTTCCTGACGGAAGGGGCTCTTTTCGTATATTCAGCATATATTATTCACAGAACACATGGAGGAATCCAAATACCATGAATAAACCAGTAATCGGCATAACCCCTTCCCATAATACAGAAAACGACGACATAAGCGTGCGCCCCACTTACCTGCGGGCCATTGAAGCGGCAGGAGGCCTGTCCGTCCTTCTTCCCCTGGAGGCGCCGGAGGAAGACTTAAAACAGCTGTCAGGGCTGTGCGACGGCTTTCTCTTTTCCGGCGGTCCGGACATTCATCCCTTTCTCCTGAAGGAGGAAACACACATGCACTGCGGCAATGTGTCCATGGCCCGGGATACCATGGAACTCTCCCTTCTGAAGATTGCCATGGAGGCCGGCAAGCCGGTGCTGGGAATCTGCCGCGGAGCCCAGATGATTAATGTGGGACTGGGCGGCGACATCTACCAGGACATTCCCAGCCAGGCCGAAACCGGTTTTCCCATTGCCCATAAGCAGCCCTATTCCTGCAGCCTGCCTTCCCACCATGTGAATGTGCGCCGGGATACACTGCTGTACGAAATCGCAGAAGGGAAACCGGAAATCGCGGTAAACAGCTCCCACCACCAGGCAGTGCGCAGAATTGCCCCCTGTCTCATAGCCAGCGGCCATGCGCCCGACGGTATTATTGAAGCTCTGGAGATGCCGGATTATCCTTATCTCCTGGCCCTGCAGTGGCACCCCGAGTATATGTGGCAGACCGACGCGGTATCCGCCAATATATTCAAACACTTTGTGGATGCCTGCCGGAAATAAAAGAAACGGCTGACCCGGCAAAGGCCCGGCGCGATTCAGGATATGGAATGCTTCCTGAATCACGCCGGGCCATTTACTAATCTGCTTTTCTGTCTGGTTATCCGCACCTACTCATTGTCTATCAATTCCGCGGCCATCTGAGCCATCTCTTCTGCTGTTATGGGATTATCCATGGTTGTTATGATATAAACCCTTTCCCCGTCCTTCCATACCATGCTCTGGGCAGCCTTATCCTCCACCTTATCGCTTCCGTATGATATATAGAGTTCTCCTGCCGCCTCTCTTGCCTTTTCCTCCTCGGAAACCTGATAATCCGGGGGAACAAAACGGTACTGGTCCCTGGTGTAGTTCAGGGTAATCCCGTTGTGGTCAAATGTCTGGTGCGGCCGGCCTTCCTCCTCATACAAGCCTGAGCCCTGTACACTGACAAATATATCCGGGCTTCCGCCCTTTTTGTACTGCAGGGAAAAGCTTTCCGTGGACTTTATCACATTTCCGTCCTCATCATGGGCCTCATCATGGGTGGGCATGCCCAGTTCAAACCGGTACCCGTTGCCGAACGTCTCAGGGGCCTTGGTGGCAAAGCCCAGCTTTGTCTCCATCTCCCCCAGCTTATCATAGGTAAAATCATCCAGATGACTGCCTCCGCTGCTTGTATATGCCGCCTTTCCGGCAGCAACCGCTGTTATGGTACCCAGTACGCAGATGGCTGCCGCCACCACAAATACCCGCTTCATATTCCATTTCTTCATTCCTGATTCCTCCTCTATTTTCCGGTGAACAGAGCGCCGCATCCTCTCTGTATCTGCGGAAGTCACCTGTATGGACTCTGCCCGGCTGCAAAGAGTACGGCTTATCTGCTCTTCCAGTTCCTTTTGTGTCACCGGTCCGTCTTGTCTGTTCATAAGGTTACCTCCCTTCCTACCCTCTTGTTTTCTTCCGTCAGCTCCTGTTTTAAATTCGTCCTGGCCGTATACAGCCTGGACTTAACGGTTCCCTCCATACAGCCCATGATACCCGCAATCTCTCTGGTGGACATCTGGTTAAAATAGTACAGGACTACGGCTGTTCTCTGTTTCACCGGAAGATTCCTTATGGCTTCATAGAGCTCCTTTTCCCGGGAGCGCATCATGACTTCCTCCAGCACAGAGGCTGTTTCAGGCTCTTCCGTCCCAAATACCTCTTCCACCGGCTGTTCCTTCCTGTTTTTCCTGCAAAACCTCCAGGCTTCCCTGGTAAGGGTCTTATAAAGCCAGTTCCCAAAATACTCCGGTTCTTTGATTTTCTTTCGGTTCGTCCAGCACAGCACAAAGGTTTCCTGCACAATATCCTCACTGTCTGCATGACTTCCGGATATGAGATATGCCACGCGCAGCAGTTTGGAATAATAATGCTCCATCAACCGGTCAAATGCCTGGCTGTCTCCTTCCGCCATACGGCGTACCAGACCTGCTGTCTCCTGCTCCATGTCCATCCGCTCCTTCCATCGTCCGCTGCTTATTTGGAACCATCTGCTTATATGGAACCATTATATATCCCTTTTGGCTTAACTGCCAGAAGGGTTTGTTAATCGGTGCACCTGCTATATAGAGAAAGTTGGCAGGCAGATGGTTCATTTTATTTAGAATTATTTTTTCCCTTGTCAGAACAGATTATGTCATGTAGAATAATACTGCTGCACAAAACCAACGGAAGCACCTGTAAAATAAAGGATTTTTATAAAAGGAGTCTGCAACAGTATGAGCATTTTAAACGTAGAGCATTTGAGCCATGGCTTTGGGGACCGGGCCATTTTCCAGGATGTCTCCTTCCGCCTGTTAAAGGGCGAGCACATTGGCCTTATTGGAGCCAACGGGGAAGGCAAATCCACCTTCATGAACATTATTACCGGCAAGCTCATGCCCGATGAGGGCAGGGTGGAATGGGCCAAAAACGTAAGGGTCGGGTATCTGGACCAGCACGCAGTGCTGGAAAAAGGCATGACCATACGGGATGTGTTAAAGAGCGCCTTTGCATTTCTCTTTGAGATGGAAGAACACATGAACCAGATCTGCGATAAGATGGGAGAAGCCGGCGAGGACGAAATGAACACCATGATGGAGGAGCTGGGAACCATACAGGACCTTCTCATGGCCCATGATTTCTATATTATTGATTCCAAGGTGGAGGAAGTGGGACGGGCCCTGGGCCTTTCTGAGATTGGCCTGGACAAGGATGTGACGGAGCTGTCCGGAGGCCAGCGCACAAAGGTGCTCCTGGGCAAGCTTCTGCTGGAGAAGCCGGATATCCTGCTTCTGGACGAGCCTACCAACTATCTGGACGTACAGCATATTGACTGGCTGAGGCGCTACCTGCAGGAGTATGAGAATGCCTTTATTCTCATTTCCCATGACATTCCCTTCCTCAACAGTGTTATCAACCTGATTTACCATATGGAAAACCAGAGGCTGGACCGCTATGTGGGGGATTATGACAAATTCCAGGAGGTATACGCGGTTAAGAAATCCCAGCTGGAGGCTGCCTATAAGCGCCAGCAGCAGGAGATTGCGGAGCTGGAGGATTTTGTGGCCAGGAACAAGGCCAGGGTGGCCACCAGAAACATGGCCATGTCCCGCCAGAAAAAGCTGGATAAGATGGATGTCATTGAACTTGCCAGGGAAAAACCCAAGCCGGAATTTCATTTTCTGGAGGCCCGCACTCCGGGAAAGTATATATTTGAGACAAAGGATTTAATCATTGGCTATGACGAGCCGCTGTCGCGCCCTCTTAACCTGGTGATGGAAAGAGGACAGAAAATCGTGCTGGTAGGAGCCAACGGCATCGGCAAAACCACGCTGCTGAAAAGCATCCTGGGCCTTACGCCTGCCCTTGGCGGCACCGTGGAGCTGGGAGACTACCTGTCCATCGGCTACTTTGAGCAGGAGATGGCCCCCGGCAACACCACCACCTGCCTTCAGGAAATATGGGCGGAATTCCCTGCCTATACCCAGTACCAGGTCCGCTCCGCCCTGGCAAAATGCGGCCTGACCACGGAACACATTGAAAGCCAGGTCAGGGTGCTCAGCGGAGGCGAACAGGCCAAGGTCCGGCTGTGTAAGCTGATTAACCGCGAGTCCAATGTACTTCTTCTTGACGAGCCCACCAACCATCTGGATGTGGATGCAAAGGAGGAGCTGAAGCGGGCTCTGAAGGCATATAAGGGCAGCATCCTCTTAATCTGCCATGAACCTGAATTTTTTGAGGGACTGGCTACGGATGTGTGGGATTGCAGGGAATGGGCGCTGAAGCTGTCTTAATCAGGATAAATCCGAAGCAGTTAAAAAGGAACCCCCGGAAAAACCATTCCAGGGGGTTCCTTTTTAATTTCCAGTCCGGGGATTTTCTTCTACGCCATGGAGATGGGCCCGCCTCTCATCTTACCCGCAGTACAAATGCGGTTAATTGCCACCATATAGGCGCCCATGCGCATGGTTACTTTGTTATTCTTTGACATGGCGTCCACCTCGTCATAGGCCTTGTTCATAATTTTCTTAAGGGTCCGGTTCACTTCCTCCAAATCCCAGGCCATGCTCTGGATATTCTGAACCCACTCAAAATAGGATACAACCACGCCGCCTGCATTGGCCAGGATATCCGGCACAACCACCACGCCTTTTTCCTCCAGTATCTTATCCGCTTCCACGGTAGTAGGACCGTTGGCTGCTTCAATAATCACCCTGGCCCGGACGCCGGCTGCGTTATCGCCGGTTATCTGGTTCTCCAATGCAGCGGGAATCAGCACATCGCAGCAGCAGGTAATAACCTGGTCATTGGTTATGTGTTCCACATTATCTGACACATAATCAATCAGGGCCTTTGTCTTGTCCGACAGGAATGCCCGGATAGCAGGGATATCCAGTCCGTCTTCATTGTAAACACCGCCGGAATAGTCGCTGACAGCCACTATCCTGCATCCCTTATCATACAGTATCTGGGCTGCGGTGCCTCCTACATTTCCCATGCCCTGGATGGCATAGGTGGAATTCTCGTAGCTCATGCCCAGGTGCTCCAGGCACTGGCGGGTAATGATGGTCACGCCTCGTCCTGTTGCTTCCGTCCTTCCGATGGAGCCGCCAATCTCAATGGGCTTTCCGGTGACAACACCGGGAACGCTGTGTCCCTTGAACATGCTGTATGTATCCATAATCCAGCCCATTACCTCGCCGTTGGTATTTACATCCGGGGCAGGTATATCCTGGTCAGGCCCTATAATCGGCAGTATCCTGGTGGTATATCTTCTGGTCAGGCGAATCAGCTCATCCCTGGACAGCTTGGAGGGGTCCACCTTGATTCCTCCCTTTGCCCCGCCGTAGGGGATGTTGACGATTGCGCATTTAAACGACATCCAGGCCGCCAGCGCCTTTACCTCATCCAAATCCGAGTTCTGATGGAAGCGGATTCCCCCCTTATAAGGGCCTCTGGCACTGTTGTGCTGTACCCGGTATCCTTCAAATACCTTCATCTCGCCATTATCCATCCTCACTGGAATGGATACAATCATTTCCCGCTCCGGATAACGCAGGGTTATGTAATCTGCTTCCTTTAACCCCAGCCTGGATGCCGCCTCATCCAGTACCGCCAGCATATTTTCGTATGGATTATACGTGTTCTTATTCATGACCTGCCTCCCATAAAATTGTTTATTTGAATACCTTCTGCTTCAAACGCTGTTCGGATTCTGCTGACAAAGGCCAGCGCCTTTGCCCCGTCCCCGTGGACACAGAGCGTGTCCCCCTTTATGTCCAGTTCCTTTCCATTGACGGACGTGACCTTTCCCTCTTTAATCATTTTAACGCACCGCCTGATAGCCTCGTCCTCATCTGTAATCATGGCCCCTTTGGTACCCCTGGGAACCAGGGACAGGTCATCCATGTAGGCCCGGTCCGCAAATATTTCCGACAGGGCCTGAAGGCCCATTTTCCCGGCCTCCTCCCCCAGAACCGCGCCCGCGCAGTAATAAATCCGTATGGACGGGTCTATCTCATATACCGCCTGGCAGACGGCCCTGGATACCTCCCTGTCATACTGGCACAGATTGCCCAGCGCCCCGTGGGGGGCCACATGCTGAAGCTTCATGCCGCAGCCGGCAGTAAAGGCCATAAGCGCGCCCACCTGATACTTTACGTAGTTTTTGATTTCGGAGGGCTTTAATACCATCTTCCGCCTGCCGAATCCCATGAGGTCAGGATAACCCGGGTGGGCGCCCACAGCCACATTCCTCTCTGCTGCTGCTTTCACCACCCTGTCCATAACCATGGGGTCCCCTCCGTGCCAGCCGCAGGCAACATTGGCAGATGTGACGTATTTTATGATTTCATCGTCATTCCCAATGGTATATGCCCCAAAGCTCTCCCCCATATCGCTGTTTAAGTCAATCTGATACATGCTCCGTCTCCTCCCTGACTCTATTCTGACTGCTTCCCCTGGCTGCTGACCCTAACTGTGTTCTTCCACCTTCACCTGAAAGGAGGTCCCGCCCACATTTACCTGAAACAGCCTGGGCGGGCGGTAGGCCACGGGCGTCTCCAGCTTCGCCTTAAGCTGTTCCATTTCCCTGTAATATGCCGCATACGCCTGCTGTGCCTGCACAATATCCACAGGCACAAACCGTATCTCATCTCCGGCCCTGCACTGGCCGATTACAGGCAGGTCGGCTGTTATGACAGTGGCTATCTTCGCATAGCCGCCAATGGACTGGCAGTCAGCCATCATCACTATGGGCTGTCCTGATGTAGGCACCTGGACAGAACCCATGACAATGCCGTCTGAAATAATATTGCCGTCCGCCACATGCTCCGGACAGGGGCCCTCCAGCCTGTAACCCATGCGGTCCGATTCCCCGGTCACCTTATAAGTCCCTCCAAAGAAATCCTCCCGTCCTTTCCTGGTAAAGCAGTCATCCTGGGGGCCTTCAACCACCCGTACCAGACGGCATCCAGCCTGGCTGTATTCTGCCTGCATCCATCTTGCCGGCAGGTTTTCTATGGTATCCAGGTTCTGCCGGAGTCCGATTTCATCCCCCTTTTTCAGAGGCCGCCCCTGGTATCCTCCGATTCCGTTCTTTACAAGCGTGGACCTGCTTCCCATTACCACAGGAATATCCAGGCCCCCGGCAGCCGCCAGATAGGTCCGGCAGCCGCCGGAAGCTGACTGCATTCTGAGCACATCTCCCGCCTCTGCCGAAAACGCCCGGTACATACACACCGGAGCCCCGTTAAGCAGAGGACCCATATCCGCCCCTGCAAGGGCTATGACAGCCGGTCCCGTAAACCGGATTTCCGCCCCAGTAAACGTCATTTCCAGTCCTGCCTCCCCCATGTCATTGCCCACCAGGAGATTGGCTATATGGAATGACCGTTTATCCATGGGGCCTGCCGGGGATACCCCAAACTGTTCGTATCCGAACCTTCCTTCGTCCTGCACCGTTGTATAGATTCCCGGATTCACAATCACCATACCCATAAGCTACGCCTCCTTCACGTACGTCCGGCAGACATAGGTTCCGGCGTCTGCCTGGGCCTTAATCTCCTCATACCGGGCCCGGCTTACGGGAATATGGCGAATCCACTGTCCTGCCCTGAGCAGGAAGGGATTTTCCTTCCTGTAGTCGCACACCTTTATGGGGGTCATGCCGATGATGTTCCAGCCGCAGGGCTGGTCAAAGGGTATGATATCGCTGAGTCCCTGCTGCACCACGATGCTGCCCCCGGGTATGCGGACCCTTGGGCTCTCCCTGCGCCTGAAGGAAAAAGGATTCTCAAACCTGGCCGTATAGGGATGTCCCGGAGCAAATCCCAGCATATATACAAAGTAATCGCTCTGGCTGTGAATTTTTATGATTTCATCCACTGTCTTTTTCTCAATCCTGGCTATCTCCAGGATATCCTCCCCCTCGTAGAGGACCGGTATCTCGGTTATCACCGGCTTTGGCAGGTCAATCTCCCCCATACTGCCGGTCCATTCCTCCACCAGGCGTTCCAGCTTGTCATATGGTATCCTTAAAGGGTCATAGTGAATCAGCAGGGAACGGTATGACGGGACCAGTTCTCCTATTCCCGGAACATGCTCCCCCTCAATCCGGTACTTAAGGGCAATAACTTTTCTGTTTGTCTCAATGGATATCTCATTCTCAAATTCTACTGTAACCCCACAGTCTCCGCATAACCGCAACACAGCACCATTCATAGCATCACTGCTCCTATTTTTAAATCAATGCAACTGTACAGTCTCCACAATCACAAATCAGTCCACGTACTCCACGCCTATGCTCTCAAGTTTTGCGTCCACCCAGTCCCGGTTCAGGCCGGTTCCGGCTGCAATGCTGGCAAACTGCTTTGTCTCATCCTGGCTTACTTTCTTAGCTCTCTCCGCCAGACCAGCCGCTTCCTCAGGCTTGATAACCAAAAGGCCGTCCCCGTCCCCTACCAGGATATCTCCCGGGCAGATGACCTGATTTCCGCAGGATACAGGGAAATTGATTTCCCCGGGTCCATTTTTATACGGCCCGTTGGGCGTCACTCCCTTTGCATATACCGGAAAATCCGGTATCTCCCCGATTTCCGCACTGTCGCGGATACATCCGTCCACCACAAAGCCTGCCAGCCCCCTGGACATGGCGTACCGTGTCATAATTTCACCGCACAGCGACCTGCTCTGGCTGCCAAATGTGGCAATCACAAGCACATCTCCCGGCTTTGCCATATCAAGGGCCTTGTGGAACATCAGGTTATCCCCTGCCGGTGCCTTTACCGTAAACGCGGTCCCAAGAAGCCTGGCCTTATTCATGGGCTTCAGCTGGGAATCAACCGCCCCAATCCGGTTCATGCAGTCGTCAATATTCGCCACCGGAATATCCTTAAACGCCTCAACCAATTTCCTGTCCGGCCTCTCAAACTCTTTTCTGATTCTGCACCCTACATTTGCCATATACCTTCTCCTTCTCTCCATTATTTTGTAAGTCATAAACTGCATCCAGTTTCTGGCCTGAAAATGTTTCCTACACGCCTAGGATAACACAAGTGATAACGATTGAAAAATGAATAATATTAGTATATAATATTAATAAAATCTATATTTAAGGAGCTGCCTATGGACCTGTCTGAAATTGAAACCTTCCTCACCATCGTCAACACAAAAAGCATCACAAAAACAGCGGATATCCTGTTTCTCAGCCAGCCCACCGTAAGCCACAGGCTAAAGTCCCTTGAAAAGGAGCTGGGGTTCCCGCTGATTGTCCGCAAAAAGGGATTTAAAAATGTTGAGCTCACCTCCAAAGGCAGTGAGTTCGTATCCATTGCGGAGCGGTACATATCCCTGTGGAAGGAAACCCAGGCACTGGCCCGGGACAGGGACAGCACCCTGCTGTCCATCGGATGCACGGACAGCCTGAATATCGCCCTTTTTGCAGGCTTCTACCGGCAGATGGAGACATCGGACTGCCCCATTGACCTGGACATCCATACCCATCAGTCCTCGGAGCTCTACAGCATACTGGACCGCCACGACATTGACATCGGGTTTGTGTACTACCACCTGCACTATAAGAACATTCTTTCAGAGCGCATTTATCAGGAACGGCTGTACCTGGTGCAGTCAGACCAGCCGGCCATACGCAAGTCGCTGATTCACACCGATGAACTGGACCCCTCCCTGGAATTGTTCCTGAACTGGGATGCCAACTTCCAAATCTGGCATGACCAGTGGCTTACAGGGTATTCCAGACCCCGCATCATCGTGGACACCATCACCCTCCTCAATCACGTATGGACCGATAAGAGGAGCTGGATGATTGCCCCTGAATCCGTTATCAATGAGCTGTACCATTACAGGCGCCTCTATGTCAGCGAACTGAAGAATCCGCCGCCCGACAGGGTATGCTATAAAATCAAACACCGCTTTCCCAGCTCCGCCACCCAGACAGCCGTGGATTACTTTGAGCAGGCCCTGGGCGAATACCTCTGCCAGGTCAAATCCTCCCTCCATCTGGGGGAGATATGGGGTGACTGTGATATATAAAAATTTTCTATATTATACATTGAAATAATTCATTAGAAATATATATGTTTTCCGTTTATAATCCAATTATCAGTTAATGATTCACAGATGATTGGAGGGTTTATATATGCTTACAACTGCCGAACGTATGGAACACATGCCCTTTTCCGGCATAAGAGTGGTAATGGAAAAGGCAACCCAGATGGATGCCCGCGGAGAACATGTCATCCATCTGGAACTGGGACGCCCTGATTTTGATACGCCCCAGGTAATCAAGGAAGCGGCCTATAAGAGCCTGGAAAAAGGAAATGTATTCTACACCTCAAATTACGGCTCCATGGAGCTTCGCACCGCTGTTGCCAAAAAACTCCGGGAAGAGAATCACATTGATTACGACCCTTCCGAAATCCTGATTACGGTGGGCGTGGGCGAGGGAACCTTTGATGCCTTCGGCGCTTACCTGGCGGAAGGGGACGAGGTCCTGATTCCCGACCCTGTATGGCTCAATTACATCCATGTGCCTGAATACTTCGGCGCCAAGGCAGTGCCCTATACCCTGAAGCAGGAAAATGACTACCAGATTGACATGGAGGAACTGGAAAGCAAAATCACGGACCGGACAAAAATGATTGTCATTATCTCCCCCAACAATCCCACGGGAGGCGTCCTTGGAAGGGAAACCCTGGAAAAGCTGGCGGATATCGCAATCCGGCACGATTTGTATGTCATGTCAGATGAGATATATGAAAAACTGGTATTTGACGGCGAACAGCATGTCAGTATCGCATCTCTTCCGGGAATGAAGGAACGCACCATAACCCTGAACGGCTTTTCCAAAGCATATTCCATGACAGGATGGCGCCTGGGTTATATGGCTGCTCCCAAGGACATTATTGCCGCATCGGTCCGCCTTCACCAGCACATCAACACCTGCGCGTCTTCCTTTGTACAGGAAGCGGGCATCACCGCCCTTGAACAGGCTGAACCGGATGTGCAGAAAATGCTGGCCGAGTACCAGAGACGGCGGGACTATGTGGTGGAAGCCATCAACCGGATTGACGGACTAAGCTGCAATAAGCCCAAGGGAGCCTTCTATCTTTTCATCAATATCAAGGAGTTGGGAAAAAGCGCCATGGAAATGGCAGAGTATCTCCTGGAAGAGGCAAAGGTGGCCCTGGTTCCCGGAACTGCCTTTGGCGCGGCCGGAGAAGGATACCTCCGCCTGTCTTATGCAAGCAGCTATGAAAACCTGGTGGAAGCCTGCAGCCGCATCAGGGATGCCGTGGAAAAGCTCCGCGCACAATAAAACCAATCAGAACAGGGACAGCTTATTTATCAGCTGTTTCCTGTTTCTTTTATATATACATCCTCCGCCTCCGGATACAGGACGTGAATCTGATATTCCTCAAACAGCTCCATCCATTCATCCGCCGGCCGCCTGTCCGTTACCAGTATGTCTATCTGCTGGAAATTACAGTACTTTACAAACGAAGTCCTGTCAAACTTGGAATGGTCCGCCATCATGATGGTTCTCTGCCCTCTGGAAATCATGAGCTGCTTTATCTCAGTCTCCCCTTCCCTGGAATCATAGGCGCCCTCCTCCAGTTTTAATCCCTTGCAGCTGGTCAGGACAAAATCCACATGGTAATTCATGATGGTGCTTCTGGCTATGATTCCCTGGAGGGAGCAGGATACCCGGTTGTTTGCTCCTCCGGTGGACATGATGTTAAGCCCGGACTGGTTCAGGGAGCTTAAGACCGGGATGGAATTCGTGAGTACGGTAATGTCCTCCCGGTCAGCCATCAGGGTAAGGGCTTCCATCACCGTGGAGCTGGCATCGGCAAAAAGCGTTGCCTGCATGGGGATGATGGATGCCACAATCTGCGCAATCTTTTTCTTTTCTTCCACATTGGTCCTGCTCCTGTGTATATACCCCAGCCTGTCAAACATATTTTCCACCTTCAGCACCGCCCCTCCATGGGTCCGCGTAATAAGGCCTTCCAGCTCCAGCCGTTCCAAATCACGGCGTATGGTTTCCTCCGTCACATCGAATCTCTGGCTCAGCTCTGTCACCTTTACCTTTTTCTCAGTCCTGACAATCCCTCTCAGGTGGTCCAGCCTGTCTTTTAAAACCATTGTCATTCACACCTTTCATTATGGATATCCGGCAGCCAGAATGCCTGACTGCCGGATGCCATAAACACTTTATTAAAAGCCTAATAGTTCCATTTTTCTCCTGACTACCTGTTTCTCGTCCTCCAGCGGCCTCTTCAGAAGATCTATATAGATATAATCATTGGGCCGTTCCGCCAGTTCCGCCCTGAGTCCCCTGTCAAATGCAATCCTGAGGGCTGTTCCTATATTGACCTTGCACACGTGGTATCCGCGCATCTTAATCAGCTGGTCGTCCGGCAGTCCTGTGGAGCCGTGAATCACAAGGGGCACCTTAACTTCATTCTGAATGTTCTCCAGAAGGTCATACTGTATATTGGCAGTCTGGGTGCGCATCATATGGGTGGTGCCCACGGATACGGCCAGGCAGCCGCAGCCCGAGGCATCTGCAAACGCAGCAGCCTCCTTAGGGTCAGTAAGCTGGTCCTTGTGGCTGTCCCTTCCAAGATAGGCCACGGACCCAATCTCCGCCTCCACGGAAGCGTTGTAGCGCTCCGCCCGCTTTACCACCTGGTTGGTGATACGCACATTATCCTCAAAGGGAAGCTGGGAGCCGTCAAACATGACCGAAGAAAAACCAGCGTCCAGGGCTTTCCAGATAGGTTCCACCCTGTTGGCATGGTCCAGGTGCAGGACCACGTCTGCCGTTGACCTGCGGGCCATTTCCCCCGCAACCATACCCCAGTAATCATATCCCATAAATTCTGCCACCACAGGACTGATTTGCAGGATGACAGGGGCATTCATTTCCTCGGCCGCTTCAATCAGGACCCTTGTGTCCGGAAAAAGGGCAAGGTTAAAAGCGCCTACAGCTGCATCAGCCTCTATATATTTGGGCAATAATTCGTCCAGCGTTCTCAACATAGTCTGTTACCCCTTATCTTTCATTCCAGGCAGGCATAGGAAGAACCGGCTCAATTGCTGCATAATCAGAAGGATAAACGGTCTGGTACTTGCCGTCCCTCATCTGCAGCACAAACGCATTGGCGGACGTATTCTGGCCGTATTCATCCATGGTGATTGCATTCCACGGAATCGGCAGGGTGGAGGTATCCACTTCCAGGTTCCTCAGCGCCTGATTCAGGGCCTCCGGCTCCGTGGTTTTCGCCTGGTTGATGCCCAGGGCAATGAGAAGCACATTAATCATATCCTTGCAGTGGCCTTCGCTTAAGTCCGCGCCGTCAGGTGTGTACTGCTTATAAAGCTCAATCAGCTGCCTGCTTGTGTCCGTATCAATGTCAGCGGACCATCCGCCTGTGGTATAAATAAATTCCATATCCTTGCCCATTGCATCCAGGAAATCAGTCTGGACAAATCCGCCGCGCTGTCCCAGCAGCATCTTGGGTACGTAATTCTGCTCCTTGAATGTCTTCAGATACAGGATTGCATCGGAAGCATAGGAGGACATCATGATTACGTCGGGATTGGCTGCCTTGATTTTCATGACCTCGGATGATACATTGGTTGCAGATGAGGAATATGTAATATTCTCAACCACCTCAATGCCGTATTCCTGGGCCATTCTCTCTTCCTCAATTCTGATATTGGCGCCGAACTCCGTATCCTCAGATACAAGGGCCACCGTCTTAAGGCCTGCATCCTGGTCTTCATTCAGCTGCTTGATGAATTCAAAGGAATCGCGGATATAGTATGTATCATTGGGACCAAACCTGAAATACCACTCAAGTCCTGTCTCCGGTGTTGTCAGTGAAGGAGATGAACCAGCTGTCAGAAGGGGGATGCCATAGGTTTCCGTCACAACAGCTACCGCTTTGGTGATAGCGCTGGTGTACTGGCCGGTAAGCGCCACAATTCCCTCTTCTGTAATCAGACGTTTGGCCTCTGATGTGGCGGTGGTGGGGTCTCCCTTGGAATCAGCAAACACAAGCTCAATCTTGGCGCCGCCCAGGGCAGGAATTCCGGCTGTCTTTGCCAGGGCCATGGCCATCTCCGGATGCTCCTCGTTGATTACATCCGCAATCATCTGTCCTGCGGCCTTGCACTGGGCGCCATAGGTTGCATTGTTGCCGGAAAGCGGGGTAAGGAATCCAACCTTAATCACAGTGGGCGCATCGGTTCCCTCTGCCTGTGCCGTGGTGCTCTCCCCTGTGGAGCCTGCGGGCGCCGCAGACGATTCCTTCGCCTGAGAGGACGGGGCCGCACTGCTGCCCGCGGAGCCACCGCATGCTGCCAGTCCCAATACCATGGTCGCTGCTAATGCTGCTGCTAAAATCTTTTTGTACATTTGTATAACCTCCCTGTTTTTAATAGTTTTCTTATATGAAGACGCCGGCTTCCTGTAATACCCCATTCAGGCACAGCGCTGCTTCCTGTACTGCTTCCTCCAATTTCATGGTTTCATAACGTTCTGTGGTGGGGGCCATGGGCTCCACGATGACAGGACCTTCATAGCCCTTCTCATGAAACGCCCGTACAATGGCCGTGGAATCAATGATTCCCCACTGGTTCGGCATAGCCCTCTCCCTGTCCTCCTGCTGGTCCGGCCCTCTTCCCGGGTACGCGTCGTCCAGGTGCAGGTTTACCACCCGTTCTATATTGTTCAGATACAGATACAGGTCATCCTTCCCGGCTCCGGATGTATACCAGTGGATACAGTCAAATACAAACCCTATATCGCGGCTTACACTGTCCGCCAAAGCCATGGTGCCGCTGATGGTCCGTATAAAAGGGTAACGGAACTTACTGCACACGGTCCTGGCTCCCATGAATTCCAGGCCATATTGGAATCCGTTCTCCTTCATGATGTGATAAATCCTCTGAAGGCGTTTGTGATGCCATTCAAAATTCTCCTCAAAATCACGTTCATCATTTCCGGGCCAGAAATGGTTGTATGCCCGGCAGCACCCCGCTGCCCCGGCCCGTTCAAGCCACCTGGCCCACTGTTCCAGGGCCTTGTCGAATTCCTCATCCCCCACCAGGAACATGTCGCACGGCCCCATCATCAGCCCCCACTTCATGCCGCGGTCCGCCAGCGCCTTTCCCGCCTCTTTTGCCTTCTCCACGCTTCCAAAGGCATGGGCAGGGACCTCGATGCCGCCGAACCCGCACCTGCCTGCCGCTGCAAGCAAATCCTCATACGGATGATGGTTCAGTCCCATGGTCCTGGGGTTTAAATTTGTATACATCATATTCCCACCTGCTTACAGCTCTAATTCTCTTCCCAGCAGACGGTATATTTCTGTCTCAGGGATATCCACAGGTTCTCCAATCTGCCTTGCAATGCACATAACCCTTGCAAACTTTTCAGCCGCAACCACCCTCTGGCATGCCAGTGCCAGGCTGGAGGCAATGCTCAGTACACCGTGGTTAGCCATCAGCACCAGGTTTCTGTGAAGCAGATAGGGCCTTGCATTCTCAATGATTTCATCCGACCCCGGCATCCCATAAGGGGCAACCGGTATATCCTTAAAATGAAACAGAAGCTCTGGATGACATTTAAAGTCCAGCGGCACATGGGTCACTGCATGGGCGGTCAGATAGGGGGCATGGCAATGGATAACCCCGTGAAGCCCTTCCTTCACCGTATAAGCGCCGCGGTGCATCTTAGTCTCCGAAGACGGCCTGCCGCCCCAAAGCTTCTCCCCGGTACTCTCATCAAACACGCAGATATTGTCATGGGTAAGCTTTTTCTTGCTGGTCCTGCCGGGCGTAATATAGAGCAGGTCCCCGTCCTTAATGGAAAGGTTCCCCTCAAATGTATTGACCAATCCCATGTCCTCCATAGACGCCCCAATCTCCATGATTTCGTCCATTACCTCTGTTTTAATTCGACTGTCCATCATTTTTCCTCCTCGTTATGAGCACTTAGTTTATGAACACTTAGTTTATGAACACTTAGTAATCATGCCCCCAAATAAACCTCTGTGTTCCACCTCCTGCAGCCATTCATCCCAATGCCCGGAATGACTGCTTTCATATACAACAGGCTCCCAGGTAGCGGATGCAATCTGTCCCAGCTCCCACAGGGACCCTGCCTCGCCTGCTGCATACAGCTGCATCAGGAGATTTCCCCCCACAGAAGCCAGTGGGCTTCCCGCCACCACCGCAATGCCGGCTGCGTCCGCCAGCATCTGCATCAGCAGCCTGTTCCTTACTCCCCCGTTCACCGCAACCAGCTCCCGGTATGCCACCCCTGTTATATGCGACAATCTCCTGATGTTCCATTTCAGGTACAGGGCGTAGCTCTCAAACAGGCACCGGCCGGTTTCCCCAATGCCCTCCACACACTTCTGCCCTGTCTCCCGGCAGTACTCCCTGATGGTTTCCGGCAGATTGCTGCCTGACACCCGGAACCGGTCATCGCTTATGTCAATAAAGGTCCGGTTATCCTTTATCCCTGCCGCTGCCATGCACACTGCATCGTAGTCCAGCCCCGGCGCCTGTTTCCTCCACTGCTCCATGCAGCGCTCCAGTATCCAGAATCCCGGGAAATCCTTGCACAGTGAGTAGGTCCCTCCGGCCCCTCTCATGTTCTTGAACCTGTCATTGAAGGTTTCCCGGTTTACCACCGGCGCAGCCACCCTTGCCCCGAAGATAAAGGATGTGCCCAGGCTGACAAACGCCTTTGTCTCATCCAGCCCCGGCGCAGCTATAAGGGCTGATTCCGTGTCATGGCCGGCCACACTGACCACCGGCACGCCTGTTATGCCGGCCCCGGCCGCAAACGAACGGGTTATGCTTCCCTTTCCCGTCCCCGGCTCGGACAGGGGGCCGAATAATTTTTCCGGAATGCCAAGCTTTCTGAATACCTCATAATTCCACTGCTCCCCGTCCTGTTCCAGAAGATACAGGACAGACGCTATGGTTCTCTCTGTGGCGGCCCGGCCTGTTATCAGGTATTCCAGCAGACTGGATAAGGGCAGGAACCGCTCCCCCCTCTGAATGTTGGGCGAATGGTCCAGCACATCCCGGTAAAGATGGAACAGGGCCCTGGTTTTTACCGGATAATTCCCCATCTGTTCATATAGCTGCCAGTCCGTGAAGCAGCGGTGGACCTGGTCCATGATTCCTTCGATTCTCCGGTCCCGGTAATGATACGGCTCCTGAATCAGTTTTCCTTCACGGTCCAGTATGCCGTAGCCGTTTCCGTAGGTGTCGATTCCCAGGGAAACAAACTGACCGTTCTCTCCGAACCAGCCCAGTCCGTCCCTTATGGTCTTAAGCATGTGCCCAATGTCGGCAAACTCATGGCCGTCCTTCACCTTGGGAAGGTTTGGCTCTGAGTATGTATCCGTTATCCTCAGCCTGCTGCCGTCGTACACGGCCGCCGCCATCTTGATTCCTGTGGCCCCGATATCAGCCGCCGCATACAAGGAATCCTTCATATGCTTCCCTCCTGCGTGAAAACCTCCTGCCGCATCAGCCGCCAAGGTAGGCCCGTTTTACATCCTCATTGCTCAGCAGGTCCTCTCCCCTGCCTTCGATTACCGATTCCCCGTTCTGTATGACAAAGGCGTAATCGCACAGCGCCAGTGTATCCACTGCATTTTGTTCCACAATGATTACCGTGATGCCGATATCCGCAATTTCCTTCACGAACTTGAATATCTCCTGCACCAGCTTGGGCATCAGGCCAAGGGAAGGCTCATCCAGTATCAGCAGCTTGGGGTCCGACATCAGCCCCCTGGCAATTGCCACCATCTGCTGCTCGCCTCCGGAAAGAGTGCTGGCCGTCTGCTTCTTTCTCTCCTCCACCCTGGGGAACAGTTCATAGACCAGCTTCAGACGTTCCTGTATGGCCTTCTTATCCTGGTTCAGATAGGCTCCCATCAGAAGGTTATCCTCCACCGTCATGCCGCCGAACAGCATTCTGCCTTCAGGCACCATGGCGATTCCCTTGCTGACCAGCTTGAAGGGGGGCATGCCCGTGATATCCTCTCCTTTATAGCGTATGGAGCCGCCCATGGGCTTAATGGTTCCTGTGATGGCCCTGAGGGTAGTGGTTTTGCCTGAACCGTTTGAACCAAGGATGGCCAGGATTTCGCCTTCCCGCACGCTGAAGGACACATCGTGCACAACAGCCATACCGTTATAACCTGCCTGCAGGTCAACTACTTCCAATAACCTCTCATCACTCATCCTTCTTTGCTCCTCCTCCCAGGTACGCATTGATTACTTCCTGATTCGATGTAACCTCATCCGGCGAGCCGACCACAAGTACCTTGCCCGATACCAGCACCACCACCCGCCTGGACACATTCATGACCACGTCCATATTATGTTCAATGGTCAATATGGCGACGCCCATGGTATTAATCTTCTTAATCAGATTGACTGCATCCTTTCGCTCAGTGGCTGTCAGGCCCGCCATTGTCTCGTCCAGCAGCAGAAGCTCCGGGTCCGTGGCCATGGCCCTTGCAATCTCCAGGCGCTTTTTCTGGGGGACATTCAGCTTGCCGGCATATACATACTTCATATCCAGCATCCCGCACAGCTCCAGAATCCGGTCCACATGCTCCATGGCCTCCTCAATGTTGTGCCGCTTGCACAGGGCTCCCACCAGAACATTTTCATAGACCATCATATCGTTTAAGGACTGCGGAATCTGGAAGGTCCTTCCGATTCCCAGCTTGCATATATCATAAGGCTTCATGCTGGTGATGTCCTTACCCTTAAAAATAACACTGCCTTCCGTCAGGGTATGGGCGCCGCTTATGGAGTTGAACAGGGTGGTCTTGCCTGCTCCGTTGGGTCCCACCACACCCACAATCTCCCCCACCTCCACATCAAAGGTAACCGCCTCATTTGCCACAAGTCCCCCGAAACGCTTGGTAGCATTCTTAATCTCTATTATTTTTCCCATATTCAGCCTCCTGCCACACTGCTCTTTTTCTTATTCCTGAGATAAGAGACTATCCGCTCATATCTTCCCTCCAGGATAGAAAGGATGCCTCCCGGAATAAAGAGAACAATCAGGATGACCAGTGTTCCGTAAAGAATCATGTCCAGTCCTCCGTATTGCCCCAGATACACCCTGGAGTACTCCGATATGCTGGTGAGCACGATTGCTCCCAGAACCGGTCCCAGGACCGTTCCCACGCCTCCCATGACGGCCGTAAGCACAATCATCATCGAGACATTCAGGGTCATAAGCATGGATGGGTCTATGTATAAAATGAACTGTGCATATAAGCTTCCCCCAATGCTTACAATGGCCGCGCTGAGCATATAAGCCTTGATTTTATAGGACGCTGCATTGATGCCAACGCTTTCCGCCGCCATCTCGTTTCCTTTTATGGTGCGCAGGTAATAGAAAAACTTGGATTTGTCCAGGCATTTAATCAGCACCAGGACAGCAACGGTAAAGATAAGGAACACATAGTAATAGTTAAGGGGATTCTTAAACTGCATGAAGGCCCATTCATTTACGCCCTTGGAATAGATGTAAACGCCGGTAGCGCCTCCGCACCATTTCCAGTTAATAAATATGATTCTGGTACATTCCGCCAGGGCCATGGTGGATATGGCGAATACATGGCCCTTCAGCCTGAGGAGGGGCTTGCCCACGATAAAGGCAATGAGCATGGAAATCCCCGCCCCAATCCAGATGGAAATCCAGGGGCTGATTTTAAAATAGGAAACGGAAAGTCCCACCGTATAGGCTCCTATGCCGTAGAACAGGCTGTGTCCGTTGGAAACCTGGCCGCAGTATCCTCCGATTACGTTCCAGCCCATTCCCACGATTGCCCAGACCAGAATCAGGGACAGCAGGTTCCATACAAACCGGATTCTTACCACCTGGGGGAAAATAATTGCCGCCAGCACTCCGATTCCCAATCCTATGAACCATCTCTTATTATCACGCAATGTCTTTTTCATATTTATTTACCTCCAAACAGTCCTTTTGGTTTGAACTGAACCAGCAGCAGGAACACCACGCAGATACCCACATACTTAAACGCCGTGTTCATATAAACGCCTGTGAAGGAGTCCGCCAGGCCCATAATCAGCCCTCCGAAGAAAGCGCCCGGTATGCTTCCGAAGCCTCCCATTACAACGGCGATGAATCCGAACAGCTGGAAATTGGCTCCCACATTGGGATAAATGTAGTAAAAGTAGGTCAGCGCGCATCCCGCTGCTCCTGCTATGGCGGCCGACAGGCCAAATGCAAGGGCATATGTCTTTTCCGGGTTGATACCCACCAGCCCGGCGGCTGTCTTGTTCATGGAGGTGGCCCGGATGGCTTTTCCGGTACGGGTCTTGTTGAGGAACAGGAACATAAAGCCCGCCACACAGACAGAGATGACAAATGGTACGATTTTCTGTTTGCTCAGCACCATGAATCCCAAATCAATGGACCCGCTGACAGCCACTTCCGGTATGGTCTTAAAATCGCCGCTGAACAGCAGGAGGGCCAGGTTCACCAGCACCATGCTCAGCGCGAATGTAATCAGACGCTGGGAGAGAACCGGTCCCCTCAAAGCCCTGGCAATAATCAGCTTATACACAATGAAGCCAATGCCAAACATGATTGCCATACAAATAGGAAGAGAAACGATTGGGTCAAGTCCGAAATACAGATTCAGATAAAAGGAACAAAACATTGCAATCATCAGGAATTCACCCTGGGTGAAACTCAGGATTCCCATAACCCCCCATACCAGGGCAATGCCCATGGCTACCAGCGCCAGGGTCGAGCCATTAATAATGCCTTCAAATAAGGCCTGCATGAACATACTCATTCACCGTTATCCTCCTTGTTTGTTGTTTTGTTATTTATTTTATTCAATATTACCATATTCTTTTCTAAATAGCAAGCATTTTTGTTTGTTTCAAAGATTTTTTATTTGTTTTAGGATTTTAATGTGGTATATTTTTATGTTTTTCGGATTTTTTTCAGACTAAACTTATCTTTTAAGTATATTTTCTTTGTTTCTAAAAGAAAATCGACCATCCCTTCTTCTTTTCTTTGTATTTTTGCGCACAACAAAAGGACGTCTTTGTGAAAATCACAAAAACGCCCTCTGTCAACTCATTCAATTAACATAATCAGCCTGCAATTATGGATAGTATACCTCTACGTGATTCCTGCTGAACAGCCGCATCCATTCATCCGACGGCTTCTGGTCCGTGACCACCACATCAATCTGGTCCAGGTCAGTAAGCTTCATAAACGCCACACGGCCAAACTTGGAGTGGTCGGCCAGAAGATAGACCTTATGCCCCCGTTCAATCAGGGACTTCTTCACATCCGCCTCCAATTCATGGGAGTCAAATATCCCGCCTTCCATGCTCATCCCCTTGCAGCTGATAAATACCATGTCCAGATGGTATTCCTGTATGGTGCTCCGGGCAACGCCGCCCTGCATGGAATAGGACTGGCGGTTAACGCGCCCGCCCGTGGACAGGATTCCAAAACGGCTCCTCTCCATCTCCCGGATGACTTTAACCGAATTCGTCAGGACCAGGATATCCTCCCTTTCACCGAGATACTTAAGCGTCTCCATAACCGTTGAACTGGCATCGCACCCAATGCTTGCATTAGGGGGAACCATCTCAGAAACAATGCCTGCAATTGCCCTTTTCTCCTCAACATTTGTCTCCGAACGTTTCACAAAATCAATCTTCTCAAAAGATTCTGTCTGATTTAAAACAGCCCCGCCATACGTCCTGACTACAAGCCCTTCCTCCTCCAATTTTTCCAAATCACGCCGTATCGTCTCCGGAGTAACCCCAAATTGGTTGCTCAGATTGGCAACAACTACCTTCTTCTCCAGACGTACAATCTGTCTTATCTGTTCTAATCGACCTTTCTGTGCCACACTTTGTTCCTCCACATGTCTTACTGGCAAAAAACCTTATAAATAAACGGTTTTCCTCGATTTCATTATAAAACAACCATGCAGGAATTGCAAGGAAAGTTATGAATCAAGGGCCTCCGCCATCTCCCTGATGGCCGCCACATCCCCGGAATCCAGCTCCAGCTCGTCCGCCCTGGTGTTCTTTCTAATCTGTTCTTCGGTTGTGGCGCCGCTCAGAAGAATCACCTTATCTCCCTGGGCCAGAACCCATGCCATGGCCAAATCAGCCACCGCACAGTCATATTTCCTGCACATTGGCTCCAGCTGGTCCAGGAAGTCCATAACCCTGGGCATGTTCTCAGGCTGGAACCATTTTTTATTGCACTGGGCGCCCACAGGCTTATAATCCCGGGGCAGGGCTCCGCTTAAAAGCCCCATTTCCAGCGGTGAATAGGCCTGCAGCACAATGCCGTTCTCCCTGCACAGGGGAAGAAGCTCATCCTCCACAGCCCGGTCCAGCACGCTGTATTTCGCCTGTACAATATCAAGACCTCCGTGCTTTATGTATTCCTCCACCTGGGATACCGTCACATTGGCAGCTCCCACGGCCCTGATTTTTCCTTTTTCCTTTAGCTCAGCCAACAAATCCATTGTTTCGGAAATCGGGGTGTAATATGGCTCCACCGCCTGCCAGTGCGACATATAGATATCAATATAGCTGGTTCCCAGACGCTCCAGGCTCAAATCAATTTCCTCCAGAATGGATTCCCTTGAAAGGTTTTTATAGAGCTGGACATCCCCCACCTTATTAAACAGGGCGCCTTCCCTGGTCCAGACAATTCCGAATTTTGTCATGACCACTGCCTTCTCCCGGTCCATGCCCTTCAGGGCCTCCCCCACGATCCGCTCGCTCTGTCCGAAGTTATAGCCCGGCGCCGTATCAATGAGATTCACTCCCAGCTCAGGGCATTTCCGGATAGTGGCAATGGATTCATCCTTTGACTTATCACCGCCCCAGGCAGGACCGCCGCCAATTGCCCATGTGCCCAGTCCGATTCTTGATACCGGCTTATCCAGTGTACCTATCTTTATTGTCTTCATACTCATCTCTCCATTTTCAAATATTCCTGATAACGGGCTTCCACCTGTTTCCTGTCCTGCACTCCCGTGGTGGCGCCAACGCACTCCACGGATACCGAAGCAGTGCAGTTGGCAAACTGTGCGCACTCCTTAAGTCCCTTCCCCTCCAGCAGGCCGCATATGAAGCCCGATGCAAAGTTATCGCCAGCGCCTGTGGTGTCCACGCACTGCGTACCGGAAAATGCGGGAACAGTGAAGGATTCCTCCCTGTTCCTGATGTAGCATCCCCTTTTTCCAATCTTGATGATTACGTTCCTGACCCCGCAGTTAAGCAGGGTTTCCGCTATCTCTTCCAGCTCCTGCCTGCCGGTAATCTCCGCCGCCTCTGCATAGTTGGGGAAAAAGTAGTCCACGTAGGAAAGGGCCTTCTGTATGTCTTCCAGACGTTCTCCTCTTTTGCAGCCCACAATATCGGCGCAGATTAACATGCCCTTTTCCCTGGCCCTCTCAAAAAGAGGAATCATCAGGTCCTCATCCAGAAGGGGATTGTTGAAAATGCTGGCAAAGGACAGGATTCTTCCATGGGATACGGACTCTTTCTCCACATCCTCCGGACAGAAGGTCCAGATGCTTCCGCTTTTGTTGTTAATAAATGTCCGTTCCCCATCCTCCCGTATAAGGCCCACATTGATGGAAGTGACCTTGCTGCTGTCCACCTTGATGTATTCGGTGCCAATGTTGTTCTTTCTGCAATGCTCCAGCACCAGGGAACCGATGACATCGTCTCCCACGCAGCTCACCAGCCTGACCCTGTGGCCCAGACGTGTTATGACCGTGGCCTCATTTAAGGCATCGCCGCCCACTGTAAGCACCATCTGCTTTACAGAGTAGGATGCAGTGTCCAGCACATCCTTTCCCACCGGATAAAGCTGCAAATCCGTATGGGCAGCGCCCACGATTACCACCTCACAGCATTCCCCGCGCTCCAGCGCATCCCCCTGCCTTTCACCCCATTCACTATTTTTCAAACCATCCCTCCGCCTTTCCGTTGCTGCCAAACAGCAGAATCTTTTCTTCCGCCCGCTTCTGGACCGCGTCCCGGACACGTATGTTAAGGGCCTGATATCCTTCTCCCTTTTCATGTGCCTCGATTGCCGACACGGCAGCCTCGCAGAGCTCTGTATGGATGTTGATTTTGGTGATTCCCAGGCTTATGGCATGACGGATGTCCTCATCCCCTATGCCGGATGCGCCGTGAAGCACCAGGGGTATGGATACGTCCCCGCGGACCTTTTCCAAGATTTCAAAATTAATCCTTGGCGGAGCCGTATAGGCGCCATGCTGGTTGCCGATGGCCACTGCCAGGGAATCAATCCCTGTCTTTTCCACAAACTCCGCTGCCTGGGACGGGTCCGTATACATATAGTGGTTCAGCGCCTCTTCATAGTCTGTCTCAGCGCCCACATGTCCCAGCTCTGCTTCCACGGGAATGCACATGGGATGGAACTTATCCACCACTTCCTTTGTCATCCTTATGTTCTCCTCAAAGCTGTAGGCTGAACCGTCTATCATCAGGGAATTATAACCGATGTCAATGGCATGGCTCACAATCTCAAAGCTGCGTCCGTGGTCCCAGTGGATGGAGCAGGGCAGCGAGGTCTGAGTTGCATAGGAACGCATCATGTTCACAAAATGGTTTATGTCCGTGTTCACAAGGAATCCGCTTCCAAATGACAGGATGACCGGGGACTGAAGCTTCTCGCAGGCCTTCATAACGCCAGAGAGCATTTCCACATTCCATATACAGAAGTTGGCAACTGCATAGTGCTCCTTCTGTGCCTTTACTAACATGTCCTTTGTCGATACTAACATATTGATACCTCATTCCTTTCCTAATACAATCTGGTTTAACCGCTGATTCTAATGACGCCCTTAATGATTTCCGCTTTGCGGCTTATGGATTCCTCAAAGGCCTTTTGCACATCCTCATAAGCGTATTCATCCGTCACCATGGTCAGCACGTCGAATCTTCCTGATGATATGGCCTGGATGGTCATGGGGAAATTATTGGCATACCGGAAAACGGTCTGCACCTTCACCTCACGGTTGATTTTAAGGAAGTCCACAGGCGTCTCCCCCGGTATGGTTCCCACTATCATGACCTCACCGCCTCTTCTGACAGATGCCAGTGCCTGCATGGCAGTCACCCTGCTTCCGGCTGTCTCAAAGACAATGTCAGCCCCGTCCCCGCCCAACAATTCCCGGCTGCGGTCTACCGTATCCTCTTCCCTTCCGTCAATCACATGCCACGCTCCCAGCTGCAGTGCTTTCTCCAGCCGGCCGGCAATTACGTCAACCACCACAATCCGGTCCGCTCCCATGAGAACACAGGCCTGAAGCGTCATGAGCCCAATGCAGCCGGCTCCCAGTATAAGGACCTTTTTTCCGGGCTTTACCCCGGCCAGCTCCGCCGCATGCATCCCCACCGCCGCAGGCTCCACCAGCGCTCCTTCCACCATGTCCATATGGTCCGGCAGGTGGTATGTAAAGCTTTCCGGGTGCACCAGGTAATTGGTAAGGGCGCCTTTGTAGTTAGGCTGGGTTGCCATAAAATCCACCTGGGGACAAAGGTTATAGTGTCCCCCCAGACAGTATTCGCATTTGCCGCAGGGAATCCCCGGTTCACATAGTACGCGGTCGCCCGCCTTGAACCGTGTCACATCAGCCCCTGCCGACACCACGGTGCCTGAAAACTCATGTCCCAGCCCGATTTTCTGCGAAGGGTCCTTTGGCGGTATGAAGGGTCCGCACTCAAATCCGTGCACATCCGAGCCGCAGATTCCCACATATTCCACCTTAATCAGAACCTCGTTCCCTGCCGGAACCGGCACAGGGCATTCTTCAATCCGCATGACTCCGGGCGTAACTAAAATCGCTTCCGTATTCTTCATTTCTCCCCGTCCTTTCGGCTTCAGTCAAAATCATAAGTCAGGATGACCTTGATTGCCTCTTTATTTGCCATGGCCTCAAACCCTTCCTCCCACTGGGAAAGGCCCAGCCTGTGCGTAATCATGGGTTTTACCTGAATCCGGCCGGCCTCCAGAAGGTTAAGGGCGTTCCTCCATGAGGTGGCGTCATACGCCATGTGTCCGATGATGGATACCGCCTTCATGGATATATCATTGATGGAAAATCCCAGGGGATTAAATCCCATGCCGACCCGGACGATTTCCCCGTTGCAGCGCACCATCTCAATGGCCTGCTTCAGGCATATATTAGCGCCGGCGCAGTCCACCACCAGACCGATGCTGTCCCGGCCTCCGCATATCTCACGGCAGCGTTCCACCACGTCCTCAGCGGAACCGTTCACCACTGCCGTGGCTCCCAGCTGCCTGGCCACACCGAACCGGACCTTTACGTCCTCCTCCAGGCCGACCACCACAATATGGAGGGCTCCCATTAATTTTGCAATCTGCACGGAGAACAGCCCTAGAGGCCCTGTTCCGAATATGACCACGTTCTCTCCCGGCAGGAGGCCGGAACGCTGGGCAATGGCCTTATACGCATTACAGATTGGGTCCATCACAGCCGCTTCCTCATATGTAAGCCCCTGGGGAATCTCCCAGACAGCTCTCTTGTGAATGGCAAGTATCTCCCCCGGAATCCTGCAGTACTTTGTGAAGCCTCCGCTGTACCCGTATCCCAGGCCCAGGTTAACCTTTTCCGAACAAAGAAGATAATCTCCCCGTTCGCAGGCCGGGCATCTGCCGCACACATGCCCTGTATTGTCCGATACAATCCGCTGTCCCGGCCTCCAGTCCTTCACATTCTTACCCACCCGGACAATCTCTCCGGCAAACTCATGGCCGCGGACAGAGCCGAATTCATCCGAACCATTATCCACTTTGTAATGCTTCATATCCGCCCCGCAGATTGCAGCTGCCTTTACTTCCAGGATGATATCATCGTCGCCGCATTCCGGCTCCGGAATGTCAATCAGCCTGTAGGTCCCGAAATCACTGGGACGGCCAAACTTTGCCAATGCTTTCATCATTCGCCCTCCTGACTATTTTATGTAATTATAATATCACCATTTTTTATTAAAATCAACATTTTTTATTTGTTTTAATCATATTTACTTTTGTTTCAAAGATTTAATATCTGTTTATACAACAAAAAAGACCTGCAGGCGGATGCATTTTACCGTCTGCAGATCTTTTCCAATCATTTGTTTGTTCACATCTTACTTTCCCGTAACCTGCTTGTTCACAACATTTACAGGACTTCCGTCCATAAATGACTTCAGGTTCGACACTGCTATGTCCATCAGCCGCTGCCTGCTCTCCCTGGGAGCCCAGGCAATATGGGGCGTAATAAAGCAGTTCCTTGCCTGGAGCAGGGGGTTATCTCCCCGGATAGGCTCAGTGGACACCACGTCCAAGCCGGCAGCCCCCACTTTGCCGGAATTCAGCGCCTCCTTCAAATCCTCTTCCACAATCAGAGGGCCTCTGGAGTCATTGAGGATGATTACCCCGTCCTTCATCTTTGCAATGGAATCCCTGTTAATCATTCCCGCGGTATCGGGAAACAGAGGACAGTGAAGGGCTATCACATCGGACATACGGTACAATTCATCCAAATCAGCGTAACGGCAGTTTTCATTTTCCAGGGCCTCATTCCGGTAAGCATCATAGGCCAGGACCTTCATGCCAAGGGCCTGGGCAATGCGGGCCGTTCCCTGCCCAATCCGCCCAAATCCTATGATGCCCATGGTCTTTCCCGCCAGCTCAATCAGCGGATAATCCCAGAAACACCAGTCCGGACAGCTCTCCCACCTGCCTTCACGGACAGCCTGGCTGTGATGGCCGATATGATGGCAGATTTCCAAAAGCAGTGCAATGGTATACTGGGCAACTGCATCCGTCCCGTAGGAAGGGATATTGCATACAGGAATCCCCCTGGCTGACGCTGCATCACAGTCCACCACATTATATCCGGTAGCCAGCACCCCCACAAAGCGGATATGGCCGCATGCCTCAAACACTTCCTTTGTAAGAGGCGTCTTGTTGGTAAAGACAGCCTGGGCATCGCCAATCCTCTTTATGATTTCTCCCGCATCCCCCACAGGAGTCCTGTCATAGACCGTAAGCTCCCCCAAATCCTTAAGCCCTTCCCAGCTAAGGTCCCCTGGGTTTTCCGTGTACCCGTCCAGAACAACAATTTTCATGTCAAACACCCCTTCTTTAACGTGAATTTTTAATGGTATATGATTTATAATAAGCTGTTTCATATTTGTTGTCAACATTTTTATGTTTATTTCAAATATCTTGATATCAGATACAGTTATTTCGGACTCTTCCCTCCAATGGCTGATTACACATTCAGGCCCCAAATCCTTCCATTGGCGGACAAAACCAACACTTCTCCCCATTCAATGCTATAATAGAACCATCAGTACTGAGGTCAGCGGCGAACCGGGAACCCGCATCACTCTCACCGAAAGGAGCTGTACCCATGAACTTTAACTGGAAATCCATATTGAAAAAAGCAGGCATCATGCTGCTGTCCACACTGCTCTTTGCACTCTGCTCCGGCCTTCTCTATATCACAAAGACGGCCGGCTCCCTTACCATTATCCGGCCGGAGGACGAACCGGAGCTGGCCTCTGCCATGACCAATGAGAACCTGGACATACAGACCCGGGAAAAACTGGGCGGATACTGGACCATTGCCGTCTTTGGCGTGGACAGCCGCAACGGAAAGCTTGGCAAAGAAAGTAATGCGGACGTACAGATGCTGTGCTCCATTAACCGGGATACAGGGGAAATACGCCTTGTATCCTTATACCGAGACACCTTCCTTATGAACGACACTGCAAACAGCGGCTACGGAAAGCTGAACCAATCCTATTTCCTCCAGGGGCCCTCAGGAAATATATCTGCCATCAACACAAACCTGGACATGAAGGTGGAGGACTTCGTATCCTTTAACTGGAAAGGTGCGGCTGATGCCATCAACCTGCTGGGCGGCGTGGACATAGAACTGTCCAAGGAGGAATTCTATTATATCAATGCCTTCATCACAGAAACCGTGGACGCCACCGGAATCCCTTCCACCCATCTGGACGGACCCGGCATGCAGCATCTGGACGGCGTCCAGTCGGTTGCCTATATGCGGCTCAGGATGATGGACACTGACTTTAAACGGACCGAGCGGCAGCGGATTGTTGTTGAACAGGTATTTGAAAAGGCCCGGCAGGCTGATATTGCCACATTGGTCCAGGTAGTGGGAACCGTACTGCCCCAGGTTATGACAAGCCTCAGCGAGGATGAGATGCTGGATATTGCATACAATTTAAAGAATTACCGCATCAGCGATACGGCTGGTTTTCCCTTTGATCTGACCGGTGCAAGCCTGGGAAAAATCGGAAACGTAGTCATTCCCAGTACCCTGGAATCCAATGTGGAGGAACTGCACCGTTTCCTGTACGGCGATGATTCCTATACCTGCTCCGGCCAGGTACAGGATATCAGCAGGGAAATCATAAAACGAGCTGTCAGGAATTAAGGAGTCCATGTATGATACGAATTGCTGTCTGTGACGATGAACGCTGCTTTGTAGAGCAGATGAATCATATTATTACAAACCATGCCAGAGACATTTCCCAGCCGCCGGAGACATCTTTTTACACCAGCAGCAGCCAGCTGCTTTACGATGTGGAGGAAGGCGCGCACTTTGACCTTCTGCTGCTGGACATTGAAATGCCGGAAGGGGACGGGATGAGCCTGGCCGCATCCCTCCGCCGCCATCTTCCCATGGCCCTGATTATATTTATTACCTCCCACACACAATATGCAATTAAGGCGTATGAGCTGTCTGTTTTCCGTTACATCCCAAAGACGGAGATGGAAACCTGTCTGCCCCTGGCCCTTAAGGATGCCGTCCAGATTCTGAAGCGGAATTCGTCTGATGCTTATATCATTGAATCCCCCAGGCGGGTCCAGAAAATAGCTCTGGAGGATATCTTCTATGTGTATAAGCAACAGAAAAACTCTGTCATGGCTGCCAGGAGCGGTGAGGTTCCTGTCCGCAAACCCCTGGCCCAGGTATTGGAGGAGCTGAATGCAATTCCAGCCGGAGTAACCGGCGGCAGCGGCAGCTTTCTCATGGTGGAACGGGGATATATCGTGAACCTGTTCCATGTGGATAAGCTGGAGGACGAGCAGATTTACCTGGACAACGGCAGGGTCCTTCCGGTCAGCCGGAACCGGCTGAAGGAGACGCGGGAGGCCATAACCAGGTATTGGAGGGAAATGCTATGACGATGAACCAATGGTATCAATCCATATATCAGATGTTTGAAGTACTCTCGGACTTTATCGAAGCATGGCTTTGCTACGGATTTGTGGGACTGTTTCTGCCGGACCGCGTCAGAGGAAAAGTACCGTTTTTCATCCTTTCCCTGATTCTGGTGGGTTCTGTCCGGACCATGGACGGGCTGGGCATGGACCCAATGATATCCACTCTCTGGTTTGTATTTTTTATCTGTATGACCACCGTGGTGCTGTTTCAGGTAAATCTGTTTTATGCGGTGTCCCTTGTAAGCTTTTATATCCTGTGCCTCTATGTCATCAATTACTTCTGTATGTCTGTTATGGGGGTCATTGCGGGCAACCGCCAGTTTGCACAATTCATCCTGAACCAGCTGTCCCTGCTGCGCTGTATTTATCTGGCTGCTGATACCGCGCTTCTGCTTTTGTTATACATGCTCGTCAGACGCGCCTTTAAGGGCGGGCTGCTCTACAGTCCCCGGATGCTGTTTGCCATATCCCTTCCGGGCATTCTGGGCGTTACCTTCCTGTCCCTGATTACACTCCAGGATATTTCCGTGGTCACCCTGTTCAGCTGGGGCCTGTGCCTTATCATGGTGCTGTGCTTCATCTTTCTCCTGCTCTTCTATTCCAATTACATGAAGGAGCACGAACTCAGAAGCATCCTGGAACTGAAGGACCAGATGGTGCGCCAGGAATATGAGATGGTCAAGCAGCTTCAGACTGAGCAGCAGTCCCTTTCCCATGATATGAAGAACCACCTTCTGGTCATGGATACCATGCTGAAGGAGGGAAAATACCGGGAAGCGCAACAGTATATCAGCCAGCTGGGCATTCCCCTGGAACGCCTGTCTCCCTCCATCTGGACCGGCGCCTCCACCCTGGATGTACTGCTGAATCATACCCGGAACCGCTGCAGCCAGTTCCATATAGGGTTTACCGTACAGGCTGACGCCGTTGATTTGCGCCCCATGAAGGACCAGGATATATGCAGCCTCTTTGCCAACCTCCTTGACAATGCCTTCGAAGCAGCCCGCCAAGTGACGGAAGGCCAGGGCTGGATTCTCTTTAAAATGAGGAAGGCCAGGGAAATGCTCTTCATAGACCTGTCCAACCCGGCAGCAGCGCCTCCCCGTGTCAGAAACGGCGCCCTGGTTTCCCGCAAACAGGATGGCCAGCTTCACGGCCTGGGTCTTAACAGGGCAGCGGCCACTGCCCGGGAATACGGCGGCCAGCTCACCTATGAGTATAAAGACGGCGTATTCACGGCCGCTGTCATCTTCCTGGGTGGGATAAAAGGAAATGCAACAAAAAAATGACCCTATTATATAAGGTCATTTTTTATGCTACAGTTCAATTCTGAATTCGTCTGAACCCTCACCGTTTACAACGTAATAGGCTGCATTCTGCTCCGGTGATATGTACAGCTCTATGGACTTGATTTCCGTTCCCGGATGAGCCTTCGCATATGCCTCCTCTGCCTGGGCCAGCACATCCTTTGCCGCTACCTGTCTGCCTCCGAACTCCACTACGACGCTCTTCTCAATCTCTGTCTTTGCAGTTTCCTTCACAGCTTCCTTCACGGCCTTTTTTGCTGTTTCCTCTGCTGCCTTAACTTCCTCTGCCTTATTAACCTCTGCCTTATTAACCTCTGCTGCCCTGGTCTGTACAGCGCCTGTCTGAGCAGCTGCAGCCATAGTCCTCTTTGGTCTTGCCATGATAGTTCCTCCCTTTTTCAATCCGGTTTCCAGTGTCAATGGGGATTATACGGCAGTCCCCTTTTTTTGTCAATGTCGCGGATATGGAAATTGGACAGCGAAACAACCGCCTTTATGGAGATTTTTCAAGCATAAACTGACAGACTGTCATACTTCTTTATGGCATTTGCCACAATCCTGCCCGGAAATCAGTTTCTCCGCCCTGTCCGGGAACCAGGCAAAGGCTCCGGACGACGGAACTATGGCAAATTCCATCCTTTCTCCGGTAGTGGGATGAGGAAATACCAGTCTGCGGGCGCACAGGGCCAGAGCCCCACGTCTGTCCCCAAAGCCCGGCCGTTTCCTGCCTCTGTCCACAGTACCGGTTGTGGATTTTGTGGATAACCCGCCGCCATAACGCTCATCCCCGTACAACGGCGTATCATGTCCGGCAAATTGTACCCTTATCTGGTGGTGCCTTCCTGTAAGCAGCTCTATATCTATTAGGGATAACATCTGCTCCTGATTACCAGGGTTGTTGATAACTTCCAGAACCCTGTAATTAAGCACTGCTTTTTTGCTGTTTCCGTCTGACTTATCCACAATCCTTGATGTGTTGTTTTCCCTGTAATGGCGCAGATAATCCACATACGTCCCCTGTTTATCCACAGGTTTTCCACAAACCACTGCCAGGTAGGTTTTTTCCATCTTTCCGGCCTGCAGTGCAGCGCTTAAGGATGCTGCGGATTTTTGGTTCAGCCCATATACCATGATTCCCTCCACCGGCTTGTCCAGTCTGTGGATAACTCCCACATAAGGAGGCTGGACTGTGGATGTTCCCTGTGGACGGCTGTGGATATCCTGTGGATTATGTAGATAACGGCGTATCTCGCTTACCATATCCGGCGCAAATCCCCTGGAAACCTGTGACTCCAATCCCGCTGGTTTGCGCACTACTATAATATCTTTATCTTCATATAATATTGGTACCATACATTAACCCCGCTTATCTGTCTGTTCCCTGTACAGACGATTCTAAAGGAACGCTTTTGATTATACCATAGTTTTGACCCCATACGGTTGATTATATTCAGAATTTAGCTTTATCTTCAAAGTGGTTTTTAAAAAGTATTGCATATTTTTAATCTTAGGTGTATAGTATATAATACAAATAGATGTAGTATTGAAAACTACATAGCAGGGTTTCAATTAAATTATATTGTATTTTTATAAAAGGAGGCTGGATACTATGACGGCAAACATAAAACGTGGGATAACAAAGGTTAAGGACCCCGGCAGCGCATTGACTCATTTCATCGCCATGATACTGGCTATCATCGCAGCCATACCGCTGCTGCTAAAGGCGGGGCGTGATTCAGGCCATATGCATATCAGCGCACTGACCATCTTTATACTAAGCATGATTGGCCTTTATGCGGCCAGCACCATATACCACACCCTGGATATTTCCCCGAAAATCAATAAACTGCTCCGCAAGATAGACCATATGATGATTTTCATTTTAATAGCAGGCACCTATACGCCTGTGTGTATGATTGTCCTGGGCGACAGGACCGGCTGGACTTTGCTGACCCTGGTATGGGGCATTGCCATTGTGGGCATCCTCATCAATGCGCTGTGGATTACATGCCCCAAGTGGTTCTCTTCCTTGATTTACATTGCCATGGGATGGGTATGCATACTGGCTATCACCAAAATATTAAGCTCCCTGCCCAAAGCCGGTTTCATGTGGCTGCTGGCCGGCGGCATCATCTATACGGCAGGCGGTATTATCTACGCCATGAAGCTTCCATTTTTCAACTCCCGCCACCGGTATTTTGGTTCCCACGAAATTTTCCATCTCTTTGTCATGGGCGGAAGTCTCTGCCACTATATAATGATGTACCGTTTTGTTGCTTAATACAGAAAACACTGCTTCCGGCATGAAGTCATGGATTTCCATGCCGGAAGCAGCGTTCTTTTCCTATTATCTCTCTATTCCCCCTTCATGGCCTCCAATATGGCCAGCGTATTTTCTCCCCAGCTATAGTTGGTCATGTAATGGTGATGGAATAATCTTTTATATTTCCTGTCTCCGCCCAGAAACTGGTACAGGTCACAGTCAAACCTGGATTTATCCACGGTTTTCCCGGTCCGCCTGGATATGATGATATCTCCGATTCCTGCTTCCTCCAGGGTCTTCTTCAGCCGCAGCGCAGTCTGGCGGTATCTTCCCGCCATAGCCTTATCCATGGGTTCGTTCTCCCATAAAATAGAGACAGCCTCCTCCGCCGTACACAGTCCGCCATTCCGGTCCACAAGCAGGGCCAGGAGCTCCTTTCCCTTCTTGGAAGTAAATTCAAGTATCTTTCCGTCTACGAACACATCAAAATAACCGAAGGTTCGTATATATACCTTGGGGGAATGGAGCGCATCCGGTTGTTCCGGCAGCTCCATGGCTGCCGATAGCTGTTCTGAACCTGCATCCGGGCTCACGGCCTCCAGCACGCACCACATATGGACATAGCCTGAATATGGACTTGTAAAGAGAATGGCGTTTTCCTGTGCCGCCTGCTTCCCCCTTCCATACTCATGCCGGTTGATGCTGTAGGTCCGTTTTATATTATGGACGCCCGAATCATACATACACAGAAGTCTGCTTCGGTCGTTGAATTCCTCCCAGGACATTCTGTCTTCAGCAGATATCCATTTCTCCTTAATAAACTCCATGACCTGGTCCATGTCTCCCGTGCTTTGGGCATGGCCCTCCAGATTAAATAATCCGCCCCTGATATCCTCTATCCGGTCTTCTGACAGGATACAATTTAATATCGTGTATTGGTCGTCCGGTTTGGAATCCATCAGCTCCTGTATCATGGCGTATATCATTCCGCTCATATACTGCCGTTCAATATCCTGGCAAAATATCAGAGCGTGCTCCGGCTTACCGTCCTTATCAAAAACAGTGGCGTAATCCAACTGATAATGTGTCCAGCCCTGTATGCTGCTTTTTTTATGTATGACTGCCTTTCCGTCCGGACTTCCGCTTCGGATGTCGCGGAACATCTCTTCATAGCTTTTTCTGGACTCAGCCGCAATCACTCCTGCCTCAATCAGGTCCCAGGGCATATGGTCTATGGTTTCCGGCAGTCCGAACTCACGCATGGCTTTACCGTTGATTGCGGCATTTCCGGCCCCCACATCATATTTGAATATCTTCACGTCTAAATAATCCGTCATGATGTTTTCTATAAAAAAATCATACATTTCCTCCCGCGAAAACGGAATCGTCCCTTCCATGGTGTGCGACAGATACAGCAGGGATAAATCCATAGAGGATTGGATGATTGCCTCACACATGCTTCTTTTATCAATCAGGCACTGATGATAAATCTGCCGGTCCAATTCCCGGTTTACCCGTTCCAGGGAACTGGCTGTCTCCTCCAGCTGCATTTTCGTCATAAGCACATCCGTAACATCCTCTGCCACAGCAATGTAAACAGGCGCGCCATCCATTTCCTCCAGATAAGATGCTCGCACATGAATCCAGCTGGTTCCCGGATTCCTCCGCAGCGCTTTTCTGTAATACACAAACTCTTTCCGCTGTTTGGCCTTACTGTAAATACTTGTACATAATGTAGTCTTCTCTGTGGCCGAAAAACCGCAGAGCACGCTCTGGTTTTCATCACCGCAGTCCAATGCAAAAAAATCCCTGTACCTCTTTCCTGCTTCTATCAGATAAATATCCTCTTCCTTAATCAGAATTAATGCTGCATAACCAGGAATATGGTCAATCTCTATTGTTGTCTTTCTGTGAGTCATCTGTCATTCCTCTAATCCCTTTCCCAATCATCCATACCCGGAATGGCCTTTTCTAAGTACACCCACTAAAAAACGCCTGCAACCCTCACCCGGCACTATCTGCTGATTTTGTGACTGTTCCGATATATTTTATCCTTAATCCTGCTTATGGTCCTGCCCACGCTCCTGCTTATGTTCCTGGCCATAGTCCCGCACACAGCGCACAGCCATACGGTCCTGTCCCCCATAGGTGCAGGTGAACAGGGTCAAATCCCACGCTCCTGCTTCCATGCCTTCCACATCCGTGCCGCGTATCCTCTCCAAATCCTCCACCGTATACCGGTAAATGGTTCCATTTACATCGGTAAACCGGACAGCATCCCCTTGACGCATATTTTTAATTCCGCTGAAATGCTTCCTGTAATTATGTCCGGCCACAATCATGGAATCATCCTGGAAGGAGCCGCTGTAACGGCAGGGCGCTTCCTTCAGCAAATCATAGCTCCACTGGTACAGCACAGGCAGGTCCAGTCCCAGTGAGGGAATGGATAATACGCCAATATATTCGCGCCCGTCAATCTCCACGGTCTGCATCTGTGAGGCTGTTGTCCCATACCCATCCCCGCCTTCGCCGGATGGAGCCGGAATCACATCTCTTTCCAATATCTGTTCCGCTCTGCGGGCAGCTATCTCCCCATGATGTTCCTCCAGCCTGTTGGCTGCGGAAAGTACTGCGGCGGCCAGCAGACAGACTCCCCCTGCCAGCATCAGCAGGACTCCTCTACTCTTCATTGTCTTTTCTCTTTCCGGAATAATATTCTTTATATCCCATTCCCAGCAGCAGCAATCCTGCCATGGACAGAAACGGAACCGGCCACCAGAGAAGTCCTGTCTGCGGAAGTCCTGACTTTGGCACATCCTCCTCCGGAATCTCTATATTGGACCGGGGTACGTCTTCCTCAGGAATGTTCACTTCGGCCGGAGGGGTATTGTATCTGCGGCCTCCGCCGCCTCCTCCTCCGCCTCCGCCTCCTGTTTTCTCCGTGGAGTTGGTGACGGTATAGACACTGCCTTCCTCTGTGTATGTCACTGTATAGGGACTAGGCACACTTTCTTCAATTATCTTCCAGACGTGCCCGTTTTCCAGTCCCTTCCAGGTGTGGCGCCAATAGGTGCCGGAGGACAATGTGGCCCTGCTGTATTCTTCCCCGTCCCTCAGCAGGATAACGGTGATTTCCTGAGGACGGTAAATATGGCTGGCTCCGTCGTTCCACACCTTTACCACTGTAAGCTCTGTCCCCGGGCCTGTTTCCTCTGTGGTTGTCTTTGGACTGACCTGGGGGGCGTAATCCCAGATGTCATCCTCTCCAAGGGACGGCAGGCTCACAAGAAACGGAGCCGACCTGTAAGTAGTGCTGTCAATGGTAAGGTCGTCTGCCTTCACCAGATAAAGGCCCGCAGTAAGACCGTCATAGCACAGCATTCCCTGGCTGTCTGTTGCCTCTGCGCGCTGTGGTTCCAGTTTATGGGCTGCTGCATATATATCCATTGTATTGGCAGCAGCCATCCAGCCAGCGGCATCCAGCCCCCTCAGGTCCACCGGGCAGTCCTCAAAACCGCCGGTCAGGACATAACTGCCTGACACTGTCATATCGGCCGTCCGGTAAAGCCGGAACCCTGCGCCCGGCAGGGGCTGGCCTCCATAACCATAGGCAATGGTCAGCTGGGTATCCTTATGGATGTCCACCCTTTTGGCGGCCCATGCATCGGTTGGTACGGCCATCAGGATAACAGCTGCAAACAATACCCACAGCAGACGTTTTACTCTATTCCTGTCTTTTATTGTGTTTAACATCATTTTCCCTCCCCGCCTTTCCGGTCTTTTGTCCTTCTCCTTCCTTTGAAGAGGTCCTTCCTGTGCTGACAATCAAATAGATAAGCAGCATAAGCAGCATGGGGGCCGCCACCGCCGGCGCCACCAGAATGGGGTCAATCTGAATTGCATCCGCGGGAATGTGCATGACCGCAGGCGCGTCAATCCTCACTCCCCTTACCAGGAGCCGGTGGGTGTTGACCGCATACGGCGTACATGTCACCAGGGTTACATAATCCTCCCCGGGAACCGCTGCCAGCTCCGACACATCCTCGGGTTTTACAATGGATATCCTGTCCACCTGATAGGTCATGGATTCGTTCAGAATATTAAGGGTAAATGTATCTCCCTCATCCAGGCGGTCCAGGTCTGTAAACAGCTTGGCAGTGGGAAGGCCTCGGTGTCCTGTGATGACAGCGTGCGTGCCCTCCCCGCCCACGGGAAGGGAAGAGCCCTCCAGGTGTCCTGCACTGTGCTGAAGCACTGCCTCCGAGGTTCCATGATAGACAGGCAGGTTCACCTTCAGTTTCCGTATCTCAATGTATCCCATCATGCCGTTTCCCGTTACATTTAAAAGGGAATTATATCGTTCGTCACCGGGAGGGCCATTTAAAAAGGCCCCGTAATCCATCTGCCTGTTATACTCATGGGCATCCGCCAATATACGGTCATAATCTTCCTGGGACATATCCCCTAATACCTCCACGTATTGTGAGATGGCATGGGAAGCACTGAACTGATTGACATAATCGCTAATGGTGGGATACATGAGCACTCCAAGGCCGGTTAGGAATACGATACCAAGTATGATATTCGATAGCCTGTGTTTTTTCATAACTCCCTTTCTCTTTGCCTCATTTCCTGTAAAAACGTACAACAGTACGGAGAGAACAACGAAAACCCGGGCATGTTCTTCTCATTCTTTTCTCCCTGCTGTTGTATCGGTCTTATAATAAGGTTATGGGGAGAGTGGGGTTTCCACCCTCCCCCTTCCTTACTGCATCTTTCTTAGTCCCTGCCTGTCATACGGCGTCTTGTAATCAGCACGATTGCCGCGCCAACCATGAGACACAAGCCCACTACGGTAAAGATTGTGGTGCCCATGCCGCCGGTGCTTGGAAGCTGTGCGCCCTGGTTATTGGAAACTCCTGCCTTGTAAAAGCCGTTAGCGCCTTCTGCATCCCTGTTAATCTCAATTACATTGGTAACTGTCTTTGTCTCTGCCTTCACATAGGCTGCTGAGAATCCATCCGGTGCTCCCTCGCCTGGAGCGGTTGTCATAACCACGCCGGCTTCATTCATCCATACCAGGTTTCCGTTTATCTCAGCCTGTCCCTCATGGCCGGACAGCGCTTCGCCGGCATTGATTGTATAGGTATAATGGGTTACTTCCTTCTCTGTCTCAATATAGTATGGGATAGTGGATGCATCGATTGTAATAATGACCGGCTCGTCCATCAGGTTGTATCCGGTTGGGGCTTTGATTTCCTTTAAGTAGTATGTCCCCTGCTGAAGTCCCTTGTAAGCGGCTGCACCATTTTCATCTGTAGTAAGGGTAATGATAGCTCCCTTCTCATCTACAACAGGCTCTGAATACACACCCTGTCCTGCCTCTTCGGAATACGTTCTGTACAGCTCAAACACTGCATCGGAAAGCTTTTCACCTTCATGCTTTTCCTCAAACTTGTCAATTACCAGTGCATATGTATAGACGATTTCCATATCCTCATCCTGGCCAAATCCCTCGCCCGGGCCCGGACGTTCTCCATCCTCCGGTTTCCATGTGCTGCCTTCAAACGGGGTGTTGCTGTAAATCAGGTCCGCATTGTTAGGGTTGCCTGCAGTGGTGCCAAGCTCTGCATCCTGATTTAAAACAGCTTTGTACTGGATTACAACATGGTCATATCCGGCAATCTTATCAAAATCAAAATCCACGTAAAGGCTTGTATTAAGTCTGTTTTCAGTACCTTCTTCGTTGTTGACTGTGATGGCAGCGGTATATACCTCATCCTTTGCCAGCATGGTTCCTTCCTCAGACCCTGCGTGATAACCGGTTACAATGATACTGTCTTCCCTCAGGTCCAGACCCTTTGACAGAATATCTCCTGCATAGAATGTCTTGTTGGTGGAGCCTTCCGGATAAGTTGGTACGGATATATTCAGTTCATAGGTGATTTCCTTACCAATTTCAGAGGTCTGCTGATGCTTGTCATGCTTATCGCCTGACGGCTGCGCTGTGGTTTCGATTTTTTCATCTGTAACCGTACCCTCTTTAATGGTTTTGCCAATGGAGGGCTTGCTGGTTTTCATTGCTACCGTATATGCGCCGTTGAGCTGATACTCATTTCCATTTATCTCAGGCTCAATCTCAGCTGTCACGGTCTGGTAAATCTTGGCTCCGGTAGAAGTTCCGTCGCCTACAATAATGTACTGGCCCATGGCTACCCGGCCAAAATCCGCGATTCCATCCGTATCAGCTGTTGCCTTATAATCTGCTTCCGGTTTTGGTTCCTGGTTCCTGATATAGGAAGTAAATGCACCCAGCAGTTCCTTCAGTTCTCCATCTTCTATATTGCCATATCCCTTTGGATTCAGGCTGTTCCAGGAATTTCCTTCCTGAGCCTGAAATGCCTGAAACAGTTGGGTGAAATGATAGGTAAGGTTGTTGCTGCTTTCATCGTATCTGATATCCACAACCTTATACGCCAGAAGATTATCGCCTCCGTTTGCTGAGGTATCATCTGCAGATGATACGCCTACTATCAGGTTCGCAGTGGATTCAGACGTCACCTTCCCCCACTCTCCCTTTGCTTCACTGGCAGCAAAGGATGTCATGCACATGCCTGTTACCATGGCTGCTGTCAGCAGGAATGCCGACATTTTTTTTAACAGCTTTTTCATTTAATTATCCTCTCTTCTCTTTTTTATTTTCCCTCTCGGTACTTTGAGATATCTATCTATAAAAACGCTTTCTTCCTTGGTCCGGGCCTTACCGGCTCCCCCTTCCCCAAGAGCGTCTTTTTACATAACATACGGCTGACGCTGCCATCAGCAGAAATCCTGCTGCCGCGCAGAAGCCGGTACCGGCTCCGCCGGTGTGAGGCAGTTCAAACCCATTGGTGTTTTTGATTACCAAGATAGGCGGCTGCCCGCCGCTTTCCGGCGGCAGTACCCTGACCATGCCAAGGTCGGTTCCCTCTCCTGTTACGTCCACACCAGCCTGCTTTAATATAAACCGGACCGGTTTTTCCAAGAGCTGGTATCCGGCAGGTGCTTTTGTCTCCACCAGATAGTAGGTGTCCGGTACCAGGGAGGCTATGTAAATCTCTCCTTTTTCATCTGTGTAAAGCATGTCCTGATTTATTTTAATGCCGTATACCGGGCTGTTTTCCTGTCCGCCTTCCCCACTGGCTCCCGGTATGGCCACTGCTCCTTCCTGTCCCTGCTGCGCCTCTTTATACAGGTCGAACCCTGCTCCCTGGAGAACTTTGTCCTGGCTCAGTACATCTGTCTTGCGCAGCCTCAGGCTGCAGGCTGCAACCTGGACAACCGGGTGGTCATAGTCCTGCGTATAATGCAGCTGGTCTATGATATAACCTGCAATTGCATTATGGTTGGAGCGGAACCCGGGATAACCGGAACTGGTGTCATTGGTCCCATAGTCGGTTTTTGCATCTCCCTTTACGCCTCCGTAACCATCCATCTGATTGTTGCGGTTCTCAGAGTATTTATCATAGGCTGTCCGGGTGGTCTTTACATTAAATGACAGGGTGTATGTCACCTCAGGTTTCAGGACATATCCCGGATTAAAGATTACTTTTACGGTTCCTGTGGTTGTATCCCGGCTGCCCGGTGCAGGTGTAAAGGTCACATCCCGGATGATTGGACTGCCGTCCTCCGCGGTGTTGCCCTCCTGGGCTTTACCCACCGTACCGCCGGTCTCGCTTCCGCTTCCCTGCCACAGTTTAGTGAACCTTCCCTTCTTATCCTTCATGGTTACCAGTACATCGGGCTGCTCGCCGTACCATTCCACATACTGGCTCAATTCATCCTCAATGGATACCCCGGTCACCGGGAGCCCATACATGATGGAGTAAAATGCATCGTTTAACGCATCTGCATCCGTGGCAAAATAATAGTTTTCCTCTGATGTGGCGATTTTCTTCAGGGTGTCCGTCATCAGCGGACTGTCCTTATCCTGTTTCGTTCCCACGCCCAATGCGTACACAATCGTGTCATCATGGGCTGTGTGGAACTGGTTCGCATAATGGATGGTGGGCTGCTTTGCATATGTGCCGGAGGTACTCGTTCCTGTGCCGAAACGGCCCCAGAAGCCGGACTCAAAGGTGGACTGGCAATTGTAGTCGCTGCCTCTAAAATAAAACCCTGCAGAGCTATTGGACGGCTGATAATAGTGGTACCCGGGATACCGCTGCGATTTGCTCACACCGGCTGTATCCTCTGTCAGATAGTAGTAGGTTGGATAACCGTCACTGATAAAAATCATATACCGGTTGGCTTCCGGCCTTGTATCCTCAGATTCTCTTAAAAGGTCACCTGCTATTTTAAGGGCCTGCATTATGTTGGTACCGCTGCCGCTGGAGTTGCTCCACCCCTCCTCCTTCAGCAAATCCTCCCTCAGCGGTTCAAGGTCATTTTCTTCCAGGGTTCTGTAGTCCTGATTCCACCGGCTGGACGACCAGGCATCCCTGTCTCCCTTGCTGTATCCGCTGTCGCTTCCATCCTCTTTTTGATAATTATTCCAGGTTCCGGAGTACCCCACTATGCTGATGCGGTTTCGTTCATCACTGTTCAGCAGCTGCTCTGCAAAATTCTCTGCGGTATCCACCACAGCGTCAGCTCTTGTGCTGCCTCCCCCCATGTCTGTGGTCTGCATACTGTTTGAGTTATCCAGCACCATGACCACGTCTGCCGGCGCTCCTATGATTCCGGCCTTCAGGTCCAGGTACAGCCGGTAGAAATCAGTCATATCCATGTCCTTCTTATCCAGTCCGGTATCCGGATTCTTTTCACCGGTCTCAGGCCGCAGGGCATCAATGGTCTTTTGTATCTCCAGGGTCTGCTTATTGGGAATCTCCGCTTCCTTTGTATTGGTGATTGTAAAGGTCCATGTGGTGTCGGAGCTGCTTTGCCATTCGTAGAGGTCAAGGGTTTTGGCATAATTAGAATACGTGGTGGTTTCAGCCCCGCCATTGGCCGGAATACCGGATAAATAGTACTTATGATTTCCGTACTCTGTATACAGCTTTCCTGCATTGTTCGTATAGCTGTAATAGAAATTACCGCTATAGGTAGACTTCTGGCCGGCATATAGCCGGTAATAATAATACCCATTGATATATTCTGTATAAAGACCCAGCTTCCGTTCTGTATTCGCCGTATTTAACAGCTCAAAGCCTTTTGAACTGCCTGGGGCGGCGCTGCTTTTAGCGGTCCACACAGACTCCGGGGCCGCCTGTGTGCCTGCCTCAATATTCTCTGTTACACTGATTGAGGTCAGGCTGGAGGTATCACTTCCCGCACTGGCCAGAGCATTTCCGCTGTTTACCAGCATGTAGGTGCCGCCGTCTGTGAATTGCCGGACTTTCACCCATTCACCATCATCTGAGCTCATTTCACCGGCTATGGATGGATAGTATCCGGATACAGCACCTTCCTCCACAGAATACAGGATGGGTGTTCCGTCTTCTTCTGTAGGCGGAAGTCCGGTCCACTCTCCTGACCAGCTATTGCTGCTGTTTAGTTCCATGGAATCCCCGGTACGCTTACCGCCGGCCAGAAGATGCACTGTGACTGAGCCCGGATGCCCGCCCGAGTCCCCTTCCCATTTCTTTTCAACGCGTACATTGACATTACCGGTTCTTCTCTGGTTCATGATGGTGTATGAATACACTGCCCTGTTCTCAACACCTGACAGTCCTGTATCTGACGGATTTTCAGTATCCGTAACAGTTGCAGCATCCGCCTGGACCTCTGTCTGCCTGACATCCTCCGGTGATTCCGGGAATTCAATTCCCTCTGCATTTACAGTAATCTTCCATGGCTTCTCAGGCGTAACATATCCGGAGGGGGCCTGGGTTTCATACAGCAGGTAATTTCCTGCCTGGAGATTCCCGAAGAGAAGAATGCCCGAATTATCAGTCTCCTGTGAGGCAAAGGGAGTTTCCTCCAGTTTCTCCCAGTTTTCATCTGCTCTGTAAAGCTCAAACACTGCCCCGGGCAGTACGGTTTCGCCTGTGTTGGTTTTTCTGATTTCCAGCGACATTCCGGTGTATCCGGTATATGTATTGGTAATTGTGGTTGCTGCAAAGCTGTTTAAACGGAATGAATGCTGATGAATCTCGTTGGCGCTGCGTATCACCTTATCTGCCAGAATGGAGCCGCCAAAGGTGGCGCTTTGGTCCACGGTACCGCCGGGAGCCAGTATCACGCCTACGGCCGCGTTCTGCATCCGTATGTATCCGGTATAACAGCTGCCCTCATCAACCATGTTCCAAATCAGTCTGCCATACTCATCCTTCCAGCCCCCGGCATTATTGCTGTTTGGTCCGACATCCGGAAGCGTCACCATGTCAGATACCACATTGGCGCAGTTCAGATTAATTACCAGGTACTGTTCCCCCTGGGGTTCAGCCCCCAGCGGAATACCATGATTCAGATTTTTATCTGATTCTCCGATTGCGTCTGCTATGCTTCCCTTTGTAATGACGCCGTCAGCCGGTACATCCATATTCAGGAAACGCACGCCCGGTGTTTCCAAATCATCCTTGTCATAATCATTGGTCCTGCACGCTGCCAATGCTTCTGAAAAAGCTGCCAGCCGGTCAAAATTCTGCTCCCAGTCCATATTGGTGGGTTTACGAATGGCGCCTTCCCTGGCATTCTGCGCTTCTACCCTATAGCCGTCCGGTGTTGTTATGGATTTTTGGGCGTCATTGATTTCATTATCACCTCCAACATATAAGGCTGATACATTCTGTACCTTCATAGCCGGGTATTCACTGGGAATAAAGTTCTCTATATAGCTGGCATTATTAACATAATCGGCTGTTCCTCCGCCTAAGAATCCGTTGAGATTCTGTGCATCATAGGAAACCGTGAATCCATCACCCATTCCCTGGGCAATGGGATTTCCTGAGGCGTCCAGCTCAAAAACCCTGTAATATCCTGGTTCCAGGGTTACCTCTGCGGAGCCTGGACCAACCATCTGCAGCCGCTCTGCTTCTGAATCATTTTCATCGTAGACAACAAAATTGTATGTATCTGTTTCAGGGCCTCCCTCAGAAACCTCTTTTGTGACAGTCAGTGTCAGGGTTCCCTGATTTCCTGGCACAGTCGTTCCCACCTTGTCTGTATTTCCAAAGTCAAAATTACCATCAACCAGTTTCAGATTCTTCACCGCAATGCTGCCTTCCATGTGGCCTCTGGCTTCCATCTCATTTGCATACACTGCAAACTGATTTGTAATCCCAAACCCATCCAGAAGTTCTTCCAGTGTCATCTGTTCCGGGGATGCCGCCACCTTTACCTTGTACAGTGAAAAATGGTTGGTGCGCATGACCACTTTTCCATCCTCATCCGTCCATGCCTCCATATCGTCAGCCGTATCATTTTCTTCATCAATATGATAGACAGAAGCTGTGGCATTGTCAGCATCATCCAGAATTCCCTCAAAGGTAACCATCACCGGACCATCCGGTTCGATTTCCTTCTCACCATCCATAATGCATATATCAAACAGCCATTCAGACCAAGGGCTTTCCGGCTCATCAAGCTCATCTTCAGCCAATGTCTCTGCATCAGACGGCGTGGCTGTTCCGCCCTGTACTTTAGACACCTCCTTCACAACAAGTCTCAGGTCGCCCTTGGGAAATAAATCCTCAGGACCTGTCATGGTCACGGTCACACCGCCCTCTGTCACTGCTTCCAGAGTCAATTCCTTAATCGTTTCTCTCCAGATAAGCTCCAGGGAATTATTTTTGCGCTTGGATGCCCGCAGTCCCGCTTTATAATTCTTCCCGGTTCCGCCGTATAACCTGAAATACTGCCCTTCCTCTTCCGCCTCAGAGGGACTTGCTGCGGATACATTGGATGGTGTTGCTAAAGATGCATCGGAAGGAGTCGCTTTGTCCAGTTTCTCCGGCGCTGCTGTCTGGGATTCAGCCGGGTTTGACCCATTAACCGGGTTTTTATCTTCCTGTGAATTCTTTCCGGCCTCTTTATCCGCTGCGGCAGGGGGTTCACCGGAAGATACGGATTCCTCAACATCAGCTGTTGTTCCGCTGCCGGTGTCGGTTGTTTCTTCTCCGGTGTCGGTTGTTCCTTCTCCGGTGTCGGTTGTTTCTTTACCCGCATCCGTTGTTTCTTTTTCAGTGTTTGCTGCATCCTTTCCGGTATCGGTTGCTTCTTCACTGGTACCCGCAGTTTCTTTGCCGGCATCTGCTGTCTTTTCACCGGTATCCGCAGCTTCTTCCTTGGTTTCCGAAGTTATCTCTCCGGCCTCAGAGGCACTGTTTTTTTGCTTTGGCTCATTGTCAGTTACCGCACCACGCCATGTGCTCTCCGTATTTTCATCCAATGCATACGCCGGAAGAAACAGATGGACTGTAAAATGCCCGGAAATTTCCGCCTTGGGTTCGCTCTTTGCTACAGCGGAGCCGCTGTTATCGGAGGTGTCTCCACTCTCTCCGCCGCCGCTGTCGGAACCGCTGCTGCCGGAACCGCTGTCATCTTCCCCGCTGCCGGAACTGCTGCTACCGGAACCGCTGCCATCTTCCCCGCTGCCGGAACTGCTGTTACCGGAACCGCTGTCATTTCCTCCGCTTACGCTGTCGGAACCACTGCTGCCGGAACTGTTCTCATTTCCATCATTACCGGAGTTCCCACTTCCTGAACTGCTTCCATTTTCATCGTTTCCGGAGCCGTCATTACCCGGATTAACTCCGTTATCCTCACTGCCAGAACCGCCATTGCCGATTCCGGAACCATTGTTTTCCTCCGTTTTGCCATTGCCGGGCACGGAACCTTCATTTCCGCTTTCTCCTTTGTTCTCATCTGCCTCATGATTTGCCTGATTATCCTTTTCCGGGTTCCGGGATTCCTCCGGCTTACTTATACCATCTGCGCTCGAACCGTCCTCTGCGCCGCCTGCTCCTGCGCCGCCTGTTCCTGACCCGTCTGCTCCTGACCCGCCTGTTCCTGCGCCGCCTGCTCCTGTACCTCCATGACCTGCGGCTGCATTCCCGCCGGCAGCTTCCTTGGACGGCTCCCCAGCCTCTTTCCGGGCCTTCCTTTCCTCTGCCTTTTCCTTCTCCTGTTCATCCAGATTGGTGTACATATCTGAATTACAGTATAAAAGGAAAGACACTGCTTCCTCCGGCTCCAGGCTGAACCAGTAATTCACAACACCGTTTCCCTTAAACTCACGGTGAAGCTCTATGAATCCGCCGTCTTCTGTATCAACCAGACAGACTGCATCGTCCTCTTCCATATCCTCAAAGTTATACATATCGGAAAGACCTGCTCCATTGCTTTCTGTATGGAGTACAAAAACAGTTGGGTCTGCGCCCTTTACTGCTTCAGCCCTGATACGGACAGCCAGCTCATCCCCATAGACAGCTCTCACCGTCTCCGCCTCCATTCGGGGCTGGTCCTTTGTCATACTGATGGCCGGCATACACAGCAGCGCATATACGGAACCTGCAATTATGACAGACAGCAGAGTCAGTACAAGATATGTATACCTTCTCTGTCTGTGCGCTTTTATGTATTGCTCTACTTTTCTCCACAAATCGCTCTGCATCATGCCTCACCCCCTTCAATGTGATACTTGTTTCCCATACCGGCCTTATTGCACCGGCCCTATATTGGCCAGCGGCCATAGCTTGAGAATGACCTTTCCCACAATCACATCTTCCGACACGCATCCCACGGATGAAGACCGGCTGTCAATGGATGTGCTCCTGTGGTCCCCCAGTACAAAAATCCGGTTGTCCGGCACCTGGTAGGGAAAATCCAGGTCGCATTCCCCAAGACCCTTCTCTGTCACATAGGGTTCATCTGCAGCCACGCCATTTACCAGGACTGTTCCGTCATCCTTTACCACAATCTGGTCTCCCGGAAGCCCAATGACCCGTTTCAGCAAAATTTTGTTGTTATAATAAAATGCAATCACTTCGCCACGGCGGAACTTACCATTCTTCAGCGATAGAACCAGCTCCCCATTCTCCAGGGTAGGTTCCATACTGGTGCCCACTACCTGGAGCACCGGCATGAACATGGTGGCAATGAGGACCGCGATGGCTGCAACAATTATCAGCACATAAACCGTTCCTCTCAGCGTCCTCCTGTACTCATGCTTATGCCGCACACGCTTAAGCTCCATTTCAAGCTGTTCTATGGAAGGTACAAAAGCTGCTTTTTTACCCATAAACTTCCCCGCTCTTTTCCTGAATCCCGTCCATGGCATAAATGGCCAGCTCATCCTCCTGAGCTTTGCTTTTTGTCCGGATGTTCTCCAGATACCGCGCGGCTGCATCCTGTGCAGCCTCAAATATGCCGCTTAACTGCAATGCCGCCTCTGCGATAGAACCTGCCTGTCCTATCTTGATTTCCCGTGCCGTGATTCGCTGCTTAAGAGCCTCATTTTCTTCCCTTAAAGCTTCATTTTTCCGTTCAGACTCAATTAGCATCTCCAGAAGTTCAGACCGCCGGAGTTTACGAAGTTCCCTGCCTGTCATAGACCAACTCTCCTTTAATCCTGTAGTTCAATCTTCCCAGCCTCTTTCAGGTGCAGCGCCTCGTCGCCCACCGCACTGTCCATCAGCTTAATCAGTTCCAACACACTCCTGAAACAGACTGTCTTCTTTTTATCCACCCATATCAGCTTTCCCTGCCAGCTGGCATTCTGACGGTACTGGACCTGCACTATAAATGTGGCCCTGTCTCCTTTATTTTCCAAAATCTCATTGACCTTGTTCATCAAAAACACCCTCCTGTCATGTCTTACCTGAGCTGTCGAAGTGAAACTGCGGTTCTGCAGATTTGCCATCGGTGTCCCTGTCTGTTCAAATATGTCATCTGCCTTCAGAATCATCTGAAGCGCATTTTTAAAGTCCACCGGTTTATTCCCATATCTGTGGTAAAATCTCCCGGATATGGGGTCCTGTCCACTTCCGTCAATACATACACACAGCGTACCAGGATATGATTCAATTGATATCATTTTATCCCTCCCAAATATACCGTCAGTTCTAAATCACTTCTACACTATACACGCCAGGGCATTACATCACACATTACACCAAATAAAAAAATTACTGTTTTTTAGGCTGCACCACCGGGGTTATGCGGAAATCCAGCCTGATTCCCCATATTTTTCCTGATTTTTGGAAGCTCCTGTGTATTCTGTCCGTCACCCGGCTGCAGTCTTCCAGGGTCAGGCCGGATAGCAGGATTAAAAACTGGTTGTCTCCGCTTTTGGTATAGATATCTCCAACTCTCAGGGTACTCTCAATGGATTTCATTAACACAGAGGTATTGTCCAGCCCTTTGTCTCCCCGTTCCAGACGTTTTCCCTGATTATCGGTAATACTGCAGCACACAAGGAATACCGCCTGACCGTTACGGGCGGACAGACGTTTCAGTATACGGTAACAGTCAATAAAACTGGGAAAACGGCAGTAATACGCTCCCCCCACCGCCTCCTCATTGAACTGCTCCTGTATTTCTTTTATTGCCGTATAAGCACTGTTGATATGGCTGCTGACCTGCTCATACCGGCCCAGCATTTCTTCTGACGGCATAACGCCAAAATCCCGGAATATAGACTTGCTGAACTCATCCAGCGTGTTCAGGGCCTTCTGGAAATCCCCCCTGGCAATATGAGCATCGATTTTCATAATGGCAAAGGCCTCATACATGTATATATTGAATGCCCGGCCCGCGATATACAGGGCATTATCGTACTCCTTTTCATTCATATATGCCTGGTAGAGCCGCTCCACTGCCTCTGTATACATTTTCTGGTAATCCATGGTCCTGGCAGCCACCCATTGCTCCGCTGATAATTCAGGAAGAAAATCTCCCTTGTACAGTTCGCAGGCATCCCTTAAAAGTGGCAGCTCCTGTCCCTGGGGCAGGGTCTTTGCCTGCTGCAGATAACTAAAAAACTGCTTGACGTCTGTCTCCAGTCCCACCTTGGATGCATCCCACCGGTAAAGCCCGTTTTCAACTATGATGTACTCGTACTCAGGAAGCGGCAGTTTTTTAATCATTTTCCTCAGGCGGAAAATGTTAACGCGCATACTGTTGGCTGGATTGCTGACTTCATTTTCACCATAGAGCCGGCTCAGGATTAAATCCCGGCTGATTCCCTTCTCACCTGCCTCCCACAGCATGACAAGAAGCTGGACCGTGATACTGTGTATATCAAGCGGCAGTTTCATTGGCCTATCATCATACTCTATATACAGCTCTCCAAACATACATACCTTCAAGCATACTTGCTCCATGACAGACCCCTCTTCTTTTCTTTTGTTTAGACAATTCGCCTATTATATTTATTATAAAGCTTGATATGTTACGGGAACGTTATTAACTTAACAATGCAGTGTTACTTTACAGTTACATTTCGTTTTATGTCACAGATTACAGGAAATTACACCCTGCCGGTAAATAAAACAAAAAAACAATGGTCCGGGGCTTTTCTCCGTACCATTGTCTCTCAGTTCTTCCTATATCATAATTCCTAACTTATCCCTTTTATCAGCTGCTCTTTCTGCACCCTGCTCATGTGTTTAATCGCATACTCCCTGCGCATGGCTTCCTGTTTTGTCTCAAATGCCTCATAGTAGGACAGCACCACCGGACGTCTGGGCCTTGTGTACTTTGCCCCGGTTCCCTGGTTATGAGCCTTAAGACGCTTGTCCAGGTCATTGGTCCAGCCGCAGTAAAACGTACCGTCCGCACAGGTGAGGATATAGGTATAGTTCATGGATATCCCTTCCTTCCCGGTAATCAAACACCTGACAGCAATAAAAGGGCGTCCCTTTAAGGGAATGCCCTTCCTGTCTCATTTTATCAGATAATGCCGGCTATGTAAACGGTAATAACGCTTGCAACACGTCATCACCGCCCAGGTTGCCCTGTAATCTATGATTAAAGCACCAGCTGGATGCGCGGCACAACCAGATAGAAGGTATTTTTCTGAACCACATCTATACCTTATTATATCGCGCATACCTTTAAAATGTGCATAAAACACATTTAATATTCCTCTAAAATCTTCTCCCTCCGCCTCCGTGACTCCTGCCGCTGCTGGAGCTGTGGGTGGAACTGCGCCCTGAACTTCGTCCTGAACCTCCTGACGAGTGGTGTGCGGCGGGCCTTGGTATGGGGGCTGAGGTGACGAATTTCTGAATCAGGCTGTCCCCTGAACTGCCAAAGGCAAATTTGGCATCTGCCCGGTAAGCCAGAAGGCTGTTGGCTCTCTCCCGTTCAGTCTGGGCCATGGAATACCGCCCTTTTACTCCCAGGCACACCGAACCTGCCACTCCGGCTGACACCAGAAATGCGAACATGGCTTCATACCAGCGTATGCTTCTGTAGACACTGATTTCACCGGTTTCCGTATCATAATTATACTGGCCTCTCTGAATTCCCCGGTCCACATAATACTCCACATCTTTCAGGAATTCAGCTGCTGCACCCGCATAATCGCGGCTCCTCAATGCATAGGATACATCATCCTGTATTTCATCAATCCGCTGGTCTGTCAGAATCCGTATCATATTGCCGGTGGTGGACACATAGCTCTCACCGCCATAACTGTCCGGACTGTCCATATAAATCAGGAACAGCACGCCGCTGGCTTTCCTCCCTGTGCCCAGTCCGTTCTGGTCGTAAAAATCATCTGCATACTCCCTGGCCGTATGGCTGCCGTCATTATAGGCAGTCACCACCGCCACATCCATTCCGGTCTTTTTCCTGCACCGGGCAATAAGCTCCTCCAGGTTTTCGGCTTCCTCTGATGTCATAAGGCCGGCCTCGTCAAACAGCCGCCGGGTATCTTTACGGGACTGGTCCTTGCTGTAGGTCTTGGCCTTGCCATAAACCTGAATCCTGCCATAAGACTGAATCTCACCGTAAGGCTGAATCTTACCGTAAGGCTGGGATTCCTGTGCCTGAGATTCCTGTGCCTGGGAATCCAGTACATTCCCTGCTCCGCTCCAAAGTCCCAGGCACAACGCCGCTGCTGCCAGCAGTCTGAGCCATCTAACAACCGTTCTGCGTCCTGTCATCCTAAGAAATACCCTCCTATCATAAGTAATAGGAACATCGGAAGAAATACGGAGAAAAAGAGAACCGCCAGCTTTTTCCTGTCCACAGGCAGCTTGCCGCAGACTTTTCCTGTCTGCCCGTTGAGAGCGAAGTAGTATATCTTTCCCCTGGCCTTGTCATTATATGTAAGGGTCCATACAGGAAGCAGGGCATAGCTCCATTTCTCGTCCCTGATACCGGCTTCCTTTTTGCGCACCTGGATTTTGCTGTAGTTTCCGGCCTGATTCTGAAGGCTTTGCAGGGCAAACTGCCTGACCTCTGTCTGCACATCCGTCATGAACTGTTCCTTTTCCATATCCCGGTTCTCGGCCAGGAATCCGGAAAGATATCCCATGGAGAAATTCTCCTTCTCATTCATCCTGTATGGAAGTACACTGTCCACCAGCTGCCTGTTGGCCTTTCTCAGACCGTTCCTGGCCACATGGTCCACCTCCATGGTTCCCTGGCGTTTTACATCGTATATCTTTGTCTCTGTATACCGCATGCCTGCGGTATCCCATGTCCTGAGCATGGTCCCCTGGGCATCCAGCTCCCCGTCCACACGGCAGCTGTAAAGCCAGTAGGGAAAATACACTCCGCTCATGCTCTCAATCTGTTTCTTATTGTAAAATGCCTCCGGCACATATCTCTTTCTCCCTATCCACTGGGAAAATATCTCCTCTGCCTTCTGCCTGTCTATCCGGAAGGGAATCACATAATCCGGCCTGAATTCCCCTTCCAGCCGTCCTGCCAGCACCACGGGGTTATGGCAGTAATAGCAGAAAGTCGCAGCCGTGGTATTGTCCGTCACAATCTGTGCGCCGCAGCTGGGGCAGGTATAAAGAACCGGCTGAGTCCCGGCAGCGTCTGGCTCAGCATAACCGGATTCAGGGCTGCCTGATTCCGGATGGTCCAGTTCTTCCTGTGTAAAATCAGACAGGCAGTATTCGCAGTGGTATTTCTGTGAAGCCGGGTCAAACATAAGACCGCCGTTACAGTTAGGGCATTTGTAGGTTATGGCTGCCATATTCTCTCTCCTGTTATCACAGCATTTAAGACCTTGGTTTCCCGCATTCGCTGCAGAACTTTCCCGTATTAATAGTTCCGCAGGCACAGGTCCACGGTGTATCGGGACGCGGGTGCCCGCACTCCCCGCAGAACTTTCCCGTATTGGAGGTTCCGCAGCTTGGGCAGCTCCATGCCCCGGCTGTCTGTGCTCCCGGCGTCTGGGCGGCCATTCCCGCAGCTCCCGGCTGCGCTCCTGCCATTGGTCCGGCCATTCCCGCTGCTCCCGGCTGCGCTCCTGCGGTCTGGTTCGGCACAGCCCACTGGTTTCCGGCCGGCTGTCCTCCCATCCCAGGCCCCGGATTACCAGGCATCCGGCCCGGGGCCTGGTTCATCTGCATCTGCTGCATATTGGCATTGGATGCTGCGCCCATAAAGCCGCCGCCCATCTGCATTCCCATTCCCATGCCCATAAAACCGGCCATGGCGCCGTTGTCATTGGAGCCTGCATTTTTAAGCCCCTCCGCAATGGTGGTCTGTACATATCCTTCCCTGATTGACGGGTCGCCCATCATGGCTCCTCTGTTTCTCAGGTTAATCAGACTCTGGGACTCCTCGTCGTAGGTGATGCTGGCAATACCCACTGCCTGTATCTCCATGCCTCGCATCCGGGTCCACTCCTCATCCAGGGTCTGGGCCATATACTGTCCCAGCTCCCGGCTCTTGGATGTGACATAAGATATCCTGGTGCCGTCCGCCGACATCTGGTTGATGGATGTCTGCAGGGCCTCCAGGAACTCCGACAGGTACTGCTCGTTGATGGAATCAATATCCACATGGTCCGCATTCTTTGGGATAACCTCAGCATAAAACTTAATGGGGTCCGTCACTTTGATGGAGTACGTTCCATGGGCGCGCAGAAACAATTCCGCGTTGTAAAAATCATCAAAATAGTTCACCGGATTGCGGGTGCCGAATTTAATTCCTTTTATCTCCTGGAGATTGACATAATACACCTTCTGAGCCCCGGGCGTCACGCCGCCGAAGCGGATACGGTTAAAGGATTCCTTAAGCGCCTCCCCGAACTGCCCGTTAAACATGGAAGGCATGGAGGAATGGCTGACCTTATAGTAACCTTCCTCAGCCGTATAATCCACTATCTTTCCTCCGTCCACCAGCATCATGAACTGGTTGGGATATACGTGGATAACGGAACCGTCCGACACGATATCGGAGGACCCCTTTGTATTGGACCCCTTTCCCCTGCGCACCTGTACGCCCCGCACAAAGACGGTCTTATCTCCCATATCATCCGGCTCTATGGCCTCCAGCCACTGGTCTGCCAGGGCTCCTCCCACTGCTGTGGTAACTGCTTTAATGATTCCCATGATTAATCCCCTTTCTTAGCTGCCTTCTTCTGCCTGCGCCTGCGCTTAACCGGCTCCACTGCCTTGATGGCCACCCATATCATCAGCGCGGCTATGGCCAGCTGAATCACAATGCTTATGATAATCCAGTTCTCCATCACAAAGCCGGTGGACTGCATCCCGAAATAGCCTGCCATCTTGGCCGCAGGCGTACTGCCTCCCAGCTGTCCGTTTATGATTGTATAAAATGTAGCTGCCGGGTTAAGAAGCAGCAGATAAATCACATTTCCCGATGAGGGCTTCACCACATTTTCCCCGAATCCATAGGCTACCACTGAATTATTTATATTCATGGCGGACAGGGAGAGGGAAAACTTATTTATAAAGTATGTCCCTGCCACCACGGCTATAAGCACTCCATAGGTGGCAACCGTGGATATGGTAGACCGTTTAAACAGGGCTGAGAAACAGATTCCCAGGCTGCCTGCAAAAAAGGCCACTGTAATATAACATAAAAGCAGGGACAGAATATCCTGCCACGTGATACCCCCATAGACAAATACCATGGCCACTGCGGGAAAACTGGACACAATCAGCAGCAGCAGTGTGCTCAGGGCACTCATCAGCTTCCCAATCACCACCTGGGACGCCGTCATCTGGGTGGTGAGCATCAATTCCAGGGTCTGCCGTTCCCGCTCCCCGCTTATGCTGGCCGCTGTCACAGCCGGCACAATAAACATCAGCAGTATAAATTCAATGGTGGTGACAAACTCATACATATCCATAAAGCTGCTGTACTGGATAACAGCTGCGGACTCCACCTGGGCCACGGCGGAATACATGTTGAGCAGGGTGACCATGGACAGGATTCCATTGAACAGCACGATGATGAGGGGCAGTCTGATACTTCTGGAGCTGACCTTCATCTCCCGGCTATAGACCGGATTTCGCATCATAAGACAACACCACCCTTTCCTCTTCATGTTCTGTCAGCTGCATAAATACGGATTCCAAGCTTCCCTTTTCCCGGGTGAATCCGTTGACCAGCACATCGCTGTCAATCAGCTGCTGGAGCAGCAGGGCCTCGTCCTGTGCATCCCCTGCAAACCGTACGCAGATATCCTGCTCCCTTAGGGATATGGTCTGTACGCAGGGATGGCTCTTAAGGATGGCCAAAGCCTTGTCTATATTGGTAAACACAGATATGACCAGCGGATTGGAGGTATTGACCCTGGACAGGATATCGTCTATGTTTCCCTCCAGCACCATCCGCCCCTGGTCGATGATTCCGATATCCGTACAGAGCTCGGACAGTTCTGACAGGACATGGGAGCTGATTACTATGGTCTTGCCCGACTCCTGGAGCTCCTTTAATATTTCCCTGAATTCAAAACGGGTCCTGGGGTCCAGCCCGGATGTGGGCTCATCCAGTACCAGGATGGCCGGGTCGTGAATCAGGGCCCTGGCCAGGCACAGCCTCTGCTTCATGCCCCTGGACAGTCCGTCCACAAAAAAATCCAGCTTATCCTCCAGCCCCACCTGTTCCAGCAGGGCCGTGTATCTCTTTCTTGCCACCAGGCCGTTTATGTGATGGCAGGCTGCAAAGAATTCCATGTATTCCGATACGGTCAGGTTATCGTACACTCCGAAAAAATCCGGCACATAGCCAATCATGGCCTTTAGCTTTCCCAGGTCGGAACGGGCGTCCATACCGTTTATGGTGATTCTGCCTTCCTCCGCCTCCAGGAGCCCTGTCATGATTTTAATGGTGGTGGTCTTTCCAGCCCCGTTGGGCCCCACAAAACCATAGAGGGCTCCTGTTTCCACCGTCATGTCCAGGCCGCTTAACGCATGGTATTTTCCGTATATCTTGTGTAATCCTCTTATCTCCAGCATCATTTACTCCTTCCTGTCACGGTCAGTATGGGCAGCATGATATTCCAGGTGTAATCGCCTGTGGCATCATACACATACTTGATGGTCAGGGTATTGCCCGGGGACAGGTATGGTTCCAGAGCCTGCCTGTCATAGGACTGGGCATGGGTATCCATGGAATCATAGGCGCCGGTATTGTAATTATAAAAATACATGTTGCCGGCAAAGGGCACTGTATAGTAGTACCGCATGCTCTGTACCACCTCATCGCTCATCTGATGGAAGGACAGCTTCTCCACCTCAATATCATTGCCCAGATAGTACTCCAGCATCACAGGCGTCAGGCCGTACATGCTGTTGTTGGACGCATAATACTCACCGGAGAGCACATTAGGCTGCTTCTGGAGCGCGGACCTGTATATCATGCCGTCCTGCTCATAGTTTACGTCAATGGAGGATGTGAGCAGGGTGGACCCATATGTCTCATGGCTGGAGGACTTTAAGAAGCCTGTTTCCTCCTTCTCATTGCTGAATCCCAGCACTCTGGCTTCTGAGTGGTAGCCCGACAGGTAGTTTCCCATATAGAAGGACAGGAGGTTGGTTCTCTCCAGCGCCTGCACATAGGCTGCATCCCGTATGTCCTTGTCCTCCTTATAGCGGGAAGCCCCTGTTATCTGCTCCGCCATGGCATAGCCGAAATTGGTGATTCCGTATATGACCTTCATATCGTCCAGACTTACGGTTTCGCCCGGTTCCATATGGCCGATGAGAATCATCTGATTATACAGGAGGATGGCCACATTGTCCACCTCCTGGCCGTAATGGTTGGTCAGAGTGCCTGTCACCTTACCGTCAAAGGAATTCACATCCCCTGTAAATCCCTCCTGCTGCCCGTTTTCCATGCGGCGCTCCATCATGAAAAACTTTGAATTAAACGCACCCACATTATCAGACTTAACCCTGGTGCCCTCCTCATCATAACGTATGGTGATGGACGGCGTTTCCTCACCTGTGAATTTGGGCAGGGGCGTCATGTTGTAGTAGGCATTTCCCGTAATGGGATACAGGGTGTAGTCCGGGTTCAGGGTTACGGAATAGGATTTATTATAGGGCGCCCGCATATTGATGAATGTTGTCTCGGATATCTCATCCCGGTCCGTGTCCTTTATGGTGGCGTAGGTGAAGAAGGGCCCTGTGAACCGGGTGCTCATGCCCATGAGAAGGACCATGCCGGTGCAGCACAGGGACAGAACGGCCACGGACAGCTGATAGTACTGGCGCATTCCCCTCTGTTTCCAGAAGAAGTAAAGACCCGGCCCGGCCAGGGCCACATAGGCCACTGCCAGGGTCACGTAAAGGCTCACCTTCGGAAGATTATTGATGTTGCCTGTATTAATCAGTCCCTGTACCGACCAGAACTGGCTGGACGTGCTTCCGTCCATGGCGCTGGCCAGCCCGTTTATCTTATCCTCACCCAGGAGCGTGGTGAACAGGTTGTCGATATAGGAGATATTGGCCTGGCAGAACTCCTCTATGTCCACAAAATCGTACATGGCCACGGCAGCCAGTCCATTCCCCACGGAAACCGACGAGAGCACGGAAAGCTCCTCGCTTCCCAGCACCTCGGTGCCGCCTTTGAGCATAACATCCGTACATGTCAGGGGGATGGAGGCGCCCTCAGGCCGGTCCACCGCATATTCCACACCCATGTTGATGACCCGCTCATCGGGCTGGGGAAGGGGCTGCTCCAAAAGCTCCCTGCCAAAGGCCCTCAGGGTATCCTCTCCCCTTCCGCCGGTTCCTATGAGCAGGACGCCGCCTTTGCGGACCCATTCCCACACAGCCTCAATCTGCTGTCCTGACAGCTTTCCTGAATCAAAATCCGTTATGAGCAGCACATCCAGCTGGTCCAGTCCCAGTTCCGTCACGGGAAGCGTGGCTGCCGTCATCTCAATGGTCTTTGTCCTGAGAGTGCTGTAGTTGATGCCAACACCGTTAAAATACAGAAGCTCCGCCGGGTTATCGCTGAGCACGCCGATAAAAAGCTCTGCTGTTTCCAGGTTCAGATTCAGCTTCAGCCGTTTGCTTACCACCTCATTTCCATTCTCATCCAGCAGACGCACATACATCTGGTCCACTCTTGCCCCCAGGGATATACTCACTGATTTGTTCATGTTTCCGCCGGGTTCTATCTCAACCGGATACTCATACCGGTATACATCGTAATCCAGGTTCATATTATATCCCTGAAAATCCGGCTCCATGGCCAGAATACACAGGGTTCCCTTAAACGTCTGGCTGGTCCGGCTGTCCAGCTGGATTTTAATGGGCAGGAAACGGCCGCTTTTCGCTGTATTCTGATAACCGTAGACCACGTCCATGGCAACAGGGGATTCCGCGGTTTCCTCCCTGGCAGCTGTTTCACCGGTCCCTGATGCCTGGGCTCCCAGGGACTGGACCGTCACAGACGCTGCCAGCATTAAGCCAAAAAGGGTGCTTTTCAGCGCCCTTTTCATTTTCTCCGGAAATATCTGCATGTTACACTTCCTCATCCTATTCTCCGTTCAAGTCAGCTAATGGTTCCAAAATTCTCTTTATTAATGTCAAAATTCACCTGCAGCTTTACCGTGAACACGGTGCCGTCCAAATCGCTGGACACATTGATGGTGCCCCCATGCATGTCCACGATTTCCTTTGCAATGGCCAGTCCCAGGCCCGTACCGCCTGTGCTGCTGGACCGCGACTGCTCCACCCGGTAAAACTTGTTGAATATCAGGGGCAGCTCCTCCGGCGGTATAACATAGCCGTAATTGGTAACGGAAACAGTCACCACATCCTCCTGGGCCAGTATCTTTACCAGGACCCGCTTGCCGTCAGCGCCATACTTGATGGCATTGCCAATCAGGTTGTCAAACAGGCGGGCCAGCAGATTGCCATCAGCTGTTATGATTTTAGCCGGCACATTGCTCTGCAGGTCATATGACAGGTTCTTTTCCACAAAGTTGGGGTATGCCTCCTCCAAAAGCTGTCCCAGCAGCTTTACCACATCCAGCTGGGCCACATGCATGGATATCTTGCCGTAATTGAGCTTGGTAAACCCAAACAAATCTTCAATCAGCTTCTCCAGGCGCCTTGCCTTTCCATATGCAATCTCTATGTACTTGTGCTGCATCTCCGCCGGTATCTTATTGTTGCCTGCCAGCAGCTCCAGATATCCGATAATGGATGTCAGGGGCGTGCGCAGGTCATGGGCCACATTGGTTATAAGCTCATTTTTGGTGCGCTCGGATTCCCTCTCCTTATCCATCAGCTCCCGGATATCCTCCGCCATCTTGTTCAGGTTGGCAGCCATGCTGGAGAACTCGTCGTCTCCAATCACGTCGATGGTGGTGTTCAGGTTGCCTTCTGATATGCTCTGGACCGCATCCGATATATTGCTGATATAGCGGATGTAGGGTTCCTGGAGAATCATAAAGGTCACTGCAAACAGCACCAGCCCGGATACCACATAAACCAGCACCACCGCCACATGGTAATCCAGCACCGCCTGTAGCAGGCGGTTCATACGCCCGGATTCCTCCATGTATCTGGCAATCATGGACACGTTGGTCACCAGAAATATTTCCACCAGACAGGAAATAATGGCGCTGTATATGATGTTGGTGATAACACGGGTATGGTAGCGCCTGCTCATATCACTTTTCAATTTTGTAACCTACTCCCCACACAGTGGTGATGATTTTATTCTGTCTGGTGTCCTCTTTCATCTTGCCTCTCAGGCGTCTGATATGTACCATGACCGTGTTGTTGGCCTCGTATACCTTTTCATTCCACACCTTCTCGAATATCTCGTCGGTGCTGAATACCTTGCCCGGGTTGGAGGCCAGCAGGTACAGGATATCGAACTCAATGGGAGTGAGCTTGATTTCCTCATCGTCCACAATCACCTTATGGTTATCCTTATTAATGGTCATTCCCTTAATGGTTATCTCGTTGTTGGCCTTTTCCTTGGAAGCGCTGTTTGGATTCAGCTGTGTGTAGCGGCGCAGCTGGGATTTAACCCTGGCTGTCAGCTCCAGCGGGTTAAAGGGCTTCACCACATAGTCGTCCGCCCCTGTTCCCAGGCCTAATATCTTATCTAAATCCGTGGACTTGGCGCTGAGCATGATAATAGGGATATTGTTGGTTTCCCTTATCTTCTTGCACATCTCCAGGCCGTTCATACCCGGCATCATGATGTCCAGCAGCACCAGGTGCACCTCTTCTTTGGAAATAATTTCCAGTCCCTTGGCGGCATTCTCCGCCTTAAACACTTTATAGCCATCACTTACAAGATAAATCTCAATCAAATCCGCAATCTCTTTTTCATCATCTACAACCAGGATATTTATATCGGGCATGATGTCCCCTCCTCATACGTTAACTTATATGACCTATTCTAACATAATATATCAAGGTTTTCCTTACTTTTTTCTTGAAAAATTGTGGGAATTTCTGTTACAATCCGCCATACCTCCCTCTAATGGCAATATCTTCTTTTATTTGTATACTTTAAATAAAAACAGACTGAAAAATAGAAATTTTTGCAAATATTTGTGTTCTGTCACAATGGAAAAAGAAGTAAATTATGATATAATCATTTCATAAATATTATTAAAATTTTATAAACTCTCAGGAGGTGAGGATTATCAAGATAGTGACTGTCATGGACAATCTGGCCGGGGAACAAAAGGCCATGAAAGCAGAACACGGGTTGTCCTTTTATGTGGAGACAGGGGATGCGCGCATCCTCTTTGACTTCGGAGCAGGCAGACACGCCCTGGAAAATGCCCTCAGGCTGGGAATCCGGCCGGAACAGGTGGACATTGCAGTGGGAAGCCACGGGCATTACGACCACGCAGCCGGTTACAGGGATTTTGCGGCGGCAGGCCTTTGTTGTCCCCTGGTGACAGGTAATGGGTTCTTTGAGGAAAAATATGCCGTGAACGGCCTCAAGGCAACCTATCTGGGTACGGGATTTGACAGCCTGTTTCTGGAGGAGCACGGTGTCCGGCACATGGTATGCAGGTCTGTTCTTCCCATTGCCAGGAACTGCTGGGTCATGGGAGACATCATACGGAGCCATGACTTTGAGACGGTTCCGGAACGTTTTGTGATACGGGACAAGGAGGGATGGAAGCAGGATTATTTTCAGGATGAGGTCTGCCTTGTACTGGAAGACAGGGGTGAACTGGTGGTCATCGTGGGATGCAGCCACCCGGGCATCCTGAACATCCTGGATACGATAAGACAGCGCTTCTCACAGCCCATCCGGGCCGTGGTGGGCGGAACCCATCTGGTGGAGGCTGACCGGGAGCGCATACAGCTGACCATCCGTACCATGAAGGACATGGGTATCGGGCTTCTGGGCTTTAACCACTGCTCCGGGGAGCTTCTGCGGAACATGATGGCTGAAAATCCGGAGCTGAACACCGTGTATCTGGGCGCAGGCGACTGCCTGTTCCTCTGATTTCCCCGATTTGGATTACATCAGGGATACATTTCTTGGCAGGAGGACGATATGCTAGAATTTTCCAGTATGGCACAGGATTTTGTGGAAGCCACCTCCTCCCTGGTGGGAGGACGCACCATCAACATCATGGACCGGGAAGGGACCATCATCGCCTCCACGGAAAAGGAGCGCATCGGCACCTTCCACCAGGGCGCTGCCGAGGTCATTGCCACGGGAAAGCCGGTTCTTATTGAGACAAGGGACCTGCCCCGGTATCCCGGCGCAAAGGAGGGCTACAACATGCCCATCTTTCTGAAGGATGAGCTGATAGGGGTGGTGGGCATCTTTGGATGTGAGGAACAGATGCTGAATGTGGCTAATTTGCTGAAGGTCTATGTGGCCCAGCATTTTGCCCAGCAGGCCATGGCGCAGAAACAGAACGTGGAGTCCGAGGTAAGAAACCGGCTTTTGGGTCTGATGCTGCTGGGAGACACAGGGCAGACGGAAACCATATGCCAGCTGTCCGCCCTGATTCCGGTCCAGCCGGCCTTTCCTGTAAAGGTCATCATAATACGGGCAGGCGGACGGGAAAATACCAGGGAGCAGATGAACCACTACACCCAGCTCTTTCAGAACATGGCCTGGCAGGGCGCCCTGGACCGCGGGAAGGATGTGTTCGGCATCCAGAACAATGACTGCATCATCATTCACAGTGTTCCCCGGCACGGCAGGGACGAGGCCCTGGACAAAATCATAGCCCAGGTGGTCCGGGAGAAGGGACTCTGCATTGCTGTCAGCGGCGCCTGCAAAGGGCTGGAGGATATTCCCGGCGGTATGAAGGAATCCAACACCCTGATTTCCATGGAGGGGGGACCGGTCCGGAATCTGGAGGACAGCCAGGTCAGGATTCAGTATCTGATTTACAAGTCCCTGATTCACGGCGGTATGAAGTATGCAGAAATGCTGTACCGGAAGCTGACAGACAGCCAGGATGCCAGACAGGCCGAGGTCCTTCTGGTGACTGCCGGGGTATATTACCAGGAAAACGGCAGTGTGCAGAAGGCGTCCGACCGGCTCCATCTTCACAAGAACACCCTTCTTTACAGGATGAAGCGGCTGTTCCAGCTGCTGGACCTGGAAAACGAAACTCCCTTTACCAGGGAGTTCCTGATTCGTCTGATTTTCATGTATCATCCGGTGGGTGATATCACTTAAACATAGTTGAGGAGGTTTTACAATGTCAGGTATATTTATATTTTTAGTTATATTTCTGGCCGTAGTATGTATGGTATTGGCCATATCCAAATTTAACCAGCATCCGTTCCTAGTACTTACGGTCATTGCCATTGCAGTGGGCCTGGTGTGCGGCATTCCCACAGAGGAAGTCATCAACACAGTAAAAAGCGGCTTCGGCAACATACTGGCCAGCATCGGTATCGTAATCCTGGCAGGAACCATCATCGGAACCATTCTTGAGAAGACAGGCGCTGCCCTGACCATGGCCAACACCATTCTCAAGCTGGTGGGAAAGAAGAACAGCGTCCTGACCATGGCCATCACCGGTTATGTGACAGGCATTCCTGTATTCTGTGATTCCGGCTTTGTCATTTTAAGCCCGATTTCCAGGGCCCTGGCCAGCCAGAGCAACGTATCCCTGGCCGTCATGGCCACAGCCCTGTCAGGCGGCCTATATGCAACCCACTGTCTGGTTCCGCCTACCCCCGGCCCTATCGCCATGGCAGGCACCCTGGAAGCCGACCTGGGACTGACCATACTGGTGGGACTTCTGGTATCCATTCCAGCCACCCTGTCAGCGCTGTTCTATGCAAAAAAGGTATCCAGCAAAATTGATATCCCTGCAAACCCTGAGTACACGGTAGATGAGCTGCTTCAGAAATACGGCAAGCTGCCCGGCGCCCTTCACAGCTTCTCACCCATCCTGCTTCCCATCGTACTGATTGCACTTAAATCCGTGGGCGACTTCCCCAGCGCTCCCTTTGGAGACGGCGCTGTAAAGATGTTCTTCTCCTTTATCGGAAACCCTGTCATTGCCCTGATTTTAGGCGTGTTCCTGGCCATGACCCTGGTTCCGGCCGCTGAGAAGAAAAATACCTTGTCCTGGATTACGGAAGGCGTCACCAACTCCGCCGGCATCCTGGCCATCACCGGCGCAGGCGGCGCATTCGGAGCCATCCTTCAGAAACTGCCTATCGCTGACGCGCTGAGCGCATCCCTTCTGGGCCTTGGAGTGGGCGTATTCCTTCCATTCATCATTGCAGCCCTGTTAAAGACAGCCATGGGCGCCTCCACGGTGGCCATGATTACCACCTCCGCTATGATTGCGCCTCTGATGCCTGCCCTGGGATTTACCACCCCGCTGGCAAAGGTGCTTGTCATCATGGCCATCGGAGCCGGTTCCATGACCGTGTCCCATGCCAATGACTCTTACTTCTGGGTGGTATCCCAGTTCTCAGACATGGAGACAAAGGATGCCTATAAATGCCAGACCGGTATGACAGGGGTAATGGGTATTGTAACTATTATTGTTGTGTTTATACTTTCCCTGGTATTTGTGCATTAGCCAAATTTCAGTACATCAAAAGGAATCCCCTGGCCGGGGATTCCTTTTGATTTTGCTTACGCTGTATTTTCTTCTAATTCTTTGCATGGGCCAACGGCTCACCTCTGAAATAGCGCTCAATATCCTCCACAATAATATCCAGGGAAATGGCTGCCAGATTGCTGCAGTTCCCTGCCCGGTGAGGCGTCAGGGTAACATTATCCAGCCCCAGGATGGGATGTCCCTCAGGAATGGGTTCCACGGAAAAGACATCCAGTCCCGCCCCGCCAATCCTGTGTTCGGCCAGCGCCTCCACCAGCGCCTCCTCATCCACCAGCCCTGCGCGGGCCGTGTTGATGAAAAATGCCGTGGGCTTCATCATGTTTATATGCTCCCTGGTTATAAGCCCCTGGGTATCACTGGTCAGGCGGGCATGAACACTTACATAATCGGAAGTCTTCATCAGTTCTTCCAGGGATACGCTTCTGCAGTTTGTCGCCTCAAAAACCTCAGGTCTGCAGAACGGGTCATAGGCGATTATACTGCAGCCAAAGGCCTGCAGCTTGGCCGCCACCCTCTGTCCGATGATTCCGTACCCCACAAGTCCTACCGTGGCGCCTTTTAAACTTTTAATATAGGAAGAATTAGGCGCATCCGTCATCCACTGGCCGTCATGGTCCGTGATGCTCATTCTGGCAATATTTCTGGATTCTGCCAGAATCAGTCCAACGGTATAATCGGAAACAGGGTCTGCCAGGCGGCCGGGCGCAACCGCCACCTTAACCCCCTGCTCCGTGGCTGCCCCGATATTGATGTTCTCGGCGCCGCTTCTGGTGACTCCTATCATCTTAAGATTCTTTCCCGCCTTAATGATTGCCGACCCCACCGGGGCAAAATTGGCAATAATAACCTCTGCCTCCTCTGCCTCCTTTAAAAACTCCTCATTTACCTCAAAGGGTTCAGGACCGGTCTTCTCCACCTTGGACGCATACTCCACAAACATGGAACGGTCCCAGTCTTTCTGGTCCTGTACATAAATAATTTCAGCGCCGTAAGCCTCCAGACGTTTTAACACAGTCTGGGCGTCCGGCGACATCACTTTGGGATAGGTCAGGGATGAATCTGTCAGCATAATTACTTTTCTCTTACTCATATGTCAATTCCTTTCCGGATTACTTCTCATATCCAATCAATTGTCTCACTTCTTCTATTGTCTCTGCTTCCAATACCCTTGCAGCGGTCTGTCTGGCCTCTTCAATCCGTATGCCGCGTATGCATCTTTTTATCCTGGGAATGCTGGATGCGGTCATACTGAACTCATCCAGCCCAAACCCGGCCAGCAGAACGGCCGCCCTTTCATCCCCGGCAAATTCACCGCACATGCCCACCGGCTTTCCCTGTGCATGGGCGGCATCAATCACCTTTTTTATACTCCTGAGCACGGCGGGATGAAGTGGATTATACCGGCCGGCTATTTTCACATTTCCCCTGTCAACCGCTAATGTATACTGGCACAAATCGTTGGTGCCAATGGAGAAAAAGTCCGCATATTTTGCCAGTACCTCTGACATGGCAACAGCGGCAGGCGTCTCCACCATGATTCCAACCTGTATATCCGGGTTGAATTCTCTCCCTTCAGACCGCAGTTCACCCTTACAGGCTTCAAGTATTTCATTGGCCTGCAAAAGCTCTTCTTTTGAAATTATCATGGGATACATGATTCTCAGATTGCCATAGGCGCTTGCGCGCAGAATGGCACGAAGCTGTGTCTTGAAAACATCAACCCGCTCCAGACAGATACGGATTGCACGCCAGCCCAAAAATGGATTTTCTTCATGTTCAAAGGTGAAATAGGGAAGCTCCTTGTCCCCTCCGATATCCAATGTCCGGATAATGACAGGCTTGTCCCCCATCTTCTCCGCCACCACTTTGTAGGCTGTAAACTGTTCCTCCTCCGTGGGAAAATGGGAATTTCCCATATACAGGAATTCCGTTCTGTAAAGCCCGATGCCCTCTGCGCCGTAATCCAGTATCCTGTCCGCATCAGACGGATTGCCTATGTTGGCGCACAGTTCAAAAACAGCATGGTCCTCTGTCATGGCCGGCTTATCCTTAAGCTGGGCCAGCAGCTGTTTTCCGGCCAGATACTCCTCCTGCTTCTGTTTATAAAATGTAATCTGCTCTCCATCCGGGTTGATGATGACTGTGCCTTCCAGGGCGTCCAGAATCACCCAGTCCTCATCCTTAAGCCCTTCCATCATGGCCCCGGTTCCCACCACTGCAGGAACCTCCAGGGACCTGGAAATGATGGCTGTGTGGGATGTCCTGCCTCCCTGCTCCGTCATAAAGCCCAGGGTTTTTGAGAAATCCATGGACATGGTTTCAGAGGGGGTCAGGTCTTTGGCTGCAATGATGCATGGATAGGGAAGCCTGCTTAAATCCAGGGATGCATTGCCCAGAAGATAGTCCATTATCTGACCGCCCACGTCCCTGACATCAGCGCCCCTCTCCCTGAGATATTCATCGTCCAGGGCTGCAAACAGAGCTTCTATCTCATCCAATGTCAGCTTAAGGGCCTGCTCCACATTCATTCTTTCATCCCGAATCCGGTCCTTTACGCCATCCTCAATCATAGGGTCCTCAATCACCGATAAATGGGCCGCAAAAATCTCAGCTTCACTTTCATTTAACTTCTGTTTTGTGGACTCATACAGCGCCTGCACATGGCAGGCCACCTTCCCCAGGGCCTCTGTAAAGCGGCTGATTTCCTTTTCTATGTCCTCCTCGCAGATTGTGTACGCCTCGACAGCGCGTTCCTCCTTATCCAGCTTCAGCACACGGCCAATGGCGATTCCATCTGAAACAGGAATACCAGACAATTTTTTCATTGTGGTCCTCCTCCAGATTATTCTGCCAGCTCAGCCAGATACGTGACAACCGCCTCAAGAGCCTCTTGCTCATCCTCGCCTTCAGCCCGGACCAGCACCTGGGCTCCCTGATTTAAATCCAGGGTCAGCACATTGATGATGCTTTTTGCATTGGCAGTCTTATTATCCCTGATTAGGCTGATTCTGCTGCCGTATTTCTTGACCAGGCTGACAAGACCATTGGCGGGTCTTGCATGCAGGCCTGTCTTATTTATAATCGTTACATTTTGTTCTACCATGTCCAAACCTCCGTTTTTTAACGTACTATACGGTCCAGACGAAACTATACTCCACAATATCGGTTCTGAAAAATACCTTTGTGTATTTTACAACCTTCCCGCTCTTATCATAGACCTTACTGCGTATGGACAGCTGGGGCGCATTGGTTGTCAGGTTCAATACTTCCTTCTGCTCCTTTGTGGGAACCTTGGCCTTCAATGTCTGCATGGAATATGCAATCTTTACCCCAAACTGGGTTTCCATGATTTCTATCAGGGACTTTGTTTCCATCTCCCAGGGATTGATTCCCTCAAAGAGCCACGACGGCAGATAATTCACTTCCTCTGCAAAGGGAACCTGGTCCGCAAGCCGTATTCTGTGGATGACAATCACCAAATCCTCGGGAGCGCAGCCAAAGATGCTTGCCAGGCGTGAACCGCAGCTCTCTGTTGTCATTGAAAGAATCTTGGAGCCGGGGGTGTAACCCGCTGCCACCAAATCATCATAAAGGCTGAATCCCTTATGGGATGTGACGCCCTCCCGCAGCTTTGCCACAAAGTATCCCCTGTTTGGCTGGCGCTCCACCAGCTTTGTTTCAACCAGCGCATTCAATGCGTTGCGCACCGTAACCCTGCTTACCTGATAGGTCTTACTCAGTGAGTTCTCAGTTGGCAGCTTATCGCCGGGAGCAAGTATGCCCTCCTCAATTTTAGCCTTGATATCGGAAACAATCTGATAATATAAAGGCATTGAAACATTGAGATTTTTCATCGATATACCCCCCTCCCAAACTTTTGCATAATAATTAATTATATTATATTGGTGGAACGAGATACAATCAACAATTATTTTGCAAAAATACCTGCCTTCCATATGATATGGCGGGTTTTTAGAGCATTGTTCCGCCGGAACAGTCTATGGCTGCCCCAATAATCTGCGACGAGCAGTCCGAACACAGGAATGCGGCAACCTGTCCAATCTCAATGGGCAGGGTGAATTTTCCTGTGGGAAGCAGCGCACGCATCCGTTCTGTCCTTGCATCCCCGTCCGGATATGTACGCTCTGTCTGTACATAGCCGGGCACAATTCCGTTGACCCGGATACCGTAGGGAGCCATTTCATTGGCAATACCCTTGGTAAGTCCGTATGCGCCCATTTTGGCGCTGATGTATGTGGTATTGTCCTTGCTGTTTGTGGTAAATGCAGACTTGGACAGTACATTGACTATGCTGCCAGGACGGTCATTATCCCGGCAGTATTTTACAAATTTGCGGCTCATAAAGAACTGGCTGTTAAGCGTAATCTCCTGTACCGACCTCCATTCCTCTGTGGTGAGCTGGTGGAACGGCTTGCGGATGGCGCCCCTGCCCGCATTGTTAATCAGGATATCCACTCTGCCGAAATGCTCCAGTACAGCCTGGAAAATCATATCAATCTGGTTTTCATCGCTGACATCTGCGTTCAGCTCCAGCACATCCACCCCATATTGCTTCACAAGCCCGTCCATATAGGCCCTTGTGTCCCCGTCATGGGCCAGGTCGGCAATTGCCAGGCTGCATCCCTCCTGGGCCAGGACCGTACTGCAGCCTTTGCCGATACCCCGTCCGCCTCCGGTCACAATCGCAACTTTTCCTTTTAAACCTAAATCCATGGTGCCTCCTTACTGTCTATTCCCCTAATCCAATCCTGTGCATCTTCTCCATATACTCCGTGAGATCCATTACCATATCCCTGCAGACAGAAGCAGCCTGTGCAGCCAGTTCCTTTTTATCCATCTGGTCACGGTCTGATAATACCTCTATCAGCATGGGCATGCTGACCCCCGCAACCCCATATAAGCATCGTGTACGGGCTGCCTTTGCAAGGGATTTAAAGGGTGTGCCGCCCATAATATCCACACATACAAATACATTTCCGTCATAAGAGTCAATCAGCTGATTCAGCTGTTCCTCATACGTTTCCGGGTCCATTCCCTCCTCCAGGGGAAGGCTGTCCAGCCTGGCAACATCCCCAAATACCATCTTGACGGAGTTAACCAGCTCCCTGCAGAAAAATCCGTGGGAAATGACCAGTATTGCCGGTACCTGCTGTTCCATATATCCTCCTTTCTATGCCTTACCGCACTGATTAAATAATTTCATATAGTGAAGCAGTTTTGCCTTGTATCCGTCTGCCATCAGCTGATATCCCAGATGAGCCCTTTTGATTTCACTGTGATGCGCCAGCAGATTATCAACTCCTGCCTGGAACAGGTCTGTTCCTATGTTAACCTTGGTGATGCCCATGCTTGTGGCCCTGGCCAGGTTCTCATCTCCTGAGCCTGAGCCTCCGTGAAGTACCAGGGGTATCTCCACTTCGTTGTATATTTTTTCCAGAAGTTCAAAATCCAGATAGGGTGTGCCCACATATTTTCCGTGGGCTGTTCCGATTGCAATTGCCAGTGCGTCTATGCCTGTTGCCTCCACATAGGCCTTTGCCTGTCCCGGGTCGGTCAGCCCTGCATTGCGGTCCGCGTCATACTGCTCTCCGCTTCCCACATGTCCTAATTCCGCCTCCACGCTGACACCTACTGCGTGGGCGATTTTAACCAGTTCCGCAACCTCCGCCACATTCTCCTCATAGGGAAGGCTTGAACGGTCCACCATAATGGAGGAAAAACCTGCCCGCAGCGCAATCATGGCATGCTCAAAGCATCCGCCGTGGTCCAGATTCAGCGCCACGGGAACCGATGCCTTCCCGGCCAGCTTCCCGCATATATCGGCAAAAAGGGGGATATCGGGATTTACATTAAAGATTACATCCAGAATCAGGGGCGCACGGTTCTCCTCAGCCACCTCTATGGCTGCCCTGGCAGTATCCTCATTGCATATATTAGGAGCCACCACACCATATTTGCCTTCCCTTGATTTTCTTAAAATATCGCACATATTGACTAACATAATAATCTCCTCCATTTTCAGGGGATGGTAAGGGGACGCGGATTCAGGCATCCCCCCACTGTCCCATAACAGCTGCTGTCTTATACAATACCCAGGAACGCTCCTGCAAGACAGGCCACCAGCGTAATGATAATCAGCCTTAAATACTTACCGCCTTTTTCAAAGTAGGAATACACACCCATCATCAGGATAAACGGAAGCAGTCCGGGCAGGATGCCGTCCAGCTTTTCCTGAATGGAAATCGCGCCGCCCAGGGTCTCACTTGCAATGGAAAGCGCCAGATTCAGCTTGCAATAGCTGGAGCCCATGGCTCCCAGCATGAACATTCCCATGACACCGGCGCCCGCCATAAGCTTCTTCATCCAGCCGCCTCTGAGCAGGGCTATCAGGGAACGTTTACCCATCTTATAACCCAGGTCAAAGGACCAGATACTTGCCAGACATGCGCTGAAACGGATGAATGGTTCCATGAGAAGTCCGGCCAGTACGGAGCCGCCCAATGCAAACGGGATAAATACAGTCCTGACAACAGGCGCATAGGTAGACCAGAGCAGGGAATCACCAAAGCCTGCAAAGGGCCCCATCAGGGACGACTTAAGGGTAATCACATCGTCACCGTCAATTCCTTCTGAACCTGCTGCAATCTCCTCTTCCATGGCCAGGGCGGCACCCATGATACAGTTTCCAAGGGACATCTCAGATATATACGGAAGCAGGTGGCGGTCCATTGCTTCTTTCAGTTCCTCATCCTTTCCCTTATACAGCTTTCTCAGGGCAGGCATCATGGCATAGCCCACGCCGGTACCATACATGGCTTCCAGGCTGTTGCCGAACCGGTGCCCCAGCATGACCCTCCACGCAGTCCTGTGGCAGTCCCGTTTTGTAAGGGCGCCTTCAAAACCGCCCTTTTTCTTAAAAATAGACATATCAAAGGGTTCCTCCCCCTCCTGCTTCGGATAAGCCAGCTGCACATATACAATTGCCAGGATAATGCCGAACACAGCAGCAACCAGGGTGGTAAAGCCAAATATCTTCATGGAGAAAAAGCCCAGTGCAAAGAAGGGAAGGAAATTCTTCTTTCCGATAAAGGTTGCGCAGAGTACAAGTCCGAATCCCGGAAGAATGCCGCCTACCACGGACAGGCCGGTAAGCAGCCACTGGGGTACCACGTCAAGAATGGCTGTGGTGCCTCTGCTGACGCCCAGCATGATGGCAAAGACAATGGGGACACGTACTATGAACTGTGTCAGGAACGGATAAATCGTGCCGTCCATGGTGATTCCCTTAAAGTTAAGGGCCTGTGCATCCCTGTGCGCCTTGCGGTTCCAGTAGCCGTTTACCATTCTTCTCGCGTTGTCCATAAACGTGCCAAGGATACCAAAAGGAGTTGCCAGAAGAACTGCGGTTGCCGGGTCCAGACCCGAGGTCAGTGCAACCGGTATGGCCACACAGGCTGCCAGCGAATCGTCTGCCGGCATGTTGGCGCCCACTGCAGCGATTGATATGTACATAATATTAATGGTTGCGCCGATAATCGTGCCGGTTACCACATCCCCGAAAACCAGTCCGAACAGCACGCCGTTTAAACAGGGGTTCATCAACGCCCTTCCCAGATTACCTAAATCACAGTTTATGACCCAATACCATACAGCTATCAAAAAGCAATGTAAAACTGATAATTCCATTCTTTCCCCTCCATCACATTTTGCAAATCATTATCCCTTCAGATTCAAGATACGATTGTCTCTATTATCCCTTCAGCTTCTTATATGCAGCTTCAAATTCAACCAGCTTGTCCTCCGGCGTGGGATGGAAATAGACCCTTACGCCGTCTCCGTTCAGTCCTTTCAGGGCATTCAGCTCCACCTCGCTCAGGTGGCAGGTATTGTTTGCGTGGTATGGCCTGTCCGCCATCTTGGGTACCTGTCCTATGTTGATGGATGTGTAATTCAGCCCCTGGTCATAGCACCGCTTGGCCGTGTCAATGTTCTGGAAAATAATAATGGTGTTCTGTTCCCCATATCCGTCCTTTTTCCATTCCTCCAGCGCCTTTGCCTCATCCATTACCTGGACCGTGACACCCTGGGGGGCTGCCAGAAGCAGCAGCTCTGTCAGAAAATCGTCAGCTGCCGACTTGTTGTCAACCACCACAATCTTCTTGGCCTGCAGGACCTTTGTCCAGCGCACCGCTACCTGACCGTGAATCAGCCTGGCATCAACCCTTGTCATTACTACATTACTCATTAAATCTCGCACCTCCTTAAGCATTTTTTTGTGTAATTTTGTTTTATTTGTATGTCTATACCATAATGCATGTGATTCAATTTGTCAATATACTTTTTGCAAATTGATTTAATTTTATATTGACAAAAAGGACAAATTAGATACAATATAGGTAGAATCATTAACAGACAAACAAAATACAAGAGGAGGTTATACATGGATTTAGGCCATAAAGGAAAAACAGTCATCATATCCGGCGGTTCCAAGGGAATCGGAGCCGGAATCAGTGAAGTGTTTGCGCAGGAAGGCGCCAACCTGGTTATCAATTACCACCGCAACAGAGAAGCCTGCCTGGAATTTGCCGGCTACCTTTCAGAGCACTATGGAATCAGGACAGCAGCCGTACAGGGGGATGTGGGAAAGGAAGAGGATGTGGCAGCCATATTTGACTGCGCCATTCAGAATTTCGGCCAGGTTGATATTCTGGTGAATAATGCGGGCCGCGGTGTTTCCAAGAAGTTTACCGATATCACACTGGAGGACTGGAACCAGTGTTTAAACGACAATCTAACCGGACAGTTCCTGATGTCAAGGGAGTTTGCGCGCAGGGTAATACCTGCTAAAAGAAGAGGATGGATTGTAAACATACTCTCCAAAGCATCCTGTACCTCCACCACAAAAGGACGCGTCTGCTATGTGTGCAACAAATCCGGTGAAACAGGGCTGACCCACTCCCTGGCCGTGGACCTGACTGAATATGGAATACATGTCAACGGCGTCATGCCGGGTTTTGTAATGGCTAATACACTAAAAACACAGTATGAGACAAACCGCGATGAATTCAACCAGCGGGTAGAACGGGTTCCCTTAAAACGGGTGGGGGAGCCATGGGAAATCGGAACCATGGTGGCGTTTCTGGCCAGCGATAAATGTGAGCTGGCCGTGGGGACATGCGTGGATATGACCGGCGGCCTGCTGCTGGGATATTAATCCGGGAGCATTCATATGAAACCAGACAAAAAATTGGTTTTTATAGACCTGGACGGGACCCTGCTGGATAACAGCCGCAGAATATCCGCCTACAGCCTAAGCGCGATAAAAAAACTGGAACAATCCGGCGGCATTCCCTGTATTGCATCGGGACGCCCGGCGTCCATGGTCCGGCTCTACACCCATGAACTGGGTCTGGATACCCCCCTGATATCCAATAATGCGGCCAATATCAGCCTGAACAAAACCATACTCCGCCAGACCTGCCTTCCCCCTGAAGCGGCGTGGGAATTCCTGAAGTTTTGTTTTTTCCATCATATGGACTGGGCGGTTTTTTACACGGATGCCATCTACACGGCAGACACGCCCACGCGGCTGGCACGGTATAGGGATTATAATATGGGGCTGGTAAAGGCTGGCTTTCCCCCGGTTCCCATTACAGTGGTGCGTTCCCCGGACCAGGCCCGTCCCCTTTTGGCATCAGGAGCCGAACGGCTGTCACTGCTGATTCATTCCCGGCAGGAGCGCAAATTGGTCCTGTCTTACTTTGAACACACCGGCGCCCTCTCCTGTATCCGTTCCACCCCTGATTCATTTGACATCGTACATCCCGGCGTGGACAAATGGTCCGGAATCCAGTTCATTGCAGACTATTACGGCATGTCCATGGACCAGGTATATGTATTTGGAAATGACCGGAATGACTTAAGGATGATTCAGAACTGCCCCAATTCATTTGTTGTGGCAAACGGAGAACCGGAGGTACGCTGCGCCGCCGCCCATATCATTGGAAGAAATGATGAGGATGGGGTGGCCAGGGCAATTGAGCAATACTTAATAATTTAATATATAGCGAAAGGAGTTTTTATGAACAATTTTATGTTTTACAGTCCCACCCGCTTCATATTCGGGAAGGGCGAAGAAATGAATGTGGGGAACTATATTTCCCAGTACGGCGCCAGCAAGGTGATGGTGCTTCATTATGGTACTGATTTTGAGTTTGAGACAGCCTTAATAAACAAGATTTTTGCTTCCCTTGACCAGGCTGGAATCCCTTATGTGGATTTTAAGGGCATTAAGCCCAATCCCACCATTGGGACCGGTGATAAAGGGGTTGCTGTTGTTAAGGAGGAGCATGTGGATTTCCTGCTTGCAGTAGGCGGCGGCAGCGTCATTGACACTGCTAAATACATAGGTGTGGCAGCCCTTACTGAGGAAAATGTATGGGATGAGTATTTTCTCAAAAAAACACCCGTCCATGCAACCCTTCCGGTGGGCGCCCTTCCGACTATTGCCGGAACAGGCAGCGAGGGTTCCTTCAGCTGCGTCATGACCAATGGTATATTAAAACGTTCCCTGAACGATGACAGGATTCGTCCTGTTTTCGCCCTCATGAATCCGGAATTAAGCTATACCCTTCCTGCGTTTCAGACTGCGTGCGGAGCCGTGGACATTATGGCGCATGTCCATGAACGGTACTTTACAAGGGGCGAGGATAATTATCTGACCGACAATCTGGGTGAGAGTATCTTCCGCACCGTTATCAAGTATCTTCCCATTGCCCTTAAGGAACCGGAAAATTACAATGCCAGGGCACAGCTTCTCTGGGCCAGTGTATTGGCCCATAATGACAGCTGCGGAGTAGGGCGTGTCACAGAAGGAACGGTCCATGGCATACAGTCTGAAATAGGGGGCATGTACGACAGTGCCCACGGCGCCGGGGTTGCCTGTGTGACGCCGGGATGGATGAAATATGTGTACAAAGCAGATACACGCCGTTTTGCCCGCTACTTTAACAGGGTATGGGAAATGGAATACGATGCCTATGATGTGGAAGGCATGATACTGGAAGGAATCGAACGGCAGAAGCAGTTTTATGTGTCCGTAGGCATTCCGGTACATTACAGCGAACTGGGTGTGAAGGAGGAGGATATACCGGCCCTGTGCTCCACGGTGCGCCGGGGGCCTGACGGCATGGCTGGAAACTTCATGAAACTGAGTACCGAGGACCTGATTCGCATTTACCAGCTCTTCAAATAGCCCAAGACCACATGGCGGGGAGTTTGACAAAACTCTGCCCATGCTTTAAAATAAAGGAGGAAAATTATGTCACTTGTAACCTTAAAAGAAATTCTTGCACCTGCTAACGAAAAAAACTATGCGGTAGCTGCCTTTGATACCATGGATTTTACCCTGACGGAAGGCATCATTGAGGCAGCCGAGCAGACCGGTCTTCCAGTTATCCTGATGCTTCCCGGATTTGCCTTTGACCGCCAGGAGGCTGACGCATTCCTGGATTTTAACCTGAGCCGGATTAAAAAGGCCAAAGCGCCCATCTGTTACCACCTGGACCACGGCGCATCCGTTGAGGAATGCTACCGTGCCATTCATGCAGGCTGCTCCTCTGTTATGTTTGACGGCTCCAAGCTGCCGTTTGAAGAGAATATCGAAAAGACCCGGCAGGTGGTCAAAGTCGCCCATGCCTGCGGCGTCAGCGTGGAGGCCGAAATCGGCCATGTGGCGGCCCCGGAGGGCAGCGTGGAGGGCAGTGTGGCAAAGGAGGACCTGTTTACCAGGCCCGAGGATGCGGTTGCATTTGTAGAGGCAACCGGAATCGATGCACTGGCCATTGCCTTTGGAACGGTCCACGGCGTTTATAAAGGCAAACCCAACCTTGATTTTGAGCGGCTCGCCAAAATTAAAAGCATGGTGGATGTTCCCCTTGTCATGCACGGAGGCAGCGGACTTCCTGAAAGCGACTTCAGAAAAGCAGTGGCTGGCGGAATCAACAAAATCAACTTCTTCACCGGTATGTCCCTGGCAACCATTGCCTCCATGCGCAAGATGATTGATGAGACAGATGGCCGCTGCCGTTATGTAAACCTCTTTGACAGGGCATTAAATACAGTAATCGGCATAGCCAGGGAACAAATGGAACTTTTCGGCACACAACCCATGTAAGAATATGGATTATAAGGAATAGGGATTATATGAAAACAGCTTCTAATGGTTCACTTCCCCTGTATTCTCAGATTGTACAGGATATCCGGAATAAGATATTAAACGGAACATATAAATACAACGAAAGGCTTCCAAATGAAAAGTGGCTCTGCAGTTTATACGACATCAGCCGCACCACCCTGCGCAAATCCATTGATGAACTGATTGCCGAGGGTCTTCTGGAACGCCATTCAAACAAAGGGGTCTATGTGGTCTATTCCAAATTTGACACCGGGTTTGACCGGCCTTACAGCCTGTTCCAGGAAATGGTCAAATCCGGAATAAAGCCCAGCTCTAAAATACTGTCTTTTTCGCGAATCAACGCGGACAGTAAGCTGGGCCATGCCCTGAACTGCGAAGTGAACACACCGCTGCTGGAAATCCTGCGCCTCAGGTATGCTGATGAAGTACCCTTTAACATTCAGCATCTCTATCTGATTGAATCCTTTTTTCCGCAGTTCAATCCGTGGCTGCTGACAGACCATTCCCTGTATGAAATCATGGAATCCGATTACCAGATAAAAATCGTCAAAACAGTACAGGTGGTGACCACGGGCACTGTCTCAAAAAACCAGTCGGAACTTTTAAAGGTACCCATCCGCACGCCTCTGCTCCACACCACCAGCACCATATATTCATCCACCGGCGATATTGTGGAATACCAGCAGAACGACATACTGACCAATGTGATTCCTTATTCATATAAAGTGCAAAGGCCATAAATAACAAAGTCTGTAAAATAACACCGCATCAGCTCCCGTAACAAGGGCGCTGATGCGGTGTTCTCTTATCTGTCATTCCATATGATTTGTAAGGACCTGCCTTGTATTTCAGGCAGTCCTATGCATGCATCCGTACAGGATGCCTCCACGGTCCCTGAAAACAGCTCTGTCAAACACTTCCCTGTTTGCAATGTTGGGCGGCAGCTGGCCGCCCAGATAAAGAGCCAGGGCCTGGTACAGTTTTTCTGACTGATATACAATCCGTTCCTCACTGACCCCGGCCAGATGGGGCGTCAGCAGAAGACGTTCCCGGGGAATCGTGTACAGAGCCGAGTCTTCCGGAAGGGGTTCCTGGTCAAACACGTCAAGAGCAGCCCTGATTCTCCCCTCTTTAAGCGCATCCTCCAGCGCCTGGCTGTCCACCAGGGCAGCCCTGGCCGTATTGACCAGACACGCGTCCTGTTTCATCATTCCCAGAAGCTTTCTGTCTATCATATGCCTTGTTTCATCTGTAACCCGGGCCATTAATACGATATAATCAGATACGGAAAACAGCGTTTCCAATGCTGTCAATTCAATCTGCAATGCATCGGAGCGCTTTTTATCCACATAGGGGTCATAACCTACCACATGCATCTGAAAAGCCCTGCATCTGGCGGCCAGCCCCATCCCATTTCTTCCCAGTCCCACGATTCCCACTGTTTTTCCTGACAGTTCCGTGGAGGACTCATTGATTCTCCTGAGCCTCAAATCATTCTTCTCCGTCCACTTTTCCGTCCGGAACACATGGGTTGCTGACAGCACCGGCTTTGCCATCATCATCATTGCCAGAAATGTAAATTCAGGCACCGAGCGTTCACAGCGGCCGCTGCTGAACAAAACCGGTATTCCCAGCCTGGTACACGCCTGAATATCTATATTTTCCTCGGGCCCGTCCCGTACACTCAGTATAAGCTTTAAATCAGGGCATTGGTACAGTACTTCCTCCGACAGTTTTTCGTATCCTGATATATGGATATCGTATCCCTTAAGAGCTTTTGTGATTTGTTCCTTTCCCATCCGCTTTTTCGGGTCCTTGTCCAGGCTGAACCCAACCCTGTCCATGTCCACCAGTTTCCTGAATTTTTCTGTCCATCCGTCATCAAATTCCGCCGTACACAGCAATCGTAACATATTTGTCCCTCCTTCTATATACTATCTTAAAATATTGTATTGCTTTTGTCAATTTAAATGTTCTATTTTGTTGCTTTTAGTTTCTATTTAAGATATAATATAAATACAATTTATAGAAGGAGGATTTACAGATGCGCTACAAGAAATTTGGAAGTACCGGTTTGGAGTTATCGGAAATCTCAGTAGGAACCTGGGCCCTGGGCGGAAAAGATATGGGACCCGTGGATGAGAAGGATGCAATTGAGGCCATACATACCATGATAGACTGCGGTGTCAACTTCATTGATACGGCGCCTACTTATGGAAGAGGGGCTTCAGAGACAATTGTGGGAAAGGCTCTGGCATCCGGAAAACGCAGCCAGGTCACCCTGCTGACCAAATGCGGTATCCGCTGGGAGGAAGGGCCAAAGAATTTTAAGAAGGGCGCTGTCCGTGACAGCAGCCATGACAGCATCATGAAACAGATTGACGAGTCCCTGATGCGCCTGCAGACGGATTATATTGATATCTACCTGATTCACTGGCCCGATGTCAATACACCCCTGGAAGAAACAGCTGATACATTAAAGGAACTTAAAAAAGCCGGCAAAATACGTTTCTCCGGCATTTCCAATTTTGAAGATAATGACCTTGAACAATTGTACACCCTGGGTGTGCTGGATGTAATCCAGTTCCCATATTCCATGGTTAACAGAAGCCAGGAACAATTATTAAAGAAGTATCACGGGAAAGGTGTTGCCACCATGGGTTACGGTTCCCTGGGAGCCGGCATCCTTACCGGGTCCATCCGGGAGCTTCCCCACTTTGAGCCCGGGGATGCGCGTCTGGGTTTCTACGATTTCTTTGTGGAGCCAAAATTCTCCCGGGTTATGAAGCTGGTCGGGGTGCTGGATGAAATCGCCCTGAAGCGCCAGGTGCCTGTTGCACAGGTAACAATCAACTGGACCGTCCAGCACAGCTTTATCAACACATCCCTGACCGGTGTCAGGAATGCCAGGGAGGCGGTTGAAAATACGGCCGCCATGGCATGGCAGCTGACCGCAGATGAGATACAGAGGATTGACCAGGCGGTTGAGCAGTTGGATTCACTGTCATAAACACAGCGGGCTGCGCGGGCTGAACGGAAAACAACTATGCCGCAAAGCGCGTCCCGCTTTGCGGCATAGTTTTCTAATTACTGCTCATAACCGGTTTAAACACTCTGCTTCTGGCCGGGTCCTCCCCATCTGCGGACTCCTGAGCCATAAGGACGGCCTCGCGGCAGAACTGTTCCTGGGAATTAACCAGGACCTTGCCCCGCTTGTCTTCCTTCTCGTAGCTGCCGTCCGGCTGCAGGATATGGGCCTTTACATTGTCCTCCAACTCCACCTCCAGGATATGGATAACCTTTTCCCTTAACACATCATCTTCCACCGGGAACATAATTTCCACCCTGCGGTCTAAGTTTCTGGGCATCCAGTCCGCGCTGCCCATATATACCTCAGGGCTTCCGTCATTAAAGAAATAAAAGATGCGGCTGTGCTCCAGGAAATTGCCCACAATGGAGCGCACGGATATGTTTTCACTGAGTCCCGGCACGCCTGCTTTAAGGCAGCAGATGCCGCGGATAATCATCTCCACCCTGACGCCTGCGCAGGAAGCTTCATACAGGGCGGTGATGATTTCCTTGTCACACAGGGAATTCATCTTGGCCATGATGTGGGCGGGTCTTCCTTCCCTGGCATGTTCCGCCTCCCTGCGTATCATCCGCAGGAACCTGCCCCTGAGCCACAGCGGCGCAACGGACAGCTTATTCCAGGCCAGCGGCTCGGAATAACCGGACAGCATGTTGAACACGGCAGTGGCGTCCTCTCCTATCTGGGGATTGCAGGTAAGTATGCCGCAGTCCGTGTAGAGCTTGGCTGTGGAATCATTGTAGTTGCCTGTGCCCAGATGTACGTAGCGGCGGATTCCGTCCTCCTCCATCCTTACCACCAGGGTAATCTTGCTGTGGGTCTTAAGGCCCACCAGCCCGTATATTACATGGCATCCCGCCTTCTCAAGCATCTTTGCCCAGTTGATATTGTTCTCCTCGTCAAAACGGGCTTTCAGCTCCACCAGCACAGACACCTGCTTGCCATTGTCCGCCGCCTCTGCAAGAGCAGCAATAATAGGCGAATTTCCGCTGACCCGGTACAGGGTCTGCTTGATGGCCAGGACCTCGGGGTCCCTTGCCGCGCTGCGCACAAAGTTTACCACCGGGTCAAAGCTCTGATATGGATGATGAAGCAGGATATCGCCCTTTCTGATATTGGTGAATATATCATCCTCATTCATAAGGGCCGGCACGGGCTGGGGCACATACCGGGGCGCCTTGAACAGTTCAAAGCCCTCCAGTCCGTACATCTTCATAAGGAATGTCAGGTCCAGGGGACCATTAATCTCAAAGATATCCTGGCTGTTGATGGACAGTTCCTTCCGGAGGATTTTAAGGAGGCGCTTATCCACATTATCCTCGATTTCCAGGCGGATAGCCTCGCCCCACTGACGTTTCTTGAGCTGCTTTTGGATTTCCTCCAGCAGGTCCACAGCCTCCTCCTCATCTATGGTAAGGTCGGCGTTCCTCATGATGCGGAATGGATGGGAGGCCACAATATCATAATTGAGGAACAATGAAGGCATGTTCCGCTCTATGATTTCCTCCAGAAGGATGACCACCCTCTGCTCCTTGCCGTCCTCGTCTATCTCCCTGGGCAGCTCCACAATCCTGGAAATGACCGAGGGAACCTGCACCATGGCGAACTCCAGTTCCTCATCCTCGCCGCTCTTCTTTTTCAAAAGTGCGGCAATGTTCAGGGTCTTGTTGCGTATCAGCGGGAAGGGCCTGGAGGAATCAAAGGCCATGGGCGTCAGAACCGGATATACATTCTTCTTAAAGTACTCGTCCGCATATGCCGCCTCTTCCCCTGTCATGTCCTCATGCTCTGTTATGATTCGCAGCCCGTTCTGTCTTAAGGTAGGCACCAGGGAACGGTTATAGGTGGAATACTGCATCTCCACCAGCTCATGGGTCCTCTCGCTGATTCGGTCCAGCTGCTCCTGGGGCGTCAGGCCTGCGATGTCGGGCTTGGTATACTTTGCATGTACCATGTCCTTTAAGGAGGCCACCCGGACCATATAAAACTCGTCCAGGTTGGAGGCGGTTATGCTCAGGAACTTAAGGCGCTCAAAGAGAGGGATACTCTTGTCCCTGGATTCGCTGAGAACACGGTAGTTGAATTCCAGCCAGCTCAGCTCGCGGTTAACATAATTCGTAGGGTCCGCAGCAAAATCAATGGGGACTGAATCCGCCCTTACCATATCGGTTTTTTCCGCTTTATTTTTCTCTGCTTTAGCCTTCTCAGCCTTGGTTTTGGCTGCCTGAGGCTTTCCAGCTGCTTCTGCCATATCTACACCCTCCTTTTCTGTCTGAGTACCGGCCTTATGCCGAATATCTCTTCAAAGAAGTCCGCCTTCTGGTCAAAGGATGCGGCCTCCAGCGCCATATTTCCGGGATAACCAGTGGTGATTACCAGTTCATTTTCCCGGATAGCCATGCGGCAGTCCACCAGCTTTCCCCTGTGGCTGCGGTCCATGGAATTGGCCAGGCGCAGGATGGCTGTCAGCTTGGCAATGAGGATGGTGATGGCGTTGCGGCTCATTCCGCTGTCCTCCTCCTGGTGTACCTGGGTTTCCAGCTGCACCTTGTCATAGTCGAAATCACGGATATTATACCGTACTACATTGGCGATGATTTCCCGCTCCAGATGGCTCAGACCGATGATTTCCGTGGACATAATGATGTTATAGGAGCATTCGTTGGAATTCTTTATGCTTATGAACTTTCCGCAGGCATGGAGCAGCACCGCTATCTGCAGCATCAGCCGCTCCCGCGGTCCCAGTCCATGGAATTTCTTCATGTTGTCGAATATACCCAGGGCATACTGCTCCAGCACCTGGTTATGGCTGGTGTGGCACTTATAGCGCTTTGCAATGTTCCTGGATGCTGCCAGAATGTCATTCTCAAAATTGTGGCTGAACCGGACCAGCTTATTGTCGTTGGCATATTCTGCGGCAATACCGTCGCAGAGACGGATGCCCGGCACCCAGAACATCTCTGCGCCGGTCAGCTCCAGAATCCGCTTATATACCACAACACTCGGCAGAAGAAGGGATGCGTATTCGCTGTTGACCCCGAAGCGCTCCTCAATCTGGTCCGTTGTCATCTGACACATGCGGTCGTAGAAACGGTTCATGGTGGCCGCGTCAATCTTGTCCCCATAGGTCTTAAGGTCCAGCCGGTTGATGATATAGAGGATGTTCTCTCCGATGCCAATCAGGTTGGTAATTTCCCTGTCCTTCAGGTACATTTTCCGGAAGGTAAACAGCTCATTGTCCACGATTTCCTCTATGTGCTGCTTGTGTTCCTCCACCGTGGCCGGTATCCTGGCCAGCAGCCCTCTCACACGAAGGGTGCCCAGGGGCAGGTTCTGGGTGGTCACCAGGGAATCCTTGTCAAAGAGGGACAGCTGGGCGCTTCCGAATCCCACATCCACAATAGCGGTTCCCTTCTGGATGATTTTGTTGAATTCCGCTGCCTTGGCAGCTATGGCCTTATAACTGATGAACCGCTGCTCCGAATTGCTGATGATACGCACCGTAAGCCCTGTCCTGACCCGAATCTGGTCCAGGATAATCTGGCGGTTGTGCGCCTCCCTCATGGCGCTGGTCGCATATGCCCTGTAGTCCTTTACCTTATAGGACTTCATAATCTGGACAAATTCCTCCAGTACCTGGCACATCTCCTCCACCAGCCCATAGCTTATCTTTCCTGTGCTGTAAGTATCTTTTCCAAGGGCTATTACATGGCGTACATGGTCAATACGCCGGATACCTGTCTTATATGACATCTCATAGATGCCCAGCTCCAGCTCAAATGAACCCACATCAATCGCCGCAAATGTCCGAACTGCCACTTTTTTCAACTCCTTATCGGTTGCCTTATAGGTTAACTCATGGTTATTATAATCGTCCTCCTCCCATCTTACATCGAAAGGCGGTAAATCTTATGTAAAATCTGCGTAAAAACTACTGTCTCGCCTTCAGATGGGTTATAAACTGGGCCGCTGTCCTTCCAGACAAGCCTCCGTGGCTCAGCTCCCACTTGTTGGCCTCAGCAAAAAGCTCCTGCTCCGGCATGTCCAGGCCATGGCGCTCCGCCAGCGCCTTTACAATTGTCTCAAACTGCCTCTTATCCGGCGAGCCGTAGTAAATAGTGACCCCGAACCTGGCGGCCAGGGACAGCTTTTCCTGGACCGTGTCGTTGTTGTGAAGCTCGTCATCCAGCTCCCTCTTGTCGCTGAACTTTTCACGGATAAGGTGGCGGCGGTTGGAAGTGGCATAGATGAGTACGTTGCCGGGGCGCTTTCCCAGTCCGCCCTCTAAAATCGCCTTCAGATACTTATACTCAAGTTCGTAGTCCTCAAAGGAAAGATCGTCCATGTAGATGATGAACTTATAATTACGGTCCTTAATCTGCTCCAGCACATCGGACAGCGCCTTGAACTGATGCTTATATACCTCAATGATGCGCAGACCCCTGCCATAATATTCATTGAGCACTGCCTTGACGCTGGAGGACTTGCCTGTTCCTGCATCTCCGAAGAGAAGAACATTGTTGGCTTCCTTGCCCTCCACAAAGGCATCGGTGTTCTCTATGAGTTTCTGCTTCTGCAGCTCATAGCCCACAATGTCCTTAAAATATATGTGCTCCACATTGATGATGGGGTCTATGATAACAGGCTGCCCTTCCTCCTTCTCAATGATGCGGAAGGCCTTATTGAGCCCGAATTTTCCAACGCCGAATTCCCTGTAAAATTCCACCACATGGTCCTGGAACTCACCTGCATCCGCTGCTTCCTCCAACTGTACGGCCAGATTCACAATCCGGTCCCTGACACGGCGGTTGAATACCCGGCTGTCCTTTCTGGCAGGCCTGTAATCCTCCATAAGGGCCCACAGGCCGGAGGGTTCCAGGTTTCGTATATCATAATCAAACAGGGCCTTGAAGATTCGGCAGTCCTCCCTGGCCAGTTCATCCAGGGAACCTCCTGCCGCACCTGTTATCTCACATGTGGTGGTGTATGCGTTCTCATTGTTCGCCAGGCAGAAGGCCAGGAAACAATGCCAGAGGTTTCCCTCAAATCCGTACTTAACAGCCAGCTCCGTAAGGCGTCCCCCGCAGGATGCGCCGTCAGGCTCCTGTCCTCCCTGCGCATACCCCATCAGATGGGCGATGTCCCGGAACAGCTCCTGGTGCTCCAGGTTTCTGTATATTACTAAATCTTTGATATCCATGGCCTTCCTGCCTCCCTAATAATTTCCCAGAATTCTCATGCTGACTGCTTCCTCGGAGATTCCCAGCAGCGCGTTGCGGATGGCCGGGTCGCTGAGCGAACCCTCCACATCCACAAAGAACCTGTATTCCCAGCTGCGTCCCTCTATGGGCCGTGATTCTATCATCAGCATATTCACATCATTGTAGATAAAGTTCCCCAGCATATTATACAGGGAACCGCTTTTATGCAGACCTTCAAAGCATATGCTGACCTTGGCGGCATCCTTCCGGTACATGGGAGTCCTGGCAACAATGATGAACCTGGTGGTATTGTTCTTATTGTTGTTGATGGAGGCCTCCAGAACCTTCAGGCCGTAGAGGGCTCCTGCTGTGGGGCTGGCCACCGCTGCCTGGGTTATATCCCCCTCTTCCAGCACCTTTTTAGCCGCCCCGGCCGTGTTCTCCGCGCTTATCTGGCTCCACTGCCTGTGGGCGCCCAGATACCCGGAGCACTGCATCAGGCCCTGGGGATGGGAATAGACCCGTTTGATGTCCCGGAGAGTGGCTTGCGGCAGGCCCAGAAGCGCATGGTCCACAGCCACCTTTGTCTCGGCCACAATGTATATGTCATGCTTCAGCAGATTATCGTAATTATCAATCACGGCCCCTGCCAGGGAATTCTCAATGGGAAGCACTCCGTAGTCAGCCCTTCCCTCCTCCACCTCTATCATGGCGTCCTCAAATACCGGGACATGGTATACATCGGCATCTTCCCCAAAATACTGGAGGGCGGCCCTGTGGCTGTAGGCCCCCTCCACGCCCTGGTACACAATCCGCGCGCCTTCCCGTTTCAGCCCGTCCACCATGGTAAAGCCGGTATCCCCGTCCATGCCGTGCTCCGCCAGAAGGCGGTACTGAAGCCTGCGGCTGATGGTCATAATCTGCGAAAAAAGCTCATGCACCCCTTTTTTGTTGAATTCACTGCGGGCCATGGCAGCCACTGCCTCCAGCTTCTGCTTTTCCCGCTGCCCGTCGTACACAGCCTTCCCTGTCCCAATCTTAAATTCGGCCACCTGGCCGCACAGCTCCATCCGTTTCTCAAACAGCTCCACCAGTCCGGCGTCTATCTCATCCAGCCGGCCCCTTATCTCCTGTAAATCCAGATTCTCCATGGTTATTTCTCCTGCTCCTGTCCTTCCTTCATGTCTTTCAGCATGCCTGATATAACGTCTCTTGTATATGCCCCGGGAAACTTACGGCTTTCTGCCGGAAGCTCCTTGATATAGATTGGTGTTCCGTAGCGTATGCACACATGGCTGGGCTTTATGAAAGGCAGGTGCTGTTCAAATATCTCAGCCGTCCCCGTGATGGCCACGGGTATGACAGGGCATCCGCTTTTCTGCGCAATCTTAAGGCTCCCCTCATGGAACGGCAGGAGCTCTGTCAGCTCCCGGTTCTCATTGCGGGTGCCCTCAGGGAATATCCATATGGATACGCCGGATTTTACTTTTTCGATTCCCTCCAGTATGGTCTTAAGGCCTTCCTTTATATCCACACGGTCCAGGAAAAGACAATTGACTCTCTGCATCCAGGTCCGCAGAAGGGGTATCTTTAACATCTCCTTCTTGGCCACAAACCCGGTCAGACCCGGAACCGTCATATAGCCCACCAGTATATCGAAATAGCTCCTATGGTTCCCCACATAGAGGACGGCCCGGTCCGACGGTATGTTCTCCAGCCCCTGCACCTCGTATGTAACGCCTGACAGCCTCAATATGAAGCGGAATATCCCCTGAATTTTGCTGAGACTCTTTTCCTGCACTCCCACAGGGTCCTTTTTGGCTCTGAACTTAAGCAGGGTCAGTACCGGTATGGAAAATACCAGGTACAGTACAATCGTCAGCGCCACCAATATGATACGTATCATTGCCTTCTCCTTTATACATCCGTATTTATAAGTCAAGAAATGTTTATTTTCCATTATATCAAAAAGAACGGCTTAAATACAATACCTTCCAACCAGGTTTGTTATTTAATCGCCGTTCTTAGGCTTAGTGAGATATTCAAATAAAAGGCCTGTCATAAACCAGAGCGGCGCGAACTTAAGCCGTATGACCCCGCCCACATTATCCGGCCACAGGGAGTAATCCCATGGGCAGATTCCTATGCTGGTAAGCCATATGCCGGTTATATATTCCGCAATGAAAATCAGCACCATATAAATCAGTCCGTGGCGTATGCCCCGGCCGGCGCGGCTGAGTCTGTCCTGTCCCGCGTCCTCCAGCCCCGGAAGTCCTGTGAGCCAGCTGTCAATGAACCGGCTAATTGGAAGCAGGAGGGCCCCCATACCGTAGATGGGAAACATGATAAGGGACGTCCGGCCAATGAGTCTCCAGTCCCCGGCCATAATGGAATCCACGGAGGTGAACATGACCTCCAGACACCATCCTGCAATTCCGCATCTGCAGAAATTAAGGAGTAATCCATATATTTTATTTTCGTGATTGATTTGTCCTGTTTGCGCTCTCATAGCCATTAGTATGGGCCCGGGAAGCTGCCTTCTATTCGCAGTTGCCTGCTTTTCCAAAACTTTCCGGGTTCCTGCGCCCGGATTCAGGACTTGATAAAATCCTCCCGGCCGGCCTCTACAAAAGCGGGGACAGCAGGCGGCTGGACTGCTCCTTAATGCGCATCCACATATTCCTGTCCCTGTACTCCTCTTTAGTGATTTCCCTGCAATGGGGCAGGTCATTCATAAACGCCTCTTCCAGCTGGCCGGTAACTTCCTCGTCATAGATGGTGGCATTGACTTCAAAATTCAGTTCAAAACTGCGTATATCCATGTTGGCTGTTCCATAACAGCTTACCCTTCCGTCCACCATGATACCCTTGGAGTGGAGGAATCCATTTTCATACACATAAACCCTGGCGCCATAGTCCAAAAGCTCCCCAGCATAGGAGCAGGTGGCCCAGTACACAAAGGGATGGTCCGGTTTGCAGGGAATCATCAGCCGCACATCCACCCCGGAAAGGGCCGCAATCTTAAGGCTGGAGAAAATGGCGTCATCCGGTATGAAATAGGGGGTCTGTATATAGATATGGTGCTTTGCCTTGTGGAACAGCTCCAGGTAATTATTCCGTATATGAGGCTCCCTGGTATCCGGCCCGCTGGTGATAATCTGCATGCAGACCATCTCGCTCACATGGTCCGGGTCCGGCCAGACAGCATGTATCTGACCGTTCAGCCTGCGTCTGGCATACTCTGCTTCCTCCCCGAAATACCGGATTTCCTTAAACAGGTTCTCACCTGTGACATAGTTCCAGTCCAGGGCAAAACGAATCTGAAGGCTGATGGCTGCCTCCCCCTTGATTTCCAGGTGGGTATCGCGCCAGTAGCCAAACTTAGGGTCCCGGGATATATATTCCCGGCCTATATTAAATCCCCCCACAAACCCTGTGGTGCCGTCCACCACCACGATTTTCCGGTGGTTGCGGTAATTCACCCTCAGGTTAAGCCACCCCAGAAAGGGAGGGAAGAATACTCCCACCTTAATTCCCGCGCAGCGCATCTGGTCCCACCGCTTCTTCGGCATGAACCGGCCGCCCATTCCGTCGCACAGGATTCTCACCTCCACCCCTTCCCTTACCTTTTCCAGAAGAATGGGAACAATGGAGTCAAAGAGCTCATCGTTCTTGATAATATAGTACTGTATGTGGATGAACCGCCTGGCCTGGCGCAGGGCGTTTCTCAGGGCCTCAAATTTGGCCTGGCCGTCCGTGTATATCTGCACCTGGTTGTTCACGGTAAGCACGGAACCCGAAGTCTCCAGGTTATAGATAATCAGGCTCTTAAAATCCCTGGACATGGGGTCCATCATTTCCTCGGGCATGTCGTCGGAGCGTATGATATCCTCCTGGCTCTTCACCGGCAGGTTCAGCCGGTCGCTGACCTCCTTCACGCGGAACATCCTGCTCTTCTTCATATCCTGTCCAAAGAGCAGGTAGAATACGATTCCAAACACAGGGATGAAATACAGGGCCAGAAGCCAGGTCCATACACTTCTGGGGTCCCTGCGCTGAAAAAATATAATAATGATTGAAAACGCCAGGTTGATATACAGCAGATGGTCCAGCAGCCATCCCCATACCGTCAGTACCGTACTCCAGATTATTTCCATTCCACAGCCTCTCTCCTAGTCTTTTGCTTCCGTTATATTTCCTTCCTCGTCAATGTTCAGTTTCACGGTGCTGTACTGGTTTCCATATTCCAGGCAACTCAGACGGCCTGTGGGAATGTCCGCCTCCACGGAGACAATTCTGGCCTCCTTCTGCCCTCCGGAAATATAATCCTTTAGCGGCCCGTCGGGATTGCTGAGGTCCAGTCCCATAAGCCTGTTTAGCTTCATTGCTGTCAGCGTCCCCTTCTCCTTCTCGTCATTCAGGTAACGCTGGACCGCATCCACGCAAATCAGAGCCTCTGTTTTTGCCGTTGCCTCATGGGCAGCATTTATATAGTTCATCATATTAGGCACCGCGATGCACAGCAGTATGGACAGGATTGCAACCACTGCAATCAGCTCCACCAGGGTAAACGCGGAATTTCCCTTTTTCTTCATGTCTTTTTTCCTCATCTTACGCTTCCTGCATATGCCGCCGATAATGGCTCATTGTACCACATTCGGGGCTTAATTTCCAGACTCAATCTTGCCCTCCCCGGTATTGCCGTAATAGCAGGCTTTATAGGTTTTACCGTTTATTTCCCCTTCCCAGTAGGCGCTGTTGCCATCTTTGTCATAATGGTACTCCTTTTTCTCTGACTCCTTCATTACGCCCGCATCTACCATGTCCTGCTGCGCTTTTCCCAGGGTATAGTTTGACCTGGCATTGGAAATGGCTACCTGCTCCGCTGATTTATCCTGGATTCCCCGGTAGGACGGCACTGCTATGGCCACCAGTATTCCCAGTATGGCGATGACACAGATTAGTTCCACCAGCGTAAATCCTTTGGTTCTATTCTTTCCCTTTTTCATATGTATGTTCATTATCATGACTCCTCTTTTCTTTTGTACGATTGCAGCTCCCTACTGGACGGAATACAGTATCTTCTCAGCCTCCTCCATATCTGTCTCCCCGCTGGCAGCCATTCTCAGGACATGGTTTCTGAGAGGCACGGAACCTTTTTGTTCCTGGTATTCCCTTATGGATGAAAGAGGCTCGTTGTCAAGTATCATGGCCTTAATGGGTTCATCCACATCCATCATCTCATAGACCGCGGTCCTTCTGACATACCCGGTGCCGCCGCAGAGCGGACAGCCGGCAGACCTCCACAGCCTGTCTGGAACATCTGCCCTGCGCTCTGCAAATATCCGGCGTTCCCTCTCATCCGGCTCATAGGGTTCGCGGCAGTTGGGACAGAGCAGCTTCACCAGTCTCTGGGCCACAATGCCGGAAAGGGAAGCCGCCGCCATATAAGGAGGAACTCCCATATTGCGGAGTCTGTGGAGCGTGGAAGCGCAGTCATTGGTATGAAGGGTGGACAGGACCAGATGTCCTGTGATGGCGGCCCTTACTCCGATGTCCACTGTCTCCTCGTCCCTCATCTCACCTACCATGATTACGTCCGGGTCCTGCCTCAGGATGGAACGCAGGGCGGACGCAAAGGTAAGGCCGGCTTTGGGATTGACCTGGACCTGTGTGATTCCCTCCATGATTTTCTCTACCGGGTCCTCCACCGTGACTATGTTGATTTTCTTTTTCACCATACGGTTCAGGGCAGCGTACAGGGTAGTTGTCTTTCCGCTTCCCGTGGGACCTGTGACCAGGACCATGCCGTGAGGCGCCTTAAGGATATGTTCAAACACAATTCTCTGCTCTTCCTCCATTCCCAGGCGCCGGATATCCATCAGTGAATTATCCCTGTCATTCCCCAGCAGTCTGAGCACTGCCTTCTCGCCGTAGATGGAGGGCAGCGTGGAGATTCTCAGGTCCGTGGACACCTCACCCCGCTCATAATGGTATTTTCCATCCTGGGGAAGGCGTTTCTCAGCAATATCCATGCCTGCCATCAGCTTAAGCCTGGTTATCATGGGACGGTGATATTCCATTTTAAGTGTAGTATGGACAATCAGGTCCCCGTTGATTCTGATGCGGACAACCAGCTCTTTCCTTCCCGGCTCCACATGAATATCACTGGCATTTTTATGGAACGCATCTTCAATGACCGCGTTGACCATACGCACCACAGGAGCGCTTTCCACCCGCTCCATAAAGGACAGCTCTGGGCCGGAGCCCTCCGGCGCCGTCCCCGGCGTCTCCATTGGGAAATATCCATTCTCTCCATAGATACGCTCCGGCGCATTTCCATAGGCTTTTCTGAGGGCCTTCTTCAATTCCTTTTCCGGCGCCAGCACAGCCCTGACCTCCATGCCGGACAGGGTGGCCACCTCATCCAGCACATCAGGGTCCACCGGATATGCGGCTGCCACCACCAGACATTCTTCCTCAAATCCCATGGGAAGAATCCGGTTCCTTATGGCAAAGGACGGCTCAACCAGGGCCGCTGCCTTCCGGTCAGTTCTGAGACGGCCGGAAGGCGCCACCTCCATATGGTCCCTGGCCGATGCGCAGGCCAGGAGGGCTGCTTCTGTCACATAACCGAACTCCATCAGTATTTCCTCAACAGAGCGTTCCGGCCTGCCCTCCTTAAAATGCATGGCGCGGTCCATCTGTTCCCGGGTCAGATATCCCTTGTCAATCAACAGGTTTTCTATGGGTATTTTCTCTGGCACTGTTGTCTCCTCTCCCTTCCATGTGGTATACTTTCGCCAGACAGCAGATTTTGATGGAAGCGAGGTATTACCATGGTCTTTATCTATTTTGTATACGGACTGTCAGGCGCACTGATTGGCAGTTTTCTGAATGTCTGCATCCTGCGCATACCGGAGGGCCGGACGTTCCTGACCGGGCGTTCCCGCTGTCCTGTCTGCGGCCATGTGCTGGCCTTTTACGATATGGTTCCCATCCTGTCCTGGCTGTTCCTAAAAGGCCGGTGCCGGCATTGCGGGGCCCCTGTCTCCAGGCAGTATCCGGCCGTGGAGCTTCTCACTGCATCCGCCTTCATCCTCTGCCTTAAGGCAGAAGGCCCGGGTATTGGTTCTGCCCTTATGTGCATCTTTGCCTGCCTTCTCATCACAGCCGCCTTCATAGACGCGCGGCACATGTACATACCTGACGGCATCCATATCCTGATTCTGGCGCTGTCCTGCATCTCACTGGCAGCCGGAACCGGGCCGGGCCTTCTGAACCGGCTGGGCGGCTTTTTCCTGGCAGGCGGTTTTCTGGCCTTTGTAAATCTGTTAAGCCGCGGAGGCGTTGGCTGGGGCGATGTAAAGCTCCTTGCTGCCAGCGGTCTGCTGCTTGGCGCTGCGCCGGCCATGATAGCCCTTCTCATGGGCTATGTCATAGCCGGTCTTTGGTACGCCGTTCCCCTTATGCGCGGAAAAATCAGCCGGAAAACACAGATTCCCATGGCCCCGTTTTTTGCTGTGTCCTTAATGATATGCGGGCTTTGGTTCTGCCCGCTGTTCCTGTGGTATATGGGCTTTTTCCTGTGATGGCTGCCGTGTGTCTGCTTTTCAGGGTCATCTGCCCTCATAATAACGGTACACTCCGTTTCCGTTCAGATATACCTTTACATCCGGGCCGCCCCCGCCGCTGGAACGGTAGGGTTTGCGGATAATCATGACCGAGCCGTCCCGGTCATCAAATACAATATCCGCCATCATGGAGAAATGGTAACCGCCGTTTTCCACTACGGTGCGGACCGTTGCAAGGGATTTAAGGGGATATGCTGTCAATGTAATTTCAATTTCCGTGGGAACCTCTGCCGCAGAGTCATCCATTATACCGGAATCCCCGGAAGAGCCTCTTCCACGGACCACATATTCCCTGTTTCCCAGCGCATGGTACAAATACCGTTCCCAACGGGTTTCTTCTTCCCCAGCCACATCCTCCCCAGGTTCGGACGCTTCTGCTTCAAGCTCCCGCCCGTCTGCTTCCTCCCCCTCATTTTCCTCTTCCTCATCCATCATTGCATCAAATTCTTCCCTTACCCTGTCGCAGTCTTCCTGGAAACTCTGCCAGACCAGGTTCATGGCCGTGGAATCACCGCTGCTTACCGCCTCGCAGAATGAACGGTGAATGGTCTTGGCAGAGAGCTGGGCTTCCATATAGCGCCTGCTGTCCAGGGCAGCCTGCATATTGTGCCGTGAAACCGCCATGTATCCGCAGGACAGCACGGACAGCAGCGTCATGAGGAGGACCACATATATCATGCTGCTTCCACGGGTATATCTGCTGTATCCTCTTTCTGTTCTTCCCCTGTCCATCACGTCCCGCCTTCCCCATCCATGGTATAACCATACATGGATTCAATCACTGCCTCCTGTTCATATATTACATCCCCGTCCTTCTTCACCTTTATGCACACTTTGGCCTGTGTATTCTTTGTACCGCTAAAATCCAGCTCCAATTCCATACCGCCCATTTCCGTTACATCCAGTTTGGCCGCAGAGATACTTGGCCAGTCCTCCACCGGAGGCAGCTCCTCATAATATGACTCACCCGCCTCCGTCAGCTCCGGAATCTCCTGTCTGTTCCTTACATAATAGGATACTGCGCCCGTATCCCGGTAATCGCAGTAAAACACGTAGCCGTATCTCAGCTTTTCCTCCAAATCCCGGTAGGCCTGGCTGCACATGGCTTTTGCCTGGGACAGCCGGTCCAACTCATAATACAGCTTCATCTGAGGATGGATGAAACCGGATATAAATACAGCCAGAACAGCTGCTATGGACAATGCCGCCACTGTCTCTATCAAGGTAAATCCACGGTTGTTCTTTCCTGCTCTGCCTCCTGCGGCCATATCCTGTCCACCCTTATCTGTGCCTGTAAAATGTCATATGGTTGCCTGTATCTTCCTCTGACTCAAAGATTTCGTACTGTTCAAATATTTCCTGAGCCAGATTCTCCGTATACCCATACTCTGTGCCCCCATCCTTTTCCTCCAAGCTGAACTCCACCGCAATGGTCTCTCCGGTAGGGTCGCCTTCCCCGACGCCGGCCCTGGCGCTGAGGTCATAATTGGACCGTTCCAGACTCTGTTCCCCGGACAGCTGGCTGGTATTTGCAGCTGTCATCATCAGAAACCCGGTACAGACTACTGCCAGGAGGGCAGTTGACACCACTACCTCAATCAGCGTAAATCCTCCCCTGGATGACCTGCTATCTGATTTCTTCATAATAATATCTGACCTCCACGATTCCCTTCATTCCCTGATACACCTCCCGGCCGTCTTCCGCACTTTCATACACAGCTCCTGTATCCATAAAAGTTACCAGGAGACTTTTCTGCTCCCTGTATATTTCATCTGAAAATGCCATCACGCCCTGGGCATCCGGACATTCTATCTCCATGGTAATAACTGATTCCTTTACCACCCCGCCTGCCGGACCGTCCCCGTTTTCGCTCTTCTCCTTGGTTTCGCTCTTCTCCTTGTCCTCCGTTCCATTTTCCTCCATATCATAGGATAATTCTACCGGAACAGCCTCGCCTATACTCATACGGCATATACTTACCCCTGCCCTGTCCGCCATAGCCTGCAGGTTCCTGTCCATGAATGTGTCGTCAATATCCCGGTAAAAGAAATCCTCTTTATTCCTCAAAGCCTCCCACTTGTTTAAGGTTTGTTCCAACTCCTCATAGTGGTTCAGGTAAAACTCCATCTCTTCCTTTTCATGTCTCTGGCTCTCCATCTGCTCCCTGGATGTCTCATATCCTAAACGGCCCGGCCAGATAAATACCTCCAGCGCCGCGGTCCATAGGATAATGGTAAGCAATGTCCCGATGAGAAAACGCTCCCTGCTACTGAGCTTCATCTTGTCCTCCTGTTCCCAGGGACCCATAAACGGTTGCATATACACGCTCCGTTTCCCTGTCCTCTTCCCTCTTTTCCCACAGACTGTGTCCTACCTGTCCGAAAACCCCGGAATGCTCCACCTTCTCTACGTAGACCGGTACATCCCCGGCATGTTCCATGGACACCACCATCTCAAGATATACCCCGTCAAAGGTAATGGATTCAATCCTCATACCCGGCTCCATTGCTTCGGTAAATGCCCTGAATCCATCCATACCCAGCAGATTCTTCCCGGCCAGCAATGTCTTCACCGCCTGGGACCTATTGCTGTAATCCGACATTTCCCCTATTTTCTCTTCCATCTGCAGGGCTTCACGGAAACGGGCCCTGTACTCTGTTCCTTCCATGGCAAGCTCCCTCCGGGCCAGCTCCTTACCTGCCGACCGGTCCAGCCAGGCAGCGTGAAGAGACAGCCCTGCCGCAGCCAGCCCGTTCACAAGCAGGAACAGTGCCCAGCCCCTGGTCATGAACACTCCATGGCTCAGAGCAGAATTCTCACCATCCCCATATACCTGTTCTTCCAGTTCCAGCGCCTTTCTCCTGCCTTCCAGCGAACCGGCCACGCAGGCCGCCAGGCATGCGGCATCCACTGGTTCCGGCATCCTGACACAGCAGGGTATCTTCAGTCTTTGGGACATGTATCCTGCTGCAGACTCTGCATCAGGAAGACAGCAGGACATGATTACCATACAATCCGGGGCAGGAACACCTGCAGCCGCGCTGCACTCCTGTATCAGGCCTTCAACCTGCTCCGCCATCTCCTCATAGAGCAGGTCCATTGCTCCCTCCCGTATAAAACAGCCGGCCTTCAGGCCCGTCATTCGGCACGCCAGACAATGTCCGCCTGACAGCACATAAAATCCCATGCCTCCCTGGCCCACATCCACCAGAAGAATCCGTTCTTCCTTCCACAGCTCCCTGGCCATAAGGGCCATGCAGTCAGGCAGGACCAGGACCCTGCCGCATATCATTTTCCCGTTCTCCAGGGCTTTCTTATATGCATTCAGGCTGCGCTGTTCCATGTAATATGCGGTAACCGCAACCATTGTCCTGCCGCTTTTCGCTCCCAGGTCCAGGGCCGCTGCATGGTCCCCAAAGCCTGCATCCAGCATGGACAGCTCATTGACCGCCATCCTTTTCATGGCATTCTTTCCTGCCTTTGGAACGGTGAGCCCCATCATCTTTACATCCTGTCCCACTACCAGACTGACACGTTTTCCCTCCATACCGTGTTTTTCAGCCAGACACGCCAGGGCCGATGCCACATCGGGCACCGGCTCCACGAATTCCCAATCCATTATCTCCAGGCGGCGGTGGCTGCCAGAACCGTGACGCCGTTTAAACCGGCCGCGGACATACCATATCCTGTCCTCTTCCAAACATATGTAATATTTCATTTTCTACCTCTTACAGCATCGACGAGTACATGTTAAATACAGGCATCATGATGGCCATGACCACACTTCCCACCACCATGGCCAGTATGAGAATCATGGCCGGCTCCAGCAGAGCAATCATCTGATTGACCGCCCTGGCAGCCTCCTTTTCATAAAAACTCCCCGCATCCTCCAGCACCATATCCAATGCACCGGATTCCTCACCCGCTGCCACCATGGAAATAAGCACAGGCTGGAACAGATTCAGTTCCTCCAATGCCTGCGACAGCATCACGCCGCCTTTTAAGCTCTCCGCTGCCTGGGCCAGCCCCTTCTCCACATATGAATTTCCCATTACCCGCCCTACCGTATGCATTGCATCCAGAATTCCTATTCCGCCTCCGTAGAGCACGGCAAAGGCAGATGCAAAACGGGATGTATATACGGTTCTTAAAAGTTTTCCTATGATTGGGGTATACAGTACAGCCCGGTCTGCCTGCAGCCGGACGGAAGGACATTTCAGAATCCCCTTGAACAGGGCCATCAGTACCAGAATAAGTATGATGTAAAGGAACCCGCGGCTGCGGAGGCTGAAGCTGAGCCTCATCATCATCCGGGTAATCCAGGGAAGTTCCTGCTCCTGCAGCATGGAGGCAAACTGAGGAAGGACCGTGGTCAGCATGAATACTGCCGCCATCACGGTAATGGAGAACAATATAATGGGATAGGTCATGGCTGCACGCACCTTGCCATTTAACTCTTCCTCCCGGCCGTAGTACTCCGCCATCTTGTGAAGCAGCTCATCCAGTCTTCCGCTGGACTCGCCTGTGCGCATCATATAAACCAGCAGGTTGGGAAATACTCCCTTCATCTCCTCCATGGCCTCTGACAAGGTACGTCCCTTGTGGATGCTCTCCCTGAGTCCGGCCAGGGTTACCTTAAGAGTCTTGTCCCCGGCAGACCCGGCGCTCACTTCCAGAGCCCGGGACAGCGGCACTCCCGCTGTCAGCATGGCTGCTATCTGCCGGCACAGCAAGGGGAGCTGTCTCTGGTTCAGCTTCGCAGGACGCACCGCAGGTGTACGCTCCCGGGAACTGTACTCATAGCAATAGAGTCCCTGGGATTTAAGCATAACGAAAAGAGCCCTGCCGTTGTCTGCTTCCTTGGTTCCACAGTGAACTCTGCCATCTTCACTTTTCGCCTTATATCTGTAACGCGGCATGGCTCTTCCCCCTTTCCATAACGGTTTCATATGTACAAAGCCGGCTTTATCTGATATAAGTCAGACAAAGCCGGCCACAAAACATTTATATATGATTTTATCAGCGGAAGCTGTTCTGAGCCGGCTCATATTGGTAGCCAATACCAGACAGCACAGATATAATCCTGGACTTATCCGCATCCAATGCCTGGCACATCTCGTCCAGAGAACTATAATTGTCACGGAGCTGTGTGTTTACATAACTCAGCAAAATAACTGGGTCTTTCGGAATGGTACTCACAATTTATACCTGCTTTCTATTACCTCATATTGATTCAGTTAATATTAAATACCCTATATCTAGTCCTATTCCGGCTATAGGTACGCCAGCCTTCAGCAGAAACGATTATATCACCTGCAAGTAACGTTTTCAACATTAAATTAGGGTATTTTCCCTACTTTTTTCGTCAGTGCCAAAAGTTGATTGAATTATATTTCTATATTAGAAGTATTCTGAAAAATGCTTCCTATTTTATGGAAAAAACAGGGGCAGGAATCTGTCCGCACAGATTCCTGCCCTCTCCTCTATCATCACTCTGTCTTTATCTAAAATATCCAGAATTATTCCACATATGCGATGAGTCTGGTCCTGTCCTCATCCACATCTATAACAATGGTGCTTCCCTCCCGGACTCCATCGCCCAATATGATTCTTGCCGCCAGGGTCTCCACGTTCTTCTGGAGATAACGCTTCAGGGGACGGGCGCCGTACGCAGGGTCGTATCCCTTATCCGTAACAAATTCCCTGGCCCCCGCTGTCAGCTCTATGGTCAGCTCCCTGTCTGCCAGACGTTTATTCAGGTCCGCCACACAAAGCTCCACAATTCTTCCGATATCCTCCCTGGTCAGCGGCTTAAAGAGTATGGTCTCGTCCAGCCGGTTTAAGAACTCCGGCCTGAAATGGGCGCGAAGCTCATTCATCACAGCGTTTTCCACCTCCGGACGGATGTTCCCGTTCTCATCAATCCCTTCCAGCAGATACTGGGAGCCGATGTTGGAGGTCAGTATGATGATGGTATTCTTAAAATCCACGGTCCTGCCCTGGGAATCCGTGATACGTCCGTCATCCAGTACCTGCAGGAGCACATTGAACACATCCGGGTGGGCCTTTTCCACTTCGTCGAACAATACCACGCTATAGGGTTTGCGGCGCACTGCCTCTGTCAGCTGTCCGCCCTCGTCATACCCAACGTATCCCGGAGGCGCTCCGATGAGACGCGACACAGAGTGTTTCTCCATGTACTCGCTCATATCAATACGCACCATATTGGACTCGTCATCAAACAATGCCTCTGCCAGGGCCTTGGCAAGCTCCGTCTTACCTACGCCCGTGGGGCCCAGGAACAGGAAGGAACCAATGGGCTTGGTGGGGTCCTTGATGCCTGCCTTGGAACGGATGATGGACTGGGTCACCAGCTGTACGCCCTCGTCCTGGCCAACCACACGTTTGTGCAGAACCTCATCCAGATGCAGTGTCTTGCTTCTTTCGCTCTCTGTCAGCTTGGCAACCGGGATTCCCGTCCATTTGGATACGATTCTTGCAATCTCATCCTCTGTCACGCTCTCCCTCACAAGGCTCAAATCCTCATTCCGAATCCGCTCCTCTTCTGCCTGCAGTTCCTTCTGAAGCTCCGGCAGCCTGCCGTACTGCAGCTCCGCAGCCTTATTCAGGTCATACTTCTGCTGTGCGTCCTGAATCTCCCGGTTCACACCCTCTATCTCCTCCCTGAGGGCGGAGAGACGGTCCACGCTGGCCTTCTCATTCTCCCACTGGGCCTTCTTGGATGCAAATTCATCGTGAAGCTCAGCCAGCTCCTTCTGGAGGTCCGCCAGGCGGTCCTGGCTCAGGCGGTCAGTTTCCTTTTTGAGGGCTGCCTCTTCTATCTCCATCTGCATGATTTTCCTGGACATTTCATCCAGCTCAGCAGGCATGGTATCCATCTCAGTCTTAATCATGGCGCAGGCTTCATCCACCAGGTCAATGGCCTTATCCGGCAGGAAACGGTCGGTAATATACCGGTCGGACAATGTGGCCGCGCTGACCAGTGCAGAGTCTGTTATCTTCACCCCATGGAATACCTCATAGCGCTCCTTAAGCCCCCTCAGTATGGATATGGTATCCTCTACCGTTGGTTCGTCTACCATCACCGGCTGGAACCTTCTCTCCAGCGCCGCATCCTTTTCTATATACTGGCGGTACTCATTGAGGGTTGTGGCTCCGATACAGTGGAGTTCTCCCCTGGCCAGCATGGGCTTTAACATATTGCCTGCGTCCATGGAGCCCTCTGTCTTGCCCGCCCCCACAATGGTATGCAGCTCATCAATGAACAGGATAATCTGTCCGTCGCTCTTTTTCACCTCTTCCAGCACAGCCTTCAGTCGTTCCTCAAATTCACCCCTGTACTTGGCGCCTGCCACCAGAGCGCCCATATCCAGGGCAAACAGCTTCTTATCCTTTAATCCGTCCGGAACATCCCCGCGCACAATCCGCTGCGCCAGGCCTTCCACCACTGCCGTCTTACCCACGCCGGGCTCTCCGATAAGCACCGGATTGTTCTTCGTCTTACGGGACAGGATACGTATGACATTCCGGATCTCGCTGTCACGCCCAATTACCGGGTCCAGCTTCTGGTCCCTGGCCCGCTCCACCAGGTCATATCCGTATTTGGCTAACGTATCATAGGTCGCCTCCGGGTTATCGCTGACCACCCTCTGGTTTCCCCTTACAGTGGAAAGGGCCTGCAGGAATGTCTCACGGGTTATGTTATATAACTTGAATAACGCCTTGATATCCTTATTAGGATGCTTTAAAAGAGACAGGAAAAGGTGCTCCACAGATACATACTCGTCACCCATGGCCTTTGCCTCGTCCTCGCCGCTGATAAGCACCTTATTCAAATCGCTGCTGATGTAAAGCTGGCCGCCGCCGCTTACCTTGGGCAGGCGTTCCACTGTCTGCTTTGCCTCATTGGAAAACATATCTCCCTGAATCCCCATCTTGGTTATCAGCTTAAGAATCAGGCTGTCCTCCAGGGTCAGCAGGCTGTACAGAAGGTGCTGCTCATCAATCTGCTGGTTTCCATATTCATACGCCAGCTTCTCACAGTTCTGTACTGCTTCCATTGACTTCTGAGTAAATTTATTAATATTCATTACCCATTCCCCTTTCTTCTCTGCCGCTTCTGACCGGAATGCCTGTATGAATCCTCCGGGTACAGGGGCTTACGGAATTGTGCTTTGTCATCTTTGTTCTAGTCGTACTATAACACATGTTGTTAGCACTGTCAAGGGTCGAGTGCTAATTTTTTAAAGAAAAAAGAGCGCGCAAAATGGCGGGATAAAGAAGAAAAACCGCGGCACAGACTTCATTTGTCTGTGGCCGCGGCCATACGCATATTCTTTACTTCACGCCGGTTGCTGTGATTGTCTTGTCAGTAAGGGTTCCCTTGTAGATAATGGTTGCTGTATCCCCTATCTTCAGTTTATCAAACATGCCTTCCTTTCCCAGGAAAGTAAACAGGGTGTTTGCAGGGTCGGTTGTATCAATGACCACATAGTCCGCCCCAACTTCCGCCACCTTGCCGGAAAGAGTGTTGATTTTTGCGTCTTCTGAATCCATGGCATCCTCAGTCACAATTTTGGTTGCCACCGGCTTGTCGGTCTCATCTTCCAGGTCGCCGTAATAGGTAACATCGGCCTGTACGCCGGACTTGATGCCGTCCTTGGATACCTTCTGTGCAATCTTGGTATTAAATGTAAATGTTCCCTCGTCTGCAGCCAGGGTCAGGGTGTCATCGTCTGCCTTCTCAATGGTTCCGGTGATAATGGTATCCTCTTCAGCAGCTGCCTCTTCCGCTGCCTCTGCGGCGGCAGATGTGACGATGTCCACTGATTTTGCCTTCGTTGTATCTGCGGAAAGCTCTCCTGCATATGCCACCTCTACCTCATCGCCTTCTCCAATGGCATCCGCGCCTTCAACCTTGGCCTCAGATACATCAAACTTCACTTCCTTGCCTTCGTCATCCTTGACGGTAACCACGTTGTCTGTCACCTCTCCCACGAAGCCATAGAAGTACTGCAGTTCCATATCATCCTCTGCCTCTGCAGATTTTTCCGTTTCAGTCTGTGCTGCTGTAGTCGTTGGGGCTGCTGTGGTTTCTTTATTGCCGGAAGAACAGGCCGTCATCCCCAGTGCAAGCGCCAGGACTGCAACTGCTAAATAGTGTCTCTTCATAATAATCTCCTCTTTTCTGAATCATGCTATGTCATAAGATATGCCGGGACTGGCAGCATATTCCCCCTGCCGTCGTCCACGATACATATTACTACGAAAAACACTATTTTACTATGTCTTTTTCTTTAATTTTTCATAAAAGTTTAAAAAATCCCCATTTTTCCGATAGACTGGGATACCAGTTTTTTAAAGAGGGGGGCCATTTTATCCGATACCTCCTGGACCTCCTGATGGGACAGCGGGGCATCTGTCATGCCGCAGGCCAGATTGGATATACAGGAAATACCGCATATCTTCATGCCCATATGATTGGCAGCCAATGCCTCGCAGGCCGTGCTCATGCCCACTGCATCCCCTCCCAGTATCCTGCACATCTTTACCTCGTACGGGCTTTCGTAGGCAGGTCCTGTCAGCTGCACGTAGACTCCCTCCTGTATCCTGATTCCAAGCCCGGAAGCCGTGGAACGGATAATATCCCTCAGGTCTTCATCGTATATATGGCTCATATCCGGGAACCTTGGTCCCAGCTCCTCCAGGTTTGGTCCGATGAGCGGGGAGGGGACAAAGCAGGATATCTGGTCCTTGATGAGCATGAAATCCCCTGCCCCATAATCATAATTGATACCGCCTGCCGCATTGGTCAGAAAAAGGACCTTCGCACCCATAAGCTTCATCAGGCGGACAGGCAGGACCACATCTGACATGGGATATCCTTCGTAATAATGGACCCGTCCCTGCATCAGCACTGCCGGAACCCCATTTATGCAGGCGAACACAAACCTGCCCTTATGGCCGGGTACCGTGGATACAGGAAATCCCTCAATATCGCGGTAATCAATGGTTCCCTGGATTTCCAACTGCTCTGCGTAGTCCCCAAGGCCGGAGCCCAGCACCAGGGCCACCTTAGGTTCAAAGGGAATCTTAGCCTTTATGCTGTCATAGCAGTTTCTCAGCTTGTCATACACAGGATTTGTCATATCTGTTCTCCTTTTCTTGCGGGAGCTTAACCCTCCCTTGTTATGTGAAGTATATCATACCTGAACCATATGGCTCAACCTTTTATGCGGGGCAGGCACCTTCTTCTGTGCTCCCTCCGGTTCTGCCTGTACCACACTGCCAAAAGGGCCAGCAGACCCACGGTTATCCCTAAAAGCCCTGCTCCCACTGTTATGACAAAACCGCTTCGTACCCAATACCAGAGATTTCCTTCCCGGCCCTCATCCTGAGGCTCCGGTGCAGGTACATGGTCTGCTGCGGGTGACGCTGCCTGGGAAACTAGGGACACCGGCCTGTACACCATCTCCAGTTCTTGGGACCCGGGCTCTGTCCAGCCGACTTCCCCCTCGTATACAGCCTCATAATCCCTGAGAAGCTTTTGCCCTGATACAATGGCCTGGCGGCACACTCTTCCTGCCTCGTCCTCATAGGATTCCCCTGACCAGTCCGCTGTAAGAATACGGTAATCCAGCGGGGACAGGTCCATAAACTCCAGCAGCTGCCCTCCCATGGACACGCAGGTCTCCAGGACCGCATCCCCTGGTATAACCAGGGAACCCCCATGGTATTCGTCTGCCCCATAGGCGTGGAAGGTGACAGGCGCCAGGAAGCCCTCCTGCCATTCCTCCCCTATAATCCGGCTTTCCCTCAGAAAAAGGGTTCCCTCTGCCGGACTTCCCGATACATCCTCTTCCAGGAAAATGGACACAGGAATTCCTTCCGCCCCTTCCACGCCATTATATACTATCTTCCGTTCCATACTCCGGCTGACATACTGTCCCGGAACCGTTACTGTCTCCCAGTAATCCAGCAGGTACTCCTTTCCATCTCCGTCCCAATACCGTTCAGGCGGTTTTTGGATTTCTCCGTCTTCAGCTGTCTCCGCTGTTCTGGTAATCCGAAGTTCTGCACCATAATGGCCCCCTGCCGCCGGCTTCTGTGACGGCATGGCCCGTACACTGTCTGCCTGCCAGAAAACAGCTGCCGTCATTGCCGTCACTGCCAACACGGTCCTGCCTGCTTTTCCCCTTATACCTATCCGTCTGCTAAACGGTAATCCATTCCATCTGTCTGTCATAAGCATTCCTCCCGGCTATCCGCCATTTTACAAACTGCAGGAGAACAGAATACAAATCATATAAATATGTCAAGGTACATCAATTAAAACTGCCTGTTAAAATGGGAATCACGGGTTTCAGAAAGAAACCCCGTCTCTGTGCGGTGCACAGCCAGATGTCTGAAGAAAACAATCTGTGGTCTTATTATACATAACCTTAAGATAAGAATCAAGGGCATTTCCGATATTATTACACCTGTGCCAAGTCTCTCACCCCTAATCGGCCCCGTGCCTACACCACTGCAGCCGGATAAAAAGACGGCATCCCTTTTACTTAAGAAGGGATACCGTCTCAAACTTATCTGTCAATGCATCGTCAGCTGAATCATGGTCTGAACTGGCTGTACTTATGGCCGGGTGCGATTCCTCCCCTGTAGGCTGCAAGCTCGCTGACCGTCACCAGCTGATATCCCCGCGCTGTCAGCTCCGGAATCAGCACAACCGCTGCATCCGCTGTGGTGCTGTAGATATCATGCATCAGTATGACGTCCCCGTCCTTTACCTGGCTCAGCACCGTGTCAATGGTCCTCTGCGCGTTCCTGTGCTGCCAGTCCCTGGTATCAATGGACCACATGATGGCCGGCATGCCCATGGACCCCAGCACATTAAGGGATGCCGCATCAATATACCCGCCCGGCGGGCGCATAAGGACAGGTGATACGCCGCAGACAGCCTGAATCTTCTGGTTGGTGGAGCCAACCTGGCTTACGATTCCGTCTGCTCCGATTTTAGTCAGATACTTATGGTCATGAGTGTGGTTTGCAACCTCACAGCCCTGGTCCACCATTCTCCTGATAACGCCTGCATTGGCATTAACATTGGAGCCCAGCATGAAGAAGGTAGCCCTTCCGCCATTGGCCTGCAGGCTGTCCAGTATCCGGCTGGTCACGGATGTCTTAGGTCCGTCGTCAAATGTAAGTGCAATCATGGGCCTGGATGGGTCAATTCCATGGGATGCAGCCAGGTCCGCAGGAACTCCCGCCCCCTTTGCCGTGATGGAAGCCCGTATGCCGTCCACCCTGAGGCCGGCCCCCTCCTGTCCGGCTGCCGCACCGTTGGCTGCCCAGTCCGTCCAGGAACCGTTTTGGAGTACCTTGTAATATAAATCATATGCGGCTGCTCCGCTGCCGGTCAGTTCCATGCGTACGGACTCCAGGGGCATAACGCCTTCTGTACCGCCTGTTTCCGCTCCGTCCTCCGCCCATGGGAGCCAGCCGGAACCGCTCAGATTCACCTGATAGCGTATTCCTACCTGTGTACCGGCCGGAATGTTAATCAGATTAGCCCTTATAGCTGTAAGCCATGTGTTGACCGGCGCCGAACAATTATTGTTATCAGCTGTGGCTGCGCTCCATCCCTGCTGCAATATAAAGGCACTGTAGTTTACCTCCAGGGATTCCTGGCCCTGCGCTGGCTGTGCCGCCTGGTCCTGGCTGGCTGCGGGCTGTCCCTCCGGCTGGGGTGTCTGGTCCTGGCCCGCTGCCCCCTGTCCCTCCGGCTGGGGTGTCTGGTCCTGGCCCGCTGTCTCCTGGCCTCCGGTCTGGTCTGACTGGTCCTCTGTAAGGGACGCCGCTCCCGGCCCGGTCTGGGCGGATTTTGCTGCGCCCACCCCTGTGCTGCCGGCCAATGCCGTCATTCCCTGCATACTTAAAACAATTCCGGCTGCCAGAACAGCAGCCAGAATCTTCCGCTTTTTCCCACGTCTAATCATTCACATTCTCCTTGTATCATGTCTTTATTTGAGGAAATGACATCCTCACCGAACACAGTCCTGCATAACATCACATATTCCTTAAAATACAGGTGGTCCTCCAAATCCTTCAAAGCATGGGCTATCCCCCAGTAATACCGGGCATGCTTCTTTTTATCTTTCTCGTTGAACCGCTGCCATATGGCATCGCCCACCACCAGATAATCCCTGGCTGTACAGCGCATATTGCTGAGCTTGTCCCCCAGCGCCAGTATCTTAATCTCCCTGGAAGCCGTACAGAGATGCATGACCGTACGGGTCTTGCGCTCCTGCCAGCTGCGGCTTTTATCCTCGCTCTCATCCACTACCAGCTCTGCCACCCTGGGACCAAATGCCTCCTCAAGTTCTTCCCTGGTAACTCCTGCATCTTCCATGACATCATGGAGCAGGGCCGCCGCAATGATTTCCTCATCATCCGTAAAAGCGGACACAATCACTGCCGTCTCCATTGGATGCGTGATATACGGAATCATCGTGCCCTTTCTGAAAGCTCCCTTGTGGGCTTTATCTGCAAATGCAGCTGCTTCTCCAATCATAGGTTTTACTCCTTCTGTGATAGCACAATTTATATTCCTTATGTACCTCTCCCTTTGATGTCAGGAATCATACCTATCATAACATATTCGTCCGGCATTTTGAAGGGTATTGTGGAATCTTTGCCATTTTCCAAGTTAAACTTGTAAGAAAAGAAAATTTCTGATATGCTATAGAAGTATTTTTTCCGTATTACTTAAGGAGGATAATTAATGGACCGTCATTCATCATATTCGGCTCCCCGCAGCGAACGCTCTTCCGGTTCTTACGGCGGCAACCGCGGCAGGAGCAGCAAACGCAACACCTATAATAAGCGTTCATGGAACGACAACCGAAAACTGCATACCCTGGTATTCTACATACTTCCCTTCCTATTGCTCAATCTGGTCATATTCATTCTGGCCACCTCCACACCCAAGATAGAGTATGATGCATCTGATACCAAGGATTACCGCACTGTGGATATATCCATCCGCATACGCTCCCTTCTCCCTGTACGTGAGATGAGCGTCACCATGGAATCCCAGCCTCTTGAGCTGGAAAGGGAAAAGGGGGTTTACACCGCTACCCTGACCAACAACGGAACCCTCCAGATATATGTAAAGGGCTGGAACGGAATGGCTGCCAGGCTGTCTGACACCATTGCGGCCCTGGACGATATGGCCCCCTCAATCCAGGAAGAATATGTGATGGAAAATGGCATCCTTACCATAACGGCAGAAGACAGCCAGTCAGGTATTAACTTTGACGCAGTCTATGCTACGGATGAGGATGAAAAAACAGTCAAACCCACCCACATCAATAAAGAAACCGGAGAAATCACCTTCCCCATGGACACAAAAACCCTTGTGGTATATGTTGAGGATTACGCGGGCAATACCATAAAGGGCTCCTACACCACCATAAAGGAAGGGGTAGACCTGAGCAGCCGGGACACAGAATTCCCCTCGGACGGCACCAACGGCACCAACGGCAGCAGTTCCAGCGGCTCCGGCACGGCTAAGGAATCCACTAAGGCTAAGGAATCCACCAAAGCCAAGGAAACCACGAAAGCCAAGGAAACCACCAAGGCCAAGGAATCCACCAAGGCCAAGGAAACCACCAAGGCCAAGGAAACCACCAAAGCCAAGGAAACCACCAAGGCCGCTGAAACCACCAAGGCCGCTGAAACCACTGCAGCCACAACTGCCGCTCCAACTTCTGCCGCCCCGTCTTCTCCCGGACAGCAGACACCATCTCCTACCCAGGCCTCCCAGGCCCCGTCACCGGACGCCGGCTCGGATGATAACATCACCATTGTCCCCCTGGGCTGAAACGTTTCTGAATATTTATATAAATATCCGTATTAAAACCAAAGGCCATGGCTCCCTTGATTGGAACCATGGTCTTATTATTCATACATATCCGATTACACGGTTATAATAATTGAATCCAAATCCTGTCACTGTCTTCCTGCATCCATAATATCATCAATGATATCCACATATTCAGAACAGTACTTTTCATACATAGGAGCAGCGGCTTCCTGGAACCGTTCTTTTTCCCGGGCATCCAGCTCCGTCACCACGCACCCCGCTTTCCTGACCCTTTCTTCCGAGGTTTTCTCACGCTCAGCCCACAGTTTACGCTCATACAGGGCTGATTCCTGGGCACAGCTGCGAATGATGCTCCTGTAATCCTCTGGCAGCTTATCCCAGGTGGACTGGGCTGCCAGCTGAAGCTCCGGAACCCTGGTGTGCTCATCCAGGGTAAAATATTTGGCCACCTCATAATGCCGTGTGGATTCATAAGAAGGCCAGTTATTCTCGGCACCGTCTATCTCGCCTGTCTGCAGTCCTGAATAAACCTCCCCAAAGGCCATGGGTACCGGCGTTGCTCCCAGAGCCTCAATGGTATCCATCATCAGAGCAGATTCCTGGACCCTGATTTTAAGTCCCTTCATATCGTCCAGGGACTCAATAGGCCTGGACGTACTGTAAAAGCTGCGGGCGCCGGCATCATACCAGGACAGCGGCACCAGACTGGAACCGCCGAAGGAATTCATGAAATCCATGCCAATAGGCCCTTCCAGAACCTTCCACATGTGTTCCCGCCCCGTATACAGGTAGGGCATCTGAAGCACATTCAGCTTGGGAACAAACCCAGCCAGAGGGGACAGGGATACCCTGGCAAAATCCACCCCGCCGAACTGCAGCTGTTCAATGACCGTCTTTTCATCTCCAAGAATGCCGCCGGCATTGACCTGTATCTCAACCCTGCCGCCGGTCCTCTCATATACCAGCTCCGCAAATTTATACGCTCCCTGGGTGGTGGGATAATCCTCGGCCTGATTCTCAGCATATGTCAGGACGAACTCCGGAACCGTCTTCTGCCCCGTACCTTCCTTACTGTTGCCTGCACAGGATGCAGCCAGAATCATGACAGCCGCACAGGCCATCAGGTAAATTACATTTTTTCTCAAGCAGCCGTCCCTCCCTTCGGATATATCATACCCCAGTTGCCGGGCCCGGTCAAGGCGGGCCTTTGTATACCTTTACTTGGTTCCTGTCCTGACTTCCATCTTAGAAACCACATAGCGGTAAAAATCTTCTTTCTCATTTCCAAGCACACGGTTTGTAAAAACAAATCCATGGGTGGTGTCACAGAATATAATAATCATGGTGGGCTTCCTGGATATACGTTTGACCGACTTCCACTGCAATTCTGATGTGTCATCTCCCACCTGGATGTAAAGCCCGCTGTCACCAATGGAAACCTGGGTATCCCGTGTGATGCCCGCCGCCTGTTTTTTTGCCTTGGCGTATATTATCAGCGGCTGGATGATTGTAAAAAGACAGCATCCCAGCACAATGAGGCACCTCATGAATCCATGGGCCTGGTCCCATTTGGAGAATCCCAGAACAAAAACAGCCGCTGTAAATATGATATTGCAAAGTCCTGCCATGGAACCGTAAATATAATACATGGAAAGCTGCCATAAATCCCACGCCGTTGTCCTGTATGTGTATCTGTATCTCATTCATATGCTCCTTGTACGGATGTTCTGAATCCTAACAGAGTGGCGACAGGGCCGCCACTCTGAAATTTCATTATACATGATAAACCATTTTCCCGTATCCATTCATCAATGAGCCAGTACGGATGGCAGCCACAAGCTGACAGCCGGAATAAAGGTAATCAGCAACAGGGTTATAATCATACACAGGTAGAATGGCAGTGTAGCCTTGACCACCCGTTCCATGGGCACCTTGGAAACCGCAGAGCCAATGAACAGAACAGCTCCAACAGGAGGTGTCAGAAGTCCGATACCGCAGTTGAGCACTACCATGATACCAAACTGAATCGGGTCCAGACCAATGGATGTTGCAATGGGAAGCAGAATGGGCGTTGCAATCAGAATGATTGGCGCCATATCCATGATACATCCCAGCACCAGAAGAATCAGGTTCAGCAGCAGGGCCAGAAGAATGGGGTTATTGGTCATGCCTGTAATTGCGCTGGCAGCCAGAACAGGCACATGCAGCTGGGTCAGACAGAATCCGAAAATATTGGATGTGGCAATCAGAATCATGACGATGGACAGGGTGTCCACGCTGTCTCCCAATACTCTCCATACTCCCTTCCAGTCCAGTCCCTTGTAAATGAACACGCTGACTATCAGGCTGTAGATAACAGCAACGGCTGCAGACTCTGTGGCTGTAAACACGCCGCCTACAACGCCGAACACAACTATCAGTACGGCTGCCAGCGCCCAGAAGGAAACGCTCAGCTGCTTAATCAGATTGATGATGCTGAACTTGTCGCCCTTGGGGTAATTGCGCTTAACGGAAATGATATAGGAACCTATCATCAGCGTTACAGCCAGCAGCGCTCCCGGAATATATCCTGCCAGGAAAAGGCTTCCCACGGAGATACCGCCTGCTGTGGTGGCATAGATTACCATGTTGTGGCTGGGAGGCACCAGAAGTCCCTCACAGGATGAGGTGATGGTTACTGCTGTTGAGAAATCGTCGTCATATCCCTGGTCAACCATCATGGGAATCAGAATGGAACCAAGGGAAGCCGTATCCGCGGATGCGGAACCGGAAATACCGCCGAAGAAATAGGATGCAACGATATTAACCATTGCCATGCCGCCCCGCATCCAGCCAACACACGCATTGGCCAGTGCAATCAGCTTTTCAGAAATACCGCCGGAACCCATCAGGCATCCCATGGTGATGAAGAACGGAACCGCCATCAGGCTGAAGGAACTGATGCCCTTTACCATCTGCTGGCAGATGGTGGTCAGATTGTGTCCCTGAAACAGAAGACAGAACACAGATGAAAGCGCCACCGCATAGGCGATGGGGAAACGTAAAAATACCATCAGGAAGAAACTCCCCAGCAAAACCAGAATTGCCATGCTATTTGCATCCATTACTCCATCCCCTCCTTTACAAAGAAACTCTTTACATGATTATATAAGGCCTCTACTTCAAAAACCAGCATAGCCACTCCGGCCAGAGGCACCGGGAAATACATCCAGAACCTGGAAACCTTGGGCATGCTTACATATGTACCCTTAGAGCCGATTCCCGTGGCATACTTCCAGCCAACCGTAATCATGATGACTGCCAGTGCAAGCACGGCCAGGTCAGCGATGATGTCCAGACTTTTTACCAGATTGGAGGGCAGATACCTGTCAAATGCGGTCATGCGTATATGGGCGCCCCGTCTGATGGCAAGGGCGGCCGAAAGCACTGCCATATAGGACATACAGGTCAGGACTACCTCTTCGCTCCACGCGGGGTCCGGAATAAACGATATATATCTTCCCGCCACAGCCATGCTTGTTATAAGGATATCCACCACAAGAAGCAGCTTGCAAAGCAGCAGCACGACCCTGTATGTCATATCATATGCAGGCTTGATTTTGTCAATCTTTTGAAATATTGCTGGCATATTGATTCCCCTTTCAAAAACTACAGGCACAGAGTTGATTCATTTGCCCTGTGCCTGTCTGATTGCCGCTTATTATTTGTTCATGTCAAGAATCTGCTGATACAGTTCAGCCTGGTCCTTTGTAGAAGACTCAATGATGTCCTTACAAGCATCCTGCCATGGCTGGATATCAGGAACCTCAACCACGTTAATGCCATCGGCCTTCAGTTCATCAAGCACCTTATTCTCAGCTTCCTCAGAGATGGTTCTGTTAAACTGGGATGCAACCTTGCCGGCTTCTACCAGGATGTTCTGCTGCTCTTCTGTCAGCTTATCCCAGGCTTCATCTGTGATGATGACCTGGATTGCGCCCAGTGTATGGCCGTCCAGAATCAGGTTTGGAGCAACCTCCTGGAATGCATTGGACTTGTAGTTAGCAATTGGCTGCTCAGCACCATCCACAACACCGGTCTGAAGTGCGGAGTACAGCTCGTTGAAGGAAACAACCGTTGGGCTTGCGCCAAGGCCTTCCACCATGCCGTTCATAATCGGGTCATTGGACACACGCAGCTTCATGCCCTTTAAGTCCTCTAAGCCCTTAACTTCCTTGACTGTGAAGAAGTGACGGAAACCTTCCTCGCCGTAGTACAGACCTCTTACGCCCAGTCCGTTGTCGTGGGGTTCCATGAGGAATTCAGGAGCCAGCTCGCTGTCAGCAAACTTCCAGAAATGGTCACGGTTTGCAAATGTATAAGGGATAGACAGAAGCACGGACTTTTCAGCGCCGTAGCTTGTCAGGGCAAATGCGGAAATACGGGAAATATCAATGGTTCCGCCGCCGCCCAGCATGGTATCCAGAACATCGTTCTCTGAACCAAGTACACCGCTGGCCTGCAGGTCAATCTTAATCTTGCCGCCGGACATTTCCTCAACTGTCTCCTTGAACTTGGAATCAGTCTGCCCAACAATGGTATCCAGCGGGTTAACCTCTGCCATAACCAGAGTAACCTCCGGCATGTCGCTGGTATCAGCTGCTGCTTCGGTCTTAGCCTCCTCAGTGGTATCTCCCTCTGCCTTTGCTGCCTCTGTAGGCGCCTCTGTTGCTGCGGGAGCTGCTGTTGTGGCTGCTGTATCAGGACTCTTTAATCCACAGCCTGCCAGGGAACCAGCTACCATTGCTGCACACAATGCAGTACTAATCCATCTTTTTTTCATGAAACATTCCTCCTCTTAATACTTTTTTTATGCTTTCGCATATTTTTTTTATGTTTCTTTAACACTGACTTTATTATAAGAGTATTTCACGTTTCTGAATATAGTAAATTTTTGTGAATCATAGTAGGATTTTAACCTGTTTCGCTCTTCCATTTATGCAAATATTACATATTTTATCTTTATACAATCTTTATCCCTTTTGGAAAACAGACAATCTGTATTCCGTGGGACTCTGGCCCGTTATGCGCTTGAACACCTTTGCAAAGTAATTGGAGTCACCGTATCCCACTGCCCTTCCGATTTCCTTTACATTGACGGTTGGCTGTCCCAGCATCTTCTTGGCTTCCTTTATACGGTACTGTGTCAGGTAGGAGGTAAAATTCTGGTCAAAGCACTGCTTGAACAGCTTGCAGAAATATGCTTCTGAATAATTCATGGCTCTTGCAGCATCCTGCATGGAAATATCAAACATATAATTCTCATGTATGTACTGGCTGATTAAGGAGGTAACCTTTGAAAGACGGGCGTGTCCCCCGTCCTCCGGCTCCTCTGTGTCCCCAGGCCCCGGAATCTCAGCTTCCGTTTCAACCCTTTCATCCTGACGGTGCTCCCCTGCAATATGCATGGCCTCCTCCACCACCAGCATCAGTTCCTCCTCGTCGTAAGGCTTCAGAAGATAATCCAGAGCTCTAACCGTAATAGCCTTTTTTGCATAGGAGAACTCGTCAAAGGCTGTCAGGAATATGATGCAGCAGTCCTTGTCCGTCTGCCGAATCTGCTGGGCAGCCTCTATTCCATTTATACCGGGCATCTCAATATCCAGGATGGCAATCTGTATCTTTTCCTCCTCATAGATTTTAAGGGCTTCCCTGCCGTTAGCTGCCTGGAATATACGGCACCTGTCCCCCAGGTTCTTCTGCAGCGTCTTGTACAGAACCTGCCTCTCAATCATCTCATCATCTGCAATCAGTAAACGTAACATTGATTCCCCCCTTATATCTTCCGATAGTCCTTTTCCTGCTCAGCAGGCAGGATAATCTGTACCACAGTCCCTTTGCCCGCCTTGCTGTAGATTTTTAAATCCCCATCCTCGTACATGGATTTAATTCTCTGGTAAATATTTCCCAGCCCAATGCCCACCCTGGCAGTCCGGTGTCCCTTAAGGGCATCCATAAGCCGCTCCAGGGTCCCGTCATCCATACCCACACCAGTGTCTGCCAGGGAAATGACTATCTTATCCTCCTGTTTCCAGATTCTTAAAAATATCCTTCCCCCTTCCTCCTTCCTGGCTATACCGTGTATGATTGCATTTTCCACAAGGGGCTGAAGGGTAAAGGCCGGAATCATGGTTTCGCTGCCGTCCACCTCCAGCCGGAAGTCATGGCTGATACGGCTGCCAAAGCGCATCTGCTGTATGTACATATAGTCCTGCACCACCTTAAGCTCCTGGTCCAGAGGCACAATCTGCTCTGAAGTCTTAAGGTTATAGCGGAAAAGATTCCCCAGGCTGGATATCATCCGCTCCGTGGTCTGGGCTTCCTCCAGTTTGGCCATGCAGGAAATCATATTCAGGGTATTAAACAGGAAATGGGGATTAATCTGGCTCTTAAGCAGCTCCAGGCGGGCCGCATCCAGACGCTTTTCCATCTCAATACGCTCCACCTCCTCCTTGTGAAGACGCTCCGCCATCTCATTTTTCTCCTTCAGGGTATTGATATACCCCTCTGTGGCATGTTTCATTTTATTAAATGCATGGACCAGCTCTCCCATCTCATCCCGGTTATCCACCACCAGGTCCTCGCCTCCGAAATCATTTCTGGCAATTTCCCTGGAGCTGTGGGCCAGCTTTACCATAGGAACAATCAGGGTTTTGGACAAAATCCTGGTCAGGCAGATGACTGTAATAATCATCAGTACAGAACAGGCCATTATCATATAGGGAAGGTCATAGAGAAGAGGCACCTTTTCCTGGTAACTGCGCTTCCCCTCCTTCAGGGTGGACTGCATCAGCCTTCTGGCATAGGTCTGCAGATAGTTCTGCATTCCATATACCCGGTACAGCTGCTCCACGAATCCGTCATCCGACTGGTCCATGTGAAGTACCTGGTCCCGGAAGGACTGGTAGCTCTCATATCCATTCTTAATATTCCACGTTCTGGCATACCGCTCCGGTCCAATGACATCATAGTCAAAGGGAAGGGCCTCTATGCTGTTCTCTGACTTAAAGCATGCCAGCCTGTATTGTTTTGCATTCTCCCAGGTCCGCTCCCTTACATAGAGTTCAAAGGCATCCGCTTCCTGCTCCATGGACTCCTGTACATCATAGCAGAGGGAATTGTCATTGAGTATCACGTTAAAACTGTCCAGGGAAAAATTCATGACCAGCATATTAAAAGCAATGGACAGACCCATTACCAGAATGACAATAACGGAAAATGCACCCAGTTTCTTTTTCAATGAGATTGAAAGCCACTGATTTTTAATATAAGAAAACATACCCCACCCCAATCGCACCAAAATGCATCTGAAATCTGCTTTTTTCAGACTGTTTATACGGCTTGTACCCTTTGTAACCGTATCATATGCCCTTGCCGCCCATCCCTCCGGGGATACACAGGGTCCGGCCAATGTCTTTCGACATTATACCATATAATAACAGGGAGCGCAAAGCCCCCGGCCTTGCGCTCCATTTATTCCCAATTGCCTATTCTGTTTCGGTGCCATCCGGCTTTGCAGCCTCTTTCCCCGGTGCTGTCCGGCCCTGTTTCTTCCTGGCTGCGGAGGGCTTCTTCCGCTCCCCTCCCTGGTCTTTCGTTGCAGAGGCTGCCCGCTTCGGTGCTGTCTTGGATGTGCTTATCTGCTCCTGCTTCGTCCTGGACGTGCCTATCTGCTTCTGCTCTTCCTTAGCCGTGCCTATCTGCTTCTGCTGCTTCTTGGACGTGCCTATCTGCTTCTGCTCTTCCTTGGCCGTGCCTATCTGCTCCTGCTTCTTCTTAGACGTGCCTATCTGCTCCTGCTTCGTCCTGGACGTGCCTATCTGCTTCTGCGCTTCCTTGGACGTGCCTATCTGCTTCTGTTCTTCCTTGGACGTGCCTATCTGCCCCTGCTTCGTCCTGGACGTGCCTATCTGCTTCTGCGCTTCCTTGGACGTACCTATCTGCTTCTGCTCTTCCTTGGTCGTGCCTATCTGCTTCTGCTCTTCCTTGGTCGTGCTTATCTGCTTCTGCTCTTCCTTGGACGTACTTATCTGTTTCTGGACCGCCTTGGATGTGGCAATCCGTTTCTGGCCTTCTTTTGCAGCTGCAGTGCTCCCTGTTTCCTGAGTCCCGGCACCTGCCTCATTAACCGCCGCCCCGGCCTCAGCCGTACCGGCCTTATCTGTTCCGGCAGCAGCTGTACCGGCCACAACTGTTTCAGCCACAACTGCTTCCGTTTCTGCCTGTTCCCTTTTACCGGCGCTCTTCTTCACCCCGGCCTTCTTGTCAGCAGCCTTTTTAACCCCAGGCTTTTTCTCCGCCGCCTTTTTTACCGGCGGCTTCTTCGGGTCCGGTTTCACCGTATCTTCCACCTGCGTGCATGTATAAATGCTGACGCTCATAGGCGGTATATAGACTTCAATGGAATCATCCTTCTCATCCCATTCCAGCTTCTTAGATGTCTTAACCCGTCCGTTTATCCTGCCTTCCCCGCCAAAATCCCTGGCATCGGTATTGAATATCTCCTTATACTTGCCGTGGAAGGGAACTCCCACGCGGAACTTCTCATGCTCTATATTATCAAAATTACAGATGAAGAGAAGAGTCTCCTCATTCTTCCTGCTCCTGCGCAGGAATATAATCATACTCTCATTTTGATAGCTGCAGTTAATCCACTCAAAGCCATCCGGGTCATAATCCATCTCATACAGGGCCGGGTGCTCACAATACAGCTTATTAAGCACCTTTACATAATTCTGCATATTCTTGTGGACAGGTTCTTCCAGCAGCTCCCACTGCAGGGAGGCGCCCTCATTCCACTCGTTCACCTGGGCGTATTCCTGGCCCATGAACAGCAGCTTCTTTCCTGGATGGCCCATCATGAAGGCATATGCGGCCCTCAGGTTCTCCGCCTTCTTTTCCAGGGTTCCGCCCGGCATTTTTCCAATCATGGAACCCTTGCCGTGTACCACCTCATCATGCGAGAACACCAGCACAAAATCCTCGCTGTAGGCGTACAGCATGGAGAACGTCAGCTCCCCGTAGTTATTCTTCCTGAAAAATGGGTCGCATCTCATGTAGTTGGTAAAGTCATTCATCCAGCCCATGTTCCACTTATAGTCAAAGCCCAGGCCCCCCTCTTTGGGGTCGCCTGTAATCATGGGCCACGCCGTGGACTCCTCCGCAATGATGACCACGCCGTCCTTGCGGCCCTTAAACACGGAATTAAGATGCTTCAGGAATTCCATTGCCTCCAGGTTCTCATTGCCCCCATAGAGGTTGGGAACCCATTCGCCGTCATTCTTCCCATAGTCCAGATAGAGCATGGAAGCAACTGCGTCCATCCTGATTCCGTCTGCATGGTACTTGTCCGCCCAGAACAGTGCGTTGGCAATCAGGAAATTGGTCACGCCGGGACGTCCGTAATTGTAAATCAGAGTTCCCCAATGGGGATGGGAACCCTTTCTGGGGTCCATGTGCTCATAGACGCAGGTGCCGTCAAATGCGGCCATGCCATATGCATCCCTGGGAAAATGGGCCGGTACCCAGTCCAGTATGACGCCGATTCCCTGACCATGCATATAATCCATAAAATACATGAAATCCTCAGGAGCGCCATAGCGGCTGGTAGGGGCGTAATATCCGGTGACCTGATAGCCCCAGGATTCATCCAGGGGATGCTCCATCACAGGCATAAGCTCCACATGGGTATATCCCATGTCCTTTACGTATTCCGCCAGCCTTGCCGCCAGCTCGCGGTAATTATAGAATTCCGAACCCGTCAGGTCCTGTCCGTTTTCATCCCTGGCGGTTTCCCTGCGGAGCCAGGAACCCAGATGAACCTCGTATATGTTCATGGGCTTGTCCTTTGTATCTGTCTTTGCCCTCTGAGCCATCCATGACCTGTCGTTCCATTTGTATTTACCGATATCCCACACAATAGATGCATTGTTGGGACGCAGCTCCGCATAATTGGCATAGGGGTCTGCCTTCAGCATGGGCTCCCCTGCCTTTGTCTTTATCTCGTACTTATAGATTTCACCCTCATACAGACCGGGAATAAACAGCTCAAACACACTGCCGTCCCCTTCTCCCAGACGGCGCATCTGATGGCGCCTTCCATCCCACAGGTTGAAATCCCCCACCACGCTGACACGCATGGCGCATGGCGCCCACACGGAAAAGTATACGCCGGATACACCGTCGATGGTCATGGGATGGGCCCCCATCTTCTCGTAAATTGTGTAGTGGATGCCCGCTGCAAACTTCTTTAAATCCTCTTCCCGGTACTGGGGAGCAAATGAATAGGGGTCATAGAGTTCCTCCGTCACCCCGTTGTCATACGTAACCACCAGGGTGTAGGGTGTTATGCTCTTGCGTGGTATCAGCGCTGCAAAAAAACCAGCCTCATCTGCCAGCTCCATGGGAAACTTCTTCCCGGTTGTGGAAATCTTTACACTGATTTCAGCTGCAGTGGGTATCAGCGCCTGAATCAGAAGTCCCTCCTCTGTCAGATGGGGTCCCAGCATGGCATGGGGATTGGATGACTCAGAATATACCAGTTCTTCAATCCCTGCCCAATCCATCAAATCATATAATTTCTGTTCCATATTATTGCCCCCTTGTAAGTTTATTCATTCTTCGGTCTGATATCAGCACGGCTGCCGTATGTCCGACTCCTAAAGGGTGTTTGCCCTGTCAGCAATATTCTGTCTGAAATTAACCACATCATGCTCGTATTCTTCATCCATAAGGGGAGAAGTAATCATGAAATCCGCGCTGGCCTTGTTGTTCGCAATGGGAATGTCGTAGACCTGGGCGATTCTCAACAAAGCCTTAACGTCCGGGTCGTGGGGCTGTGCCGTCAGCGGGTCGGAAAAGAAAATCACAAAATCAATCTTCCCCTCCACAATCTTGGCCCCTATCTGCTGGTCGCCGCCCAGGGGACCGCTGTTGTACCCCTTCACAGGCAGGTTGGTGGCATCCGTAATCATGCGGGCCGTTGTGCCGGTGCCGCACAGGAAATGCCTGGACAGTATATCCTTATGCTCCCCGCACCACTGTATCAGTTCCCTCTTTTTCTGGTCGTGGGCAATAAGGGCAATGTTCTTCTGTTTTCGTATGGTCATTGGTAAATAATCCATTTTCATCTGTCTCCTTTCAGTCCGTCACTTTGTTCGCAATGGTTCCTATCCCTTCTATGGTGCACTCCACCACATCCCCGGGAGCCAGGAATTTGGGCGGGTCAAAGCCCATGCCCACACCTGCCGGAGTACCTGTGGCAATGATGGTTCCGGGCTGCAGTGTCATGCCCTGGGACAGTTCGCTTACAATGTGGCTGATATCAAATATGAGCAGTTCCGTATTGCTGTCCTGGCGAAGCTCACCGTTCACCCTGGACTGTACCTGTACCTTGGGCGGATAAGACAATTCATCCACGGTCGCAATGCATGGGCCCATGGGCAGAAAGCCGTCCAGCCCCTTGCCGAAATACCACTGCTTATGCCGTGTCTGCAGGGTCCTGGCGCTTACATCATTGATAATGGTATATCCGAATATATAGTCCTTTACATCTTCCTCCCTGACATGGGATGCCTCACGGCCGATGATAACTGCCAGCTCTGCCTCGTAATCCAAATCCGCCACAATATCCCTGTGGCTGGGAATGCCTGCGCCGGGGTCCGTGGCCCGGTTCACCCGCTTGGAAAAATAGATGGCATAGGGTCTTTCCCCGTTAAATGCTTCCTTCTTAAATCTGGCTGACTCCTCTGCATGAGCCATGTAATTGATTCCCAGGCAGATAACATCCTGCCGAGGATGGGGAATGGGCGCCAAAAGCCTTACCTCCCCAATCGGGGCAGCTCCCCTGATTTTATATGGGTCCTGGCCGGACGCATACTCCAGCAGCTGCTTCTCCGAATCACTGATGTTCTCTATCAGCTCCTGCATGGTCTTATAATCCATATCCAGGGAAGCAAGGGGATAGACCCAGCTTCCGTCCCTGCTGATGACTCCAAGTCCGGATTTGTGTTCGATTTCATATGTAACTAGTCTCATAATGCCCTCCTGCTCATACCATTACGTGTATCTCATGTTTACTCTACCACATTTTTCCGAATTTTTCTACGATTTTGCCATTATTTCAGAAATCGCCCTTCCCCTGACAGAAGACGTACTGTCTAGTAAATGGACTCCCGGAGAATCTTATGTATCTGGATTACCAGGGTGGGCAGAAAGGCTGCCGCTGCCAGGGTGGTGAGCTGGCTCAGGCTTAAATCGGCGGCCGCGAACATGATTTGCAGGCCCGGCACAAAGAGCACGGCAGCCAGCAGGACCACTCCCAGCTGAAACGCCATAACACTGTACAGGTTGCTTCCCAGCCCCAGACGTATGATGGAATGGCTGCTGCGGCAGTTAAATCCGTGGAACAGGCGGGCCAGGGTAAGGGTGGAAAATGCCATGGTGCAGGCCCTTCCGGCGCCGCCCTCATGAAGCCCGGTGGTATAGGCCCACATGGTGGCTGCTGCAATCAGGGCTCCCTGGACCAGGATATCCCGTATAAAGGAAGCGGTGAGGATACCCTCTTTTGGGTTTCTGGGCGGCTCCTTTAACAGTCCCTCCTCCGGCGGCTCCATACCTATGGCAATGGCCGGAAGGGAATCCGTTATAAGGTTGATGAACAGCAGGTGCACCGGTTTAAAGGGCAGCGGCAGGGACAGCAGGGATGTATATAGTACGCAGAGTATTCCGGCCATGTTTCCGGACAAGAGGAACTGGATGGAATTCTTTATGTTCCTGTATACATTCCTGCCGTTGGACACTGCCTTTATAATGGTGGCAAAGTTGTCGTCCGCCAGTATCATGGATGCCGCGTCCTTGGATACCTCAGTTCCCGTGATTCCCATAGCCACGCCGATGTCGGCCTTCTTAAGGGCCGGGGCGTCATTGACGCCGTCCCCTGTCATGGCCACGATGTGCCCCCGGTTCTGCCATGCCTTTACAATGCGTATCTTGTGCTCCGGCGACACCCTGGCATAGACCGAGATATGCTCCAGGCTCCGGTTTAAATCCTCCTCTTCCATGCGGTCCAGCTCCGCCCCTGTCACCGCCATGTTTCCGGGCGTAAAGATGCCGATTCGCTCCGCTATGGACATGGCAGTTACCTTGTGGTCCCCTGTAATCATCACAGGACGGATGCCTGCCTGCCTGGCGCTGGCCACTGCCTGGCGTGACTCCGGCCTGGGCGGGTCCATCATGGCGGTCAGGCCCAGAAACACCAGGTTATCCTCCAGCCTGCCTGACAGGGATGAACGGTCCTGGCTGTTTCCCGCCTTTGTCCCTGCAAAGCCGGAATTGCCCCGCTCCTTTCCCTCATCATTCAAAGGGCGGCATGCAAAGGCCAGTACCCTGAGCCCTCTGGCAGACCAGCGGCTGTTCTGGTCCAGTATTCTCTGGCGGTCTGACGAGGATAAGGTACGGCTTGGTACGGCTGCCCCGTTCAATCCGGCTTCCCCGGCCAATCCGGCTGTCCCGGCCTTCCGGCTGGTTTCCATGGCGGCCGGATTGGCCAGGCGGGTGCATTTTTTAAGCAGCACATCCACGGCGCCCTTGACAAAGACAACATCGCATCCCTCTATCTCGTTTACAGTGGTCATGAGCTTGCGGCGGGAGTCAAAGGGAATTTCTCCTTTTCTCGGGCTTTGGAGCCGTACCTGCTCCGGGATAAGCCCCGCCTCCCTGGCCATGTTAAAGAGCGCAGTCTCCATGGGGTCCCCGTCCTGGCCGGACGCATTGTTATTTAAGACAGCCCCCATGAGAAGGAGCCTGACATCGCTCCGTCCCCTTGCATGTTCCAGCCAGTCCGGCGGCTGCTCCGTATGGTTGACGTACACATGCTCCACATCCATGCGGTTCTGGGTCAGGGTCCCCGTCTTATCGGAACAGATAACAGAAACACATCCCAGACTCTCCACTGCCTTCAGGTCTTTTATGATGGCCTGCTCCTTGGCCATCTTCTGGGTGCCCATGGCCTGGACAATGGTGACAATGGAACTCAATGCCTCGGGTATGGCCGCCACTGCCAGGGCCACTGCAAACATCAGGGCATCCAGCACCGGCTCCCTGCGGTACAGGCTGAGCAGAAACACCAGGCCGCATATGGCAATGATGGCAATGGCCAGGTGGCCGGAAAACCGGTCCAGGCTCACCTGAAGGGGGGTCTTTTGTTCCTTGGTGTCGTTCATCAGGACAGCTATCTTTCCGATTTCCGTGTTCATACCAGTGGCTGTCACCACTGCCACGGCACGGCCTGAGGTCACCAGGGAGCCGGAAAATACCATGTTGGTCCTGTCGGCCAGTGCCACGGCCCCATCCTTTGCCCTCACTGCCCCGGTGTGCTTCTCCACTCCCAGGGACTCCCCTGTAAGGGAGCTTTCATTGACGGTCAGCCCGTACACTTCCAGCAGCCGCCCGTCTGCAGCCACCATATCCCCCGTCTCCAGAAGCAGGATATCCCCCGGCACTACCAGGGCAGACGGTATGGTCATGCTGCGCCCGTCCCGCAGCACCCTGGCTTCAGGCGAGGAAAGGCGTTTTAAGCTGTCCAGGGATTTTTCCGCCTTCTGATGCTGGACAGTTCCCAGCACTGCATTTAGCAGCAGAACTGCAAATATAACCATGGCGCTCTCCGGGTCCCCTGTAAGCATGGACACGGCTGCCGCTCCAATGAGAATGATGACCAGCAGGTCCTTAAACTGCGCAAGGAATACCTGCCACCACTGGAGCCGCCCGGTCTCCTCCAATACATTCTCACCATATTCCTTAAGACGCTGCTCCGCTTCCCCGCTGTCTATTCCCTGCCTGCCGGAGTCCAGTCCGGCCAGCACATCTGCCTCCGGCTGTTCAAACCAATCTGCCATCTGTCTCTCCCCTCTTCCCAGATTCATGTACTTTATGGAACTGTCCGCCGCTGCATGAACAGATATAAAAATGCTCCCGGAAGCGCATACACACGCTGGTTCCGGGAGCACTCCATAAGAGTACCCACTCTAAATCTATGAATCGAAAAGAATCATTATGACCCGCCGGTACCCGGCCGGGTGAGAAAGCTTCGCAGGCAGTCACCGTAATCAGTCCCTTTTGCCGAACATCATACCGAACGCCACTTTATAGCCTTCTTCCAGGGAATCTATCTCCACATATTCCTCCCTGGTATGGGCGCCTGCGCCACGGAAGCTCCCCACGCAGACACTGGGAATTCCCATGGACAGAGGAATGTTGCAGTCCGTGGAACCGGCGCTGTGCTCCGGCTCCTGTCCGGTTATCTCCGCCACCACTCTGTGGGCCCGGTCTGTCAGGGCCTGTTTCCGTTCCCTGTCAACCTCCCCCTCGCAGGGTCTGACCCCCATAACCTCAACGGACACATCCAATCCCTCTGCCTTTGCCTGGTCCACTGCCTCCTGGAACCGCTGTTCCATATATTCCAGGTTCTCTTTCCGGTCGGAACGGAACTCATACAGCATCTCAGCCTCCTGGGCAATGGTGTTGACCGAGGTCCCTCCGGATATCGTGCCTGCATTATAGGTGGTCTTCCCGCCCTCCGGCAGCCGGATACCATACAGCTTTACCACCAGGGATGCCAGGCCGGCAATGGCATTCTCATTTCCAAAGTCATTGTAGGAATGGCCGCCCCGGGTGCGTACCCTTATCCGGAACCGCCTGGACCCCACCGCCCTGTCCACGATGCTGGAAAGGGTGCTGTCAAAGGTGCAGAAGCTCTCCATCCGGTCCCCGTAGTCACGGCAGATATTCCGCACTCCCTTCAGGTTTCCCAGCCCCTCCTCCCCTGCATTGCACACCAGCAGAAGTCCAGGGGCATCCCCGCCTCGGATTTCCCTCCAGCCAGGGGTATCCACATGTTCTGCTATATATTTTCCTGCCAGCAAAAGGCATACCAGACATGCTGTGTCGTCCCCCGCGCCGGGGCAGCAGATGCGTCCGTCCTCCACCCTGAGGGGAAGTTCCGTTTCATCGGGAAATACCACATCCATATGGGCCATGAATACCTCCACCGGCCCATCCTGCCTTACATCCGCCGGGTATACCACATTGAGGGCCTGGTCCACATATACGCCCCTGGCGCCCTGGGCCTTAAGCCAGTCCGAACAGAATTCCGCCCGCCTTTCCTCATGGTTGGAGGGCGCCGGTATCCTGGCCAGCTCCAGAAGCAGGTTGTATGCCTCCTGTCTGTGGTTCTCTATATACTGTATCATTTCCTCTGTCAGTATCATCTGCCTCTTCTTCCTTTCCGGCTGCTTTTCCTGCTGTCCTTGCCCTGGAGGGCTTCTTCCCAGCCGGAACCGCCTTTCCCATCAGCACCACAATGGTCCTTGCCATAATCATCGTGGACTTCTGGTTCTCCAGAACAGGTTCGCTGCCCCGGTCATACATGCCGTTCACCTGGTCCTCGTCCGTATTAAAGGCAGTGTGCCATTTATAGTCCTTCGGCAGATTGGGCAGGGCGAACTCATGGGGCTCCCAGTGCATGTTAAAGGCCACGTAGAAGTAGTCGTCCTCCCTTCCGTCCGGCTTCCTGCCGTATTTCCCGCAGTATAGGATGCCCAGCTGGCGGCAGAAGCGGTCAAACATGGGGCACCAGGTCTTAAGGCCGTGGTAGGACACGTCCGGCAGTCCCACGGAACGGTAATCCATCAGGGCCGGCTCCTTGTCCATGTGGAACACGGAGTGCTCCTTTCTGAACTGAATCACGTGCTTTACAAATTCATGGATACTGCTGTTGGACTTTAACAGCGTCCAGTTAAGCCATGATATATCGTTGTCCTGGCAGTAGGAGTTGTTATTTCCCTTTTTGGTCCGGCCAAACTCATCCCCCATCATGAGAAGGGGCGTTCCCTGGCTTAAAAACAGCATGAGCAGGGCATTGCGTATCTGTTTCCTGCGCATCTGCATAATCCGTTTCTTCCTGCAGGGGCCTTCCACGCCGCAGTTCCAGGACTGGTTATAGTCTGTCCCGTCCCGGTTATCCTCACCGTTGGCCTCATTGTGCTTTGTGTCATAGGATACCATGTCCATCATGGTAAAGCCATTTGTATTGGCCATGTAATTGATGACGCCCACCTGCTCCGGATTCCGCCGGATGTGGTACGCCAGCCGGTTAAGCTGGTCCTCATCCCCCTTTAACAGGCTGCGCATATCCATCATAAAACCGTCGTTATACTCTGCCAGATGCTTTGTCCGCCCCGGCTCCACTCCGTCCCAGCCAGGGGCAAACAGTTTAAGCCTGCTGAGATAGGGGTCCTCCCCCAGAAGCTTAACCGGCGCATACCCCACCAGACGGATGCCGTCCACATGGTATTCCTGTGCCCAGAAACGGACCACATCCAGCACATAGGATGGTGCTTCCTTTCCATCGAAGAAAAGCTCCAGGACCAGTTCCAGTCCAGCCCTGTGCAGGGCCTTAACCATATCCTTGAACTCCCGGTCAGGCTGTCTCACCGGTCCGCTGCTGTAGGAGCATTTAGGCGCAAAATAATATCCGCCGGTATATCCCCAGTAATTGAGCCTGCCGTCCGGCTTTTCAGCTGCAAAGGGGCTTCCGTCCACACGCTCCGGTATGATTAGCTCCTCAAACTCCACCGGAGGCATCATCTCCAGGGTAGTGATTCCCAGGTCCTTCAGATAAGGAATCTTGTCCGCCACTCCCTTAAAGGTTCCGCGGCTGGCCCCTTCCACACCGGAGGAGACATGTTTGGTAAATCCCCTGGGATGGATGTGGTAAATCACACACTGGTCATAGGGAATGCATGGAAGGACGTCGTCCTCCCAGTCATACGCTCCCCCCTCTTCATCCAGAGGCGTGCGCACCGGTTTATCCAGGCGTTCCAGGCTTCCCCAGCGCTCCATCCCGGTAAACTGCCTTCCGTAAGGGTCCGGCACCAGCTGTCCGTCCGCCTCGTACACATATTCCAGGCCGGAAAAATCTCCCAGCACAGTCATGCTCCACACATCGCCGGTCCTGGAATGTTCCGGAAAAACGATTCTTTCCCTGGGGCTTTTCGCCCCTTTCCTATATAAAATAACGGCACAGGCCTCTCCCTTAGAGGAGAAGGAAAAATGCACCCCTCCAGAGACAGCAGTCACTCCCATCGCATATATTCTTCCATCATTCCTGTCTATCTGGAATCCCTTCTTCATCTCTGTTACCGCCTTTCCTAAGACAATAAATCTCTAAATACAAATTTAAATATGATAAGAAAAGTATATAGTTAGTTGGATACTTTGTCAATAAATCAACACTTTTTGCCAGCAATCGTCATCCTATTCCAAACAAAAAGAACTGGTTTCAGAAAAATACAATTTCTCTGATAACCAGTTCCCGGACCTACTTCTGGGCCTCTATCTGCTCCACCAGCTCATTGAGATACATCCAGCGCTCCATCTTTTCCTCCAGCTGTGCTTCCCTGGCGGACTTTTCCTCCATCAGCTCATTCAGCCTGGTATAGTTGGTGGCGGATTTTCCAATCTCCTGTTCCAAATCCTCTATGGACTGCTCCAGGTCTGCAATATCCGTCTCAATGGTCTCCCATTCACGCTGTTCCTTGAAGGAAAGCTTGCGCTTCTTTTCAGCGCCTGCCGCCTGTTTCCAGTTATTCCGGTTTACAGACAGGCTGTCCCCGCTTTTATCACTGTCAGCGCCTTTTCCGCCATTCTGGCTTCCCGCCTCCTGGGGATGTCTGGCGGCCCAGGCCATCTGGTAATCCGTGAACCCTCCCTCGTACTGGCTCACCTTTCCCTGACCCTCAAAGGCAAAGATACGGTTCACCACGCGGTCCAGAAAATACCGGTCATGGGACACGGCTATGACAATGCCCGGAAATGTATCCAGATAGTCCTCCAGTATGGTCAGTGTCTGTATGTCCAGGTCATTGGTGGGCTCGTCCAGCAAAATCACATTGGGCGCTTCCATGAGGATGCGCAGCAGGTAGAGCCTGCGCCTCTCCCCGCCTGACAGGCGGCCTATGGTGGTATACTGCATACCGGACGGGAACAGGAACCGCTCCAGCATCTGGCTGGCGCTGATGCTGCCGTCCTTTGTCTTTATATACTCCGCAGCATTCTTAATATAATCAATGACCTTAAGACTTTCATCCATGGCCTCGTTTTCCTGGGAAAAATAACCCATCTTCACGGTCTGTCCAATCTGGATGGTGCCCGAATCCGGCTCCACCCAGCCTGCCAGCATTTTCATCAGGGTAGACTTCCCGCTTCCGTTGGGTCCAATGATGCCCACACGGTCATTTTTCAGGAAGATATAGGTGAAATCCTTCATCAACACCTTGTCTGCGTATGCCTTGCAAAGGTCCTTCACCTCCACCGTGGTCCTGCCCAAACGGCTGGCTATGGATTCCAGCTCCACGTTGCGGTCATACTCAGGTCCCTTCTGGTCCCGCAGCTCCTCATAGCGCTGTATATGAGCCTTCTGTTTGGTGGAACGGGCCCTGGCCCCCCGCTGCATCCAGGCAATCTCATTGCGCAGGATGGTCTGGCGTTTGCGCTCTGTTGCCTCAGCCATTTCCAGGCGTTCCGCTTTCAGGGACAGGAAGCCCTCATAATTTGCCTGATAGCTGTAAAGCTTTCCCTTATCCAGCTCCACAATGCGGCCCACCACGCTGTCCAGAAAGTACCGGTCATGGGTAATCATCAGCAGGGCGCCCCGGAAGGATTTCAGATATTCCTCCAGCCAGTCAGCCATGCCGCTGTCCAGATGGTTGGTCGGCTCGTCCAGAATCAGCAGGTCAGCCGTACTCATAAGCACACTGGCCAGAGCCACCCTTTTTCTCTGGCCCCCCGACAGGGTGGAGGTCAGGGCATCGTGGTCCATGATACCCAGCTTGTTAAGCATGCTCTTGGCCGTGGCCTGCATTTCGTCAGGGGAACTGTAATGGGACCCGTCTGCATTTTCCCGCATAACGCTTTCCAGCACCGTATCTCCCTCTGCAAATTCCGGAATCTGGGACAGATAGCGTATGTAGAGGCTGCGCCCCCTTACCACGCTTCCGCTGTCCGGCTCTTCCAGACCAGCCACAATCTTAAGGAGCGTGGACTTGCCTGTGCCGTTGACGCCAATCAGTCCAATCTTCTCCCCCTCGTTGATGGAGAAGGAGGTGTCGTCAAACAGCAGCCTCTCCGTATATGATTTTGTCAAATGTTCAATGGTAACCAGATTCATCGTCTTTTCCTCTTATTCAATCACCAGCTCCACCGGACAATGGTCTGAACCCATGACCGTACTGTGGATGGATGCGCTTACCAGCCTGTCCTTAAGGCTTTCTGATACACAAAAATAGTCAATACGCCACCCGGCATTCTTGGCCCTGGCGCTGAAACGGTAGGACCACCAGGAGTATATTCCCTCCAAATCCGGATAGAAATAGCGGAAGGTATCCACAAAGCCGGCTGCCAGAAGGTCTGTGAACTTTCCCCTCTCCTCATCGGTGAAACCTGCATTTTTCCTGTTTGTCTTAGGATTCTTAAGGTCAATCTCCCTGTGGGCCACATTCAGGTCCCCGCAGAATATCACGGGCTTGCTCTCCTCCAGTTTTTTAAGGTATGTCCTGAAATCATCCTCCCATTTCATCCTGTAATCCAGTCTTGCCAGACCGTCCTGGGAATTAGGGGTATAGCAGGTGACCACATAATACGCAGGAAACTCTGCCGTAATCACCCGGCCCTCTGTGTCGTGTTCCTCCATGCCGATGCCATAGGACACGGACAGGGGTTCTTCCTTTGTAAACATGGCTGTGCCGGAATATCCCTTTTTTCTGGCATAGTTCCAGTACTGGTGATAGCCGGGCAGGTCCAGGTCAATCTGGCCCTCCTGAAGCTTGCTTTCCTGTATACAGAATACATCTGCGTCCGCTTCCCTGAAAAAATCCAGGAAGCCCTTACCCACACAGGCCCTGAGGCCGTTCACATTCCACGAAATCAACTTTGTCATTTTTTATGGCTCCTCTCCGGAACATGCTCCGGTTATGACTTTCCCGGTACGTCCCTGTCTTATATTTCAATGACTGCTTACTCCGGATATACCAGCCTGGATTCCGGGAATTCGTCCACATGGTACAACACATCCAGGTACTTTTTGGCCAGGAATCTGGCCATACCCAGATTCATATCCAGATAATTGCCGCAGTCCTTTGGGGATGCCCCCGGCACCTCACCGTCAAAATCACGGATGAACTCATACATTTCCACCATCAGGGGCAGGATATCCCCTGACTCATGGTCCCCTGCCAGCAGCAGATAGAACCCGGTCCTGCATCCCATGGGTCCGAAATAGATGCATTTTTTCCCAAAGGTCCCGTGATTCCTTAAAAAGGTTGCCCCCAGATGCTCGATGGTATGCATTTCCGCCGTATTCATCACCGGCTCCTGGTTGGGCGAGGTCATCCGCAGGTCAAAGGTGGTCACAACCGCGCCCTCCACCTGGTCTTTCCTGGATACATAGACCCCTGGCTGCAGCTTATTGTGGTCAATGGTAAAACTGGTGATTTTTTCCATGTCTTTTCTCCTCTCAATCCATTCCATAATATCCGTTCAGGAATTTGGCACATGCCTCGTCCTTGTAATTGTAAAAATAACAGTAAGGGCCGTTCCATCTTGTGTAAAAATACTGTCCAATGGTGCTCACATCTCCCTTTTCATTGGAGACAAGCTCCTTCACCGGTTTCCCGTCCCGGCAGATGATGTACCGGGACCGGTACGAATCCTGGTCCGTGATGCAGATGTATGCTGTGCCGCCTCCCACCTGGACCACATAGCGGTAGGGCAGCTCATCCTCTGTCTTTCCCTCTGTGTCGTAATCCAGCAGATGGTTTCCATATACGTCATAGTAGTGTTCCAGATTTCCCTGCCTCATCAGGATAACCGGAAGCCCGCTGTCTGAGTAATATCTGGTTTCCACATCCTCCCCGGTTATGCCGTACATCTGAAGAAGGTCCTGGTGGTCCTCCCTAAAGGACTCCTCCAGCCGGTATGCTTTCTCCCATGTGTCATCCCCGGACCAGTCCACCCACCGGTTCTCTGCAATGGAATAATGCCCGTATTTCCCTGTCAGGGTATCCATGGCCGGGATGACTGTTTCCCTGCTGCACTCCAGGTAAGGAGACACGCTGCTGCCCTCCACATGGCTGATAAACTGAAGCAGGCGCATGCTGGAGTCGAACACGCCGATTCCCGCCTCACCGTAAAGGGCAGGCCCGGAGGCCAGAATCACATAGCCCTCAGGAAGTGGCACAGAGCCCTCAAATGCCTCATCCAAACCAGTCAGCTCCCCTGGCAGTTCCTTTTCCCCTTTTCCAACGCCCACATACCCCAGGCCGTTAATCAGGGACTGTCCATCCTCAGTGGTAAGCCACTCAAAGAGCTGGTATGCCTTTGAATCCTTTGGCTCATCAGCCCGGACAGCAGCGTAAAAATCGTTGACAAAGGGATAGCTTTTGTCCCGGATGGTATCGCTGTCCGGCATCACGCCGTCCACTGCCATAAAGGCCAGCTCCGGTTTCCGGTACATATTCCTGGCATAGTAGTACACCGAATATCCCAGGGCGTCCCCGGTTCCGTCATAGGCCGATACTTTCTCAATCAGCTCCCCCATATCCCCGGACACCAGCTCCTTTGGCGCGTCTGCCATGGCGGTTCCCTTCATGACCAGCTTCTCCATCAGGTTCTGGCTGCCGGAATCCCCGGTCCTCTGGAATGCCTGAATGGCTCTGTTCCTGCCGCCCACATCCTTCCAGTTGCGGATGGCGCCGGAATAGATGTCCGCTATCTGTCTGCCGGTAAGGGACTTAACCGGATTGGAACGGTTGGCCAGGAATACCAGGGCGTCCCTGCCGATTGGCTTCATAAGGATTTCCCTGCCGGACTCCTGCATTGCCTTTTCCACCTGCTCCCCCGGTTCATAGGCAATCACCAGGTCGGCTTTTCCGTACCACCCCCCATCCCCCTGAATCAGGGACAGCCACGCACCTGTGGTCTTATGGTGGTTCACCGCTGCCTCCGCCTCCATGGCCGTGGCTCCCGTGGTCATGCGGTACAGGGCATGCATAAGGGGCAGGGCAGCCGTGGAGCCGTCTATCACCGGGAAATCCTCCACCCCGATTCTGGGCGCAGTGCAGACACTCCGTCCTTCCTCCAGCTGCTTAATGATTTTAAGATTGTCCCGCTCATTCCGGTTCAGCACACTGCTGTCAAAGGCATCCGGCTCCACCGATGGTTCGTACCAGGATTTCTTCCGGAAATACCGGTTCAGGTCCTCGCTCTTAAACCATCTTCCATGCCTTGCATAAATCTCATTCCTGGCTATCCTCAGTTCCTCCGCAGTCAGCCCGGCCAGTTCCCCGGCCGTGTACGCGTGTTCCGCTCCATGGGGAAGAATGTAGTCATCTCCCAGCTTTCCTGCCTTATAAGGGCTGTCCTCTCCCTCCCCCGGCACGGACTCTGTATCCTCCTGTCCGGCATTATCTCCTGTCTGCCCGGACTTATCTCCTGTCTGTCCGGCCTTGTCTCCGGCCTGTCCGGCCTGCTGTGCCGGACGGTCTGCGGCAGCGCCCCCTGCCTGCTCCAGCCGGTTGTTCCCTGCCGCGCACCCTGACAGGGCCAGGGCCAGACAGGCTGCCAGTGCCTGGATATATGCTTTTCTCAACGGTTCATCCCCTTTCGGAATCCCAGCCTCTACTGAAAAGGGGCAGGATTCATCCATCCTGCCGCCCTGTCACTGCCACTATATTAATCGTCTGCCTCTTCACTTTCAGTCAATGTGAAGGTAAATCTCTTACGAGCCATCTCATCACTTTCAAGGTACTCATCGTAGGTGGTAATCTTATCTACCAGCTTGCCGTTGATGATTTCCATGATGCGGTTTGCAGTGGTCTGCACAATCTGGTGGTCACGGGAGGAGAAAATCATCACGCCCGGGAACTTAATCATACCGCGGTTCAGCGCGTCAATGGACTCCATGTCCAGATGGTCCGTCGGCTCATCCAGCATCAGCACATTGGCCCCTGATATCATCATCTTGGACAGCATACAGCGCACCTTCTCGCCCCCGGAAAGGACCTTCACCTTCTTCACGCCGTCCTCCCCGGCAAACAGCATACGTCCCAGGAAGCCGCGGACATAGGTTACGTCCTTCTCAGGCGAATACTGGGTCAGCCACTCCACGATGGTATCATCGTTGTCAAACTCGGCGCTGTTGTCCTTGGGGAAGTAGGCCTGGGAGGTGGTAAGCCCCCACTTATAGCTTCCCTCATCCGGCTCCATCTCGCCGGACAGAATCTTAAAGAGCACGGTCTTGGCCCGCTCATTTGGTCCCACCAGGGCCACCTTGTCCTCGCGGCCCAGGATGAAGGAGATATCGTCCAGTATCTTCTCGCCGTCAATGGTCTTGCTTAAGTGCTCCACGGTAAGGACCTCGTTGCCAATCTCGCGGAAAGGACGGAAATCAATGTATGGATACTTACGGCTGGAAGGACGGATGTCGTCCAGTTCAATCTTCTCCAGGGCGCGCTTACGGGAAGTAGCCTGCTTGGACTTGGAAGCATTGGCGGAGAAGCGCTGGATGAATTCCTGCAGTTCCTTAATCTTCTCTTCCTTCTTGCGGTTGGCTTCCTTCATCTGCTTGACAATCAGCTGGCTGGACTCCACCCAGAAGTCATAGTTTCCTGCATACAGCTGGATTTTGCCATAGTCAATGTCCGCTATCTGGGTGCAGACCTTATTCAGGAAATAACGGTCATGGGATACCACGATAACCGTGTTCTCAAAGTTAATCAAAAACTCCTCCAGCCACGCAATGGCGTCCAAATCCAGGTGGTTGGTAGGCTCATCCAGAAGCAGGATGTCCGGGTTGCCGAACAGGGCCTGGGCCAGCAGCACCTTTACCTTCTGGGCGCCCAGAAGCGAGGCCATCTGCACATAGTGCAGGTCCGGCTCAATGCCAAGTCCGTTTAACAGGCTTTCAGCATCCGACTCTGCCTCCCATCCGTTCATGTTGGCGAATTCACCCTCTAACTCAGCGGCCTTGATGCCGTCCTCGTCCGTGAAGTCCTCCTTCATGTAGATGGCTTCCTTTTCCTTCATTATCTCATACAGCCTCTTGTTGCCCATGATAACCGTATCCAGAACCGTGTACTGGTCATACTTAAAGTGGTCCTGCTGCAGGAAGGACAGCCTCTGTCCGGGGGTGATGATGACATCGCCGCTGGTAGGCTCCAGCTGGCCTGACAGGATTTTAAGGAATGTGGACTTTCCGGCGCCGTTCGCACCGATAAGTCCATAGCAGTTGCCCTCGGTGAATTTGATATTCACATCCTCAAACAATGCCTTCTTGCCCACGCGAAGGGATATGTTGCTTGTACTAATCATGTTCGTTACCTTTCTCTTAATCTGTTCTGTTATTATACTCAAGGGCCTGTTTGAAAATCCGCTGCCGCCATCTGACGGAAAGCCATTTTCAAACACACCCTAGTAAAAGAGGGGTCATATACGGCCCCTCTCACGCTGTTTACTCAATATCAGATTGTACAGGGAAAATACTTATTTTGCAAGGGTTTTTCACAAAATTGTGGCCTCAGTCCTTCTATTTTGTACCTTTAATCTCCACCGGGTAGTTCACTCCCTGGGAATTCACATAGGTCACGGTTACCTTATCCCCGCTGTCGCCTGCCAGGGCCCCGTCCTCTATGGGGCAGTTATCCTTTAAAAAGCTTAACTCCTGGCCGTCGTCTGTCTTCATGGTAAAGCTGCTCATGGCGTTGGCCGTGGTCGTGCCTTTCTCCGTAAGGATGCTCCATTCCTCCTGCTCCGGAAGGGCCACCACCAGGGTCACATCCTCCAGCCTGCCCAGAGGCTCTCCTATATACGCAACGGCAATCTGTACATCCTCCTCAATCTCCACTTCCACATCCCGGATATCTGACTGCCTGATATCATAATCTCTGCCGTCGTCCGCCTGAAGGGTGAACACAGAGCCGTCCTCCGTCACCTTTGTGACGGTTCCCTGAAGCATATGGTATACTTCCTTTGCCTCAGCCGCCTGCTCCGTGGTTTCCAGGACCTGGGCCGTTGTCTCCGGCGCCTTGGCGGTTTCCCCAGCCGAAGCCTGGCTGGCGGCTGTCTCCGATGTCTCCACCGCCGGTTTCCTGGCGCAGCCGGTTCCCAGTACCATGGCCGCTGCCAGTGCAGCCGCCGCTATAATCAATGAATGTCTCTTCATATTGCAATTCCTCCCATCTTATATCAGATTACCTATGAAGCTTACCATCATATCCTGTTAATTTCAATAAAGATTCCCTTAATTTTAAACGCGCCCCAATCTCCATGCCCAGGATACCCGGCATATGCCGCAGATACAGCAGCCGGAGCAGGCGTCCGGCCTTAGGTGACAGTTCCATGGCAGTCCCTTCCTTTTTTCTATAAGTATGGGCTGAATCCGCAAAAATAAGCATCTGCCCAAGGACAAATGCTTATTTTAAAACATCACTATGGTATTTCTGCAAATCACTGCGCTGCTGACCAGCCAGGCTGTAAATCAGCCGCACCACTCCCTGATAACGCCTGCCAGAAAGCCTCTGGGCAGGATAACCGGCTTTCCGGTGAGCTGCTCCATTTTCTGTTTCATTTCTTTGTTATAGCCAATGCAGTCCAGCACAATGAAATCAGGGTCGGCGTTTCTCATGTCCATGGCTGCCTGCTCCAGGCTGCAGTCCCTGTCGTATGGGTTGCACACGGTCACTGCCACATGCTTCATGACAGGGGACCACTTCCCCATGCACAGTTCCTTCTGCTTCTCATCCGGCGTCACGATTCCCACCCTGCCCCGGACTGAAAAGCAGGGAAACACAGTCTCCATCAGCCGGAAAGGGTAAATGACCGGAATCCCTCCCGACCCCAGCCGTGGAAAGGGACCGGTACACAGCAGTACCGCAAGTCCCGCTCCCTGCTCCTCCAGCCGGCTGATTCTCTCCTCCAAAAGCGGCAGCAGCTTTTTCTCATCCATAGTAACCCATGAACCGTCCCTCAGCCTTGACACCAGTACGTTTTCACAGCCCTGTTCCGGGCCCAGGGCCTCTATCTCCGCCCGGTCCAGCCCATCCAGGGCGCCTGCCTCCAGAATTTGGACATCCCGGCCCAGTATCTCTCTTATCTCAGGCACCACATCCGTGCGCGGCGACTGACCGATGGTAATAAACCCGATTTTCCCCACCGCCGTCACCGCCCCATTGTCTGGATATGGGCCATGGAGCCGTATTTTTCAATCAGCATCCGGTACTCATCCTCATCGTAGAAACGGCATTTACCCTTGCCAAATGCCTTTGCTGTCTCCAGTGCAAACCTGGCTGCCTCCTCCACATCATTCAGATGGGTGGCCCCTGTGGCACAGCCCGGCACCATGCTCTCACTGGTAATTGCAACCCCCACCACCGGGGCCCTGGTTGCCGTGGACGGCTGCAGTACGCTGTTCAGGTGGTACAGTGAATTCCCATACGGCGTGATATCCTGTATGGTAATGGGGAAGGTATAGGGCAGTTCCCCTGTGGTCATCTGCATGATATCCAGCAAATCGTCGCTGATGCGCAGGATGTACCCTTCCTTTACCGTGGGTGATATGGCAAACCCCCTGTGGTTGATGATTCTGTTTCCCTTGGTAGTGTCCACGGAAAGGATGGCATCCATATCCCCGTCCACCTCCGCCTCATTCATCACAGCCATGTCCACCGGGGAGCCCATGAAGGGCACCGGCTCATGGGGCATGGTGGGAGCGGACGGGCAGATGTGGGTGGCCACAATCACATCCCCATCCAGCTCATCCCCGTTGCGTTTCATGGTAAACAGTTTGGACGCAACCGCCAGCACTGCCAGGGCCCCGTCCCCATCGGAGACAAAACCAGTGGCATCCGGCCTGGCGCCCAGTCCGCCCAGGCGCCCCAGTATTCCCAGAGTGGGGGCTGCGCCGCCCGAAGTCTTTCCATACCGTCCCGGAATCCTGATTTTCACGAAATCAGTGGCATGTCCCTGCTGGGACATGGTGCGCACTTCCACCTGATTGGCGCCAAACTGTTCAAAGTATGTCTTTATGGCCTTTCCGGAAACAAAGCTGCTGTCCAGTATATCGTATAATTCTAAAATTGGTCGCATTAACATCCTTGTAAGCCCTCTCTCTATTTTTTCGTCCTCAGGCACTCAAAATATGTGCAGACGCTTTCTGCCAGCACCGGGTCAATAACAGGAATCCCGCATTTTCTCATGAGCAGGTCCGAAATACCGATGGTGCTCATTCCTGTGCAGGAAAGGGCGATGGAGGAGGCGCCCGCAGCCCTTAACTCCAGCGCCTTCCTGATTACACTCTCCCTCCCCTTATCCGTCATCAAATCAAGGGTGCCGTTCACTCCCTCCGGCGTTCCCAGGTTAATCAGCCTGTCTCCAAATATTCTGGCATACGGCTCCGGCGCATAGTCCGTGATACCCAGTATGCCCGGATGCGCCCCGTACCGTCCGGCCATGGCTGCCACGGAGCTGCCTGCCCCGATGACCGGAATATCCAGTTCCTCTCTCAGTTCCTCCACAGCCGGGTCGTCGGCACAGCTGACTACAACGGCGTCCGCATCCTCAAACGCCCTGGCTGCTTTTATGATTTTCGGCACTGCCTGCACCTTTAATTCCAGGCTGTGTATTCCCTCTGGCTGGTCCGGGATGCAGACCGTAAAGGTTTTAAGCGCCGGTACATACTGCTCCATCAGCCTGCCGTGGATTTCCGCCTGGGCCTGGTCCGGGAGAGTAATGACGCGGATGACTCCCACCCGGAATGTCTGATTCATATCCATCACTCCTGTCCCAGATAATCCGTAATGGCCCCGATATACACCTTGGCCGCATTGACCACATCCTGTACGTCCACTGTCTCATTGTAGGCATGGACCCCCTCCAGGTTGGCAGGTCCGTACTGCAGCGTGGGGATTCCGGCGTAGCGGAAAAATCTGGCGTCGCTGCTGGCCCACTGGTAGGTCCTGTTCAGCGGTTCCTTCCACACGTCCTCCACGTTCCTGGCAACCGCCTCCACGATTTGTGCATTCTGGGGCGTACTGTTGGGTTCGGACTTCCATCCGAAATCATAGGTCACGCCATCTGCGCCCGCTTCCCGGATAATCAGGTCCACCGCATCCTCCACCATGGCGGTGGTGACGCCCAGAGGAATCCGGATATCCACCTCCGCCTCAGCATGGTCCGGGACCATGTTGACCTTTGTGCCGCCGTTTATTTTTCCGATATTGACCGTACAATGGTTCAGCACATGGCGCGCCCCCTTTGCCTCCAGCAGCCGCTCCGCCATTGCCCTGGATTCCTCCATGACCCTTGCTGTCTCCTCATCGTACCTGGGAACAATATCCCTGATTTTTTCCATACGCTCCAGGACCCGCATCAGCTTTACGATGGCATTGTCGCCCACAAAGGGTGAAAGACTTCCATGGGCCGGGGTCCCGCTTACGGACAGCTTAATCCAGCAGCTACCCTTCTGGCCGATTTCACAGTTAAAATACCCGGTGGGCTCTGCAATCAGGCAGGCATCCCCTTTTACGGTTCCGCTCTCCACCAGCCACTTGCTGCCCCAGGCCCCGCTGACCTCCTCATCCGGAACAACGGTCAGTACAATCTGTCCGCCCAGGTCAACCTTTTCGTCCGACAGGATTCCCATGACAAAGAGCAGCCCCCCAAGACCTGTCTTCATATCAGATGTACCCCGTCCCAGTATCTTCCCGTCCCGTATCTCACCGCAGAACGGGTCAAAATCCCACTTGTCCGGATTTCCCGGAGGCACTACGTCGCAGTGCCCGTTCAGGACCAGCACCCTTCCTTCCGGATTACCCATCTTTGCCACAATATTGGGCGTATCCGGCGTGGGACGGATGATTTCCCAGGAAATTCCATGCTTTTCAAGATAATCGCAGATAAAGCGTACGATTTCCTCCACCTCTCCCGGCGGGTTCACGCTGGGAATCTGAATCATGCGGCAGCATAAATCCAGCAGCTCCTCTTTCCTCTCCTCCACCAGTTCCTTTAGCCTTTTGTTATCCATGGTTCTGTGCTCCCTTCTCCCTATTTCGTCTTCTTTCCTGTCTTCCATCCGAACAATCCGGGAAATGCCTTAATCAGGGCTGCAAAGATTACAAACTGGAATACGGAATACAGCACTGCATACCAGGCCAGGGTAAATGGCCATGTGGGATAGAATGGGTACAGCTTCAGCAGATACGCATTTCCCGCTGTGAACATGGGCTGCTCAACAAAGAACTGAAGCAGGAAAGTCAGAATGCCAAACACCAGCCAGCGTTTTTTAGGGTCCTCTATTTTAAGAATCACAAACTTCCAGATAAAGGCCCAGTAAATACCTTTTATGGGCTGGGCCCAGATATCCACAATGGGTGTGCCTGATGGAATTCCCCTTGCAGTGCCCACAATGGCTCCCACCACCGGTCCGCCTGCCATACCGGCCAGGCAGGGCATCAGCGCGCCTGGGTCCATGACAAGCGGCGGCACCAGGGGTACCGAAATGCCCAGGGCACGGAAGGCAAATGCTGCGCCTCCGAATGCCGCGGCAATGCCAATCTGATTTGATGTCAGGAACGGTTTTCTCTCTTTTACGTCCAGTCTTTTTTCTTCCGCCATATTACCATCCTCCTGTCTTTCCTTATTTCTTCTTTGTAAGTTTGTAAGCAAAAATCCCCAGCAGCACCAATATCACCACCAGCGCCACCCAGTTCCAGGGATACAGCCCGTCCAGCAGCTTGGCCCCCTTCTGGTAAAATACGCGGAACAGAATGAAGAATACAAATAGTGCAACCAACCCCAGCAAACCCAGCTTCGTCTTTTTGTCCATACTCATTACCTCTCTTCCTTCATTTATCGGTTAAACAACAGGTCATAGATAAATCTAGTGTTAAACCACCCCTTTCCCACATTGAAGTAAGCGATAACGCCGAATACTGCAACCAGCCCGGCGATGACCACATAGTCCCTGTTTCTCCACTTAATTTCATGACGGTATGTGCGCTCCACCGGGTCATAGGTAAATCCCCTGGCCTCAATGGCCCTGGCAATGTCCCGCCCCTTCATGATGGAAATAAACAGGCCCGGAACTATGACCGGTATATATGCCTTAACCTTGACAAACAGGTTCTTGCTCTCAAAGCTGGCCCCCCTGGATTTCTGGGCCTCAATGACCGTGGAGAACTCCTTCTTTAACACCGGGATATAGGAAAATGCAATTCCGATGGCAATGGATGCCTCCGGCGGCACATGGCCCTTATTCAATGCCAGGACAATATCGCTGGTGGGCGTTGCCTGGGTTATAAGGTCTGAAATCCAGATAAACATAATGAACCTGAGTCCGTTTCCCAGGCCGGTAAGAATGCCGGTCATGGTCACGGGTATCTTATTCATGGGCAGAAGGTAGAAAAATACCCGTTCCCCCTCTAAAGGCGTTGCAAAGGGGAAATTCAGCAGGAAGAACAGCACAAAGGCCAGAATCAGAGGCTTTGTGGTCCTCCACACCTGATTCGCGGACACGCCTGAGCCCCGGTACAGGAGATAAATCAGCAGCATCATAACAACGGTGAGGAAGGGGTCCATTATCATGACACCCATAAGAATCAGCATCAGAAGCATCAGCATCTTGGTACGCGGGTCCAGTGAATATAAAAATGATTGTTCTATGGAATTGACCTTCATGCATTTCCCTCCTTAAATGTAATCAGAGACAGAAGCTCAAAGGCTTCCTGTACATCAATAACCACCGGCTCCTTGATTCCGGCCTGCTGCAAAAGCCGAGTAATCTGCGGGGATTCCAGGTTGGAAGAATTCAGAAGCTCCTCCCGGGCAAACACCTCCCTGGGGATTCCCTGGGCAATAACCTGCCCGCTGTGCATCACCACAATACGGTCCGAGTACTCCGCCGCAATGCTCATGTCATGGGTGATAACCACAATGGTCTTGTGCAGTTCCGTGTTCAGCCATTTTACCATATCCATCATTTCATGGCTCTGACGCGGGTCCTGTCCCGTGGTTGGCTCATCCACCACCAGCACATCGGGCTTCATGGCAAGAATGGCGGCCACTGCAATCTGCTGGCGCTGTCCCTTGCTCAGGTTATAGGGGTTCTGGTCAAACAAATCCTCTATTTTCAGGAAACGTCCCACCTCGCTGACCGACTCTTCTATTTCCTGCTGGGGCCACCTTAAGTTCTTTGGGCCGTAACACAGCTCATCCTTTACCACCGATGAGAAAATCTGGTGGTCCGGGTTCTGGAAGCAGTAGCCCACGCTCTGGGAGAGCTTTGCCACCGTACTGTCCGAGGTAGCCACCCCCTTTACCCGGACCGTGCCGGAGGTAGGTTTATGGAGCCCGTTAAAATGCTTTACAATGGTGGTCTTTCCGGAACCGTTCTGGCCCACAATGGAAAGAAACTCCCCCTCATACACATCCAGGCTGACCCCGTGAAGCACTTCCACCTCTGGGGTATATCCAAAATGCAGGTCCCTGACTTCAATGATGGGCTTGTCATAGGACGGAGGATTGGTAAAACGGGCGGCTGTCTCCTTCATCTTCTCCAGCGGCAGCTGAGAGGGGAGCGCTTCCTTTAACTCCCTGACCGCTTCTTCAAAGCAGGTAGTGGGAAACAGCTCCGCCATGCCATGGTCCGACAGCAAATTGATGATTTGGTTCATCTGGGGGGCCACCACCCCGATTTCCTTTAACTCCTGATAGTGGTGCAGCACCTCCACCGGCTTTCCGTTAAAGGCAATCCCTCCTTTGTCCATTACAATAATCCGGTCCACCAGGCCGATGATTTTCTCCAGCTTATGCTCCACGATAATGGCTGTTTTGTTCATATCCCCCGCCACCCTCTCCATCAGCCGGAACACCAGGTCGCTTCCCAGGGGGTCCAGATTGGAGGTGGGTTCGTCCAGCACATAGATTTCAGGCTCCATAGCAAGGACGGAGGCATAGGCCACTGACTGCTGCTGTCCGCCGGACAATGCCTGGGGCGGCCTGCGCATCAGCTTTTCCATACCCACGTATCCGGCATACTTGTCCACCAGGGCATTGATGGTATCCACGGGAAGTCCCTTGTTCTCAGGCCCAAAGGCTATCTCGTCCTCCACCGTTGCGCAGGTCAGCTGGCCGCTTGGGTCCTGGAACAGCATCCCGGATATGAATGCCATCTGTCCGATGGTGTACTTGGATATGTCGGCTCCCTTTATGTAAATCTTTCCTTCAATGCCGCCGCCGTAGGATTCCGGTATTATCCGGTTGAGCATGGAGCACAATGTGGTCTTTCCTGCTCCGGAAGGTCCTGTTATAAGAACGATTTCCCCTTCCTCAATGCTGAATGAGACGTCCTTCACCGCAGGTATATCCGCTCCCGGGTAAGTGTAGGACACATGCTCAAATCGGATGATTTCTTCTGCCATATTGATTCCTCCTTATTGTATTAAAAAAGAGCCCGTGCAAAATCAGATAATTCTGCCCCTCCATATCATTCGGACTCTACTTCTTCGCAAAGTGCTGTATATTTTCTGTCTATAATTATAAAATTTTTATAAAATCATATCTATGTGCACCACGTATGAAAGCACAAATTGCCAGTTGTGCAACTAGCACAACTGGCAATCTGCTGTCTGCCGGTCCGTGACCTATGGTTTAAAAAACGGAGCCATCCGCAGGGCGATTCCCAGCTCCAGCAGCTTATCCCTGCGGGACAGGTCGTATCCTGTGATTGTCTCTATTTTCTTGATTCTGTATGCCAGGGTATTGCGGTGCAGGAACAGGGCATCCGCTGTCTGTGTCCTGATTCCCATATTGTGCACCAGCTCGCTCAGGGTCTTCAGAAGCTCTGTCTGGTTCTCCCGGTCATAGGCCTGGAGCTTTCCCACGGTTTCCTCAATGTATCCCCGTATATATTCCTGGTTTGCCCCCCGAATCAACGCGTGCTCAAAGTTTACATCCTTAATAAAAACCACCGGCTTGTCCAGGATTTCCCCTATCCTGATGGCATCGCGGGCATCCTCATAAGCATTTTTAAGTCCCAGATAATGGTCTGTGTTCTTGGATATACCGGCTGTCAGACGGAATCCCATGGCCTGTATGCCCCATGTCTGTATCTGGTCCAGTATCGGCGGGACCTGGCTCCGGCACTTGGACGGGATAATGCAGGAAAAGCTGTCGCTTTTGGGTATCACCAGACACTCCACATTGTAATACCAGAAGGTTTTCTGTATGAGATGGCAGGTCCTCTGCTTGACCTGAATCACATCCTCCTCCGTCTTTTTCTGGATATACTTTTCAAAGTTATAAATGTCCAGCACCACGATGAATACAGGCAGCTTGGGCCAGTTCAGATAATCGGAGCGCAGGACAGCCTCCTCCTCGCTCTTGATGTTGCCCATGATAATGTCCAGGAAAAAACTGGTCCCCATCATGTTCTGGTGCTGGTAAATCACCTCCAGCTTGGAAAACTCCAGGGCAAATGCAGTAACCGCCTGGTCCAGGACAATCCTGTCCCTGTCCTCCAGCTGGTCTGTCTCTATTTCAGCGAAAATGTAACCGCAGGGCCTGCTTTTTAAATATATCTTGCGTATCTCAACCACATGGTCATCAAACCGTATGCACAGTTCCTCCTGGTTGTAGGGCATCTTGCCCACGGCCTTCATCAGCTGGTCCCACACATCCTCCCCCAGGGTACTGCTGAAATAGCCCCCGGAGGGGAATTCCAGCTTCTTATTCATGCTATCGTCAAACAGGGTAATGGGCTTTTCCAGAAGGCTGTACAGAACCTTTCCCACCCGGTCCAGGCCTCCGCCGTTAAGCTCCAAATCCGTGAATTTTTTGTAGATTTCGTTCCTGTAATCCAAAAGCATGTTCTGCTCGTCCACAATCACCCGCATCAGGGCGTTAATCAGCTCGATAAAAGGCTTTGCGTCCGGTATCTCAATCAGCGGGACTTTAAGCTGCTCCGCCAGCACCAGGCACTCGTCCGGGAGCGAGCCGATGAACCTGGTCTTAATCATGATTCCCGCTGCCTGGGCCTTATGAAGGCTGGTGATGAGGTGCGATAAAAACTTCTTATCACTTTTTATGGAGTATCCCGTGGTAATCAGCAGTTCATTCTTCTTCAGCCACAGGGTTATGTCCGGTATTTCCATGGTGTCTATGCATGTTATGGGATTGCCGGTTCCCCCGGCGCCTGCAACCAGCTTACAGTCCCTGAGGCAGTCCAGCTCCAGCGCATCTTTAATCGTAAAGGACATGTGCGTCATCCCCTTATCTTTTGTCCAAGTTTTTGCCAACGTTAACCTGCTCCGTACCTGTTTTTCCAGCATATCATAAAGTGGACCAAATAGCAAAATATGATTCTTTTTAAACAGGCTTCATGACAAAAGGCCGCAGGATGAAAGGAATGTCCGCCTCATGTTTATGGGCATCCCGTTCATCCTGCAGCCTTTTATATGACCGTCATCCGCATACCTGTCTCCCCGGTGCTTTGCTGCATTAATTCAGCAAAGCTCCATACCGCCCCAGAAAGCTCTGGGTCCTCTCGTTATCCGACGCAAATACCTGCTCCGGCGTACCCTCCTCCACAATGACGCCGTCTGCCATAAACACCACCCGGTCTGATATATCCCTTGCAAAGGCCATCTCATGGGTGACAATCACCATGGCGATATCCAGGTCCGCCAGGGATTTGATGACCTTAAGCACCTCCCCGGTCAGTTCCGGGTCCAGGGCTGAGGTAGGTTCGTCAAAGAACAGTATCTTGGGATTCAGGGCCAATGCCCTGGCAATGGCCACGCGCTGGCACTGGCCGCCGGACAGCTGGCAGGGGTATGCGTTCTCCTTGTCCTCCAGGCCCATTTTCTTAAGCAGGGCCCTGGCTTCCTCATACACCTCATCCCTGTCCCTTTTCTGCACATGGATGGGGGCGTCCGTGATGTTCTTCATGACAGAGTAATGGGGAAACAGGTTGAAATTCTGGAATACCAGGCCGTACTGGCTCTGGATTTCCTTCAAATCCTTCTTTGAGGCATACACAGCCTTCCCGCCTTCTGTCCAGGCGGCCCGCTTTCCCAGGTACACAACTTCCCCGCTGTCCATGGTTTCCAGCATGGTGGCGCACCGCAGCAGGGTGGATTTGCCTGAACCGGAGGGACCGATGACAGACACGATTTCCCCCTCCTCCACACGGAGGGATATATCCTTTATAACTCCCAGCCCGTCGAAGGACTTTTCCACATGATTTAATTCCAGCAGCTTCATAATCCACAATCCTCCTGTTTTCAGACACACTCTAACGGTAATAATCCATCTTCTTCTCAGCCCACTCCATGCCGACCGCCACGACCAGGTTAAAAATGTAATAGAACAGCCCTGCCGCCACAAAGGGAATCATGTTGGTCTGGGACGCTGCCAGGGCCTTGGCTATGGAAAACATCTCCGCCACGCTGAGCGTAAAGGCCAGGGAGGTATCCTTGACCAGGGTGATAACCTCGTTGGTCACAGACGGAAGAATCCGTTTGATGACCTGGGGAAGTATGATTTTGAAAAAGGTCTGGAACCGGCTGTAGCCCAGAATCCGGGCCGCCTCATATTGGCCCACAGGCATGGACTGGATGCCGCTTCTGTAGATTTCAGCGAAATAGGCAGCATAGTTGATTACGAATCCGATGAAGGTGGCCCACAGGCGGTAGCCGCTGCCCACCTTGATGCGGAACAGGTAATAGGGTCCGAAATACACCACCATGAGCTGCAGCATCAGGGGTGTGCCTCTCATGATGGATATGTACACCTTGACAATGGCCTGAAGCACCCGGTTCCCGGACATGCGTCCAAAGGCCACCAAAAGGCCCAGCGGAAGGGAAAATATAAGCGTCACCAGGAATATCTGGATACTGGTTCCCATACCTCCTGCCAACTGAATCAACATCTGTTCAATTGTCATCTTACCCATAACTTCGTACCTGCCTTTAACATTTATGCCGTATAAAGCCGCTGCAGACCAGCCGGTCCGGACAGCGGCTTTTATGCTAACAATTCAAACAACGCGTCTGTTACTTACCAATCGTGGTAACGTCCTCGCCAAACCATTTCTCAGATACGGACTTAAGTGTTCCGTCGGCAGCCATCTCCTCCAGGGCAGCCTGCACCTTGTCCCGGAGCTCCGTATTGCCCTTCTTAAATCCAACGCCGTACTCCTCTGCGGACAGGCTGTCCTCCAGAATAATGAAGTCTGCATTTCTCTGCTGGATCTGATATCCGGCCACAATTACGTCCATGGCAATGGCATCCACTGCACCCTGTTCCAAATCCATGAAAGCTGAGTTATAGTCAGCCGTGGTAAGCAGCTGCTTGAAGGTAGCTGTCAGGTCAGGCGCTTCCTTTAACGCTGCCTCTGCGGAGGAGTCTACCTGGCACTCCACAATCTTGCCTGCCAGGTCTGCCTGGCCGGCAATCCCGGAATCCTTAGCCACAACAAATACCTGGGTATTGGCCATGTACGGCTCAGACCATGTATAGGCGTCCTCACGCCCTGTCATGGTAAATCCGTTCCAGATACAGTCGATGTTGCCTGCCTCCAGCTCCATATCCTTGGAATCCCATGCAATGGGCTGCGCCTTGTACTCCAGTCCCAGACGCTTTGCCACTTCCTGGGCCAGCTCCAGGTCAAATCCTGTATATTCACCGTCATCTCCCATGAATCCCATAGGCGGGAAATCCTGGTCAAATCCTACTATCAATGTTCCTCCGGCACTCTCTGCCGCTGCCTCTGACGCGGCCTCGCTCTCTGTCTCTTCAGATGCGCCCTCAGCCTTGGCGGTGTCTGCCGCTGCCTCAGTTGTCTCTGCCTTTGTCTCTGTGGCTGCTCCCTTTGAGCCGCCGCATCCTGCCAGGGATAATACCATCACCGATGCAAGGGCCAGGCTAAATAGTCTCTTTTTCATAATAAACGTCCTCCTCTTATTCCGCTGTTTCTGTCCAGCGGCTCCTTACGGTCTTTTGACACGCTATCATATTAGCACACTAAAGCGCCTGTGTAAAGGACATTTTATATGGCAAAACTGACAAATCTTCACCCCGCCGTCCCCCTCCCTGAAAATCAGGGCAGGACCGGGGCTTACAGAAACTTCTTAAGCTCCTCCAGGCTCCTCACCTCATAATCCGCCTTTATGCCCTCAGGCAGCATCTGCCCGCCGGGGTTATACCAGCACGTATAGGTACCAGCTGCCATTCCTCCCCTGATATCCGATGCAGGGGAATCACCTATGAGCAGCATACGCCGGGGATTTGCATTGGGTATCCTGGAAAAACAGTAATCAAAATATTCCTTCCGGGGTTTCTGGCTTCCCGCATCCTCAGACACAAAAATATCCTTCATGAAACCGTCCAGCCCCGAGGCGGACAGCCGTTTATACTGGGTGGATGACGTGCCATTGGTGACCACATATAAATCATATCTGTCTCTCAGGTAAGCGCACAGGTCCAGGGCCCCGTCAATTAAGAAGGCCGACCCGTCCAGCTGGCTCCGGTACAGCTTCTCCGCCTCACGGCCGTCCACCCTCCTGCCCAGACGGCCGAAAAACGCCTCAAAACGCTGCCATACCAAATCCTCCTTGGTCACTTCCCCCCGTTCAAAGGCAGACCAGAATCCTTCATTGATTTCATGGTATAATTGAAGCCGTTCCTCCGAAGGCTCAAACCCATACTGCTCAAGCACCACCTTCATGCCCTGCTTCTCCGACATGCCGAAATCCAGCAGCGTTCCGTCCACGTCCAGAAGAATCACATCAAACTTCCGTTCCCTGCTCTCCATAAACCACATTTCCTCCGCAAACCGTATATATTACCCTGCCTGTCAATGTCCTGCCCAGGAAGGGACTGTTGGACGACTTGGACTCAAACCCTTCCACGGTCCACTGCCTGTCCTCATCAAAGAGCACCAAATCCGCCGGTGCACCTGCCTCCATACGCCCGCAGTCCAGCTTATACAGCCTGGCCGGATTCAGGCTCATCTTTTCCATGAGTTCCATCAGCGTGAGATGGCCCGCCTTCACCAGATTGGTAATGCCCAGTGCCAGGGCAGTCTCCAGTCCCAGTATGCCGCTGGGCGCCTGTGTCAGAGGCCGTTCCTTCTCCTCCCTGCTGTGGGGCGCATGGTCCGTTGCAATCATGTCTATGGTCCCGTCCTTAAGCCCCTCAATCAGCATCTGCCTGTCTGCCTCTGTTCTTAAAGGCGGGTTCATCTTAGCCAGGGTTCCGTACTTTAACACGGCTTCCTCTGTCAGGGAGAAATGGTGGGGCGTCACCTCGGCCCACACCTTTGCCCCCAGCTTCTTGGCCAGGCGTACCATCTCCACGGAATGTCCTGAGCTGATGTGCTGGATGTCCACGGTGGCGCCTGTATCCAGGGCAATCATACAGTCCCTGGCCACCAGGGAGTCCTCTGCCAGGGCCGGTGAGCCGTAGATACCCAGCTCTTCGGAAATCCGTCCGTGGTTGATTCCGTTTTCCCTGATGAAATGCTTGTCCTCCTCATGGAAACTGAGAACCGTATCCAATCTGGCCGCCTCCTCCATAGCGGCTCTGACAAAGGTTCCCTCCATCAGGGGAATTCCGTCGTCCGTAAATCCCGCTGCCCCGGCTGCCAGAAGCCCTTCCATATCGGTCAGCTCCCTGCCTGCAAATCCCTTTGACACAGCGGCGCAGCTTAACACATGGATGCCTGTCTTCTTCCCCTCTTCCAGCACATAGCGCAGCGTCTCCCTGTTGTCCACAATGGGATTGGTGTTGGCCATGCACACCACCGTGGTAAAACCGCCCTTTGCAGCCGCCCTTGCCCCGGTATGGATGTCCTCCTTGTACGTGGGACCGGGATCCCGGAAATGCACATGGACATCCACCAGGCCAGGCGCCACCACCAGGCCCTCCGCCTCAATCACCTGCTCGTAATCCCGTTCCCCGGGGCCAAAACCCGCTGCTTTGGCTGCCCCGCCCTGGTCAGCCGGAAATATCCCTGCTATCCTGTCTCCGTCCAAAACCACATCCGCCTTTATATCCAGCCCTTCTGCGGGTCCCATAACCCGTCCTGCGCGAATCAAAATCATAATCTTTCCCTCTCTTTATTCCAATCATTTACGGGTACTGCCTGCTACACCAGGAATTCCTCTCCCCGCCTGTGTATTTCACGTATCCTGTCCTTGTAAGCCCCGGCGCAGGGCAGGGCCCTGAACCTGGCCGCCGCCTGATAATCCTCCCAGAAATGCATGGGAAACACCACGTCCGCCCCCACCATTCTCATGAAGTCATCCATCCCCAGAAAGAAATCCTTTTCCTGCCTGGGGTCAATAAGCATAAAGGCCACATCAATATGGCGGCCGGCCAGCCGGTCCATTTCCCGGTGGAACCGCTGGCTCATCCTGATATTGTCGGCCTCCGGTTCCCCCTCCCATACCCAGTTGTTTAAATCCCCTGCGTGGTAAAGGGTCCTGCCCTCCAGGCTGACCAGAAACGCAACCCCTTCATCCGTGGACTTAAACGCCTGGATGTCCACCGGATGTCCGGCTTTGTCCTTCAGGCTCACTTCCTCCCCCGGTCCCAGGAATACGGTCCTGCCCAGGAGGTCCTCCGGCACCTGCCTGGTCCAGATATCGTCAGACAGCACATAGGTCACGTTCCCGCGGCTTTCCTCCAAATCAAATATGGAACGGGAAAAATGGTCCCCATGCCGGTGGCTGGCAAACACAAACAGCGGCTTTTCCCTGTCCGTCTCCGGAATACTGCCCTCAAAATAGTCAAACAGAAGTACGGCATGGTCAAGCTCCGCCATAAAACTGCTGTGATGGATATAAGTTATTTTCATATCGGTCATCTCCCATCCCTTCTAATATGTTTAATAGTAACATAAACCGCAATTCCCGTATAGTTATTTTATCCGGTTTTCCATTTATATACAGAAACAGGCAGCACCCGCCGGTTATCATGAACCAGCCGGGCGCTGCCCGCCGGACAACGCATCCCTGCATTCTTTTAGTTACACTGCATGGTAAAAGGTCTTCCATTTACCGCTGGCAAACCTCCGCCCAAACAGGGCGGAACGGACCGTCCAGTCCGCAATCATGGCCCACCACACGCCCACAGCCCCCATGCCGAGCCCCACTGCCAGCACATAGCTGAACCCGATACGGAATATAACCATGGACAGGATGGACACGCACATGGGAAACTTCACATCGCTGGCCGCCCTCAGCACATTGGCCAGGCAGAAGGAGGAGGGCCATAAAAATACGGCGCAGCCGTCATGAATCAGCACCAGCACGGCTCCCAGCTCCAATGCTTCTCTGGACAGTCCATATAGGCTGAGAGAAAGCGGCATAGTCAATATAACGGCTATACAGCAAAGCCCGTTGACGATATATGTAATTTTCATCATTTTCTTTGCATAGTATCCGGCCTGGTCAAAATCGCCTGCTCCCACACAGCGTCCCACCACCGTAATCATGGCCAGATTCATGGCCTGGCCCGGCAGCACGCCCATTCCGTCCAGGTTATTGGCAATGGCGTTGGCAGCTATCTGGGTGGTGCCGAACATGGCAATGATTCCCACCACCAGAACCCTGCCCAGCTGGAAGATGCTGTTCTCAATCCCATTGGGTATGCCTATGCCCAGTATCTGCTTTACCATCCTGAAATTAAATTTCCATTTTCCTCCGATAAAGATATCCAGATTCTGGCTGCCCAGCCGCACCAGAAGGATGAAGCAGGCAGTCATACGGGAAATCAGGGAAGCAGCAGCAGCGCCTGCCACGCCCCAATGGAACACAAAAATGAACAGGGAATCCCCAATAACATTGATAATGTTCATAATAATGGACGCCTGCATGGATATCTTGGAATTCCCCATGGACCGGAACAGGGCTGCGCAGGAATTATAAACAGCCAGGAAGGGGTAAGACAATGCGGATATGGTCAGATAAACCAGCGCATTGGCCATCACATCCTCCGCCACCCCGCCGTAGAGCAGCACCAGCACGCCCCTGCGCAGCAAAATGCAGAGTCCCATGATGATAAGAGATAAGGTTCCGGTTATTAAAATCAGCTGATTTGCTGACTGACAGGCCCTGTCCCTCCGCCTCTGCCCCAGATACTGGGAGGATACCACGGCGCCGCCGGTTGCCACAGCTGCAAATATATTGATAAACAGGGTGTTGACCATGTCCACCAGGGATACTCCGGAGGTAGCGGCCTCCCCTGCGCTGGATACCATCATGGTATCCACCATTCCTACGGATACAGCCAGTATCTGCTCCACAATAAGGGGCAGTATCAGCCGTTTTAAATCTTGGTTGGAGAACATCCGGGCTCCGGCTTCATTTTGTTCCATCAGCAGCATACCATCCTTTGTGTCCCGCTTTTTTTCCTGAATAATCCGCGGGATGCTTTCTTAAAAAAGCCTACTCCAACCGCCATTTCCCGTCAATCTGTAATTTACCCAAAAATATGGGGCAATCAAATGGCCTCCCCGTCCGCTTTCCACAAATCCGGCAATTTCCGTAAAACTACAGCCCGTAAAACAAGGGTGAGCCCGGCCCCAGAGGCAGTCCGGACATATACCAGACAGAAAACATCGCAATCCATCCCAGGAGAAAGGCCCCTGAATAGGGCAGCATGGTGGAAATGACGCTTCCGATGCCTGCCTCCTTATCGTATTTTTGGAAAAATGCAACTGTCAGCACGAAAAAGGGCATCAGGGGCGCAATGATATTGGTGCTGGAATCCCCTATCCGGTATGCGGCCTGGGTCAGCTCCGGCGAAAGACCCAGGCGCATGAACATGGGGACAAAGACAGGCGCCATAATGGCCCATTTAGCTGAATCCACTGCTATAAAGATATTGATGCCTGCTGTCAGCACAATGAAGCAGATTACCAGGGGAAGTCCTGTAAATCCCACTGACTGGAGGAAGCCAGCCCCTTTGACGGAAATAATGGTACCCAGGTTGGAATAATTAAAGCAGGCTGTAAACTGCGACGCAAAGAAAATCAGCACCATGAAACCGGCCAGGCCGCTTATGGAATGATTCATAAGGGCCACCGCATCCCTGCTGTTCTTCACGGTGCCGGCTCCAATGCCGTATGCCAGACCGGGAAGCAGGAACAGGAGCATCATGAAAAAAATAATGCTGTCCATAAAGGGGGAGTTGAGGAAGGAATGGGTTACGGGGTCCCTAAGCAGTCCGCCGGACGGCACCGCCAGGACAGCTATGAAAACCCCATACACCAGGGCCGTGATGCCGGCCCAGGCCATGCCTCTCTTCTCATTTTCCCCGATATCTTCCACGTTTCCTGTCTCTTCAGGCACCCATGGACCCAGCCGTGGCTCCACCAGCCTGTCCGTCACAAGGGTACCCAGAACCGTGATTAGGACTGTGGATGCCACCATGAAATACCAGTTGCAGACAGGAAGTACTGTATACACGGGGTCAATCATGCGGGCTGCCTGGGTGGACATTCCTGCAAACATGGGGTCATTGGTGCCAATCAGAAGATTGGCGCTCCATCCGCCTGACACGCCTGCAAATGCCGCCGCCAGCCCGGCCGCGGGATGGCGGCCAAAGGCCATAAAAAGCACTGCCCCCAGGGGGACCAGGACCACATACCCGGTGGATGAAGCAATGTTGGACATGATACCCAGAAACACAACCACCGCAGTAGCAAGGGGTTTTGGCGTGGAGGCAGCTACCCTGCGCAGCAGGGCGGACATAAACCCGGTACCGTCTGCCACCCCCACCCCAATCATGATGGTAAAAACAGTTCCCAGTGCAAAAAAGCCTGTAAAGTTAGACACCACCGCGGTGACCATATACCGGATGCTGTCCGGTGCCAGAAGGCTCACCGCCTCCACTGTCTTCTCTGTAATCTCTCCGTTTGTGCGGTCCAGAAAATCGTATGTGACGGACAATCCCAGGAATCCGCACAGGGCGGACAAAAGGATTACAAGCCCTGTCAGTATCAGGAATATCACTGCCGGGTCAGGCAGCCTGTTCCCCACCCGCTCCACGGTATCCAGAGCGTTTAAAACAACGCCTTTTTTCTGCCCTTTATCTGCCAAAACAGTTCCTCCAATCATGCAGTAATTATGTGTTGGGTTTATCTTTCCCCTCTTTACCGTCTTATATTACACGGTCCTGTTAATTGCAGGAACCTGGCGGCGGGAAAGAGCGCCTGGGCAGTGATTTGTTATTTTGTCAGATAGTTTTTGTATGGCCGCCAATTTTATTGGCCTATAACACAACGCCGTTCCAGTTATTTCCCCCTCCGCATTATACACTTTAGATAAAAAAACCAAAAAATCTTCCCAATTTGCCGTCATTGTTTCAGAAGGCATTGTGAATTAAAATACAAGCATACAAGACATGGGAACGTGAAACGAAATGTTAGTAAAAGAAAAGGGGAAAACAATGGAGGGGAAGAAAAAAGGATTATCTCTAACAACACAGATACTGATTGCCACGGCAGGCGGTATTGTCTTCGGGTCTTTGATTGGGCCATGGGCTTCAAATTTAAAATTTATCGGCGATATTTTCATCCGGCTTATCCAGATGTCGGTCGTACTTCTGGTAATGACCGCGGTTGCAGGCGCAGTCGGAAGCGGCGACGGGCAGGATGTGGGAAAGATGGGATTTCACACCTTTAAGTGGATTATCTTTTTCACCATATTATCCGCGGGACTGGGCGTTGTACTGTCCACAGTCATTAAGCCCGGCCTTGGTATTGAGATTGCCAACGCTGAGGCCATTGCCAATGCAACAGCGGAAACAGCCTCTCTTCAGGACACACTGTTAGGCTTTGTATCCACAAATATCATTGGCTCCATGGCTGACAGCGCCATGGTTCCATGCATCGTTTTCGCATTGTTCTTCGGCACAGGCATGGGTACCTATACACGCCAGAGCGGCAACCGGAACATGGTTGAGTGGGTAACTGGTTTTAATACCATTATCACCAATATCATTAAGGCAGTCATGCATGTCGCGCCAATCGGAATCTTCTGCCTGCTGGCAAATGTGGCTGGCTCCACTGGTTTTAAGGTCATCATTCCCATGATTAAGTTCCTGGGAGTACTGCTCATAGGCGACGCAATCCAATTCCTTATTTATGGCCCGCTGACAGCCGCGCTCTGCAAGGTAAATCCGGCTAAGATGCCTAAGAAATTCGCTAAAATGTCCATGATGGCCGTGACAACCACCTCCGGCGCAATCTGCCTTCCAACCAAGATGGAGGATGCGGTTGTAAAGTTCGGCGTAAGCCGTAAAGTCGCTGATTTTACCGGACCCATTACCATGTCCATGAACAGCTGCGGCGCAGCGCTGTGTTATGTGGCTGCTATCTTCTTCATGGCGCAGTCCACCGGTATCCAGCTGACCACCTATCAGATGGGAATGGCAATTCTGCTGTCATGTCTGATGTGCATGGGGACCATCGTTGTGCCGGGCGGTTCCGTCATCGTATATACCTTCCTTGCATCCTCCCTGGGACTGCCGCTGGAAAGTATTGCTATCCTCATTGGCATTGACTGGTTCTCCGGAATGTTCAGAACGCTTATGAATGTTGATGTCGATGTCATGGTAGGCATGCTTGTATCCAGCAAGCTGGGGGACCTGGACAGGGATGTGTTTAATGAGGTAAAAACAGTTCAGTATTAATGCTTAATCATCTGCTGCAAATAAGATAAAACAAAACGCGTGTCTGAAGCTCACTCCCCGCCATACTGCATGGACGGGGAGTGAAGCTGCAGGCACGCTTCTGTATATTTGGGGCTTATTTGCATGTTCAGTTACATCAATCTTTCTCTTATGGCCTGTTCCTGTTCGTCAAAGAGCAAATCCTTATTATACTGGTAATAGCGTTCGCACTCATATTCATCCAGGAACCGCACACACGCCTCGCTGGTATTCAGTTCCGTGACAAATATAACCATTTCCTGGCCATTTCCAAAGGCCGCCTCCATAAAGTCAAAGGCGTGTTCCAGGCAGCTGCCGCAGTCCTCCTTCATTGTCTCATAGCAGTCGCTCTGCTCCATAAATTTTTTGCGCACCCATTCCCAGGCCTGCTCCCTGTTCTCCACGGATTCCATTCTCATCTGCCGGGCATATTCCTCCAGCGTGATACGCACGCCCAGGCACAGGCGGTCCTCCCGCCTTCCTGCGAGCCCGCTTTTCTTCCTGCGGAGGCGCTCCCTTTCCAGCTCCCGGGCCAGACACCCAAGAATTCCGTCAGGCGCTGCGCCATCTGCAGACTTCCCTGTCCCGCCCATCATCTCCTGGCGGTATCTCTTAAGCTGCTCCATCAGAAGTTCCATGGTTTCATTCTTCTCCCACAGCTTCTTAAACCCTTGCGTCAGTTTAGATAAAAGCAGGCCCGCAACACTGAGGCGTTCATCAAAGGGCGCTCTGGCCACCCGGTCACACAGCTCCTGTCGTATGGTGCCCTGTAAAATCTCATCCACCTGATACTCATTCTGGTATTTATAATACAGCTCCAGGTAATTTGCGAAATCCTTTGCAATTTGGGGATGCTGGATGTACTGGCTGACCACATCCCGGTCAGCCCTTTTGTCCAGGCTTTCATATACCAGAATCAGCTGGGACAAATCTTCCCAGCCCCTTGGCGTGGCGAACAGCTTTCCGTCCACCGTTGTCTCAATCCGGCAGAAATTCTGCCCCTTGATGCTGAGGTAGGAGATAATGGCCGGGTGGATGTTCTCCCGGTACGCATACTCCTTCCACACCCCCAAATCCGGCTCCACGTCAATCCGCTTAATCCGGTCCAGGGTGACCACATCAAATTCCCTCACCGACTTGTTATATTCCGGGGGATTGCCCGCAGCAGCGATTATCCATCCCTCCGGTATCTTATGGTTTCCAAAGGTCTTGCACTGGAGGAATTGCAGCATGGTGGGAGCCAGGGTCTCGGATACACAGTTGATTTCATCGATAAAGAGAATCCCTTCCTCCAGTCCGGTTTCTTCCATCCGGTCATAGATGGAAGCCACAATTTCGCTCATGGTGTACTCCGTCACCGCATACTCTTTTTGGCCATAGGTCTTTTTTTCAATAAAGGGAAGGCCCACCGCACTCTGTCTGGTGTGATGGGTGATGGTATAGGATACCAGCCCAATCCGGCATTCCCTGGATATCTGTTCCATAATCTGTGTCTTTCCCACTCCGGGCGGACCGATGAGCAGCACCGGCCTCTGCCGGATGGACGGTATGACATACTCCCCATTCTCATCCTTTAACAGGTATGCTTCTATGGTATCCTTTATCTCTTCCTTAGCCCGCTTAATATTCATGTCCTGTTCTCCTGCTCTGCGGGATACTAAAATGCATCCCTGTTCTGTTTTCCCGGCCTGTACTCCATGAGCTGTTCCTCCTCCAGCACCACCTTCATGGCCCAGGGCGGCACGGACTCATCGGAAAACATGTTTTCGATAAACACAAAGGCCGCGTCATAGGCGGGGGCCTGCACCGGATAGATTCCCTTGCCGTCCGTGAAATAAATAAGCCCCTTAAGGGAGGCTGCCTGACGGCTTTTCTTAAGCCCGTTCACATACTCAAATGCCGGTCTGAAATCCGTTCCGCCGCTTCCTGCAATCGCAAAATCATCCATATATGCCTTCAGCTCATCCTGACTGGTTACCAGCACATCGGACTGCACCGCGTCATCGCACTGTATGATGTGTATATGGACCTTCTTAAAATAACTCTCAGTCTCCGACAGCACATCGTAAGTCTCTTCCAGAAACCGCTTCACCAGTTCTCCGGAGCAGGACATGGAGGTGTCGATGACAATGGCAAAATCTTCTACCCGGTAAATCTCCCTGGACTCCAGCGGCTCAATCAGAGGCATGTTGCCGTAGAGGGAAAGGCCGTAGGTGTAAAACGCATAGTCAAAGGAGTCCGGGTCCACCTGCATCTCTTCCTTCAGAACCGCAAACTTCCGAAGGAACCGGCTGTAGTCGTACCGCTCCCGGTTCTCCACCCGCACTTCCTCCAGCAGGCTCCGGTTGTCCTCCGATGCGTCCTTTGAGCCTGTTTCCAGTTCTGTCTGCATCCTATCCCGGTTATCATTCCACTGGTTCTGCCTGGACCGGGCGATTTTCGGACGGCTCTCCTGTTCCCACAGGTCATGGCTGTCCACGAAAAATTCAGCTCTCAGCATATCCAGACGGCGTTCAGGAAGCTCCATCTCCAAAAGAACCCTGTAAACCCGCTCCGCAGTCAGTACCGGCGTCACAGCCCGCCCGCCGCCGCCCTTCTTTCCCGCCCTGCTTTTTTCCGCCAGGGCCTTCTCCAGCCTGAGATACATTTCCCGCCTCAGGGCACTCCTTGGCACATGGACACATTTCTGGTATAGTCCGTCAATGACGTACTCCATGGCAATATCGCAGGACAGGTCCCAGTATCCCTTATCCCTGTCCCTTCGCGTATACATATGGCAGAACAGGCAGTGGAACAGCATATGGAGGTAACCCCGGTTCACCAGCGTCCTCCCCCTTTTGTACAGCCCCAGCAGATAATCCGGCCCGTAGTAAATCAGATGCCCGTCCGTCCCCAGGCCGTCCCGTCCCCAGTCAGCCTCAAAGCCCAGGCTGCTGAGGGACACGTCCAGAAACTTCATATTCACATACAGCTCGCTTCTGGCCTGGTAGAGAATCCTGGTACACAGGGTAACCTGGTCCAGCTCCTCCAGCTGCCGTTTCCTGACAGGGTCTGTCATGACTGCCGCCCTGCTGTCATGGTCGCATGCTCTTCCTTTAATTCCTGGTACAGATGGTAAAAGGTCCACTCGCTGTTATGCTCTGTCAGCACTGCCTTAAGGGCAATCCTGGGCACGCCGGCCCTGCGCAGTCCGGCCAGCAGCATGTCCAGTCTCTGGCTTGAAAACTGTTTTAATACCATGACCTCCTCCGGTATGACCGGGAGCTCATCCGGTCCGGCTTTGATTTCCGCTGTCCCAGTTTCCGCTGCCTCAGTTTCCGCTGTCCCGGTTTCCGCTGCCTCAAAGCCTTCCATCCCGGCCAGGTATCCCACCTTTTCCAGAACCTGTTCCGGTCCTATATTCTTTATGCGCACGCCCATGCGGACCAGTACGCTCTTCATCATGGCCACATGCTTCATTGTCTCCGGTCTGCCCGGATTATAGTACAGCACTGTCTCCATCATCTTTGCCATGTTCTGCCATCTCCTTTCAACAGGGCCTGTCCGCCCCCCAATCCCGGCATTTCCTTCTCCCTGCGCCTACTGGCCAAACAGCTCCTGGCTGTCAAGCATCAGGGTAAAAGGCCCGTCATTGAGAAGCTCCACCTTCATGTCTGCTCCAAACCGTCCCTTTTCCACCACATCCACATGGGTTCTGCACCGTTCCATAAAGTGCTTATACAGGGACTCCGCCATCTGGGGAGCGCCCGCCTTGATAAAGCTGGGCCTGTTACCCTTGCGGCAGTCCGCATACAGGGTAAACTGGCTCACCACCAGAAGCTCTCCCTCCACATCTTCCAATGAGAGGTTAGTTTTTCCATTTTCGTCCTCAAATATCCGCAGGCGGCAAATCTTATCAGCCATCTTCTCGGCCATCTGCCTGGTGTCTCCGTCCGCAACCCCCAGAAGGATGAGAAAGCCCTTTCCGATTCTCCCCAACAATTCTCCGTCCACGGTCACGCTGGCCTGCGTTACCCGCTGTACCACTGCTCTCATATGCTTTTATCTCCTTTTTATCTCAGCATCATTTTCAGATATTCCATAAGGGTTTCCGTGGTTTCCTCCCTGTAGAGTATTTCCCTGGCCCGCACCGGATAATCCGTGATGATATTGTCCACGCCTAATAGTTTCATTTGCTCCATCTCAGTCTTGCTGTTCACGGTCCACACATGGACCGCCTTGCCCTTTTCATGGGCAGCCTCCACCAGCCTTCTGCCCGCAAAGCTGGAACGGATGCTGATAAAATCAATGTATTCATTGTCGTAATAGGTTCCGTAGGCAGCAGCCAGGATGTAGCCTGTCCTCAGCTCCGGAGCCATTTCCTTCACCCGCTCCAGATATCCCAGTTTAACCGATGTAATGACGCACTGGTCCTCCATCCCATATTCCCGGACCAGGGCAGCCACCTGTTCAGGGAGGCTGGAATCATTTCCAATGTTCTTAAGCTCAATATTCAGCTTCATGCGGCCCTTGCAGGCTTCCAGCACCTCTTCCAGGGTTGGTATACGCTCTCCTGCAAACCGGGGGCTGAAATGGCTACCCACGTCCAGCCGGCTTACCTGGTCATAGGTCATGGTTCCCAGCCGCCGGTCCACACCCGCCACCCGCTTCAGGTTCAGGTCATGGCATACCACTACAATGCCGTCCGCCGTGGTCTGCACGTCAATCTCACTGTAATCCGCCATCTCTTCCATGGCTGCCTCAAGGGCTGCCATGGTGTTCTCCGGGGCCATGCGGGAGCTTCCCCGGTGGGCCGTGACTTCTGTCCGTCCCAGTACATCCCAGTCCGGGGACGTGCCGTTGTAAACCATATCAAATATAAGAAACAGGCTGGCACCGGCCAGGGCTCCCGTTATGGTCAGTATCCATTTTCTCTTGAAATGCAGTTCATAAGGCATGGAAAAATCCCAGGGCGCCTCATGGGCATTTTTCATGCCGTACTGGTAATATACCACGGTCAGGGCTCCAAAGTCCACCAGGGGAGCCAATATCCCCCCTATGAACAGCACCACCAGTTCCAGTCTGGCGCACACAGCTGCCAGCACGGCCATGGCCGCATAGCTGTCCACAAACAGGGTGACTATAACAGCGGATACCACAACAATGACCACATACATGAGTACCAGGCCCGCTGCCAGCCCCAGATTCACAACCAGCAGCAGGATTACTGCCCTGAGGCTGCGTCCCTTTAGAAGCTCCATGCTTCTTCTGAAGCCGTCGTTAAACTGCTTCTGTTCAATCATGCAGGCAAAAAACACCAGCATGGTGGGAATCCCGATAAGCACCAGGGCCGTCACCAGCACCACCAGGCCCAGCCGGGCGGCAGGGGCGTGCAGGATTTCGTACATGACAAAATTAAGGGGCTTTATCTTAGTGAGAATCCGCAGCAGCAGATAGCTGTTCATCATCACATAATCGGCCAGGGCCAGGGGCAGAAGTTTCCAGTTCCTGCCCTTACATGCATCCCAGGCCTTACCCAGCGCTCCCCTGAATATATATACGGAATCCACCCTCATGGAATAGGCCGCAGCCTGGTAGGCTGTGATAAGGCCCCCTATTTCCACCACCATGAACACCATTCCCAGCACCGCTGCCACCAGGGCGCAGACAATGGTTGCCGGGCGCAGAAGAAAGGCCCCCATATTACTCATGGTCAGATAGCTGTATCCTGCCATGCGCAACGAGAACCTGAGGAGCTGGTTTACCAGCCTGATATAGAATGTACCTGCAACCAGCCGGAGCAATACCTCGAAAATTACCAGCTGGCGCAGGTTCAGTTTAATTACCTGGTCTGTCTCTTTTATCAATCGGTTCACTTAAGATTCTTCCGACCTTTCTTTCTGCTCCCTGGCAAATGCCGTGATGGCCTCGTTCAGTGAAAACATCTTGGCATCCAGCATATCCACCATGTCGGCGCAGGCCTTTAGTTCCTTCAGCAGGTTCTCCGGGGCATTGCCTTCAAACTTATATGCAATCTTATGTTCCAGGCTGGCCCAGAAATCCATGGCAACGGAACGGATTTGAATCTCCACCTTGGTCTCCACCGGTCCATCCGTAAGATAGACCGGCACAGTCACTACCATATGATAACTTTTGTATCCGTTAGGCTTTGGGTTCTTGATATAGTCCTTTACATGAAGGACGGTCACATCCCCCTGAGCCGCTATCATATCGGCTATCTGATAGATATCCGACGTAAACGAACATATAATCCTGATACCCGCAATATCACTGAGGCACTCCATCATATTCTCAATAGTGACCTCATACCCATCCTTTTTCAGCTTCATCACAATGCTTTCCGCTGACTTCAGTCTGGATTTGATATGCTCAATGGGGTTATAATCATAACGGTTGGCAAACTCGTTGTTCAATATTTCAATCTTTGTACCGACCTTTTTTAGTGCCGAATCATACAGAAACATCACTGAACGCCATTGGTCAACCTGGTCGTCCGCTTTGGGGATATTGGTCATTCCTATCCCTCCTTACCTTAAGCCTAGAGTTTAAGCCCCTTTAACAGGTCGCCTAACCCTGTGGATACCGAACCGGTCTCCTTGTAGTCAAATGTCTCATGCTCTTCTTTGTCTGCCTGCTGTTCTGCCAGAACCTTCATGCTCAGGCTCAGCTTGCCGTCCTGTGCGGAAAGAATCTTTACCTTCACGGTCTGTCCCTCGGTCAGAACAGCGCTGGGATGCTTGATTCTCTGGGTGCTGATTTGGGAAATGTGAAGCAGTCCGTCCACGCCGTCATCCAGCTTGATGAATGCGCCGTAAGGCTTGATGCTGTCCACAGTGCCCTCCACGATATCCCCTGCCTTGAACTGGGCCATGCGCTCCTTTTTTAACGCATCCTTTTTCTCCTTCTCCACCTCACGGCCGGAAAGCACCAGTCTCTTCTTCTCCGGGTCAACCGTAATGATAATGGCTTCCACATACTTGCCCTGCCAGTCTTCCAGTTTCTCCACATACTCTGTGGACAGCTGGGATGCCGGGATAAATGCCCGTACTTCCTCCAGGGATGTGACCACGCCGCCCTTTACCGCCTCGGAAATCTTAACCTTTACAACGGTCCTGCCCTCCATCATCTGAGCAAACTGGGCCCACTTCGCCCCATCGCCGCTCTCCTCCTCAGCAATCTGGATGTGTCTCTGGTTCAGAGTCTTGTAGGAAGCCTCCAGTTCAGCTGCATAATCCTCCATGGTCTCCACGGGTGCAGCCTCCTTTACCTCTTCCGTCACTTCATTCTCCAGCTCTTTGTTCAGTTCTTCACTCATAATTACTCTCCTCGCCTTCTGTACATTTTACCAAAATATATTCCTTACCATTATAACAACAACCCACCTAATATTTCTATAGTTTTATGACGAAAATTATACCTTTTTTTATTTTTTATCGTCTTTTTACGCCTTTTCACTGTCCTGAAAATATGATATGATGCATTCAGCGGCTAAAATATCTTAACACGCCCTAGAAAGGACCTGCATTCCATGATAGATTTACTGGACCTGCACACACATACAACGGCCAGCGGCCATGCCTATAATTCCCTTTATGAGATGGTGCAGGCTGCTTCAGCCAAAGGATTATCCCTGTTTGGATGTTCCGACCATGCCCCTGCCATGCCCGGCAGCTGCCACTCCTTCCACTTCATCAATTTCAAGGTTCTGCCAAGAACCCTTTTCGGCGTCAGGCTGATGATGGGCGTGGAACTGAATATTATGGATTATGAGGGCGCCGTGGACCTGGAACAGAGCGTCCTGGAGCCCCTTGACTACGCCATAGCCAGCCTGCACCAGCCCTGTATCGACAGCGGTACGGCGCTCCAGAATACCAACGCCTATCTGGGAGCGCTTAAGAATCCCCTGATTCAGATTATCGGCCACCCGGACGACAGCCGTTTTCCCATTGACTATGACACACTGGTGGCTGCGGCCGGGGAACACCATAAGCTTCTGGAGGTAAACAACAGCTCCTTAAATCCCTTAAGCTTCCGCGTGGGAGCCAGGGATAATTATATAAAAATGCTGGAGCTCTGCAGACGCTACCGCACCAGCATCATCATAAACAGCGACGCCCACTGCGAAGCGGACGCAGGCAGCCACGCCTATGCCCACGCCCTTCTGGAGGAGGTGGACTTCCCCCAGGAACTGGTGGTCAACACCTCCCTTGACCTGCTGTGCAGCTACCTTCCCAAAGCAGCCGCCATTCTGGCCCAGCAGGAAGACGAACGGTGCGGACACCTGTACCGTCCCAGGACAGCCGCAAAAGGGAAGGCGCCGGGAGGAAATGAGTGATGATTAATTTCCTGAACCTGGAATATTTCCTGGTGGCTGCCGAAGAGCTCAACTTTACCCGGGCAGCCAGGAAGCTCTACATCTCCCAGCAGTCCCTGAGCAACCATATATCCAATCTGGAAAAGGAATTTGACGTGATTCTCTTTAACCGCACGTCTCCGCTGACCCTTACCTATGCGGGAAGGGCTTTAAAAACCAGAGCCAGGGAGCTTCTGGACCTGAGGGACGAAACCTACAAGGAAATCTCCGACATAAAGGATTTTTCCACGGGACAGCTTTCCATCGGAGTGTCCCACACCCGCGGCCGGGTCATCCTGCCGGAAATCCTGCCCACCTACCAGTCCCAGTTTCCGGGCATTGAGCTTCACCTGGCGGAGGGAAATTCCAGCCAGCTTGCCTCAGACCTTCTCCATGGCAGCATCGACCTGATGATTGACCTGCTGCCCTTTACAGCAGAGAATGTGGAGACAGTCCCCATCTGCAATGAAGAGATTCTCATGGTGGTGCCGGATGAAACGCTGGGCAAAGCATATCCGGGCCAGGTGGAGGAAATAAAGGAAAAGCTCCGCGCTGCCCCGGACATCCGCCTGCTGGAGCACTGCCCCTTTGTATTGTTAAAAAAAGGAAACCGTGTGCGCACCATAGCCGATGAAATTTTTGAGGACGCCCAGATGAGTCCCCGCATCGTGCTGGAAACGGAAAACATAGAAACCGTGCTGGCCCTCAGCGGCAAAGGCATGGGAATCACATTTTATCCCAAAATGTTCATGTCCCCGGACCCTGCCTCCCGTTCCTACCGCAGCGCGGTCCTGGAACAGAGCCGCCTGAACCTGTACTCCCTGAACTACACCCGGGCCCACGGCGTCCTGGGCATCGGCTATCACAAGGGCCGCTACATGTCCAGGGCCGCCCACGAGTTCATACGCATCGCCAAGGAACGGCTGGACTACGCTCCTAAAAATAATGCCTGATACCTGCGTTTTGCACCATATGTATGCATTAGATACCCTGCCTCCCTCATAAGATGGATGCAGGGTATTTTCAGCTCTTGACAGGGTATCCATCTTCTGCTAAAATATAAACAGTAACTATTATTATTATCTTTATAAGAGAAGGAGATGCGATGAAAGCTCTAAAGTATAGCCGTCAGAGGGAATCCATCAAAGCCTGTCTGATGAATCGCCACGACCATCCTACGGCAGACGCCCTATACGCCAGCATCCGCGAAGAATTTCCCAATATCAGTCTGGGAACGGTTTACCGTAACCTGAATCTGCTGGCTGACACCGGCGAGATACGAAAACTGACCTGCGGGGACGGTGCTGTTCATTTTGATGGAGATACCCGTCAGCATTACCATTTTGTATGCAGCGAGTGCAACCAGGTTTACGACATGGAATTAGGCGCCATGGAGGACCTGAATAAGGAAGCCCAGGAACATGCGCCAGGCATCATTGACAGCCACTACGTATTGTTCTACGGACGGTGCAACAGCTGTTTACAAAAAAAAGTTGATAAAACCATTGACAAACCAGCCTAAATGATTTATATTGATATCAGTAACAATTACTATTATTGATATCGACAACTTGTCGGGATGCCGGACATCCGTTGTCCGGCTCCTGACCATCATTATAAAAAGGAAAAGGAGAATATTGATTATGAAGAAATGGGTATGTACAGTTTGCGGTTATGTTTATGAGGGAGAGAATGCACCTGAGAAATGTCCGCAGTGCGGCGTTCCGGCTTCCAAGTTCAAAGAGCAGGCATCCCAGGGGATGGCATGGGCTTGCGAGCATGAGGTTGGCGTGGCTCAGGGCGCTCCTGAAGATATCATGATGGATTTAAGGGCTAACTTTGAAGGCGAGTGCTCCGAGGTCGGCATGTATCTGGCCATGGCAAGGGTTGCCCACAGAGAAGGCTATCCTGAGATTGGCATGTACTGGGCCAAGGCTGCTTTTGAGGAAGCAGAGCATGCTGCCAAGTTTGCCGAGCTGCTGGGCGAGGTTGTTACCTCCTCCACCAAGAAGAACCTGGAGATGAGGGTTGCTGCTGAGAACGGCGCTACCGCAGGCAAGTTCGACCTGGCTAAGAGAGCAAAGGCCCTGAACCTGGACGCTATCCATGACACCGTACATGAGATGGCCAAGGACGAGGCCCGTCACGGCAAGGCATTTGAGGGTCTGCTTAACAGATACTTTGGTTAATTAAGCGGCCGGTATCCGGCCTATGACTGTTACAGAATCAGGAGAAGAGCACACTCTTCTCCTTTTTTGCGTCTGTAATCTGCTGTCCCGGAGTGTATCCGGCAATTGCAGTTTCGCAGGTATCCGCCAATCGTCATAGAATCTTCATAATTAAAGCCTTGAACCCGCTATCCATCTGTGCTAGACTAAGCACGAAAATGCTTTAAAATCCTGTTATCGGAGGTCCTTTCATTGATACAGAATGTCCTATGTTTTTTGGAAAAATCCGCAGAAGCCCATCCCCGTAAAACAGCTTTTGCTGACGAACATACAAGCCTTACTTACGGTGAACTGACAGACCTGTCCATGAAAATCGGCAGTGTCCTGGGCCGAAAGACCGGCCCCCGCCGTCCTGTTCCCGTACTGGCGGAAAAGAATGTATTTACCCTGGGCGCCTTTCTGGGCATTGTGCAGGCAGGCTGTTTTTATGTCTGTCTGGACGGGAGCCAGCCTGCCCAGCGCCTGAACCGCATTCTGGATACCCTGCAGGCAGACCTGATGATTGCTGATAAGGAAAGCCTTGGCCTGGCCGGTGATATCACCTTTTCAGGTGAAATACTGCCTCTGGAGGAGCTGAGATGCCTTACGGATGATGTCCTGAATCCGGGGCTCCTTGCTTCCATCCGCGCACAGGCCGCCGACACAGACCCCCTGTACGGAATCTTTACCTCCGGCTCCACGGGCGTGCCCAAGGGCGTGGTGGTGAGCCACCGCTCTGTCATTGATTTCATCGGGCATTTTACGGAGCTGTTCCATATAACTCAGGATGACGTCATCGGCAATCAGGCGCCCTTTGACTTTGATGTATCTGTAAAGGACATCTACTCGGCCCTGAGTACCGGGGCCACGCTGGAAATCATTCCCAAACGGCTGTTTTCCATCCCCACAGGACTTCTGGACTACCTGTGCCACAGGAAAATCACCACAGCCATCTGGGCTGTCTCAGCCCTGTGCATCATCACCACGCTTAAGGGTTTTACCTACCGTGTGCCATCCCATCTGAATAAAATTCTTTTCAGCGGGGAGGTTATGCCGGTCAAACATCTGAACACATGGCGCAGTTACCTGCCAAAGGCCCTGTTTGTAAACCTGTACGGCCCCACGGAAATCACCTGCAACTGCACATACTACGTGGTGGACCGGGACTTTGAGCCCGGAACCCCCATTCCCATCGGGAAGCCATTTCCCAACGAAACCGTATTCCTGCTGGATGAAAACAACAGGCTGGTTACAGAACCCGGACAGTGCGGAGAACTCTGCGTGGCCGGAACCGCTCTGGCGCTGGGCTACTACAGGGACCCGGAACGCACTGCCATGGCCTTTGTCCAGAATCCCTTAAACACCTGCTATCAGGAGACTATATACCGGACCGGCGACCTGGCCTGCTACGGTGAGGACGGCCTTCTGTATTTCAGCAGCCGGAAGGATTTCCAAATCAAGCACATGGGCCACCGAATCGAGCTTGGCGAGATTGAGGCAGCCCTTGAAGCCGTGGAAGGTGTGGACAGGGCGGTGTGCCTGTTTCTGGAGGAGAAGAATAAAATTGCTGCCTTTTATGAGGGAACCGCCGGCAAAAGGGATATAGCACTGGGCCTGGAACACCTCCTGCCCCGCTATATGTTCCCCAATCTATACAGAAACCTGCCAAAGCTTCCCCTTACCAAGAACAGTAAGGTGGACCGGCAGGCACTCAGGAGGCTTTATGAATAACCGTACCCTGCTGGAAGCTGCCCGGCAATATAATACCCCCTGCTATCTCTTTGACCTGGATGCATTCACCTCACGCATCCGCCGCATGGGAGAGATTCTCGGAAAACAGGTAAACATCTGCTACGCCATGAAGGCCAACCCCTTTCTGACAGCTGCCGCAGCCCGGACAGCAGCCGGGCTGGAGGTCTGCTCACCGGGAGAGTATGCCATCTGCCGCCGCGCCCATGTGCCGGCACGGAATATTGTTCTGTCAGGCGTCAATAAGGAGGAGGCCCACATCCGCTCAGTCATGGCAGAGCAGGGTGCGGGCACCTACACGGCGGAATCCCTAAACCAGCTCCTGCTGCTGGAAACATGCGCAGCCGCAGCCGGGCTGACCGGTGTCAGGGTGCTTCTGCGCCTGACCAGCGGCAACCAGTTTGGTATGGATGAGGAGGATGTCCTTGCCTCAATCCGTAACCGCGGCTCCTATCCCCACCTGGACCTGACAGGTCTCCAGTACTATTCCGGCACCCAGAAAAAGGGTCTGGAACGGATAAAGAAGGAGTTGGAAAAGCTGGACTTACTTCTGGGTTTTGTCAGGGAACAGCTGGATTTTGAGTTCCGAGAGCTGGAATACGGACCGGGTTTCCAGATACCCTATTTTGAAGGGCAGGAACAGCCGGATGAAGAAATTCTTTTGCAGGAATTCAAAAAAAGCCTTGATTCCCTGGATTTTAAAGGTATAATCTTTCTCGAGGCAGGCCGTTTCCTGGCCGCTCCCTGCGGCAGCTATCTGACCCGTGTGGTGGATATAAAGCGCAGCCTTGGCCAGAATTACTGCATTGTAGACGGCGGCATCAACCATGTCAACTACTATGGCCAGACCATGGCCATGAAGGTGCCTGCATACCGCTACCTGCCCCAGGACAATCCGGCCCGGCGGCAGAAACCGGAACACGGCGCTATTGTCATGGACGGGAACAAAACCTTCATGGCATCCGGACATCCCCCCGGCGATGACACGCCTGCCAGCGGCCGCTGGACCGTGTGCGGCTCCCTCTGTACCTCGGGAGACATACTGGTGAAGAACCTCCCCCTGGAAGGTCTGACTATAGGGGATTTACTGGTGTTTGACCGCATCGGGGCCTATTCCGTGACCGAGGGCATTTATCTGTTTCTGAGCAGAAAGCTTCCCGCGGTCCTGACCTATACGCAAAAACAGGGGCTTTCCCTGGTGCGGGATGTCCTGCCCACGGATATGCTGAACGACGGCTCTGCCGCGCAGATATATCAATCACAGAGCGGCTCTTCAAAACGCTCTGACACATAAAAGGAGAACAATCATATGGATGAATTATTCGAACTGTTAGAAGACATAAAACCAACGGTGGATTTCAGGACATGCACGGGCCTGATTGACGACGGCTGCCTGGATTCCTTTGATATCCTGTCCATTGTCAGCGAATTAAACGATGCTTTTGGAATTGAGATATCTCCGGTGGACATTGTTCCGGAGAATTTCAACTCTGCCCAGGCCCTCTGGAACATGGTAGAGCGCCTTAAGGACAACTAAAGGGGTAGGTCATGTCTTTTCTTTCAATGAAATTCCTGTTATTCCTGGCCGCGGCAGTGACAGGATATTACGTGATACCCGGACGGCTCCAATGGATTTGGCTGCTTATATTCAGTTATATATTCTATCTGGCCTCCGGCCCGGCGGCGGTAGTGTTCATCCTGACCACTACCGCCACTACCTTTCTGGGCGGTCTGTGGCTGGAGCACACGGACCGGAGGCTTGCCCGCGCCCTGGGCCCTGACAGCCAGGCACAGCCCCTTTCCCCGGAGGAAAAAAAGGCCATGAAAGGGCGCTGCAAACAGCGCAAAAAGGGGATAACAGCCCTGGTCCTTCTCCTGAATTTCGGCATTCTGTCAGCATTAAAATACCGGAATTTTGCCACTGAAAACATAAATCTTTTCTTTGGCACACACATTTCCCCGGCAAGGCTCCTGCTGCCGCTGGGAATATCCTTTTATACCTTCCAGTCCATGGGATATCTCATAGACGTATACAGGGGTAAGTATGCGCCGGACCGCAATCCCCTGCGTTTCGCCCTGTTTGTCTCCTTCTTCCCCCAGATACTCCAGGGGCCCATCGGCCGGTATGACCGCCTGTCGTCACAGCTGTTCGGCCGGAGGAAATTCAGTCTTACCCGGATTGAGAGGGGGCTCCAGCTTATGCTCTGGGGCTACTTCAAGAAAATCGTCATTGCAGACAGGGCCGCGGTCATTGTCAATGAAGTCTTTGGCAATTACCAGTCCTACCACGGCATCGCGGTCATAGCCGGCGTACTGTGTTATTCCCTTCAGCTGTATGGGGATTTCTCCGGCGGCATGGATGTAATTATGGGCGCCTCAGAGTGCTTTGGCATATCCCTGGACGCCAATTTTAAACGCCCTTATTTTGCGCGGTCCATATCAGACTTCTGGCACCGCTGGCACATCACCCTGGGCACCTGGATGAAGGATTATGTATTCTATCCTTTTTCCCTGTCTAAGGGCATGAACCGGTTTGGAAAGTACTGCAAAAAACATTTCGGAAAGCATGTAAGCAGGGTACTGCCGGTTTGTATTGCCAATCTGCTGGTGTTCTTCCTGGTAGGCGTGTGGCACGGACCTGCCTGGAAATTCATTGTTTACGGACTCTATAACGGAGGCATTATTGCCGCCAGCAGCCTGTTGGCTCCCATCTACGGGGAAATGGCCCGGAAACTGCATATCCCCCTGGAATCCAGAGCCTGGGCAGGGGTCCGGATTTTCAGAACCTTTATCCTTGTGAATATCAGCTGGTATTTTGACATGGCGGAAAGCCTGGGAGCCGCGCTGACCATGATGAAGAATACCATTACCGGTTTTTCCCTTTCCGCGCTGACAGACGGCAGCCTCTTAAGGCTGGGCCTGGACCTGAAGGACTATGCTGCCCTGGCCCTATCCTGCGCAGTCCTGTTCACGGTCAGCCTGCTTCAGGAAAACCAGGTTGACATGAGGGCTGCCCTGGCCGGGAAACCCCTGGCTGCCAGGTGGTGCGTCTATCTGATGCTGCTCTTTTCCATACCGCTGCTGGGCCAGATTACTATGACGGGAGGAGGATTTATATATGCCCAATTCTAGCAAACCGGCCGGCCGGTCTGACAGACAGTCCCATGACCGGCCCGGCAGACAAGTGTTAAAGCGGCTGAGCCCCATCCTGTTCCTGGCCCTGTGCATATGCATCACGGCAGCCCTCAATTATGGTTTTATCCCTCCCAGCTCCGTGAGAATCAACCTTCATAACCTCAGAAACGGCGAGACATATGACACCATATTTATCGGAACTTCCCACGGACAGTACGGTATAGACCCTCTCTCCGTGGACGCTGCATCCGGCGGAAGCTCTGTCAGCCTCTGCATGGCAGACGCCTACCCGGACGATATGTACTACATGTTAAGACTGGCCTGCGAGACGCAGTCGCCTTCCCGCGTTGTATATGAGCTGGACCCTTCATACTGGATGAATGAACAGCGCAGCGGCTCCACCCAGATATTCTTTTATCAGGAGTTTCCGCTCTCCAGGTCCAAGGCTGCCTACTTCCTGGACAAAATCATAAACCTGGACTTCCGCTCTGCACTGGCTCCATGGAGCTATTACCGCAACCTTGTCGGCCGGATTCCGGACCATATACGCCGGAAGCAGAGTTCTTCCTACAAAAATTACGACCCTTCCATTCTGGAAATCCCCGGAGGTCATTACGGAGGCCGGGGCTTCATCTACCGGGACCGGGTGGAGGGCGAGGATAAGGGCACCTTCAACAACATCCCCTGGGATGAGAGCCAGGTAAAGCCCAGGGCAGAACGTTACTTTGACCGTATCGCCTCATTCTGCCGGAAAAACAACATTGAGCTCACTGTTATCACCACTCCCGTACCCAGGGAGACACTTGACCAGTTTGCCGGTTCCTACGCGCAGTCCCACCAATATTTCAAAGACCTTATGGAAGGCCTCGGTCTGGAATATTATAACTTCAATTATATGAAGCCGGAGCTTATGGACCGCAGCATGGAAGGATACTGGGACTACGACGGCCACATGGACGGCGTCAGGGCCAGGGAATTCAGCACACTGCTGGGCCGCTTTCTGGGCAGCCTGGACCAGGGCTGCCTAAAACCAGATGACTATTTTGATTAGCAGAACATGTATCATGCATGATATGATTCAGTGATATAATTCAGCGATACAATATGAAGATATCCCAAAACCAACGGTAAAACATATGGTTCCGGCCCGGTATCATATGTTTTACCATGCGTTTTGGGATGTTTTTTTCCAGTCCTTCTCCCCGCTTCCCCTCTTACACTTTTTATTAAACTTTTTTCAAAAATCTATTGACAAACCATCTAAAGTAGTTTATATTAATATTAGTAACAATTACTATTATTAATTTAACAAATACATGAATCCTCTGAGGATTCACATTAAACCCTATAAAGGAAAAGGAGAATATTGATTATGAAGAAATGGGTATGTACAGTTTGCGGTTA